>Ga0307443_1000001_pt1 | contig 373232 bp, 351 predicted proteins | sample SalMarSW160220MG_FD_202148 | JGI IMG/M metagenome (GOLD analysis project Ga0307443, IMG submission 202148) | Salt marsh sediment microbial communities from the Plum Island Ecosystem LTER, Massachusetts, United States - SW1601-220 | ecosystem: Environmental > Aquatic > Marine > Intertidal zone... | reverse complement strand
TGGGAGCACGTCTACAATACCGTGCGCCCCCACCAGGCCCTGGGATATAAGACGCCTAAGCAGTTCCTGGAGGACTTCGCCCTTGCGCGCCCTCCTTAGTGTCACTAATGTACTGGACGAGTACACCTCCTTGCCAACCCTCGCGGCTGCGGGTAGGATGGGGCCGAGACGCTATGCAGCCAAGATATCGCACGCCTCAGCCTAGCAGGAAGGGATGATGTCATGCGGACACCAAAGAAAGACTCCCGGCCTGGCGCTCAATATGCCCGCACCTTTTATGAGAAGTGGGAAACTGTTCAAAAGGCAGTCTGCCTCTATAGAGCGGGTATCGCCTGGAAGGGCGCTCGCATCGGGGTTCGGCTGGCGGGCAGCGACCACATCGATTGGCGCGGCAACCTCGAAGAGGATGCGCTCTCGGAGCTGCTGCTTGATTGGTTTATCGACGGCCAGACGACACTCACTTTCTCTTCTACGGTGCCCGTGCAGTTGGCTCCGCCAGGCACTCCTGGGTCCTTTGAGGTGATTGTCCAGACAGCTGGCGCACCGCCTTCGGAGAAGAGCGGGTTGACGCTCCTTTGGCCAGCATGTACCAACTTCGGGACAATCGAGCGAATGCGCGAACAGGCGAGAGCGGGGAACCCCCTCGCCCTACAAGTCCTGCGAATACTTCTGGGGGCTGCGTATTCGTCCCTTGGTCTGCGTGGCTGGGCGCTCGAAGCTCAGAGCGCCGCTGAAGCCGATGTGGAAACCGTGTGCTATGGCCTGCACTCGTTTGGGCTGTTCGTGCGCCAGCAGAGAGAAGATTTCAAGCTTTCCCTGCTTTGGAATCTCCGCGAACACTGGCGCAGCCAGGAGCCGGGTCTCTCTGACGTATTTCTTGAGTGGAACCGCGAATGGTTTCCGAACAGTCCGTTCGACGCATGGGTGGGAGTGTATGCGGCCTTTGAGCATTGCAGCCTCACGCTTGTCCGCTTTGGCAAGGAATACCCAGTCCAATTAAGGCAACTCGTGGAGTCTAAACTCCTCCCACGCCGCGTACTTGCTGGCTGGGAGGAGCTGGGCCTGTTGTAGGTAAACCCGACATCGGCTCTCAGACGCACCAGAATGGCAGGGAAAGTCCTCCGAGCGCCGAGCAGGACATTGATTGAGAAGCCTGCTGCTCGCTACTCGCTGTATATCTCCTCCAGGCGCTCGCGGAAGGGGCGCTCGGCGAAGCGGCCGTAGGACTCCTCCGAGCCGTACTCCTCGGTGCGCACCACCACCGGCATGGGCACGGCGTGGCCGAAGATGAGGGCCTGCTGCCGCGACTCCAGCCGCGCCAGCACCGACTTTAGCTCGCGCTTCTCGGCTACGCCCTCCAGCACTCGGTCCACGTCGCTCTCGTTGTCCAAGAGGCAGGAGATCTTGGTGCCAATCTGGGACATGACCTCGGGGTCGATGCCGCTGGGGCGCTGGTCAATGACCAGCAGGGTGACGTTGTACTTGCGCATCTCGCGGGCGATCTGGCCGAAGATCGTCTGGCTGGCCACCTGGGGGTTGAGGAACTTGTGGGCCTCCTCGATGGTGATCACCAGGTGGATAGGCTCCTGGGCGCGGTCGCCTATGGCCGCCTCCTTCTGCTGGCGATAGCGCTCGTGGATGCGGCGGGTGAGGAGGTTGGACACCAGGACGTAGGCGGTGATGTTATCGCCGTGGCGGCCGAACTCCAGCACCACATTCTTACCGCTCTGGAGGTAGTTGAGGATGGTCTGCACCGAGTTCTGCTCGCTGTGGGGGCGCATGAAGCTGAGGCGGGCCAGCCTTTCCAGGCCACGGCGCAGGCTGCGGAAGCTGCGGTCGTCTACGTTGCCGTCCTTCAGGACCTGGCGGCCTTCGTCGCTGCCTACGTCGAGGTCGAGCGCTTGCTGCATCCATCTTCGGCCGAAGCGGCGTTCGAGGCTGTAGGCGGCGTCGACCGCCAGCTCGGTCAGGTTCAGGCTCTCGCGGAGGACCTCGATGTCCTCCGGCTCCACCTCGTCGAAGCCGATCTCCACCACGGCGTCGGTGGCAACCTGGCGGCGACGGGAGCTCTCCAGGTCGAGGGTGAAGACAGCGACGCTGGCGGAGAAGAGCTGTTTGAGGGCTTTGACTTCGCCCGAGCCGCCCTCGCGGGTGCCCTTCCAGCCGTACTCGTTGTGCATATCGAACACCAGGTTCACCACTCGCTTATCGGCCTCGCGCTGGACGTTGCTCTTCATGATCAGGCTGGCCAGGACGATGCGGGCGAGGAAGGTCTTGCCCGTGCCGCTCTTGCCGAAGACGCCGTTGCTGCGCTCGGCGAAGCGCTGATAGTTCAGGCAGACCTTGACCTCCATGTCCAGGGGGCTGCCGATGACGAAATGGCTTTCGTCCTCCTGGCCGAAGATGCGCTCCACGTCCTCCTGGGAGGCCTCCCGCACCTCGGCGAAGTGAGCGGGCACCGTCTTGGCGGGCTCGGGCTGGGCGTCGGCGGTGGGGCCCACCTTCAGGTAGGGCACCACGTGCAGGCTGCCGAAGGTGGTCGTGCCGGCCATGACCTCGCGGGCGAAGTCGTCGGCTGTCTCCGGGAGGGACCAGGGGATGTCGCGGTTGACAGCGCGCAGCTCGACATCGGTGATGATGCTGAAGAAGCGAGAGCGCTGGCCCTGGATGGTCACGTAGCGGCCGACGGCTACGTCCTCCACCGAGCGACAGCTATCCAGCCTAACGTCGAGGCCGGCGGTGAGGGAGCCGCTCACCACCAGGCCCAGGCGCTGTGCTGTGTCTGATTCGGGCTTGTCGTGGTCAGTCATGGTCGGATCCTCCTGAGGATAGCGGTCAAGCGGTGGGGCTCGTTGGCCAGCAGGCGCGCCAGCTCTTTGCCCGCTGCCACCAGGAAGGCGCGGCGGTCGGCATGAGCAGCGCTGGCCAGGCGCAGGCAGGCTGCCGCTACCTCGTCGCTGTTGTCGGCGGCCGAGAGGAGCAGCTTGAGGAAGTCCAGGCTCTGGCTGAAGCGAGCCACCTCCTCCTGGGGGCAGAGACGCACGGGGGCGAAGATAGAGGTGGCGGAAGGAGGCAGGTAGTGGTGAAGGGCAGGGCCGTCCCCGTGGCCGACCACCACGGCCTCGAAGGTGGTGCGCAGGAGGTGGCGGAGGTGAGGGTTGGCGTCGAGGAACGATTCCAGATTCGTCTCGCCGGACAGGTGGGCGACGGGGCGTCGGCCCTCGACGCTCTCGGTGCGGGCGTCGCAGACGACGGCGTAGATGGGGCCGTCGGTCTGCACCAGGCTGCCCAGTGGTGGCGCCCCCTCGAGCTCGAGGCTCTGGGCGGTGAAGGAGGCGATATTCGTCGCCACTACCTGGCCGATGATCTCCGAACTCTCTTGTTTGTTCATAACCAGCGTGCTCGCTTACTAAGGGCCTTGCCGGAAGGGGCGGCGGAGAACCCTTCCGCCGTCACCTGGCCCTCGAGCAGTCGCCTGAAGGCCTCGCGCTCGGGGCCGCTGATCACCGCCTGCTCGTGGGCCTCCATGACCGCCAAGGGATAGCCCAGCCCACGGCGGCACTGGTCGACTAGGAGGGCGTGCAGAAGGCCGACCTTTTGCTCGTCCTGGGCGATCCACAGCGGCATCTCCACTCGTGCTATCTCGTCGGGCACACCGTCGGGCATGCGCAGGTAGAAGAAGGCCACGCTGTGCTGGCCATAGAACTGCTTTTCGATGGAGGTGGGCTCCAGGTTTGCTCGCCGAAAGACGGCGCTCCGCTCGCCCGGCGCCAGCAGCGCTGCAAATAGTGGGCGGTCGGCGGTCAGCCCGACGGCATCGCAGGGCCTGGGGTCGTCTGCCTCACGCGGGCAGCGTTGGCAGTCGATAGGCTGGGGCGGCTGGCCTTGGGGGAGGGGGCAAGAGGCCAGGCGCAGGGTGTGGGCGAGCTCGCTGCCACCGGGGCGGCTGATGTAGCTCCCTAGAGTGATGGACCTATCGCTGGCTACAGCCCTGATGCGATCCAACGCGGCGATGATGCCTTCATCTAGGAGGAGCCTCTTGATCTCGCCGCGGAACTCCTTCCCAGCCAGGCCCCAGAGCACGAGCGTGCCGTCGAGGAGGGCCAGGGTGGGCAGGCCGCTGTTCTCCTGGTCGGCGAGCTGGGCCAGCAGCTCTACCTCGCGCACGCTGCGCAGGGCGGCCAGAAGGTTGCCCGATAGCACATGTTCGCGGCTGGCGTCGCTGCGGTCGCCCAGTACCAGGCGCTCGTCCTCGAACGCTAGCTCTGGCTGGCTGGCCAGGTCGGCTTCGGGGCGGTTGCCATAGCGGATGCGGGCGCGGCCCATGTTCAGCAGGTAGCAAGAAATGGGGCTATGCCGGTCGACATCGATGTGAGAGCCGTCGCTGGCCAGGGCGACGTACTCGTCGGGGGTCGGAGGAGCAGGGAAGGCGGCGTCCATGCGCTCGCCCAGCGGTTCGGCCAGAAGCCAACTGGTGCTGGCTGCTTCCAGGCGCTCGCGTAGACTCTCGGGTCGGCCAGCCCAGGCACGGAAGGTGTCCAGAGCGTGAGCCAGGCGCGCCTGGCCCTCCTCGGCTCGTTCCCTCAGGTGGGGTGCCAGGTCATCTAGCTGTCTGGCCAGGCGCTCAAAGTCCAGCGTCATATTTGCGTAGCCTCCGGTCGGCGCAGGACCCGCTCGTCCCCCACGCGGCGGGTGATGCGCTGCTCGTCCAGGTACTCCAGGAGGGCCTGGGCATACTTGCGGCTGGTGGCGAACATGTCCCGCACCTGGGCCAGGGTGATGGTGTCCTGGGCCTTCAGGTGCTCCACAATGCGAGAGGTCATCTCTTGATAGGTCTCCGTGGTGAAGGCTATGTTGTCGGCCACGCGCACGATCTGGCCCTTTTCCTCAAGGTAGGCCAGGAGCTCGGGGTCGGGGAGACCTTGGGTCGACGGCGCGTAAGGCCTGGCCCGAAGAGAAGCAAGGAAGGCGTCGGCGGCTGCTTGCTGGGCGGCACTCAGACTCGGCGCATGTTCCGGCAGTGCCAGGGCGCCTGCCTCCTGACGGACGTCTCCTCGCGCCGCCCAGGTAGCCAGGGCGGCGTCGAAGGCTCGCGGCTCCAGCCTCAGGCGGCTGCGCAACTCCTCCCTGGCGACGCCCCGGCGCAGGGGACGCTGGCGGTGAGAGGTCGAGAGGATGTCCCTTGCCCGCGCGGTGAGATCGGCGAAACCTTGGGCGCTGTAGAGGAGCGAGGCGGGGCCAAGCTCTTGGGCGCCCAGGACGAGGGCACGGCCGCTCTCCACCAGGCCGGCGGCCGCTGCCAGCACCTGCTCGGGGGTCAGCTCTGTGTGGCGGGCAAGCTGGCTCACCTCGCAGGGCTCCAGGCGCAACAGGGCGATCAGCGCCATGTCCTCCGGGGAGCCGCGGTCCAGCTTCTCCAGTGTCTCCAGGGTGGGCTGATGGAAGCGGCGGTGGCGCCGCACGTGGGTGTCCACCACCTTGCCGCCGCCGAGCGTGTCGTTGGGCGAGCGGATGACGAAGAAATCGCCGGGGGCCACCGCCAGCGGCTCCTCCAGGCGGATCTGGGCCCAGGCGGTCTGGCCGGTCGCCAGCTCATCGTGATCCAGAAGGAGGACGCGGCCGCTCGCCTCGCTGGAGCTGCTGTGGAAGGAGACCTGAAGGTTATGGCGAATCGGTCGCGGCAGATAGTTCACCGCCCGCAGGCGCACATCGATGGCTGTGGTCGGGCGAAGCCATCCGGGGGTGGTGACCACCATGCCCCGTCGCAGATCGCGGGGGGAGATGCCCGCCAGGTTCAGAGCTAACCGGCGGCCGGGCGAGGCCTCTTCTAGCTTGCGCTGGTGAGTCTGCATGCCGCGGATGCGCGACCTGGGGCCGCCGGGGACAACCTCCACCTCCTGGCCTGCCTTGAAGGAGCCGTCGACGATGGTGCCGGTCACCACAGTACCGAAGCCGGCCACTGTGAAGGCACGGTCGATGGGCAGACGGGGCCGGCCCAGGTCGCGCTTGGGGGCTGTCTGGGCCAGCTCCTTCTCGATGGCCTCCACCAGCTCCGTGAGCCCCTCGCCGGTCACAGCAGAGCAGGTCACGATGGGCGAGCCCTCCAGGGTGGTGGCGGCGATGACCTCGGCGGCGTCGACCTCCACCAGGGATAGCAGCTCGCTGTCCACCAGATCCTTCTTGGAGATAGCTACGACGCCTCGGCGCACGTCCAGCAGGTCGAGGATGGCCAGGTGCTCGCGGGTCTGGGGCATGACCCCCTCGTCGGCGGCGATGACCAGCAGGGCCAGGTCGATGCCGCCCACGCCGGCCAGCATGTTCTTGATGAAGCGCTCGTGGCCGGGGACATCGACGATGCTCACCTCCTGGCCGCTAGGAAGCTTGAGCCAGGCGAAGCCCAGGTCGATGGTCATCTCCCGGTCCTTCTCCTCCTGGAGACGGTCGGGGTCGATGCCGGTCAGGGCCTTCACCAGGGCCGACTTGCCATGATCCACGTGGCCAGCGGTGCCTATAACGTACATCAGTTCTATATACTACGACGGCTGTCAAGGGGGGTGGATGAGCCGAGTGACTCGCGGGCCGATCATAGCATAGGCCAGGGAGGGAACAAAGGTCTCTGTCAGGCGGGGCCGTTGTGGCTTGGGGGAGGCGTCTGCTACTATAGGACAGCGAGTCGATTATGGCACGCTTGGGCTGGGTCTACGACCCCTTCTACCTGGAACACGATACGGGCGAGCATCCGGAGAATTCTCGTCGATTGCTCTCCATCCTGGCGCTCCTGGAAGAGTGCGGCCTGCTCTCTTCTCTCACTCCTGTTCCTGCTGTCGATGCCAGCGAGGCCGACCTGGAGCTGGTGCACAATCCAGAGATGATCCGCTGGGTGCGCGAGAGGACGGAGTCTGGCCAGCGCTGGCTGGAGGTGGACACGGCGGTCTGCCCCAAGTCGTACGCGGTGGCCCTGCGAGCGGCGGGCGGCTGTCTGCAGGCGGTGGATGCTATCCTAAACGACAAGATCGACTCGGCCTTCTGCCTGGTGCGGCCGCCCGGCCACCACGCCACCGCCGACCGGCCGATGGGCTTCTGCTTGTTCAACAACGTGGCCATCGCCGCCAGGCACGCCCTGGTGCGACGGGGCCTGGAGCGGGTGGCCATCGTCGACTTCGATGTCCACCACGGCAACGGCACTCAAGACACCTTCTACGCCGATCCGTCCGTGCTCTACTTCTCGACCCATCAGTTCCCCTTCTATCCGGGCAGCGGCTCCTGGGGGGAGGCAGGCGAGGGCGAAGGCCACGGCTATACGGTGAACCTGCCCCTGCCGATGGGCAGCGGCGATGACCAGTATCGCCAGGTCTTTCGGGAGGTGCTGCTGCCGATACTGCATCGCTTTCGGCCCCAGCTCATCCTTGTCTCCGCCGGCTTCGACGCCCACTTCAGCGACCCCCTGGCCAGCATGCGCATGAGCTGCGCTGGCTACCGGGAGATGGCCCTCATCCTGCGGGGGGTGGCAGAGGAGCTGTGCCAGGGGCGGCTGCTGTTCGTCCTCGAGGGTGGCTATGCGGGCGATGCGCTGGCCTGGTCGCTGCGCACCTGCCTTGACGTGCTGCTGGGCAATCCCTTCGCGCCCGACCCGCTGGGCTCCGCTCTCCCTGCCCAAGGGCCGGACATCGAGCCCCTGCTGGCGGCGGTGAAGGAGCTGCACGGGCTGGCCTAGTCGGGCAGGAAGCGCTGGAAGGCCTCGTTGCCCAGCAGGCGGCCGTTGGCCGTGAGGCGAAGGCAGCCGTCGCCTCGCTCAAGTAGGCCGAGGGCCTCCAGCTCTTCCACCTGAGCGCCGTACACGGACATCAGCTCTTGGCCGAAGCGGCGGCGAAACTCCTCTAGGCGAAGCCCCTCTACCAGGCGCAGGCCGAGGACGACCGTCTCGGCGATGGCGCGAGCGGCCGTCATCTGTTCGGCGAAGGCGATGTGGTGCAGGCCGGTCAGAAAGGGAGCGAGGCCCTCGGCGGGGCGGCCACTGTCCTTCGCGCTTTCTTCCACCAGGGGGATGTAGCGGCGCGGGTCCTTGACGTTGGCGAAGCGGAAGCCACCGAAGCAAGAGTGAGCGCCGGCCCCCAATCCGAGGTACGGCTCGTTGAGCCAGTAGGCCAGGTTGTGGCGGCACTGGCGATCGGGGAGGGCCCAGTTGGAGATCTCGTAGTGCTGGTAGCCAGCCACCGCCAGCGCATCCTCGGCCCAGAGGTACATGTCGGCAGCCAGATCAGCGTCGGGCGGGGGCAGGCGGCCGCGGGCCACGTCGTCGGCCAGAGGGGTGCCTTCCTCCACCGTCAGGGCGTAGAGCGACAGGTGGTCGGGCCGCAGGGCCATCGCTTCCCGCACTGTATGCTGCCAGGCGGTCATTGTCTGGCAGGGCAGGCCGTAGATCAGGTCCAGGTTCACGTTGTCGAAGCCCGCCTGGCGCGCCGTATCATAGGCCTCGCGGGCCTCCGCGGCCGTGTGGATGCGGCCCAGCGTGGCCAGCTCATCATCGTGGAAGCTCTGCACGCCCAGGCTGAGGCGGTTCACTCCCAGCGAGCGCAGCCCCTGAAGGTAGGGGCGATCGACTGTCCCCGGGTTGGCCTCGCAGGAGACCTCGACGTCGGCGGCCAGGCGGAAGCGCTGGCGGAGGGCGGTCATGAGGCGCTCCACCTCTGCTAGGGGCAGGAGGCTGGGGGTGCCGCCGCCGAGGAAGACGGTGGGCAGGTTCATGTGGTGGGTGGGCTGTCGCCATAGCCCCATCTCGGCAAGCAGAGCGCCCACATAGGGCTCGATGAGCGACTCCAGCCCAGCGTAGGAGTTGAAGTCGCAGTAGGAGCACTTGGACTGGCAAAAGGGGATGTGGATGTACAGGCTGACGCTTCCCTCGCTCATGATACCCATTGGCATCGTAGCATCGCCCCTGAGGGGCGGCAACGTTGACTTTGCGTAGAGGCCATGCGAAACTCTGATTGTCATGAAAACGTATCTTAAGTCCCATAGCTGCGGCGAATTGCGCGCCGAACACGAAGGCCAGGAGGTAAGCCTGGCCGGCTGGGTGCACCGCCGTCGCGACCACGGCAGCCTCATTTTCATCGACCTGCGCGACCACGATGGCATCGTCCAGGTGGTGTTTAGCCCCAAGGAGGCCGAGGAGGCCCACAGGGTGGCCAGCGAGGTGCGGGGTGAGTACGTGATGCAGGTGAAGGGCACGGTGGCGCGGCGACCGGCGGGCACCGAGAACCGCGACATGGCCACCGGCGAGATCGAGGTGCGCGCCCAGGGCGCAACCCTTCTCAATCCGTCCAAGACGCCGCCCTTCTACATCAACGAGGAGACGGAAGTTGAAGACCTGCTGCGGCTGCGCTATCGCTACCTGGACCTGCGGCGCGAGCGCATGCACCGAAACATCGTCTTCCGTCACAAGGTGGTGCAGTTCATCCGCAGCTTCCTCAGCGAGCGGGGCTTCGTGGAGGTGGAGACGCCTATCCTCATCAAGAGCACGCCCGAGGGCGCCCGCGACTACCTGGTGCCCAGCCGCGTCAACCCCGGCCGCTTCTATGCTCTGCCCCAGTCGCCCCAGCAGCTCAAGCAGCTCCTGATGGTGGCTGGCTTCGAGCGCTACTTTCAGATCGCCCACTGCTTCCGCGATGAGGACCTGCGGGCCGACCGCCAGCCGGAGTTCACCCAGCTCGACATCGAGATAAGCTTTATAGATGAAGAGGACATGCTGAATCTGATGGAGGACCTCCACACGGCGATGGTGGAGACGCTTCGGCCCGACGTGCGGTTGGTCAAGCCCTTTCCTCGCCTCACCTACGCCGAGGCGATGCGCCGATTCGGCACCGACAAGCCGGACCTGCGCTACGGCATGGAGTTGGTGGACGTCTCCGACCTACTGGGCGAATCGGAGTTCAGCGTCTTCCAGCAGACACTAGCCGCCGGCGGTGTGGTACGGGGCATCTGCGCCCCCGGCGGTGCTGCCTTGAGCCGCCGCCAGATCGACGAGCTCACCGAATTCGTCAAGACCGTCGGCGGCAAGGGGCTCATATCCATCGGCTTGACCGGCGAAGGGCCTGTGGAAGAGCTGACCGCCGACGAGTTCCACTCGCCGATGCACCGCCACCTGCGCCTGGAGGAGGTGCGGGCTATCGCCGCCCGCGCCGAGGCCAAGCGCGGCGATCTGATCATCATGGTGGCTGACCAGGAGGAGCAGGCCAGCCAGGCCCTGGACGGCCTGCGGCGGGAGATGGCTCGCCGCCTGAATTTGATCGACGAGGGCCTGTTCGTCTTCTGTTTCACCACCGACTTCCCTCTCCTGGGATGGAACGAGGAGGAAGAGCGCTGGGACCCGGTGCATCACCCCTTCACCTCGCCCAAAGAAGAGGATTTGCCCCTGATGGATAGCGACCCCGGCCGGGTTCGCGCCCGCGCCTACGACCTGGTCTGCAACGGCTGGGAGATAGCCGGCGGCAGCATCCGAATTCATCACCGCGATGTGCAGGAGAAGATGTTCAGCCTGCTGCGCATTGCGCCCGAGGAGGCCCAGGACCGATTTGGCCACATGCTGGAGGCCTTCGAATACGGGGCGCCGCCCCACGGCGGCATTGCCACCGGCCTCGACCGCACGGTGATGATCCTGGCCGGCGAGCGGGACATTCGGGAGGTGATCGCCTTCCCCAAGACGAAGACCGCCTCCGACCCTCTGTTCGGCTCCCCCTCCACTGTCTCCGATGCCCAACTAAAGGAGCTGCACATAGCGCTCAGGCCGGGGGTGGTAGTCCCGAAGGAATCTCCTTGAAACTGTTCCTGCGTTGTAGCTGCCATGGGCTAGCTTTCGTCATGGGCAGGGGAAGTCTGTTACCTGCCGGGCGAGGGGTTCTTGGGTTGCGATGAGGAACCTGCTTCTGGTTCTGGGCGGCTTGGCCGTCGCGGTGGCTGTTGTCGTCGGCGTAGTGGCTGCGCTCGTCACCGGCGGCGGCGAAGAAGAAGGCTCGTCGGTCGAGGAGATACCGGCCGCACCCGTGGCCGGCGGCGAGTTGCGCCTACTGGGCAGAGACCCCTTGACTCTCGATCCCGCCTGTGCCAGCGACGTCGACTCTGCCAACTACATCGTGGAGGTCTTCGGCGGCCTGGTGACCATCGACCGCGAGCTGCAGATCGTGCCGGACATCGCCGAGGAGGTGCCTGAGGCGATCCAAAACCCGGACGGCACCGCCACGTATACCTTCCACCTGCGGCGAGGCGTTCTCTTTCACAAGGGGGATCGCCAGGCAACCGCCAACGACGTGAAGTACTCTATGGAGCGAGCCCTCGACCCCGACACCCAGTCCCCGGTGGCCGAGACCTACCTGGGGGACATCGTGGGGGTCAAGGAGTTTGTCGACGGCGACGCCGATGAGGTCACAGGCATTGAGGTGGTGGACGACTACACCCTTCGGATCACCATCGACGCGCCCAAGCCCTACTTCCTGGCCAAGCTGACCTACCCCACTGCCTTCGTGGTGGATCGCAATCAGGTCGCTGACAGCACCTGCTTCAGCGGCACCAACTGGCAGCGCCATCCCAACGCCACCGGGCCCTTTGAGCTGAAGGAGTGGGATCTGGGACAGCGCATCGTCTTGGAGCCCAACAGTCGTTATCACCTGGGGCCGCCCTCCCTGGGCCGCGTGGTGTACACCCTGGGCGGCGGCTCGGCGATCACCATGTACGAGAACGATGAGATCGATGTCACCGGCGTCGGCCTCAACGACATCGAGCGGGTGCGCGACTCGGCTGAGCCCCTTAACAAAGAGTTCCATGAAGCGCCGCGCATGGACATCTGGTACATCGGCTTCAACGTGGAGGAGGAGCCCTTCGATGACCCCAAGGTGCGCCAGGCTTTCGCCAACGCCGTTGACAAGGACAAGCTGATCGAGGTGGTGCTGCTGGATGCGGTGGTCGAGGCCGACGGCATCCTGCCGCCGGGCATCCCTGGCTTCAACGAGGACCTACAGGGCCTGGAGTTCGATCCGGAGAAGGCCCTACAACTCCTGGCGGAGTCCGACTATGGCGGGCCCGAGGGACTGCCTGACATCGAGATTGTCTCCTCGGGACGGGGAGCCAGCGTGGGGCCGGTGAGCGAGGCCATTCTGGCCATGTGGGAGGAGAATCTGGGGGTGAAGATCTCCACCCGCCAGACGGAGTTCGCCACCTTCCTCAACGATCTGCGCGATGGCAAGTTCCAGATGTTCGAGCTGGGCTGGGTGGCTGACTATCCTGATCCGGAGAACTTCCTGAGGATCAAATTCTACAGCGGCAGTGCTAACAACGACAGCCAATATGCCAACGCCGAGGTGGATCGCCTACTGGAGGAGGCGGACACGGAGATGGATGAGGCCAGGCGGCTGTCGTTATATCAGCAGGCGGAGCAGATTATCGTCAACGAGGCGCCCTGGATACCCCTGTTTCACGATAAGTTCAGCGTGCTCATCAAGCCCTACGTCGAGGACTACACCCTCCCTCCGTTCGTCATCCCTCGCCTCCGCTACGTCCACATCGAGGAGTAGGGCGCAGCGGCGACATGTAGCAAGAGATGCAGGGCATTCTCCCCTTTGTAGTACGGCGCCTGGTCTGGGCGCCGTTCGTTCTTCTGGCAGTGTCGCTGGCCACCTTCGCCCTGGGCCGCTTTGGCCCGGGCGACCCGGTGGAGACCCTGCAGGGGCACTATCACAACCCGGAGGTGGTGGAGCGCATCCGGCACGAGCGGGGCCTGGACGATCCCTTTTTTGTCCAGTACGGCAACTATATGTGGGACGTGCTCCACGGCGATCTGGGCACCAGCTTCACCTACCTGGGCGTGCCCGTGGAGGACATCATCTTCGACAAGATGTGGGTCACCATCCAGTACAATCTGGTGGCGCTGGTCATCATTTTCGCCATCGGCATCCCCGCAGGCATCTGGGCGGCCCTCAGGCAGGGAACCTGGCAGGACCCCTTAACGATTAGCGTTTTTCTATTCTTCAGATCTGTTCCCGTCCTGGTGACCATACCTATCTTGCAGTTCATATTTGCCATCAAGCTGGGCTGGCTACCCAGCAGCGGCTGGGTGGAGAGGGACATCCTTGGCCTGAAGATCGGCATCTTTGACAAGCGGATCATCATGCCTATTCTTGCCCTGTCCCTGCCGGGCATCGCCGCGGTGGCCCGCCTGATGCGCGCCCAGACCCTGGAAGTGCTGGACGAGGACTATGTGCGTACTGCGCGGGCTAAGGGCCTGCGGGAGGTGGTGGTAGTTAGCCGCCACGTCGCCCGCAATGCCCTTCTGCCCATGACCACCATCGTCGGCTTCGCTCTGGTGGGCCTGTTGGGCGGCTCGCTGTTCGTGGAGACGCTGTTCGGAATACCTGGCATCGGCCAGTTTATCTGGCGGGCCGTGTTCAACTACGACTATGACGTGATCATGGCCGTCACCCTGATAACAGCCACCGCTTTCATTGTGGCCAATTTGGTCACCGACATCGCCTATGGCCTAATCGATCCCCGCGTCCGCCTAGGTGGGGGAGGACCGAGGTACTAGCGTGGCGGAAGCAGAGCTGGGCCTGGAACAGCCGGTGGAAGAGGCACGCCCCCGCTTCGGCGGGATGGCCCTGCGGCGGCTCTTGCGCAAGCGGCTGGCAATGTTCTGCCTGGCGGTGATCGTTGTTATCTATCTGGCGGGCATCCTCGCTCCCTTGGTGGCGCCCTACGGCTACAACAAGCAGGATCTGGACAACACCTTCGCTGGCCCTAGCCTGGCCCACCCCTTGGGCACCGACCGTCTGGGCCGTGACATGCTTAGTCGAGTGATCTGGGCCTCGCAGACCACGGTCATCATCAGCGCCGCCGCCATCTTCACCGGCGGCCTGGTGCTGGGAGTAGGGCTGGGCCTGTTGGCGGGCTACGCTGGCGGGTGGCTGGACAACCTCATCATGCGGGTGGCCGACGCCTTCTTTGCCCTTCCCGATATCCTTCTCTTGCTTCTGATCACTGCCACCGTCAGACCGCGCGTTGAGGGCCTGTTCGACAAGTTCGAATCGTGGCCGGTGGCCGGGGGTCTGGTTGAAGCGGGCGCCCCCGACTACTTCCTGGTGTTTGGCGCCCTGGCCCTGTTCGGCTGGGTGGGCATCGCCCGCCTCATCCGCTCTCAGGTTCTGGCCCTGCGGGAGAGCGACTACGTGCTGGCGGCGCGGGCTTCGGGCGCCTCGCTGGGGCGCATCCTTGCCAGGCACCTCTTGCCCAACGTGGCTAATATCATCATCGTCAGCGTTACCTTGTCTCTGGGGGCCATGGCTGGCATGGAGATCATGCTCAGTTGGCTGGGCATCGGCATCACCTACCCCCATCCCAGCTTTGGCGCCATGATCTTCGCCGGCAGCGATCTGAGTAGCCTGCGCGCTCACCCCCATCTCCTCCTGGTGCCGGCGACGGTGGTGGCCCTGCTCCTGTTCGCTTTCAACCTCCTGGGCGACGCCCTCAACGACGTTCTGAGCCCGCGGCGGCGGTGAACCTGGTGGCTCCCTCCTAGAAGGGCGGCATGCTATAATACCCTGCGGAGGCTGTCCGCAAGGATGAAAGTTTCCACCGAACGCATTCCCGAAAGCCAGGTCGTTCTGGAGATCGAGGTCGAGCTCGAGCGTTTGGAGCGCTCGCTGGATCGTGCCTATCGGCGGCTGTCCCAGAAGACTCAGGTTCCCGGCTTTCGCAAGGGAAAGACACCACGCCACATGCTGGAGCGCTACCTGGGCCGCGACGCCGTCGTGCAGGAGGCGCTGGGGATGCTGATCCCGGAGGCCTACAATCAGGCCATCGGGGAAGAGAACATCGATGCCGTCGCCTATCCCGATATCGAGGTGGTGCAGCAGGAGCCGCTGATCTTCAGGGCCACCGTAGCCGTTCGCCCCAGCGTCGACCTGGGGAACTACCGAGAGGTGAGGGTGGAGCGAGAGCCGGTGACGGTGAGCGAGGAACGGGTGAACGAGAAGCTTGAGGAGCTCCGCTATCGCTACGCCATCCTGGAGCCTATGGACAGGCCCCTGCAGATGGGCGACCGGGTGCGAGCAGACGTTCGGGTAAGCGTGGACGGCCGCGAGGTCTTCTCCGAGGACGATGCCGAGTTCCGCCTGCGCCAGGGGGTGCCTGTCCTGATGCCCGGCTTCGTGGAGGAGCTTCTAGGGAGCGAGAAGGGCATCGAGCGGCAGTTCAGCATAGACCTGGCGCCGGACTACCCTCAGCAGGCGCTGGCGGGCAAGACCTGTCTGTGCACGGTTCTGGTGAGGGAGATCAAGGAGGAGAAGCTGCCGGAGCTGGATGACGCCTTCGCCGCTGACGTGGGGGAGGGCTTCCCCAGCCTAGAGGCTCTGCGAGAGCGGCTGGAGTCAGACCTGCGGCAGTCGGCCGAGCAGGAGGCGGAAGCCCGCTACCGGGATAAGGTGGTCGATGGGGTGGTGGCCGTCGCCTCCGTGGAGTTCCCGCCGGTGCTAGTGGAGCGGGAGGCGGAACAATTGCTACGCGAGCGGGTTAGCTCCAGCGGGGCTGGGGACATCGAGCGCTACTTGAAGCAGGTGGGCAAGTCGGAGGAGGACTTGCGCCAGGAGTTGCGCCTTCAGGCCGGCGAGCGGATCCAGGGCTCGCTGGTGCTGGGCAAGGTGGCTGAGGCGGAAGCGATCTCGGTGGGCGAAGAGGACGTCGATGCCGAGATGGAGCGCCTGGCGGCCTCATCGGGGCCGCGAGGGGATGAGGTGCGGAAGGTCTTCGGCAGCGCTGGCGGTCGCGAGGCCCTGGAGCGCTCGCTTCTCACCCGCAAGACCGTGGATCGACTAGTGGTCATCGCTTCGGGAGAGGAGGCGTCACCACCGGCCGAGGCCGCAGAAGAAGTTGGCAAGAGCGAGGTTGTCAGCAAGGAGTGAAGCCCATGCATAGCAAGCCTGGCATGATAATTCCCTACGTGGTTGAGACCAGCCCCCGGGGTGAGCGTGCCTTCGATATATACTCGCTGCTCCTGAAGGAACGGATTGTCTTCCTGGGCATGCCCATCGATGACCAGATAGCCAATCTCATCATCGCCCAGCTCCTCTACCTGGAGCGGGAGGACCCCGACAAGGACATCAACCTCTACATGAACTCGCCTGGCGGTGCCATCAGCGCCGGGTTGGCCATCTACGATACGATGCAACTGGCGCGCTGCGACGTCGCCACCATCTGCGTGGGCATGTGCGCCAGCATGGCCACCGTCCTTCTAGCGGCGGGCACCAAGGGGAAGCGTTACGCCCTGCCTCATTCCACGATTCACATCCACCAGGCGCATGGCGGAGCTACGGGAGAGGCCGCTGACATCGAGATCTATGCCAAGGAGATCCTGCGCAACCAGCAGGTGATCCGCGATATCTTGGCCAAGCACACCGGCCAGGAGCCGGAGCGCATCGCCCGCGACTCCGACCGCAACTTCTTTATGGACGTCGACCAGGCTAAAGAATATGGTGTCATAGACGAGATTTTCCTGCGGCCGTAGGTGAGCTTTTAGGGGCGCTTCGGCCCAGGGCGACTTTTGAATCCCTTATTCCCCGAGTGGCTTGTTATATCTTTGGATGGGTAAGCGTCTGTTATAATAGGCGGCAGTCGATTCTCTTGGGGGGACGATAGAAAGCTATGCCAGGTTCTCGCCGAAGCCGAACGCAGCAGTATTTTTGTTCCTTTTGCGGCAAGAACCAGGAGCAGGTGCGCCGCCTCATCGCTGGTCCTGGCTCTGTCTACATATGCGACGAGTGCGTTCAGCTCTGCCACGAGATTCTGCAGGAGGAGTCGGTTCACCGGGGCGGTAGCAAGGGTCCCTTCCAGCGGGTCCTGCCGCCTAAGGTAATCTATCAGCAGCTGAGCGAGTACGTGGTGGGCCAGGAGCAGGCCAAGAAGGTCCTGTCGGTGGCCGTCTATAATCACTACAAACGCATCGCCGCTGGCGACCGGCCCGCCGACGTCGAGCTGGAGAAGAGCAATATCCTGCTGTTGGGCCCCACCGGCTGCGGCAAGACCCTCCTCGCTCGCACCCTGGCCAACATTCTCGATGCCCCCTTCACCATCGCCGATGCTACTGCCCTCACCGAGGCGGGCTATGTCGGCGAGGACGTGGAAAATATCCTCCTGCGCCTCATCCAGGCGGCGGACTACGATATCCCACGGGCCGAGCGGGGAATCATCTATATCGACGAGATCGACAAGATCGCCCGCAAGAGCGGCGATAACCCCTCCATCACCCGCGACGTATCAGGAGAGGGGGTCCAGCAGGCGCTGCTGAAGATCATCGAGGGGTCGGTGGCCAATGTGCCCCCTCAGGGCGGTCGCAAGCATCCTCACCAGGACTTCATCCAGATCAGTACCACCAATATCCTCTTCATATGTGGTGGTGCCTTCCTGGGGCTCGATGCAGTCGTCGATAAGCGCCTGGGCACGGGCAAGCGCGCCCTTGGCTTTCGGGCGGGCCTGGCTCAAGAGGACGCGGCCAAGGCCCGCGATGAGCTTCTCACCCATGTGGCCCCCGATGACCTCCTGGAGTATGGTCTTATCCCCGAGTTCGTGGGCCGCCTGCCGGTGATCGTGCCTCTGCAATCGCTGGACAAGCAGGCCATGATGGCTATCCTTACCGAGCCCAAGAATGCCCTGGTGAAGCAGTTTCAGCGTTTCTTCGCTCTGGACGGCGTAGAGCTAGTATTCACCGAGGACGCTCTGGATGCGACGGCTGAGGAGGCGATGCGCCACAAGATGGGCGCTCGCAGTCTGCGCACGGTGGTGGAGGACACTCTGCTGGACGTGATGTACGAGATCCCGTCCCACCCCGACATCAAGAAGTGCGTGGTGGATGCCGAGGCCATTCGCGGTCGCCGCCGGGCTATCCTTCTCAGCGGCAGCGGCCAGGCGCTGGAGCCGTTGGAGGAAGAGGCCCGCGGCGAGACTGCCTAGCCTGGCCCTTCTAGCCACCTAGCCGACCATTGCCCTGAGCGCTTCGCCTTGACTTTCCTCTTTCTTCCTGCCTATGCTGAATTGCGTTCATGGCCAAGCGTCGCCTGGATACTCTATTGGTGGAGAGAGGTCTGGCCGAGAGCCGGGAGAAGGCGCGAGCGGTGGTCTTGGCCGGCAAGGTGCTGGTTGGAGACAGGGCGGTCGTTAAGCCGGGGATGCTCATCCCTGAGGCGGCCGAGGTGCGTTTGCTTGCCGGGGCTCCCTATGTGAGCCGCGGCGGCGAGAAGCTGGCGCACGCTCTGCGGGCATTTGGTGTCGATGTGCAGGATCTGGTAGCGGTGGACGTGGGGGCCTCCAGCGGTGGCTTCACCGATTGCCTCCTCCAGCACGGCGCTCGTTGTGTCTACGCCGTGGATGTGGGCTATGGCCAGTTGGACTATCGCCTCCGCCAAGACTCGCGGGTGGTGCCCATGGAGCGGGTGAACGTCCGCTACCTGCGCTCGCTGCCGCAAAAGGTGGACATGGCTACGGTCGACGTGTCGTTCATCGGGTTGGAGAAGGTCCTACCGGCGATAGCTCGACTCCTGAAAGCGGGGGGGGAGATCATCGCTTTGTTCAAGCCCCAGTTCCAGGCCCGCCGGCGGGAGGTGGGCAAGGGAGGGGTCGTTCGCGACCCTCTGCTCCAGGCCAGCCTCATCGGGCGCTTCCTGGCCTGGGCGGTCGAGCGGCGCTTCCGCATCCTTGGTCTGACCCCTTCTCCCCTGCTGGGGCCGGCCGGCAATCAGGAGTTCTTCTTCCTGCTCCTGCCGCCGGAGGTGGAGAGAAAGGCGGGGAGCGTCTCGTGAGGAAGGTGGGCATCTGTTTCCACCCTCAGTGGCCTGCCGCCCAGGCATTCGCTGAGGAGGTGAAGGTAGCCGTCGCTCCCCATGTGAGCGAGGTCTGGCTTACCTCGGCCTGGGACGAGGGAGAGGCTCGGCGCAACCTAGAGGGCACCGACCTCCTGATCTGCGTTGGCGGCGACGGGACGATGCTTTGGGCAGCCCGGCTGGTGATACTCCAGCACACGCTGCTGCTGGGGATCAACATGGGGCGTCTGGGCTTTCTGGCTGAGCTGAGGGCAGAGGACGCGCTGGCCAAGCTTCCTCAAATACTGGAAGGCGGGGTTCGCATCGAGGAACGCACACTGCTCCATGGAGAGTTTCTGGAGGCAACGGGCGCTCCTGCCGCTGAAGGCCGGAGATACCACGCGCTTAACGACATTATGGTTGGCCGCGGTGCTCCTGGGCGAGCAGTACATGTGGAAGCCTCTGTCGATGGCAAGCGCTTGGGCCACTATCGGGGCGACGCGGTGATCGTGGCCACGGCCACCGGTAGCACCGGCTACCTGCTATCTGTGGGTGGCCCGGTTCTTCACCCCGAGGCTCACGAGCTGGTGTTGATGCCTGTGGCTCCCCATCTGGCCGTCGCTCGGGCACTGGTGCTGCCTTCTTCGGTGGTGATTGAGCTGCGGGTAACCAGCGAGGAGAAGGCCATCCTTAGCGTGGACGGGCAGGTGAACAAGGAGCTGGCCAAGGGCGAAGGGGTGCGTGTGTTCCACAGCCCTCATCTCGCCCGCTTCTTGCGCCTCGGTTCGGCGCTCGACTATTATGCCGCTCTCAGCCAGCAGCTAGGGTGGCTCAACACGGGTAATGCCCCGGGGCCCTTCCTGCGGCCAGGCGCAGAGAATCTCTGAGGGTGGGGGACAGCAGTGAGCGAGCAGTTTCACATCGAGAAGGCCACCATGGCCGACGCCCCTGTGATCCAGCATCTGGTGAGCAGTTTTGCCGCTCTGGGGGAGATGCTGCCTCGCCCCCTGGCCGAGATCTATGAGCAACTGCGCGACTTCCTGGTAGTGCATGACAACGAGCGGCTGGTAGCATGTGCTGCCCTTCACATCATGTGGGAGGACCTGGCAGAAATTCGCTCCCTTGCCGTGCTTGACGAGTGGCAGGACAAAGGTGTCGGCGTCGTGTTGGTGGAGACCTGCCTTGACGAGGCGCGTGCTCTGGGTATCGCCACCGTCTTTGCCTTGACCCGACAGCCCAGCTTCTTCGAGAGGTTGGGCTTCCACCAGGCCGACGTGATGGCCCTACCCCGCAAGGTCTGGGGCGAGTGCCTCCGCTGTCCCAAGTTCCCCCACTGCGACGAGATAGCGATGATCATTGAGCTTAAGGCGCCACCACCCTCGTAGAGGCGGGATCTGTTGCAGGCGTCTCGAAACCCCTCGGATCAGGAGCAGGTGGTGGAAAGCAGCCGGGTATACGAGGGGCGGGTGGTGAGCCTGCGGGTGGATCGGGTGAAGCTCCCCGGTGGCCGCTCGACCGTCCGCGAGGTTGTGGAACACGCTCCCGTCGTAGCCATTGTTGCCCTGGACGGCCAGGGAAACGTCCTTCTGGTGCGCCAGTACCGCCTGCCCGCTCGGCAATCGCTGTTGGAGATCCCTGCGGGCGGCGTCGACCCTGGCGAGAGCGCGGAGGAGGCCGCTCAGCGGGAGCTCCAGGAGGAGACAGGCCAACGGGCCGGCCGCCTGGAGCGTCTGTGCAGTTTTTTCGCTTCCCCAGGCTACTGCGACGAGTACATGCACCTGTACCTGGCGACGGCGCTGGAGCCCAGTGCCATGGCGGCCGATGCGGATGAGAGCATCGAGGTGGTGCGCCTGCCGCTGTCCGAGGCCCTGCGGCTCATCGAGCGGGGCGAGATCTGTGACGCCAAGACCATTGTCGGTCTGTGGGCGGCGGCTCGTGGCGAAAGTTCATAATTTCACTATTGAACGTAAAATACCACGCTGGTAGACTGACTCGGAGGTGACTACGGTGCTGTCTCACGACGTGTTGGTAATTGGCGCTGGTCTAGCCGGAATGCGGGCGGCCCTGGAGGCCTCCCGCAATGGTGTCGACGTGGCTGTCCTGTCCAAGGTTCATCCTGTCAGGAGCCATTCCACTCAGGCTCAGGGAGGCATCAATGCCGCCCTGGGTGAGGACGATTCCTGGGAGAAGCACGGCTTCGACACGGTGAAGGGGAGTGACTACCTGGGGGATCAGGACGCCATTGAGCTCTTTGTCAAAGACGCGCCCGAGCGGGTCATCGAGCTGGAGCATATGGGCACCGTCTTCAACCGCCGCGACGACGGCCGCATCGCCGGGCGGCCCTTCGGCGGTGCTGCTTTTCCCCGCACCTGCTATGTGGCCGACATCACCGGTCAGGCTCTCCTTCACGTGTTGTACGACCAGATCTTGCAGGCGGGGGTGCGCGTCTACGAGGAATGGTTTGCCACATCGCTCATTGTCGAAGAGGGTGCCTGTCGCGGGGCGGTGGCAATGGAGATTCGCAGCGGCGAGTTGCATGCTATCGGCGCCAAGGCGGTGGTCATGGCCACGGGCGGCCTGGGCCGCATCTACGAGCCTTCGACCAACAGCCTGATCAGTACAGGCGACGGCGAGGCCCTTGCCTATCGCGCTGGTGCTCCTCTCATGGATATGGAGTTCGTCCAGTTTCACCCCACCACTTTTCGCAACGGTGTCTTGCTCACCGAGGGCGCCCGCGGTGAGGGGGGCTATCTCTTGAACTCTGAGGGCGAGCGCTTCATGGCGAAGTACGCCCCGGAGCGCATGGAGTTAGGCCCTCGCGATGTTGTGGCCCGGGCTGAGCAAACGGAGATCGACGAGGGGCGGGGTGTCGACGGCTTCATCCTCCTGGACCTGCGTCACCTGGGCCGCCAGAAGATACTGGAGCGCCTGCCTCAGATCCACGAGCTTGCTCTGGATATCACAGGGCGCGATGCCATCAAGGAGCCTATACCCATTCGGCCAGGCATGCACTATTTCATGGGCGGCATCAAGACGGACCTCCACGGCGCCAGCCCTCTGCCCGGCCTGTACGCTGCCGGCGAGTGTGCCTGCGTTAGTGTTCACGGGGCGAACCGCCTGGGCGGCAATTCGCTGCTGGAGACGCAGGTCTTCGGCCGCCGTGCCGGTGCGGCTGCTGCCGAGTACGCTGGTGGAGTCGCTCCCGTCAACGTCCCAGAAGCGCTGGCCACCCGCGAGCAGGACAAGATCAAGGCGATCGTCGAGCGGCCCGATAGCGGCGAAACGGTCGCTCACATCCGGATGGACATGGGTCAAACGATGAACAAGTACGTAGGAATGTTTCGCACCGAGCAGGAGATGGAAACGGCCGTGGCCAAGATGGTGGAGCTCAAAGATCGCTACCGGCGGGTAGGGGTGAAGGACAAGGGTCGACTGTTCAATACGAGTTTGCTGTTCCACCTGGAGCTAGGCAATATGCTCGACCTGGCGGAGGCTATCGCCCTGGCCGCCCTCAATCGCAAAGAGAGCCGCGGCGCTCAGTTTCGACGCGATTTCCCTGAGCGGGACGACGAGAACTGGCTGAAGCACACTGTCGTCCGATACACCCTGGAGGGGCCCAGCTTAGATTACTCTCCCGTCACCATCACCCGCTGGCAGCCGAAGAGGAGGGTGTACTGATGCTTGCTCGGCTCAAGGTTAGGCGCTACCAGCCGGAGACGGGTCAGGAGCCCTATTATCAGACTTTCGAGGTCGATGTGGCGGAGGACGCGACAGTGCTGGACGCCCTTCTCGAGGTCCGCGAGTACCTGGATGGAACTCTAACTTTCCGGGCCTCCTGTCGCAGTTCCATCTGCGGCTCATGTGGCATGCGCATCAACGGTGTGTCCCGCCTGGCCTGCAAGACCCACGTGGTGGACGTGGCACCCCGGGGCGGTGAGATCACTATAGAGCCGCTGGCTAACCTGCCGGTGATCAGGGACCTGGTGGCAGATATGGATCCCTTCTGGCGCAAGTGGCGCGAGGTTACGCCGTGGCTGGTCACTGATGAGGGGGGAGAGAAGCCCGCCCGCGAGCATCTGATGGCTAATAAGCTGGCCCTTTATCTTAAGCAGTTCGCTGGTTGCATTGCCTGCGGCGTTTGCTATTCAGCTTGCCCCATCGTGGCCATCGACGACGATTACCTCGGCCCGGCGGCCCTGGCCAAGGCTCTGCGCTATTGCTACGACCCACGCGACCACGGCAAGCGGCGGCGGCTGGCGAGGCTGGCCGAGGAGCAAGGACTCTGGCGCTGCCACACTATCTTTAGTTGTGCTGAGCAGTGCCCGAAGGGGGTGAACCCCACCGAGGCTATCCAGCAACTCAAGAAGATGGCTATCCTAGCACGGCTCAGACTGGCCCGCTAGGCGGGCCTAGGCGCTCCGAAAGGAGGGGGGATGTACAAGCCTGTCGATGCTCAGTTTCAGGCCCGTGCCATGCGCACCGGTACGGTGGCTTGGCTCCTCCAGCGGCTCTCTGGCATATTCCTCACCATCTACCTCATAATCCACATCATCGTCATTGGTAACTCGGTGCGGGGCGAGGACGCCTTCGACGACCTGCTAGGGATCTTCGAGAACCCGCTCATGTTGGTGCTGGATGCCGGCTTGGTGGGGGTTGTGGCCTTCCACGCCCTCAACGGTATCCGGCTGATCCTGTTCGATCTGGCCATCGGGCTGCGCTACCAGAAGGTGCTGTTCTGGATAGCCTTTATCGTTGCTCTGGGTGTCTTCATCGGTTCAGCGGTAGCGGTGCGCAATATCATCGTCGACTAGGGGGAAGCCATGGCGCAGGTAGAGCTGGAAGAGAAGATTCGGGAAGCACCAACGCCTGTTGCAGGTCTCAGTTTCTGGCCCTGGTTTCTTCAGCGGGTGACAGGAGGGGCGCTGCTAATCCTCCTTACCCTCCATATAGTGGTCAATCACATCTTCAACATCGCCGAGGTGGAGGACGACATCCTGCCGGGCCTGGTGATTTTCTCCGACGTGGCCGACCGCTTCGAGACACCCGCCTACTGGGTCATCGCCCTCCTCCTTCTTTCCTTCGCGCTCTTTCACGGCCTCAATGGCATCCGCAACATCCTCCTGGACTACGGTCTGCGGGGCACGGGGGACAAAATTGTCACCGGTGCGTTGCTGGGGGTGGGGATGGCAGCCTTCACCTTTGGCATCATCGCTCTGGCCGCTTTCATCGCCTAGGCCCAAGAGCGGACAGGGAGATAGGGAGAGGGTTTTGGGTGACCCTCTCCTCTTGTTTTCCGCATGAAGGCCCTGGTTCGTTCGTCGGGGTTTTGGGGTGGGGCAGCCCTATGGGGTGGCATCTGGCTTGTCCTGCTCGCTGGCGCGATCGTCTTGAGCGTGCTGGCCGGTCTGCACTCGCGGCTGCCGGGCGACCTCGATATCAGCGAGTGGGTACAGGGGTCCCTGTTCCCTGGCATGGGCGTGTCGCGGTTGGTGCGGACGGTTGGAAGCACCGAGGTGGTGCTGGGCACGGGAGGGGCGGTTGCGGTCGTCCTCTGGCTGATGGGCAGACGGCGTCAGGCTCTGCTATTGGGCCTGGGGCTGGTGGTGCTGCCGTTTCTCCAGCACAGCCTGAAGGAGTTGGTCGATAGGCCTCGCCCTACGCAGGACCTTGTCGACCTGCGGGCGGGCTTTTCCAGCCCCTCCTTCCCCTCGGGACACGTGATGAGCCCGGCTCTGCTTTACGGCTTCCTGCTATACGCATCGCCGCGAATGGCCTTACCCAGCGTGCTGAAGGCGGTGCTCCTGGGGTGGTGCGGCTTTATGCTGGTCATCACCGGCCCGGCCCAGGTCTACGTGGGGGTGCACTGGCCCAGCGACGTAGTAGGCGGATACGCCTGGGCTGCCGTGCTGCTCCTTCCGCTGGTCTGCGCGGACCAGATTATGAGCCGACGGCTGTGGTGGTGATGCCCTCCCGCTGGCAGACGGCCTGCCTTGCTATCCCCGAGTTACAGTGACACCGGGCCGGTTGAAGTGAGACCCTTCGCTACGCTCAGGGTGACAGCGATGGCCACCGTCATTCTGAGCGAAGCGAAGAATCCGGGCGTCGCCACATATCGGAGACAATAAGCCCTAGGTCACGGCGAGCTTGTAGCGCTCTTTCCCTTCCTGCAGCAGGTCGCTGCCGTAGATGTCGTTGCAGACGATGACCGGAAAGTCCTCCACCTCCAGACGGCGCACGGCTTCAGTGCCTAGATCCTCGTAGGCCACTACGTCCACCTTCTTGATGTGGCGGGCCAGCAGGGCGCCCGCGCCGCCTATGGCGATGAAATATACCCCCTTGTACTGCTTGAGAGCCTCTCGCACCGCCGGGCCGCGGCCGCCCTTGCCGATGATCCCCTTTAGGCCGGCGGCCAGGAGTGAGGGTGTGTAGGGGTCAAGTCGCATGGATGTGGTCGGCCCCGCCGAGCCGATGACCTGGCCCGGCTTGGCGGGCGTTGGCCCCACGTAGTAGATGACCTGGCCGCGGATATCGAAGGGCAGAGATTCGCCCTTATCCAGGGTCTCGACCATCCGCCGATGGGCAGCGTCGCGGGCGGTGTAGATCACCCCTGTGAAACGCACATCATCGCCAGCGTGGAGCTTCTCCACACTCTCGTCGGTCAGGGGAAGCTTGATGTTCATGTTCGGTCTCCCGTCTAGAGCACTGCTTCCTTGAGGCGGGCGCTGTGGCACTGAAGGTTCACCGCCACCGGCAGGGACGTGATGTGGGTGGGATGGACCTCCACATGCACCGCCAGGGCAGTGATTCGTCCGCCCACCGCCTGCGGCCCCAGGCCCAGGGCGTTCACCTTCTCCAGGAGCTCCCCCTCCAGCTCCGCCACCTCGGCGTCGGCGCTAGGCTGGCCCACCTTGCGGGTGAGGGCCTTCTTGGCCAGGGACACGGCCATTTCAGCGGTGCCACCGATCCCCACGCCGACGATGACCGGCGGGCAGGGGTTACCGCCCGCCTCCTCCACCGCTCGCAGGACGAAATCGGTAACGCCCTTCTTGCCCTCGGCGGGCAGGAGGATGGCGAGGCGGGTCATGTTCTCACAGCCGCCGCCTTTGGGCATCACCTGGATCCTCAGCTTGTCGCCGGGCACGATCTCGGTGTGGACGACGGGTGGGGTGTTGTCCTGGGTGTTGATGCGGGCGGAGAAGGGCCTGTCCACGATGGACTTTCGCAGGTAGCCCTTGGTGTAGCCCTCGCTCACGCCCTGCTTTATGCACTCGTTCAGGTCGCCACCCACGATGTGCGAGTCTTGGCCGAGCTCCAGGAAGACCACCGTCGTGCCGGTATCCTGGCAGAGGGGGAGCATTTCCTTCCTGGCCAGTTCGGCGTTCTCCAGGATCTGGTCGAGGATCTGCTGGCCCAGGGGCGATTCCTCCTTCTCCCGCGCCTGCTTTAGCGCCTGGAGAACGTCCTCGGGCAGGAGGGAGGCCGCCTCCTGGCAAAGGCGTGCTATTGTTTCCTTGATCGTCTGGCAGTCGATGTCCCGCATGTCACCTCGATTCTGGCCGTTTGCTGCCGTGGACTAGGGCTTGATCAGGGCGACCAACTCAAGTACGGCGTCGGCGGCCTTCTTCAGGCCGGCGAGCTCGTCCGGCTCCAGCTCGACCTCAATGACCTTCTCCAGTCCGCTGGCGCCTAGCTGGGCCAGCACTCCCACGAAGGAGCCCTTGATGCCGTATTCGCCATCCAGGAAGATGCTACAGGGCAGGATGCGCTTGCGGTCCAGCAGGATGGATTCCACCATTTCCACTGTGCCCCAGGCCGGGGAGTACCAGGCGCTGGTGCCCAGAAGACCGACGATCTCCGTCCCCGCCTGGCGTGTCCGCTCAACGATGGCATCGATGCGCTCCTTGGGCAGAAGCTGGCGCAGGGGCACGCCCCCCACGAAGGCGTGGCTGACGATGGGGACCATGGTGGCGTCGGTGTGGCCACCCAGAACGTAGGCATCGACGTCCTTGACCGACGCTCCCAGCTCCCAGGCCAGGAAGGTGCGGTAGCGGGTGCTGTCAAGCATGCCCCCCTGGCCGATGATGCGGTTGCGGGGCAGGTTCGTGGCCTGCTTGGCAACAGTTGCCATGGCATCCATGGGGTTGGCGAACTCGACGATGATGGTATCAGGGGAGTGTTTAATGGCCGCCTGGGCTACGTCTCGCACGATGCCGGCGTTGATGTTCACCAGGTCCTCGCGGCTCATGCCCGGCTTTCGGGGAACGCCGGAGGTGAGCACCACCACGTCCGAGCCGGCGGTGTCCTTCCAGTCGTTGGTGCCGATGATGCGGGCGTCGGAACCCACCAGAGGCCCTGCGTGGGCCAGGTCCAGGGCCTTGCCCTGGGGCAAGCCCTCGATGATATCCAGGAGGACGATGTCGCAATAGCCCTTCTCCTGGAGGATCTGGACCATCGATCCGCCGGTAGCCCCAGCCCCGACGATGGTTACCTTTTTGCGCATAGCAGCTTACCTCTCCTTTCTTCTGGTCTAGCTTTGGGAGCTGCGAACCTGGTTCAGCAGCCCGCCAGCCAGCGCAATCTCCACTTGACGCGGGGTTAGATCATGACGAGCGGTAAATTCGTATCCTTGGGTGACGTTGCGTACCGTGATTTGGTCTCCATCTCTTATTGCTTGTCGCACGTTGGCGATCTCCAGCACGTCGGCGGGGTTCAGGCGCTCGTAGTCTGCGTCGTCGATGAAGCGCAGGGGTACGATGCCGAAGTTGATGAGGTTGGTGTGGTGCATGCGGGCGAACGTCTTAGCGAACACCGCTTTCACTCCCAGGTACATGGGGGCGAGGGCGGCGTGCTCGCGGCTGGAGCCCTGGCCGTAGTTGGCTCCGCCCACGATCATGCTGGCGCCTGCCTGCTTGGCGCGCTGGGGGAGGGTGGAGTCTACGTAGCCGAAGACGTACTGGGAGATGGCAGGGATGTTGGAGCGGAGGGGCAGGATCTTGGCCCCCGCTGGCAGGATGGTGTCGGTGCTGATGTTGTCGCCCACCTTGAGGAGGAGTTCGCCCCGGATGACCTCCGGCATCGGCTCCGCCAGCGGCAGGGGGGCGATGTTGGGCCCGCGAACGATCTCGACCTCCTCCGGCTTGTCGGTGGGCGGGATGATCATGGAGTCATCGATGATGAACTCGCGTGGCAGCTCGATCCGAGGCGGTTCACCCAGCTCGCGGGGGTCGCTGATGACCCCCCGCAGGGCGGTAGCGGCCGCTACCTCGGGGCTGGCCAGATGGACGCGGTCGTCGGGGGTGCCGCTGCGGCTGGGGAAGTTGCGATTGAAGGTGCGCAGGGAGACCGCGCCGGTAGGGGGCGCCTGACCCATGCCGATGCAGGGGCCGCAGGCTGATTCCAGGATGCGAACGCCCGCCTCGATCAGGTCGGCCAAAGCGCCGGAGCGGGCGATCATGGTGAACACCTGGCGGGAGCCGGGACTTATCGTCATGCTCAGCCGGGGGTGCACCGTGTGGCCCTTGAGGACGCTGGCCACCACCATCAGGTCGTGATAGGAAGAGTTGGTGCAGCTACCCACACAGACCTGCGCCACTTCTGTCCCGGCCACCTCGCGTACGGGAACGACCGCATCGGGACTGGAGGGGCAGGCGATAAGCGGTTCCAGAGTGCTGAGGTCGATCTCGACCACCTCATCGTACTCGGCGTCGGGGTCGGCGGCCAGCGGGCGCCATACCTCCTCGCGCTTCTGGGCGCGCAGGTATTCGCGGGTCCGCTCGTCGCTAGGGAAGATGGAGGTGGTGGCTCCCAGCTCGGCCCCCATGTTGGTAATGGTGGCCCGCTCGGGCACGGAGAGGGTCTCCACGCTTGGCCCGCCGTACTCGAAGACTCTGCCCAGGCCGCCCTTCACCGTCTGGCGGCGGAGCACCTCCAGAATGATGTCCTTGCCCGAGACCCAGGGCGGCAGGCTGCCGGTGAGGCGCACCAGCACCACCCTGGGTGCTATCACGTAGAAGGGCTGGCCGCCCATGGCCACTGCCACATCCAGGCCGCCGGCGCCGATGGCGATCATGCCCAGGCCGCCGCCGGTCGGTGTGTGGCTGTCGGACCCTACGAGCGTTTGGCCGGGCACGCCGAAGCGCTCCAGATGCACCTGGTGGCAGATGCCGTTGCCCGGGCGGGAGAAGTAGATCCCATACTTGGCGGCGATGCCCTGGAGGAAGCGGTGATCATCGGCATTCTCGAAGCCGGTCTGGAGCATGTTGTGGTCGACGTAGCTCACTGAGAGCTTGGTGCGCACCCGGGGGATGCCCATGGCCTCGAACTGAAGGTAAGCCATGGTGCCGGTAGCGTCCTGGGTAAGGGTCTGATCAATTCGGATACCTATCTCGGTTCCGGGCTCTAGCTTCCCGGAGAGTAGGTGCTCTTCCAGGATCTTGTAGGTCAAACTCTTAGCCAAGGTCTTGAGCCCCCTTCTCAGACTCCGCCTGGCAACAGACCAGTAGCTTCAGCCTGCAAGCGTTGCCGCGAAACCCTAGCTGGCGCTGTAGTATAATGGGCCGTAAGTTTGGTTGTCCCAGGTAGGAGTTGTATTCGTGATGATAAAGGCCTATGTCTTGATAGTGACCGATCCCGGGACGACCAAAGGAATCATTGACATTCTGCGCGGCATCCCGGGGGTCACGGAAACTCACGAGGTGATGGGGCCCTACGATATCGTTGTCGAAGTCCAGGTGGAGAACCTGACTGACATGCCCCCGGTGCTGGGAGAGAAGATTCGCAAGATCCCAGGGATTCAGAGCACTACCTCCCTGATTACCCTTCCTCGCTGAGGCTTGAAGCCCTTCACTGTTCTCTGCTTGACCTTTCAGAAGGAGTGTCTGCTACTGCCGCGCTGCCTTAGGGACTGATTATGGCCATGACCGCATCTTTGGCTACCGAATCCCCAGGGCCAAAGTTTATCGCCTTGACCGTTCCGTCGATGGGGCTGGGAATACTGTTCTGCATCTTCATCGCTTCGAAGACGACGACCACATCGCCAGCCTTGACTCGGTCGCCTATGTTGACCTCATAACGAATGATCATCCCCGGCATAGCCGCTACAATCGCTGCCTCTCCGGGAGCGGCCTCTGCGGCCGGTGGTGGAGCTTCTTTCTTCTCCGTCGGCGGGACTGGTGGTGCCGCAGTGGGCGTAGGGTTTCTGGCCGTCGAGGAGGCCACAGGGGTCGGCGGGGAGCCTCCAACTGGTTCTACATCCACCTGGTAGTACTCATCGCCAACAAACACGTTGAAAGTGCGGGTACCGGGGCCTTTCGCAGGCACTACCACTTCCCGCTTCTCCACCAGTTTGCCCGCTTTGGCCAGCTCGATAAGCTCGTCTTCTTTCTGCACTTCCTCCAGGGTCCTCGGCGCCTTGGGCGGCTTCCAATCGTCGGGGATCTCCTTATCCAGGCCGTACTTCAGCCTCAGGAATCTCATCCCGGTAGTGGGGTAGAGAGCATAAATAAGGGTATCAGGAGTATTCTTGGCAACATCCTTGGTGTCTTCCTTAGCCTTGTCCAACTCCGGCTCAAGCATGTCGGCGGCGCGAACAGTGATCGGCTCCTCGCCTCGCTCATAGCCCTTGAGGGCCTTCTTTTGCACCTTGGGGTCAATTGGGAGTGGTGACTTGCCGTAAAGGCCCCAGCAGTAATCCTTCACCTCTTTAGTGATCATCTTGTAGTGCCCGGCGAGGACGTTCTGCACTGCCTGGACCCCGACGATCTGGCTGGTAGGGGTGACCAATGGCGGAACGCCGAGGTCCTCGCGCACCCTCATCGTCTCCTCGTGGCATTCGTGCAGTCGATCAAGGGCACCAGCGGCCTTCAATTGAGCGATGAAGTTGGAGGTCATGCCGCCAGGGATCTGGTGGGACAGCACCTCAGGATCGATAACCGCCATCCTGGAAGTGTCGAGGAAGTCCTTGTACTTGGGGGCGATTTGCTCGAGCATTCGATCGCACTTGACCAGTTGATCAACATCGAGCCCGGTATCCCTCTCTGTTCCGTAGAGTGCTACCACGAGCGGCTCGATCGCCGGGTGGGAAGTACGGTGAGCAAACGGAGCCAGGGAGGTGTCGACGACATCGACGCCGGCCTCGATGGCTTTGAGGTGGGCCATGCTAGCCTGCCCGCTGGTATAGTGAGTGTGGAGCTGAACGGGCACCCGCAGACGTTCCTTGAGCGCCTTGACCAAGTCATACGCATCGTAGGGCGATATCAGCCCGGCTTGGTCCTTAATGCAGATGGAGTCAGCCCCCATCTCCTGAAGGATGAGCGCCTTGTTGACAAAGTACTCGATGTTGTAGACGGGTCCACCCAGGCGGGGCTGTGTAAGTGAATAGCATATCGCTCCCTGGATGTGCTTGCCGGTCTCCTTGATAGCCTTGTAGGCTGTCTCGTGATTGCGCTCATCGTTTACGGCATCGAATACCCTGAAGATGTCGATCCCCGCCTCAGCCGCCTCGTGGACGAAGGCTCTGACTACATCGTCGGGGTAGTTACGATAGCCAACCAGGTTTTGCCCCCGCAGCAGCATCATGAGCTGGGTATTGGGCATGAGCTTCTTTAGGATTCGTGGTCTCTCCCAGGGGTCCTCACCCAGGAAGCGGTGGGGGACATCGAAGGTGGCTCCGCCCCAGACCTCCATGGCGTAGAAGCCGCACTTGTTCAACTCATCGGCAAGGAATTCCATATCCTCGGTGCGCATTCGTGTGGCCAGGAGGGACTGATGGCCATCCCGGAGGGTGATGTCACAGATCTTGACCGGGTTTTTTGCCTTCGGTCTCGTCTTTACCTTTTCAGTGGTCAATTCGCTTGCCGGAATCATGTTTCCATCCTCCTCCCTGCCCTTCTCTAGACCATTCTCCGGCGCCATGAAGCTCGCGGCCTCATTGCTTCCCGACGGCCAAAAACCCGCCACAGGCTGAGTGGTGCGACGGGTCTGGGCTCTGGCGCCACGGCTAAACGGGCCCTCTCTTCCTCTTCCAGATAAGCAGTGACGGCGGCCGTGATGGCTGCCATTACCCCTCCGTTATCCTTCAAGGTCGTCACCACGCAGCTACTATTAAACAAAAAATCTGCCACCCTCTTCGGATGGTCCGGCATCCCGTTTGGCGTTCAGGATGTGCGGTTATGAGCAATTCTGGGGCCTCTCCGCGCTCCTTTGTGGCCTATCCTCCTCCAAGAGCTGCGGCCCTGGCCGCTCATCCCGGAGCGCTACTGAGGGCAGCCGGGACCTATAAGGGTATGTTGCCGTGCTTCTTAGATGGGTTGGTGTCGGTCTTGTTCTGTAGCATCTCCAGGGCGCGAATGATCTGGTAGCGCGTTTGCCGCGGGTCGATGACATCATCGATGAAGCCGCGGGAAGCAGTGACATAAGGGTTGGCGAACCTGGCCCGATACTCCTCGGTGAGTTGCTGGCGTTTCTCCTCGGGGTTCTTGGCCCGCTCGAGCTCCCGATGGAAGATGATGTTCACCGCGCCATCGGGCCCCATGACGGCGATCTCGGCGGAGGGCCAGGCGTAATTGATATCGCCGCGCAGGTGCTTGCTGCCCATGACGACGTAGGCGCCGCCGTAGGCCTTGCGCGCAATGACGGTGACCTTGGGGACGGTGGCCTCGGCGTAGGCATAGATAAGCTTGGCGCCGTGAGTGATGATGCCGCCGTGCTCTTGTCCAGTGCCGGGCATGTAGCCGGGAACGTCGGTCAGGGTGACGATGGGGATGTTGAAGGCATCGCAGAAGCGGACGAAGCGGGCCCCCTTGCGGGAGGACTGGATGTCCAGGACGCCCGCAAGCTCCTGGGGATTGTTGGCCACGATACCCACTGGCCACCCATTCATGCGGGCGAAGCCCACGATGATGCTCTGCGCCCAGGAGGAGTGCACCTCCATGAAGTCGCCATTGTCGATGATGCGGTAGATGACCTCGTGCATGTCGTAGGATTGGGAGGGGTCGCTTGGCACAATGGTCGACATGTCGTCAGCCGTCCGCCCGGGGTCGTCTTCGGGCTCGAGAAGCGGTGGGTCTTCCATATTGTTGGAAGGGAGGAAGGAGAGAAGCCGCCGCACTTCGCTCAGGCAGGCCTCCTCGCCAGCGACGGCGAAGTGGCAGACGCCGCTCTGGCTGGAGTGGGGCTTAGCGCCGCCTAGATCCTGGTGGCTCACCTCTTCGCCGGTGACGGCGAGGACGACCTCGGGGCCAGTGATATACATCCGGCTGGTGTCCTCTACCATGAAGACGAAATCGGTGATGGCGGGAGAGTAGACGGTGCCGCCGGCGCAGGGCCCCATGATCACCGAGATCTGGGGTACAACCCCCGAGGCTAGAACGTTGTGTAGGAAGATATCGCCGTAGCCCTTGAGGCTGGCCACCCCCTCCTGGATGCGAGCACCCCCTGAGTCGTTAATGCCGATAATGGGGGCGCCCACCTTCATGGCCAGGTTCATGATCTTGATGATCTTCTCGCTCACCGCCTCCGACAGGGAGCCGCCGACGACAGTGAAGTCCTGGGCGAAGACCAGAACAAGGCGGCCATCGATCTTGCCGTAGCCGGTCACTACGGCGTCGCCGTAGAAGCGTTGCTTGTCGATGCCGAACTCGGTGCCCCGATGGACAACCAGGGCATCGAGCTCTTCGAAGCTGCCTTCGTCAAGGAGAAGGCTGAGGCGCTCTCGCGCTGTCAGCTTGCCGCGGCCGTGCTGGGCTTCGATACGCTCCTTGCCGCCGCCCAGCCTGGCCTGTTCCTTCAGCTTGTTTAGCTCAGCGAACTTGTCCTCAATAACCATCGTTTCTCAGGAGAAATGCGCAATCCTTCTGGGATTCCTGATGCTAGCATGCCTCCCTATATAGCGCAAGAGGATTCGGCTTAGCACTGTCTATATAATCCATCAACCTCAGGGCGAAGGCGTAGCAGTGGGTATTATGAGTTCTTGTCCCACTGTAAGGCTTGTAGGGTCGGTAATACCGTTGGCCTCCATCAGTTCTTCAGCAGAGATGCCAAACTGCTCGGCAATAGAGCCCGGGTAGTCGCCTTCCTGAACGATGTAGACCCCCTCGGCGCTGGGCGTGGCGGTGGCAGCCTCGCCCTCTGGGGTTGCGGCGCCCTCCGGTACCCGACCGGGCTCCTGGCCGGGGATGACGAGCTTTTGCCCTACAGCTAGGCTGGCTGGATCAGTGATCTCGTTGGCCTCCATGAGCTCTTCCACGCTCACCCCGAAGCGCTGGGCGATGTCGTAGGGGGTGTCCCCTGCCTGAACGGTGTACGTTCCGCCCCCTGGTCCCACAGCGCCTGGGCCCCCCTCGACGTAGACTACGGGTGGAGGCGTTGCCCAGGGCGTAGATGTGGCAACCGTGGCAGGATCGGTGAGACCCTGGGCGCCGCCAGCGCCTCCCGTCTCCTCCTCGCCACAAGCTACCGCCAGGAGGATGGCAGCCACGCAGAGCGCCGACAAAAGAAGCTTGATAGACACCATCATCTTCCCCTCCCCTGGCACTGCCTGACCAAGCGTTTCGGGGGCATATTACAATAAACGACTGGCCAGCGGCAAGGAGTTGACCTAAGAGTCTTGAGAGATCCTTTGCGGCATGTTTCAGGGGCTTGCCAGTTCGGCCAGTGCTAGGAGGGTCAGCTTTGCTGCCTCTTCCAAGAGCTGTGGCTCGACGAACTCGGCTCGGTCGGATTCTGTGTGGTAACGGGGATCTTCGAAGCGATGGATGAGGATGGCTGGGATGCCCGCGTCCATGAAGCTGAGGTGGTCGCCGCTGAGGTGACGGCTGGTTGGCACCGGGTCTAGCCCCAACGCTGCCGCCGCTTGGTCGATCTTCTCTATCAGGCCGGGCGAGCCCATGAGCTGCCACTCGCTGCCCACCCCTACCATGTCCAGATTGACCATCGCCCGTGGGCTGGGCTGATCTTGAGGAGTGAGGGTGGTGACGAAGTGGCGGCTGCCGAACAGCCCTGGCTCCTCGGCGCCAAAGGCGACAAAGCACACCCCTTGCTCCTGACCGCTCAGGTCGAGCACGCGGGCTATCTCCAGGAGGGTGGCGCTGCCCGAGGCGTTGTCGTTGGCTCCCGGCCCCGCCGCCACCGAGTCATAGTGGGCGCCCACAATGACCTGGCAATCGTCCTGCGGCGGGCGGCCGATGACGTTCTGGGATGTGCGAGTCTCCTGGCCCGACTGTGCGGACAGGTGCACCGTCAGCGGGCCCTCCTCCAGCAGGGCCTGCAGGTGGCGGCCTTCGGCTTGCGATAGGGAAAGCGCTGGTATGGTGCTCTCCTCCTGGAGGTCGCCCCTGAGGGAGCCCTCAACGTTGTTGTAGATGACCACCGCCGCGGCGCCGGCGGCAGTGGCGTTGGTCACCTTGTCCGAGAAAGACAGTTCTCCTCTTTCGATGAGGGCGATACGGCCTTTCAACCCCTCGGGCGGGAAATCCTGGGGTCTCCCTAAACCTGTCGGCACCAGCTCAGCCGTCACTTCTCCACCGGTGCTCAGCCGAAGGGGGCGGGGGTTCAGTGTGGGGGGCGCGGGACCTAGCACCTCCAGGGTAGGGCTCTGCTCGACATAATACGCAAGCCTGAATTGCTGCACCTGTGTCTGATAGCCGTAGGTGGCGAGGTGGTGGGAGATGTATTGGGCAGCCTGGCGCTCGGGGTCGCTGCCGGCCGGTCGCGAGCCGATGTCCTCGGCGAGAGCGAGCACATGGCCGTAGGCCTGGTCGCCGTTGGCCAGGGAGGTCAGGGAGGAGGAGGGGCTGACTGTGGGGGTAGGGCTGGCCGTGGAGGATGGCTCTGTGCCTTGGCAGGCCGCCAGGGCGAGGCAGCTAAGGATGAGGGCCCAGAGGAATGAGAAGCGGGACAGAGGGGGAGTGAACCTGGAAGGGGTCAACAGGTTGGGGAAGGAATCGCTAGCGATGGGTTCGCCCCCGTGAGCGCCAGCGAGCCCACCACGAGCGGAGGCGCTGGCCCACACCCGGCTCGCTGAGTTCTACCGTCTGGCCGCGCCAACGCTTCTCCACGTAGCGGGGGCGGCGGCGTAGCGAGAAGATGAACGCCGCTACGAAGAGGATCAGGCCGGCGACTAGCACCATCTGGGTGGCGGATTTGCCGCCGAAGCCGAACCAGGCCGCTATGATCATGGCCACGCCCACCAGCATCACCCGGCCCACGGTGATGCGCGGCAGGTGGGAAGCCCACCACCGACTCATGCTGCTGAGCCAACGGGACAACCTGCGGCGGATGCGTCGCCAGAGGGGTTCTCTCAGAGGGAACCTCTTATACTTGCCGAGGATCTCTTCGATCTCCTGCTGTATCCTGTCCGACATGGTTGTCTCGCTCCCCAAGGCTTGCCTGGACGCCACTATTTTACAATGGCCTCGTCAGGGGGTCTAGATAGGAGGGCCTATCTGTATGACAATTGCTCTCGGGGCAGGGCCTTGGCAGACCGCCCTGAGCGCATATAATAGTAGCCGCTGTTGTCGGCGGCAGTTTGGCTCGCTTGGGGGACAGAAGGATGGACTGGCGCGAGGAATATCAACGCAAGTTGATGTCAGCGGACGAGGCGGTGAAGGCGGTGAAGGAGGGTGACAGAGTGGTGGTGCCGCTGGGAACGCCCAGGGTTCTGCCTGCCGCCCTCGCTCGCCGCCGCCAGGAACTGGGCCGCATCGACCTGCGGCTGTCCGCTCCCGCCGTCGACCCCGGCTGGCTCCAGCCGGGCTGGCAGAACGTATTCGACATCGAGTTCGAGTTCTTTATTGGCGACTTCGCCCGTCACGTCACCGACGACCGCCGTGGCACCTACCTGCCCAGCAGCTTCTCCCTCAGCTTCAAGGCCCTGGACGAGGGGCGGTTGGAAAGGGAGGAGATAGACGTGTTGCTGGTGGCTGTCACCCCTCCCGACGAGCGCGGCTACTGCACCTTCGGCCCTCACTACTGGAGCAAGGGCAGCCACGTTCGGCGGGCCAGGACGGTCATCGCCGAGGTCGATCCCCTACTGCCGAGGATGTGCGGCAAGTGCTTCGTGCACGTCTCCGAGTTGGACCACATCGTGGAACTGCCGGATACCCCCGTCACGCGGGAGATGGTGGAGCAATGGCTGGCTCCCCTGCCGCCGGAGCGCCGGGCCGACATGATGAGCATCCTTGAGCTGGCAGGGGACTTCAGTCGCCTGGCGCCCGTAGGGCCCCTTATCGCCTTCGTGGAGCCCGACGTCCTGCGACGCTACATGGGCCTTCTGGAGCCGCCTGATGAGGCCAGGGCTATCGCCGGTTATCTGAATGAGTTGGTGCCCGATGGAGCTACCATCCAGATAGGGATAGGCGAGCCCAGCGCACTTATGGTCAAGGCGGGCGCTTTCGACAACAAGGTGGATCTGGGCCTGCACACGGAGATGGTGGCGCCGGATCTGGCCAAGCTGGTGGCGGCTGGGGTCATCAACGGCAAGCGCAAGACCATTCATAAGGGGAAGGCAGTGGCGGTGGCCTGGTCTGGCGCCACCGATGAGGACCTGGCGATCATCGAAGACAACCCTGCCTTCGAGCTGTATGACCCCGAGTACCTGCTGGACATCAGGGTCATCGCCCAGAATGATAACTACTACGCCATAAACAACGCCCTGTCAGTGGACCTTACCGGCCAGATCAATTCCGAGAGTGTGTTCGGGGCGCGGATGATCAATGGGCCCGGCGGTCAGCCGGAGACTCACCTGGGGGCGCTGCTCTCCAAGGGTGGGCGGGCCATCACGCTCCTGCCGTCGACGGCCCTGGGTGGCAGCGTCTCTCGCGTCGTCGCTCAGCAGGAAGAGGGCTCCCTCATCACCATACCTCGCTTCTTCGCCGACGTGGTGATCAGCGAGTACGGCGTGGCACGACTCCTGGGCAAGAATCACCGTCAGCGAGCCGAGGAGTTGATCGCCATTGCCCATCCGGACTTCCGCGCCGAGTTGAGGAAGGAAGCGCAGCGGCTATTCTACCCGTAGGAGATGAAACTGCTATCAGGCGGGTGAAGGAGGCGGAAGGATGAGGATCGGCGCCCACGTTTCTACAGCCGGAGGGCTGGAAAAGGGCATCGAGCGGGCCCAGGCCATAGGGGCGGAGACCATCCAGATCTTCGGTGCCCCTCCTCAGAGCTGGCGAAGAAGAGACTGTTCCCCGCAGGAGGCTGAGGCCTTTCGGGCGCGGGCGGCGGCGGCCGACATCTGGCCGGTGTTCATCCACGGCGCTTACCTGGTGAACCTGGCCACAAGCAACCCCGAGAGCCTGATCAAGTCCCAGAACGCCCTCATCGCCGATATGGTGCTCAGCTCGGCCATTGGAGCCAAGGGGCTCGTCTTCCACGTCGGCAGTCATCGGGGGGCGGGCTTCCAGCAGGTGTTCGGCCAGATCGTGGATTCAGTCCGCCGTGTGCTGGTCGAGACGCCTGAAGATACCTGGCTCATCCTGGAGAACAGCGCCGGCATGGGCGACAGCGTTGGCCGCAAGCTCGGCGAGCTGGCGGCTATCATGAAGGAGGTGGCCAGCCCGCGGCTGAAGGTCTGCTTCGACACCCAGCATGCCTTCTCCGCCGGCTATGACGTGGCGACGGCGGACGGGCTGGCGGCGACCGTGGACGAATTCGAGCGTGAGGTGGGGCTGGCTCACCTGGTGGCCATCCATGCTAACGACTCCAAGTGCCCCCTGGCGGGCGGCGTCGACCGCCACGAGAACATCGGCGAGGGCTACATCGGCCACGCGGGGTTCGAGGTGATCGTGGCCCACCCCGCCTTCCACGACCTGCCCTTCCTGTTGGAGGTGCCCGGCTTCCCCAAGGAGGGCAAGAAGCCAGGGGGACCAGACAAGGAGAACGTGGATCGGCTTAAGGCGATCGCGGCAGCGGTGGGCTAGCGGGCCTCCTATCGGGCCGTCGAGCCGGCCGGAAGCTCAAACCCGTAGATGGACTGGAGAACCTCCAGGAAGGCCTGAACGGTGCGGGCCTGTTTGCGGCTCTTGCGGTAGATGAGGGCGATCTGGCGGCTGATGGCTGGCGCGTTGGTGATGGCCACCTCTGCCAGGAGGCCCCCCTTCAGCTCACGCTCCAGGCATACCTTGGGCAGGAGGGCGATCCCCAGCCCCTCCTCCACCATCCGCTTCGTGGCCTCCATGCTGTCCAGCTCCATGACTACGTTGGGCACAACCCCTGCCTGACGGAACAAGCCGTGGATGAGGCCGTAGTAGCTGGAGCCGCGGTCGGCGAGAATGACTGACTGGCTGCCAACCTCCTCGATGGTGGCCTGACGGTTGGCGGCGAAGGGGTGATCGGGGTTGGCCACCAGGATCACCTCGTCGGCGTAGAGGTCGACGGTCTCCACATCGGGGTGGATGAGGGAGCGCACCAGTCCCACCTGTACCTCGTCGCTGAGCAGCATATTGAGCACCTGATCCGAACGGCCGGTGCGTACCACTACCTCCACACCGGGGTAGCGGGAGTGGAAGGTGTGCAGGATGCGGGGCAGGACGTAGGTGCTGATGGTGAGGGCGGAGCCTAGATGCAGGCTGCCCGCCTGGACGCTGCGCACCTCTTCTACGCTTTCCTTAGCCTCCCGTAGCATCTGGAGCATGCGTTCGGCGTAGGGAAGGAGGATGGTGCCAGCGTCAGTCAGGCGCACGCTGCGACCGCCCCGCTCGAACATCTTCTCGCCCAGCTCTCGCTCCAGGGCCTGGATGCGAGCAGTGATAGAGGGCTGGGTAAGCTGAAGAATCTCGGCTGCGCGGCTGAAGCTGTGGTGAGCTGCCACCTGAACGAAAGCTTCCAACTGCCCGAAGTCCAAAGCGCTGCCCTTCAAACCTGTCTGTCGCCAGCAGACCTATTGGTCTGTTCTATGGGAACGGTTCGAAAATGGTGAGCAAATTATACCACCAGGCGGGATGCAATACCCGGGGGAGGAAAGCGCTTGCCCTGGCGCTGATGCTGTGACTGACGGCTGGCCATCCCTTATACTAAGGCGGAATCGAGCTGGGCATGGTGGTTGAGGGAAGGAGGAGGGATGAAGGCGATCCCCGTGGGGCACAGTAACGAGATGACCATCGTCACTACGCCGGAGATGGGCATCGCTCACCTGGGGCCGGGGGCGTCCTTCTACTCCACGCCAGCCATGGTGGGACACATCGAGATTACGTCCCTCCAGAGCCTTCTGCCTTTCCTGGACCCGGGGGAGCAGTCGGTGGGCGTTCGCATAAACGTCGCCCATACGGCACCGACGCCGATCGGCATGAAGGTTACCATCAGGACGACGGTGCAGGAGGTGGATGGCCGCCGCTGTGTGTTTGCCGTGGAGGTCCATAACGAGGGCGGAGTGAAGATCGGCGAGGGCACCCACGAGCGGCGGATCATCGACATCGGTCGCTTCGCCGGAGCCGCGAAGGGACAATAGGATAACTCGCATAGTGCCATTGACAGATCGTCCTTTTTGTGCGATTCATATTGGGAGCCTTGCCTCAAGCGGGAGAGGAACCTAGAGTGTGAACAAGGCCATCGAAGCGTTGGAGAAGGGTCACCAGTTTTCAGCTACGTCCTTCGTTCTGGACGAGGAGGCGGTGGCCCGCTATTTGGAGGCGGTGGAGGACGAAGCGCTGCCCCGTTTGGCTCAGGCAGAAGGCAAGGCCTGGGCGCCGCCTATGGCGGTGGCGGCTCTAGCTCTGCAGTCGCTGATGGAGGAGATGACGCTGCCGGCGGGTGCTATTCATGCCTCCCAGGAGTTCGAGTTCCTGCAGGCGGTGGAGGTGGGCGAGCGAATCGCCTGCCGTGTCTGGCTGAGCCGTTGTTCGCAGCGAGCCGGGTGGTGGGTTCTGGCCGTGGAGATGGAGGGCACGGATGAGTCCGGCCAAGCAGTGCTGGCGGGTCGATTGACTGTGATGGTGCCTCAATGAACCAGGAAGCAGTAGGCAAGGAGCACTGGGTCGTGGGGGCAGAGCTGCCGTCACTAGCTAAGGCGCTCAGCCAGGAGAAGATCGACCGCTACGCTCGTGCCAGCGGCGACTTTAACCCCATCCACGTGGACCCGGCGTTCGCCGCCCAGACGCCTTTCGGTGGGACTATCGCCCACGGTATGCTCCTACTGGCCTACCTGTCGGAGATGCTGACGGCGGCTTTCGGCCGGGCCTGGCTCTCTGGCGGGCGGCTGAAGATACGCTTCAAGGGGGCAGCCCGGTCGGAGGAGACAGTCACTGTCGGCGGCCATGTCCAACGAGTGCAAGAGGGGCATGAGGGACGCCGCCTGTGGTGTGCTGTCGAATGCTTGAACCAGCAGGGTGGGGTTCTCGTTGCTGGCCAGGTGGAAGTGAAGCTGTGAGCCGAGTGGTAATCACCGGCATCGGGGTGATAAGCCCGATTGGCCTTACGGTGGAGGAGTTCTGGCACAACCTGACCCACGGCGTCTCTGGCGTGGGGCCGGTCACTGCCTTCGACGCCAGCCCCTACACCTGTCGCATCGCCGGCGAGGTGAAGGACTTCGAGCCTGGGCAGTACATGGAGGCCAAGGCCGCTCGCCGCGCCTCCCGCTTCGTCCAGTTTGCCGTGGCTGCCACCAAGATGGCCGTCGCTGACGCCCGCCTGATGATCGACGAGCACAACCGTGACTCGGTGGGCGTGGTGATGAACACGGGCGGCGGCGGTATGCCCGACGTGGTGGAAGGGGAGAGGGTCTTCCTTACCAAGGGCCCCAGTCGCGTTAGCCCCCTGCTGATACCTGCCCTGATCCCTAACATGGCCTCCTGTCAGGTATCGATGCTATGGGGCATCCACGGGCCGGTCATTACCTCCATCGAGGCCTGCGCCAGCGGCATCTATGCCTTGGTGGAGGCTAAGCGCCTCATCGACCTGGGCGAGGCGACGGCGGTCATCGCCGGCAGTTCGGAGGCGGCCCTCATTCCTGTGGTCTTCGCCGCGTTCTGCAACATGAGAGCTCTGTCCACCCGCAACGGTGAGCCCCAGAGGGCCTGCCGTCCCTTCGACCTGCACCGCGACGGCTTCGTTCCTGGCGAGGGGGCGGGGGTGATGATCCTGGAGCGCTACGAGGATGCCAGGCGGCGGGGTGCGCCCATCTACGCCGAGATAGTGGGGGGTAGCCTCACTGCCGACGGCTATCACGTAACCATGCCCGATCCTAACGGCTATGGGGCAGCTCTGGCTATGAGCCGCGCCCTTAAGTCGGCCGGCCTGGGCCCTGAAGACATCGATTACATCTGTGCCCACGGCACGGGCACTCCCCTCAACGACGTTTCGGAGACCCTGAGTATCAAGAAGGTGTTCGGGGAGCACGCCTATAGGGTGCCGATCAGTTCGCCCAAGTCCATGGTGGGGCACCTGATGGGCGCCGCGGGGGCTATTTCGTCCATTGCTTGCGTGCTGGCCATCCGCGATGGCATCATCCCGCCCACCATCAATCTGGAGACGCCAGACCCCGAGTGTGACCTGGACTACGTGCCCAACGTGGCCCGCCAGGCGCCGGTACGGACGGCTATGGCCAACGGCTTTGGTTTCGGCGGACAGAACTCGGTGGCCGTTTTCAAAGCCTGCGAGGAGTAGGACATGCCAGGGGAAATCGCTGCTAGACGGTATTGCTTCGGTTGCGGCGACCTCAATCCCGCTGGTCTAAAGCTGGAGTTTCGCTTCGAGGGAAACAAGGCGGTGGCCGATTTGCTGCCTCAGGAGCGGCATCAGGGATATCCTGGCCTTATGCATGGCGGCGTGACGGCTGCCGCTCTGGACGAGGCCATGGGCTGGGCGATGTACGGGCTGGGTGTGTGGGCGGTGACCGGCAAGATGGAGGTGAAATTCCGTCAGCCCCTGCCATTGCATCAAAAGGCTGTGGTCTCGGGAGAGGTTATCCGCAACCGCGGCCGCTGGCTGGAGGTGCGGGGAGAGATCCGTAGCGAGGAAGGAAGGCTGATGGTGGAATCGTATGGCTTGTTCATGCGACTGCCCGAGGAGAAAGTGCGGGAGCTGGAGGAGACATACGCCGAGGGGCGATCCTAATCGCAAAACATTGTGACATTGGCGAGGACGATCGGCTGTTTGCCTAGGGGGCGCTTGAACGAAGATGGCAATTAACATCGAAGAGAGGGTAGCAGTGTCTCAAAATAGGCACCATGGGATGGTGGAGTCCTGGTTGTACCCGGCAAATGTGGCTCTGGCCAAGCTGGTGCCTCTGAGCTTGGCCTACCATGTCTCGTTGCCCATCGCCGACCTATGCTATTGGCTTTGGACCAGCAAGCGAGAGGGCGCTTTGCGGAACTACGCCCGCATGCTCGGCTGCCCGACCGATGACGAAAGGGTTCAGCGCCTGGCCCGCAGCTCCTTCCGCAACTTTGGTAGGTACGTCGTCGAGCTGCTGCATGTGCAGGGCTGGTCGACGGGGCAGTTCCAGCGGGTGACCATCGAGGGCGACGAGCACTTCGACGAGGCGCTGCGGCACGGCAAAGGGGTTATCTTCGCCAGCGCCCACATGGGTAGCATCGAGGTGGGTAGTGCTCTGGTTATGGCGAAGGGCTTTCGCATCACCTCCGTTATGGAGCAGTTGCGGCCTAAGGTTATGATGGACTGGATCGTGACCTGCCGGGCGAAGATGGGGGTGACCCTCCTGCCGACGGCCGGAACCGGTCTCCAGCTACTGCGAGCCCTCCGTCGAGAGGAGATGGTGGCTCTGATAGTGGACGTGGGCTATCGGGACAACGGCGGTGTGCCGGTGAACTTCCTGGGTCATCCTACTTACTTTCCCGCTGGCCCGGCGCGCCTGGCCCGCATCAGCGGTGCCCCTATCGTGTTCGGGGTGGCGGTGCGGCGGCCTAGCAATCGTTTCATCGCCTACGGCAGTCCTCCTATTCTCTCCGACAGGACAAAAGATGCCGAGGAGGACATTCGCGATCTGACTCAGCAGTTGGTGGACATCTTCGAGCGCTTTGTTCGGCGCTACCCCGATCAATGGTACGTGTTTCGCGACATGTGGCCGGGCGAAGGATAGGGGCCAAGAGTTGGCCGGTCCTATGGCTATCGCATTTCGGTCCGCGGTTCATGCATTGTTATCGCTTGCTTCATGGAGCTGCTTCTTCAGGCCTGAGCCCGCTGGCGGTCGATGTCGCCCAGGGTCACTACCTCGCCGGTGTAGCTGGGGTCGCGGCTGATCAGCCAGAGGGCGGCTTCGCCTACCACTTCCGGCTTGTCCCAGGTGGAGTGATTGGTGCCGGGGGTAAGATACAGAAAACCCTCACTAGCCACGAAGCGCTCGATCTGAAGGGCATTGACGGCGATGTTGTAGGGCTGCACCTCAGCGGCCAGGCCGGTGGTCAGCCTCTCCAGGGCTGCCTTGGACACGGAATAGGCCAGGCCCCAGCTTCCTTCCGCCTGGGAGGCGTAGGAGGAGATATTGATGATGGAGCCGGCGCGCTGCTCGATCATGGTGGGCAGAAAGGCCCTAGTGCAGAGGTAGACGCCCCGCAGGTTGACGTTCATCACCAGGTCCCAGTGCTTGAGGGGCACGTCCAGGAAGGAGCCGGGGGCGCTGACGGCGGCGTTGTTTACCAGAATGTCTATCCGCCCGAACTCCGCCAGGGTGCGGTGGGCCATCGCCTCTATCTCTTCGTCCTTGGCGAGGTTCATGGGGATGGCCAGGGCACGGCGGCCCAGGGCCTCGACCTCGCGGGCGGTCTGGTCGATGGTGCCGGGAAGCTTGGATGGGCTGGCCTCACTGGAGCGGGCGGTGCAAACGACGTCAGCGCCGGCGGCGGCCAGGGCGATGGCTATTGCCCTGCCGATACCGCGGCTGGCGCCGGTGACCACGGCTACCTTATTTTGGACATCCATGCTGACTCTCCACTATTGCTGCCTTTGTGCCTGCTCAACAGGCTTAACGCCAAGGGTGATATTACTACACTTCCGCTGTTTGCCTCCAACTGAAGGCGTCAGGAAGCATATCTGTCCGATATGGCAGGACTTTTTATCCGGGTTTCGCGCCCTGCCTGTGTCGGACGAGCTTGGTCACTTCTTCAAGAACTATTGGCTCGCCTTTGAGGCAATACTTGGTCTGTTGTTCCCTGATTTGGCGGCCCTTCAGACCAAAAAGGATGTCTTCCAAAGCGTTTCTGAGCTGCTCGGGCTTGGCTGAGTACGGTAGGGTCACACAGAGCCCTAGTTCCTCGAACGGCTCAACCTCAAAGGCCTCAGAATGCTTGACGCTCCTGTCCATTTCCGGAACGAAGGAGATCGCCGGCACATTTGCCATGACCGCTTTGGCCAGCGTGCCCATTCCGTGATGACTGACGAGGCAGGAGGAGGCTGCAAGGTAGCGATCGAACTCCTTGTCATCGGCAAGCCACTTTATGCTTGTTACGTCAGGCCTGCTTACCTCGCGATCTGAGATAAGAACGGTCCGTACGTTGCGCCTCTGCTTGGTCAACTGGCCTGTGGCTTCCAGCAGTGGTTCAAGCAAGAAATCTCTGAACGTCACGCCTCTGCCAAAATAGGCGAAAATCAGCTTCTCGCCTGCTGGCGCCAGTTGGTGCCTCACCGAATCCAGATCCTCTTGACTGAACTGATATCCGGAAGGAATAAAGCCAACAGGCTGCACTCTTGGGTCGTTGATGACATAATTCCGATTCTTGTTGAAGATTTCTGTGGGGAATACAACGAAGAACCTGTCGAAGAAAGCTGGCATGTTTTGGAAAAGCCAGTTGGAGTCGAGTGAGACGATCAGGCAATCGGGGTTCTTTTTGGGAAGGAACATCTTATCGGTTGTCTTTGAATTGCAGCAGAATACCGCGTCGGGGCAATATTGTTCGATCGTCCTGTCAATATGATGTCGAAGCTCGGTCGTAGGCAGTTCGGCGGAGTATAGGATGTCTTCGAATCCAAAGCCAGCGATGTAGTCGTGGCATTGTGGGGTTGTGCTCACGAACTTGACATCCGTTCCCTTTTCCCTGGCGTAGAGAGCCACGGCCGTGCCCTGCGCTGCTTCTCCCAGCCCTGTGACCAGAAACAAGAACTTCATGAAACAGCCTCCCCTCCGCTCCGGCTCGGTGGATCGCACTGGCGGAGGATTTCATCTCATAGCGGGCCAGCGGCCTGCCACCGATACCTTCAGGCGGCCACGGGTGGCCAGAACCTCGGTTCGCGTGCGAGTGCCATGGCGGGAGAAGAGGAGATCGGCGCTGCCTTGGCCCACGCGCAAGTTCCTCACCTGAACATTGTCCAGCCAGTAAGGCAAGCGGGGCCGCACGATGAGCAGTTCGTCCTCAGGGGCGTTGGGAGCCAGGCCGAGGATGGCTTGAAGGATGAGGGGGAAGGAGCCGGCTGCCCAGGCCTGGGGTCGGCAGGCGACGGGATAGGGGACGGGCGTGTACTGGATGGAGCGAGCACTGCCAGCGTACAGTTCGGGCAGGCGGTAGTAGGCAAAGGAGCGGGCGGCGTCGAAGAGGGCGGTGGCCACCTCGTTCAACTCATCCTCGAACCCGTATTTCTTGAAGCCCATGGCGATCATGGAGTTGTCGTGGGGCCAGACGGTGCCCAGATGGTAGCCCAATGGGTTGAAGCGGTTGGAAGCGGCACTGAGGGTGCGGATGCCCCAACCGCTGAACATGTCGTTGCGCATCAGGACGTCGCCAACCGCCTCCGCCGGGCGCCGCTGGACGATCCCTGTCCAGAGGGCCTGCCCTGGGTTAGAGGTGATGGCGGCCACCTGATGGTTGTCGCCGTCCAGGGCCAGGGCAAGGAAGTTACTCTCCGGCAGCCAGAAGTCGCGGTTGAAGCGTCGCTTAAGCTGAGTTGCCTCCCGACTCAACCGTTGGGCTAGCTCTTGGTCTCCCAGGGCAGCGAAGACCGGGGCCAGCTTCTTCTTGGCCGCGTAGACATAGCCCTGGACCTCCACCAGGGCGATGGGCGGCTTGGCGAGGGTGCCATCGGCATTAATGATGGCGTCGGGGGAGTCCTTCCAGCCCTGGTTGACCAGGCCGGTGGCCGAGCGTGCTTTGTACTCTATGTAGCCGTCGTCATCGATATCAGCCAGGGAATCGATCCAGCGGAGGGCTGCCCGCAGGTTGGGTTCCAGCTCTCGCAGCACCTCCAGGTCGGCCGTCCAGGCGTAGTATTCGCCGGCGAGGAGGAGGAAAAGGGGGGTGGAGTCGACGGTGCCATAGTAGGGGGAGAAGGGCAGCTCGCCGGCGGCCGTCATCTCATCCTGACGCCACTCGTGGAGGATCTTGCCTGGCTCCTCGTCCCGCCAGGGGTCGGCCTTCTTGCCCTGCCAGCGGGCCAGCATCTTCAAAGAATGGCGAGCGATCTCTGGCTTGTATGCCAATACTTGCATGGCCACGATAGCGCTGTCTCGGCCGAAGAAGGTATCGTACCAGGGTGTCCCTGCCGCCAGGTAGCCGCCATCGCCGCTCTGGTTCCAGAGCATGCGCAGGTCGGTGAAGGAGCGTTCCAGAACGGCGTTGAAGAACTCGTTGTTGGTGATCACCTGGGTGCCGCTCTCCATCCACTGGCGGTAGCGGGAGGAGAGAGTTGCCAAACGTTCCATGCCGCGGGCGGCCTTCGATCTTCCATCGGTAGTGACCAGCAAGCGGATGGTTGTGCTCTCTCGATGGCCTACGGAGAGGCGGAAGGTCACTCGTCCCTCCTTGGTGGAGAAGGGGGGTTGGGAGAAGCTGACCCTCGTTTCCCTTCTACGGCCGTCGAGGCCATCGTAGGCGAAGATCATTGTGCCGTCTTCCATGCGGGGCGGCAGGACCTGGCCCCGCTTCTCTCTCTTGCTCCCGCGCACCTCGAAGATATCGGCGAAGTCGGCGTCCAGGGTGTAGACTACGTCGATCTCGATGGGGAAAATGTTGTAGTTGGTGACACGCAGGGTTTCCTCCAGCACGTCTTCCACCACTCGCTGCCGCCGTGCCTCTATGCTGCCAGGGGGGAGGATTCGGCCCTGCACGCAGGGCATAGCGGGGTTAGTGAGCACCTGCTCCTCACTAAAGCCCAACTCAGCGGTGGACAGCAGAACTACCGGCCGGGCGTCGGCGAAGGAGAAGTCGTAGACAGATAGGTAGCGGGTGTCGAGATAGTAAAGGCCGAAGCCACTGGGATTGTCGGGCGGGACGTTGCCGAAGCGATTGGTGAGGAGAAAGATGTCCTGTTCTCTGATCACCAGGGCATCGCGTATGTGCCGAATAAGCATGGGCTCACTCTCGGGGAGGAGCCCTTTCTTTCTCGCCCTGGGATTGGGAGGGGTTGGGGATGTGGTCATAGACGAAAGGCTAGCATCGCTAGCCTGCAAAGGCAAGCAACGGCTGGCAGAAAAACTTCACGATACGGCGAGGTGTTGGTTGTGGGAGGAGGATTCCTCGGCGATGAGACGATTGACGACATCGCGTATGTGGGGATGCCAGCGGACCAGGTCCTCGGCGAGCTGGCGGAGAGGCTCGGACAATACCTTGCCCCGTAGATAAGCTATCCCCCTCTCCACCTCTACGCTGATCTGCCAGGGCGCCACGCCAAGGCAATACTGGAGATGCTGCTCGAGATGCTGACCTATGTCCCGTTCCTCAGGGCCGCTGACGTAGGCCACCTGCAGCCTGTTGAGCACCTGACGAACGCCCCTCACAGACCAAGCGGCATCTTCGGCGTGCAGACGCAGGGAGGGCCGTTCCACCGTCCCCGACAGCTCGATGATGCCCTCTCTGCAGCGCACAGAGATGGAGCCACTTCTGAGCAAGGGATGGCTTTGGATGGACCAGCGCACCCTCTCGGCTAGCGTTTCATCTTGGACAAGAGCAGCCGGCACCACCCGCGAGCGATTGACCACCTTGCGCAGGCCGGGCGCAGAGGCAGCTAGGCGGGTGATGGTCTTCTTCGCCCGGTAGTTGCCAACGTGACCATCAATGTAGACTACGCTCTCAACCACCAGCACCCTCAGCGCCTCGATGTCTGTCAGGTGGGCCTTGTTGAAGGTGCTGAGGATTGTCTCCTCCAATTGCCGGTCGTGATAAGTTGTTACCATCACAGACGACCCTACTTACATAGGCCAGCTTCGCAGGTTAAATGTCTTCCTAGGCTACTCTCATACCCTGAGAGGGAACGATTGGCACGGGCCTAGCCTCGACCTGGAGAGTCTCCCAGGCAAGGATACGCTCGTAGACCTCGAGATAGCGCTGAACCATGATCGGGGTGTCGAAGTTCTCCTGCACGTGCTGACGGCAGCGGTGAGGGTCGAGGCGATCGAGACGGCCTACAGCGTCGGCCATCTCATCGGCATCGCGAACTATATAGCCAGTCTCCCCGTCCACTATTAGCTCGGGAGCGGAGCCGCGATTGAAGGCGATGACCGGCGTACCACAGGCCATTGCCTCAGCCATGACCAGGCCGAAGGGCTCCTCCCAGCAGATGGGCATGAGCAGGCAGCGGGCATTTGCGTACAGCTCCCGCTTCTCATAGCCGACCTCGCCGAGAAACTGGATCTGCTTTCCGTCGATGTACGGCTCGATTGTCTCCGCAAAGTACTGCCTGTTTCTAGGGTCGACCTTGCCAGCAATGATCAGCCGCATGCCGAGCCTTCTGGCTACCTCGACGGCTAGGTGCGCACCCTTTATCGATGCTATCTGGCCGATGAACAACAGGTAGTCTTCCTTGGCGGCGTGGAAGGGAAAGCTTGCCACGTCCACCGCGTTGTAGACGACGCCTGCAAAGCGCGGGCCTTCAAGGGGAGGAATGGTTGCTCGCTCCGCTTGGCTGATGGTGTTGAAGAAGCCGCGGTAGCGCTCCCAGATAAATCTCGTGTCCGGACCGATCAGGCAGTGCATGGTGGTTAGCATGGGCACATCGGTCAGGCCGGCCAGGGCCATCACCTGCTCGCCGTCATGATTGTGGATGATATCGAAGTCGTGGGCGTCCTTGATTGCCTCAACCGCGTGCACCCACTCGTAGGGGTGTGGGTCAGCCACGGCCGGATCCAGCCGCAGGCCATGCAGGTAGACCGACCGCAACTCAGCCAGGGTGAGGGAGTCACCGGAAGCCCAGAGGGTAACCTCGTGGCCCGCCCGCACCAGGCCATCAGCGAGCAGGCCTACCACTGCCTCAGTGCCACCATAGCGGGTCGGCGGCACTCTCTCCGCCAGCGGCGCGATCTGCAGGATTCTCATTGCTCCACCTCTACAGACGGTCGACGATAGCAACACTCCTCGCCAGGGGCGAAGCTACCACCAAATCCTGCCACCGCCGGGGAGGTGGCCTTGGCTCAAAGGTTGGCTAGGAGGTTTTCTTCAGGGTCGCCAATGGTACAGCTAACCATGTTGCCAAACCCCACTGGAGACCCGCGAGAAAGGGGTCAGAGACAAGCTTTCTAGCCGCCCAAGTGCTTCATCTAGCTTACACCAAAAAGATAGCGATTTCAATATATCAATCGCGAGAATTTGCAGTAAATTTCGCGGTCAAGAGCATCTCCGGGCGGATTGAGTACGCGGACCTGGGCGCAGTCTGGGGCAGATGCAGGGGTGGGGCAATCGCTACATGAACTGGTAGCCGCCACGGACGCCCGGTGGCTCGGGGTCGGTGATGACGTTGACGCAGGCCGGCTTGCCGGAGGCGAAGGCCCGCTCCAGGGCTGGGCGGATGTCCTGGGGCCGCTCCACGAACTCCCCGTGGCCGCCTAGTCCTTCCACCACCTTGTCGTAGCGGGCGTTGTCTCTCAGCAGGCTGGCGATGGCCCGATCGGGGCCGTACATCATCCGCTGGCCCACGGCGACTTGGCCCCACTGGCGGTCGTTACCCACCACAGAGACCACGGGCAGGTCGAAGCGGACGAAGGTGTCGAATTCGAAGCCGTTGAGGCCGAAGGTGCCGTCGCCGTTGACCATCAGGACCTTCTTTTGGGGGAGGGCCGTTTTCACGGCCATGGCGAAGCCGGTGCCCACCCCCAGGGTCCCCATGGGGCCGGGGTCGTACCACTGGCCAGGGTAGTTGATGGGCAGCACCTGGGCGGCTAGGTTGACGGTGTCGCCGCCATCGCCGATGACGATCGTGTTCTCGTCCACGAAGGCGGCTATCTCCTTGCACAGGCGCAGAGGGTGGATGGGGACGGCATCGGAGTTGAGGAACTCCTGGCGAGCGGCCAGGGTCTTCTCCTCCTCCTCGCGCAGGGTCTTGAGCCAGCTATCGTGGTCGGGCCTAGCGTCGCCCAGTTCGGCCAGCAGTTGCTCAAGCACAGCGCCAGCATCGCCCTCGACGCAGACGTCGATATCGCGATTGCGGCCGAGCTCTGTGGGGTCGATGTCCACCTGGATGATCTTGGCCTGGGGGTTGAAGGGCTTGCCATAGGCCAGGCGGAAGTCCAGAGGGGTGCCAACGATGAGGATGACGTCGGCGCGAGCCAGGGCACCGCGACGGGTGCGGGAGAAGAACAGGGGGTGATCCTGGCGGATGGAGCCGCGGGCCATGGCGTTGAGGTATACGGGCGCCTGGATCCTTTCGATGAGCTGGCGCAGGCGATCGTGGGCGGCCGACCAGTAGACGAGGCTGCCAGCCACGACCAGCGGCTGCTGGGCCGAGGCCAGGAGCCGGGCTGCCTGGCGGACGACGCTGGGGTCGGCTTGGACACGTCCCTGGGGTCGGTAGCTGGAGGGAAAAGTGACCTCGTTCTCCTCCACCCGCCGAAAGAGGATGTCCGCGGGCATCTCCAGAAACACGGGGCCGTAGCGGCCGCTAAGGGCGTGGCGGAAGGCCATGGCCATGTACTCGGGGATGCGTTTGGTGTCGTACAGGCAGCGGGCCCACTTGGTCAAGGGGCGCAGAAACTCCACTTGGTCCATCTCCTGGAGGGCGCCCTTCTCGAAATCGGCCAGGGGGCTGCGGCCGCCGATGACCAGCATGGGACTGCGGTTCTGGTAGGCGTTGGCCATGGCGGTGACCACGTCGGTGACGCCGGGGCCGGCGGTGACCACCGCCACGCCGCACTTGCGGGTGGCCCGCGACCAGCCCTCGGCGGCGTGGCCGGCCGCCTGCTCGTGGCGGACGTCGATCACCTTGATGTTCTCGTCGATGCAGGCGTCGTAGATGGCCTGGACGTGGCCGCCGCAGAGGGTGAAGATGACATCCACCCCTTCCTGCTTGAGGCAGCGGGCCACCAGGTCGCCGCCGTCCACCATGGCCATGGTATATCTCCCTCCTAAGACAGCCGGACGACCGGGGCTAGAACAGCACCCCCGCTATCACCAGCTGGGCCATCTCCTCGTCGTCCATCTGGAGGACCTCCTTGCACACGCGCTCCGTGTGCTCCCCGAGCATCGGCGCCGGCTGAAGCCTGCCCGGCGTCTTCGACAGGCGGAAGCCGGGGCCATCGTAGGCGGTGCGGCCGGCCTCGGGGTGATCGAGGTAGACGTAGTAGCCGCGCTCCTTGAGGTGAGGGTCGTTCTCCAGCACGTCGCGGGCGTTCTGGACGACGCCGGCGGCCACGCCCGCCGCCTGGAGGGTCTCCATCACCTCCTCGGCTGTCCTGGTGCTGGTCCAAGCCTCGATCAGGCGGCCCAGCTCGTCCTCGTTCTCCTTGCGGCCCTGAAGCGTGGCGAAGCGCTCTTCATGGCACCACTGGGGGTCGCCGGTAGCCTGGCAGAGGGCCCGCCACTGCTCGTCGTTGAAGACGGCGATGACGCACCAGCGGTCTTCGCCCTGGCAGCGGTAGGCCCCGTGGGGGGCGGCGTAGGGGAGGCGATTGCCCTGGCGGTTCTGGACGCGGCCGTTGACAGCATAGTCCAGGATGGCCGTGCCCACTACGCACACCGACGACTCCACCTGGGCCACCTCGACGAGCTGTCCCTTGCCGGTGCGGTTGCGATAGCGCAGGGCGGCTAGAGTGGCGATGATAGTGTGGCCGGGATTGATGACGTAGTCGGTGTAGTGAGTGCCCAGGCCCACGGGCACCCGCTCGGGGGAGCCGGTGAGATGGCTGAGGCCCGCTAGGGGGGAGATGACCGCCCCGAAGCCGCCGAAGTTGGCATGGGGGCCATCGCTACCCTGCATGGGCTCTCGCACCAGGATGATGTCGGGCTTGACCTCCTGAAGCTTCTGGTAGGTGAGGCCCCACTTCTCGAGGGTGCCGGGGGTGTAGTTCTCGGCGACGATGTCGCTGACGGCCACGAGGCGGAGGGCGACATCCAACGCTTTGGGGTGTTTCATGTTGACAGTGAAGGAGAGCTTGCTGGCGTTGAAGTTGTTGTAGTAGCCGCTGACGTTGAGGGTGTACTTGCCCTCCGGCATGGGATGGGCAGCCCTGAGGCCGTCGATGTGCGCCTGCGATTCCACCCGGACGACCTGGGCGCCGTGGTTGGCCAGGCTCTCGGTGTAAATGGGCCCGGCACCGAACCAGGAGAAGTCGGCCACTCGGATGCCTTCCAGGGGTAGCCTATTGGCCTGCATTGGGCTAACCTCCTTCGGCCTCAGACGATCCCGGCGCCGGTCAGGGCCGCCAGTTGCTCCTGGGATAGGCCCAGCTCGCCGCAGTAGACCTCCTGGTTGTGCTCGCCGATGCGGGGCGGGCGGCGGCGGATGCGCCAGGGGGCCTCGCCCAACCGGTAGGGCGGGCCGGGGTAGGTAATGGTGGTCTCCAGCTCGGGGTGCTCTACCGGCGTGAACCAGCGGCGGTAGTTGAGCTGAGGGTTCTCCAGCAGGTCTTGGGGGGTGTTTACGGGCGCCACCAGCAGGCCCCGTCGCTGTCCTTCGTCATAGAGGTGCTCCTTCGTATAGCTCTTGATGAACCTCACCAGAACATCGTCGATGTGGGACAGGCGGGGCACCCAGGTTGCCACCAGCTCGGTGTCGGTTCCGAAGTAGAGCTCGGCTATCAGGCGCATGTCGAGTTGGCCGAACAGATTCTGCCATCGCTCTTCAAGCAGGTCCTCGGCCTTGCCTTCGTCGACCATCCAGCGCATGAGCTCTGGCCAGGGGGAGCCGAAGCCCGGCACGCCCACCATGAACATGACGTAGCCGTTCTGGCACTCGTAGACGCCGATGGCCGGCAGCCGCCGCTCGTTCCCCACTCGCCCACGCAGGTCCTTGCGGATGTCCCAGTATGGGACGGCCGTCTCCTGGTTCAGCAACAGGGCCTCCTGCATGGAGACCTCCACCTGCTGACCCTCGCTGGTGGCGTCCCGATGGAGGAGGGCCATGAGGATGCCGGTGGTGGCCTGGATGGAGGCGCAGTAGTTGGTCTGATTACCGTAGGGCCGGTCGGGCGCCTCAGCAGGGAAACCGGCGATGTACATCATGCCGCTCATGGCAATGGCCACGATGTCGGGCGCTTTGTAGTGGCTGTGCGGTCCCCACTGGCCGAAGCCGCTGATGGAGCAGTGGATAATATCGGGCTTGATCTGGCTAAGGGTGTCGTATCCCAAGCCGATGCTCTCCAGATAGCCTGGAGGGAAGGTCTCCACCACCACGTCGGCTGTGGCCAGCAGACGTTCGAATAGGGCCTGGCCATCGGCGGTGGCGATATCGAGGGTGATGGCCCGTTTGCTGGAGTTGAGGCCGAAGAAGTAGAGGCTCTTGTTGGGGTCAACCTCGTCGTGGAAGAAGGGGCCAATGCGGCGAGCCGGGTCGCCGCCCGGCGGCTCGATCTTGATTACGTCCGCCCCCAGCTCGGCCAGGAGCTTGCCGCAGTACATGCCTGGCTCGCCCGCCAGGTCGAGGACGCGTATGTCATCAAGGGCGGAGGGCATGTCGGCGGGGTCTGCCATGGGTTCCTCCTGTGGCTGCGCTCGCGAGGGCCGAATCGCGAACATTATAGCTGGTGAAGTGGCTCGGTTCAAAGCCGAGGTGTTTCAGGACATGTGAGAGATCATAGGTGGCGATTCTCCATTTGTCGGGCCTAATCGCTGTGGTCGAACATCGCAGCCTCCCTCTCCTGCAGCCGCTCATGGTGAGCTTGTCGAACCATGAGCCCCCGCTCGTCCTTCGACAAGCTCAGGATGAGCGGGCAGAGGCAACCTCACCCTCCGCCTCTGACCCGAGAGGCTGCTTCTCGTGAACAAGAGTGCCGGGCACAATCAGGTCTTTGCCGGCGTCACCGACGATACGGCATCGACGATCTTCTGAGCGTTGGGAAGGTAGGCCTCCTCGAGGGGGGCGCTGAAGGGGACAGGGCTGAAGGGGGCAGCTACCCGCACAGGAGGGGCTTCCAGGGCGTCGAAGGCTGCCTCGGCGATCTGGGCGGCGATCTCCGCTCCGACACCACAGAACTTCACCGCCTCGTGCACGATTACCACTCGATGGGTCTTGCGCACGGAGGTGAGGATAGCGTCTATGTCCAGGGGCAGCAGCGTGCGGGGGTCTATCACCTCCGCCTCGATGCCTCGCTGGGCCAGCTCCTCGGCGGCTTTGAGCGCCTCATGCACCATATAAGACGTTGCCACGATGGTGACGTCGCTGCCGGGCCGCTTGACCTCGGCCACGCCCAGAGGCAGTTCGTACTGCTCCTGGGGCACGTCGCCGGGGAGGGTGTAGCACTTCTTGTGCTCAAGGCAGAAGACGGGGTTGTCGTCGCGGATGGCGGCGGTGAGGAGCCCCTTGGCGTCGTAGGGGGTGGCTGGCATGACCACCTTGAGGCCGGGGATGTGACAGAGTATAGCCTCCAGGCTCTGGGAGTGCTGGGCGGCCATTTGGTAGCCGCCACCGCAGGGGCAGCGCACCACGATGGGCAACTTGGCCTTGCCGCCAAACATGTAGCGCATCTTGGCCATCTGATTGATGACTTGGTCGAAGGCCACGAACAGGAAGTCCATGAACATGATCTCCACCACCGGCCGCAGGCCGGCGGCGGCCGCTCCCACGGCCAGGCCGAGGATGGCCGATTCGGAGATGGGGGTGTCAACCACCCGCTGGGGGCCGAACCTCTGAAGCAGGCCCAGGGTGACGCCCATGGGCGGATGCTGGCCCACGTCCTCGCCGGTAACGAAGACGGTGGGGTCGCGTTCCATCTCCTGCTGGAGGGCTTCATTGAGGGCCATGAGATAGATAGTCGGGCGCATTGTCTTGCTCCTCGTGCTCTCAGGCATAGACGTCGGTCAGAAGGTCGTCCTCTGTCGGCAGGGGGCTGGCCTCGGCGAAGGCGATGGCCTCCTCGATGCGGGCGGCCACCCGCCGGTCGATATCCTCGGCTTCTGCTTCGGTGAGGGCCTCCGTCTGGATAAGATGGCGGCGGAAGCGCACAATGGCATCTTTTGCCCGCCACTCCTCCATCTCCTCGGCTGGTCGGTCGGCGACGCCGTCGCCCACGCCTTGGTGGTCGAAGTAGCGGTAGGTCTTGCACTCGACGAGGGATGGCCCCTCCCCGCGGCGGGCCCGCTCCACTGCTTCGCTGACCGCCTCATGCACGGCCAGCACATCCATGCCGTCCACAGTGACGCCGGGTATGGCGTAGGCCTTGGCCCGCACGGCGGTGTCCTTGATGGTCTGGTGGCGGTCCTGGCGGGTGTACTCGCCGTAGAGGTTGTTTTCGCAGATGAAGACCACTGGCAGCTTGAGGACGGCGGCCAGGTTCAGGGCCTCGTGGACGGTGCCCTGATTGGTGGCGCCGTCGCCGAAGAAGCAGAGGGAGACCCCTCGCTCGCCCTTGTACTGGGCGGCGAAGGCAGCACCCACGGCGATCGGCGGACCGGCTCCGACGATGCCGTTAGCCCCCAGGATGCCCAGGTCCAGGTCAGCGATGTGCATGGAGCCTCCCTTGCCATGGCAGTAGCCGTCCCGGCGGCCGAAGAGCTCGCCGTACATGTTCTTGGGGTCGCCGCCTTTGGCAATGAGGTGGCCGTGACCGCGGTGGTGGCTGGCAATGTAGTCGTCCTTGCCGATAGCGAAGCAGGCCCCGACGGCCACCGCTTCCTGGCCGGCATAGAGGTGGATGAAGCCCTTGATGCGGCCGTCGCGCATCAGGCCGGCCGCCCCTTCCTCGAACCGGCGGATGGTCACCATGCGCTCGTACATCTCGATGAGCTTTTCCCTAGGGATGTCCATAGCTTCCTCCTTGCTGGGCAGAGGAATCATAAGGCCTGCCTTTTCGGCAAGTCAACAGAGTCCGGCCCGTCTGCCCGCGGTTTTCGTAGCACTGCCAGCAGGCGGTCGCCGGGGCGCACCAGGCGCTCGATGACCTCCAGGAAGCGCCGCTCCAGCTCGCCCTCAGCCGAGGGCCCGTAGAAGCGGCGCAGCAGCTCTCGCTCGCGCCAGCGTAGCTTTTCCATGCCGACCTCTATGATAGTCCCCCGGCGCAAGCGCGTAGCCGCACATCATGCAGACGTTTTTTCTGCTATAATTGTCCACGCTTCTGGTTCATTTGCTTAGGCTTCGCGGGAGGGGAGCATGTTTAACACACTTCTCAACGTGCTTGCAAGGATTCTCGCCTTCCCCTTCGTGTTGGTCGCCCTTGCCGTAAGGTTTGTCTTGGAATCTATTCGGGGAGGCGGTGCTGGGCGTCAGGAGGAGGCCCTGCGGGAGTTGCAAGGGAGCATTCAGGCACTAGAGGGCCGAGTCGCTGGGATCCAAGGCAACGTCTCCGGGATCCTGCAATGGAGCGGGGGCTCCCTACAGGCGGTAGCCGAGCGCCTGGGTGAAGTGTCCCGATCGGCCCAACAGATGGTGGAGGTAGGCGACGACATTTCCTCCCTCCAGGAGCTGCTGCGGCCGCCGCGGCTGCGCGGGTTTATTGGCGAGGTCTGGCTTGATCAATTCCTCGGCCAGTTCCTCCCCGCTGAGATCTACCAGATGCAGTATTCGTTCAGCTGCGGCCTGAAGGTCGACGCGATCATTCGCCTCCGTGACTGGCTCGTGCCCGTAGACTCGAAGTTTCCGCTCGATAACTTTAGGCGGCTGTCGGGCGCCGCAACCGACGACGAGGAGGAGCACGCGAGGCGCGCGTTTCGCAGGGATGTGCGAAATCACATTGACGCGGTCGCCAGATACATCCTACCGGATGAGGGCACCTTCCCGTTCGCGTTCATGTATATCCCCGCAGAGAATGTTTACTACGAGGTGCTGACTGGCCATGAAGGGGTAGGCGAAACGAGCGGCCTAGTCTCCTACGCTCTGGACAAGAGGGTAATTCCCGTATCGCCCAACACTTTCTTTGCCTATCTCCAGTGCGTTGTGCTCGGGCTGAAAGGCCTCCACATCGAGGAGCACGCCCGCCAGATCATCGACCACCTTGGACGTCTCAACCAGGACTTTGGTCGGGTCCAAAGTGAATTTGTCACTCTCGGCACCCACATTTCTCGCGCCAAGACCAAATACGATGACCTCGATAAGAGTATGGGCCGGTTTGGGGACCGGCTGACTCTGCCCCTTCAGGCCGAATTGCCTCAGCTTGCGCCCACGGATGAAGCGCAGACGACCGATGAGGAGTGAGCTTTAGGCTCGCAGTGCCCGATGCTATAATTCCTGTGTGAGCGAGAAGGGCGGCAAGCCTCTGCTGGTTCTTCTGGACGGCCACGGCATCATCCACCGCGCCTATCACGCTGTGAAGGAGCCCCTCACCGTGCGCAAGACGGGCGAGGTGGTGACCGCCGCTTATGGCTTTGCTAACACGCTGCTCTCCGTCCTGCACGAGCTCAAACCCACCCACCTGGCGGTGGCTCTGGACAAGGGGAGGGTCACCTTCCGCCACGAGCAGGAGCCCACCTACAAGGCTCATCGCGCCGAGATGCCCGAGGACCTGCGGGCTCAGATAGGCCGCTGTCGTGAGGTCATCGAGACGTTCGGCATCCCCATCTACGAGCTGGAGGCCTATGAAGCCGATGACGTGCTGGGCACCCTGGCCCGCCAGGCGGCGGAGCAGGGCATCGAGACCTACCTGGTGTCCCTGGACAGCGACATCGCCCAGCTAGTGCAGCCGGGGGTCCATCTGTTCATGTTTCGCCCTTACCAGCGGGACACGGTGATATACGAAGACGCCGAGGACGTGCACCAGCGCTACGGTGTATGGCCCCAGCAGATAACCGACCTCAAGGGCCTTAAGGGCGATGCCTCTGACAACATCCCCGGCGTGCCCGGTGTGGGGGACAAGACGGCTATTAAGCTGATCGAGCAATACGGGGGCGTGGAGGGTGTCCTGGAGCACATCGATGAGGTGGAGCCGCAGCGGCTGCGGGAGGCTCTGCGCAGCCACCGCGAGCAGGCCCTCAAGAGCAAGGCCTTGGCCACCATCGTCACCGACGCCCCCGTGACCCTCGATCTGGAGGCCTGCCACTTCGAGCGGTACGGCCGCGACAAGGTGCTCGACCTCTTCCGCGAGCTGGAGTTTCGCAGCCTGATTGCGCGCCTGCCCGACCTGGAGCCGCCGGCGGGGGAGGCGCGCCCAGCGCCGGCGATGGAAGAAGCCGCCGCTGAGGTGGACTACCGTCTGGTGCAGACAGAGGAGGAACTGGAGGCCCTGGCGCGGCGCATCGAGGCCCAGAGGGCGTTCACCTTCGACACCGAGACCACCGACATCGACGCCATGCGGGCGCGTCCGGTGGGCATCGCCATCGCCCTGGGGCCGGGCCAGGCCTGCTACATCCCCGTCGGCCACCGCCTGGCCGCCGATCAGCTTCCGCTGGAGACGGTGCTGCGGCGGCTGGGGCCTCTGTTCGAGGACGAGGGCATCGAGAAGGTGGCCCACAATGCCAAGTACGACATGCTGATCCTGGCCGGTGAGGGCGTCTGGACGCGCAACCTGACCTTCGACACGATGATCGCCGCCTACCTACTGGGCGAGGGCGGCGGTGGCAGCTACCGCCCCGGCGAGGGCGCTCTCTCCCTCAAGTGGCTGGCCTCCAAGCGCCTGGGCATCGAGATGACCCCTATCAGCGACCTCATCGGCAAAGGGAGCAAGCAGCTCTCCATGGCTGAGGTGGACGTGGAGATGGCTGGCCGCTACGCCTGCGCTGACGCCGACATGACCGGCCGCCTGCGCTCGCTGATGGAGGAGGAGCTGCGCCAGCAGAACCTTTGGCCGCTGTTCGTGGAGGTGGAGATGCCCCTAGTGCCGGTGCTGGCCCGCATGGAGATGGCGGGCGTGGCCCTGGACGCGGGTGTGCTGCGGGAGATGTCTCAGGCTCTGGCTGGCGAGATCGCCAGGGTCGAGGAGGAGGTCTACGGGGAGGTGGGCCACCGCTTTAACATCGGCTCGCCCCAGCAGCTCAGCCAGGTGCTCTTCGAGCAACTGGGGCTGCCCAAGACGCGCAAGACCAAGCTGGGCTACTCCACCGACGCTCAGTCCCTGGAGGGTCTGCGGGGGCTCCATCCGGTCATCGACCAGATCCACGAATACCGAGAGCTGACCAAGCTCAAGTCCACCTACGTCGATGCCCTGCCGGGCCTGATCAACCCCCGCACAGGCCGCCTCCACACCGACTTCAACCAGACGGCGACTGCCACCGGCCGCCTCTCCTCAAGCAACCCTAACCTCCAGAACATCCCCGTGCGCACGGAGCTGGGCGGCCACGTGCGGCGGGCCTTCGTGGCTGGCGACGTCGGGCCCGACCCCCTGCTTCTCTCGGCTGACTACTCCCAGATCGAGTTGCGGATCGTGGCTCACATCACCGAGGACCCTGGGCTGGTCGGTGCATTCGAGCGGGACGAGGACATCCACGCCGCCACCGCCTCTCAGGTGTTCGGCGTGCCCCTGCCTGAGGTGGCGCTGGAGATGCGGCGGCGGGCCAAGGTATTTAACTTCGGCGTGCTCTATGGCCTCACCGAGTTCGGCTTGTCGCAGCGGGAGGGCATCTCGCGGGAGGAGGCAGCGGAGTTCATCAAGACCTACTTCGCCAAGTATCCCGGCATCCGCAAGTACAGCGAGGAGACGGTGCAGCGGACGCGGGAGCGGGGCTACGCCGAGACGCTTCTGGGCCGTCGGCGCTACATCCCCGAGATCAACTCGCCCAACGTCAATGTCCGCCAGGCTGCCGAGCGGGCGGCGATAAACATGCCGGTGCAGGGCACCGCCGCCGACATCATCAAGATCGCCATGAACCGCATCGACGCTGAGATGCGGGCACGCCGTCTAGTCAGCCGCATGATCCTCCAGGTGCACGACGAGCTGATCTTCGAGTGTCCGGCCAGGGAGGTCGACGCTGTGCGGGAGCTGGCGGTGGATATCATGCCTCGCTCCTTGGAGCTGAAGGTGCCCCTGAAGGTGGACATAAAGGTGGGCGAGAACTGGGGGGAGATGGAGTACGGCGAGGGGCACGGCCTGGGCGAACTGGCATAGGGCTGGGGCGGGTCACTGCTCCAAAAGGGAGTGTGCTACGTGCCGGGCGAGTACACTTGCTTGCGGGCTTTTATCGATTGATGCTATGCTGAGCGTGGAGGGAACGTAGGGAGGGACTTATGCCGTCCTTGGTCTTTCAAAGCTTTGGCTGGCCCGAGCTGCTTATCATCCTGGCGGTCCTCATTGTCGTCTTCGGGGTGAGCAAACTGGCCGACGTGGGTGGAGTCCTGGGGCGCTCAATCCGCGAGTTCCGCCGCGAGCTGAGAGAGGGCCAGGATGAGGAGCAGAGGGAGGAGGCAGGGAAGGTGGAGGGAAAGAGCGAGGAGGAGAAGAAGAGCTAAGCGAGAGCGCTCGTCTTTATCGGAAAGCATGTAAGCCAGCCCTAGGCTGGCTTATTCTGTCGGTGTGGGCGTCTCCTCACCCTCTTCGATGGTCACAGAAAGTATCTCGTCGCCGGGCGGTGCGTTCTGGTCGCGCCATCCTCTCGGCGTGAGGGATCGGACTAGGTTCATGCTCTCTTCGTCAGCCACCCGCCCGAATACCGTATTATGATCGCCCAGTTGGGGCAGATCCTGAAGGGCAATGAAGAACTGGCTGCCGTTGGTGGCGTAGGTCTCTGTGTCCTCGGCCATGGCTACCGATCCGGCGACGTGCTTCTTCGCGTTCGTCTCCTTGGGCAGGGTATAGCCAGGCCCATCTTCGCCGCTACAGGTGATGGCGGCGCTCGTCGTGCAGGTGGGGTCCCCTGTCTGAGCCGCTAGCTCAGGATCGACGAAATGGAAGGTGAGGCCATCGTAGAAGCCATCGCGCGCCAGGAACACGAAGTTGTTCACCGTTTGCGGCGCCTCATCAGCGAATAGCTCCAGGCGGATGTTTCCCTCCTCGGTCTCGATCACGGCGGAGTAGTGCTTACTGGTGTCGATGGTCATCTCGGGTGGGCTGGAGTAAGTCTTCACCTGGTACGGCTCGGCCTCGGGAGTGCCTTCTTCGGCTTGCTGCGTTACTGTCGGCGTGGGCGTGATGGTAGATTGTGGGCTGCCGCCGCCTCCCATGGTTCCCGCCATGATGGCGCCGCCGGCTATGCTGCCCCCCATGGCTATGAGAGCAATGATGTAGAAGGCGCGAACGTTGAACAGAAGGGATACGGGGAAGGGGGGCTTAGCCCGCGTCTGAGCAGCCAGCGACTCTCGCCTCAACCGCCCTCGTAGTCGCCCCTGCCGTCGCTTTTCTCTGCCCAGAGTCGATCACCCCTTTGTCAGTGGTACCCCCGGCGGGACTCGAACCCACGCACCCGGCTCCGGAGGCCGGCGCTCTATCCAACTGAGCTACGGGGGCTTATTTCAATAATAGCCTCGTTGTCCCTCGCCGACAAGTCTAGCCAGCAGGCGAGCGTCTAGAGGAGGTAGCGAAGCCACACGTAGACGGTGGCTATAGCCAGTGCAACTGAGGTCACCAGCAGGCCATAGCGTAGAAACTGGAGGAAGGTGACTTTGTAGCCGGCCCGCTCGGCCACGCCGATGACATACACATTGGCGGCAGCCGCTACGGGGGTGAAGTTAGCCCCCAGGCCTGTCCCCAGGGCCAGGGTCCACCACAGGGGGTTGTCGGCCGAGGCGCCTACCGGCAAGCCCTTGCTCATCTCGTGCACCACCGGGATCATCGCCGCTGCGTATGGTATCTGGTTGACTATGCTGGATAGGATGCCCGCTGGCCAAAGAACAAGCATGGCCGCTGCCCAGAGGTGACCGCCGCTGGCATCGGCCATCCTCTCGCCGATATCCTCTAGAAGGCCCGCCTTGTCTGCACCCCCCACCACCATGAACAAGCCCACAAAGAAGAAGATAGTAGACCACTCCACTTCCAGCAGCACCTCGTGCGGGTGCTGACGGCTGACTAGGATGAGAGCGGTGGCTCCACCCAGAGCTACCGTGGCTGGCTCGTAGTCCAGGGGGCCGTGGAGGAGAAAGCCGACGACAACTAGGGCAAGGATGACGAGCGACTTGTACAGAAGGCTGCGATCGGTAAGGACCTCGCTCTCGTCCAGCTCCATGATGCGGTGCTGAAGCTCGGGGCGTGTTTGCAGTTGACGGCGAAAAAGGAAGAACACCATGATTAAGAGAACGGCTAGAATCAGGAGAATGACTGGCATGAGATGAATCAGGAAGTCCAGGAAGTCGAGGTCAGCACCGCTGCCGATGATGATGTTGGGCGGGTCGCCGATGAGGGTGCCTGTGCCGCCGACGTTGGAGGCCATGATCAGGGTCAGCAGGAAGGGTACCGGGTTCACCTGCAGAATGCTGGCTACAAACAGGCTGAGGGGAGCCATCAGGACGACAGTGGTGACGTTGTCCAGGAAAGCGGATGCCACGGCTGTAAGGACTGCCATGAACAACAGGATTCGAATAGGATTCCCTTTGGCTAGCTTGGCTCCTCGAATGGCCAGCCACTGGAAGGCGCCCGTCTTGCCCAGGGTGTTGGCTATGATCATCATGCCTATCAGGAGGAAGATGACATTGAAATCGATAGCCGCGAAGGCCTCCTCTTGGTCGAGGATGCGAAAGGCGATCATTACCAGACCGCCGGCTAGGGCGGCGGTTGTTTTGTGAATTCGTTCGGAGATGATGAGAAGATAGGTGATGGAGAAGATTAGGGAGGCGATGGCCAGGTCGTTCAACCGCCTCCCTCCGTGCTCCCTTGCCCGGGCTGCCGCCGACCTTTGCCGCCTTTAGCCCATTCCCGATGCTTCTGGAGCCAGAGACGTACGAGTTGCAAGCGGGTCAGACAGCCCACTACCCTCATTTCCTTGTCCACGACGGCCAGGCTGTCCAGCTTGTGCTCATGCATCTGGATGAAAGCTTCCCTTACGCTATCTTCCATAGTGACGCAGGCAGGGGGCTCCATCAACTCCTTGGCCGTGCGCGCCCGGCTGATCTTGCCGAACTCCTCGATATTCTTGAAGGCCCGCATGCCCACCAGGAACTCCTCGGGAGCCACATGCAGATAGAGTTCGGCCAGGAGTAAGCGTATGGGGATCACCCCCACCAGGCGCCCCTCCTTATCGACCACAGCCGCCGTGTGGGTGCCTAGCTTGGCAGCCATGGACTCGGTCACCTGGAGGAGATCGTCCTCGTCCTTCACGACGCATGCTGAGATGCCCACTCGGCTCAGGGCCTCGCGCACCGAGGTCTCGCGGGTGATGGTGTCAGCCTCCTCCCGCAGGGGCCGGCTGCTAGGCAGTTCCTCTTTGTCTCCAGTCATTCGTCCCCCCAATCCTGACACCTAGCGCCGATTATATCACGCCCGCCACGTAGCGCCTGTCGGCAGGCAGGGACCCCAGTTCAGGTTGACAGGCTTCACTGTTTGGGGCATGCTGGCAAGAGAAAAATAATGGAGAGCCGCCAATCCTACTTCGACAAGAAACAAGAGCGATTTCAGGAACTGTGCCAGCGAGTGCTGGCCGAACGTCGTCTGATCGTTGCCAGCAATCGAGGACCTGTAGACTACACCCTAGCCCCTGATGGTAGCTTGCGCGGCCAACCGGGTGGTGGTGGACTGGTCACCGCCCTCAGCTCTGTCAGTCGCTTAATCCCCCTGACTTGGGTGACCAGCGCCGTGAGCGAGGGCGATCGCCGCCTGGCCAAGGAGGCCGGCGGTCGGATAAGGGCACCCCTCCCCGAGCAGGAGATATACCTGCGCTATGTGGTGGTGCCTCGCTCTGTCTACCATCGCTTTTACTCGGTCTTCTCCAACCCCCTTCTGTGGTTCATCCAGCACTACATGTGGAATACTCCCCGCACGCCTAGCATCGGCCGCCCCGTATACGAGGCCTGGGAACAGGGATACGTACCGGTCAATCGCGCCTTCGCTCAGGCGGTGGCTGAGGAGGCACGAGGGGAGAGCCGCACGCCCTTCATCCTGCTCCACGACTATCATCTATATCTGGCGCCCGCTGAGGTTCGCCAGCTTCTGCCCGATGCGCCCATCCTCCACTTCACCCATATCCCCTGGCCGGGGCCCAGGTACTGGAGCATCCTGCCGGAGTTCATGCGCCGCGAGATCCACCAGAAGATCTGCGCCGCCGACATCGTTAGCTTTCAGACCATGCATGACGTGCGCGATTTTCTCCTCTGCTGCGAGGAGTTCCTGAAGGGAGCCACAGTCGATCATCGAGCCTGCACGGTCCTCCAGGACGACTGGCTGACTCGCGTCACTTACTACCCCATCTCCATAGACGCTGCCGGCCTGTGCCAGTTTGCCGTTTCCCCCGAGGTTCGGCAGTATGAGGAAAGCCTAGGGCGGCTCCGCCGGGAGATAACCATCGTGCGGGTAGACCGCGCCGAGCCCAGCAAGAACATCATCCGCGGTTTCAGAGCCTATGAAACCTTGCTAGAGCGCTACCCCGGCCTGCGCCAGCGGGTCGTCTTTCTGGCCTTTCTGGTGCCCTCCCGTGGGGAAGTATCCATCTATCGGACCTACGCCAGGGATCTACTGGAGTTGGCTGAGGCCATCAATGACAAGTACGGTGATGACGAATGGCAGCCCATCCACGTCTTCTACGAAGACAACTACGCTCAGGCTATCGCCGCCATGCGCCTCTACGATGTTCTGCTGGTGAACCCCCTCATGGACGGCATGAATTTGGTGGCTAAGGAGGGCCCGCTGGTAAATACCAGAGATGGGGTGCTTGTCCTTTCGGAGATGGCGGGAGCCCACGAGCAACTGGGCGAGTATGCTTTATCGGTTTGTCCCACCGACCTGGAGGGCACGGTGCGCGCTCTCTCCTCCGCCATCACCATGCCCGTCGAGGAGAAGAGGCGACGAGCCGCTGCACTCCGCAGGGCTGTCCAGGAGGAAGACATCACCTTCTGGATGCAGCGCCAGTTTCGCGACCTCATGGCCGTTTCCCGCCGACGACACTAGCTATCGCGCCTAGCAGCCACTCCACTCCAGGGATGCTATCAACCCAATAGTCGGCTTCCTTCATCACCTCTGGCCCGCTCTCCGGGTTGGCAACAGCAACGGCGGCGCCGCTCACCTTGCCCTCCTGTCGCCAGTGGCGCAGCACCTTGAACGCTTCCACATCGGTCAAATCATCCCCTAGGTAGAGGATGCCGCCCAGGCGGTATGTCTCCATGAGGCGGGCCAGGGCGGTGCCTTTGTGGATGTCCAGGGGCGGGCCCAACTCGAAGACGAGTCGCCCTTCCCGTATGCGCATACCTTGCGTCCTCCAGGGGGCTAGGGCATCCAGAATGGCCAGACGAGCGGCCTGGCGATCGGCACACTGGCGGTAGTGCAGGGCGAGGATGGGTCCCTTGTCTTCCAGGAGGAGACCGGGCAGGTCGAGACGGGCGGCCAGCTTCCTCTTCGCCTCCCTGACCATCGTTTCGTAGGGCGCTGCCTCGGCCGGCGTTTCCTGCCGGCCCTGCCGCCACCAGGACAGGCCGTGGTTGCCAATGTAGACTAGCTTCTCTAGTCCCACCAGGCGGCGAGCAACCTCGGGGGCACGCCCGCTTATCACCGCTACTACTTCCACCCGCCGCGTTATCTCCTGAAGATAGCGGCGGCAGAGGGGGGTAACTGCCGCTGCGTCCGGCCTATCGACTATAGGGCTGAGGGTGCCGTCGATATCCGTCGCCAGACCGAAGGGGCGCTGGGCGAGGATGGGCTTCAGAGGACCGATGTCGTTGAGGCGAACGGCCATCACGGCTAGAAGGATAGCACATCCGCCCTGCGGTCCGCCTGTCTCCGGTGGTGAATGATGCTTGCCTGCCGGCCAGGCCTGTCCCGCAGGCATTGGTGACATAATGGCTGAGAGCCTGCGGCGTTACTAGCGGGGGAAGCAGGTGCGCTTGGCTCCTGAGGAAAGGGATGAATCGGTGGGACGCTATCGAGGTAGGCTTGCGGTTGACCTGAGGGCGGGATGGTGCTACGTTTGCTGCAGGAGTTGTTTGCTAAGAGTTCAATGCCTTTCTTCGTGCTGCAAGCAGGTAGGGACGGAGCAAGACGGGCGTTTAGCGATGGCGCAGTAGTGGCGTCATCGCTGGCATTTTGGGGAGCTTCCTAATGCGCTTCCCGCTCATCCCTAAGAACTATCGCTTCTACGACCTCTTCGAGCAGAGCGCGCATAATCTGGTGAGCGCCGCTGAAGTGATGGCGGACCTGATGGAGCACTTCGAGAACGTGGACATGAAGACGGCTCGCATGAAGGAGCTGGAGCGCGTTGGCGACGGCATAATCCACCAGATCGTCGAGCAGCTTCACAGGACCTTCGTGACGCCCCTCGAGCGCGAGGACATAACCGCCCTGGCCCAAAACATGGACGATGTGATGGACTACATGGAGGGTGCCACCACCGCCATCCGCATCTACGGCATGAAGCGCCCCACGGCGGCCGCTCGCGCTGTGGCTGACCTCGTCCGTCTACAGACTGTGCAGGTGGAGAAGGCTGTACCCAAGCTGCGGCAGCGGTCGCAGCTCAAGAGCGTGCTGGAGCACTGCGTGGAGATCCAGCGCCTGGAGAATGAGGCCGACACCCTCTTCCTGGATGCCATGGCCAGGCTCTTCGACGAAGAGCCCAGCGCGGTGGAGATCATCAAGTGGCGGGAGGTCTACGACCAACTGGAGCGGGCTACCGATAGCTGCGAGCATGTTGCCAACGTTCTTGAGGGAATCGTCCTGAAGTATGCCTAGGCCCCTCCACGTCTATGGAGCCGATACGAGAGGAAGCCCGCCGCTTCCTCTTTTCTTATGCCGTTCGCTCCAGAGACGAGCATGACCGACACCTTCGCTTTTCTGGTTATCACCTTCATCATAGTCCTGGGCTTCGAGGCCGTAAACGGCTGGACAGACGCCCCCAACGCCATCGCCACCGTGGTCTCCACGCGGGTGTTGGCGCCCGCGGCGGCCGTGGCTATGGCCGCCTTCTTCAATCTTGTGGGGGCCCTCTCGGGCACAGCGGTGGCTACCACCATAGGCAGAGATATCATCGACTTGGACGTGGTGCCCCTGGAGGTGCTGGCAGCGGGGGCACTGTCGGTCATCATCTGGAGCACCTTCGCCTGGTACTTTGGTCTCCCCACCAGCGAGAGCCATGGACTTGTAGCCGGCCTGGCCGGCGCTGCCGTAGCGGTGGCAGGCACCGACGTCCTCCTTTTGGGCGGGTGGCTAAAGGTCTTGGCAGGGGTGGGTCTAGCAGTGACGGTGGGTTTTGGGGGTGGCTTGGTAGTGATGAACCTGCTCTTGCGGCTCATTCGAACGCTGAGCTCCTCGGCCGTCAGACGTATCTTCAGCCACTTGCAGATAGCCTCGGCGGCGTTCATGGCCTGGGGCCACGGCACCGCCGACGGGCAGAAGTCCATAGGCGTGCTGGCGGCTGCCATCGCCATCTACGAGGGCAAGGGCACTGAGGGGTTCGAGGTGCCCCTGTGGATCATCTTTCTGGCAGCTTCAACTATGGCTGTGAGCACAGCCCTGGGTGGCTGGCGGATCATCCGCACTCTGGGGACGCGCCTGACTCACCTGGAGCCCGTGCACGGTTTCGCCGCCGAGGCGACGGCGGCGAGTACCCTGGGCGTCACCTCCCACTTCGGCTTCGGCATCCCCCTCAGCACCACCCACACCATCGGCTCGGCTATCATGGGTGTGGGCGCCAGCAAGAGGCTCTCGGCGGTGCGCTGGGGCATCGGCTACAACATCGTCGGCGCCTGGATCCTTACCTTCCCCATCTGCTTCGGCCTGGGCTGGCTCATTGCCTCGCTCGTCCACCTAGCTGCCTAGGTTCCTTCAGGCAGCCTCCGCCGTATTGGGGCCGACTGCCAGGGCATTCTTGCCGGCAGCGCTGGGTGTGTAACATGATAGTCTTGGTAGCATGACCCGTTGTATCATTCACGCCGATCTCGATGCCTTCTTTGCCTCGGTGGAGCAGCTCGACAACCCCGAGCTGCGCGGCCGGCCGGTGGTGGTGGGGGGCCCTCCCGAGTCGCGGGGGGTGGTCGCGGCCGCCTCCTATGAGGCTCGCGCCTATGGCATCCATTCTGCCATGCCCATGCGCATCGCTCTGAGCCTCTGCCCGCAGGCGGTGCGGCTCTCGCCCCGCTTCCAGCGCTATGCCGACATATCGAAGCGGGTGATGGACATCTTCCGCCAGGTCACACCCCTGGTGGAGCAGGTCTCGCTGGACGAGGCTTTCCTGGACGTGAGTGAGCGCGTTGGCAAGGGTTGCGCTCCTGAAGAGGCGGCCAGCACAGTGAAGGAGCGGGTGCGCCAGGAGGTCGGGCTTACGGTCTCGGTGGGCGTGGCTTCATCCAAGTCGGTAGCCAAGATCGCCTCCGGGCTGAACAAGCCCGATGGTCTTACTGTGGTGGCGCCAGGGGGTGAGCGGCAGTTCCTGGCTCCCCTCCCTGTCCAGAGCCTCTGGGGTGTAGGGCCCAAGACCGCCGAACGCCTGGCTGGCGATTCGATCACCACAATAGGGGACCTGGCGGGGAAGTCCGAGGAGTGGGCGAGGAGCCGCTTCGGTGCCCGCGGTCTCTATTTCTTGAGCCTGGCCAAGGGCATCGACAATAGTCCGGTGATGGTCGAGCACGAAACAAAGTCGGTCAGCACGGAGACAACCTTCCCCCGGGATGTGGACGACCCAAAGGCACTGGAGGCTAGCCTGCGCAAGCTGGCCGGGAATACGGCCCGCCGCCTGCGAGCCAGCGGTCTGAAGGGAAGGACGATAAAGCTGAAGCTTCGGCTGGCGGATTTCACCACATTCACCCGTCAGACCACCATAGCCCGTCCTACCAATACAGCGGAGGTTATCCTGGCAGAGGCTTCCCACCTTCTGGCCAGGGAGCTACACGCCGGCCGTCGTTTCCGCCTCCTGGGAGTGGGCGTATCCAACTTCCGCGAGGGAGAGGCGGAGAGCCAGCCCTCCCTGTTCCGCTTGAGCTAGACCTTCAGTCCCCCTGCCGGTGGCAATGTGCTCCTTAGACGACGAGGGGTCTTAGTGATGGGGGATGCAGCAGATGAAGCGCAACACATCCGAGCCGGTGTTGATGAAACAGTGCTCCTCATCGCCGGGCACGTAGACGGCGTCGCCGGGGGCCAGTTCCCATTCGCCCTCACTCCCACGCAGCTTGCCCCGTCCGGCAAGTATGAACACCTCGTGCTCCCACCAGTGGGAATGAAAGGGCGTCGAGGCACCTGGCTGTACCTCAAACACCCGCATAGCGAAGTGGGGGGCGCCATCCTGGGCGGAGATGACCAGGTGGAGGGCTACCCCAGGGATCTCGGTATCCGGCGAGACGTCTCGGTAGTTACAAACCTTCATCTCGGAGCCCACTCCTTTCATAGCGGCTGGTCGTGCTATCGATCCTAGCGGTCTGCCATGGGGTGTCAAGAGGCGGTCAAGGAGTGTCCATATATAAGCGAGCGTGTATAATGGCGCAGAGCAAGCCTTGTAATCCGGAGACCTAAGGGGGGAAGGGACCATTGCTGGAGCACGTGGATGTAGGACCGAGGCCACTGAGGCAGTACGAGCCCATTATTGGCGAGGAGGCTCTGGAGGAGATAACAGAGTTAGCAGCCCCCCTTAGGGGGGCGCGGATAGCCCACATCAACGCCACCACCTACGGTGGCGGCGTCTCCGAGCTGCTGAGGTCGATCGTGCCCCTGTACCGCGGCCTGGGCATTCAGGCCGACTGGAAGCTTATCTCAGCCGGCCCGAAGTTCTTTACCGTCACCAAGGCCCTTCACAATGCCCTCCAGGGTGCACCCTACGAGCTAAAGCAGGCTGCTCGGGAAAGGTACCTCATGTCCAGCACCTACAACGCCCAGCTCTTGGACGAGGAGTACGACTTCATCATCGTGCATGATCCCCAGCCAGCGGCCATCCGCTACTTTCGGGGGCGAGCGGGGGCGAGGTGGATCTGGCGCTGCCACATCGATACCTCCCAACCCAATGAGGCCGTCATGGAGTTCATGTTGCCATTCCTGGCCGAATATGACGCTCTGGTGTTTACCATGGACCGTTTTGTGCCACCGGGGCTGGAGCACCGGCGGGTGGTCACGATGACCCCGGCCATCGATCCCCTGAGCCCCAAGAACATGCCTCTTCCTGAAGAGCTTTGTGATGAGATCCGCGCCTGGCGGGGCATCGACCCTGATCGACCCCTGGTGATCCAGGTGTCGCGGTTCGACCCCTGGAAGGACCCTATGGGCGTTATTGACGTCTACCGACTGGTGCGGAAGGAGGTACCGGGGCTCCAGCTGGCTTTGCTGAGTACCATAGCTCACGATGACCCCGAAGTATGGGACGTGTACAAGGAGCTTGTAGATGAGGTTAGGGGCGACGATGACATCCACCTCCTCACTAACCTCATCGGCGTGGGCGACATGGAGGTGAACGTCTTCCAGCGTTGCTCCGATGTGGTCCTCCAGAAATCCGTCCGAGAGGGCTTCGGCCTGGTGGTCTGTGAGACGATGTGGAAGGGCACGCCGGTAGTGGCCAATCGCTCCGGCGGCATTCCCCTCCAGATGGGCGACGGGGTGGGAGGCTTCTTGGTGGATAATAACGAAGAGTGCGCCGAGCGAACCCTATATTTGCTTCGCCACCGGCAGGAGGCGAGGACTCTGGGCCTGGCTGGGCGGGAAAGGGTGCGGCGTCACTTCATCATCACCCGCCTGCTCGCCGATGAGCTGCGTATGCTGGCCAGCCTGGACCTGCGCTCAACGTAGGAGTTGGCGCCAGAGGAAGGCGGGCTTCATGTCCGGAGCCCAGGGGGCGGCTCGCCAAGGCGGGCCCATATCTCCGCTTCCTCCAGCCCGTCCACGAAGACCACCTTCTGGCGAGAGGTTGCCCCGCGGACGATGCGCAACCGCCGCCGCTTTATCCCCAAAGCGGCGGCCAGCAGACATAAGATCGCCTCGTTGGCCTTTCCTCGCTGGGCCGGGGCAGTGACGCGAAGGCGCAGCACGTCTCCCTGCCAGCCCACCACGGCGTCGCGGCTGGCGCTGGGGGTCACTCGCAGGCTAATGGAGGCCATTGCTCTGGCTGCTATCCGATGAGGCACTGGCGGAGGAACTGGGCCACCACCCCGGCCAGCTCCTTCTCGTAAGCCCACCAGAAGTGGTCGGCCCCGCGAATGAGCGCGACTTGGCACCGGGGCCCAATCATGCGAGCCAGCGTGGTCAGGCTGGCGGCCGGGGCGATCTCATCCTGCTCGCCCGATATGAGAAGGGTGGGACAGCGGATGGTCAGGTCGGGGAGGCCTTGGTCAAAGGCGGGGGTGGAGATGGCGGCCAGTGCTGCAAGCCGTTCGTCCGCTGCCATCAGGGCCACCGTCGCCCCGAAGGAGTAGCCGATAATGCCCACGCTGTCCTGCTCGACCTGGGCGAGCTGGCGCAGGTAGGCTAGGGCAGCGGCAGCGTCGGTGCGCTCGCCAAGGCTGTCGCCATACTTCCCTTCGCTGCGGCCGACGCCTCGGTAGTTAAAGCGGAGGCTGGCGATGCCCGCCTCGGCCAGGGCCTGGCAGACGGCGACGACCACGTTGTTATTCATGTCGCCGCCGTATAGCGGATGTGGGTGGCAGACGGCGGCAGCGGGAAAGGGAGCGGAGACGGGCTGGTGGAGGATGCCTTCCAGGGTTAGGCCTTCGCTGGTGAAGCTGATCGGTATGCTGGCTGCTTCTTGCAAATGCTGACTCCCCGCGGAAGGAACTACTGGCCCTCGACTGACGGAGCAGTAGGGGTTAACCGCCAGGGGCCGTACGGGTGGGCTACGTCAGGGTGCCGGTTGTCAACTGACCTGGGAGCAGGCTGGGCGGCTGCCAAGATACCACTTTCTGACTCCCGGGGTCAACGGAATGTCCTCCAGCATGAGGGCTGGTCGCGAGGCTGTCGCCTGTTGGCTAGAGGCCAAACACCGTCGAAGGCCGTGCGGCAGAGGAGCGAAGCCCAGGGTGGCTTATGTTCTGGCGGACTCAGTGCAAGGCCTATGCCGGCCGGAGGGATGGGACAGTGCCGTTTGCGAGCTTAGTCGTTAGCTCAAGGAGGCCGGCGCGTGGGGAGCTCTATCGCAGCTCGGCGCCGGCCAGCAGGAAAACGCCGGTCCCAAAGCGCTCAACGCCGACCGGGATGCTGTTGTAATGCGCGGCGTCGCCGGGGAGCGTTCCGCCGCTTACGCCAGTGAAGTCGCCGTCCGGCGAAACGTAGCCCTGCACAGCCTGCCAGGCCCGAGCGGCAACGGGCCGCAACTCCGACAACAGGACGCCGCAGCGGACGCCCTTCCCTATCGCTAGGGCAAAGGCAGCGGCGCAGGACGATTCCAGGTAAGTGGACGGGGCATCCAGCACCGTGTGCCACAGACCACTGCGATCCTGGAGGGGCACCAGCGCAGCGACCTGCTGCTGGAGGAGAGGGACGGCCCGGCGCCGGAGGGCATCGTCCTCCGGGCGCGTCTCGCAGATGGCCGCCAGCGTCATCGCCATCCAGGCGTTCCCTCGCGCCCATAGGCAGGGGGAGCGCTGGCCCGCCCCTTCGTCCCAGGCATGGAAAAAGAGGCCGGAATCGTCTCGCAGCTTGTCCATATGCGCTTCTAGCTGGAGGACAGCCTCCTCCCGGAACTGCTCCTGCCCCGTCGCCTCGGCGAGGCTCAGCCAGCCCGGAACGACGAAGTAAACGCTGTCCACGAATGCCTGGGGCGCCAGCGGGTGCATGTAGATGGCGCCGTCGGCCGAGCGAGGCGCCCGCTTGCTGACATCCTCGGCGAGGGAGACGGCGGCGCTCAAGTAGCGCTGGCTGTCCAGGCGATGGTATAGCATCACCAGCGGCGATACGAGGCCGAACCACATGATCACCGGTGCCGAGCGGCCGAAGGTTATCCTGGTCTCCGGCGTGAAACCTGCGGGCGTCTTGAGCGGCTTCGCCACCGCTTCCACGTGGCGGCGCCCGTCCAGCGCCTCGATGCGGAGGTCGAGGATCTGCCTGGCTAGCTCGAGGTAGCCCTGACGGCCGGAGAGATCGGTTGCAGCTATGAGGCCCTCAGCGAGGACGAAATCGCCCCACTCTGGCCAGTTCACCAGGTCCTCCCTCTGAGAGAGACAGCGGTCGGCAACCTTGAGAAAGGCTTCGTTCATGGGCATGCGTCAAACAGAACGGAGCGCCAGATCTGATAGCCAGGATCCTCGCTGGGCGTCCCAATTATCGATGGCACCGCAGGGACTGTCAAACCAGGCAGGCGATTTTCGGATGCATGGGGCATCCTTGCCGAAGGGCCCATGCTCCACCACCGCGACCGAGAGCCCGCGTGCGACCGCTTCCGATGAGACCTCCAGGCAGGAGCCCGAACCGATGACTATCAGATCGAAGGACCGCATGGCGTGCCTCTCATATGGCTCAGGCCAGCGGCTTGGTCATGGCGAGGTCTTCATATGCTTCGATTCCCTGCTCTCTCATCGCTGGCAAGAAGGCTTCCGGGTCCAGACAGGCCTCCGGGGCGTAGACGCCCCCTTCCTTGACGGTTAGCTCTTTGCGGGCCAGCATCTGTGTCCCTGCGGAGAGGCAGATGGCGGTGGCTTCGCGCATCTGGCCGACGCCACATATCATCCGATGCACCCTTGCTCCGTCCTTTTCGCCCCACACGTCGACGCGCAGGGCCCCCGGCGCTGGCTGCTGCCCGGCCGTGAGGCGCTCGATGGGTGCAAAAAGGCGAGCCGTGCGGTCGATGCGAGTCCCGCTGGCGAACAGGCCTCGCTGCGCCGGCCATATGAACAGCCTGGCGCCTCGGCCAAAGCCCATGAAGAAGCTACACTCCTCCACCCCAGGGATGAAGTGGGGAACGGTCACCGGTTCACTGTGGCCCATATTCCACACCGTGATACGGCCGAAACGGGGGAACTCCACCAGCCGCTCTTCGCTGCACGCTGGCACCATCACTTGTCTCCCCTCGCGCCAGACAGCCACTTCCCCGGTGATGATGTGCAACATGTGCTTGAGCACCGCCTCGCCTCCGCCTGCGTTCAGGGGCTGGAACACGCTCACATCCACCCGCCGCGCTCGATCCATCTGCTGGGCCAGGTAGCGGATACAGACGTTGGAGAGGCCGGGGCTGGTACCCAGGCCGGTGATAATGATGCGCCCCGCTTGCCGAGCAGGCTGGTCGAACTCGGCCAGCACGGCCTGGGCGGCGCTCCACTCGTCGCAGATACTGGCGTAGTCGACGCCCGCTTCGATGGCCGCCCTGACCAGGTTGGTCTCGAATTGGTAGAAGGGGCCCAAGGTGGAAGCGGCCACATCGTAACCCTGCATTGCGCCGACGAGAGCGTTATGGTCGTTGGCGTCCACCGTCTTGACGTCCACCTGAGCCCCTCGGCCGCGCAGGGTGGCGGCAAGCTTGTCGGCTGCAGCGACATTGCGGTCAGCGATGGTCACGTGGTCGACGCCGGACGCGCTCACCAGGTCCTCGACCGTCCTGCTGCCCACGTCTCCGGCGCCTCCGAAAACGATGATCCTCATCCCTTGCCTCCTTTGGCTTGAGTCCTGAGCGTAATCGCTTACCCTCACATTACATCATAACAGCGTCTAGGCCGACGTGGTGTGTAACCGGGCTCGGAATGTCGCCAGTAGGTCGCCCTCGACCTGCGACCGGTTGGCTTCGGTCAGCAGTATGACTTCCACTTCGGGACGGGCCTTGATAGCGTCTGCCCAGGGATGGGGGGCCAGCATGATGCTGCCCAGTATGGGCTTGCCGCTCTCCAGGGCCGATAGCACCGCTTGACGAAATCGGTTTGAAAACAGCTCCATCTTGCCGATCTCGTCAATCACCACCAGGGCGGCCTCTGCCGTGGCCCGCTCGATGGCCGGCACGCCTACCCCGTCGATGGACTCCAGGTCCACCCCGTACTTGCTCACCCTCCGACGGCTGGGGCTGTGGACGCTGGCCAGGGTGGCGGTCTGACCGTCGAGGGTGATGAGAGCGAAGCCCTCACGCCGACCACCGCGGCGGATCTCCTCGGTGTAGAAGCCGCCAGCGGGCACGCCCAGGCCCTCGACCAGGCGACGGATGAGGGTGGTCTTACCGCAGCCGGGGCGGCCGGTCAGCAGAAAGGCGGTCTTGCTCTGAGGCATGGCCTGGTGGGTCAACAACCTGGCCGCTCAGCCGGTGCCGGTGCCCTGAGTGGACCGCCACATCCTCTCGAAGGCCTGGTAGGCCGGCTGGTCGTAGAGGACGAAGACGATGCGCTCCAGGCTGGTGCCGCTGGCGCTGTGCCTGCGCACGGCGTCCAGCATGATGCGAGCGCACTCTTCGAGGGAGAAGCCGCCCACGCCGGTGCCAAGGGCGGGAAAGGCGATGCTCTTCAGTGCCAACTCGTCGGCCCGCCGCAGGCTGTTGTGGGTGGCCTGGCGGATCTTGTCGGCGTCGGTGCGCAGGTCGCGGCCCATCACCGCCGCGTGGATGACGTAGCGGGCCTTGAGGCGGCCAGCGCCGGTGACCGCGGCCTCGCCGATGGGGATCGGCCCCTTGGCTACCGCTTCCTCCTCGATCTCCCTGCCGCCGGCGCGCTTGATGGCCCCGGCTACGCCTGCTCCCATCCAGAGCTGGTTGTTGGCGGCGTTGACGATGGCCTCGGCGTCCTGCTGGGCGATGTCCCCGCGGGTAAGAAGAATCTCCATAGTGAACCTCCACCAGAGGTGGGTCAGCCTTGGGCTGACGGCATGAGTATAGAGCAGCCCTGGGTGGTGTCAAGGCGGGCTGACGGCTAACGGGAGATCAGGAAGAGGGTGCCCGACATGGCGGTGACTACCAGCCAGTGGAAGACGATGCAGCTGGCCAGATTGCCGGTGCGCTGACGCAAGAGGCCCAGGAAGAGGCCGCCCAGGACCAGGCCAAACAGGGAGGCCGTCTGGGCGAGGGCAGCCAAGGCGGCGGGGGAGGCTACCTCCGTGTTCTGGATGGTGCGAAAGTTGATGACCAGGTGCCAGAGGGCAAAGGTAAGGCTGGAGGCCAGGAGGGCCTGTCGCTGACCCCAGGCGACGGTCATCTTGGCCAGCAGAACGCCTCGAAAGAGGACCTCTTCGAAGAAGGCGGTACCCAGCGGTTGGTGCACCAAGGCCCAGAGGAGGAACCCTCCCCATGTCTCTTCTTCCAGGTTCTCGTAGCCGATGCCGTCGTCCAGGCCCAGGGGGAATATGAAGTAAAGGACGACGGGGAGGATAACGACGGCTCCCAAGGCTGCTCCCAGTAGGGCGCTCCTGCCAGCGTTGGCAAAGGTGATGCCCAGGGTGGGGAGGGGCATCCCTTCGATTCTCACCGCCCACAGGATTAGCAGAGCCAGAAAAGTGAGGCTTCCCAGGATGAAGGCCCAATCGAATGCAGTTCGCAGGCCGTCGGGGGGAAGAGAGACCAGATTGCCGTAGGCGATGATGAGCAAGGCCAGGGCCACGGCGGTCGCCGTCTCTCGCCCAATGAGGGGGCGAGCACTGGCTCGGATCGCAGGCCCGACGCCCGTGTTCGTTCCTTGGTCACCGATGGGCGGTTGCAGAGTCACGACCTTCGTATACTATAGACGCAACTTCCCCTAGCGCCAATACCGCCTACTGGTCGTCACTTCATCTTTGGGAAGGTGGCAGGGGTGGTGATGTGGGAGCCGAAGGTGCCGGGGGACAGGCTACAGCACGCGAAGGTCGGTAAGAGCTAAAAAGAAAGCTCCCAAGGAACCTTCCTGCTTCCTCCGTCCTTCGGGTTGCCGGCGAACCGTCGGCTTGCGCCTCCGCTTCGCCGCCTCCCCTTTGGGCGGCTCCGCCTACCGAGCCCCTTGGGAGCAACAAATATTATCTCCCAAAACCCGCTAGGATGTCAAGAAGGGTAACAGCGCCTAACAGGCGCTGAGACCAAAATGTTCGGCGCTAGCCTGCCATCTTGCCCCGTTATCTAGCATAAAGCCGAAATTCCGCCCCACTAACCTACGACAGGGACTCCTGTTTCAGTACGCCAATGAAGGGAAGATTACGGTAGCGCTGGTGATAGTCCAGGCCGTATCCCACCACAAACTCGTCGGGGACCTCGAAGCCGATGTAGTCCAGAGGCACGTCCACCAGGCGGCGTGCTCGTTTGTCCAGGAGGGCGCAAACCTTGAGCGAGGCCGGTCGGTGCGACCGCAGGCGCTCCAGAATACGGTTGAGCGTCATGCCAGTGTCGACGATGTCCTCCACCAGGAGGACGTGCTGCTCAGCGATACTCAGGTCGAGGTCTTTGAGGATCTTCACCGCTCCACCACTATTCCCCTCGTATGAGGAGATGGCCATGAAGTCTACCGATATGGGCAGGGAGATGTGACGGAGAAGGTCGGCCATGAAGAAGAAGACGCCCTTGAGAACACCGACCGCCATTGGCGCTTGGCCGCTGTAATCGCGGGAGATCTGAGCGCCCAGCTCGCCCACGCGTCGTTGGATCTTGCTGGCGCTGATCAGGACGCGGTCGATGTCCGGCAGTTTTTTCGCCTCGGGTGGGCCATAGCCGTACTTGGCCAGCAGGCGCAGGTAGTCTTTCTTATTGAGCAGCTTGACGTTGACCTGCGGGTAGCGCTCGCGCAACAGGCGCACCTTGCGGTTCTTCTCGGTGGTCAGCTTCTGTCTGAGGGTGGTGAGCTCTATGTAGAGATTGAGGTCAGGCAGGAAGAAGTCGGGGGTGAACGCCTCCAGGATGCGTTCGCCCTTCCGGCGTAGAGGGAAGGAGCGGGGCTCGTATAGCCAGGAGATGCCGTAGAAATCGAGGATGTGGGCGAACTCGGCCTCGCTCTCGTGGGCGAACTGCACCCGCGCGGCCCGGACAGAGGCGGGCGGCGGCACAGGCTTGGCCGCCGTCGCTGAGCGCCCTGCTGCCGAACGTTTGGCCATTCCAACTACATTTTAACTCGTTCACAAGCTATGTTCCACTGAAGGCCGTTGCTCACCCTTCCAATGGTTGCTAGGGCTCGTCCAGTCGTATATTATGATCAGGTTATAGTGCGAGGTTTTCCTTTACGGTATCGAGATATGCTACGAGCTCTACGGCGAAGGGGGCTGCTGATGGTGGCCGGGGACGGCGCTGGATAACTTGGGCCTATAGGGATGTATTCGCCAGGCCAATCGATGGGAGGCGTCACCATGCAGGAGAAATTCCGCACTATCCACTACGGTATCGGTGCCGTCGGCAGCGAGGTTCTTAAGGTGGCGTTGCAACGGCAGGATATCCAGGTGGTGGGGGCCATCGATACCCATCCGGCCAAGGCTGGCCGCGAGCTGGGGGAAGTCCTCGGCCTCGGTCGCCACCTAGGCATCACCGTCAGCTATGATGCCGAGTCTCTGCTTCGGGGCACGTCGGCAGACGTGGTGGTGCAAGCGACCACCTCCCACCTGATGACGGTCTATCCCCAGTTGGTGCAGGCGGTGGCTAGCGAGAAGAACGTTATCTCTACTTGTGAGGAGTTGTCCTATCCCTGGACTGGCCAGGGCGAGCTGGCCCGCAAGCTGGACAGGAGAGCCAAGGAATCTGGTGTCACTGTCTTGGGGGCGGGGGTGAACCCCGGCTTTGTGATGGATACGCTGCCTCTGGTGCTTACCAGCCCCTGTCAGGAGGTGCAGTCGATAGCTGTCACCCGGGTGGTGGACACATCGACACGGCGGCTGCAACTGCAGATAAAGATGGGTACGGGGCTATCTCCCGCCGAGTTTCGGTTTCGGATCTCCGATGGGTCGATAGGTCACGTAGGGCTCAAGGAGTCGCTCTTTCTGATTGCTGAGACGATGGGCTGGCAGCTCGACGAGGTGAAGGAGTCGATAGAGCCGATTCTGGCCACGCGGCGTTGGGAGACAGGCGCCTTTATCGTGGAGAAGGGGCGCGTGGCTGGGATGCGTCAGACAGCGGTCGCTATGGCAGGCAACCGCGAGGCTATTCGCCTCGACCTCCAGATGTCGCTGGGGGCTGAGCAACCTCACGATTCGATAGTCATCGATGGCAAGCCTCCCATCAAGCTAACCATTGCCGGCGGCATCCAGGGCGATCAGGCCGGGGCGGCCATAGTTGTGAACTTGATCCCGGCGGTGGTGAGGGCCCGACCCGGCCTGCTGACCATGCGCGACCTTCCCTTCATCCCCTGGTGGAGCGCTCGCGGTTGGTGGAAGGAAGTGCCCGATGACGAGCATCTTAGGGTCCTATAGCAGCTTGCATCCCCGCTCGGCCCAACTCTACCAGCGGGCCCGCCAGGCATTCCCCAGCGGTGTCACTCACGACGTCCGCTTCCTGCTGCCCTTCCCCCTGTACATCGAACGAGCCCAGGGGTGCCGCAAGTGGGACGTGGACGGCAATGAGATCACCGACTACGTTATGGGCCATGGTGCCCTCATCCTGGGGCACAGCCATCCGCTGCTGGTGGAGGCGGTGAATAGCCAGATAGCGAAGGGCACCCACTACGGCGCTTGCCACGAGCTGGAGCTGGCCTGGGCGGGCTGGGTGCAGCAGCTCATCCCTTCGGCGGAGAGGGTGCGCTTCACCAACTCGGGCACGGAAGCCACCCTCATGGCCATCCGCTTGGCCCGGGCCTACACTGGCCGTGATAAGATCCTGAAGTTCAGCTATCACTTCCACGGCTGGCACGACACTGTAGTGGGCGCTCGCTATGGCCAGCCCGAGTTGCAGCGGGTCTCCGGTGTGCCGGCAGCCACCCTGGCCAACCGGGTGACTATCCCCCAGAACGATATCGCCCTTGTGGAGCGCACCCTGGCCGACGATGGTGATATCGCTGCTATTATCATCGAGCCTAGCGGTGCCTCCTGGGGCACCCTGCCCGTGATCAGCGGCTTCCTTGTTCAACTGCGCGAGGTGACTCAGCGTTACGGAGTGCTGCTGATCTTCGACGAGGTGGTCACTGGCTTCCGCCTCTCGCCGGGTGGCGCCCAGAAGCTTTACGGTGTCATGCCTGACCTTACCTGCCTGGCCAAGATCCTGGGGGGCGGCCTGCCCGGCGGGGCGGTGGCCGGCCGCCGCGACATTCTCTCTCTCATCGAGTTCACCCAGGACATGGAATGGAACCTCTCCCGCCGCATTCTCCATCCGGGCACCTTTAACGCCAACCCCCTGTCGGCGGCTGCTGGCTCGGCCATGCTCTCCTTCATCGCCGATGGCCAGCCCCAGGCCCACGCTGACGCCATGGCCCAGCGCTTGGTGCCGGCAATGAACGAGGCGTTGGAGGGGAGGAAGATCCCCGGCTGCGTCTACGGCCTCTCCTCCATGTTCCACATCGTGCTGGGCAAGGATTGCCCCCGCCCCAGGGAGGGCATCGAGTGGCCCTGGGATGCTGCCAACGGCGCTCCGCCCCCGCACACGAACCTGGAGGTGGCGCTGGCCCTCAAGTGGGGCTGCCTCAATAACGGCATCGATCTGATGGGCTTCGATGGCGGGCTGATCTCCGCCGTCCATCAGCCGGCGGATATCGACGCCACCATCGAGGCCTTCGACAGGACCTTGGCTCAGATGCAGGAGGAAGGGATCCTCTAGCGGGTGCTGTGACTCCTGCCGAACGCCGCATCATCGCTTACACCTCTGCTGCCCATAGCCTCATCCACATCCTAGAGTGGACCTATGCTGCCCTGCTGATAGAGATCGGCGACGAGTTTGGCATAGGCTTCTTCGCTCTCGGCGCTCTGGGTAACGTCTTTGCCTACACCTTCGGCTTTGGTGCCCTGCCCTCTGGCCTTCTGACCGACCGTCTTGGTTCGCCGCGGGTCCTCTACATTTGCCTCCTCGGCAGCGGCCTCAGCTCTGTGCTGGTAGGTATCTCTCAAACGTCGGTTATGCTGGCTATCGCCCTGGCCCTGATGGGCCTGGCGATGGGACTCTACCATCCGGCGGGCATTGCCCTCATCGCTCAGAGGGTTCGTCAGCGGGGGATGGGCCTGGGCCTGCATGGCGTCGCGGGGAACCTGGGCGTCGCTGTCACGCCCTTGCTGGCGGGCGGCTTGGCTTTCGCCTTTGGCTGGCGCTCAGCTTATTTCTTCCTGGCCGCTGTGATGATAGCCCTGGGCCTCTTCCTGCGGGCGGTCAGCCTGAGCGGCGAGCCCGAGCATGGGCAAACGGTGGCAGCACCTGACCAGCCCTCCCAACCGGGTAGCAGCCCCCTCGTGCCTCTCATCCTGATCTACAGCGTCTTCGTCCTCAACGGCTTCGTCTACAGTGGCAGCCGCACCTTCCTGCCCGCACACATAAGCTCGGAGGGGGGCGAAGCCATCGGCGATTCCCTGACTACGCTGGTCCTGCTTATGGGGGCGGTGGGACAGTACATAGGCGGATCCCTATCCCAGCGCTTTCCCTTAGAGCGCCTAGCGCCTCTGATAGCGATAATGGTGGTGCCTTGTCTTATCGGCATGGGGGCCACAAGCGGGGTACTGTTGGTGGTGGCCTCGGCTGGCTTTGTCTTCTTCAGCTTTGGCGGCCAGCCCATATACACTGGCCTCATCGCTGACTACACGCCCGGTCGACTCCTGGGACGCAGTTACGGCATCTCCTTTTTCGCCGCGTTCGGGCTGGCCTCGGTGGGCTCCACCTACGCCGGCTTCTTTGCCGGTAGGTGGGAGAGTACATCGGCGGTGTTCGTGGCTCTGGCTCCCTTCGCTGCGGTGGCATTCCTCATGGGCGTCGGCCTGTGGCTCATCTGGCGGCGACGGCGCCTGCCTCGGGAAACGGTGCAGAGGCAGCCGTCGCCATCGCTGTGAGGGGAATTTTCATGGCGTTTGTAGGCTAAATAGTGTTACATTATTGTGCCTTCGGTCGTCTAATGTTCGATGGCACGAGCAACGTACATGACAAATAATAGAGAAGCCCAGCAGGCTGGCCTGGAGCGGGCTGACATCCGTCAGAGGGTGTTGCAGGCCGTCAGCCGCTTGCCCGGGCGCCAGCGGCGCCTTCTCCTCTTACGTGAGCTGGAGGGCTTGAGCTATGCTCAGATCGGGGAGGTGATGGGCATCTCCCCGAACAAGCTGGCAAAGATGCTGCATCGGGCCCGCCTGGGGTTCAGGCAAGCCTACTCCGGCCAGGTGGGGGGCAGGGAGGGGAAGGGTAAGTGCCGCCGCCTGGGGCATCTCCTTTCCGCCCTTTATGATGGTGAGCTGCTGGGGCCGGAGCGGCGGAGAGCGGTCGAACACCTGGCTGAATGCCCTGACTGCCGCAGGATGCAGGACAGGCTCGCTTCGATCTCTGAACTTCTGGCCATCCTGGTGCCCACACCGGCGCCACCTGGACTAGCCGACAGGATCCTGGCTCGAACGGCCATGAGCAGGGTTTCGCTGGCTGCTGGCGGCGGCACGATCTGGAAACTTCCCCTCATGCTGCTAGCTGGTGGCGGCTTCATCGCCGCTGTGGTGGCGGTGATCCTCTTCCTATGGCACGACTCGCAGTCTACCAGTCCCTTGCTTCTGCCGCTGACGGTCACCCCTACTGCTACCCCTACGGCCATCGCCGTTGCTAGCGCTACGGCAGCACCTTTGGTGCCTCCGGTTCTCACTCCGGCAGTGACGCCCCTCCCCGAGGAGACGATCACGCCCAGCCCCTCGGCGACGGCTTCACCCACACCCGTACTGACGCCGACTCCTACCCCTACGCCAAGTCCCTCACTCACGTCCAGCCCTACCCCTACAGTCACACCCACGCCTAGTCCTACTCCATCGCCCACAGCCGTCCCTGGGCCAGGTGGCATACAGGGCTCGGTGATCTGCCAGGGCCAGGCGGTGGGTGGGGCCCAGGTGACCGTATCCGGTCTGTCTCCCCAGGCAGGGCAGGTCTGGTCCGGGGTGACAGGAGGGGATGGAACCTTCAGTACGGGATTCATCCTCGACACCGGTTCTTACGTTATAGGCATTATCTCGTCTGGTGCCAGCTATGACAGTATGCCTGTGACGGTGGCCGCTGGCAGCTATGTCAGTGTGTTGGCCCAGTGCACCCTAGTATACGGGCCTGGCTACTAGAGGTGGTAAGAAACGACCGCTAGCCGCGGATTCGTTTTGGTCCGGTCGGCTTGTCCTCTGGTATCGATCCAGTCACGCCCGGAAGAGCCCGCGAGCGTGGGTGGAGAAGTGGGAGCCGCGGTCTAAGGGTCGCTAGTCTGCTGCCCTCTAGTGCCTAGCAGCCAGCAGCTCCTGGAGACTCTGGCCGGCCTGGTACATCCCGTCCAGAACGGCCTGGGCTTCCTCTGCTTCCAGGGGCACGGGGCGGGCGTAGTTCTCGATCCGAACGGGCACGAACTGGGCATCCGCGAGCTCGCTGTCGTAAAAGATGTAGCGGCCAATGACCCCGATTGTCGTTTGGTAGCTCCACATCTGGTCGAAAATGAAATTGCCGTGGGCGTAGGCGATGAGCTTGCCGCTGTATATCTCGACTGCTTGCACCCAGTGGGGGTGATTCCCCAGGATGAGGTCAGCGCCGGCGTCCACCGCCAGGTGGGCTATCTCCACCGGGTCGTCGGGGGATACACCCGGGGCTGCCTGGGGGATGGCCACGTACTCCGCGCCCCAGTGAAAGGCCACCACCAGAACGTCGACTTGTTCGGCAGCCTCCTCGATGCGCAGGCGCACCAGCTCCCGGTCGAAGGTCTCTCCCACGCCGTTGAAGGCCAGGAAGCCAAAGCGGAGCCCTCGCACATCGCGCACGGCTAGAGTGTGGCGGTCGGCGTAGTCGATGCCGCTGGCGGTGAGCAGGGCCTTGGTGGCGGCGATGCCCTCCGGCCCGAAGTTAGCGATGTGGTTGTTCTCCAGGGTGGCCACGTCCACGCCGGCCTCCCGCAGAGCGTCGGCGAAGCCCGGCTGGCCGCAGAAGGTGAAGCCCTCGTGGGTGGGCGGGCAGCCCTCCACCAGGGGCGCTTCCAGGTTTATGACGGTCAAGTCTGCCTGCCGCAGGATGTCGGCGGTGGCCGAAAGGGGATAGAAGAAGTCGTTGTCGCGAGCAATGATCTGGTTGTTTACACCTCTGGCAGGGATTACGTCACCGGTGGCGACCAGAGTTCGCAGCCTGGCGGGGTTCAGGCCCGATTCGTCGCCGCCTGCTGTGAAGATGCGCTCCAGGGAGAGAGCCGGCGGCTCTTCGGCGGCGGCCTGAGGCGTCGGTGTGGACTGCGGGGTAGAGGTGGTAACCGGAGCCAGCAGCGTGGCGGTGGGGGCAGGAGTCGGCTCGCGGGCTTGATTGCCGCAGGCCGCAGCGAGAAGGGCGAGCACCAGCAGGAAAGCTACTCTTCTCATGTGACACCCTGAAGAGGACAGTATAGTTTACCACCGTCCAGAAGCGCCCGGCGGCTGCGGGCATGAGCGTGCTCGGCCTACGTGGGCAGCTGATGCCTGAATCTACCTGGGTGCCGGTAGCTGGGCGCTTCCAGAGATACTGCCTGCTTGTCGCTGATCTGACCGATTGGGCCTTGGCAAGCGCTATCCAATGTAACGTCGGTCATTGGCTCCACGTCTCTTCTATCGAGACCCCCAACGTTATCAGCGTGGGGGGCAAGAGCGGGTTTGTCTTGTTTGATGCCTGAAGGCAGGAGGGAACAAGGGTGGAACCTTACGACGACGGCAACCAAGACGAGGGAATTCCCCTTATTGGCGAAGACAATGTGGAGTCTGGTCGCCCTTCCTCAGCCTGGTCGGCCGACGAGCTTGATGCTCGGGGGTCTTCGCAGGCCGTGACGGCTGAGGAGGAAGAAGCGGTGACTTTCTTTCCTCCGCAGCCGCGGACGCTGGCCGACACCGGTTTGTCGCTGGCCTTTCTCACCGACCTTGCCCTCAAGACCATCCACTACGCAGGATTGCCCTCGGCCACTCATTTGACCGAGAGAATGGCCCTGCCGCCCGCTATCGTCCAGCAGCTTCTGGCCGTGCTGGCTGACGATCACCTTTGCGAAGTGACCAGCTCCACCAACATGATGGCCGGGAATTACCGCTACCGTCTCACAGCCGGGGGAATCAGCAGAGTCAGGGATGCCCTGGAGAGGTCTCGATACGCTGGGCCGGCACCGGTGACTATAGACCAGTACATCAAGGTGATGGAACACCAGCGAGGAGAGAGGCCGCAGCCATCGCGGCAGAGCATCGAGGCCGCCCTGTCGGAACTGGTGCTGCCTCCGGAAGTGACCGACTCCCTGGCGCGGACCCTCCACTCTGGGCGCTGCTCTCTCCTCTATGGACCCTCCGGCAACGGCAAGACGTGCGTGTTAGAGGCATTTGCCCGCCACCTGGAGGGTCAGGTGCTCGTTCCCTTCGCCATATACGCCTATGGCCATATCATCCGCGTCTTTGACTCCTCTATACACATCCGCGCTCAGGAGAGAGCAAGGGCAGGGCTGCCCCCTGTGAGCCCCGACGAACCCAGCGAGACGGACAGGCCTGACGAGCGCTGGACCGTTGTTCGTAGGCCAGCGGTGATAGTGGGCGGCGAGCTGGGTCAGGAGTCCTTGGAGTTGGCTTACGACCCCGTGTCCCGTTTCTATCAGGCGCCGGCCCACCTCAAGGCCCAGGGCGGCATGCTAGCGGTGGACGACTTCGGCCGCCAGAGGATCCGGCCCGAGGACCTGCTCAACCGATGGCTAACTCCCCTAGAGCGGGGCTGGTACTCCCTCACCTTCCACACCGGGGAAAAGATCTCGGTACCTTTCGACGTTCAGCTCCTTTTCGCGACCAATCTCAAGGTAGAGCTTCTTCTCGATCAGCCCTTTCTACGGCGAATCCTCTACAAGGTGGAGATTCCCAACCCTGGCCCGGCCGAATTTCGAGAGATTTTGCGACGGACGTGCGAGGAGCGTTCTATCACAGCCAGTGAGGAAACCCTGAAGTACATCGTTCAACGGCTGTACGGGAATGCCGCCGACAGGCCACGGGCCTCCTACGCTCGTGACCTGCTGGATATCGTTGTAGAGAGCGCCAAGTACGACAACGCCGAGGCTGTCCTCACCACCGAAACTTTCGAGAAGGCCCATCGCCTATTTATTCCCGGGCGGGCATAGAGCGTACCCGACATGCCATCCGATCAGGGCCAGAGGATGGCGCTCCCCAGACCGCTTGAGCAAGGCCCAGGCCTGACGCAATCGTAGCCTGGGCCTCTGGTTGTATTCTTGCCGCCACGGCCCGGCAGGGCATCGAGGCCGTTACCTAGATCAGGCGGCTGGCGTCGGCGGCTTCGTATCTCTTCAGTTTGCCCTCGTCTAGCTCAATCCCCAGGCCCGGCCCCTGGGGCACCTTTACATATCCCTCTTCGTCGATGCGGAACGGCTCCGCCAGCACGAAGTCCCGCGCTTCGGGCGTCCAGTTGGGCGGGTCATAGGGGAATTCTAGATAGGGGCAAAGGCCCAGGGAGGCGGCGAAGTGAAGGTTGGCGGCAAAGCCGATGCCGTTAGTCCAGGTGTGGGGGGTGATCGCCTTGCCGCGGGCCTGCACCATGGCGGCGATCTGGCGGCACTGGAAGAAGCCCCCGGCGAAGGTGACATCGGGCTGGTAGACGTCGAAGCAGCCTTTCTCCAGCAAGATGTTGAACTCGTGGAAGCCCTGGTTCAGCTCGGCGCCAGCAATGCGCAGGTTCACCTGGCGGCGCAGTTCGGCTAGGCCGTCGTAGTCGTAGCAGTAAAGGGGCTCCTCCAGCCAGTAGACGCCTAGCTCCTCCATGGCCCTGGCCATCGATATGGCCGTGCGCAGATCCCAGCGCTGAGGCGCCCGGTCGGGGGCAATGAACCAGCCGTAGTTGGCATCCACCATGATATCCATGCTGTCGCCCACCGCCTTGCGCACCGCCTCCAGCACCCGCAGGTCGTCCCTGGGGTTCGTGTGGTGGAAGCGCAGCTTCAGGGCGCGGAACCCTTCGTCGCGGAGGCGTTGGGCATCGTCCACCCGCTGCTCGGGCGAGCGCAACTCGCCGGTGCTGGCGTAGGCCTTGAGGCGCTCCTGGCCGCCGCCCAGGAGCTTGTAGATGGGCTGGCCGGTGGCCTTGCCGATGATGTCCCACAGGGCTACTTCCAGCGGCCAGGGGCGGCCGATGAAGAAGGCGAAGCTGCGCATGTTCTGAACGTGCTGCTCGATGGCAAAGGGGTCCTGCCCTAGAAGGAACAGGCGGGCAACATCCCAGCGGGCGGGCACGCCGCCGGAGCCGACGCCGGTTATTCCCTCGTCCGTGTGGATGAAGACGATGTGTACGCGGTGGTTCACGGTGGGCATAGGCTGCCAGGTGGAGACGAAGGGCCGCTCCAGAGGGTACTCCAGGGCCCGGATCTCGATGTCGGTGATGTGCATCGTTGCCTCCTTCAGGCGCGTGGGCCGACGATCACGCCCGCCGCTGCGAGCTCGTCCAGTTCCTCCGCCGAAAGCCCCAACAGGGACGAAAGCACCTCGTAGGTGTCTTGCCCCAATGCCGGCGATGGCCCCTTGATGCCGCCCGGGGTGCGGGAGAGCTTGACGGGCGTATCGGGCAGCTTCAGGCGGCCGATGCGGGGGTGCTCCACCTCCGCCAGCATGCGGCGGGCCAGCACCTGGGGGTGCTCGGCGGCCTGGGCGATGTTATTCAGGGGCCCGCACGGCAGGCCGATGGCGTCGAACTCCCGCAGCCACTCGTCGGTGTTCTTCTGGCGCATGGCCTCGTTGAGGATGGGCTCTAGCTCGGCGTGATGCTCAGTGCGCAGGGGGCCAGTATCGAAGCGGGGGTCGTCGATCAGGTCCACCCGGCCGATGGTAGCGCAGAACAGTTCCCACTGATTCTCCACCCCCCAACTGAGGGCGAGGACGATCCAGCCGTCCTTGGTGGGGAAGGCCTGAAAGGGGGTGGCGATAGGATGGCGGCTGCCGATGGGTTTGGGCAGCTCGCCGGTGGCAAAGTAACGGATGAAGGCGTTCTCCAGGATGGCGATCTGGCAATCCAGCATGGCTATGTCGATCATCTGGCCGTGGCCGCTCCTTTCCCGCTCCTGGAGGGCGGCCAGGACGCCGATGGCGGTGTACAGGCCAGCGGCGATGTCGCCCAGGGAAACCCCGGGGCGCACCGGGGGGCCATCGGGCTCGCCGGTGATGCTCATGACGCCGCCCATCCCCTGCACCACGATGTCCAGAGCTGGCCGCAGCCGATCGGGCCCCGTCTGGCCGAAGCCAGAGGTGGAGGCATAGATGAGGCGAGGGTTGCGTTTCTGGAGGACGTCGTAGCCCAGGCCCAGCTTGTCCATGGTGCCCGGCGTGAAGTTCTCCATGACCACGTCGGATAGGTCCACCAGGCGCAAGAAGAGCTTCTTGCCTCGTTCTGCCTTCAGGTCAAGGCAGGCGCTCTTCTTGCCGCGGTTGATGCTGAAGAAGTAGCAGCTCTCGCCGTTGACGATCGGGCCGGTGGTGCGGGCGGCGTCACCGTAGGGGAGCCGCTCCACCTTGATGACGTCCGCCCCCAGATCGCAGAGGATCATGCTGGCGAAGGGCCCGGCCAGCACCCAGGTGAGGTCGAGGACTCTGATTCCTTCTAGGGGCCCCGACATTTCCCCCTCCTCGCACGGTTGGATTAGGCGGGCATATGATAGCAGGGGAAAGGGGTCAAAGCCCAGGCCCCACGGTCAGGCTAAGGGTACAGGCAGACGAGATGAGGAGCCTCTACCTGATGGCGAGAGCGGTCCGACTAGGCTGGGGGTTCCCCCTGCGTGCTGAGGGTAAAGCGCGGGCCGGTGGGGGTGTCCTGCATGTCGATGGTGGCATCTCCCAGAAGCTCAGACACGTCGGTCCCCACGAGGAGAACGTCGGTGTCGCCGCTCTGGACGACCTGGTCGCCCTCGCGGCGCTCATCGAAGGCGAATTCGAAACTGCCGTCTCGATTCACCAGCCGCACGACCTTGGTGGCACTCTCCTCGTGTCCTTCCTGGATCTCTTTTAGAAGCTGGGCGGCGTGCTCAGTCACTGTGACCATCAGCAACCTCCTCCCTGTGGAGCCATCCTATTCGGCCATTGTTACCAACGGGGACGGTTGGCCCTTTGCTTGGCGAAGCACTCGTCGCAGTAGACGGGCTTGTCCAGCCTCGGCTCGAAGGGAACCTGACAAGGAGCACCGCAGCCGCTGCAGATGGCATCGTACATGACGCGCTCGCCGCCGCCGCGCCCCCCGTAGCCGCCGCGCTCGGACCGCCTGGCCTGGCGGCAGGCGGGACAGCGCTTGGGGTCCTGATACCCTCTGCTAGCGTGAAACTCCTGGTCTTCCGCCGAGAAGGTGAATTCAGCGCCGCAATCGACGCAAACTAGGGTCTTATCTTCAAAGGCCACTCGATGACCTCCTTCGCTAATCTCGGTTAAGCCTCGGTCATCGAGCGACTATCGTTGTCGGGCGTTGCCCTCTGGAGCTGCCGACGCCGGAACGTTAACCTGGATCTATGCTAGCACGGGAGTTGTGCCCCTGACAAGGTATTGCGCTGAGGAATCACCAGCGCATCGCCACGACGAACGACGCGAAGGCGCTAGGCAGCAGGAGGAGGGGCAGGGTTTGGATGAGGGCGAACCGCAGGCTAGGAGTGGTTCGGGGCTAGACTAGCCCTTGGGATGGAGCGGCCCTCAGCCGGGGCGGAGGTCGGGGTTGCCATCGTCGCGCTCGGCCACCACCACCACCGCCCGCATCCCCAGATGGCCGGCGGAACGTAGGCGCAGGAAACGGGTCACCATCATATAATGACAGTAGCCACTGGCCATTACCCTAAGGCATCGACCTGATAGTGCCAAGCCTGGAGGGATAGCCTTGCTGGAGGAAGAGATCATCGGCCTGCTGGTGCAAAGGGGCAAGATGCTGGCGGTGGCCGAGTCCTGCACAGGTGGGCTCATCGGCCACCGTCTCACCCAGGTGTCGGGTAGCTCGGTCGCCTTTCTCGGGGGCGTGGTCGCCTATCACAATTCGGTGAAGGAGAAGACCCTGGGGGTGCCAGCCGACGTTCTGGAGCGAGAGGGGGCGGTGAGCGAGGCCACGGCGCTGGCCATGGCCGAGGGCGTGCGACGCTTGCTGGGGGCAGACATCGCCCTGGCCGTCACCGGCATCGCCGGCCCGACGGGCGGCACGGAGGACAGGCCAGTGGGGCTGACCTACATCGCCCTGTCGGCAGCGCCGGATGTCCTCATCTGTGAGAGGCATCTGTGGCGGGGCAAGCGCCAGGAGAACAAGGACAGCTCGGCGACAGCGGCTCTGTCCCTCCTGCTGCGCCACCTGAGGGGGGCTACGACGAGCCGATGACCGGCTGGGTGATGGGCTTTAGCGAGCCGTCGACCGCCAAGCAGATGAAGTCGATGGCAGTGTAGAGGCCAGGGTCGAAGCCGCGCAGGGCGGTGGAGACGTTCTCCTGGTCGGCATACTGGTAGGTGCCCAGGATGACAAGAGCCGTCAGGTCCGTTCCTGCCGAGGCCAGCCTGGGGCTGGCGTCGCTGAGGATGCGGCGGAGGTTGCGGCGTACGCCAATGCCCAGGTCTGACGTCAGCTCCGGCGGCGCGCCCACGATGATCAGGCCCTGTCCCTGCCGCAAGCGCTGGATGGTCCAGGCATCGGCTGCATCGATGGATTGCCAGTGGCCCCGTCGCTCGATGCGACCAGCCTCCGCACAGATTCGATCGATGAGCTCTTGTTGCTTCTCCTCCGATTCCGGCAGGCGGTGGATGGCGGTGCTATCAAGGTCGAAGGAGCCCGTCATGCGCTCGCTCATGCTTACCCAGTAGGCGTCGAGGCTCCCAACGACCGACATGAGGGAGCCCTGATCGCTACTCTTGCGCAGGTGCAGCTTGACGGGCAGGCTTAGCTGGCCTCGCTGTCCAGGTTCAAGAGCTAGGGCTGCCTGCCGCACCTGCTGAACGAAGCCGCCCGCGTATTCTGCCCCCGCCGGGATGTCCGCTCCCGGCGGCAGCCACAGGGCAAAGGCGCCCGCCAGACCCTTGCTGATCTCCTCCTCCAGCTCGTGGCGGTACGACTGCCAAACCTGCGGCTCGGAGGGGTCCAGGAGCGGGCGCACCTCCACGGCCATGGTGCGCTGGCCATCGGAGCAGCGGGCGGTGAGCTCGCCGAAGGGGCGGTGCTCCACCTCGAACTGGCGGCCATGGGCTTCGGCCAGCCAGCCCAGGAAGAGCTCGAGGCAAATGTCCTGCTCGTTGATGCTCATCTAGGCCACTCGCTCGACGATCATGGCCATGCCCTGGCCACCGCCGATGCAGAGGGTGGTCAGGCCACGCTGAGCCTGCCGCCGCTGCATCTCGTAGAGGAGGGTGGTGAGAATGCGGGCACCGCTGGCCCCGATGGGATGGCCGAGGGCGATGGCGCCGCCATTGACGTTCACTCGCTCCCAATCCCAGTCCAGCTCTCGCCCCACGGCCAGCGACTGGGAGGCAAAGGCCTCGTTGGATTCGATGAGGTCGATGTCCTTCAGCTCCAGGCCGGCCTTGGCCAGAGCCTTGCGAGTGGCCGGCACTGGCCCCATGCCGGTAATGCGCGGCTCCACTCCGGCCGAGGCATAGCAGCGAATCGATGCCAGGGGGGTGATGCCCAGTGCCTCTGCCTTCTGGCGCGAGGTGACCACCACCGCGGCGCCGCCGTCGTTGATGCCGGAGGCGTTGCCGGCCGTCACCGTGCCATCGGGCTTGAAAGCTGGCCGCAACGAGGCCAGCTTCTCGACGGTGGTGTCCGGGCGGAAATGCTCGTCCTTCTCGACGGCGACGGGCGGGCCCTTGCGCTGGGGCACCTCCACCGCCACCACCTCCTGAGCCATAACCCCTGTGTCCCAGGCGCGGGCCGCCTTCTGGTGGCTGGCGGCGGCAAATTCGTCCTGATCCTGGCGCGAGACCTCGAATTCAACGGCGATGTTCTCGGCCCACATCCCCATGTGTTGATCCTCGAAGGCGCACCACAGGCCTTCCTCGATCATGCTGTCGGTGAGGGTGTCGTGGCCCATGCGATAGCCAAAGCGGGCCTTGGCAAGCAGGTAGGGGGCGCAGTCCATGCTCTCCATGCCGCCGGCCACGACAATATCGGCGTCGCCCAGAGCGACGGCCTGGGCAGCCAGGGCCACCGCCTTCAGGCCCGAGCCGCACACCTTGTTGACGGTGGTGGAGGGTGTGGCCACGGGGATGTCGGCGGCCATGGCCGCCTGGCGGGCCGGCCCCTGTCCAACGCCCGCCGACAGCACCATGCCCATGATCACCTCGTCCACCTGGTCGGGCTGGAGGCCCGCTCGGCGCAAGGCCTCGGCGATGGCCACCGCCCCCAGCTTGACCGCCGGCACCGCGGCCAGCCTGCCTCCGAGGGTTCCCACCGGCGTGCGGGCTGCGCTCAGGATCACTACGTCGTTCACGTCGACCTCCGTTAGGTTACTAGGCTGGGCCTGCCCGGCGCTCGGGCAGGCTCGCTGCTTGTTGCATCGCTCTCGTCAACAACGAGGGTATCTCCGACGTCCGCTGCCTTTGCTGGAGAGGGAAGCCAAAACGGGCCCTGCCGCGTGCCCTAGGACTCTGGCACGAGCACCATCTTGCCCATGACCTCGTTGTTCTCCATCATCGTTTGGGCTGTGCCCGCTTCCTGCAGGGGGAAGGTGTGCGACACCACCGGCTTGATGTGGCCGCTCTCCACCCAGCGCAGGCCTTCAAGAAGGTCGGTCTTGTTGCCCATGTGCGAGCCGAGAAAGTTCATCTGTTTGTTCCAGAGGAGGCGAAGGTCGGTAGGCGCTTCGAAGCCAGTGGTGGCGCCGCAGGTGACCAGGGTTCCTCCCCACTTCAAGCTAGCCACGCTCTGCTCCCAGGTGGCGTTGCCCACATGCTCGAAAACCACGTCCACCCCACGGCGACCGGTGATCTCGCGGACTCTCTCCAGCACGTCCTGCTTCTTGCGGTTTATCAGGTGTTCGGCCCCCAACCTGCGGCAGAACTCCACCTTTTCATCGCTGCTGGCCACGGCGATGGGCTGGGCGCCGAAGATGCGGCAGATCTGAACGGCCATGCTGCCCAGACCACCGGCCGCTCCCCACACCAGAACGAGGTCGCCCGCGCGAATTCGTGCCCGCCCCACCAGCATTCGCCAGGAGGTGAGGAGGACCAGGGCCAGGGAGCCCGCTTCCTCCCAGCCCAGTCCCTTGGGCTTGGGGATGACGTTGAAGGCGGGCACCTTGGCGAACTCGGCGTGGCCGCCGTCGAGAGGGCCGGTCTGGAAGCCCCAGATCTTGTATTGGCGGCAAAAGGTATCCTGGCCATTGGCGCAAAACTGGCAGGTGCGGCAGCTCAGGCCGGGATAGATGATCACCTCGTCGCCACTCTTGATGTCGGCCACCTCGCTGCCGACCTCCACCACCTCGCCGGCCGCGTCGCTGCCGGAGATGTGGGGCATGCTAACCCGCATGCCCGGCATGCCGCGCCGAGCCCAGATGTCGTTGTAGTTGCAGCTGGCCGCCCTGACCTTGATCAGCACATCGTTGGGCCCGATCTTGGGCTCGGCCACCTCCTTGTACTGAAGGACGTCCACCCCACCGTGCTCTTCGAAGACCACCGCCTTCATCGGCCTTCCCTTCTAACTATCGCTGACAGCCATCGTTGGCCTATTTGGCAACTGCCGCCTTACTGCTGGTACTCATGGTTTCGGGTGTCCTGAACCGGACTGGCTCCACGGCCAGAAATATAATCGACAGCGGCTAGCTACGCAAGTGTCGGCGCTGCTAGCTCCTCTGGGAGTCGACTCTAGCCAGGAAGGATAGCAGCGCCTCGTTGAACTCCAAGGGCTTCTCCAGGGTGGGAGTATGACCGGCGCCTGCGATGATAGCGAGCTGGCTGTCAACGATCCTCTGGTGCATTCGCAGCGACGGCTCCAGGAAAGGCTCGTCGAGCTCGCCGCAGATGATCAGGGTGGGCACGCGGATCTGCGGGAGCTCTTCCAGCAGGGGGCGGCGGTTAGCGATGGCCTGACCGCAGTAGAGGTAGCCTTCCAGCGAGGTCATAAGGAACTGCTCTCGCCAAACCTCGATAAGCTGGGGGTTCTCTTCAACTAGCTGGCCTCCCAGGGGCGGAGTTTGTGCCATCTCCTCGAACACCGCCTCCATGCCCTCAGTGCGAGCCAGCTCCATCAGCCGCGCTCGCTCCTGCCAGGGGATGGCCTGGGGCACGTCAGCCGCCGTGTCCACCAGAACGAGGGCCTTCACCATCTCTGGATGGCGTAGTATGAACTCCTGGGCGACCATGCCCCCCATGGAATGGCCAACCAGGTAGCACTCGGGCACAGCCAGCGCGTCGAGGAGGCCGTAGGCGTCGGCGGCGAAGAGCTCGAGGGAGTAGTCCTCGCGGCGGGTGGGCTTGACCGACAGGCCGTGGCCGCGCAGGTCCGGGGATATGGTGCGGTACCTCTGGGTGAGGGCCCGCACCTGGAGGGCCCAGTTCCGCAGGTTGCCGGTGTACCCGTGGATGAGGACTATAGGGAAGCCCTGGCCTTTCTCCTTGTAGTGAATGTCAAGGCCCTCGATGGATAGATGAGGCATCTCGAAGCCCAGTATAGCACCAGTTGCTGAGGCCGTCAGCACCGGTAAGAAGTGGCGACATTCCCCCTATGCCTGTTGACACACGAACCCGCCGCCCTCAAAATTCGTGGCGAGCGGCAAACTATTGCAATTGCAACAATTTGCACAATGACCTCTCAGGCTACTATTGTCGAATCGCTGCGGCAGGAGGGCTATCGTCTGACCCCTCAGCGGTTGATGATCCTCAGCATCATCAACGATAGCGTGAGCCATATCAGCGCCGAGGAGATCCACCAGAAGGTGTGCGAGCGCTACCCCTTCGTCAACATATCCACCATCTACCGTACCCTGAACCTGCTCAAGAAGCTGCGCGTGATAAGCGAAACGGACCTGGGCGAGGGTTACGTGCGCTACGAGCTGCTGGAGAGGGTGCGCTTGGCGCTGGAGCAGGTAGGGATGGTGGGCTTCGAGGAGCGCTTGCCTCATCACCTCAGCTTGGGCCAGAAGAAGCGCATTGCCATCGCCACTGTTCTGTCGATGAGCCCGGCGATCCTCGCCCTGGACGAGCCTTTCTCAAGCCTTGATCCGAGTGCCCGCCGTGAGCTGATGGATCTACTGCAGGCATTGCCCCAGACGATGATCGTCTCCACCCACCACATAGCGATCATCCGCCACCTGTTCCCTCGGACGGTGGTTATGGATGACGGCTGCATCGTCGCCGATGGCGACACGGAGGCGATCCTAGCCGATGCAGCCCTCCTCGAGGCCCACGGCCTCGAGGTGTTCTAGACAGCCGGCGAGAGAGCCGCCAGCGCGGACCAGCGTCAAGATTCGCCGCCTTGACACTCATTGGAGGCGATCCTAGAATTGGGCTGGCTGGCCGAGGTAGCTCAGGTGGTAGAGCACGTGACTGAAAATCACGGTGTCGGCAGTTCGACTCTGCCCCTCGGCACCAGGTAACATGGGGGCTGGGGCCTGGCCGTCCTTCCCAGGAACGTCGCCGATCGGCGCCGTCGGTCGTGACCTGGCCCCCTCCATTTTTCGAACGCCTGTCTGATTGACAGGCTGGCGCTGGGGGTCTAGCATCGGGGCATCCTGGGAAGGAGGTGCGCCGATGTCATCGGACAACGGTCGTCGTTCTGTCGTCGTCCCCTCACACACACACCACACCACCACCACACCACCACCAACACCACCAACACCACCAACACCACCACCAAACGCCCCTGGCCTTACGCGCGATCAGCAGGCGCTTGTGCATCACCTGCGGGGCTACGGGTTCGTGGGGGCGGTCGGCTTCGTGCGGCGGGTGCCCAACTGGGCGGTGTGGGATGCCCTGGTGGAGGTGGACATGATGGGCGAGGAAGAGCGAGCGCAGATTCGGTCGCTGGGGGCGCTGATCCGCTACCTGGTGGGGCAGGCCTGCCGTGAGTAACGAGAACGAGGTTGCCTGCGTCTGTACTTCGAAGTGCGCTGCCTGTGGGACACCGATCTACTGGCAGAAGACGTTGGCGGGTCGGTGGATGCCGGTGGAGGAGGACGGGACACCTCACTTCGCTACCTGCCCTGCAGCGGACCGCTTTAGGAGGCCGAGACGGAGACCGCCGCCCAGTCAACTGTCGTTTCTACCGCCAGAGCCCTCGGACAGTTCCTGACGTCCTGCCGGGCGCGGGGGCTGTCGGACGTCACCGTCGAGTGGTACGAGCGGCTGCTGGGGGCGTTTTCACGCGCTGAGCCCGAGCTTCCCCTAGACCCGGCGACGGTGGAGGGGTTTCTCGGCCATCTCAGGGGCTCTGAGGCGACCCGCCATGCCTACTTTCGGTGCCTGCGGGTGTTCTACCGCTGGCTGGCGGCCCGCGAGGGCCTGGCCTGCCCGATGGACGCGATTCGTCCCCCTCGGCTGAGGCGATGTCCGCCGCTGGTGCTGAGCCTGCCGCAGGTGAGGCGGGTGATGGCCGCAGCCATGACGCGCCGAGACAAGGCGCTGCTGGCGCTGCTGTTCGACACAGGGATTCGTTTGGGAGAGGTGCACACGTTGACCTGGGCGGCGGTGGGCGAGGAGACGATCGTCGTCGACGGCAAGACCGGCCGGCGCGAGGTGCCCATCTCCCCCTGGACGAAGTGGGTGCTGCTGGGCGAGCAGCTGCCGCTGAGGTCAGCGCGAGGGACGCCGCTGACGGCCAACGGTCTCTATCAGGCGGTGCGGCGGTGCCTGCGGCGGGCTGGCGTGGCCAGGGGCGGCCCCCACCTGCTGCGCCACTCCTTCGCCCGGCAGTACATCCTCAACGGCGGGGACGTGTTCAGCCTGCAGCGCATCCTGGGCCACCGTGACCTGGCCACCACGAGGATCTACGTCGACATGGACATGGCGGACGTGATCGCTCAGCACCGGCTCTACAGCCCCCTTGTCGGCCTGCTGGAGGCGGCTGCTACTGGTTAGGGAGGCGGGCGGGACGGCCCGAAAGACGGCAGCGAAGGGCCGTGCAAGCCCCTGCGCGGTTTTGGGGCAAGGAGAGGCCCCAGGGGAAGGCAGCCCCGCGAACCCCCAGGGCCTCGTGGCGGGGGTACACCCGCCACCTAGACGGTAGCAGGCTGGCCAAGCCAGCGGAAGGTGCCAGGGATGAACTTGTTGTAGTCTGGGCAGTCCCTGTTGATGCACTTCCTGGCCTTGAACTCCCGCCCGCTCTTGCGGGCGACCTCCTGGATGAACATGCCCTGCTCCCCGCAGGTGGGGCAGCGGTGCTCTGGCGGGTCAGCGGGGCGGAAGCCGCCGTTGTCTGGTGGTGGAGCGGCCGGCGGAACGTCCTCTGTGATGCCTGGCTTGACGCGGCCGTTGCCGACCCTGCTGACCAGGACGCGCAGCTTCTCCACGGAGATTTCCACCTTGAGAGCCTGCCCGCAGGACGGGCAGGTGACGCCGTAGTTGACCATGATGAACCCCCTTTCAGCCGCCAACGCGGGCCAGGCCGATGGCCTGGGTGCCCGTTTTGACGGCGACGAACAACGAATTGCAGCGCGGGCAGAACAGGTAGCCCGGGGGGACTACCCACAGGGCCAGGTGGCCGCAGGTGCAGAAGAACCCCAAGCCCCAGGGCGAGCGTGGCCCCCAGTGGACGCCGTTCTGCCGACCGAAACCTTCGAGCATGGTGTACCCCCTTCCTCGCCCCCCCTGCGGGGGCTTACTGGCCCCCCCTAGGGCGGGGGGGCCGCAGGCACCCGAAGGGCCGAAACGAAGAGGAGGAGGCGGAGCCTTGCCGCAGGCCCGCCCGCCCGTAGAATTGGCCAGGCCCCCGCAGGGGTAAATGGTGCGGGCCGTCTCGGCCCGACCCCCTAGACGCCCTCAGCCGTGCGCACCCTCGTTGACCAGTTTCTGGTGTAGTGGACATCGGAGCGAGCGGCGATGGTGGGAGGAGGAGCCGCGAGCGGTGGCGTGAGTCGGTCGCGGGCGAGAGGGTACAGTTACTGGAACAACCTGGGCAAGGCTGGCGGCGAGGCCGGCGAGCGACGGTGGGAGGAGGGAGCGAGCGCCGAGCCGCCCATGGTGGACGGCAGCGGTTGCCGCCCGAGGAGCACCGCGGCCGCCGGCGGATCTCGGGAGCCGGGCCGGCGATTCGTATCTGCGGGTCGTGAGCTGGTGACCGTCGCAGCCGATGGACGGCGGCAATCGTTGCCGCCTACGGCAGGGGGAGGAAGGCCTTGGCTGCCTCGTAGAGGTCAGGGTCGAGGATGCCGAGGGAGATCGCTGCGCCCATGCCGACAAGGACCAGGGCGAGCAGGGTCCAGGAGATGGGGGTGCGCATGGCGGTCTAGACGGTCGAGTCGGGCTCGGACTGGCAGCGGATGTGGAGGGTGTCGGCGGCGATGGCCCGTCCGATCGCGGTGGTGGCGTCCCCGCTGGTGCTGGGCTTGGTCTGGGTGTAGCGGCCAGCGGTGGCACCTTCGGCCACGTAGACCGCCGCGTCGAGGGTGGCGCCGCTGAACCGGCCGCCGCCGCGCTCCTCGCCGCCCACCAGGTAGACGGGCGTCGGGGCGAGGATGACCTCACGGGCCACCTGGATGACGTCGCCTTCCTCGCCCGACTCGAGGGCGACGTAGCGGGCCTGGACGACGCTGCCGACGGTGGCGAGCGCCCTCACCCACCCGGAGTCGTACCCGATCGGGTCGCCCAGCTGGACGGGGCCAGCGAGGGTGACGTGGACGAACTGGGGTTCGGCGGCAAGGACGAGGACGTCGACGCCGCCTGCGTCTCCGAAGGCCATGTTGTGCTCCTCTCTAGGTGTGCTCTGCTTCTGGGCCGATGAGCAGGGGGACTTCTCGGACTTCGTAGTCGGCGGGCAGGTAGCGGACTTCGACGGCGGGCACCATGGCGATGGTGAGGCTGGGCGGGTAGCGTCGGAGGGTCAGGATCGTGGAGACGTGGCCCTTGTGGAGGCGGTCGAAGTCGGCCTCCGTGATGGGCAGGCGGTAGGTGGTGGCACCTGCCCCGTCTTGTCGGCGGGTGGCGTCGAAATGGCTCCTCACCAGGCCAGCACTCCCCTCAGCTTTGACCACTATTCTACAGCATCGGGCGGATAGAGGGTCATGCCCAGCTGACGCACGGTGTCGGCGAGGGACTCGGCCAGCTGCTCGGTCTGGGCGGGGGACATGCGGTAGTGGGCGGCGGAGAGTCGGGCGAGGAGGGCGAGGCCGGTGATCAGGGCCTGGAGGTCTGAGGGGCTGAGGGCGCTGAGGCGTGCGCGCAGGGTGGCGATCTCCTCGGTCAGGTCGGTTGGAGGGAGCCGACGGGCCTCCTGGAGCGCCTGGCGGGCCGTCTCGGGGAGGGCTGCGGAGTAGAGGCCATGCTTGAGGGCGTTCTGGTTGCCTGGCTGGCCGCCTCTCTGGCGGCGACGGTGAGCGCCGCGTTCAGCAGGATGAGGGCTGCCAGGTGCATGTTGCCGTCGGCCAGGGCTCGTTCGAGATGGCTTGTGCGCATCGGACACTGCCCAGGGTAGGCTGACGAGAACGAAAAACGAAGGGCTGCGCGGCGCTGAGGCCAGGTGACTGAAAATCACGGTGTCGGCAGTTCGACTCTGCCCCTCGGCACCAGGTAACAATGTAATTATCTCCTTGACGTAGGTAGCCTTCGCTGCTACCGCAGAATGGTCGAAGGACGGAGTTGCGTTGGATATGCATTCTTCTGCAGTGAGCCACACGAGGCTAAGATGCCACGAATAGGTGATCAGTTCTTAGATTGTGTCATCTACTTGTATCCGACGGTAGATGCTGCGAATGCAGGCATGGCGGTAGGGGGAACGGGCTTTCTAGTGGGTATCCCCTACAAGCGAGCGAAAGGCTACTCTCACCGATATGCCGTTACGAATAGTCATGTCATTAGGCGAGGCTCGCCCATTGTCCGACTAAATACTAGGGATGGCAAGTTCGACGTGCTTGATATCGATCCGCAAGCGTGGATCCACCATCCCGATGGAGACGACGTAGCGGTGTGCCCCCTTTCTCTTCCAGCAGAATTCTACCGATACAAGATGTTACCAGCGGACAAGATATTCATCACCAAGGAGATCATAGGGCAACGTGATATTGGCCCAGGTGACGAGGCATTCTTTGTAGGGCGATTCATTACCCACGAGGGGCGGCAAAGGAATCTTCCCTCCGCGCGCTTCGGCAATATAGCCATGATGCCCGACGAACGAGTAAGAAATTACAGGACTGGTCTCGATCAAGAGAGCTTTTTGGTCGAGGCTAGATCACTCAGCGGGTATAGTGGCTCGCCTGTTTTTGTCTACATATCGGCTTTTGCCCACCGCCCTGGGCAAGCAACAACGATAAGTAGCGGGGGGCACGGACCGTGGCTCCTCGGTATCGACTGGGGGCACGTTGCGGGGAGCCAGCCAGTACTGGAAAGGGATGGAGAGACACCAGTTCAAGAGGGCTGGCGAGTACCGCAGAATTCTGGCATGATGGCCGTAGTACCTGCGTGGAAGTTGGCCGAACTTCTAGAATCGCAGGAACTAGTCGAGATGAGGCAACAAAGAGAGGAGCAGCAGAAATTGGAGGCGGGGCATAGCAAGACGGCAGATTAGTGTGCATCCCAGTGCACGTAATAACGCGGCTTCAGCCCTGGATGACGCGGTGGTGATCCAGGGCTTTTCTGTTTCTCTGCGGGCCACTGGGGGTCAAAGGCCGCTGGAGCGCAGGACTTTCGCTCCTCAGGGCGGCGGTCGCAGCGGCTGCGGACGGTCGCCAGCGGCGTAGCGGCGAAGCCACTGGGCCATCTGGGGGTCCCGCAGGCTGGGGGCGTGGAGGCGCTGCTCCAGGTCGATCCCTTCGGCCAGGGGCAGGGCGAGCCCCTCCAGGGCGGCGCGACGGTCGTCGAGGAGGGCGGTCTGTGGGTAGGAGGAGAGGGTGTGGGCGACCTCCAGAGCGCGGGCCAGGGCCTCCCCCTGGGGCACGACCTCCTGGACCAGGCCCATGCGCAGGGCTTGTTCGGCCTCGATCAGGACGCCGGTTTCGATGAGGTAGAGGGCGTTAGGCAGGCCGACGATGCGGGGCAGGCGCTGGGTGCCGCCGTCCAACAGGGGGACGCCCCAGCGGCGGTTGAGCACGCCGAACTGAGCGTTGCGGGCGGCGATGCGAAAGTCGCACCAGCAGGCGAGCTCTAGGCCGCCGGCGGTGCAGTAGCCGTTGACCGCAGCGATGGTGGGTTTGGAGACGTCGGCGATGCGGGTAAAGCCCATGGGGCCGGACTTGCGGGAGCCGGGCCGGGAGCCCAGGCCGTCGATGTCCCGAAGGTCGGCGCCGGAGCAAAAGGCGACATCGCCGGCGCCGGTGAGGATGAGGATGTCCAGAGAGTCGTCTCCGCGGAACTGGTCTACTGCCTCGAACAGCAACTGTGCCGTCTCGGCGTCGACGCAGTTGCGCACCTCGGGCCGGTTGATGGTGACCAGAAGGGCTCGCTGATGGCGCTCGGTCAGGACCTTGGGCATGGCTTCAACGGCTATAGATTATCACAGATGGGCCCGGCGTGTGCCACGTCTAGCGCCCCGCCCAATTCGCTCTCTAGAGCAGTTACATTGGGCTCGCAAAAAGAGAAAAAGGCGACGCTGCGACAGTGCGACTTCAAACCACACTGCTCGCCCGCGCACCGCATGCCGCCAGCGTCGCCAAGGAAATAGATGCCGAATATGACTGGCTGTTACAGAGGGTTGCCGGAGCTGCCCCGGCGCCTGGCTACTGACGAGAATCGGGCCACATAACGGGTGGATTTCTCCGGCCTCGACACGCTGGCTGTTGACAACGTATTCTTCGAGTGCGATGATTATATCGCTGTGGTACCTGCCCTGCGCTGGCGAACGGGGCGTCGTTGGGTCAGGCGACAGCAAGAGGAAACGATGAGCGGTCTGCCGTCACCGGAATGTCTACAGGGCATCTTAGACATCGTGGATGTCGCGGTTGCCTGCATGGACCTCCAAGGCCGGGTTCAGCTCTGGAACCGGGCGTCCGAGCAGTTGAGCGGATGGAGCAGAGAGGAAATGGTAGGCTCCACGGTAGATCGAGTGGTTCCTCCAGATGCGCGGGAGGAGAGGAGGGAGGTCGTCGCTCGCACCTTGGCCGAGGGACAGGCCGTAGGGACGTATCGCCGCGTCCTCAAGGACGGCACGCTCTTGCACATCGAGATGCGTATGCACCTGGTCCGCGACAAGCAGGGAGAGCCACTGTGCATCGTCGTTTTGGTTAAGCCGCTGCCGGGACACGGAGTTTCCTTGACCCCCAGGCAGAAGGAAGTGCTTGAGCATATCGCCACCGGACGGACGAACGACGAGATTGCGAGGAGCCTGGTTGTAAGTCGGCGCACAGTGGAGAGGCATGTAGCGGAGATCCTGGAGAAGTTCGGTGTGGAGAACAGAGCGGCTGCGGCCGCCATAGCGGTCGCAGCCGGACTTGCGCAACCGAAGGGTACTTCGGCCTAGGATCGTGGCAGTGGCACGTTAGGAGCCCGGTCGCTCAAGGGCTTCGGTGAGCTTTTCCATCGCGGCGGTCCGCAGTTTTTCGGTCTTCGCATGCAGATCCCGCAGTTCCTCGTCCGTGAGGGCAGAGAGGGCCTCTTCGGCCAGCCGATTCGCGACGGGCATAGCTTCCGCGCACTTGCGCTCGCCCTTCTCGGTTAGGCGTATCCAGGTCTTGCGGCGATCACTCCTGTCAAAGACCCGCTCCACCAGTCCCGGTTCTTCCAGCCTGTCCGCCAGCCCGGTGATGGTCTGGCTGGCCTTGACCATTGCCCGACCAATTTCGCCGGTAGTGAGGATGCCCCCAGCCTGCTTCAGAATAGACAACATATGTAACTGCGGAAAAGACAGATTGTGAGGCAGCAGAGCCAGTTCGGTCAGCTTGAACATGGCGCTGTAGGGCTGCGAGAGGCTAACCCACTCGGCCATGCCTCTCGTCCCGTCTTCGGGCTGCAACTGCTTGCGTGCTTGAGTCGTCATTTCACTCTCCTCCTCTGCCCCAGTGGTGGGGCACTTCTTCCCCTTTTCTCCGTCCATTCTCCGTTGGCATGGGACATACCGTCTACGTCGGAAAGTACCCATCTTTCGTCCAAGTTTGGAGCGGGTGCGATTCGCTGAGCGTCGAGGTGAGATGAGCGGCGGGTGCCGCGCTGCACGCATAGCGCGGCCATGTGGTCATAACGAGGCTTTGACGGAAACTGCATGCCCTACTTGACCGTAAACGCTTGACAAACCGTCGGCGTTAATCTAACGTATTGTCGAGGTCGGGAAAATCCCGGCCCGAGCACTGAGAGAGCTTTTGTGGCCGCACCCCCGAAGGCTCTCTCTTTCTTTAGAAGCCACGCTGGCGAGGATGGCACAGGGCAAAATGAGTATTCTCCGTCTTGAGGAAGGTGGCCCACTGACTGAGAATGACGTGCAACGTTGGGGGTGCGGCCAAGGACTCCTGACGTGCTCGGGGTGGGGAGATGGTTCATCCAGGTCGGCTCTTCCCGCCCCTTTTGTGTCGGAAACCGGGCTGAGACCGAGGCCCTAGTTGCCGCCCTCAGTCACCCCCTCAGGCGGGAGTGAACGCGACAACGCCTCTCAGACGCACCATGAGAGCCGCAGGGCCGGGTTGCTACCGAGTGTCCTAGGTGAACCCGTCAAGAAATTCGGTGAAGTAGCTATTGGTGGCAAGAGTTATGGCGGTCACTGCCATCACGCCCGCCATGACGACTATAGCGAGCACCAGTGCGTACTCGGCGATAGTCTGTCCAGACTGTCGCCCAATAGCGGCCAGCAGGAGTAACAAGCGCTTGGTCCAAGGCTCTGCACGATCCAGAGCAGACAAGGCGGCGATGGTTGAAGACTGGTTGAAGAACGGTTGAAACTGCGCGTCAGGTGAAAGCGGAGGGTGCGGAAAGCGACTAGGGCTGGCGCACCTCCTCTAATGTGTGAACCAGCCCATCAAGAGACGCCGGGAGTGAGCCAGCGATTGTGAGGCCCACATATGAATCTCCTCGTCTTTTAGACGCAAAAGATCGGCTAATTGTTACCGTCCTGCCACCGCTGTGCGAGTGCCGGGGAGATCCACCGAAACGGCGTGCTAAGTGAAGGCGAGGAGAGCGAACACAGGTTGACTTACCCACCTCAGGCTTTAGAATACTCACTGATGACTCGCGTTCAGCAAAGCTAGGCTAAGTCTCAGAGGTTGGCCGATGAAAGCCGCCATCGTTCATTACAGCTGCCCGCCGGTCATAGGCGGGGTAGAGATCGTGATGGACCTGCAGGCCAGGTTCCTGGCGCGGGAGGGATTCGAGGTGACCATTGTGGCCGGTCGAGGGGACCAGACGGCCACCATCGGTGCAGCCATTGTTCCCGAGCTTTCCTCCGAGTACCCGCCGTACGCGAAGATGGAGCCGCAGCTCAGGGAGGGCCTGGTACCGGACGAGTTCTCCGCTCTCAAGGACAGGATCAGGGAGAAGCTGCGACCCCTTCTTGCCGGCGCTCATTCTTGCATCGTCCACAACCTTCTCACTATGCACCTCAATCTTGCTGCCACCGCCGCCCTGGCCGAGCTGGCCGCCGAGAAGGCCAGCCATTACCTCGCCTGGACTCACGACGCTACCTATCTGGACCCCGACTGCACTATCCCTCACTACGGCTATCCCTGGGATATCCTTCGAGGGCCCGTGCCCGGTGTGGCCTATGTGGCTATCAGCGACTTCCGACGCAAGAACCTGGCCAGGCTCTTCGGCGTTCGCGCCTCTCGCATCACGGTGGTTCCCAACCCGGTGGACTTACCCTTCTGGCTTGCCCTGTCGGAGACCGGTCGCTGGCTGCACCAAGAGCTGCGTTTGTGGGACCAGGATCTTGTCCTCTTCACCCCCACCCGCGTGTCGCGCACCAAGAACATCGACCTGGGCATCGACATTCTCCCCGAGCTCAAGAAGCTGGTGGGAAAGGTCAAGCTGCTGGTCACCGGTGCTCCCGACCCCCATGCCCCGGAGGCTATCGCGCAGCTTGAGGGCCTGCGGCGAAGGGCCAAAGAGCGGGGCGTGGCCAGAGACGTAATCTTTCTGAGCAAGATGACCTCTCCCGATGGAACTCCCCTGACTCGCTCGCGGGAGGTGGTACGAGACGTCTACACCCTGGCGGATGCCGTCTTCCTTCCCAGCCGCTACGAAGGTGCCTCCCTCCCCCTGCTGGAGGCCGGCCTGCTGAGGCTGCCAGCTATCTGCTCCGATATCGAGGTCTTTCAGGAGGTAGCGGGCAAAGGCAACGCCCTCTTCGTATCCCTCAAGGAGCGGCCGGAGGTCATCGCCGGCAAGATCGTGGAGTTCGTCCGCTCCATACCCACGGCAGGCCTCTACCGGCGCGTCCTCAGGGATTCTGTTTGGGAAACGACCACCAACAAGCGTTCCCTCCTTCGTCTGCTGGGTGGGCGAAGGTGACCATCGGTTGAGCGCTCCTTGGTCCGAGAGTTCGGCAGCCCAAAATTGCCAGCGGGCCAGGTCATCCCTCTATCCCAGGGCGGGCGTTATGTGTATCATACGGAATTGGGCTGCCGAACTCTCGGGCGCTCGACAGCAAGGGTAGCGTTTTGGCAATTCGAGAGAAGAAACCCCAGGCTCAGTAGCAAAAGGCAATCGCATGCCCCTGGCAAGGGGAAGGAGGGATGAATTATGGCGATTGATCTCAGCTTGGTCGGTCAGAAGCTACCGCCCACGACCTTCGAATACGACGACAGGGACGTCATGCTGTACGCTTTGGGCGTAGGCGCTCGCACCGACGAGCTCCAATACGTCTTCGAGAGAGGTCTCAAGGTTATCCCCACCTTCGGCGTTGTCCCCGCCTTTCCGGCCCTTATGAGCCTGGTGACCGTGGGCAAGATCAACCCGGTGATGTTGCTTCACGGTGAGCAGCGCATCGAGCTGAAGAAGCCTTTCCCCGTCGCCGCTAAGGTCACCACCGTGGGTACGGTTAGGGCCATATACGACAAGGGACGTGGCGCCCTAGTAGTGACCGATGCTGAGACGACCGATGAGGCGGGGGAGGTCATCTGCGTCAATACCTTTGGCGCCTTCATCCGCGGCGAGGGCGGATTCGGGGGTGAGCGGGGCCCCAGCGGTCCCAGGAACGTGCCGCCAGAGCGACCACCGGATGAGGTGGTGGAGATGGAGACCCTGCCTCAGCAGGCAGCCATCTACCGCCTCTCGGGCGACCGCAACCCGCTGCACATCGACCCCAGCTTCGCCAAGATGGCCGGCTACGATCGGCCTATCCTTCATGGCCTGTGCAGCTTCGGCCATGTGGGCCGGGCCGTGATCCAGAAGTACTGCGGCGGCGACCCCGACCGATTCAAGGCGCTGGACGTGCGCTTCTCGGGTGTGGTTTTCCCCGGCGACAAGATCATCACCGAGATGTGGAAGGAGAGCGACACCCAGATCATCCTCCAGGCCAAGACCCAGCGGGGCGAGGTGGTCTTGAGCAGTGCGGCGGCCACCGTCGCCGCATAGGGATAGGCTAGCGTTTAAGCGATTCTCTAGGCCCCGCCGGCGCTGATTCGTGCGGCAGCGGAGGAATGAGAATGCCTGTATTGCTCGTCTCTTCTCTGCGGCCTCTCGTGGGCAAGACGGCCGTCTCTGTGGCCATCGCCCAGCGTCTTGACCAGGACGGCTATCCCTTCAGGCTCGCTCGACTGGCAACGGCTGAGCCGGACGAGGCCGCCCACGCCGACGCTCGCTGCTTCGGTTTCCTTTCGCTCTCCGCCGAAAAGGGGGATCAGCCCCTCTCTCTGGACGAGGTCGCTGAGCTAGTGAAGGCGGCTAGCTCCTCCGATGCCGTCTTCATCGTGGAACTACCATCGGGCTTCCCCCCAAGTGAGGCGGTTCAAACCCTGGGCGGCGCAGTGGTTCTGGTCGAACGCTGCGCTGATCTGGCCGCCGACCAGGTCGCCGCCCTTCAGAAGGAGCTGAGGCAGGCCTTCGCCGGCCTTGTCCTCACCGCCGTCCCTCGAGCGCGGACGGCTGCCATTGCCGACACGCTAGCTCAGAAGGGGGTCGCCAGCCTGGCTCTCCTCCCCGAGGATAGATTGCTCTCGTCGCCCAGCATCGCGGAGATGGCTCAGGCCCTACAGGCCGAGACGCTCTTTGCCGACGGTCGCACGGAGGAGGTGATAGAGCGTCTGACCATCGCTTCCATCAGCGCCGACCCTGGCCAGGATTACTTCGCCCGCTTCGGCCGCCAGGCGGTCGTCGTCCGCTGCGACAAACCCGACCTCCAGCTAGCTGCCCTGAACGCCGGCAGCCGCTGCCTCATCCTCAGCGGCGGCTGCATACCCCTGGCCTACGTCAGCGAGCGGGCGGAAGCGGAGGGGGTACCCTTGCTGATCACCGGCAAGGGCACAGTTGTCGCCCTTCAAGCTCTGGAGGACCTCTACTTCAAGAGCCGCTTCGGCCATCAGAAGGCGGAGCGCATCGGCCAGCTTATGGCCGAGCACCTGGACTACGAGAGGCTCCTGGGGACATTGGGACTGCGTCAGAAAGGGCCGGGCGGCAGCTAGAAGGAGCCAGCCTTAGGGCTCCAGCGAGCTTCGGGGCGAGGCGGCGCGCTGCTTCTCGGGGCTCTCCACAGCCTCCTCGCCCTGCGAGACTTTGCTCACCTCTTTCTGGGCTGAGGCGGCTCTCGTCTTCGGGGTCATGCAGTAGGGGCAAGCCACCCAGTTGAAGTTCAGGAGGCGGCCGCAGTTGGCGCAGGGCTCCTTGAGTTGGGTGCGGCAATAGGGGCAGATGACGAAATCGGCGCTCACGTAGCGCTTGCAGGAGGGGCAAATGCCCTGCTCCTCCAGCTCCTGGAGGAGAGCCTCCTCCTCCAGGGAGCGGGCATAGGCCCCGGCAAGCGTCTCGCTGGGCCGAAGGATCATGTAGATGAACCAGCCCGGGATGTTGAACACCAGGACGAGGAGGACAGCCACTATCTGGAAGGCGGTGTCGCGCGTCCTGTCGCGGATGTCACGATAGGTCCAGGCGATGATGCCTATCCAGAGGACCAGCACGTAGGCCCCGGCAACGGTGCCCGCCAGGGTTGCTACGTTTTCCCAGTTGTCCATACTCTTGCCCTCGTCTCCTAAGCTGGCCGATTATACCATGCCTTCTCTGGCACTGTCATCTCAGGATTACCCTGGCGATGGGGGCGCTTTGAGGATAAACTTGGAATGGACTGCTTCAAGCGTAAGCCCCATGAAAGAGAAGACTAGAGCCGTTGACACCAGAGAGGCCGAAAAGCTGCGCCTGAGCCTGACCGGCATGGCTTTCGAGGGAGGGGCAATCGGTCGCCACGACGGCCAGGTGGTGTTCGTCACCTACGGCATCCCTGGCGAGGAGGCCGTGGTGGAGATCGAGCGGCGCAGCAAGGACTACCTCATGGGCCGGGTTGTGGAGGTGCTCTCTCCCTCGCCCCATCGGGTGGAGGCCCCCTGCCCCTACTACGGCAGCTGCGGCGGCTGCCAGTGGCAGCACATCGACTACCCCTTCCAGGTTGAGCTGAAGGGCCGCATTGTCGGCGAGCAGTTGCGCCGCATCGGCAAGTTCGAGGAGCCACCGGTAGCAGCCACGGTGACAGCGGAAGAGCGCTGGCACTATCGCAATCACGCTCGCTTCAGCACCGACCGCCAGGGCCAACTGGGCTTCGTTAGCCTGCTGAGACGTCGCTTCGTTCGCATCGACCACTGCCGCATCATGCACCCCTGGATCAACGGCGTACTGGAGCGCCTCCAGGGCAAGTGCGCTGGCCTGCATCAGGTGGCCATCCGCTACGGCGTCAGGACGGAGCAGGCTCTCATCCACCCCTCGCTGAAGGAGATCGACGATTCGATCCCGTCGGGCCAGACCTCCTACGAGGAGGAGCTTCTGGGCAAGCGCTTCCGCATTTCGGGCGCTTCCTTCTTCCAGGTGAACAGCCGCCAGGCAGAGGTGCTGATAGAGGTCGTGCGCGAGAAGCTGGCCCTTGCCCAGGACCAACTACTGCTGGACGCCTACGCCGGCGTGGGCACCTTCGCCGTGCTGCTTGCGCCCTACGTCAAGAGGGTGATAGCCATCGAGGAGTCGCCGGCGGCGGTGGCCGATGCGGTGATCAACCAAGCGGGGATCAAGAACATTGTCTTCTATCAGGGGAAGGTGGAGCAGATCCTGCCGGAGCTGCGCCAGCGCCCCCAGGCCGCCATCCTCGACCCGCCCCGCGTGGGCTGCCACCCCGATGTCATCGCCGCCGTCCTCAAGCGACCACCGGCCAGGCTGGTCTATGTCTCCTGCGACCCAGCCACCTTGGCCCGCGACCTGCGCGCCCTCTGCCAGGGGGGCTATCGCCTGCAAGAGGTGCAGCCGGTGGACATGTTCCCCCAGACCTTCCACATCGAGAGCGTGGCGACGCTGGTGCGGGACTAGATGACGCCGCGCCTCATCCTCGCCTCCCGCTCGCCCCGCCGGCGCCAGCTCCTGGCCCACCTGGGCCTGCCCTTCCGAGTGGTTGTCCCCCGGGTCGAGGAGGACGTTGCACCATCGTCTTCGGGAAGGCCCGAGGAGCTGGCCGAGGCTCTGGCCCTGGCCAAGGCGGAGGCGGTGGCCAGGGCCGAAAGCGAAGGCATCGTCATCGCCGCCGACACCATCGTGGTGGACGGCGACGCCATCCTGGGCAAGCCAGCGGATGGTTCGGAGGCCGCGGCGACAATCCGTCGCCTGAGGGGGAAAACGCATCGGGTGATCACCGGCCTGGCCGTGGTGGACGCCGGCAGCAGCCAGCGGACCGCATCGCACGTGGTGACGGCGGTGCGCATGCGCCACTACAGCGATGGCGAGATCGCCGCCTACGTCGCCCGCGGCGAGCCATTGGACAAGGCCGGCGCCTACGCCATCCAGGACGAGCAGTTCCATCCGGTGGCCTCCTACGACGGCTGCTACTGCAACGTCGTGGGCCTGCCCCTGAAGGCGCTGGTCAGCCTCCTCAGGCGGGCGGGGCTCGACATAAGGTTGGATAGCCTTGAAGACCTGCCGCCGGAGTGTGCGGCGTGCCCGATCGTCGTTGAATGAGCTCCGAGGGCGGTGCTAGAATGCCGTCAGGAGGGCGGATGGATATACTGAGCGGGCTGAATCCGGCTCAACGAGAGGCGGTTGAAACCGCCGAGGGGCCTCTCCTCATCCTCGCCGGGCCCGGCAGCGGCAAGACGCGCGTGATCGCCCATCGCATCGCCTACCTCGTCGCCCACAAGCGAGTCCACCCCCGTCGCATCCTGGCCGTCACCTTCACCAACAAGGCGGCGCGCGAGATGCGCGACCGCGTCTTCGGCCTTCTGGGCGCCGACATCGGTCGCGACATAACGCTGGGCACCTTCCACGCTATCTGCTCGCGCATCCTGCGCGTGGACGGCGAGCGGATAGGCTTGTCGCGGGCGTTCGCCATCTACGACGAGGCCGACCAGCTCGCCGTAGCCCGCCAGGTGATGCAGGAGCTTGGCCTCGACCCCCGCCGCACATCGCCGCGGGCCGTCCTGGGCACGATCTCTCGGGCCAAGAGCGAGCTTTCCACCGCCGAGGCCTACGCTCATCTGGTGGGCGACTACTTCCAGGAGGTCGTCTCGCGGGTCTACGGGCGCTATCAGGAGGCACTGGAGGAGAACAACGCCGTCGATTTCGACGACCTCCTGATGAAGACCGTCCAGCTCTTTCGCGACCACCCCGATGTGCTCGACAAGTATGCCCAGCGCTACCTGCACATCCACATCGACGAGTTCCAGGACACTAACATCGCTCAGTACGTGCTGGCCCGCCAGCTCGCCAGCGGCCACGGCAACATCTGCGTCGTGGGCGACCCCGACCAGTCCATTTACACCTGGCGGGCGGCGGACCTGCGCAACATCCTCAACTTCGAGCGGGACTTCCCTAAGGCCAGGGTCGTCTACCTGGAGCAGAACTATCGCTCCACCCAAACCATCCTCGATTCGGCCCACAACGTGATTAGCGTCAACCGCCAGCGCAAGGAGAAGAAGCTCTGGACGGAGAACCAGCGCGGCTCGCGGGTGGTGGTGCACGAGGCCTACGACGAAGAGGAGGAGGCGGCCTTCGTAGCGGAAGAGGTGGAGGCCCTGACCAAGGACAACGTCCACTCGCCGCGGGCCTTGGCCGTCATGTACCGCACCAACGCCCAGTCGCGCCCCTTCGAGGAGGCCTTCGTCCGCCGCGGCATCCCCTATCGGCTGGTGGGGGGCACCCGCTTCTACGAGCGGCGGGAGATCAAGGACCTCCTGGCCTACCTGCGCCTGGTGCACAATCCGTTCGATGCCATCTGCCTCCTGCGGGTGATCAGCGTGCCGCCGAGGGGCATCGGCCAGCGCAGCGTGCAGGAGCTGAACCGCTGGTCGAGGGAACTGGGGATACCGCCCTACGCCGCCCTTCAGCTCCTGGCTGAGCAGGAGTCGCCCCAGAGCCACGCTCATGGTGAGCCTACCGCTCATGGTGAGCCTGTCGAACCAGGTGAGCCTACCGTTCATGGTGAGCCTGTCGAACCAGGTGAGCCTACCGCTCATGGTGAGCCTGTCGAACCAGGTGAGCCTACCGCTCATGGTGAGCCTGTCGAACCAGGTGAGTCTACCGCTCATGGTGAGCCTGTCGAACCAGGTGAGCCTACCGTTCATGGTGAGCCTGTCGAACCAGGTGAGCCTACCGTTCATGGTGAGCCTGTCGAACCAGGTGAGCCTACCGCTCATGGTGAGCCTGTCGAACCAGGTGAGCCTACCGCTCATGGTGAGCCTGTCGAACCATCCTTCGACAAGCTCAGGATGAGCGATATCCAGTCCCCTCACCCATTCCAGAAGCGCATCGCTGCCGCCCTCCTGCGCTTCCTGGATCTGCTCAACGAACTGATCAGGGAAGGGCCCACGCAGGCTCTATCGGAGCTCCTGGACGCCATCATCGCCGGGGCTGACTACCGCCGCTACCTGCTGGAGGGCTTCGCCGACGGCGAGGAGCGCTGGGAGAACGTGCAGGAGCTGCGGGCGGTGGCCAGCCAGTACGATGATCCCCCGGCCGAGGCCCTGGCCCGCTTCCTGGAGGACGCGGCCCTTATCACCGACATCGACGAGTACGACGAGAAGGCCGACGCCGTGACCCTCATCACGCTGCATGCCGCCAAGGGGCTGGAGTTCTCAGTAGTGTTCATCGTTGGCATGGAGGAGGGCCTGCTCCCCCACATGCGCTCCTACGACGACCCCGCCCAGATGGAAGAGGAGCGCCGCCTGTGCTATGTGGGCATGACCCGCGCCCAGGAGCGGCTGTACCTGGTGCGGGCCTTTCGCCGCACCTTCGGTGGCCACAATCCGCCCTCTCGCTTCCTGGCTGACCTACCGCCGGAGCTGGTGACCAGCCGCGAGCGGGTCCCCACGGGGATGCCGGCCCGCGAGAGGTTCATCGCCGCTGCCAGCGCCCCCGCTCGCCCTGAGCGTGTCGAAGGGCGTTCGGCTCCCGCCAAGGCCTTCTGCCCCGGCGACCGCGTGCGGCATGCGAAGTTCGGCGAGGGCATCGTGGTTAGCTGCGAGGAGGAAAAGAGCGGCGACCACTTGGTGATCGTGGCCTTCAAGGGCGAGGCGGGCATCAAGCGACTGCTTCTGAGCTTCGCCCCCCTGGAGCACCTATCGTCGGGGGAGGGCTAACCTCATCCGAAATCAGCTCATGCCCTCGGCTGTCGCCGGCGAAAGCCTGAACCAAGGCCTTAGGTTCCCCTCCTGCAAGAACTCCGCCATTCCCATGCGGGAAGAAAGGAGGAAACATGGTGCCATTCCTTGTGACCATGGGTAGTATCGATTGGGAGCGGATCACCGATTGGCTCCTCACCCACGGCCTGCGCATACTGCTGATTCTGGTGCTGGCCTTCGTGGCCGACATTGTGCTGAGGGTGGTCGTGCCTCGCATCATTCGTCCGGCGGTGTGCCGCCAGATGGAGGGCAAGCCCGAGGAGGAGATCGAGCAGCGGATCCACACCCTCGTTGCGGTGCTTCGGGGATCGGGCCGATTCGTCATCGTCGTCTGGGCCTTGTTCACCATCCTCCCCGAGCTGGGGATTAACGTAACGCCCATCCTGGCCAGCGTGGGCATCGCCGGCATCGCCCTAGGCTTCGGCGCCCAGAGCCTGGTCAAAGATTTCCTCAGCGGCCTGTTCATCCTCATCGAGAATCAGTACAGCAAGGGGGACGTGGTGACGGTGGCCGGCATCTCGGGGCTGGTGGAGGAGGTGGGCCTGCGGCGCACCGTCCTGCGCGACCTGGACGGCATCGTCCACCACGTGCCCAACGGCGAGATAGCGGTGGCCTCCAACCTCACCCAGGAGTGGTCGCGGGTGAACATGAACGTGAGCGTGGCCTACGGCGAGGACCTGGACAAGGTGTTCGAGGTGATCAACCGCGTGGGCAACGAGCTGGCCGCCGACGCTGAGTTCGGGCCGCTGATCATCAAGGCGCCCCAGGTGCTGCGGGTGGATGCCTTCGAGGACTCGGGCATCGCCATCAAGATCCTGGGGGACACCGAGCCCATCCGCCAGTGGGACGTGATGGGGGAGCTGCGCAGGCGGCTGAAGAAGGCCTTCGACGAGGAGGGCATCGAGATACCCTTCCCCCATGTGACCCTGGTCACTCGTGGGGCGAAGGCGACGGACGTGGGGGCAGGGGCGTAGGAGCTACGCAGTGCCAGTCTGTTAGGCTAGATCCTGCTACTCGTCTTTGGGCACCATGGCGTCGTCTCCTGGGTGCGCTTTGACAGGAGCAAGAACGACCGCTATGCTAGAGTCCCGAAACAGGTGATCGAGGTAAGGTGTCAAGTCAAGGGAGGTGATCGTCATGGCAGAAGAGAAGAAGAGCATATTCGACTCCGTCAAGGACGGAGTGGTGGGGGCGATCCGGGGCGTTGGAGATGTGGCGCAGGCGGTGGTAGACACCGTGAGCGGCACCCTGGTGAGCGCCCTGAAGGGCGTGCGCGCCATCACCGACGAGACGCTGGGACTGATCTTTGACACGGTGAGCGCCGCCATCAAGGGCGTGGCAGAGGTCGGCGGCGACGTGGGCATAGCTTCCAAGAATGCCGTTCTCGGCGTGATCAGAGGGACCAAGGAGGTCGCGACCGGCTCGGCGGAGGCCATCAGCGCCAGTGCGGAGGCGGCGGTGAAGGCTGTCGGAGACGTAGGTGGCGATGTGGCAGGCGCAGCCAAAGGAGCGGTGGAGGGCGCCATCGAAGGGGCCAAAGAGGTCGGCATGAAGGCTGAGGACGCTGCGTCCGCGGCAGCCAGCGGCGCCCTCAAGGGGGCCGGCAAGGTCAGCACCACAGCCGTGGAGCAGGTTCGCAACGTCGTCACGGGCACGATATCTGGTGTGAAGGTCGTCCTGCGGGAGCCCTTCAAGGGCGACGAAGAGAAGAAATAGTCGACCGGTTCCTTGGCTTCACTGGTAGCGTCCGCACACGCCCACCTGGTGCTGGTCACCCGCAGCGCGAAGGCTACGGACGTGGGGGAGGAGGGGTAAGGGCGAGGCCCGCTTCAGGAGGCTACTGCGGAGCTTCGCCCCGCTGGAACGAGTAACCTAGCCGGAGGGCGCTGGGCCGCGGTCCTCATTGGTCACCCTGGTCATTTTGAGGTCGGCAGAGTACAAGGGGAATGGCCATTCCTGAATGATGAGTCTGAAAGTCTCTTCTAGCCGCTCGCGAAGGAGGCCCCTCTGTCCCATAGCCTCGAGTGTTCGCTGGTTAACTTCCCGCAGCTCCATGAGCGTGAAGTCATCCCCCACCTGAACCGGGCGCCATGTGGTTGCAATCAACTCTAGCGCCTGTGGCGTCGTGCAGCCTACGGCGTGCAAGGCGCGCGCGACCCTCAAGGCTGGTGGATCCAACTGGTTTAGGTAGCTTTGCTCGCCCTCGAACGGTAGCAACCAGTAACGGCCATCGTCCGTTGCCACGTAGTCAACGTAAATGGCCATCTCCCGTTCCAGCAAGATGCGATTTCGGAAGATTGGGTCGCTGTTGTCCGACCCGGCAAGGTAGAAGTCGCGACGCTCCGTCTCTATATAGCTAAGAAGTTGGCCAAGCGACCCTACCCGCCAGTAGCAGCATGCGGCATAAATGCCCTTGGCCAAGTGATCGTAGAAACGGCGTAGCTGCCGACCCAGTCTCCAAGAAGGCTCGCGCGGGCAGCGCACGGCATCTAACAGGATTAGGAACTTCGCCGCTTCCTCCTCGGCGATTAACCGCAGCACTGTTGAGCCCTGGCCCCGTCCTAGCTGTCCAAGTGTGCCAGCGTCCTCTGCTAGGCGGCAGGCGCTGCGCAAGACTAGCTCCAACCCCCGTGACATCTCTGGAAGGAGATCGGCGTCCGAAAGTTGCATCAAATCAAGAATAGCCCTCTGCCCCTGTCGCAGCCGACCAGATCCCGCCATCATGACCCTCCAAGTACGTCACTCGCTCCGACCATAGCCCCAGCGCTCCCCCTTGGCTACCCCTTAACCACCCCGATCGGGCGCAGGCGCACCACCTTGCGGGCGATGCCGGCGTCGTGGAGGACGCCCACCACCTCGGCTACGTCCTTGTAGGCCTCGCTGGCCTCCTCGGCCAGGGCGGCCTTGTTCTGGGCCCGCACCAGGATCCCCTTATCGGCCAGGCGGGCGGCGATGTTCACCCCCCGCAGCTCGCGCTTGGCGGCGTGACGGCTCATCATGCGGCCCGCTCCGTGGCAGGCCGAGCCCCAGGTCTCGGCCATCGCCCGCTCGGTGCCCACGCAGATGAAGGAATAGCGGCCCATATCGCCGGGCACCATCACCGGCTGGCCGATCCCCTGATACTTGGATGGCACATCTGGGTGGCCGGCGGGGAAGGCCCTGGTGGCCCCCTTGCGGTGGATGCAGAGGGTCATCTCCTTGCCGTCCAGGCGGTGGCGCTCGATCTTGGCGATGTTGTGGGCGACATCGTAGATGATGTTCAGGCCCAGCTTTTGGGGGTCACGGCCCAGCACCTTGGCGAAGGCCTCGCGCACCCAGTGGGTGATGAGCTGGCGGTTGGCGAAGCCAAAGTTGCCGGCGGCGAACATCGCCCCCAGGTAGTCCTGTCCCTCCTTGGAGGCGATGGGGGCACAGGCTAACTGCTTGTCGGGCAGGAAGACCTTGACCTTCCCCTCCACAGCCGACAGGCCCCCTTTCTCCGGGAACTGGATGCCGTGCTTGGCCGACGCCACCTCCATCTTGTCTAGGTAATCCTGGCAGGTCTGATGACCGAGGCCGCGGGAGCCGGTGTGGATGAACACCATGATCTGGCCCACTTCATCGACACCCATGACCCGGCCAGCCTCCTCATCGAAGATCTCGTCCACTACCTCGATCTCCAGGAAGTGGTTGCCCGAACCGAGGGTCCCCAACTGGGGCACGCCCCGCTCCCTGGCGCGGCGGCTGATCTTGGTGGGGTCGGCGCCGGGCAGGGCGCCACCGCTCTCGATGGCATCTAGGTCCTGGGGCCAGCCGTAGCCCTTCTCCACAGCCCAGCGAGCGCCATAGGCCAGGACGTTGTCGATCTCCTGCATGGATACCTTGAGCAGGCCGGAAAGTCCAAGGCCGGCGGGCACGTCGCGGAAGATCTGGTTCAGCAGGGCCGGCAGGTGGGGGGCGAGCTCCTCCTCGCGCAGGTTGGTGCGAACTACCCGCACGCCGCAGTTGATGTCGTAGCCAACGCCGCCCGGGGACACGACGCCATCGTCCAGGCGGGTGGCGGCCACACCGCCGATGGGGAAGCCGTAGCCCCAGTGGATGTCCGGCATGGCCAGGGAATAGCCGACAATGCCCGGCAGGAAGGCCACGTTGGCCACCTGCTCGATGGCCTCGTCTCCGGCCATAGCGTCCAGCATCTGCTCGCTGGCGTAGATACGGCCGGGGACGCGCATGCCAGACTTATAGTCGCGGGAGAGGTCCCAACGCAGCGCATCTACTCGCTGCAGGATCTGCTTCCAGTTCTTGGCCATCTTCCACCACCCCTAGATGTCCAGCAGTACCTGGACGCGATAACCGTCCTCGTCCTCGTCCACCTCCAGCATGTGGCGGGTGATCGCCTTGACGCCCGCGCCCAACTCATGCCGCTGGCGGTCTATCTTCTCGCCGTAGGCACTGGCCCGGAGGGAATAGGGCGACATCTCCCTGATCTCGAATCGCTTAAAGACGAGGCTGTCGACATCGGAAAAGTAGATAAGCTCCGACAGCCAGGCCACCAGCAGGCTGGGCCAGTCGTGGGCCTCCACTGCCAGCGAGCGCTCTTCCTCCTCCCGCACTCCGCTGAGGTTGACCATGACAGAAAACATGCCCTCCGCCGCGTGCACGAAAGCCTCGGCCAGGGTGCTACCGTGGGCTAGCACACCCACGTCGGCCGTGTGCTCGAGGAGCTCAAAGGGCGCCCGTTTAGTCGCCAAGGCGGAAGACAACCTCCCTCCAAAGCCAGTATGTCACCCGGCCCTCAAGGCCGTCAATGACAGCCTTCGCCCGGCGGTTAACCTCAGGCGGCGATGAAACATTCTCCCAGATGCAACGTCTATCCAGTTGGGCAGATAGAGGGGTCGAGTTGTTGTCTCGATATCTTTGCCGGTCAGGGCTGGCCCTCTTGGCGACGGCCCTCCTGCTGGCCTTGGCGCCTGGCCGCGGCCTGGCTCAAGAGGGGCCATCTATCGTCATCACCGCGCCGGCAGAGGACGAAGTTTTCGCTGGTCCGGATATCACCGTGAGCGTAGCGATCAGCGGCTTCACCATCAGTCTACCCCTGGAGCCCGGGCGCGAGCCCAACAAAGGGCACATCGTCTACTTCCTGGATGTCGAGCCCTCCTTCGACCTGCCCACTCCCCTGGGCGATGACAACATCATCCATTCGGGACGCTTGTCAGAGACATTCGTCGGCGTTGCGGATGGCGAGCACAGGATCCATGTTTGTCTGGTCTATGACGACAACACTTGCATCGACACGGCCCTGACGGACTCTGTGGGAGTCAGTGTCGGCGAGCCGCCGCCAACAGCGACCCCCTCACCGCAGGCCACGCTAACCCCAGAACCACCCCAAGAGGCACCGCCTCCATCACCAACCCCAACGGAGGAGCCACCGCCGCTGGAGACACTCGTTCAGGAGGAGACGCCGCCGCCGAGCCCGACACCTACGCGCTCGATGGCGGTCCCCCTGACGCCGGCGGCGACGCCTGCCCCTGGCATCGCTCCAGGCACAGCGGGCGAGAGCGAAGCGGACTTCTCCTTCTGGTGGTACACCGGAGTGGTAGGCGTAGTGGCACTAGTAGTAGTTGGCGCGCTTGCCCTCTTGTGGATGGAGAAGACCAAGAGCAGACGCTAGCCAGCGGCCCGTCAGGGCGAGCTCCCTTCGGCCCGAAGGCGCGCCTTGGATGCCTCCCAGAGAGCCTTCTGCTCGGCGAGGGGCATATCGGCCAGGCTGCGGCCCTGCTCGTGGGCCAGGGCCTCCATGGTGGTGAAGCGCTGGTAGAACTTGCGGTTGGCCTGTCGCAAAGCTTCCTCGGCGTCCAGATCGAGGTAGCGGGCCAGGTTCACCAGGAGGAAGAGGACATCGCCCAACTCCTCTCGCTTCTGATCCAGATCGTCCGCCTGGGCCAGCTCCTTTAGCTCTTCTCCTAGCTTGTCCAGCACGTCTTCGGTTTGGGGCCACTGGAAGCCCACAATCGCCGCCCTAGCCAGAAATATCTGAGCGCGAGCAAGGGCGGGCATCGCCTGGGGGACGCCCGCCAGGGCCGAGTCCTGTGGGCCCCTCTCCTTTCGCTTCAGCTCCTCCCAGCGGACCATGACCTCTTGGGGCGAATCGGCCTGCTCTTCGCCGAAGACGTGAGGATGGCGACGCACAATCTTGCTGGCGATGCCATAGACGACGTCTGCCAGGGTGAATTCCTGGGCCTCTTCGGCGAGCTGGACGTGGAGGAACACCTCCAGAAGGACGTCACCCAACTCGTCGCAGAGCCTCTGGAGGTCGCCCTCGTCCAAAGCGGCCAGCGCTTCGTAGGCTTCCTCCAGCAGGTAGGGCTTGAGGGAGGCGTGGGTCTGAACCCGATCCCAGGGGCAGCCATCGGGCCCGCGCAGGCGAGCGATGATGGCCCTGAAGCCCTCGACCGTACGCAGCTCCTCTTCCGATATGCCCATAGCGCCTGTCCTTTCCCCTGCCTGTCGCTCGATTATAGGGATGGGCCCTTCTCGTTGACAAGAGGAAGGGCCACTCCTAATATGGCTCTAGATAGCTCGGCACGAGGCAGCCGCGGCGGAGAGGAGGCATAAGTTGGGCCTCGTTCCCAGGATTGCGACGCTCCTCTTCTTCATCAGCATCCCCGTCTTGCTGGTCACCACCAACGTGCGCTGGGCCGCTAACGAGGTGGGCCTCTATCACTACAGCTTCGACAAGTACGACGCCGAGGCTGCCACTGGCATCTCGCGCAGTCAACTGGATCGGGCAGCTGATAAGCTAGTGTGCTACTTCAACGATGACAACGAGGCCATCCGGGTCTTTGTGCAGGAGGACGATCGCCGTGTGTCCCTGTTCAGCGAGCGAGAGACGAATCACCTGACCGACGTCAAGAACCTGTTTCGCACCGTTTTTCGGGTGCAGGAGGCATCGCTGGCCTTCGCCCTGGCGTTCGTGGTGGGCGTGTTCATCTGGGCAACCGAGGCTCCCCTGCGCCTTCTGGCCCGAATTCTCCTTCAGGCCTCTCTGCTCACCCTGGGCCTGCTGGCCCTTTTTGCCGTCCTGGCGCTGGTGGGCTTCGACGAGCTCTTCCTGCGCTTCCACCTGGTAGCCTTCACTAACGACCTGTGGAAGCTCAACCCGGACACCGATCACCTCATCCAGATGTTCCCCCGCGACTTCTGGTTCGATGCCACCATGCTGGTGGCAGGGCTGACCGCTGTGGAAGCGGTGCTAATGGCCTCGCTGTCGGCCATCTACCTAGGAATGAGGCTGCGGCTGAGAGTGGGGCCTTTGGCAGTGAGTCAACCGAGGGTTTAGCTCAGGGCAGGGGACAGGTCCCGGTAGCGCAGGTGTTACCCAAGTCGCTGCCTATAGACGCCATCTCGCCACCGGCTCCCTTGCTGACGGACGAGAAGACGGACAGCACCCGCTGCGCTCCCTCGTGACCGTTGGGACAGCTAGCCGGGTCGTTGGAGCGGCTCATAGAGCGCAGGAGCTCGAACCGCGTTTGGCACTCGGGGCAGTAATACTCGTAGAGCGGCATCTGGCATTTACCTCCCTAATTTCATCCTCAGATTCTACTCCAGATAGTCCTTAAGCTTCTTGCTGCGCGAGGGGTGGCGCAGCTTGCGCAGGGCTTTGGCCTCGATCTGGCGGATGCGCTCACGGGTGACGCTGAACTCCCGCCCCACCTCTTCCAGGGTACGGCTGCGCCCGTCCTCCAGCCCGAAGCGCAGGATTAGCACCTTCTTCTCGCGGGGGGTAAGAGACGAGAGCACATCGGACACCTGCTCCTTGAGGAGTTGATGCGAGGCAGCGTCAGCGGGAGCGGGGGTGCCGTGGTCCTCGATGAAATCGCCCAGGTGACTATCCTCCTCCTCACCGATGGGTGTCTCCAGGGATACCGGCTCCTGGGAGACCTTAATGACCTCCCGCACCTTCTCGGGCGTTATCTCCATATCGGAGCCGACCTCCTTGCTGGTGGGTTCACGACCGTACTCCTGCACCAGGCGGCGGCTCACTCGCACCAGCTTGTTGATCGTCTCCACCATGTGCACAGGGATGCGGATGGTGCGCGCCTGGTCGGCGATAGCGCGGGTGATGGCCTGACGGATCCACCAGGTAGCGTAGGTGCTGAATTTGTATCCCTTGCGGTAGTCGAACTTCTCCACCGCCCGGATGAGGCCGATGTTGCCCTCCTGGATGAGGTCCAGCAGAGACATACCCCGTCCGATGTACTTCTTGGCTACGCTGACCACTAGGCGTAGGTTGGCCTCGGTCAGCCGCTTCTCACCCCTGAAGCCATCGTCCTTGATCTTCAAGAAGTGGCTGCGAAAGCGCTCCTCGTAGTGAGACAGCTTCTCATTCAGGTCCCCCTTGGGCGGCAGAAGAACCTTCTCGCTGCCGCTAGCCACCATGGCCAGAGCCACGAGCTCTGGCGTGAGAATGTGGGTGACGATGGACAGGCGAACCAGCGAGCGCTCCGCCTCCGTCCGCTCAATGGAAAGGCTCTCCTGCACGTGGGCAGCTAGCTCCTGGTCGATCTCTCCGTCCACGGTCTGGCGGAAAGCGGGTTCGCCAATGAGACGAGCCAGGGGGAGCCGCTTGAGACCCAAACGCTTAACCACCACATCCTTGACAGGGCAGAGACGATGCACCTCCTCTAGGAGAGCGACCATCACGTCCGCCGCCGTGGGTGGCTGGCCGTTGATCTCCTGCCAGTTCTTCTCGAGACGCTGAATATGCTTGCCATCCTCCATTTGGCGGGCAAGCCGCTTCTCATCCTGGGCGGTAAGGAGATGCACCTTGCCGATCTCGCGGAGATACATCCGTACGGGGTCGTCGATGCCTTCCTGCTCGCCCAGCTCTAGGTCAACCTCGACCCCTTCCTTTCTCTTCAGCTTGCCGGCTGCCCTAGTCTCTGCCCACTCCCCCAGCGCGAGCGGTACCTGGCGGGTCAGACGAGGTAGGGGCCCTTCCTTCTGTTCGACGACGTCCTCTTCTTCCTCACTCAACAGCCGATCCACCTTCTTCTCCACAAACTCCTCATCCACTTCCGATTCGTCTAGCTCCTCGAAACGGTCGTCGGCGGCGTCCCGCCGCGCTCGCTTGCGGCGAAACAGGAAATCCTGAAATCGATTCCCCTTCTCCGAGGGATCAGTCATTCACTTCCACCTCGGGGCCGTTGTCCGCAAAGTCCTGATCATCACCCATCTCTATTTTACTACTTCGATGCAGTCTTATGCCTATTTCCATATCCTTCAGGAGCAGGGCGGTCGTCTGCGATACCTCTCGCGACCCAATTTCCTCGGGCGGCGAGCCAGAGCGCGAGGCCTGAGCAGCCGCTGCCAGCTCTTCGGCGCCGGTCGGGCCCCCCTCCTCTTCCCGAGCGGCCAGGGCGGCGCCTGTAAGCTCCTTCGCCTGGCGGACTTCCCGCTTCTTCAGACTGCCGATAGACCCCCGCAGACGCTCAAGCGCTAGCTCGGGTGGGAAGGGCGGCAGCGGTGCCCCGCTCAAGCGCTGAAGGTGCTCTTTCAGCTCCGAAGGGATCAGCTGCGCCAGTTCCTCTAGGTCGACCGCTCGCTGCCAGAGCTGGAGCAGCTCGCGGTTCTCCGTCTGCCAGAACAGGTCGAGTGAGAGAGCCAATCCCTCGTTTCTCAGCTCCGGGTAACGCAGAAGGAGTTCGAGGCAATGTTCTTCCGGCACGTCCCGCAGAGGCCTGACTTCTGCTACGGTCTCTCCCTCGGCAGCCGCCTCTCTGCTGCGCCCTTGCTTACGCCCCTGGCGAAGGAGCATCTGATGCAGGGCCGATTCCCTGACCTGAGCCAGGCGGGCCAGCCGCTGCAAGTAATGGGCCTGCACAATCTTATCGCCGATGGCTGCCAGCAGGGGCAGGAGCTCGTCCACCGCCTGTGAGCGTTGCCGCGGCTGGGAGAGGTCGAGGGCGGAGCTCACCGCCTCGAACTTGTAGTCGAGCAGCGGCTGGGCGTCCTCCAGCAGGGCTGGCCAGGCTTCTGGATCGCTTCGAATCACCTGGTCGGGATCGCGGCCCTGAGGGAGAATGACCACTCGGATGTCCCGTCCCAGTATGTCCTGGTATTCCACTGCCCGCAGTGTTGCCTCCTGACCGGCGGTATCAGCGTCCAATGCCAGAACGACATCACGGCTGAAACGCTTCAGGAGGCGTACCTGGCGCTCGCTGAGGGCTGTCCCCATGGAGGCCACCACATTAGGGAAGCCGTGCTGATGGGCGGCGATGGCGTCCGTGTATCCCTCCACAATCACTGCCAAACCCTGGCGGCGGATGTGCTCCCTCGCCTTGTCCAGGGCGTACAGGAGGCTGCCTTTGTCGAAAATGGCTGTCTGGGGTGTGTTCAAATACTTGGGCTGAGCTTCCTCCTGCCCCTCGATGGGCAGCGAGCGGCCACCGAAGCCTACCACCCGCCCTCGCATATCGGTGATCGGGAACATGAGGCGCTGATGGAAGAGGTCGCGCAGACCCCGCTCCCCCTCGACGGCCAGACCAGCCGCCACCAGCTCCTCATCGCCATAGCCACGCTCCCTGAGATGCTGGCAGAGGCTATCCCAGCCGCTGAGGCTGTAGCCAAGCTGAAAGTCCTGGATCGTCTTCAGGTCCAGGTCGCGCTCCTCGAGGTACCGCCTTGCCGTTTGTCCCGCTTCGCTAGACAGAAGCGCCCGATGGTAGAACCGGGCAGCGGCCTCATTGGCCTCCCGCAGCCTATCCCTTTTGGCTTCCTCCTCCGGTCGCCGCTCCGCTAGCGTCACTCCCGCCCGCTCGGCCAATAGGCGCAGGGCCTCGACGAACTCCAGGTTCTCCTTCTTCATCACGAAGGAGAAGATGTCGCCGCCGGTGCCGCAGGCGCCGAAACAGTGCCAGCTCTGCCTTTCCGGCGAGACGAAGAAAGACGGCGTGCGCTCGCTGTGGAAGGGGCAGATGGCCTTGAAGTTGCGGCCTGCCTTCTGGAGCTGGACATACTGGCCCACGACGTCCACTATGTCCAGCCGCTGCTTCACCTCATCGACGACGCTCATGACATAACCAGTCGAACAAATGATCAGCCCTCATTATACACGGTGTGTTGCCCCACCGAAATATAGAACATAAGAGAGCGCCAAAAGTTACGTTCCGACGGGCCTTCTGCGTCACAAAACGCCGGATCTTCTGCACCCGAAAGGCGTCCTGGCCTTCATAGCCTTTCCTCTCTGAAGCCCAGGCGGGCGGCCGTATTCAGGGCGAACAGGTCGGTCATGCCGGCGACGTAATCGGCTGCCTGGCGCCAGGGTGGGTCCGACGAAATCAGGAAGTCGCTATCGATCTGCTGCGGCCGCTCCACATAATATTGGAACAGGAAACGCACCACTCGTTTGGCCTGCTCTACCTCTCCTTGCCTGTCCTCCCACAGGTAGACCCGCTGGAAGAGGAACTCCCGCAGGGCGTTGGCCGCTTTCTCGATGGATGGCCCCATGCCGATGCGGGGAGAGGCTTCGCTCGCTACCAGGCCGGTCGCCGCCCACGAGTGGTCGACGATGTCGCACACCAGGGTGTTGATGCGTTGGGAGTGACCGCGCCCCAGGGCTTCGCTCACGGCGGCGGGCAGCTCCTCCTCGGTCAGGATGTCCGCCCGCACGGCGTCGGCGATGTCGTGATTGATGTAGGCCACGGCGTCGGCCAGCCGCACGACCTGTCCCTCCAGGGTAGCCGGCATGCCGAGGGTGTCGGCCAGGATGTCCTGCCGCCCCTTGGAGCTGTTGACGATGCCGTCGCGCACCTCCCAGGTGAGGTTGAGACCATGGCCGCCGTTCTCCAGGCGCTCTACAACCCGCAGGCTCTGCTCGGCGTGGCGGAAGCCCTCGGGCAGGAGCTCGGCCAGGGCCTCCTCGCCGGCGTGGCCGAAGGGCGGATGGCCCAGGTCGTGGCCCAGGGCGATGGCCTCCGTCAGGTCCTCGTTCAGGTTGAGGGCGCGGGCGATGGTGCGGGCGATCTGGGCCACCTCCAGGGTGTGGGTGAGGCGGGTGACGAAGTGGTCGCCCACGGGGGCGATGAACACCTGCGTCTTGTGCTTCAGGCGGCGGAAGGCCTTGCAGTGGATGATGCGGTCGCGGTCGCGCTGGAACTCCGTGCGCAGGGGCGAGGGCTCCTCCGGCCGCTCCCGCCCGCGCGATTCGCAGCTCCTGGCGGCGAAGGGTGAGAGGAGCGACTCGCGCTCCTCCAGGCGCTGGCGGACCTCATACTCACGCACAGCCAGATGCAACCTCAAAGGTTCCGGTAGACGTCCTTGCGATGCTTGACTACGCGCACAACGGCCCGCCTTTCCGCGTCGTCGATCTCGTAGAGGATTCGATACTCACCGCTATCCACTCGGTAGCCCCGCTCTACCCCGTGAAGACGCCTCACGTCCTGCGGGCGAGGGTTGGTCTCCAGCCCGACTAGCTTCTCAAGTATCTGCCGACGGATCTTTGGGGCGAGTCGCCGGATCTCCTTCTCAGCCGGCCGGAGGACGACGACCTCCTAGCGAGAGCTCATTCGCCGGGTTCAGCCATGATCTCCCGCAGAGGCCTCCCCGGCTCACCTTCTGCCGCCAGGAACTCCTGCAAGTCCTCGAGCTCCTCCTGCTTCTCCAGCCACTCCCTCAGCGCCTCGGCCACAATGTCCCGCAGCGCCCGGCCCTGATATGCGGAGAGGACTTTGACGCTGCGATACAAGGCGGCATTGCCCAAGTCAACCGTTATGCGGGTATTCAGCGCTAGCTCTCGTGCCATGTTGATCACCCCTCGCCAAAGCATAATACCACAAAGGCGGGAAAGCGACAAGGCGCTGGCGGACTTCGGCGGCGTGGTTCATCACGAGGGCATTATAGCGACAGGAAGCCGCCGACTTTAGCCGCGCAGCCAGCGCCTATGGCCTGCTAACCGTCCCGCGCAGGACGGTCGCCACCACGTATGGCGAAGACGCGAGGGGAACCAGGGGGACTAGCCCCACTCGGGCTCCTCTGTCTTGTTCAGCTCGCCCGTTCTGCCATCTAGATATACCGCGAGCCCCATCCCTCCTTCCTCGAACGGGGGACAGTAGTCTATCTGCCACTCGAACCCCCTCCCTCCCCGTCTTCGTAGTTCGGCCCCGCATAGCTGGTTGCCCGGACTGGCCGCTTTGTAAGCGCTCCCCCCGCGGGCATCTGCTATTTGTACGGCCTCCGTGCTGTCTATCAGCTCCTCCAAAGGCAGTAGGGTGGGAGCCGAACCATGGTATCCGAAAGTGTAGCCCTCTTTGGGCTGCCCTCGGTCTACGTCCACCATGAAACCCGCCTCATCCTCGTTGGCGCCCGGCAAGTAGAAGGAGAAGCGCCAATACGTGCTTCGACCATCCCCGGATGCCATATCGTCATATTCAAACTCCCAACATCTGGTCCATATGCCACTATTGCAGCCGCTCTGAACCTCGTAGAGATAGGCATCCGGGTGCCCCGCCCTGGCAACTTGAAGGGCCAAAGGATAGCCCTCCTTAGCGCTAAGCACCCCAGGCGCCGGCGTGGCCGTCGGTGTGGGCGTCGGAGCAGCCGCACCCCCGAGGACGATGATCCCTTGCAGATAGTCGAGCGTCAGCAGCTTGCTGATGTCGGTGTGCTCAGCGAAGTAGCCGAGCCAGCCCTTCTCGGGGTCCATGTAGTAGGCAGCGGTTACCGGTACCGTCCCGCAGGTGGCCAGGGCCTGGCCGGTCTCGGTGCCGTTCGGGCCGTCCCACACCGATATCGCCCACTTGCCGGCCTGCGGGCAGTTGGCCAGTTGGCCTGGCCCTGATGGAGGCGTCGGCGTGGGCATCGGCGTGGCCGAGGGGACGGTGGCCGTCCACGTCAGAGGCCCTGCGTTGCATGGCAGAACGCCGTCAGAGTAGGGTTCATGCACAGTCAGCTCGCCTGTCGCCTGCCACTGGGTTTCGAAGTGCCCCGACATGTCGAACAGGGTGCGGGCAATGGAGAAGCTGTTGTCTTCGATGGGCGCGTCCACGGTTGGGATGGTGAACCTGTCGCAGGTTCCCCCTCCTGGGAGAGTGCCGCTGATCTTGTATATGAGCCGCGTTATGGTCGACCCGTCGGCGCTCACTTCGAACTCGATGAGCAAGTCCTGCGATGTCGTGCCTGTGTAGGTAGCGCCAGGGATGGCCAGCGACGTCGGCGTGGCTGGGGCAGAGCCCAGGGCGATGATTCCCTGCTTATCGTTCAGCGTCAGCAGGTTGCTGATGTCGGTGAACCCATCGAAGTAGCCGAGCCAGCCCTTCTCGGGGTCCATGTAGTAGGCAGCGGTTACCGGTACCGTCCCGCAGGTGGCCAGAGCCTCGCCTGTGTCGGTCCCATCCTGGCCGCTCCAGACTGATATTGCCCACTTGCCCGCCTGGGGACAGTTGTGCATAGCGCCCTGCTGGGCTTCGGAGGAGCCCGCACTCATCGCCCAGGCCAGGGCCACCAGGCCCAGGAAAAGCACTCCTCCTAGGAGTAAGAGAACAGCTTTGGCTCTTACGCTGCGCATGGTTCACCTCCCCGGATGTAGCTAGCCTAGGAAATCATCGCAACCGTAGTCCTGCCGGGGTGGCCTGTCAAGTCAGCGCGGCAGGTAGCGGGCGCAGCCGTCGTCGGTCTCTTGGTAGAAGGGCACGTTGGGCGAGAAGAGGAGGGCGTACTTGCCCTGGCGGGCCGCTTCCTCCAGGGCGTGCAGTTGCTCCGCCCTAGGCGGGCCGTCAGCCATCTGGTCCCGGCAGTAGCCCCAGTCGGCCAGAGGGCTATCCTTGGCGAAGCAGTAAACGAACTTCGCACAGTGGCTGCACTTGGGCTGAAAGGGCTCGTGCATGCCTAACCTCATCTACAAATGACCTCTCGCTCGGCTCAGGTCAAGGTGAGAACCGCGCTGCTGGTGCTGAACCCTTCTAAGTGTAGAAGAAGGCGAACTCGCAGACGCTGTCCTGAGGCAGGGTCTTCTCCAGCTCCATACGCAGGTTATCGCCCGTCTTCTCGGCCGCAGCCCGAAAGCTGGCCATGCACAGAGCCTTGCAGGGCATCCCCTGGAACTCGATGCCTGCCTCCTTCAGCTCCCGCTGAACGGCGCAAGCGAACAACTGCAGCCGTAGCTCCTTGGTGGTGGCCTTGGCGATGTTCCAGCGGTCGAGGGGACGGGACCCGATGATCGACAGCTCGACGTAGCGCTGAAAGCGGTGGGGGAAGGAGATGCCCGTCTGCTGGGCCACTTTCTCGATCATCTCGCCGGTGCGGTCCAGGTACTTGCCGTCGGCCAGGCCGATGGTGACCTCCATGACCTTGCGCCCGAAGGCGGCCAAGGCATCCTCGGCCTCCTTCTCGCTCTTGCCCTTCAGACCCTGCACAAAGCCCTTGACGTCGCAGGCCGCCGCTGTCACCCTGTACATTCGCCCTGTTACCCTGAGCGTAGCGATGGGTCTACGCCCGATGCGCAGATTCTTCGCCCAGCTCAGAATGACGCACCAGGGAGCCTGCCCTGAGTAGTAGCTGCAGAGCCTGCCGCGAGCCTGTCGAACGGGCTTCCCCGCCAGGGGCGGAGTCCGCAAGGCGGACAGCCCTGCCGAGGCCGCCCATTGACCGCGTCCCCCTCCTGCCGCTAAACTGGCGATACCATGGTCCCGCAGGCACCGTCTCTCCCCAGACGCCTCGCGGCCCTGGAGCGCAGGGCTCCCCAAATACACGAGGAGTCCACCCTCCGTCAGCACTTCGTCGAGGCCCTCAATCAGTTCCTTCATCACAAGGGCATCGCTCAGAGGGGCGTCCAAATCGTCTTAGACCAGAAGCTGGTAACCGGCCGCCCCGACGCCCGCGTCGGCGCCATCGTCTTCGAGGCCAAGCTTCCCCAGCCAGCAGGGCCAGGAATCGAGGCCGCCGTCTCCCAGGCCAAGGGCTACATCCAGGAGTTCTCCGCCCGCCACGGTGGCAGGCAAGCTCGCGGGGTCGCCTACGACGGCCTCCATATGACTCTCCTTGACGAGGCAGGCCAAGCCATCGCTTCCGGCCGCCCCTCCACCCTCGCCACCAAGCTCCAGGCCTGGCTTATCTCCCTTGCCGGAGATGTCATCGAGCCCGCCGACTTTGTGGCCCGCCTAGGCCCCACCTCCGACCCCGCCCACGAAATGATCGACGTGCTCTGGCAGTCGTTCCGCCAGTTCCGCACTCAGGTCGGCTTCATCGAAGAGGTCTTCAAGGTTTGGCAGGGCCTCTACGGCGTAACCACCAACCTCACCGCCGAAACCACACAAGGGCTGAAGCGGGCAGCCAGCCAGATGGGCATCACCCTACGCTCCAAGGCTCACGTAGAAGAATACCTATTCGTCGTAGAAACGTACCTCGCTACTCTCCTCAAGCTGCTCGTCGCCCGCGTTGCCGTCCAGCAACAGCTCACCCACTATGCCTCCCTCACCGAACTCTTCGGCCAGCAGAGCCCCGTCCTTGCTCTCAGCCAATTGGAACGCTACATCCCCCGCCTCGCTGGAGTCTTTGAAGAGGACGTGTTCCTGTGGCCTTCCGACGCCGCCGCCTACGACCGCACCACCGAAAACTCCCTCAACAATTCCCTGCACACCATGGCCCAGAACCTCGATGACGTCGACCTCGTCGCCGTCGGCCACGACTTCCTGCGTTTGGTCTACCAGCGCTTCCTCGATCCCGCCGCCCGCCGCGCCCTGGGCGAGTTCTACACCTCGCCGGATCTCGTTGATGAGGCCCTTGATGCTGTTGGCTACACCGGCCAGCTAGATAAGCGCCTCGCCGACATCACCTGCGGCAGCGGCACCTTCCTCATCAGGGCCATCCAGCGCCTCATCCACGCCAACCAAACCGCCGACGACCAGGCTCTCATCCGCGCCGTCACCCACAACATCATCGGCGTCGACATCCATCCCTTTGCCGTCGCCATGGCCCGCGTCAACTACATCCTCGCTATCGCTGACCTTCTGCCCACCGCCCGCTCCATCCCCATTCCCATTTACTGGGCCGACTCCCTCCTTCGCCTCAGCGCCGCCCGCGAGACCCTACCCGGCATGCGACGGCTTGTGACCGTCCACCTCCCCGGCCTCGACGAAAAGTTCGCCCTCCCCCATCATAGCGACCTCGATTGGCACGACCTCATGGCCCGCGTCAAGCAGGCCATCGCCCGCTTCCCCCAGCCGACCCTCGACCTCGACGCCGTGTGGGCCCGCTTCTGGCAGGACGTTCCCCAGGACACCTACCTACCCTACGAAGACACAATCCGCCGCTTCGTCACCCAGATCGTCAAGAGGCACAACCGTAACCGCGACATGCGCTGGCTTCCCCTCCTCCACAACACCCTCAACGTCGAGGAGCTTCGCCAAACCTGTGACTTCGTCGTTGGCAACCCTCCCTGGGTCCGCATTCACAACATCAGCCCCCACATCCGTGAGCGTCTCTTCGCTGAGTACAGCCTTTGCATGGACGCCGGCTGGCGCCGCGGCGCCCAGCTAGCCGGCGCCGGCCGCGGCTTCGCCCGCCAGATCGACTACGCCTTGCCCTTCGTCGAGCGTGGCATCGAATTCCTCAGACCCGGCGGCCGCCTCGGCTTCATTATCACCTCCAAGGTTATCCACGCCCTCTACGGCAACGCCCTCCGCAAGGCTCTCGTCCAGAACACCCGCATCCTCCACCTCTCCGACTACTCCCTCCACGCCACGCCCCTCTTCGAGGACGCCACCAACTACCCGTTGATCCTCAGCTTCGAGAACAGCGCCCCTGAACCGCGCCACCAGCTATCCGCAGTGGTCATCGGCCCCACGGGCGACCGCCTCGCGTTCAACCTTCCCCAGACCGACCTACCGCTCCTGAAGTCCGACCTACCGCTCCTGGACTACGACGCCGAATCCCCCTGGGCCCTTGTCCCCCCTCCCGTCCGTCGCGCCTTCGACCGCATGCAGACCGCCGCCGCCCCCGCCCCCGACGGCTCCCCTCGGCTGCGGCCCCTCTTAGGCGAGACGCCCGGCCACCAGCCCCAGATGGGCATCAAGACATCCTTCACCGCCCTGTATGTAGTGAAAAGCCTCCAAGCTACTGAATCTCCCGCTGACGTCCTGATAAGGAGCGAGGGGTACTACGAAGCTCGCACTCCGGAACAGGAACGGGTGAAGTACATGGCCCGCGTAGAAAGACGCCTACTGCGACCTATCGTCCAGGCAGCAGACATACAGGCCTGGCGCTACCGCGTCCAAGACTACATCCTCTGGACCCACGATGACCAAACCGGCCGCGTCCTCCCCGACCTCCCACCCAAGGCGAAGGAATACTTTGAACGCCACGCCGCCGCCCTGCGGGCTCGGAACGACTACCGGTCCAACATGCCTCCTTGGGCTATCTTTCGCGTCAGTAAAGACAAGCTCGGCCACAAGGTTGCCTGGAAAAGAATATCCGCCATCCTCGAGGCCGCCTACCTTCCCCCGGCCACGCACGAGTCCGCGCTCCAAGGTGAAGTCGAGCTCTTGCCTCTTGATAACGTCTACAGCATCCCTGTGCCAACCCCCACTGCAGGCTACGTCCTTGCTGCCTGGCTAAACGCCGCCGCCTCCAGGGCTTTCCTCTCAGTGCCTACCAGGCATGCTCGCGGCGCATACGCTCAGTTTGACGCCTGGGTCCTCGGCCTCCTCCCCGTCCCAGAGGCCATCGTCACCCTCCTCCGGGACGGCACCGCCGATCCCGCAGTCCACCGCCTCGAGGAGATAAGCCGCCTCCTCCACCAAGACCCCTCCCGCCCCGACCGGCCCGCCCTCGAAGACGAGCTCGACCGCCTCGTCGCCTCGCTCTACGGCCTAACCGACGCCGACCTTGCCGCCCTTCGCGACTACTTCGCCTTCATCCGCCCCCACCAACCCACCACCCCCACAACCTCCCCACACGACGAAGGAGAACCCGAAGATCTCGATCAGTAACCCCCACCCCACTGCCACCTCCCCCTTCCACCTCTCGCCCGCCCGTCCTACCATAGACCCGCAGACCACCACCGGAAGGAGGCTCACATGCCTAGGGGCGGCAAACGACCCGGCGCCGGCGCCCCCAGGGGCAACCTCAACGCCCTCAAGCACGGCCTGCGCTCCCAGCAGGTCCGCTCCCTCTCCCTTGCCCTCGCCCAAATCCCCCTCCTCCGCCGCTACCTCCAGCGCCTCGCCCGCCGTCGTCACCAGACCACCGCCGCCAGCCTCGCCCTCGCCGCCTGGCTCCGCCACCTCAACGCCCTCCACACCCCCGGCGCTCCCGGCCCCCTGCCACCCCCACCACCCCTCAACTACCGCGCCGTCCGCCTCCTCGCCCGCCACCTCGCGCACCAAACAATCAAAGAACAGGGCCCCGCGTCTATCCGCGAAGCCCCCAAAATTCGCTCTTTCGCCCAACAATCAAACGTAGCGCCCAGCGTAGTCTGTCCTGAGCTAGTCGAAGGGCCTCCTCTCGGCCTCTCCCCTCTACCTAGGCCCTGGCCACCTCGGCCAGCCTCGCCTCCGCGTCGGCGATAATCCTGCGGGTCTTGTCGATGACGTCCGGGGTGACGGAGACGGAAGTGATGCCCCACTCCACCAGCTTCTCGGTCAGGTCCGGGTAGTCGGACGGAGCCTGACCACAGATGGACGAAGTGACGCCCCGCGCCTTGGCCATCTTGATGAGATGCTCCAGGGCCAGCAGCACCGCCTCGTTGCGCTCATCGAACTCGGCGGCGAGGCGGGCGTTATCGCGGTCGATCCCCAGGACGAGCTGGGTGAGGTCGTTGGAGCCGATGGAGATGCCGTCGATGCCAACATCGAGGAACTTGTCCAGGATGAGGGCGTTGGAGGGGACCTCGGCCATCATCCACAGCTTGAAGTCCTGGGAGGGCGCCAGTCCCTCGCGTACCATGACCTCCCTCACGCCGGCTAGCTCTTCGGGGGTGCGGACGAAGGGGATCATCACCCACAAGTTGGCATAGTCTTGCCGCACTCGCTTAATGGCCTCCAGCTCCAGGCGGAAGACGTCGATGTCGCGAATGTAGCGAGAGGCGCCCCGATAGCCGATCATGGGGTTCTCTTCGAACTGCTCGTAGTTCTCGCCGCCGCGCAGATTGCGATACTCGTTGGTCTTGAAGTCGTTGGTGCGGTAGACCACCGGCCGAGGATGGAAGGCCTTGGCAAACTTGCGCAGGCTGTCGGCCAGCTTCTCGATGTACTCCTCGCTCCGCCCCTCATCGATGGCCAGTTGAGGGTGCTCACCGATCTGAGCGATCATGAACTCGGCCCGCAGGAGGCCTACACCATCAACGTTGCGGGCGGCCACGACCTCTGCTAGCTCCGGCTCCGCCAGGTTGACGTAGACTTTGGTGCGGGTCTCGATGGCCCCCATTGCCGCCTGGCGAGCCTTTTCCTGGGCAGCCCAGGCCAGCCGCGTCTCCGCGTGGCCCTCGTAGACCTTGCCCTGGCTACCGTCGACGGTCACCAGTTGACCATTGCGCAATGTAGTGGTCGCTTCCCCCGCTCCCACCACGCAGGGGATGCCCAGCTCGCGGCTGACGATAGCGGCGTGAGCGGTGCGGCCGCCGCGGTCGGTGACGATGGCCGCTGCGCGCTTCATAGCCGGCACGAAGTCAGGGGTAGTCATCTCTGCCACCAGGACGTCGCCCTGCGCTACCCGGTCGATCTCAGAGGAGCTGAGGACGATCTTCACCGGCCCCGCCGCTGCGCCGGGGCTGGCTGGGGAGCCACTGACAAGCAGCGGCGCCGTCTCCACCGTCTCCTCCGCTTCCACCGCGGCGACCGCCAGAGCGGTCACCGGCCGCGTCTGGAGGATGAATAGCTCGCCCTTTTCCTCCGCCCACTCGATGTCCTGAGGGAAGCCATAGTGCTCCTCCACCCGCTTGCCAGTGGCGGCCAGGGCGACGATCTGCTCATCGTTCAGCTTCCGCTGTTGGCGTAGCTCGCCCGGAACGGCCAGCCAGATGTTGATCTCGCCCTCGGCATCTGCCTTGGGATTCCGGACCAGCTGGCGCTCCTGGTTCACCACCCGCTTCTCCAGGATGCGCAGGCTGGCCTTGTCCAGCACGTAGAGGTCGGGCGTGATCTCGCCCGAGACGATGGCCTCGCCCAGGCCGAAGACGGCCTCGATGGCGATCTTGGAACGATCGCCGCTGACCGGCTCCAGGGTGAACATGACACCCGAGCGGGAGGATTGCACCATACGCTGCACGGGAACAGCGATGGCCACCTCTAGGTGCTCGAACCCCTTGTCGGCCCGGTAGAAGATAGCCCGCGCCTCGAAGAGGGAGGCCCAACAGGCGCGTACGGCGTCCACCACTTCGTCCTCACCCACTACGTTCAGGAAGGTGGCCTGCTGGCCGGCGAAGGAGGCGTCGGCGAGGTCCTCGGCGGTGGCCGAGCTGCGTACAGCTACCGGGCCACCGCCCAATTGGCGATAGGCCTTCTTGATCTCAGCCGCGATCTGCTCAGGCACAGGGACGCTGCGTATAAGGGATTTTATCTCCTCGGAGACCTTCTGAAGCCGAGCACTATCGTTATAGTCCAGAGGGGAAAGGAGCTTCTGGACAGTGGGGCGAAGACCGGATTGCTCAACGAAGTCGCTATAGGTGTGGGCAGTGACAATAAACCCCGGGGGTACCGGGATCTGGGCTTGGGTCATCTCCCCGAGGTTGGCTCCCTTTCCTCCCGCTAGAGGTATGTCTTGTTTGCCAACCTCCGTGAACCATAACACCTCTCGCTCGCTAGTCTTCATTTGGTTCGCCTCCTCGCCGCTTTGGGCTATGTCCTCACCGGTTCAGGGGCCACCGCTCATTATAGCATGGCCCCTCAGCCTGTCCAGAGACAATTCAGCGTGCTCTATAGCTGCGTATACGATAGACGATCGGGGAAGCCCTCTGTTACGCTTCCAGTGGCCAAATTTGGCGGCAGTTGCGCTCCTGTGCTCATTCCACCGTGACGGTCTTGGCCAGGTTGCGCGGCTGATCCACATCGCAGCCGCGGCGGACAGCGATGTGATAGGCGAAGAACTGGAGAGGGATGGCAGCTAGGATAGGCATGAGTAAGGGCGAAGCCTGAGGCAGATGGATGACATGATCGACCTTCTTGGCCAGTTCTTCATCTCCTTCGCTGGCGATGGCGATGACCGTGCCTTGCCGTGTCTTCACCTGCTCGATGTTGCTCGTGATCTTATCATAGAGTTCATCCCGTAGGGCGATGGCCACCACGGGCATCTCCTCATCGATGAGGGCGATGGGCCCGTGTTTCATCTCCCCCGCCGGATAGCCTTCGGCGTGGATGTAGCTGACCTCCTTGAGCTTAAGGGCCCCCTCCATGGCTATCGGAAACTGAACGCCCCGCGCCAGGTAAAGGAAGTTGTTGTAGCGGGAGAAGCGGTGGGCCAGCCGCTCGTACTCTTCATCCCGCTGGGTTACTTTCCCCACCAGCGAGGGCATGCGGGCCAGGGGGGAGATGAGGCTGCGCAAGTGTGCTTGATCGACGACGCCTCTCTCCTGGGCCAGATAGCAAGCCAGGAGGTAGAGAGCGGCGATGGCAGCGGTGAAGGTCTTGGTGCTGGCGACGCCCACCTCCAGTCCGCAACGGGTATACACCACCCCATCGACAATGCGAGTGGCCTGACTGCCCACCACGTTGCAGATGGTGATCTGGAGGGCCCCCTGTCGGCGGGCCTCGTCCATGGTCGCTAGGGTGTCCACCGTCTCCCCTGATTGCCCCACGGAGATGACCAGGGTATCCGGGCCCAACAAGGGCTTGCGGTAGCGGAATTCCGAGGCATTATCCACCTCGGCAGGGATACGCGCTATCTGCTCGATGTAATAGCGGCCGACCATGGCGGCATGGAGGCTGGTGCCCATGCCCACCAGCATCACCCGCCGAATCTGGCCCAGCCTGCGCCTGGGGATCGCTAGATCTTCCAGGACCACCGCCGGCGGCTCAAACTGCGCCCGCCCGCGGATAGTGTCCAGGATGGCCTCCGGCTGCTCGGCGATCTCCTTGAGCATGAAGTGCTTGTAGTTGCCCCTGGCCGCCGATAGGGGGTCATAGGGCACGGTCTGAGCTTCCTTGGCCAGGATGGTGCCATCTGCTGATAGATACGACACACTGTCTGACGTTACGGCAGCGATCTCCCCATCGGCCAGGAAAGCTACCCGACGAGTGTGAGGCAGGAGGGCGGGCAGGTCGCTGGCCAGGAACATCTCCCCCTGGCCGTAGCCCACCACCACGCCGCCGGCATTACCTACGCGGGCTGCCACCAGCTTGTCGGGCTCGCCCAGGCTGAAGACCACCATGGCGTGGGCTCCCTCCATCTGGCCGACGGCTTGGCCCACCGCCGCCTCCAGGGTGCTGCCATCCCGAAGGTAGTGCTCGATGAGGTGGGGAATGACCTCGGTGTCTGTCTCCGACACGAAGGTGTGCCCCTGGTCGACCAGCCTCTCTTTGAGGGCCAGGTAGTTCTCCACGATGCCATTATGGATGACCACCACCCGGCCCTGGCAGTCGCGGTGGGGGTGAGCGTTGATGTCGCTGGGGCGGCCGTGGGTGGCCCAGCGGGTGTGGCCGATGCCAAGATGGCTGCTAGGCCAGCGGCCGCGCAGGCCAGAAGCCAGCGTCGCCAGCTTGCCCACGCTCTTCTCGATGCACAGCTCGCCATTGTCGGCGAGCACGGCCAGGCCAGCGCTATCGTATCCCCGATACTCCAGCCGCTGCAGCCCCTCGAGAAGAATGGGAACCGCTGGCTTATTGCCTACGTAGCCTATGATGCCGCACATGACGCCTTAGTCCCAGAACAGTAGCGCGAAGCGCAAGCAAAGCCGCGGCGCATTATCTCCCCTCCAACTGTAGAAGCGGATGGTTCAAAAGCCACATTTGCAAGTTGTGCAAGCCTGATTCCGAACGCAAACGCTCCCAAATTTGTTGCCACGTCGTCAAGAGGGCGTTTGAGGAGCGTACTAGGAGGGACCCAAAGGACTGGAATTCGTCCTGGTGACTTCTGCCGCCCAGGTTGGAGTTCAGAGAGTTCACAATGGCCAAGAGCGAGAAGTCGGCCTTCCACTTCCAGGATAAGGCGGCCCCCAAGAGGTAGTTGCGGAAGAGCTGGTAGAAACGGTTTCCGTCCTTCTCGTAGTCAAAGGAAGGGGAGAAGAGGGGCTCGCTCCGCTCTTCCTCCACTCTCTCCAGAAAGGCCCTGTACTCAGGACGCATGCCTTGACTGCTTCTGCACCAGGCCTTGATTGTTTTTCCGGCCTCGCCTAGCTTGCTCTCGATCATGATTATATGCCGTTTTCCTCCCAACATGACATCGGTTTCGGTTTGCTGCTGAGTTCCGTTCTTCCCCCATGGCTCCATCTCATTTAGGAGCTCCTGGATTTCAGGGTCAATTTGCTCGCTTCCCTGGTGGGCGTCACGGCCCCAGAAATACACCGCCTCAAAATCCTCCCCCGGAGCTGCGAAGTCCCCCACCAATGATAGCTTCCCGGCTAGTTGCAGCGAGCGAAAGAGATTCCACGAAAGGGCGTCTTCACTGTGCCGGCTACCAATACGTGGCAACCCCTCCGGGAAGGCCTTCTCTATCTCTGGGCCGAATTGGCCCGGAGGGAATCTATCCTTACTCGCCTTCCAGGCTAGAACGCGGTTGTCAGGGTCAACGACGGTGTTCTCCTCGTAATCAGTATATACCGGCACACCGCTCTTACTTTGTATCTTCATGGCAATCGCTATCCCATCAAACCAACGAGCCAGCACGGCGGCGGCAAGGCTATCACCTTGGGGCCAGCTCCCGCATGCAGCGGACGACCTCCTCTACCGTCCAGTCGGGAGTAGAGGCGCCCGCTGTTATGCCCACCCGCTCTCGCCCAGTCAGCCACTCCTCTTCCACTTCGGCTGCCGTCTCGATGTGGTGGGTCTCCACGCCTGCTTCGCGGCAGACCTCCGCCAGGTGGCGGCTGTTGGCGCTGTTGTGGCCGCCGATCACCAACATCAGTTCGACCTCCTGAGCCAGCTCTCGGGCCGCCGCCTGCTGGCTGGCAGTGACATTGCACAACGTATTGACTACTTGCAGTTCGCTGATCTGAGGCAAGCGCTCGCCGATGAGGCGGCCGATGAATGCGGCGAAGTGGGCCGGATTCTGGGTCGTCTGGGGAATGATGGCCACTCGCGATGGGAGTTCCTGGGGCAGCGAATGAACATCCTCCTCAGCCAGAGCGATGCCTTTCCCCTGAGCCCAGCTCAGAACCCCCTTGACCTCGCGGTGATCGGCGTCACCGTAAACAATGACGGTGAATCCGTCCTCGGCCATCTTCTTGGCCCACCGCTGGGAGCGGGTGACGATAGGGCAGGTGGTGTCGATGATGTCCAGACCCTTGGCCTTTGCTTCCTCCAGCACCTTCGGCCCCACGCCGTGGGCGGCGATAGCCACCGCTGTGCCGCTCACACCATCGATGCTGCTGGTCACCTGAACGCCCTTCTCGGCCAGGGCAGCCACCACCTGGGGATTATGGACGATGGGCCCCAGGCTGATGACTTGCCCGCGCTCGCTGGCAGCCTTCTCCATTATGTTGATGGCCCGCCGCACGCCCCAGCAGAAGCCCATCTCCTTCGCCAGCAGTATCTCCACAGCCACACCCGCTCTCTAGGTCAGACCAATACTCTCGGCTTGCTCTTTCGATTGGCTGGCTACCAGCTCAGCGTAGACGCCCCGGTACTCCTCAGGGAGAAGCACGGCGATCTCCTTCATGATCCGCTCGGTACACTGTTCGACCAGTTCGGCGTTGAGGCGACGGCCTTTACGGAACTCAAAGGGCTTGCCGAAGACCACGCGCACCCGTGTCAAGCGGAAGAAAGAGCGAGGCACGGCCACCCCTTCGGTGCCAGTAACCGCCACGGGCACGATCGGGGCACCACTGCGCAGGGCTATGATGGCTGTGCCTGGCTGTCCCTTGCTCAGGCCTGGCTTGCGGCTACGTGTGCCCTCGGGGAACATGCCCAGCACCTGGTTCTGGCGCAGAACCTTCTCCGCCTTGCGCAGGGCTGCCAGATCGGCCTCGAATCGCCGCACAGGAATGAACCCAACCAGTCCGTACAGAGGCCCGATGATCGGCGTCCTCCACAGCTCGATCTTACCCATATAGACGATGCGCCTCGGCACCAACACCGGCAGAAGAGCTGGGTCGAGCAAGCTCACGTGGTTGGAGGCCAGGATGACCGGGCCCCGCCTGGGGACGTTCTCCAGCCCCACCACCTGCTTGCGCGTCCAGACAAGCAGGATGAGGCCAATCACCAATTTGGCGAACCGGTAGAACAGAGCGATCGCTACGGTCCTCACGACCTGCCCTCCGCCAGGGCCACTATCTTTTCCACCACCTGCTCCTGGTTCAGTCCGTCGGTGTTGATGACGATGGCGTCCTCAGCCGCTCTCAGGGGCGAATCCTCCCTCTCCGAATCGATGGCGTCCCGGCGCAGGATCCGTTGACGAGCGTCACTCTCGGTGAAAGGCCTCCCCAGGGTGGCCATTTCCTCCTGCCGCCGCCGCACTCGCTCCTCCACGGACGCATCCAGATAGACCTTCAGGTCAGCACTGGGCAGAACCACCGTGCCGATGTCGCGACCGGCCATCACCACCCTGCGTCGACTAGCCAGCCGCCGCTGGACGGCCACCAAGGCCCGCCGCACCTGGGGCACGCGGGAGACCAGGGACACCGCTGCCTCCACGTCCGGCTGCCTCAGGACAGCGGTCAGGTCCTCACCATCGACCCAGATGGTGCAGCGCTCGCTGGACCCGGCTGCCGGAGGGCCCAGCTTCATATCCACCTGGGCAGCCAATCGGACGAGGCCCTTCTCGTCCTCCAAGTGGACTCCCCGCTGAATGGCCAGCCAGGTCAGGGCACGGTAGGTGGCGCCGGTGTCTAGGAAGAGATACCCGAGTCTTTCAGCCACCAGATACCCCACGCTGCTCTTGCCCGAGGCGCTGGGGCCATCGATGGCGATGGTTCGGGGAAGCTTGTGCGCCCCCCTGCCTGTCAGTGCCTTCCGGCGTTGGGCCGCTGGCCGTCGCTGACCTGCCTCCGTCACGCCTATAGATTACCCCAAACCCCCTAGGGAGGGCGAGCCCTCTTCTTCCGTCGCTGCCAGAGAAGGAAGGCCGTTGCTGCGGCAGCAGCCGCTGGCGGCGCCACGGCCAAGACCAGCACGATGGGCGAGAGGCCATCGCCCTCATCGGCTCCTGCGACGACACCTGCCGCTCCCTGGGTAGACTGGGCAGCCCTCCTCTCCCTGTATAGAAGGGCCGGCGTCCGCGGGGATGTCCCCTCGGGGCCCGCGTCGCTGTGGGAAGATGCATCTAGGCTGGAGGCCGTGGCCTCTGGGCTGCCCTGCGTGGCGCCCAGCACCGTGGGCGACGGGCGCGGCGGATCCGGCGACGGTGATGGCTTAGGCTGCTCGGGCGACGCTGCAGGCACAACCGCCGAGGCCGTGGGGCTTTCTCTGCTGGCAACGGTGGGAGACGGCTGAGGCGTCTCCACGGGCTGAGGGGGCATTGTCGTCTCGCCAAAGGAGATGGCATCGAAGTAGACCGTCGCCTCCGCCTCCGATAGAGGGTCGAGCATCAGGCGCACCTTGGCGCTGGCAGCCTCAGCGGGGGCCACCACTGGACCGCTGCTGAGGAAGCGAAAGTCGGGGGAGTCATCGGTCAGGCGGGTCGTAGAATCGACGGTGTCGATGGCTCTGCCACTCCCATCGAGGCTGGTATACCAGGAGAGGCGCAGATAGGCGGCCTGCACGTTGGCGTTGTCCTTCAGAGCGTAGCCACTGAGAGCGTAGGCCTCGCCCCCTTCCACAGCCACCGCCTGGAAGGCCCACTTGGTGGAGGCCGTTCGGCTGGTGAAGGCAGCAGCGAACCGTCCGTCCCGGCTGGCGGCGGCGCTGCGCCGCAGTTCGCCGCCGTACTTCCGCCAGCCGAGGGGTTTCCCCTCATCGTCTGTCTCCTCAAAGCCACCGTTTACCAGCCCGGCGGGCGGGGTTGGGGTGGAGAGTGGAGGCGTGGCAGTGGACGGCACTTTTGTCGCGGTGGGAACAGCGGTGGGCGACGGACTGGCTGTGGGCGATGCGGTTGGCTCAGGCGAGGGCGATGGGCTAGCGGTGGGTGAGGGCGAGGGCGTGGGCGTGGGCGTGGGCGTGGGAGTGGGAGTGGGAGTGGGAGTGGGAGTGGGAGTGGGAGTGGGAGTGGGAGCAGGAGAGCCAGTGAAGCTGAAGTCGTCCAGGTAGACGGTGGCGCCGCCTTCGAGCACAATAATACTGACGCGAGCCGAACGAGCGGTTGCGACCGTCGTATCAGTCTCCAGGGTCAGGTAGTACCAGTAGCCAGGGTCGACTAGAGGGATAGTAGCTGAGTCATCTGCGGGATCAACTTCGTCCCCAAAACAATCCGCCTGACTGTACCACGATATGCGCAGATAGGCCGACGGCGCTTGAGCCTGTCCAGGCCATGCCACCCAGCCGCTGAACTGATAGTCGACTTCTCCCAAGGCAGGAACGCACTGGCCCACCCAATGGTAGTCCGCAGTGTCCGTGCTGAAGACCCCGGCTACCGAGTCGTTCCGCCCCAGCCCAGCCGCGACGTTCAGCTCTCCACCCCATGCCATCCAGGGAGCAACGCCGTCCTCGAACCCCCCGTTGACGAGGAGTTCGTCACCCCGAGCGGAGGGCGCCTGGAGGAGCAGCGCCGCTAGGGTCGCTGCCAGGAGCCAGGCAAGCGCCCAGGCCTTCCATCGTCCCATACTGGGGCTGCCTTTCGGCCTGCTGCGGCAGGCACAGCAGTCCTATTGTAGGAGGGAACGGCTAAGAGTCAATAAGGAGGGCGAACGGGGTTCTTAGATGGCTCGATGAAGGCGGGGGTTGGCGATGATGCCGGGGATGCGGCCGCGCTTAGCCACCGGTTTGCCTTCCACCTCCTTGATGTCGGCAGTGAAATCGATGGGGCGAGCGCCGCTGATGTAGCTGCCCACGCCGAAGCTGTCCACCGGGGCACCCGCCTCCAGGAACGCCCGGATGCGGGCGGGGGTCACGCCGCCGCTGACGACTAGCTTGACGTGCTGAAATCCGGCCAGGTCGAGCCGAGCCCGCGCTTCTATCACCAGGTCGGGAGTAACGCCCCCTCGCTCGCCGGGGGTGTCCAGGCGCACGCCGTAGAGGCGATCGCCCAGGGCGTGGGCGGCCTGCAGGGCCTCCTCCGGCTCGTCATGGAAGGTGTCTACCAGGACGATGCGCGGGACCTCGGGCGGCATGTGCTTGTCGAAGGCTAGCGTCGCCCGCGCTGTATCGCCGAAGCAGAGCATCATGGCGTGAGGCATAGTCCCCGAAGGGCTCACACCCGCCAGTTGGGCGCCCGCGGGAGTCGAGCAGGAGACGCAGCCGCCCACCATGGCGGCGTACTCCATGGCCGCCACCACCGCCGGGTGAACGTGGCGGGCGCCAAAGCTCACTATGGGCAGGCCTTGGGCGGCCTCCACGCACTCGCGGGCGGCGGTGGCCCAGCCACTCTCGTGGGCCAGGATGCCCAGGATGGCCGTCTCGTAGACGCCGAAGGAGAGATAGGGGGCGGTGACTCGCAGGGCGACCTCCTTGAGACGAAAGGACTTGCCCTCCTTCAGGGCCCAGACCTCGCCATCGGCTGGGAGGGCCTGGCCAAGGAGGGCCAGCACCTCCTTCATGCCGCAGAGGATACCGTCGCCGCTGGGGAAGAACTCCATGGTCACCCGCGGGTTGACCTCCTCCAGCTCCATGATGCGGTGAGTGCGCAGGAAATAGACATCGGAGGTATCGCCGGCCAGCACCTGTGGGGATAGAGGAAAGGGGGTCTGGCCCACAGGCTGCTCCTCTGTCATGGTTTCTCCCTCCCTTCAGCGGGCGGGCCTACTACCTTGGCCCCCAGGATCTTCTCCATGTGCCGTAGGGCATAGCGATGAGCTTCCTGGTCGAAGGTGGCCACGCAGTCCGCGGGTACCTCTACCAGGTAGTCCCGATTGCGAGCATCGGCCACCGTGTGCATCACGCAGATGTCCGTGCAGTCGCCCACGACGATGATCTTGTCGGGGTTCAGCTCGCGCAGTCGCTCCTCTATGTTGGTGCCGTAGAAACCGCTGAAGCGAGTCTTGGGGATGACCTCGTCGGCGAACTGCCGCAGCTCGGGGATGATCTCTGCCTCCTCTGTGCCTCGAATGCAGTGAGGCGGGAACATCTGGAACTCCTTGTCGTCGGGGGCGTGGCTATCGCAGAGGAAGATGATGTGCGAACCCTTGGCCCTCTCCTTCTCCAGCAGGCGACGGATGTCGGGGATGATCTGGCGGATGGTCTCTCCTACGTAGAGGGGATAGCCCTCCTCGCAGAAGCCACGCAGCATATCCACCACCAGCACCACGTTGGCCACCAGTCCACTCCCTCTAAGACGAAGACGCAGCCACTGAGCCACGCCCTCTTACACCTATCCCTTCGCGGGGGTAATCGCCTCCCTAGCGACGCAGAATAATTCTTCTCAGGAACAACGTCTCCTGAACGTCGTAGGATCCTCCGGGTTGGTTCTCCTCCTCTTTTCTGGCCGGAAGGCGGCTTGTCTTTTTCTTGGCGGGCTGCCGCCTTATCAACGACACAGGCAGCTGAACAGCCCGTCTGCCCAGCATCCGCAGCAGCATCTGGACGGCGGCGCCCAGAGCGAAGACGGCCGCTCCCTGGGCCACCGCCGGCATCGCGCTTCGCCAGGCGACAGGAAGCTGGGAGCCATTGCGGGCGGCTGGCACCCTGACGTTGCGCAAGGAGGCGCCACACTTTCGACAGAAATTATCGTCCAAGGAGCAGAGATCGCCGCAGTTGGAACAACGCATGGCTCGCCTCCTTAGCCCAGGACCCCCAAGCTGGCCCTATTATAGCAGCCCCTTGAGACAAACGACAACGGCGGCGCCTGTTAGCCGAAGTGATGGGCGTGGCGGGTCAGCAATGCCTCTCGCGTGGGCAGGCCAGCCCGACAGCCCATGCTGGCGAGGCAAAAACCGGCGGCCACGTGGCCCAGGGAGGCGCAGCGAGACAGAGGCTCCTCTGCCAGGAAACCCCAGAGGAAGCCGGCAGCGAAGGCGTCGCCGGCACCGGTGGCATCGACGATAGGGCCCTCGTGGGTGGGCAGCGCCGGCAGCGCCCAGCGGCTGTCCCTGCTCAGCAGCCAGCAGACGATGGGCAGCTCCCTTCGTTCCTCCGCGACTGCCTCCGTCTCCATCCAGGGCTGGCGCGTCATTCCCCGCCCGAAGGTCACCACCACCGTCTGGCAGCCGAGGTCGAGGAGGGCCTCAGCGGCGGCAGGAAGCTCCAGCCCCGTCAGCTCTCTGAGCTCATCAGCGTTGGCGAAGGTGATCGTGCAACGGCTGACCAGCTCGGCCAGGGCATCCAGGCCACCATGGGCCAGCAGGGCATCAATAAACAGGGCCGTCACAGCGGTCGGGGGCAGAGCCTCGACAGCGCGTCTCTGCACAGCGAGAGGAATAGCGCCCCCGAAGGAGGAAAAAAGGATGAGACGAGCGCTGGCCAGGTAGGCCGCGTCCAGGTCCTCCGGCTCGAAGAGAGCGTTCGCTCCCTGTTCGGCGTACATGGCCCGATTGCCCTCTTCGTCAGCGAAGGCGAGCACCGAGCCGGTGGCGACCCCCGCCTTGCGCGCGATGTAGCTGGTGTCCACCCCCACCTCGACAAAGGAACGGACGACGGTCTCGCCATCGGCGTCGTCGCCCACCGCGCCCAGAAAGCCGCAGTGGAGGCCCAGCTTGGCCAGGGCATAAGCGGTATTGGCGGAGCAGCCGCCGGCATCCACCACTACCTCGTCGATCAGTTGGGCGCCGTCGGTGACGACCCGGGGCACAGAGTAAATGCGGTCTATGTTCAGGGCGCCAATGCCAATGACGTCGAAAGCGGGCATGGCCTATCCCAGCTCCGCCGCTCCCTCGCGCACTAGGCGGCGAAAGCGAGCGTGCACCGCCAGCGCTTTGGCGATGTCGACGCCGGCCAGCCAGTGATAATGAGCACCAGGCGCCTCGATGGCCTTGGCCAACCGCGACACGAAATCGCGCGCTCCCTCCAGGTCACCGCTCTGCCAGACCCTTAGCAGAGGCAGAAGAGCGGCGAGAGACGTGGAGGCCGCCCCCACTGTCCCACACTCCAGGGCGTACTGGTTGCCGTTGAAGACGACGGCCAGGCCGCCGGCATCGCGGACGGTGGTGAGCATGGCATTGTCAGTGATGCTATCGCCCACTACCACCCAGCGGGAGGTCTCCAGTTGGGCAGACTCGGCGAACCTAGCCAGGGCCTCCACCTTCCGCTTCCCGCCGACGGGCTTGACCGATGCCACTGCATCCCCCAGAGGCGTGCCGGGCAGCTCCTCCCAGTAGAAGTCGTCGAGAAGAGCCTGAAGGCGCCCATCGTCCTCCTGCACGTCCCGCTGGCGCAGGGCCAGCTCGACGCGGGCCACCGCCCCGATATCGTCCTGGGTCAGACGAGCGGCGACCTCTTCCAGAGGGAAGCTGGTGCAGGCCAGTCGCTCCGCCGCCAGACCCAGCCGCTGAGCCAGCCGCTGGGCGTACTGCTCATAGGTGGTGGTGATGCAGAAGACCTGATACCCCTCGTCCGCCAGTTGGGCGATAGTTTCTGCCGCCCCTTCCACCAGAGGGGCCGATTCGGCCAGGCGCTCAATATGGAAGACACTCAGGCGGTGGTAGAGGAGGAAGGGGACGATAAGCGCTAACGTGTCGCCGGGCTCGTAGTCGGGCCGACCGGCCAGGGCCAGGATGTCATCGTAGCGGCTGATGGCCCGAAATACCTCGTGACCTCCCGGGACCAGGCCCATGAGCTCGAAGGCGGCGTCCTGGGAGGTAAGAGGCCCCTCCATGTCGAAGGCAATGCAGCGAGTCGATTCCTGGTTCATGCCGAACCCACCAAACGGTCGATCTCCTGCGTCAGGTCGTATGCGGCGATAGGGCGGCCGTCAGTGTCCACCACTCGCCCGCCCTCGATGCGCACCTTCCCATCGGCGAAGGCCCGCAGGGTGGCCACCACCAGGGGAAGCTCGCGCATTACGCCCTGACGGCGGATCTCCCGAAACAGCCGATTGCCCTCGCCTTCGCTGGCTCGCACCTCACCCGCGCTCCTCCCCTCCAGCTCCGCCCACAGCCCGTCGAAGGCGGGCCCACGGACGCCATAGGTGCAATAGGTGACGGGCGGGCCTTGGTCGAGTTTTGGCGTTGCCAGGTGCATCATCACCCCTGCCGTCGATGCCCCCTGCTCCATGAGCTGCCAGATGACCTCCTGCCAGGTGCCAGTCGGCCCGCCGGGCGGCGCCGGGTGGAGGTTGAGGAGATTGTAGCGCTGGCAGGCCTCCTCTGTGAAGATAAGCATATAGCCAGCGAGGACGCCCAGGTCGAAGGGATGTGCCTCCAGCAGACGTATTACCGTCCGGTCGTAATCCGCCCGCCAGGCGGGCAGCGGCTCGCCAGCACGAGCGGGCGGTTCGCCTCGATCCTGGCGAAAGCGTCTCGATGACAGGCAAACCAGGGGTATGCCGTAGCCTTCCACCAGATCGAAGAAGCGGTCGCTGGCCGGATTCTCCCCCCGCTCTCGATTACTGAAGACGAAGGCGATGCGGGCCGTCAGTTCGCCGGCCTGGATGGCCTGCCAGGCCGTCTCCAGGAGCTGACAGGCGGCCTCATCGCGCCCGGTGGAGAACCAGCCGATACGCAGCATGATCGTCCTTTTATCCTGCCGGCCGCCAGCCCAGGCGGCGTCGCAGCCAGGCCCAGCGGCTCGAAAGGTGCACTAGCGGGCTGGACAGTCGGCCCACGATGCGTCCCTGCTTGAGGGCCTGGAGGAACTCCCGCGGCCCCTCGAAGTCGGGCATCTCCACCGAGGCCCGCCCCAGCTCTCGCGCCGTGTGAGCATCACTGCCCGCCGACATCGCCAGGCCGTGCTCCTCAGCGAAGCGAGCCGCGTGCTCGTTGTCGCGCCGCCGGGTGGTGCGCGCGTTCAGGGCCTCGATGATCTCCACCTGGGGCAGGATGCGCATCAGCGCTGCCTCGGCCAGGCGGGTGCCGCGAAGTCGGTCGAACGGGTGAGGTACACAGACCAGCCCGCCCTGTTCCTTAATGCGCCGCACCGTCTCCTCGGGGCTGAGCCCGGCCGGCACCTCTTCCTGGAGGAAGAGGCCAATGATCTCGCCCTCCGAGCTCCCGACCTCCTCCCCGATGATCACCTTGAAGGAGGCCAACTTCTCGATGGCCAGGGCACCACCAATAGCGTTGTGATCGGTGACGGCCACGCAGTTGACGCTCCGGTTGACACAGGCCTGCACGTATTTCTCAGGTGACGTGAGGGAGTCGGGCGAGAAGTAGGTGTGAGTGTGGAGGTCAGCCTTCAGCAAGGGGCTCGTCCTCCTCGTCCTCGGGGGCGTAGGTGGGCTCTTCCTCGTGCAGCCCCCTCGAGGCCTCTTTCCGGTAGGCGGCGAACACTTCCTGCAGACGAGTGATACGCAGCTCCGCTTGGTCAAGGAGTTCCTGACACCCCTGGGCCAGGCGCATCCCCTCCTCGTAGAGGGCCAGGGCCTCCTCCAGAGGCAGACCGCCCTCCTCCAGCCTGGCCACCGTCTCCTCCAGACGGCGGAAGGCCTCCTCGAAGCTTTCGCCAGCCTCAGAAGCCATGCTGCCGCGACACCTCCGCTGGGAAGTGGCCATCGGTCACCTGCACGTCCAGGCGGTCGCGGCCCTTGACCTGGCTGACGCTGCGCACCACCTGGCCATCGGCCCGCCGCTGCACGAGGGCATAGCCACGGGCCAGCGTGCCCCTGGGCTCCAGGGAGCGAAGTTGCAGAGCATGGGCCTTTAGGCGCTCCCGATGGCCGTTCAGAGTCTGGGCCATCGCTGACTGGGCGCTGCCCAGGAGGACGGCCAGTCGCTGCCTCTCCTTGTCCACGTCGGGGGCGCTGCGGCGCAGGCGAAGCAGGAGCTGGTCCACTGCCGCTCGATGACGAGCCACATGGCCAGTCATCCACCCCGCGAGGGTGACCATAGAGCCCGTGATCTGGCGGGAGACCTCTCTTCGGTCGGGCACCACCAGCTCGGCTGCCGCTGAAGGGGTGGGAGCCCGCAGGTCGGCCACGTAATCGGCGATGGTGTAGTCGGTCTCGTGGCCCACCGCCGATACTATCGGTATGCGGCTGGCATAGATGGCCCGGGCCACCATCTCCTCATTGAAGGGCCAGAGTTCCTCTAGCGAACCGCCGCCGCGGGCGACAATGATCACGTCGATATCTGACTCACGGTTCAGACTGGACAGCGCCTCCACGATGGCTGGCGCCGCCTCGTCTCCCTGCACAAGGGTAGGAGCGAGGATGATCTCGGTCAGCGGCCAGCGGCGTCCGACGATGTTGCAGATGTCGTGGAAGACGGCGCCAGCGGGGGAGGTGACCACGCCGATGCGCCGCGGGAAGGCGGGAAGCGGCCGCTTGCGCGAGGGCTCGAACAGCCCCTCCTCCTCGAGCTGAGCCTTGAGGCGCTCGAGCTGGGCCTGCCAGATGCCCACGCCGGCCGGCTGGACGAAATCGACGTTCAGTTGCAGCTCGCCCCGCCGCTCGAAGAAGGAGATGCGGCCGTGGGCTGTCACCTGGGTGCCATCCTCAAGGGGCGTGCCGGCATACTGGCGGCGGAACATCACGCAGCGAACCTGGGCCGACTCGTCCTTGAGGGTGAAGTAGGTGTGGCCGGCCGCCGAGCGAGTGAGGTTGGAGACCTCTCCCTCCACCCAGAGGTCGGCCAGATGGGTGTCGGTCTCCAGGAGCTCACGGACATAGGTGGCGACCTGACCTACGGAATAGATCTCCCTCATCGACCGCTGGCCCTCTCCAGGTATTGACCGCTGCGGGTGTCGACCTTCACCACGTCGTCGGTATTGATGAACAGAGGCACCTGCACGGTCAGGCCCGTCTCCAGGCGGGCGGGCTTGGTGCCGCCCTGGGCCGTATCGCCGCGAACCCAGGGATCCGTCTGGGCTACCTTCAGCTCGACGGCGGCTGGCAGTTCGATACCGATGGCCTGGTCGCCGTGGGTGAGGAGCTGGCAGACAGCGTTCTCGCTAAGATACTGAAGAGCGTCGCCTAGCTGCTCTGTATTGAGGACGGTCTGGTCATAGGTCTCGGTGTTCATGAAGTAGTGCAGGTCGCCGTCGGCGTAGAGGTACTGGGCTGGCTGGCGCTCCACCCGCGCCCGCGAGAACTTGGTGCCCGCCTGAACCGATCGTTCGATGATGTGGCCGGCGCGGATGTCTTTGAGCTTCATGCGCACCTGGGCGGAGCCTCGTCCCATCTTGATGTGCTGAAAGTCCAGCACCTGATAGAGCACGCCGTCTATTTCGATGGTTATCCCTTTGCGCAGGTCACCGGCGTCGATCATCGTTGCCTCACCCCAGTTCTACTCGAGCTCACCGGAAGGTAGGCGGGCGCCAGCATCCGCAGGTGGTCGGCCGTCGGTGGGTTGATTGTGGACCCCCGCCTCAAGGCGGGGGCATCGGACTCGCCTCCCCATGCCCCAGCCTTCAGGCTGGGGTCGTGTGTGAACCTTGAAGCCCAGAACCCACCGATCACGAGCCAATTACCCACCATCCGAGTTATACGAGCTCGCTTCCCAGAATACCAAGGGCCATCAACCCCCCGAAGACGACGATGAGATTGGCCGTCTGCTGGGGCAGGAAAGCCAGGGCTTGTCGCAGTTCCTCGCCGGCGGCGTTCAACTGGCGGATCATCCTCAGGGGCAACACGATTGTGGGAAGGGCAAGCAACACCCAGGGAGTAACGGCCGCCCCGAAGGCTATCACGAAGGCGTAAGGGGTCAGCACCAGGAGGTAGTAGGCGTACCTCGAGCCGCGCTCGCCTAGGGCCTGGGCCAGAGTCCTGGCGCCGGCCTTGCGGTCGGCTCGGGCATCGCGATAGTTGTTGGCGTGGACGATGGCAACGATGAGCAGCCCCAGGGGCAGGGAGAAGAGCAGGGGCAAGAGGTCCAGCTTCTCCGTTTGCACGAAGTAGGAGCCCAGCACCAGGAAGGGCCCGAAGGAGATGAATATACCCAGATCGCCCAGAGCTCGGTATTTGTAGCCCAGGGGGTCGGCCGTGTAGAAGAGGCCCAGGAATAGACCAGCGGTGCCCAGGGCCAGGAGCTCCCAGCCGCTCTGGGAGGCCAGGTAGCCACCGATCGCCGAGCCAGCCAGGAAGAAGACCCCGATCAGCAACAAGACGTCTCTGGGCCGCAGCATCCTGTCCACCAGCGTCCGGTCATCGGCGTGGGCAACGGTATCGGCGCCCCGCTGGAAGTCGAAGTAGGTGTTGGTAAGGTTAGCGCCGATGTGGAAGAAAAGGCCGCCCAGCAGGGTGAGCAAGTAGAGCGGCCAGTCCCAGAAGTCGGCCCGGTAGGCCAGGGCGCCCCCCACCAGCATAGGGATGATGGACGCCGGGAAGGACCAGGGGCGCAGGGCCAGGAGCCAGGCCTTGGGACCACGAGGCACTGCCGCCTGCTCGCCGGAGCTGGCGGCGCGGTTATCGGCGTCAAGGGAGTTTCTCACCATAGCAAGTCCTCCTCCCGAAGGGCCACGCCAGCGACGTAAAACATTGGTCTCAACTGCCGCTCTTCTGCGCAGCAGCGACAACCCTCGCTTTCGGCGCCTTCGTAAGCATCCGTGGACGGCCATTCTCCAGCACGACCATATCCTCAATGCGAACGCCGCCCCAGCCGCTGACGTAGATGCCCGGCTCGATGGTAAACACCATGCCGTCGGCCAGCACATCCTTCGAGGCACGGATCAGGCGGGGCATCTCGTGGACCTGCAGGCCGACGCCGTGGCCAAGGCCGTGGCCGAAGTTCTCGCCGTAGCCTGTCTCAGCGATCACGTTGTGGGCCAGTAAGTGGGCCTGCTCTCCGGTCATGTCCTTGCGGATGAGCGCCTCCGCCGTCAATTGGGCCGTCAGAACTATATCGTAAATCTTGTCGAATTGCTCGTCCGGCTGGCCGAAGAAGAGAGTGCGGCTGAGGTCGGAGCAATAGCCGCCCAGGCGGACTCCCATGTCGATAAGGATGGGCTCCCCCTTCTGTATCCTCTCGTCACGAGGGTAAGCGTGGGGCATCGCCGCCCAGGGACCGGCGGCCACAATGACCTCGAAGGAAACGCCTTCGCCGCCATGCTCGCGGATATATTTCTCGATCTCCCAGGCCGCCTGCGCCTCCGTCCAGCCGGGCTCGATGCGCTGGGCGATGGCCACGAAGGCCTCGTCGCCCAGGTCGACGGCCCGCTGGATGGCGGCCAGTTCGTCGGCGTCCTTTATCGCCCGAAGTTGCTCCACCAGAGGCGGCGCTGCCAGCAACCTCGGTCGCTGGGAGGCGGGCATGTCCTTGACAGCTTTAGTAATCGTCTGGTAGGTGGCGACGGTGATATCGCTCGCCTGGAAGCCCAGCCTCTTGCCCGCCAGCCCCGCCTTGCTCACCAGCGAGGGGAACCAGTCGGGCAGGGGACCGCTGGCCGGGAAGAGGGTGAAACCGGTGGCCTCGCGCTGGGCCTGCTCGTAGTAGCGGAAGTCCACAGCGATGAGGGCCATCTCCTGGGTGATCAGCAGATAGCCCATGGAGCCGGTGAAGCCGGAGAGATAGCGGCGATTGGCACCGATGTTTCCGAAGGTGTCCTCGACGGGGCTGCTGACCAGAAGGCCGTCCAGCTCCACCTCCGCCATCTTCTGGCGAAGCCTCTCCAGTCGGTTACTCACGGCCCTCCTCTCTCACCAGAGCCGCCAGGGCGTCCAGGGCGCGCAAGTAGCCCTCCCACCCCTGGCCGGAGATCTGCCCGGCGGCGATGTCGGCCACAACCGAGTGGCGGCGGAAGGACTCGCGGGCCTGAATGTCGGACAGATGCACCTCGATGAAGGGCAGGCCGCAGTCCTCCAGGGCATCCCGCAGCGACAGACCGTAGTGGGTGAGGGCGCCGGGATTGATTATGATGCCTTGCGCCTCCTCGGCTTCCGCTTGGATGAAGTCGATGAGGGAGCCCTCGTGGTTGGACTGGAAGGACCGGATCTCTACCCCTCGCTGGGCTGCCCGCTCGGCGAGCCGCGCCTCGATCTCCTTCAGGGTAAGGGTGCCATAGATGTCTGGCCGGCGCTTGCCCAGGGTGTTCAGGTTAGGCCCATTGATAAGAAGGAACCTCATTCGTCCTCGCTCCGCCTTCGTCGCGACCGCCACACATTGAAGAAGGCAGCATTATACACGCGCCGCTTCTCGGCCTCGCTGACGTGGGTGTAGATCTGGGTGCTGCCTACGCTGGCGTGCCCCAGAAGCTCCTGCACCACCCGCAGGTCGGCCCCGCCGTCCAGCATATGGGTGGCGAAGGTGTGACGCAACAGGTGAGGGAACACCCGCTCGTCGAGGCCGGCCTTGAGGGCGCAGCGGCGCACCATGATCTGCACCGCTCGCGCCGAGAGCCGTCCACCTTCCTTATTGAGGAAGAGGGCCCTTTCATAGGAGCGATGAACGAGGGCTGGCCGCCCTTCGCGCAGATAGCGCTGCAAGGCATCGGCCGCTGCCCTCCCCATAAGGGCGATGCGTTCCTTGTTGCCCTTTCCCACCACTCGCACTTCCTGTTCGTCGATATCTACGTCGCTGGTATCCAGGGCTACCAGCTCGCTCAAGCGAACGCCGGCGGCGTACAGCAGCTCGAGGATAGCCCGGTCGCGCAGGGCCTTGGGGCTATCGCCCTCCACTGCCCCCAGGATAGCCAGAACCTGCTTGGGCGAGAGGAAGCCGGGCAGACGACGCCCCTTCTTGGGGCTGTGGACGCCCGCCAGCGGGTCGTGCTCGATGTGACCCTGGCGAGCCAGGAAGCGGTAGAAGGAGCGGATGGTGCTCACCCTGCGGACGATGCTGCCCGGAGCCATCTTCTGCTCCCTCAGCCCGGCCAAATACCCGCGCAGAAGATAGCGGTCGACGTCGCGGATGTCCCGACCGGCATCCTCGGCATAGCGGCAGAAGGAACGGATGTCGCTCTCGTAGTTGCGCAGGGTGTAGGGCGACAGGTTGCACTCAGCCTGAAGGAAGCGCAGGTAGGCCTGAAGCAGCTTCTCCATGTCGCTCTTGCCTAGACTATCGCCGGCCTACCGGCAGGTCCGTTGTCGCAGGCGCCTCCTGCGGCGGTTGGCCCCGCCAGCGACACTGACTACAGCGGGCGCGGCCCTCGCCAGCGGCCAGTAGCAGGCCGCCGCACTCAGGGCAGGGCGTGGGCAAGGGGCGGCTCCAGGTGGTGAACTGGCACGAAGGGTAGTTGGCGCAGCCGTAGAAGACACGGCCGCGGCGGCTGCGCTTCTCCACAACGTCGCCGCCGCACAGGGGGCAGCGAGCGCCCGTCTTTACCAGGAGGGGCCGTGTGCCCTGGCACTGAGGATAGCGGGAGCAGGCCAGGAAGGGCCCATAGCGGCCCCGCTTGGCGACCATGGGGGAGCCGCACTGGGGACAGGTCTCCTCGACGGCAGGCAGAGGCTCCCCCTCGCCTTCCAGCGGCCGAGTGTTTCGACACTGGGGATAGCCAGAGCAGGCCAGAAAGCGGCCCCGCTTACTCCAGCGAATGACCATCGGCCGGCCGCATTGGTCGCACACCTCGCTCGTCTCCTGACGAGCCACCGGCGCTTCGCTGGCGGCCTCCAGGGCTCTCATCAGGGGAGCGTAGAAATCCTGCACCACCGGCTGCCAGGGCCTCTCGCCGCGGGCGATCTCGTCCAGTTCGTCCTCCATCTCGGCGGTGAAGTTCACGTCCACGATGTCGGGGAAGTAGGTAGTCAGCAGATCGTTGACCACGAACCCCAGCCCGTGCGGCCTGAGGCGACCGTTCTCCTTTCCCACGTAGCCTCGCCCCTGAACGGTAGCGATGATCGGCGCGTAGGTGCTGGGCCGACCGATGCCCTTCTCCTCCAGAGCCCTGACCAGGGTGCCCTCGGTATAGCGAGAAGGCGGCTCGGTGAAGTGCTGCTCAGGGAAGAGCCCGAGGAGACGAAGGAGATCGCCCGCCGCCAGCTCGGGCAGAGGGTTCTTGCCCAGGTCCTCCTCCTCGCCCTCTTCTCTTGCCTCGGTGTAGAGATGACGGTAGCCGGGGAATGCAAGCTGGGTATTGACGGCCCGAAAGAGGTAGACATCGCGGGCGGGGGAAGGCCTGGCCTCGATGTCTACCGTGGTGACGTCATAGAGAGCGTCGGCCATCTGGCTGGCCACCATACGCTGCCAAATCAGGGTATACAGACGCTCCTGGTCGCGGTTGAGGTAGCGCCGAACCTTCTCCGGCTCGCGGTAAGTGGAGGTAGGGCGGATGGCCTCATGGGCCTCCTGGGCCCTCTTCACTCTCTTCTTGTATACGCGGGGCGAGGGATGCAGGTAGGGCTGGCCGAGCTTCTCCCGAATATAGGCCCGCGTCTCCTCCCTGGCCGAATCGGCAACCTGAGTGGAATCGGTGCGCATGTAGGTGATGAGCCCTACCTCGCCTTCCTCGCCGATGGCCAGCCCCTCGTAGAGCTGCTGGGCGATGCGCATCGTCTTCTGGGCTCCGAAGCCCAAGCGACGGCCGGCCTCCTGCTGGAGGGTGCTGGTGATGAAGGGCGGCGAAGGTCGCCGCGCCTGTTTCTTCTTCTGGACGGCGGCCACGCTGTAAGCCGCCGATTGGAGAAGGCGCACCAGGCGATCAGCCTCTTGTTGGCTACCGATCTCCAGCTTCTTCCGCTTGCCGGCCAGCGCCGTCAGCTTGGCACGAAAGCTCTGGGGGTCATCCCCCTTCGATAGCTGAGCCTCGATGGTCCAGTATTCCTTGGGCACGAAGCCCTGGACCTCCCTCTCCCGTTCCACCACCAGGCGCAGGGCCACCGATTGCACTCGCCCGGCCGAAAGGCCACGCGCCACCTTCTTCCAGAGAAGGGGGCTCAGGTTGTAGCCGACCAGGCGGTCGAGGATGCGGCGAGCCTGCTGGGCCTGCACCAGTTGCATATCGATGGCACGGGGGCGACGGAAGGCGTCCCGCACCGCCTGGGGGGTGATCTCGTGGAAGACCACTCGCTTCAGGGAGGCCTCGTCCAGGCTGGCCGCCTGCACCAGGTGCCAGGCGATGGCTTCGCCCTCGCGGTCGGGGTCGGTCGCTAGAAAGACGGCCTGCGCTCTCTCGCTGGCGGCGGCTATCTCGTCCACGACCCGCCGTTTCTCCTTGGGGACGATATAGTAGGGGTCGAAGCCGTGCTTGACATCCACCCCCAGGGCCGACTTGGGCAGGTCGCGCACGTGGCCAACGGAGGCCTTCACCTCGTACTGACGGCCGAGGATGTTGGCCACGGTACGAGCCTTGGCGGGTGATTCCACCACCACCAGGCTCTTGCTGCCTCTTTTCGCCACTGGGGTCATGTTCCGTAGACCGCGCCAGCCTCGCGAGTACGCACGTAGCTCATGGGGCCCATCTGACGCACCAGGCCCTTCAGCTCCAGCATGGCCAGAGCGCTGCTCACGGCTGCGATGGGCAGGCCGCTGCGACGGCGCACCTCATCGATATGGATAGGCTCCGTAGAGATATGACGCAGGAGGAGTGCCTCCGTATCGCTGGCGGGAACCAACTCCTTCATCTCCATCTGCTGGGGCACCATCGTCAGGTTCAGCTCCTCCAGGATGTCCTGAACGTTCTGCACCAGCTTGGCCCCCTCCTGGATGAGGCGATGGGTGCCACGGCTCTGAGCGGAGAAGACGCTGCCCGGCACGGCGAACACCTCCCGATTCTGCTCGAGGGCCAGGCTGGCGGTGATCAGGGCGCCGCTCTTCAGGTCGCCCTCCACCATCAGCACACCCAGGCTGAGGCCGGACATGATGCGATTGCGACGGGGGAAGTAATGGCCCTGCGGCTGAGTGCCCAGGGGGTAGTCGCTCACCAGGGCGCCCCGCTCGCGGATCTCCTGGGCCAGCTTGAGGTGCTCAGGCGGATAGACAATGTCCAGGCCGCAGGCCATCACGGCGATCGTCCTGCCGCCGCTATCCAGGGCCGCTCGATGGGCTATGGAATCGATGCCCCTGGCCAGGCCGCTGACGATCGTTACCCGCTGAGCGGCGACGTCAGCCGCCAGATGTTCGGCCACCTGGCGACCGTAGGGAGTGGGGCGGCGGGTGCCCACCACCGCCAGCGCCCACTCGTCGGCCTCGGTCAGTTCACCGCGTAGGTAGAGGACGGGGGGAAGGTCGTAGATCTCCTTGAGGCGCGGCGGATAGGCGGGGTCGTTCCAGATGATGGCCTGCACGCCGTAACGGGCCAGGCGCTCCATCTCCGCCTCGGGGGAGATCTTGGGGCGCTGGGCGACGATGGTCGCCGCCGTCTTCTCATCCAGGCCGGCTGCCCGCAGCTCGGCGGGGGTGGCCGTCCAGGCGTTCTCCAGGCGGCCGAAGTGCTTCTCCAGGAGGGAGTAGCGCGCCCGCCCGATGCCGGGTATGCGGTTGAAAGCCACCCAGTACTGAATATCGTTCGCTTGGTCGGCCATAAGCGGCACAATTGTAGCATGGGCCTGGGGAAAAACAAAGGAGAGGGCGCTAGGCCGTGGCCGTCCCTAGGGGTTGGTGCAGGTCTTGCCCATATCGTCGTTGCTGTACACGAGCACGTCGAGGATGTTCAGGGTGCCGTCGCGGAGACCAGCGGCCTGGTCATCTAGTAGAGCCCTTCCGCTATCTTCACCGTCTCCTGCAGCGGCAAACCGTCGGCGACAACCAGGGTGATGCCGAAGTCCTCGGCCACGATAACTATGGAGTGACCGTACCCATCGGGGGTAATGGGCTCCACAAGTACCGCCGGCTTGCCGGCGATCGTTGCTGCCGATATCCTGTCGGCTGAGGCGGTGGTGTCGGCAGCATGCTCCCCCTGACGGCGAGCGATGAAGAAATGCACTCCTTCGTCGCGGATGACCCACTGCCGTTCGACGCTAGCCAATATCCCCTTGCAGATCATAGGCGGCCACATGGGGGAGGTCTCCTCAGCGCCGGTGGGGAGGTAGGTGGGGGTGATCTCCATGGGCGTCCCGGCGACCTCGCTCATGGTGACGTATTCGCGCTCTTCAGACTTGACGTAGTTGCAGGCCGACTCGCGGTAAACGGCGGGCTCGGCATTCGTCGGGTACAGGCGGATGCCGTTCACCATCCCCTCGAACCTGGGTTTGGCCTCCTCTTCCTGCCTGGCCTGTTCCCGCTCCAGGATGATGTCGGAAACGCCCTCCGGGGGCTCATCTCCCTGGCTTGCGACCACCACGGCGCCGACGGTAATGCCGCAGGCCACAACAGCCACGAGGATTCCCACAATAAGCCGCTTACTCATTGCTCGCCACCTCCACTACCCTGCCCGCTCATTGTACTCCCCGCCCCAAGACACCCTGTCACCCCCCCCACGACCATTTCTTTTGCGGCAATTGCATGGCGGGGCTTCATCCGGGCGGGTAGCCAGAGCTATGATGAGAGCTGCAAGCCGAAGGGAGCGAGGCGGGACTATTTCTCTTCCTTGCCGCCGTCCGCGGGAGGGGGAGGCTCCTCCTTGATCACCCGCAGGCGCTTGATGCGGCGGCCGCTGACGGAGAGGACGCGCACGACCAGGCCGTCCACCGTGATCTCCTCGCCGACGGAGGGCATCTTGCCCAGATGGTTGAACACGAAGCCGCCCACGGTGTCGAAGTCGCCCTCCTCCACCTGCACACCGAACAGCTCCTGGAGGGCATCGATGCTCACCCGGGCGTCCAGAATGGCCTCGCTCTCGCTGACGCGATGGATAGGCTCCTCTTCCACATCGAACTCGTCGGCAATCTCACCCACGATCTCCTCGACGAGGTCCTCGATGGTCACCAGGCCGGCGGTGCCGCCGTATTCGTCCACCACGATGGCTATGGACAGCTTGTTCCGCCGCATCTCGGTCAGCAGCTCGTCCACCTTCTTGCTCTCGGGGACGAAATAGGGAGGGCGGGCCATGGCCTTGATGTCGGCCGGCTTGGCACTGTTAGCCAGATAGTCCAGCACCGCGCGGGCGTAGACCACGCCGACGATGTTGTCGATGGTGTCCTCGAAGACGGGGATACGGCTGTAACCCCGCTCGACGATCACGCGAGCGACATCCTCGAAGCTGCTGTCACCGGGCACGGCCACGATATCGATACGGGGCACCATGATCTCGCGGGCGGTGGTCTCCTCCAAAGCCATGACCCTGCGGATCATCTTCCTCTCGTCTTCGTCGATCAGGCCTGCGCTCTCCTCCATCTCTAGCAGGCGCAATAGCTCCTCCGTCTCGTCCGGCGGATCTGTGCCTTGTGCCCCTAGCCTTCGCCAGCGAAGGAGGGCACGCGCCGGCAGGTCTAGGGCAGCGGAGGGCAGGCGGAAAAGCAGCCTAACTAAATCGACAAAAGGAGTCAAATAGGCCGCCCACTTCTGAGGATTGCGGGAGACCACCAGTCGCGGTACGGCCTGAATCACTGCCAGGCCAGCGAGGGCAACGAAGAAGGTGACAGCCAGGACAGCCCAGTTCAGGCCGACCTCGTTCAAAACGATGTAGACGACAATAGCGGTGCTGCCAACGAGGGCCAGGTTGCGAGCGAGAGTCAGGGATGAATAAACGGTGTGCCTTTCTTGGAGGTAGCCCGTCAGGATCTGCGATCGTGACGCTCCTTTCCCAGCCAGCAGGCGCAGGCGAGCGCGACTGCTGGAGACGAGTGCCGCCTCCGCCGCCGTCACCAGGGCCAGCAGAACAACAGCGCCCACTAGGAGCACCACCCCGGGCCAGCTACTATTCTCCACGCTCTCTCGCCACCCTTCCCTTTCGGCGAGACCTCCGCTTCCGCCGAATGCGAGCCGGCATCCCCACCACCACTGTATCCGGCGGCACGTCTCGATTCACCACCGAACCGGCGCCGGTAGAGGCGCCCTCGCCCACCCGCACCGGCGCCACCAGCATCGTATCGCTACCGATGAAGGCTCCCTGACCGATAATCGTGCGGTGCTTGCTCACCCCGTCGAAGTTGCAGGTGACCGTCCCCGCTCCGATGTTCACCTCGTCGCTCACCTGGGCATCGCCCACGTAGCCAAAGTGGCCCATCTTGGCACCCTGGCCCAGGCGGGACTTCTTCACCTCAGCGAAGTTCCCTACGTACGCACCGCTGGCCAGATAGGTGCCCGACCGCAGGTGGCTGAAGGGCCCTACACCCACGTCGTCCTCCAGCACTGCTCCCTCCACCAGCGAGGCCACAACGCGACAGCGGTCGCCGATAGTGGAGTCGCTGACGATGGTGTTGGGGCCGATCTTGCAGGCTCTGCCGATGCGTGTGCGGCCGGAGATAACGGTATTGGGGTGGATGACGGTCTGGGCGTCCACGGCAACGCTGTCCTCGATGTAGGTGGTGGCCGGGTCTACGATGGTAACTCCCGCCAGCATCAGCCTCTGGCAGAGACGCTGCCGCACCAGAGTCTGCGCCCGCGGCTGCGATAGGGCCTCGATTACTCGTTCCCTGGCTGCTGCGTAGCCGTCCTGGGCAATGGCCTGCTTGAGCTGGGCTCGCAACGAGGGCGTAAGCTCCAGGCCCAGCTCTGTGGCCAACCTCTTGACCTGAAGCCCCAGCCGAATCGCCTCGCCGGAGGGATGTGCTGTCGTCGTCCTTGTTCTTGCCATCACCTGCTCGAAGGGGTAAATCCTATACTAACCACGAAAAAGGCAGGGCGGAGCGAAGATAGCACGATAGGCGTGGACTAGGCGGGACGCGCGGGGTCTGGCAGGGGAGAGCGTCGAGAGGTTTGGGCGAACCAAGGAACAAGCCGCAGGGACTAGGTTTATCGCCTGACGGCGGGTCCTCTTCTTCAGCGTCCAAGAACTACAACCTTCTTTACTGCTACGCCGCTGCCGCTCTCTCATCCCGCCGGCAACGGCGCCGCACTCTCTTACAATACTAGCCATAAAGCCCCAGGCTGTCAAGGCGCATGCTCCCCACCTGCCCGCTGGCAGGCAGGCGTGCTATAATCCACTCACGCCTCGCTAGGCAGGCCTGCCTCGTCGGCAGGCGAGTGTTTTCAATATGGACAGCCAACAGATCCGCGATACTTTCCTGCGCTTCTTCGAGGAGCGCGAGCACAAGGTGATGCCCAGCGCGCCCCTGGTGCCCCTGGGCGACCCCACCCTGCTGTTCACCGGCGCCGGCATGGTCCAGTTCAAGCCCTACTTCGAGGGTCGAGCCACCCCGCCGGCGCCTCGCCTGGCCTCCGTGCAGAAGTGCTTTCGCACCAGCGACATCGATTCGGTGGGCGACACCGCTCACCTCACCTTCTTCGAGATGCTGGGCAACTTCAGCATCGGCGATTACTTCAAGGAGAAGGCCATCCCCTGGGCCTGGGAGCTGGTGACCGACAAGAACTGGTTCGCGATACCCAAGGAGCGCCTGTGGGCCGCCGTCTACCTCGACGACGACGAGGCCTTCGACCTGTGGCGCAAGGTGGGCGTGCCCGCCGAGCGCATCATGCGCTACGGCGAGGAGCACAACTACTGGTTCTGCGGCCCGGTGGGCCCCTGTGGGCCGTGCAGCGAGCTCCACTACGACCTTGGCCCCACGCCCGGTTGCCCCGAGTGCCAGCGCGACCAGTGCCACCCGGCGGTGGAGTGCGGGCGCTTCCTGGAGATATGGAACCTGGTGTTCACGACCTACTTCCAGGACGCCGACGGCTCGCGCACCCTCCTGCCGGCTAAGAACATCGACACCGGCATGGGCCTGGAGCGAACGGCGGTCGTGCTTCAGGGCAAGGGCTCGGTCTACGAGACCGACCTCTTCGCTCCGATCATCCGGCGGGTGGAGGAGCTGAGCGGCCGCCGCTACGGCGAGGACGAGGCGACCGACCGGGCGATGCGGATCGTGGCGGAGCACACGCGGGCGGCGGTGTTCCTGATCGGCGACGACAAGACGCCGGTGCTGCCGAGCAACGAGGAGCGGGGCTACGCCGTGCGGCGGATCATTAGGCGAGCTGAGTACTACGCTCTGAAGTTGCTCTACACGGGTATAGCAGATCACACTGTGGCTTGGGATCCCTCACGAGGAGCAGCGGTACTGCGCGACGTGGGCTCTGGACGGCTACGGCGCTACCGGGCGGGTGAGACCCTTTTACCACGCGTGGCCGAGGCCGTTGTGGACACCATGGGCCAAGCTTACCCCGAGCTAATCGAGCAACGGGGCTTCGCGCTGCGGCTGCTTGGGCAGGAGGAGGAAGGGTTCAGAGGCACTCTGGAGACCGGCGAACTCATCTTGCGGCAAACCTTCGAGATACGCGAGGGTGTGCAGGAGCTGCTCAATAGCGTTAAGCCCGACGCACTAGCACACAATGTAGACGACTTCCTGTCAAACTTCCCGGTGCATCCCTACGTGGAGCAGGCCAACGTCGACCCGATCAAGCAGGCAGTCGCTGAGAACAGCTTCAAGGACTTCCCGTTCCTCCACCTGCCTGGGGAAATACCGTTCACTCTCCATGACACCTACGGCTTCCCGATGGAGTTGACCCGCGAGATCGCCGGCGAGCGCGGCTTCACCATCGACGAGGAGGGCTTCGAAGAACTGATGGAGGCGCAGCGGGAGCGGGCGCGCGCGGCCAGGCAGGTTCAGGTCGGGGGCGCCATCAGGCCGACGGGCACCCTCCACGCGCGGAAGATCCCCGCCCTGCAAACCGAATTCGTGGGCTACGAGACGCTCACCGCCAAGACCACCGTCGTCGGCCTGCTGAAAGACGGTGGCCAGGCCGAGAGCGCCTCGGAGGGAGAGGCGGTGGAGGTCATCCTGCGCGAGACGCCCTTCTACGGCGAGGCCGGCGGCCAGGTGGGCGATAGGGGGGAGATAGTCGGCCCTCACGGTCGCGTCCAGGTGGACGACACTCACCGGCCGGCCGAGAAGCTCATCGTCCACAGCGGCCGCGTAGTGGAGGGACGCATCGCCGTCAACGACGCCGTGGTCGCTCGGGTGGACGAGGCCCGCCGCCGCGACATAATGCGCAATCACACCGCCACCCACCTCCTCCACGCCGCCCTGCGGCGGGTGCTGGGCAGCCGCGTCCGCCAGGCGGGCTCGCTGGTGGCCCCCGACCGCCTGCGCTTCGACTTCACCCACATCGAGGCCCTCAAACCGGAGGAGCTGGCGGAGATCCAGCGAATAGTGAACGAGAAGATTCGGGCTGACCTGCCGGTGACCACCCGCCTCTCCAGCTTCGACGCCGCTATGGACGAGGGGGTGCTTGCCTTCTTCGACGAGAAGTACGGCGACCAGGTGCGGGTGGTGGAGACGAAGGAGGACGGCGAGCGCTTCAGCGGCGAGCTATGTGGTGGCACCCACTGCTCGGCCACCGGCCAGATAGGGCTGTTCCTCATCGTAGGGGAGAGCAGCATCGGCGCGGGAATGCGCCGCATCGAGGCCATTACTGGCCGCGGCGCTGAGGCCTACGTCCAGGAGCAACTAGCCGCCCTGGAGAGCGCCAGTCGCCGCCTGGGGTCCGCCCCGGCCGACCTGGAATCCAAGGCGGCCTCCCTCGTTTCGGATCTGGACAGCGAGCGCAAGCGAGTGCAAGCGCTGGAGCGAGCGCTGGCTGCTCCTGCCGCTGAGGCCCTTGTCGGCAAGGCGGAGACGGTGGACGGCGTCTCTGTGCTGGCGGCGCGGGTCGATGCCCCCAGCCAGGACGCCCTGCGCCACATGGGCGACGTGCTGCGCCATCGCCTGGGCTCCGCCGTCGTCGTTCTGGGGACAGTGCTCAACGGTCGGCCGGCCTTCATGGCCATGGTCACCCCCGACCTGGTGAAGCGCGGCCTCCATGCCGGCCACATCCTCAAGCGGGTGGCCTCGGCTGCCGGCGGCGGTGGCGGTGGCCGTTCCGAGATGGCCCAGGGCGGCGGCACCGATGCCGGCAAGGTGGACGAAGCCCTCGCTCTAGTGGAGCCGTTGGTTAAAGAGTCCTTATGCCAGAGGCATACGCCTCCGGCGTAGCGAAGAAGAGCTAGCTGTCATGCGTATCCTAGGGCTGGATGTAGGCGAGCGGCGCATCGGCGTTGCCGTGGTCGACGAGAGCGTGCGAGTCGCCCTGCCCGTCGCGGTGGTAGAGCGTAGGGAGTTGCCCGCCGACCTCGATGCCATCGCTGGTCTGGTGCAGGAGCAAGGAGCGGAAGCCGTCGTGGTCGGCCTGCCCATCTCTTTGAACGGCTCCCTCGGCCCCCAGGCGCAGGCTGTGAAGGCCTTCGGCCAGGAGCTTTCGGCTCGCTTATCGCTGCCGATCGAATACTGGGACGAGCGCCTGTCTACCGTCGAGGCCCAGCGGCGCCTGGCCAGCGCCGGCCACAGGGGGCCGAAGGCCAAGGCCAGGCGGGATGCCGCAGCCGCCGCCATCGTTCTCCAGAGCTACCTGGACGCGCAGGCCAGCCCATCATCCCCTGTTGAGTCATAGAGAATGCGTTTCCTCCCTCTGGCCGGAATCCTGCTCGCCATCGTCATGGTGGGCATCGGCATCTGGCAGATCACGGAGACCCCGGGATCGGTCCTGAAGGAAGAGCCGCCGACGGTTCCACCGACATCCACGCCGGGCGAGCCCCTCGTTATCACCATCCAGGAAGGCCAGAGCGCTCAAGAGGTGGCCGACAAGCTGGAAGACGAAGGCATCATTTCCAGCGGCCTCCTCTTCCGGGTGCTGGTGGCCCTGCAAGGCTATGAGGATAAGCTGATGGCTGGCGACTACGAGTTCGAGAAGGGGATGCCCACCCTCGAGGTGATAGAGCGCATTCGCAGCGGGCAGACCGCTCCCCTGGTGGTCACCATCCGCGAAGGGCTGCGGGCGGAGGAGATCGCCGAGCTCATGGAAGACAAGAAGGTGGTCTCCGGCGAGGACTTCCTCGAGGCCATCGAGAGGTGGTACGAGTTCAGCTTCCTGTACACCAAGCCCTACTGGGCCAACCTGGAGGGCTATCTCTTCCCTGATACCTACTTCTTCAGTCGCAATATGACAGCGGAGGAGGTCGTTCAGCAGATCCTGGAGAACTTCGACCAGCGCGTCGACAGCGACCTGCGTGACGAAGCGGCCGTCGCCGGCCTGTCGGTGCACACGGTGCTCACCCTGGCCTCCATCGTCGAACGGGAGGCGCAGGTCCCCGACGAGCGGCCGATCATCGCTGGCGTCTTCCTCAAGCGCCTGCGTCGGGGCATGCCTCTGGAGGCCGACCCCACGGTGCAGTACGCCCTGGGCAACGACCCCCAAAGCGTTGCCAACTACGGCTACTGGAAGGAGAAGCTGACCCAGGCCGACCTCGAGGTGGATTCGCCCTACAACACCTATCGCAACACCGGCCTGCCGCGGGGGCCCATCTGCAACCCCGGCCTCGATTCCATCCGGGGGGTGATCAGGCCTGAGCAGACGGACTATCTCTACTTCGTGGCCCGCGCCGACGGCAGCCACGTCTTCGCCGAGACGCTGGAAGAGCACCTGCGCAACATCGAGCAGTACGGCGGTAGGTAGTAGCGCCAGTGAAAATCATCGGCCTGATCGGCAAGCCCCTAGCTCACTCCATATCGCCCGTCTTCCAGCAGGCGGCCCTGGATCACGTTGGCCTCGACGCCCGCTACGAGCTCTGGGAGACAGAGCGCGACGCCCTGGCCAAGCGCGTGGCAGGAATGCGCCGCCCTGACTGCCTGGGGGCCAATGTCACCGTGCCCTACAAAGAACTCGTCATCCCCCTGCTGGACGAAATCGACCCCCTGGCCGGTCGTATCGGCGCCGTCAACACCATCGTCAATCGCGATGGCCGCCTCTGCGGCTACAACACCGACATGACCGGCTTCGCCCGCGCTCTGCGGGAGGAGGGTGGCTTCGACCCCAGCGGCGCGCAGGTCGTCCTCCTGGGGGCGGGCGGGGCAGGTCGGGCCGCCACCATGGCCCTCGTGCAGGGCAAAGCCGCCTCCGTCGCCGTCAGCGACGTCGTACCGGAGAGAGCGGAACGGCTGGTGGAGGACCTCGGCCACCAGGGCAAAACCGTGCTTCGCAATGTGTCCGCCACCAGGGATAGCCTGGCCGCGGCCGTCGCAGGCTGTCAGCTTCTGGTAAACTGTACGCCGATAGGGATGCGGCACAGCAAGGAGGAGCACGACTTACCGATCGCCTCCGAACTCATTCCTGTGGGGGTATTAGTGTTCGACATAATCTACAACCCTCTGGAGACGAGGTTGCTGGTGGAAGCTGAGAGACGAGGTGCTCGTATCCTCGGTGGTCTCTCGATGCTTGTGTATCAGGGGGCAGCCTCCTTCGAGCTGTGGACGGGGGCGCAGGCGCCGCTCGACGTAATGTTCAAAGCGGCACGGGAAGCACTCGCGCCGACGGCGACCAAGGGCAGTGACGGGTAGGCAAGCCATGTTCCGCTTTCTCACCGCCGGCGAATCACATGGCAAAGCCCTGACGGTCATCATTGAGGGGCTGCCCGCGGGCTTGCCCCTCAGCGAGGACTACATTGCCCTCGACCTGCGCCGCCGCCAGGGGGGCTACGGTCGCAGTCAGCGCCAGCAGATCGAGGAGGACCGGGCGGAGATCCTCTCCGGCGTGCGCCATGGCCTGACCCTGGGCAGCCCCCTGAGCCTCGTGATCCGCAATCGCGATTGGCAGAATTGGCAGGACGTAATGCAGGTGGATCCAGCGGCAGAGGCGACCGAGAAGCTGACCCGCCTCCGCCCGGGCCATGCTGACCTGCCCGGCGCCATCAAGTACGGGCAGGACGACGTGCGCTCCATCCTGGAGCGCGCCAGCGCCCGCGAGACGGCGGCACGGGTAGCCGTAGGCGCTGTCGCCCGCCGCTTTCTGGAGGAATTCGGCATCGCTGTTCATAGCTACACGCTAGCCATCGGCGAGGTGAGAGTCGAGGGGCAGGGCGAGCCCGACTGGGTCCTGGTAGAGGCATCGCCGGTGCGCTGCGCCGACCGCCAGGTCTCGGAGCGCATGGTTCGGGCCATCGACGTTGCCCGCGAGGCCGGCGACAGCCTGGGCGGCATCTTCGAGGTGTGGGCCACAGGGGCGCCCATCGGCCTGGGCAGTCACGTCCACTGGGACCGCAAGCTGGACGGACGCCTGGCTCAGGCAGTCATGAGCATCCACGCCGTCAAGGGAGTGGGGATCGGCGGCGGCTTCGCCCTCGCTCGCCTGCCGGGCTCTCAGGCCCACGACGTCATCCTGCCCGCCGACCAGTGGGGCGACCAGCCCTGGCAGCGGGCCACCAATCGGGCCGGCGGCCTGGAGGGAGGCATGACCAACGGCGAGCCGATCGTCCTGCGGGCGGTCCTCAAGCCGCCCTCCACCCTGGCCAAGCCCCTGCCCTCGGCTGACCTGGCCACCGGCGAGGCCATCGAGGCGCACTACGAGCGTAGCGACGTCTGTGTGGTGCCCGCTGCCGGCGTCATCGGCGAGGCGATGGTGGTCATCGTCCTGACGGAGGCGATGCTTCAGAAATTTGGCGGCGATCACATGGACGAGACCAAGCGCAACTATCAGGGTTATCTCAAGACCATCGACCCACGGAGGAGCTAGGAGCTATCAGAGCTCTTCGGCTGTAGGCAATGGCACGAGCTCAGCGCATCATCCTCACCGGCTTTTCGGGCACAGGCAAGACCGAGGTGGCCCGCCTGGTGGCCGAGCGCCTGGGCTGGCAGGCCATCGACAGTGACGACGCTATCGTGGAGGCGGCCGGCAAGCCCATCCCGGCCATCTTTCGCGACCACGGCGAAAACCACTTTCGGACGCTGGAGCACGACATCCTGCGCCAGTTCTGCTCCCACCCCAGGATGGTCATCGCTGCTGGCGGAGGTGCCATCCTAGACGCTGAGAATCGCCGCCTCATGGCCCAGGGCGGCTTCATCGTCTGTCTGGAAGCCAGGCCGGAGACCATCCTGGAGCGCCTACGACCGCAGCTAGATAGCAACCCGGTTGCCCGCCCCCTTCTGACTGACCCGGATCCCCTGCGGCGCATACGTGAGCTCAAGAGCTTTCGCCAGCCCTACTACGCCCTGGCCGACCACACCGTCCACACCGACGGCTTCACCATGGAGCAAGTGGCCGCCGAGGTCGTCCACGCCTGGCGACAGCTCTCCTCGCCTGCCCTCATGGACGAGGGTAGAGTGGCTGCCCTGGCGGCTGCTCCCTCGGCCCGCGAGGCGGACGCTCCCTACTGTCAGCCGCCAGGAGCTGCCTGTGTGGTGCGGACCAGCAGCGCCACCTATCCTGTGTTCGTCTCCTGGGGGGCCCTTGCAGACCTGGGCCGGCGCATGGCCGATGCTGAGCTCGCTGGCCGCGCCTATCTCATCAGCGACAGCATGGTGCATGCCCGCTGGGGTGCCGCCGCCGGCGAGGCCCTGCGGACGGCGGGATTCAGGGTAGCCTCGCACGTGGTTCCGGTCGGTGAGACCAGCAAGAGCCTGGAGACAGCCGCCGCCATCTACGATTGGCTGGTCGCCGAGCGAGCGGAGCGGGGCGAGGCCATCGCTGCCCTGGGTGGTGGCATGGTCTGCGACCTGGCCGGCTTCGTGGCCGCCACCTTTGTGCGCGGCCTGCCGCTGGTGCACGTGCCCACCAGCCTCCTGGCTATGGTGGACGCCGCCATCGGCGGTAAGGTAGCAGTGAACCACAAGGAGGCCAAGAACCTCATCGGTGCCTTCTATCAGCCCCGCCTGGTGCTGGCCGATGTGTCGACCCTCCAGAGCCTGCCGCCGCGAGAGCTTAGCGCCGGCTGGGCGGAGGTCATCAAGCACGCCCTGATCATGGACGAGGAGCTCCTGCGCCTGCTGGAGGAGAACGCCGACGCCATCGTGGGCCTGGAGCCGGCGGTGACCACCGAGGTTATCAGTCGCAGCATCGCCCTCAAGGCAGCGGTGGTCAGCGAGGACGAACGGGAGGAGACAGGCCGGCGCACCATCCTCAACTACGGCCACACCATCGGCCACGGCCTGGAGGCGGCCGCTGAATACGCCGGCATGCTTCACGGCGAGGCGGTGGCTGTGGGCATGGCCGGTGCCGCTCGCATCGCCCGCCGCCTCGGCCTGCTTCCGCCCGAGGTAGGCGAGCGACAGGACGCCCTCATCGCCAGGTTCGGTCTCCCCCTGCGAGCGAGCGGGCTCGACCCCGCGAAGGTGCTGGCTGCCATGGCCCTGGACAAGAAGGTCAAGGGTGGCGCCATCCGCTGGGTGCTGCTGGAGGGCATCGGCCGGCCGGTCATCCGCCACGATGTGCCGCCTGAGCTGGCTGAAGAGGTGGTAGACGAGCTGCTGTCAGCGTAGGGCCATGAGCGAAGCCCCTGAATCCCCCACAGCCGTCGTCTCGCTGCATGCCATCGTGACGGGCCGCGTCCAGGGTGTGAACTTCCGCGACTTCGTCTATGGGCGGGCGATATCCCTGGGTCTGACGGGCTACGTGCGCAACCTGCCCGACATGCGCTCGGTGGAGGTGGTGGCGGAGGGCCAGCGGGAACGCCTAGAGCGGCTGCTGGAACACCTCGGAGGGGGGCCGCGCGGGGCGCGGGTGCACAGCGTCGACGTGCAATGGGGCGAGGCCAGCGGGCAGTATACCCGGTTCAGGGTGACGTTCTAAAGAAAAGTCTCCTCATCGTTTGCGGCAGGCTAGGCGACTCGTGCGCACCCTGGAGTAGTGTGAGCTATGGGGCCACCGTGCCTGCCCAGGAAGGAAGGCTAGGGCGGCAGCACCCGGCGGCTCGGAGGAAGGACAGCCCTTGTCTGCCTATAGGTCTCTCTTCATCAGGTAGAAATCGGTCTTCTCGTAGTCTGACCGCAGGAGTTCCTCAACCTGCTCCTCGGTCAGGGGCGGGGGTACTATCACCTTCTCTCCGGGACGCCAGTCAGCCGGCGTAGCCACGTGGTGCTGATGGGTAGTCTGCAGGGCATCCAGGAGGCGCAGGAGTTCATCGATGCTTCTGCCGGTCTGCAAGGGATAGTAGACGATGGCCTGGATGAACCCGTCCGGATCGATGACAAAGAGGGCCCGCACAGCGGCCGTGGTGCTGGCCTCTGGGTGGACCATTCCGAATTTGCTGGCAACTTTCATGTCCACGTCCGCTATGATGGGGAAGGGGATCTTGACTCCTAACTTCTCCTCGATGTTCCTTAACCAGGCGAGGTGGGAATGGATGCTATCGATGCTCAGGCCGACCAGCTTCACATTGCGCTGGGCGAATTCCTCGGCGTGCCGAGCGAGGGCGACGAACTCGGTGGTGCAGACGGGCGTGAAGTCAGCGGGATGGGAGAAGAGAACCACCCACTGGCCTCTCAGGTCGCTCATGGTGAGGGGGCCATGTGTTGTCAGCGCCTCGAAGTCCGGCGCCTGCTCGCCGATCCTCGGCATTCCCTTTGTCTCTGCTCCTTCTTCCGCTCCTGTCACTTCCGTTCCTCCTTCCTGTAGCCAACACCCTGCAGCGTTGAAACATCCGTCGGCCGCCCGGATCTATTCTCGCTTGACAACCTCTCTTTCGACAACCTACCATGTGGTCACGCTGCCGGACGTCTGATCTCCTGGAACTTCCATCGATGCGATGTCCCTACTGCAATGCAGACAATCCACCTGGTTCGTCCTCCTGCATCTGGTGCGGCAAGGCCCTGTCCCCGACCCCTGTTGAAGGTACAGTCACCCTGTTGTTCACGGACATCGAAGGCTGGACCACCCTTGCCCAGCAACTGGGGGACCAGCGCGCGCACAAGCTTTTGCAGGATCATAATCGCATTCTTAAGGAGCGGGTCGATCGCCACGGAGGCCAGGCGATCAAGTTCATGGGTGACAGCTTCATGGCCGCTTTCCCAAGCGCAACCAGGGCGCTGCACTTCGCTGTGGACATCCAAAAGGCCTTCGCTGATTATAACCGGGAACACCCGGAGTGGCCCATGAAGGTGAGGGTGGGCCTCAATAGCGGCGAGTCGATTCGGGAAGAGAATGATTACTTCGGCACGGCCGTCAGTGTGGCCGCGCGCATCGCCCACAAGGCGCGAGGTGGCCAGATCCTGGTATCGGGAGTGGTGCGCGACCTCGCCGGCTCGGTGGCCGAGGTGGCGTTCAGGGATGCCGGTCGCAGGCAACTGAAGGGCATACCCGGCAGGCAGCGGCTGTACGAGGTGGTGTGGTAGGTTATCCTGAGAGCGCGCAAGCAGAAGAGGAGGTGACGGAGATGACTGCCCGAGTGGGACAGGAAGCGCCAGATTTCACTGCCAAAGCGTATCATGAGGGCTTGGCCAAGGAGGTTAGGATCTCCGATTATCGAGGCAAGTGGGTAATGCTCTGCTTCTATCCTGCCGACTTCACCTGCGTCTGACCGACCGAGTTGTCGGCAGTTGCCGTCAAGTATGCTGAGTTTCAGGAGTTGGGGGTGGACGTGCTTGCCGTCAGCGTGGACAGCAACTACTCCCACAAGGTTTGGCAAGAGGTGGAGCTGTCCAAAATGGTGGAGGGCGGTGTCCCCTATCCCATGCTCTCGGATCCTGGAGGCAAGATCGGCTCCCTGTACGGAGTGTATGATGAGCAGAAGGGGGTGGATGTCCGTGGTCGCTTCCTTATCGATCCGGATGGAGTGATCCAGGCCATGGAAATCCTAACGCCACCAGTGGGCCGCAACGTGGCGGAAGTCATACGCCAGTTGAGGGCTTTCCAGCACCACCAAGCCACCGGGGAACTGATGCCTTCCGGGTGGCAGCCAGGCAAGCCTACTTTGCCGCCAGAGAGCGACACCCTCAGAATGGCTGGCAAGGTTTGGGAGGTTTGGAAGCCAGAGATGGCCTTCTGACCGCTGACAAATAGCGGGCGATGATATCAGGGATGCCCGCGGCCTATTTCTCAGCCATCTCGTCCACCTCTTCGGCACCCTCCGCCAGGAGTTTGTCCTCATCCCCCGTCAGGATGCTGATTAGGCGGGCGAATTCGCCGGCATGGACCCGCTCTTCGTTGGCGATGTCAATGAGGACCTTCTTGGCCAGAGGGTGATCGGTGGCCTCGGCGTGGGCCATGTATAGGTGAACCGCCTCGTGCTCGGCGGCGAGGTCCAGGCGGATGGCACGGACCAGCTCTTCGAGGGTGAGCTTGCGAGCGGGCACCATGCCGGGGAAGGGATTGAGGAACTCGGGCATTTCTACACCTCCTCTGATCGTTCTTCGTATGGTATCAAGATACCACTCCTTATGCCTGACTAGTCTAGCCAGCAGCCCTGTCTTTGGACTTGAATCCGACGTTGACATGAGTTCCGTCGCAGAAGGGCTTGGTGTTGGAGTTGCCGCAGCGGCAGAGGGCAATGGTCTTGCCTTCTACGCGGAACTCGTTGCTGGTGGCATCAATGATCTTTGCCGGGCCCTTCACTAGGTAAGGGCCGTCATCCAGAGGAGTGATCGTGGTCTCTGCCATAGGATCCCCCTTCCTTAGCCTACAAGGCTGTTGAAATACCCCCTTGGGGCCGCTCGTGGTTCGATAGGCTCACCACGAGCGGAACTGCAAGCCCGCTCGCCCTGAGCGTGTCGAAGGGCAAACAAGCGCGCTTTTTCAAGGGCCTCCTAGATCAGGCGCCTTTCGACCGCCTCCCAGTTCACGTTTCTGAAGAACGCCTCGATGTAGTCAGCCCGCTTCAACCCATAGTCCAGCATAAACGCGTGCTCGAAGACATCCATGACCAGGATGGGGAGACAGCCCGCCAGATGGCCGGTCTCGTGCTCGTTGATCCACTGGTTGAGCAGCCTTCCTGTCACGTTGTCCTGGTAGAGTATGGCCCAGCCGATGCCCCGCATGGCGCCGGTGCCCTTGAAGTCGGCCTCCCAGGCTTCGTAGCTGCCGAAGTCGGCGGTCAGCTTGTCCCGCAACTTGGCCGAGTCGCCGAGGTCTTCCTTGCCGCCCAGGTTCTCGAAGTAGTACTCGTGCAGGCGCATGCCGTCGAACTCGAAGCCCATCCTTCGCTTCAGTTCGGCGTATTCAGGCGTGGCGAACTTGCCTTCCTCGGCCATCTGGCTAAGAAGGTCGAGCAGCTTGTTGGTATTGGTGACGTAGCCCTGGTAGAGGGTGAAGTGATTCCTCAGCAATGTGTCGCTGAACCCCTCCATCCCTATCAGGTGGCTGTAGTCCTTTGCCTCGTAGGCCATGGCCGACACCTCCTTCCCCCGTTCATGGCAGCACAGTCTGGCTTGGTGTAAGGGCATTCTAGCACTTCTGCGCGGGGCGCGGGTGGACAGCGTCGGCTTCGCTGTGGGCGACTCCAGCCTCAACTCCGAAGGAGACACTCCGTGGGGCCTCACAGAGGGCGCGCATGCCCAGAGCGGATAATTCAGCCGTTATCGATGACGCTGATGCAGTGGCCCAAGTATGAGGGCCTCCTGAGAAGCCACCACGGGTCGCTCGAGGGCCTCCTGGAAACGCTTGAGCGTTTCCAGAGAGGGCAAGCGCTTGGGGTATCTCCGCTTCTTGCCAGCCTGCAATTATCGTTTCCCCCGCGCGGGTGCTCTCGCAGGCGCCAACTGCCTGTCCTCGCTCGCTGCTTGTGCGGGGGCTGCGGGCTCCTCGCCTCGTCTTTTCATCAAGGCGAGGAATGCTTCTACCACCGCGGGATCAAACTGAGTACCAGCACCGCGCTCTAGCTCAGCTATGGCGTGCTCCTTGGTCTGGGCTTTCCGGTAGGAACGCTGGTGAGTCAGGGCGTCAAATACATCTACCACGCTCAGGATACGCGCCTCCAGGGGGATCTCTTCGCCAGCCAGGCCGTCGGGGTAGCCCTTGCCGTCAAAGCGCTCGTGGTGATGGCGAACGGTCGGCACCAATCGTTCGAAGCCCCTGACCTGGGAGATGAGGGTAGCCCCCACGATGGGGTGGTCTTTGATGCTGGCGAATTCCCTCTTGGTCAGCTTGCCAGGCTTGTTGAGAATGCCCTCGCTGACGGTGACCTTGCCAATGTCGTGCAGAAGGCCGGCGACCCGAATGTCCCTCACTCGTTCGGGAGAGAGCCCCATCTCCTGGGCGAGGGCTACAGCCCTCTCGCTCGTGCGCTCCGGGTGTCCGCGAATGTACCGGTCCTTGATCTCGGCTGCTGCGCCTACAGTGGCAAGAACTTGCAGGTCCGGGTCTTCAAGGGCCTCAGGCACGCCGGCATCTTTGAGAGCCACGGCGATGGAACTGGCGACACTAGAGACGATTCTCGCCTGCTGCTCATGCAAGGCCTCGGGTCGGAAGATAATTCCGCCTGCTGGAGCCTCGACCCCCGCTCGCCGACTGACCAAAGCAGAGACCAATGACTGGATATCTTCTCTCTGCCCCATGATGTCGCGAGCCCGTGCTATCCACTTGGCGTTGTATAGGGCAGCGTCTGCTATTCGCACCAGGTCGTCCGCAGTTGTTGCGTCGTCGGGGAAGCAGGCTACGCCAGCGCTGAGACTCAGGCGAGTTGCAACCCCATCGTCCGTGTGTTTGAGGCTCTTAGCGATGCGCTCATTTATGCGGTCAACCGCGGCCCGTGCCTTTGATGAGTCGGCGTGCGGTAGTATCGCCGCAAACTCATCGCCGCCGTAGCGGAAGGCGATATCTGAGCGCCGCAGACCCGCTCGGATGCAGTAACCAACGAGGCGCAGCATTTTGTCACCCGCCTGGTGGCCACGGGAGTCGTTGAAGCGCTTGAAGTCATCGACATCCATCATCACCACGGCGAAGCTGTGCTTGTACCGCTTGCAGCGTTCTATCTCCTCGGCCAGGCGCTGGTAGAAGTGGGCGTGGTCATAGAGGCCGGTGAGGCTGTCGGTGATGGCCCTCAACTCCAGCTCGGCGTACAGTCCCTCTCGCTCCCTCTCCGCCCGCTTGCGCTCGCTGATGTCGCGTGTGGTGCCCAGAATCCCAACAGGGCGACCGTCCGGGTCGCGCAGGAAAGTCATATTCATCTCGGTCCAGATGGTGGAGCCGTCCTTGCAATACATCTCCAGCTCCAGCTTTCGCGACCGCTGCAGGTCCTTGTGCTCCATCCTTTCCATGGCCAGCTCTTCCGCCAGGGTCTTCCTGGCAGCCTCAAGGGAGGCAGGAGTCATGGTTTCTGCCACCGTGCTGCCAACTACTTCCTCAACGCTGTAGCCTCGCATACGCGTGACGGAGGGACTGATATAGGTATATTTCAAGCCCAGATCCATGGTCCAGATGAGGTCTGTTGTGTTCTCGGCAAGCAGACGGTAGCGTGCTTCACTCTCTCGTAGGGCCTCCTCCGCCCGCTTGCGGTCACTGATGTCACGCCATATGGCCTGGATGAAGTCTCTCCCCCGGATGGAAATGGCCTTGGCCCTTACCTCGATGTTGCGTATGTCGCCGCCCTTTGTCCTGTGCTTCGTTTCAAAGGTATCGGCTCCCTCCTTGACGATTCTCTCGACGTGCTTCGCTACTTCCTCGGGACATTCAGTGATCTCAAAGTCGGCTATGTTGAGCGTCTCGAATTCCTCGCGGGTGTAACCGAGGGTCTGGTGCGTCCTGTCGTTGGATTGCACCAACGCTCCGGTCTCCGCGTCAATGAGGACAACCGAGTCTGCCGCTTGCTCGAAGATAGCGCGGTATTGCTCCTCGCTCTCCCGCAGCGCCTCTTCCATCTGCTTGCGCTCGGTGATGTCTCTGACTATTCCTTGGGCTGCTGGCCTTCCTTGGTATGTGATCCTGCTCACAGAGATCTCAGCGTCGACCTCGGTGCCGTCCTTGCGCAGTGCCTTGAACTCATACCGGCTAGGCGGATTTTCTCCCTTTTGCCTAGCACGGGCTCTCCCTACCATTAGCTCTCGGTGCTTTGGTGATACAAAATCGACGAATGGTCGGCCCACTATCTCCTCGGCGCTCTCGACGCCATACATTCTCAGTAGTGCTTGGTTCACAAACCTTACTTCGACTCCCTCAAAAATCACTATCCCATCGGCGGAGTCCTGTACTACCCTTCGGTATTTCTCCTCTGACTCTCGCAGTTCCTCCTCCGCCCGCTTGCGCTCAGTGATGTCACGCCCCGTCATCTGGATTCCAGTGTACCGGCCCTCCTCATCGAAGAATGGGCAGGCGTTCCATTCCACCACCCTTGTCCCCATCGGCGTGATCTGGCGGTTCACAAACCTCTCTATTGGCTCTCCTGTCGCCGCCGACTTTTGAACCGCCTGGACAGTCGGCTCTAGGTCCTCGGGATGCACAGAAGCTCTGGAGTCAGTACCCAGGAGTTCCTCTCTCGGCTTGCCAAAGAATTGGCAGGCGGCGTTGTTGAGGAAGGTCCACCTGCCCTGGTCGTCCACCTTCCCAATCATGTCCCCCGTCAGATTGGTGGTAGCGATGTATTCATCGGCCGACCTTTTGAGCTCGTGTGTATACCGCCGCAATTCCCGGTGCATCCGCAGCGCCTTGAGGGCGGTGGCCGCCTGGCTGACAAGGCCCTGGAGAAAGCTGACCTCCTCCGGAGGGAAGGTGCGGGGCTCGAATGAGACGAAGCTCATCGTCCCCACGAATTCGTCCTGAAACAGCAGGGGGAACCTCGCTGAAGACCTCAGGAGGCTGCGAGTAAAGAAGGTCCTCACATGTTCTGGATACAGTTGATCGTTCTGCATGTCGGGTGTGAATGCGGGTTGTAGAGTGCTCATCACTTCTGTGTTCCAGGGGTCCGGTCGGTCCGGGTTCAAGCTAGCCTTCCAGATCTGGGCCAGGGTTCCGCTGGTATGGCGGTGTTCGCTCAGGGTGCGCAGGGAGAAGCGGCCGGTAGTGGCATCGTACATATCGATGTCCACTATGTACTGGAATCCGGTCGACGCGGCGATAGCTGTGGCCAGGTCTGTTAGGGCCGCTTCCACATCCTCTGATCGGGTAAGCACCTGAGCTGCATTGGCCAGGGTGTGCAGTTGCTCCCCCTGCCGACGGCTGCGGTCGGCGTTGAGGAACCGCTCCAGAATGAGAGTGAGGGCAGGCATCGCCGATTCCATGAAGCGTAAGATGCCAGCCCGCGGCTTGTGGTTCCAGGGCCCTCGGAGAATGCACATCTCGGACGGGCTCTGGCTGGTCGGCACGGTCAAGGCTAGGAATTCGCGGTCATCGTCGCTGAAGGCGCTGGTGAGATCCTCCACCCGCTGACCTATGAGGTTGAAGACCACGGGCCCGCCCAGCTCTATGATCTGGCGCTGCACTATCCACAGACCAATCTGGGTGAAGTCGGCGCCAGCACCATCGCCTGGATCACTGCAAACGAGCAAATCCTTGTCCTCGGCATAGACCACCATGGCCTGGGCCGCCCCCGTGGCTCGGCGAATGATGCTGGCCGCCAGGGCAAGGGTCTCCTTGGCGGCGACGCCCTCGATAGTGATTTTAGCTAGCTGGTGGAGCGTCCCGACGTCTTGTCGCATTTATCTACTCCAGAACCGCTATGCTGGCGACAGCTCTCGGAACCAGAACGAGCGCCACACTCGTCCGGGCGGCTCGCCCCGGCCCTGATCTAAGGCCAAACATTGTTGCCAGCATCGCTCCTTCAAGATAGAGCGTGGCCTGGGTTCGCTGAGGCGCGCCAACGCCGAGGGCCGTTCGGCCTTGGCGGGATGCCCCGGGGGAGCGACCCGGTACACCCGTGACCAAGTGGCTGCACCCGCTCACCGAGAAGCCCTGTTTGTCTTCGGTTTCACTATACAAGGACGCCTGGGTGGGAAATCAGTTACAGGTTTTCCCCTCTGACTAGATACGGAACTGCCACGAGAGGGCCCTATCAGGACAAGCCGAGACGGACGGTGACGAACTCTTGATCCGGGAATTGTGGGGCCGAATTCTATCCAGCCAGGGCGTCGCACTAGGGGGTGAGCAGTACGAGCAGGGTCTCCCTGTGGGGCCCCTTTGCAAGGTAGCCTAACACAAAATCCTTTGTGTCAATTGGTCGTCAAGCCGTGCCCCACTCTTCGCCCTGGCTCCAATCGAGCATCATCACCGTGATCTCCTCCCCCGGCTCCACCACATCCACATCCTCGGGGATGATAGTGAGGGCATTGGCAGCGGCCATGGAGCTGAGGATGCCCGAGCCCTGAGGCCCGGTGAGGGAGGCATAGTAGCGGCCACCCTCCTCGGTGACGACGCAGCGGGCGAAGTAGCGGCGGGGGTCATCCCGATTGACGATGCGCTCCTTGGCAATGGCGCGAATGGCTGGCTTCTGCCAGTGGGTCTTGCCCATCATCTTGAAGATGGCCGGGCGAGCGAACAGCTCGAAGGAGACCATCGAGCTCACAGGGTTGCCGGGAAGGCCGATGTGAGGGATGCGCCTCTGACCGCTGCGGAAGAAGCCGAAGGCCAGGGGTTTGCCTGGCTTCATGGCCGCTGTCCAGAAGTCTATCTCCCCCTCGCGAGCCAGCACGTCCTTCACCATATCGTAGTCGCCCCGCGACACGCCTGCCGAAGTGAGAAGCATATCGGCATCTAGCCCCTGATGGATCTTGTCGACGAGGGCTTCCAGTGTGTCGGGGGCGATGCCCAGCACTTTGGGAATACCCCCGTAGCGCTCGATGAGAGCGGCCAGGCTGTAGACGTTGCTATCGTATATGTGACCGGGCGGTAGAGGCTGGCCCACCTCCACCAGCTCGTCGCCGGTGGACAGCACCGCCACCACGGGTCGCCGGATCACCTTGACCGTGGTCCGGCCGATGGAGGCCAGCACCCCGATCTCCGCCGGCCTGAGGACGACGCCTTTGGTCAGCACCCGTTGGCCCTCGCGGATGTCCTCACCCGCCCGCCGAATGTTACTACCGGGCCTGGCCTCTCTGAGGATGCGCACCATCTCGTCTATGTGCCGCACCGTCATCGGGGCCTTGTGGACCGCTTCCTCGGTCTCCTCGAAGGGAACCACCGCATCGGCACCCTTGGGGACAGGAGCGCCGGTCATGATGCGAACCGCCGTATTGGGGGTCACCTCCCCCTCGAAGACGTAGCCAGCCGCGAGTTCGCCCACCACCCGAAGCTCCACCGGCGCCGAGGGAGAGGCGCCAGGGGTGCTGGCTGCCTGCAGGGCGTAGCCATCCATGGCGCTGTTGTCCAGGGGCGGGATGCTGAAGGGAGCGATCACGTCTTCGGCCAGCACCTGGCTCAAAGCTTCGGGAATGGGTTTCTCTTCGGGTTCCAGCACGCTGACGTAGCTGAGGATGCGTTGAAGGGCTTCGTCGACGCTGATCATACCTGCTCACCTACCCCAGGGGCCGCCTTGCCACCTTAGCAATCGCTAGCAAATGTCAAGGAAAAGGACAATGAACACACGCAGCGAGCCAGCCGCGCCACCATTGTAGCATCGGCCGATTCGCAAAAACCAACCTCCCCACCGACAGGCGGAGGGATTGCCGGGGGGGATGGGGCTAGACCCTAGCCGAGCCTGACGACCAGACAGGTGGTGGTGCGCTGAACGCCGTCTACCTGCTGGATGCCGTCGGTGATCGCCGTACCCACGCGGTCCAGGTCATCACCCTCCAGGAGGGCGATGGCGTCGTAGGGGCCGGTGACAGCATCAACGGAGACCACCCTGGCGTTGGGGAAACTCATCCCTGCCACGCCTTCGGCCACCGGCTTGGCCTTGCCTACCGCTGCCTCGATGAGGATGTATGCTCGCGTTGCCATCGTCCCGCCTCCTTCTGGCGAACTGCCCCGCCATGCTGTCAAATGATATCGCCGTTGTAATTTCTGTCAAGATGGCCCAGCCGTTGACCTGACGATACCACTTCATAATATAATACCAGCGCTGGCCCCGGAGTTGTTAAGTAGGCATGACTCTTCCCCAACTGCAAGAGCTGAAGGAAATCGAAGACAAAGCCAAAACGGAACTGGCGGCTGTCTCCGATGAAGAAACTTTGGAGTTCTGGCGAATAACCTATCTGGGTCGCCGCAGCCGCCTCAATCTCATTCTGCGCGGCCTGGCCTCCTTGCCCCTGGAGGAGCGCCGGCAGGTGGGGGCTGCCGCCAATCGCCTCAGGTCGGAGCTGGAGGAACTGCTGAGCCAACGTCAGGCCCAGCTCCGCGAGGCAGCGGTCACGGCCGTCGTCGAGGGAGGCCATCTGGACGTTACCCTACCGGGGCGTCCCCTGACCATAGGGCGACTTCACCCTGTCACTCAGGTCCTGCGGGACATCCTCGACGCCTTTGTATCCATGGGCTTCCAGGTGTTCGAGGGACCTGAGGTGGAGTGGGACTACTACAACTTCGAGGCTGTCCGCATCCCTAAGGATCACCCCGCTCGCGATATGTGGGACACCCTCTGGGTGGACTACGTCCGCAACGAGGAATACCCCATGCTCCTGCGAACCCACACCTCGCCCATGCAGATCCGGGTGATGGAGCAGATGCAACCGCCGGTGCGCATCGTATCGCCGGGCAAGTGCTACCGCCACGAGGCCACCGACCCCACCCACGAGTGGATGCACACCCAGGTTGAGGGCCTGGCCGTGGACGAGAACATCTCCATGGCCGACCTGAAGGGAACCCTGTACGAGTTCGCCCGACGGCTGTTCGGCCGCGAGCGGCGGGTTCGCTTCCGCTGCGACTACTTCCCCTTCGTGGAGCCGGGAGCCGACATGTCCATCGACTGCCCGCTGTGCGATGGCCAAGGCTGCCGTGCCTGCAACAACTCCGGCTGGATCGAGATCCTGGGCGCAGGCATGGTCCACCCCGAGGTGCTGGCAAACGTGGGCTACGATGCCGAGCGCTACACCGGCTTCGCCTTCGGCTTAGGGGTGGAGCGGGTGGCCATGCTCCGCCACGGCATCGAGGACATCCGCCTCTTCTACGCCAATGACCTGCGTTTCCTGGAGCAGTTCTGAGGTGCTTTCGTGAGAGTACCGCTCAAGTGGCTACAAGAGTATGTTGACATAAACCTTCCGCCTGGGGAACTGGGTCGCCGTCTGACCATGGCTGGCACGGAGGTGAACACCATCCTCACTGCCGGCCGTGACTGGGAGAAGATCAGCGTGGCTGAAGTGGTTGATGTGGCGCCTCACCCCAATGCCGACCGCCTTCGCCTGGCCACGGTGGACCTGGGTGGCGAGCAGATGACGGTGGTGTGTGGTGCGCCCAACGTGGCGGCGGGGCAGAAGGTCGCCTTCGCTCGGGTGGGGGCAGAACTCATTGACGGCCACACCAGCGAACCCACCATCCTCAAGGCTGCCAGGATCCGCGGCGTGGAATCGGCGGGGATGGTCTGCTCGGAGAAGGAGCTGGGCCTGTCCGACTACCACGAGGGGATCCTGGTACTGCCAGAGGATGCCCCGGTGGGCGTACCCCTGGGCCAATATCTGGGCGACACCATCCTCGACCTGGATATCACCCCCAACCGGCCCGACTGCCTGTCTGTGCTAGGCGTCGCCCGCGAGGTCGCCGCCCTCAGCGGCGTCAGCGTTCGCGAGCCGCCGGTCGATTATCAAGAGCTGGGCCGCCCTATTAAGGAGCGCCTCAGCGTGGAGATAGCTGACCGCGATCTCTGTCCACGCTACTGCGCCGCCCTCATCGAGGGCGTGCAGATCGGCCCGTCGCCCCCCTGGATGCAGGAACGCCTGCTGGCGGCCGATGTGCGTCCGATCAGCAATGTGGTGGATGTCACCAACTACGTGATGCTGGAAGTAGGACAGCCCTTGCACGCCTTCGATTTCTCCCTCATCAGCGGTCGCAAGATTATCGTACGCCGAGCCCGCCCCGGCGAGGTGCTGGTTACCCTGGACGGCACCGAAAGGCCCCTGAACCGCGACATGCTGGTCATCGCCGACGCCAAGGAGGCGGTGGCCGTAGCGGGACTCATGGGAGGGGCCGCCAGCGAGGTGACCGAGAACACTACCGCCATCCTTCTGGAATCGGCCAACTTCAACCCGGCCAATATTCGCCGCACCAGCACCGGCCTGAAGCTACGCACCGATGCTTCTGCCCGCTTCGAGAAGGGCTTGAGCCCCGAGCTGGCGATGGTAGGGATCAGACGCGCCGCACGGCTCATGGTGGAGCTAGCGACCGGCCGGGCGGCCGAAGGCATCATCGATGTCTATCCAGGCAAGCGGCGGGAGACACGCATCACCGTCACCCAGGAGCGACTGCGGCGCGTCCTGGGCCTTCAGCTTCCTACCCTCCAGGTCCGCCAGACGCTGATTTCCCTCGGCTTCGGCTGCCGCTGGGTTCCTCCCGACCGCTATGTGGTGCGCGTGCCCTACTGGCGCACCGACGTGCGCATCCCCGACGACGTAGCTGAGGAGTTGGCCCGCATCATCGGCTACGACGAGCTGCCCATTACGAGCCTGGGGGGCGCGATCCCGCCGGCGCAGCCACAGCCGTCGCGAGAGCTGCGGGAGGGGGTGAGGGATATCCTGGCTACTGCTGGCATGCAGGAGGTCATCACCTACTCCCTCACCAACCTGGACAGCCTGGCCAAGGTGCTGCCGCCGGAGGAGCTGAGTCAGCATCCACCCCTGCGGGTAGCCAACCCCATGAGCCATCAGCAGGAGTACCTGCGCACCACCCTCAGGGCGTCGCTTCTGGAGACCTTGGCCTCCAATCTACGCCATCGTCAGGGACGCATCGCCCTATTCGAGGTGGCTCGCGTCTACCTGCCTCGGCCCGAGGAGCTACCCCAGGAGGTGGAATCCCTGGCCGGCGTAGTGACTGGAGACCGCCCCGACCGCTGGGGCCAGCCCAGGGGCGAGCCGGTCGACCTCTACGATGTCAAGGCCTACCTAGTGTTTCTCTTCGGCCGCCTGGGGCTTGCCGTCAGCTACCACGACGGCGAGGACTTCGCCCTCGTGCCCGGCCGAACCGCCGAGGTGCGGCTGGACGGCCAGAGGGTGGGCCTGGTGGGGCAGGTGCACCCGCGGGTGGCCGCTGCCTTCGATATCGAGCAGGACGTCTATCTGTTCGAGGTAAACCTGGAGACCCTCGTGCCCCAGGTGGGGAAACCCCGCATCTACCAGCCGCTTTCCCGCTTTCCGGCGGTGGAAGAGGACATCGCCATCGTCGTGGACGAGGGGGTAACCGCCGCCCAGGTGCAGGCCATAATCGAGGCCTTCCCTCTGGTGCAGCGGGCCGCCCTGTTCGATGTCTACACAGGGCCGCCGGTGGCGGCGGGCAAGAAGTCGCTGGCTTACTCCGTCGCCTACCAATCGCTGGATCACACCCTGAGCGACGCCGAGGTGAATCGGGAGCGCCGCGGCATCCTGGATCGCCTGTCGCGAGAGGTAGGCGCTGTTCTCAGGGGTTAGGCCTGTTTGGGGACAGTCTGAGCATCCTGAGCTGGGCCTTCCTGCGGCCTTTCCCTCTGAGGCGTCCAGAACTTGTAGCCCATCTGGCGCAGCAGGGGGATGAAGTGCTTCAGGGCCTCGGCGGTATGCTTTCCCTGCAGGTGCAGCACGATCACTGAGCCCGGCTTCACTTCGCGAATCACCGTCTCCACGATCTCCCGAGCGGTGACCTCTTTCCAGTCCTCGGGGTCCACATTCCAGCCGTAGATGCGATAGCCCATGTCAGCGGCCACCCAGTCCACCGTGGCATTACGTGCCCCATAAGGGAGACGAAGGAGGTCCTGGCCGGCCCCGTGCTCAATCTCCCAGCGGATCTCCTTCTCCGAAAGCTTGGTCAGGTCGGGATGGCTATAGGTATGGTTGCCCACAACGTGCCCTTCCGCTTTCATCCTGTCGATGAGTTCTGTGTTCTGCTCGGCCCACTTGCCCACGGGGAAGAAAATGGCCTTTACCAGGTTTTTTTTCAGGATGTCCAGGATAGCTTCCACCTGGGCCGTGCTGCCCTGGTCGTCGAAGGTGAGGACAACTGTCCCATCACCGCTGGCGGTGATCATCGGTGGCGGCGGATCCTGAGTGCGGAACTGCCAGGAGAAATCCTGCGCCAGAGGATCGCTGGTCCGGGAGACGCCCCCGACGCTGATTCGATAGGTGGTGCTGTACAGAAGGGCCAAGGGCTTCCAGACCAGCGTCTTGTCATCTGGCCAGTGGAAGCTGCCGGAGGCCTGCGGTTCGACCCTGAAGGCCTCCTCCACCGCCGTTTGATCCATTGGCCGGTCGAAGACCACCTTGACCTCGTCGAAGACGCGCTGTCGGCCGCTTTCACCGGGCTCAGCGCTCACAACCGCAGGGGGCTCCACGGTGGTGAAGCCAAAGGTGTAGCGCTCCTGGCTGGGGTGATCAGCGGAATCGCGGATGCCAGGCCAAAGGGTCACCCGGTACGCGTAGCCGGCTCGCAACCGCTCGTGCTCCAGAATGAGCTTTCGCCCCTCCCAGCGTGGCCTGAAGGGGACAGCGGGCGCGATGGTCACCAGATGGCGGGAGTTGTCAGCCAGGGGGCGGTCAAATTCGATCTCGATGGGGGCTGTCGTCGACACCTCTGCCTGGCCCGGCGAGGGCGAGAAGCGAATAGCCTTGGGAACAGAGATAGTGCGGAAGGGGAGACGTTTACCGAGGATGGATAGGGTGTAGTTTGTCTCCGCCTGGAAGACCTTGAGCCTGTGAGGATTGAAGACGACGGTGGTCTCGGCCCAGGGCGCCCAACCATCCCAGGAGCTGAGGCCATCCCTGGCCACAGTCAAGCACTGAGAGCAATCGGCTGGCTGGGGCTCGATCCTGAAGGTCTTCTCCACCTCCTGGAAGGACATCGGCTTGTCAATCACTACCCGTATGGAGGAGTCCAGCCAAACGTCTTCCCCCGAGCCATCGAGGTCGTAGTAGGGCCCAGCCAGATCCGCCGCGCTGGTGCGACAGCTGTCCACGATGAGCAGGAGTACTACTAATCCAATGAGCAGATAGGGAAGAAGATGTGCCAGTCTAGACTGGGAGGTCATCCTGCCATCGCCGTCAGCGGTGGCCTGGCTGTCGACGGCACCCATCGGGGAGTTCTTCCCTCGACCCTCTATGAATAGGCCGCCTGGGAGCGCGGCCGCCCCTTTTAGCAAAAAGGCCCGAAGAGTAGGTCTTCAGGGCCTGGCGAGACTACTGTACAAAACGCTACTGGGTTGCCAATGCTGCCTTGGCCGTTTCCACCAATCGGGCGAAGGCGCTGCCGTCACGAACCGCCAGATCGGCCAAGATCTTGCGGTCAATATCCACCCCTGCCTTGTGAAGGCCATCGATGAAGCGATTGTAGGAGAGGCCATGCACGCGGACAGCGGCGTTGATGCGAGCTATCCAGAGGCGGCGAAACTGCCCTTTTCGGTCTCTGCGATGCTCATAGGCGTAATAGAGGCCGTGGATGAGGGATTCGCGGGCCCGTTTGAGAAGGCGATGGCGGACACCTCGATGACCGCGCGTCTGCGCGATTACCCTCTTGTGTCTTCGCCTCTTGGTGACGCCTCTCTTGATCCTGCTCAAATCCTGACCCCCTTACGCACTTGGCCTAGGTGCCTCCGTAGGGAAGAAGTCGACGCAGGCGCTGGCGAAAGCTGCGATGTACCGGGCGCATGGTGTCGAATTCGCTCTTCACCGCCCGTCGCTTTTTGCGGCGAGCGTTATTGATATGGGACTTACGGCGCACGATTTTGCCCCGTCCGCTGACACTAAAGCGCCGCTTAGCGCCGGAGTGAGTTTTGAGTTTAAGCTTGGCCAACTGGTTCCTCTCCCGCCTCTTTGAGGGCCTTTGGGGCCTTCTTGTTGGAGGGCGCGAGGATCGTCGTCAGGAAGCGGCCTTGCATGTTGGCCCCTCTGTCGACAGCCGCTAAGTCTTGCAACTGGCCACAGAAGCGCTGCAGCAAAGCCTGCCCCGTCTCTGGATGAGCCATCTCCCGACCGCGGAACCTTACCGTCACCTTCACTTTGTCGCCTTCCCGAAGCAATCTCTGCGCCAAACGAACCTTGCGCTCTAGGTCGTGCTCGCTAATGTGAGGCCGCATCCGCACCTCGCGCAGCAGCAGGCCTTTCTGGTGCTTGTGAGCGTCTCGGTCCTTCTTGGACTGCTCGTACTTCCACTTGCCGTAGTCCAGAAGGCGACATACAGGCGGACTACCGTGGGGGTCAACTTCTACCAGGTCGAGGTCGCGTTCCTTGGCAAGGGCTAACGCCTGAAAAACAGGCAGGACACCTAGGTTCTCGCCTCCGTCCGCTATTACGCGGACTTCTGTACCTTTGATCCTTTCGTTGACGCGAAGCTGCTGTTGTATAACCCTTACCCTCGCGGAAAGAACAACCGATCCGTCGACGGTGTAGCTAAGTGTAGCATACTTTTCAAGAGTCTTCAATCCTGGGCCAGACGAAGAAGAGCACGGCCCTGCTCCACCCTTTGACCAGGCGACACGTAGACCCCCTGCACCCGACCCGACCGGCGAGCCTTCAGGTCGTTATTCATCTTCATAGCCTCAATGATCATGAGAATGTCGCCGACCTTAACAGTGTCGCCCCGCGAGACGCAGATCTCCCGCACTATGCCCATCATAGGGGACAGAACCAGCCACTCAGCAGCCTCCGGCGGCTCGGTGGCGAGGGCTCTGGCCGGAAGAGCAGGCGTCCGCTTCTCACGAGTCTCCTGGAGCACTGAGTACTCCCGGGAACCGATCACAATGTCGAAACCGCCACTGCGCTCTTCGGCAAAGAACTCATGAGAGCAATTGTCCACGATGAGGGAGAACAGACCAGTGTGGCCGATCTGCTTCAGGCTAATATTGTGCCAGCGGTCGTTGACACGTACCCGCAGCCCGTTGGGCCCCTCCTCCACCTCTACCTCCCTCAGGGCGTCACCCAGGCGCATCAAGTACTTTTCCGCCATGTCATCCTTCGCATCCCCCAGTCTCGCTCACGCAATCCGCTGCGTCTGCTTTGAAGTCGCCAAGGGCTGCCAGAAACGCTGGCCAGCGACGAGGAGCTGAGGGCTTCTTTCCTCCTGCTGTGAGCCAAGAGGGAAGCAGCTACCAAAGCGATCTCTTCGTTCTCTAGGTCGTTCTCCAGTTCGTCCTGCTGATCGAGACGGACATGCTTCTCCACGAAAGCCGTGTCCAGGGTGCCAGCGATGAAATGAGCGTTATCCATAACCTGGAGATGAAAAGGTATATTGGTGCTCACGCCCACGATCTTGAACTCCTGTAGGGCCCGGCGCATCCGCCGGATGGCCTCAGCACGATCCCGACCGCGGGTACTGAGCTTAGCGATGAGGGGGTCGTAATAGTGGGGGATGTCTGTACCATCGTAGAGTGCGGAGTCCACCCGCACGCCAGGACCGCCCGGTTCGCTCAGGAAGCTCACCTTGCCCATCGAGGGGAGGAACTCGTTGAAGGGATCCTCAGCGGCGATACGGCACTCGATGGCCCAGCCACGCGGCCTGATCTCGTCTTGTCGATAAGGTAAGGGCTCGCCCGCTGCCACCAGCAACTGATCGGCCACTAGGTCAACCCCTGTCACCAGCTCCGTCACCGGGTGCTCCACCTGAAGGCGGGTGTTTACCTCGAGGAAGCTAGGATTGCCCTCCTCGTCTAAGAGGAACTCTATGGTACCCACATTAACGTAGTCGGCAATCTTGCCAGCCCTCACTGCCATCTCGATGAGCCGCTGACGCAGAGCCTCATCGACGGCTGTGGAGGGCGCCTCCTCGATCATCTTCTGATAGCGGCGCTGGATGGAGCACTCCCTCTCGCCCAAGGCGATGACGTTCCCATGGTGGTCGGCGATGATCTGCACCTCGACGTGGCGCACTGGCTCCAGGAACTTCTCCAGATAGAGGGTGCCGTTGCCGAAAGCCGAGCCCGCCTCACGGCTGGCCACCTCCAAGGCGATGGGCAGTTCCTCGGCTCGATAGACAGCGCGGATGCCCTTGCCCCCTCCTCCCGCCGCTGCTTTGACCAGAAGGGGGTAGCCGATGCGGGTGGCCGCCATGGCGGCCATCTCGGCTGTGGCCAGCTCCTTGCTGCCGGGCACCACCGGTATCTGCGCTTGGCTCATCAGACGGCGGGCCTCGATCTTGTCCCCCAGCAAGCGGATGGACTCGGGGGTAGGCCCTACAAAGGTGATGCCGTTTTCACGACATGCTTCGGCGAAGTCGGCGTTCTCGGCCAGGAAGCCATAGCCGGGGTGAATAGCATCTACACGGGCTTTCTTAGCTACCTCGAGGATCTTAGCAGCGTTAAGGTAGCTTTCGCTCGCTGGCCCAGGGCCGATGAGGTAAGCTTCATCGGCGGAGCGCACATGCAAGGAGTCGCGGTCGACCTCCGAGTAGACAGCTACACCGGAGATGCCTAGGTCGCGGCAGGATCGCAATACCCTACGGGCTATCTCGCCCCTGTTCGCTACGAGTAGCTTTCTAAACATAGAGTGGGAGTTCCTCTAGAAGATGTCTATGGCAACTAGAGCAAGAAACTATACACCTCCCCATTCCCTTTTAGCATACGGAGGCTCACCTGGCAAGGGTATGGAGGGTAAACATAAACGGAAAGAACCGCCGAGGCACCGACCGACTGCATACAATGGTCTCGACTCTACCGGCGTTGTCGCGCTTCATCCGTCGCCCTCGTGAGGAAAGCACTCAGAGACATGGACCCCACATCCTGGCCGCTGCGCAGGCGCACGGCGACGGCTTGAGCCTCTACCTCCTTGTCTCCCACCACCAGCATGTAGGGCACTTTCTGGAGCTGGGCGTCACGGATCTTGGCCTGCATGCGCTCCGAGCGCTCGTCCACCTCCACCCGCAGACCCGCTGCTTCCAGTTCGGAGGCTACCCAGCGGGCATACTCGAGATGGCGGTCAGCGATGGGGACGAGCACGACCTGAACCGGCGCCAACCACAAAGGGAAGGCGCCGGCATAGTGCTCTATCAGCACGCCCAGGAAGCGCTCTAGGGAGCCGAGGAGAGCCCGGTGCACCATATAGGGTCGATGCTCATGGCCGTCCTGCCCGATGAAGGCCAAGTCGAAACGCTCGGGCAGATTGAAGTCGAACTGGACGGTGGTCAGTTGCCAGGTGCGACCGATGGGGTCGCGCACGTGGATGTCTATCTTGGGGCCGTAGAAGACTCCTCCCCCTTCATCCACCTCGTAGCTCATCCCGCTGGCCTGGACGGCATGCTGCAGGGCCTCAGTGGCCCGGTCCCACTCTTCGATGCTGCCCACGTACTTCTCTGGCCGGGTAGACAGGCAGAGCAGGTAGTCATCGAAGCCGAACAGGCGCAGGTAGTGGATGCCGAAATCCACCGCCCGAATGACCTCCTCCTCGAGCTGGTCGGGCCGACAGAAGATGTGAGCGTCGTCCTGGGTAAAGCCCCGCAGCCGCAGCAGGCCATGCAAGACTCCGCTGCGCTCGTATCGGTAGACAGTGCCCAGTTCGGCCAGGCGCATGGGCAGATCACGATAGCTGCGCACCGCCGACTTGTATATCTCGATATGAAAGGGGCAGTTCATGGGCTTAACGAAGTACTCCTGCCCGTCGACGTCCATGGGCGCGTACATGTACTCACGATAGAAGTCGAGATGGCCGCTCACATCCCATAGGGCCGCCTTGCCCAGGTGGGGCGTGTAGACGATCTCGTAGCCGGCCTTGTAGTGCTCCTGCCGCCAGAGGTCCTCGATGATGGTGCGGATGCGCCCTCCCTTGGGATGCCAGTAGACCAGGCCCGGCCCGAACTCCTCGTGGAAGCTGAACAGGTCCAGCTCGCGGCCCAGGCGGCGATGGTCGCGCCGCTGAGCTTCCTCCAGACGGCGCAGGTGGTCGGTCAGCTCCTCCTCCGTCTCGAAGAGGGCACCGTAGATGCGCTGGAGCATAGGCCGCCGCTCGTCGCCCCGCCAGTAGGCTCCGGCAATGCTTGTGAGCTTGAAGACCTGCACCTGCCCCGTGCTGGCTACGTGCGGCCCGGCGCAGAGGTCCAGGAAGTCGGCGTGGCGGTAGGTACTCACCTTCTCGTCGGCGATCTCCTCGATAAGCTCCAGCTTATAGGGTTGCTGGGCGAACAGGCGGCGGGCCTCCTCCTTGCTCACCTTCTGCTGCACGAAGGGCAGATCGCCAGATATGCTCTGCCGCATGCGCTCCTCGATGACCTTCAGGTCGTCGAGGGTTAGGCTGCGGGGCAGGTCGAAGTCGTAGTAGAAGCCGGTGTCGATAGGCGGGCCGATGCCCAGCTTGGCGTCGGGAAAGAGGCTCAGCACCGCCTCGGCCATGATGTGCGAGGCCGAGTGGCGCAAGCGCTCCAGGCGCTCCTCCTTTGGCAACTTCTGAAAGTCCACCGACACGTGGACCACCTCCGATCAGCTAGGGGCCGATCCCTGGCCGCCAGCAAGCGCAATGCTTCCGGCGAAAACCAAGATGCCTCCCGTCCATGTGGGACGAGAGGCATAGCCCTGCGTGGTTCCACCCACCTTCTCCCCCGACACGTCGGGGGACTCATTCGGCCGCTAACGGGTGCCTCCGGGGCTGGCTACTAGCGTCCACACACGTTCGCCAGCCGGCTCCTAGGGGGTCTTGGCGACGGTAGGAGGCGGGCACCTCTCAGCCTGGGGTTCCCCTCTCTGGCGCCGTGCCGCCGCTACTCGTCCTAGTCTACGCCTTTCGGTATTCGGAATATGGTGGGCGATACCCCGATAGAATCGGGGTGACCTCCCCGATTTCATCGGGGCGCTCTAACCATCCACCTCCGTAGCCTTACTTATCAGCGCCTCGATGTACCGTCGACTTTTCTGGGACTTCAGGTAATATTCACGCTTTCTCGCTTCCCGCGAGTCCCGGTAAATCTCAGTGTGAACTAGTCTCCAGGGAAGACTGTATCTCGTCGCTCTCACCTTGCCCGCATTGTGCTCTGTCAGCCGCCGCTCCACATTGCTCGAATATCCGATATAGTAGCGACCATTTTTCAGGCTTTGTAGCACGTATACAACATCCGCCAAGACTTCAATCTGAACAATAAGTCCTATTCTGGTGGGCGATAGAGGACTTGAACCTCTGACCTCAGCGATGTCAACGCTGCGCTCTAACCAACTGAGCTAATCGCCCGCGAGCTCATCCCTTATTCTACGGCCTACGCCGCTTTTCAGGAAGCGTTCTCGTCGGTTCGCATCGGCCCTTGACTGGCACTCCTCATAGTACGCTAGCTTGAATGGCCGGTTTTGACGCGTCCAACGATTCGAACCACTGTTGTGCTCCCGCAACCTGGTCTCGGGAGCCTTGGACGTGCTCCCAACGTAACGCTTGCCATTCCTCAGACTTTCTAGCACGTACACGTAATGTGACACGCGCTCTAACCCTCGCCAGAGGCGAGTCCGCCTCCGGCGGAAACTGAGCTCCAGCCTGAGGCTGATCCGCCTCTGGCGGAAATCGCCCAGCTATGTAAAAGCTAGCAGAAGGGCCGAAATAAGTCAACGAGCCATAGCCCATGCCAAAGAAGATGCGCCGCTGGTTTAGACGCTGGCCGGGTGGGTGTGGCCCGAACGGTGGGAGACCCAGATGGCCAGAAGGCCGACCGGTGGCAACAGGAGCGCAGGCACAACGAGAGGAAGCCAGCCGTACCAAATGCCTGGAAGAGCGCCCACAACGACCCCGGCCGCCGCTACGGTGCGACGACGCCGCGTTAACAGCAACGCCGCCGCGGCCAGAAAGCCGCCCGCGACTGCGCTGGCCACAACCACTGTATGGTAAGGGTGAAGGTGATAGTCCGTGACCACACCTTCCTCCCTTACCTCCCCGACGAACGATGATAGCGCCAGCATCGACGCGCCTACGCCGACCTGAAGAAGCGCCACACCTAGCGCCACAACCAGCAGCGCCCGTGCCATCTAACGCTCACCGACCCTACAAATGCACATGGTAGCAATGCCACGTCACGCGTCATGGCCCAGTCAAGTCGTCCCTGCAATAAGCTCGGTGCGCGCCCCGCCTTCCGCAAAACCGCTAGCGGATAGAGCGCCCTAGAGCAAACCTCACCCCTTAACCTACCACCGGCGGGGCACCGTGTCAAGCCCATCGTCAACGAGCCTGGTTGGCGCCGATAGGCCTTGACTCCTATTGCCTATATAATAAAATATGGAAGGCTTGCACGCCCGTTGACGCTTCTTGCTGTCGAGGGCGTGGATGGTGTGGTTCGTTTGCTTGCGGGCCGCTAGCTCAATTGGAAGAGCAGCTGACTCTTAATCAGCGGGTTCCGGGTTCGAGTCCCGGGCGGCCCCCCAGGGGGAAGTGTCGGAATTGGTAGACGAGCATGATTTAGGATCATGTGCCGCGAGGCGTGGGGGTTCGAGTCCCCCCTTCCCCACCAACCCTAGGCCCGAGAGGCACTGACTCCTAGAGGAGATTGCATGGCCTCCCTGCTTCAGGTCAGGGACCTCAAGACCTACTTCTTCACCGACGACGGTGTGGTCAAGGCGGTGGACGGCATCAGCTACGATGTGCAGCCGGGGGAGATCGTGGGTCTGGTGGGGGAGAGCGGTTGCGGCAAGACGGTAAGCGCCCTAGCCATCCTCAGGCTCATCCCCGACCCGCCGGGCAAGATCGTGGGCGGCGAGATCATCTTCGAGGGCGATGACCTCCTGAAAGCGAGCGAGGAAGAGATCCGCCACGTCCGCGGCAACCGCATCGCCATGATCTTCCAGGAGCCCATGACCTCCCTCAACCCTGTCCTCACCATCGGCCGCCAGATCACGGAGAGCCTTGAACTGCACCTGAAGATGGATCGCCGCAGCGCGAACAAGAGGGCCATCGAACTCATGGGAATGGTGGGCATCCCCGAGGCCAAAGCGCGCATCTCCGATTATCCCCACCAGTTCTCCGGCGGCATGCGACAGCGAGTGATGATTGCCATGGCCCTCTCCTGTAACCCCAAGCTCCTCCTGGCCGACGAGCCCACCACCGCCCTCGATGTGACCATTCAGGCCCAGATCCTGGAGCTGCTGACCCGCCTGACCCGTGAGCTGGGGACGGCGGTTGTCATTATCACCCATAACCTGGGGGTGGTAGCCCGCTACGCCGACCGCGTCAATGTGATGTATGCCGGCAAGATTGTGGAGTCGGCGGTGGCCCGCGAACTCTACGGCAATCCTCACCACCCCTACACCCTGGGGCTGCTGAAATCGGTGCCCCGCCTGGACAAGGCGCGCAAGGAGAAGCTGGAGCCCATCGAGGGCTTCCCCCCCGACCTCATCCACATGCCCCAGGGCTGTGCCTTCCGGCCGCGCTGCAAGTTCGCCGTGGCCAAGTGCCAGGAGGAGCCGCCCCTCCTGCAGGTAGCCAGCAAGCACTACTCCGCCTGCTGGGAGTGGCCCAGGGTAGGTCAGGCCGCCGGGTCGGCGGCTCCTGCTTGAGGAACCGGCCGATGACCACAGAAGACGTCGCTACCAGAAGCGCCGGTCGCCTGGACAACGTCCTTGTAGATGTCCGCGACCTGAAGATGTACTTCCCCGTAACCAGTGGCATCCTCTTCCAGCGCAAGATAGCCGACGTCAAGGCTGTGGACGGCATCTCCTTCGCCATCAGGCAGGGGGAGACCCTCGGCCTGGTAGGGGAGAGCGGCTGCGGCAAGACGACCACCGGCCGCTGCATCCTCATGCTGCACGAACCCACAAGCGGCGAGATCACCTTCGAGGGGCATGACCTCATCAGGATGAAGGGCGGCGAGATTCGCCGCATGCGCCGCCGCATGCAGATGATCTTCCAGGACCCCTACGCCTCGCTGAACCCCCGCATGACCGTGGGCAGCATCATCGGCGAGCCCCTGGCCGTCCACGGCCTGGCCGGCGGGCGCAAAGGGCGGCGGGAGAGAGTGCAGGATCTGATGCGGGTCGTCGGCCTCAACCCCTACTACACTAACCGCTACCCCCACGAGTTCAGCGGCGGCCAGCGCCAGCGCATCGGCATCGCCCGCGCCCTGGCGGTGCAGCCCAGCTTCATCGTCTGCGACGAGCCCATCTCGGCCCTGGACGTATCCATTCAGGCCCAGATCATCAACCTGATGGAGGAGCTTCAGGCCGAGTTCAACCTCACCTATCTGTTCATCGCCCACGACCTGTCGGTGGTGCGCCACATCAGCGACCGGGTGGCGGTGATGTACCTGGGCAAGCTGATGGAGCTGGCCGACCGGGTGGAACTGTACGAGAACGCCCTCCACCCTTACACCAAGGCCCTGATGTCGGCCATCCCCATACCCGACCCGGTGGTGGAGGCCAAGCGAGAGCGCATCATCCTGACAGGCGACGTGCCCAGCCCGATGCGGCCGCCGCCGGGCTGCGTCTTCCACACCCGCTGCCCCATCGCCGTCGGGGAGTGCCGGGAGCGCATCCCCGAATGGCGCAACGTGGGCACCAGCGCCAAAGAGCACTGGGTGGCTTGCCACAGGGTGTAGGAGCTAGGCGGCCGCTCCCTCCACGCTCGCCAGCGAGAAACACGACTAATTCATCCTCGGCAGATGGGGGGCTTTCCGGCTATCGCGCGGGTTGAAACCCGCGCCTTTCTGGAATCGGTAGATGGTGCCGCGGGATTCATCCCGCGGGACTGGAAAGGCCGCCCACATTGAAGCCCTCCTGGCCCCATGCTACGATAGCCCTGACATGGATCAGGCCCGCATCCGCAACTTCTGCATCATCGCCCACATCGACCACGGCAAGTCCACCCTGGCCGACCGCATGCTGGAGCTTACCGACACCATCCCCCCACGGCAGATGGCCGAGCAGGTGCTCGACCAGATGGACCTGGAGCGTGAGCGGGGCATCACCATCAAGGCCACCGCCGTGCGCATGGTCTATCGCGCCGAGGACGGCCAGGAGTACGAGCTGAACCTCATCGACACCCCCGGCCACGTCGACTTCACCTACGAGGTGTCGCGCGCCCTGGCCGCCGCCGAGGGGGCCATCCTGGTGGTCGACGCCAGCCAGGGCATCCAGGCCCAGACCCTGGCCAATGTTTACATGGCCATGGAGCACAACCTGGTCATCATCCCCGTGATCAACAAGATCGACCTGCCCAACGCCGAGCCCCAGCGGGTGGCCCAGGAGATCGAGGCCGTCATGGGCTACGGCCAGGAGGAGATGATCTTCGCCTCGGCCAAGGAGGGCGTCGGCACGCGGGAGGTGCTGGAGGCGGTGGTCCAGCGCATCCCACCCCCCAGCGGTCGGGTGCAGGCCCGTCTGCGGGCCCTCATCTTCGACTCCAAGTACGACCCCTACAAAGGGGTTATCGCCTACCTGCGAGTGGTGGACGGGGCTCTCTCCACCGGGCGTCGCGTGCTGCGCCTGATGTCCAACCAGCGCGAGCTCGATCCCCTGGAGGTGGGCGTCTTTCGGCCCGCCTTCGCCTCCACGGATCGGCTCACCACCGGCGAGGTGGGCTACGTGGCCACCGGCCTCAAGACGGTGCGCGACTGCCGGGTGGGCGACACCATCACCTACGACGACACCCCCGCCTCGGAGCCCCTGCCCGGCTATCGCCCGGCTAAGCCGATGGTCTTCGCCGGCCTCTACCCCTCCAACGCCGACGAGTTCCCCCTCCTGCGCGACGCCATCGACAAGCTGCGCCTCAACGACGCCGCCCTCAGCTACGAGCCGGAGTCCAGCATAGCCCTGGGCCCAGGCTTCCGCTGCGGCTTCCTCGGCCTCCTCCACATGGACATCGTCCAGGAGCGCCTGGAGCGCGAGTACGACCTGGACATGCTGGTGACCGCCCCCAGCGTGGAGTATCGGGTGCTGAAGGTCGACGGCGAGGAGCTGGCGGTGGACAACCCGGCCAAGCTGCCCCGCCTGGAGGAGGTGGAGGAGATCTTGGAGCCCTGGATGAACGTCAGCGTGATCACCCCCGACCGCTACATCGGCCCGCTGATGGAGCTGGTGACCGGCCGCCGCGGCGAGTTCAAGCGCATGGACTACCTGGAGCACGGCCCGCTGGAGGGAGCCACCGGGCGGAGGGTGCTGCTCGAGTACCAGATGCCCCTATCGGAGATGCTGCTCGACTTCTACGACCAGCTCAAGGCCTGCAGCCAGGGCTACGCCAGCATGGACTACAGCTTTGCCCACCACGCGCCGGCGAAGATGGTGAGGCTGGACATCCTGGTGAACCAGCAGCCGGTGGACGCCCTCTCGGCCATCGTCCACGCCGACAGGGCCCAGCGGCAGGGGCGGCAACTGGTGGAGAGGCTGCGCAGCCTGATCCCCCGCCAGCTATTCGAGGTGCCCATCCAGGCGGCGATCGGCGGGCGGGTGATCGCCCGCGAGACGATCAAGCCGATCCGCAAGAACGTGCTGGCCAAGTGCTACGGCGGCGACGTGACCCGCAAGATGAAGCTGCTGGAGAAGCAGAAGGCGGGCAAGAAGCGGATGAAGCGGGTGGGCAACGTGGACATCCCCCAGGAAGCGTTCATGGCCCTGCTGCGGCTGGGGAAGTAGGGGGCGGCTTCATGGGCCAAGGACCAGCACCAGCACGCTGCCGCCGCACGACCCCGCGATGACGAAGAGCCCGCCGACCACGACGTGCCACCAGCCCAGCACTACGGACCGACTGTGTTGATCTCTCCCACGCAGCTCGTCCTCCAGCCGGTCCAGCCGTTTGGCATTCTGGTCCGCTTTCTCCAGGCCCCGGCCAATCTCTATCAACTCCTGCGGCGAAAGGCCGGCGGGAGCCACGGCACGCCTTCCGTCTCGCGGGCACATTGCTTACTTCTCGTCCTCAGCGGGATACAGAACCCTGACAGTCGCGGCGAATGCCTCCAGCCACCGGTCACGCTCCTGGGCGCTCCAGGGGGCATCGTTCGCCGGAAGAACCTGCAGCAGACCGGAGAGAGCAGGGTGAGCGCCCCCTGCGGGCGGAAGCTTCGGGCCGGTGGTCTCTTGCTGCGCATCCTTAACGGGTGGCTCCTCTGGGCGCGGCGGCTCGGGCGCGCCTGTGCCGCGCGAGAGATAGGTGTTTCCCCCAGACCTGTACAACAGACCTGCCTGCTCCGCCGACCTGGCCAGCGTCCCAAAGGCATCCGACACACGTTTGCGCGCCACCCCAAACTCCACCTCGAGAGCATTTCTCAGGCCCTCGTCCGGAGGCAAAGGGCGCCCTGCGTACTGCTTCTGCACAGCATCAAAGAGCGGCACAGAGAGAAAGGCCTCGGCGGTGGCAAGCGTCTCATCCGATGGGCTCCGTGGTCTCACAATTCTCAATGCCAAATCGGTCACGACTAACCCATCGGCATCGCGCTTCAGGACACCAAACAACTGCGCAGCGGTGACTTTCACCTGGAAGGCTGACCTTTGTTTGGACGTACCAAGCATCTCTGCTAGACCATCCTGGGTCACTCTGCCGCCCCGCTCATCAAATATTCTTCGGACAAGGTCTACAGCCACCTCCAAGTCATAATAGGGGAATCTCAGCCGAGAGACCGTTCTTTTGCTTCCTCTTGGCCGGTTGTCGTTCGTCATCCGTATCGCCTCCCTGCCTTGGCAAAGCCAAGCTGCATCGTTATTGCCATTCTAATGCCTCCAGCCCATGCTGTCAAACCGACGGCGCTCCAGGGCCACTCCGCTATGCCCCGTCGGGCATAAGTGTACCATAGTTCTTACGGCCCATCAAGTTTGCCCACGGTCAACGTGCTTCGACACGTAGACCTCAGCGCGTGGACACACTGCAGCAAGTAGCCCTGCTAGGCGAGGAACGGAGCAGCCCGGAATGGGGGTTACTTGGAGTCAGCGCCTAGTGCGCGATGATGTCCTCGGCGCCGTCGACGCCGATGATGTTGCCCGTCATCCAGGCCGTCCCCTCGTCGGACAGGGCGGCGATGGCCCGGGCCACGTCCTCGGTGGTGGTGATGCGCCTACTGGGGTGGCGGGCGGCGGCCACCGCCAGCATCTGCTCGTGGCCGGGGATCTTGCGCATGGCGGGGGTCTCGGTGATGCCCGCTCGGATGGCGTTGACGGCGATGCCCCTGGCGGCCAGCTCCACCGCCAGGTGGCGGACGTGGTAGTCGAGGGCAGCCTTGGCGCAGCCCACCGGGCCGTACTCCGGCCAGACGCGAGTCGAGCCCGAGCTGGTCATGGCGAACACCTTACTGCCCGGCCCTAGAAGGCCGCGGTAGACCATGTCCTGCACCCAGTACACCAGGCTGTGGGCCATCACGTCCAGGGTCATCTCCATCTGGCGCTGGCTGGCCGCCTGCTTGGGGTTCTCGGGTACGTATGACCTGAGGGTGCCGAAGGCCAGGGAGTGGAGCATCACCCGCACGTGCGAGGGCTCTTTCTCCGCCTTCAGCCGCTCCTCCACGGCGTCCAGGATCTGGGCTCGCTTCCCGGCGTCGGCGGCATTCATGTTGAAGAAGATAGCCTCCCGGCCCATCTCCTCAATCTCGGCCACCACCCGCTGGGCGTTGGGCAGGGTAGCCCGCAGATCCAGGTGGACGCCGAAGATGTGCATTCCGTTTCTGGCCAGCTCCAGGGCGGTAGCCGCACCCATGCCGCTGGAGGCGCCCAGGATGAGCGCCCATCGGTCTTGCAGGCTGTTCTGGTCAGTCACCGCTCTCCTCTGTGGCCAGCAGGTCGCGCAGGTAGCGACGCAGCTCCGGTCCCAGGTCGGGCCTGGCCAGGGCCATCGATAGCGAAGCCTTGAGGAGACCGAGAGGCCGTCCTACGTCGAACCTCTCCCCCTCGTAGCGACAGGCAAAGACCGACTCCTCGCCCAGCAGCAGGCCGATGCCATCGGTGAGCTGGATCTCGCCGCCCGCACCTTTCCCTGTGCGCTCGAGGGCGGAGAAGATGGCCGGCGTCAGCACGTAGCGGCCGACGGTGGCCAGATCGGACGGCGCCTCGTCCGCCGACGGCTTCTCCACGATGCCCAGCACCTGGTAGACCCTCTCTTCCAGCGGCTTGGGTTCGATGATGCCGTAGTGGGGAAGCTCCTCGCGGGGCAGGCGCTGCACGGCCAGGACACTGCCGCCGTGCCAATAGAAGACGTCCATCAGTTGCTTGATGGCTGGCACCTCGCTCTCGATGATGTCGTCGGGGAAAAAGAGGGCGAAGGGCTCGTCGCCCACCAGCGAGCGGGCCATCAGCACGGCGTGGCCGATGCCCAGGCGCTCCTTCTGGCGCACGCAGACGATCTCCGCCATCTCGGCCAGCCGCCGCATCTCCTCGGCCTGCTGGCCACTGCCTTTCTGCTCTAGCCACCGCTCCAGTTCCAATTCGCGGTCGAAGTGATCCTCCACCGCTCGCTTGGCGCCAGCGGTCACCATGATGATCTGCTCCAAGCCGGCCCTCACCGCCTCCTCTACCACATACTGGATGGCCGGCCTGTCCACCAGGGGCAGCATCTCCTTGGGGATGGCCTTGGTGGCGGGGAGGAAGCGAGTGCCATAACCGGCGGCCAGGATCACCGCCTTGCGAACGTGCATGAGAATTGGCCTTTCTCTGGACTTGGCTCATTCTACAATAGGGCCGACGGCCCTTCAAGCGGTTGTCCACGCGTGGAAAACCACCTTGACACAAGCACAGCGTTTATGTAGCATTGAGCCTCGGCCGTGCTAGACGGGGAGCTAGCGGTGCCCTGAACCCGCAATCCGCTATAGCGGGGTTGAATCCCTGCTCGAGGTCTTGGCACCGCGGGGACTGCCCTCGATAAGTAGCGTTGATAACCTGGCCCTGCGCAGCGAAACGCTGCAAACCCCGTCAGGTCCGGAAGGAAGCAGCGGTAAGTAGTGAGTTTCGGGTGCCGCAGGTCAACCTGGTTGGAGCTGGCTGTCGGGAGCAAGCCTACGGGCGAGATCGACAGCAGGTGCACGGCCGCTCTGCCCAGGGCAGCAGGCACGCTTAGTTCTAACGAGGGATATGTTGACCGGAGAGCCATTCCGGGCGCGTCTTTATCCCAAGGATGCGCTCCCAGGAAGACTTGAAGGCACCAACACTCCGCCAGCCTTCCTTGTGACCCCACGTCGCATCCTTCACCTCTTCCTCGTCCTCCTGGTAGCGGGCGGCGTGTCACTCTTCTTCCTCCTGGGCCCCCCAGGTGGAGGAGGGCAGCCCACCAGCCCTGAGGTCGCCTTCAGTCAGGGGCCTCAGCTAGACGGCATCGCTAGGGACGGCGATGACGAGATCATCACCATCGCCGCCGTCAGCATCGAACCCATGGGCCCAGCAGTGCCCGTCGTCCTGCACGAAGATGGGTTGACTATAAGCACCGTTTCCGCTGCTTCTACGGTCGGCGAAGTGCTGGCCGAGAAGGGCACCGTCGTCGGCTCCGGCGACTACCTGTTTCCTTCGGCTGGAAGTCTGGTGACCGCTGGAACCCACATCTACATCTATCACGCCAGGGAGCTCTTCCTGTCGGTGGGCGGCGATACCACGACGATCCATAGCCGCAAGGCCACCGTGGCCGAGGTCCTGGACGAAGCCGAGGTTTCGCTGGACGCCCTCGACCGGGTGGGGCCTCCTCTGGATGCCCCCGTGGAGGACGGCCTGACCATCCGCGTGGTTCGAGTGCGGGAGGAGCTAGAGACGGTGGAGGAGGTCATCCCCTGCTCGGTGATCTACCAGGATGACCCCACCATGGATATGGGGCAGTACCTGGTGCTGGACTGGGGCACCGACGGCCTGATCCAGTGCGAGTACCGGGTGGTGTACGAGGACGGGCAGGAGATCGAGCGAGAGCTGCTAAGCGACTGGGAGCAGCCGCCCCGCGACCAGATCATCGCCCAGGGGACGAAGCCGGTGAACTTCGTGGAGACGCCGCAGGGCTCCCTGCGCTACAGCTACTCGCTGGAGATGTACGCCACTTGGTATCAGCCCGCCCATTGCGGCCGTTCGGCCGCCAGCCCCTGGTACGGCATCGCCGCCACCGGGGTGCAGGTCCAGCGGGGCATCGTGGCCGTAGACCCTGGTGTCATCCCCCTGGGCACCCGCCTGTACGTCCCCGGCTACGGCCAGGCAGTGGCCGCCGACACCGGCTCGGCCGTGATCGGCAACATTATCGACCTGGGCTTCGCCGACTACGAGGTCGTCGACTGGGGCAGCCGCTGGGTGACGGTGTACATCCTGGAGTAGGCCAGGGCCTAGCTTTCTGGCCCCCAGTGCTCTACGGGCACGCCAGCGCCGCCACGAAGTACGCGATGGCGTTGGCGACCGCGAGGCCGCGGCAAGCCAGTCTTTCATCCCGACCGTCACTCCAGTGCAAAGTAGCGCCGGTCTTCCTTGTCCCAGCTAATGCTAGCTATTAGCAACAGGCTTGTCTCATCGGCGGGGATCTGCGTGCAGACGTTGCCTTCCGTCATTCCTCCGGGGAATAGCTCAGCCCCTAGTTCGTTGGGTATCACCCCGCAATAGTGCTCCATGCCCCCGTAGACCTCGTTCCGTGAACCGACCATGTCGAAGTCATAGGATGAGATGATATTGGTCTCGTCGCCACCCTGAACGTTCGTGACGCGAACCGTCACCATAAGCATGCGATAGCCCTCTTCCGGGGGATCGTTGAACTGGTTCTCGGCCAGCACGACTGGCCAGGCATCGCCGTTCACGTCGAGGACAGTAATCTCCCACCCAGGCGGAACGACGGTGGGTTCGCCTAGCGGGATCGGGTTGCTGCGGCTGCGACCGACGGCCGGCGTGGGTGTGGCCTCAGGGGTAGCGGTAGCCCTGGGCGTTTGAGCGCTAGGTGCAGTTGGCAACACTGTCGGGGTCCCTGCTGGCAGCGGACTGGGGATCTCCTCCTCGTCGGCTTCTGTTTGGCACCCTTCGGTCCCGGGATCCGGTGCAAGTCGCCACCTGCCATCTTCCTTGACGTAGTGCTGAGTTCTGGTCTCTCGCTCGCCAAGAACTTCGGCCGTGACGTCGGCCGTGGCTGTGTCGCCCTCGGTCTGGATGTTATCCACCGCGATAAGCTTCATCTCTTTCAGCAGGTCTTCCCATTCCCCCTCACCAAGCAAGGCCTTTCCGATTAGCATTCCACCAAGAAATTCGTCCCGCGGGCACCTCGCTTGAAACCCCTGGGAGTAGAGCTCGTACATTTTCGACCACCGCTCGTCCTTCAAGTGGCGAAAAACGTCCTGATTTAGCTGTCCTATCTGCTCTTCGTCACTGCCGCCTCCACCATCTCCACACGCCACAGCGAGAACAAGAATCGCACCTGCTAATGCTAGAATCAATGGCCATCTCATGATACGCCTCCCTCACGGCATCTAGCCGACCGCATACCTGGCCAAAGGCGCGCCACCATCGTGAGCGTAGCCGACAGCCATGGCAGCCCCATCCTACTCGTAGACGCAAGCGCTGGCAACAGCGCCACCCGCCGCAGTAGACCTCGCGGCGGGCCGCGGGATATGATCGGGGCATGGCGAGGGGTCAGCCAGGAGATCGCGTCAAATCGACAGCAGCCCACCGGGCCGCCGCGGCCACCATCCGCCCCCGCAAGAGCCTCGGCCAGCACTTCCTGACCGACCGAAGGGTCCTTCAGCGCATCCTGGCGGCGGCGTCGCTCTCTCCCGCGGACACGGTCATCGAGGTGGGCGCCGGCAAGGGTGGGCTCACGCGGGCTCTAGCCTCGGCGGCGGGCAGGGTCATCGCCGTAGAGATAGACGAAGGGCTGTGTGCGCATCTTCGGCGTCCACTGGCGGCCTATCCCAACGTGGAGGCCGTCTGCGGCGACATCCTCTCCCTCTCTCCCGACGAGCTGCTGGCCCGCGCCCAGGCCTCGCCGCCCTACGTGGTGGTAGCCAACCTCCCCTACTACATCGCCTCCGCCGTTCTCCGCCACTTCCTGGAGAGCGCCCAGCCGCCCGCCAGGATGATCGTCATGGTACAGGCGGAGGTAGGCCAGAGCATGGCCGCCCCACCCGGACGCATGAGCCTTCTCAGCGTGAGCGTCCAGTTCTACGCCCAGGCCAAGGTCCTCTTCTACGTGCCGCCGCGCGCCTTTCACCCGCCGCCCAAGGTGCGCTCGGCCGTCATTCGCCTCGACGTGCGGTCGGAGCCGGCGGTGGCCGTGGACGACCGCCGGGCCTTCTTCCACCTGGTGCAGGCCGGCTTCGCTGCCCCCCGCAAGCAGCTCCGCAACGCCCTCGCCCTGGGCCTGAGCATCGACCCCGCCTCTGCTCGGAGCCTTCTCGATACGGCGAACATCGACCCCAGCCGCCGCGCCCAGACGCTCAGCCTGGACGAATGGGGCTGCCTGTACCGCGCCTGGCGAGGGAACGGCCGCCCTTCTGGGCAGGAGTGAAGTCCGATGCGCCTGAGACTGACAGCCCCCGCTAAGATCAACTGGACGCTGGAGGTGCTCGGCCCGCGCCCGGACGGCTTCCACAATGTGAAGACGATCCTCCAGACCATCGACCTCTTCGATAGCCTGGAGCTGGAGACAGCCTCTGAGCTGACCCTGGAGGCGACGGGCGAGGGCCTGCCGCGTCCTGAGGAGGACCTGACAATGGTAGCCGCTCGCCTTCTGCAGAAGAGGACGAGCTACAGCGGCGGCGCCAGGATGCGCCTGACCAAGACCATACCCGTGGCGGCCGGCCTGGGCGGCGGGAGCAGCGACGCCGCCGCTGCCCTGCGCGGCCTCGATCGCCTCTGGGGCCTGGCCCTCCCCCACGAACGGCTGGCCGAGCTGGCCAGCGAACTGGGGTCGGATGTCCCCTTCTTCCTGCGGGGCGGCACTGCCCTGGCCGAGGCGCGCGGCGAGCGAATAACCCCCCTGCCCGACGCCCCGGGCACGGCCATCCTTGTGGTCGTGCCCCCACTGTCCATACCACAGAAGACCCAGCGAATGTACTCCCTCCTGGGCTCCAAGGACTACGGCGATGGCGCTCCCAGCGACCGTTTCGCCGACGCCCTCAGACAGGGGAGGTCTCTTAAGGACGGCGATATGTACGACATCTTCGGCTGCTTGGCCTTCCAGGGCTTCTCCGAGCTGCACACCTGCCGCCAGGCTCTGATTCAGGCCGGGGCAAGTGCCGTTCACCTCGCCGGCAGCGGCCCGGCCCTGTTTGTGCTGCTGCGGGGCGAAGAGCAAAGGGAACGCCTCGCCAGGGCAGCCGCCGACGCCGGCGCGAAGGCCTTCGCCGCTACGACCATACTCTCCTCGCAGGCACTAGCCGCGGAGCAGCTCCCTGACTGACGCTATGGAAGAGGTGTTCGCCGGTTTCATCAGCGGCTACATCATGGCCCTCATCTTCAGCGGCCTGGCGGCCCTCATGATCGTGAATGCGCGTAGCCGCCTTCCTTATTTGGCCAAGGCCATCGCCCCCAAGATATCGGCCGTCGCCCTGGCCGTCCCCGTATCCCTGATCGCCTTCCTCCTGTGGACAGCCATCGGGATGTTCCTTGGCCTCCTCTATCGGTACACCCTGGAGGAAGCCCCCGGCGGTGGCCTGGGCAGCCCCAACCTCCTGTACACGGTGCTGGTCATCAGCTTTGCTGGCCTGACCCTGACCGCCGTAGTAGCCGCCTTCCGACGCCTGCCCTGGCAGGTGGCAGTGATGGGCCTCTCCTTCATTGCCCTCTTCGGCTGGGTTCTGCCCCGCTTGGCCCAGGCCGCCGAATAGCGATACAATCGTCCCCCGTGCTACACTGACTGCGATCGGAAGGGTGATCCTATGCCTGACACTATCGTCGACATGCACCTCCACACGGTGAAGGGGGGCTCCGATAGCAGCCTGACCCCCCAGCAGCTCGTGCAGGAGGCCCAGCGCATCGGCCTGGGCGGCGTGAACATCAGCGAGCACGACCGCCTCTGGGACGCTCACGAGTTCGATAGGTTCCGCAGCGAGAGCGGCCTGTTTGTGAGCAGGGGCATGGAGGTCTCCACCGACCTGGGCCACATCATCGTCATCGGGCTCGACCAGTACCTGCCAGGCATCCGCAAGGCCGCCGAGCTCAGGCGGGTGGTGAGCGAGGTCGGCGGCTTCATGTTCGTTGCTCACCCCTTTCGCCACTTCTTCGACCCCGTCCCCTTCCGCCGCGACGGGGCCGCCAGGTCGGCCGACCTTCGGCCCCGCCAGCCCCCTAGCCTCACCCCTGAGGAGGCGGCCCGCCTGCCCATCTTCGAGCTGGTGGACGAGCTGGAGGTAGCCAACGGCGGTTGCAGCCCCGGCGAGAACTACTTCGCCCTGCTGGTGGCCCGCATCCTGGGCAAGCGGGGCATCGGCAGCAGCGATGCCCACTCCACCCACGGCCTGGGCTGCTTTACTACCGTCTTCCAGCGACCGCTGGCGGACGAGCGAGACCTGATCGCCGAGCTGAAGGCCAGCCGCTACTACCCCGCCGAGGGACTGCTCAAGGGCGGCATCACCCCCTTCGGCGAGGGCAGCGTGAACAGCGACGCGCTGTTCACCCCATCCGGCTGATCTCGGTCTTCCGCCGGCTTCTGTTGCTCCACGACTGGTTCATTCTCGATGGGTGAGAGACTTCCGGGCCAATCCGCGGGTTTCAACCCGCGGATTCCTAGAAGCGATAGACAATGCTGCGGGATTCATCCCGCAGGGCTGGAAAGTTCAGCCACCAACGGCGAACTGGCTTCTCTTGCCTTCAGCCCCTTCCGTTACTCTGCCTGGCGAGTGCTACAATAGTGAGCCAGCCCTTTCAATCAAAGCAGGGAGCCCTCTTGGCCAGCACCTACGTAGCCCTCGACCTGGAGACCACCGGCCTCGAGCCGAGCAGTGACGCCATCATTGAGGTGGGAGCGGTCAAGTTCGACCCAAAGGGCGCCGTTCAAGAGACCTTCTCCACCCTGGTGAACCCCGGCAGGTCCGTCCCCTACCGCATACAAATGCTCACCGGCATCGCCCCCGAGGAGGTGGCAGAGGCACCGCCTATGGACGCCGTAATGCCCCGACTGCAGCAGTTCATCGCCGACCAGCCCATCGTGGGGCAGAACGTCCTTGGCTTCGACCTTCGCTTCCTGGCAGCCGCCGGCCTCAGCCACAGCCCGGTGGTCTACGATACCCACGAGCTAGGCGTCCTTCTCCTGCCCCTGCTGGGGGAATACAGCCTCTCGGCCCTGACCCGCCACTTCGACATCCCCATGCCCAGGCACCATCGAGCCCTGGCCGACGCCCAGGCCGCCCGCGAGGCCTTCCTGGCCCTGCGAGCCCACGCTGCCAGCCTGCCGCCGCCCATTCTGGCCGAGGCCGTCCGTCTGGCTGCCGCCAGTCGCTGGCCCTGGCGCTCGTTTTTTGTCGAAGTGCTCAACGAGGCAGCGCTGGGCCCTGCCAGGACGCAGCGGCGGACGCTCGAGCCTCTCGTGCCCTGCGAGCGCCGCCGGCTGGTGGAACCGTCGGAGGTTCTGGCCCTCCTCCAATCGCTACGAGAGCGGCCAGACATCCTGCCTCAGTTCGAAGAGAGACCGGAGCAGGGAGCGATGGCCCAGGCGGTGACTGAGGCCCTCAACGAGGGCGAACAGCTCGTCGTCGAGGCGGGCACCGGCATCGGCAAGTCGCTGGCCTACCTCCTGCCCGCCGCCTGCTATGCCCTGCGGAACAACGCCCGCGTGGTCGTCTCCACCGCCACCATCAACCTCCAGGAGCAGCTCATGACCAAGGACATCCCCGCTGTCCAGCGCTTGCTGGAGGGTTGGCCTTCCGATGGCCGTCCTCTGGCAGCGACTCAACTCAAGGGAAGGCGCAACTACCTCTGCCTGCGTCGCCACCTGGCGGGCCGCCAGGCACCTTCCCTCTCCGATGAGGAGGCCCGCTTCCTCCTCCGCCTCCTCCTCTGGCTGCCCCAGACCGAAAGCGGCGACCGCGCCGAGCTAAGGCTCAGGCCGGCCGAGGAGATGCTGTGGTATCGCTTCTCGGCCCAGAATGAGAACTGCCTGGGCAGCTCCTGCCCCTTCGTCCTGGATGGGAGCTGCTTCCTGGTGCGCGCCCGTCAGGGGGCGGAAACGGCCCACCTGGTGGTGGTGAACCACGCCCTCCTTCTATCGGACGTTGCTGTCGGCGGGCACGTCATCCCTCCCTACGACAATCTCATCGTGGACGAGGGGCAGCATCTGGAAGATGAGGTCACCCGCCAACTGGGCTTTGAAGCGCGAGAAGCCGACCTGCTATCCTACCTGGATCGCCTCCACCGGCGGGAGGGCCGCGAGCGCGGTTCGGGTCTGGCCGCCAGCGTGCGCCACAGCGTGCGGGGACTGGCTATGCCCCTGGGGCCGGGCTCGCACCTCACCGGCCTGGCCGCGGCCATCGGCGAGGAGGTGGAGAGGGCACGCCTCCGCCTGCGCCAGTTCAGCGAGGCGGCGCGAATCTTCCTCCGCCAGCACGCCGAGGAGAGCGGTAACTATGAGCAGCGCCTCCTGCTGACCCGCTCCATGCGCGTCCAGCCCGACTGGGTGACGGTGGAGGTGGCCTGGGAGAACCTGCGCCTGGCCCTGGCAGCCGTCGAGGATGTGCTGGCCCGTCTGCACACCGCCCTCAGCGACGCCGAAGGTTTGGGCCTCCTGAGCTACGAGAGCCTGCTCGCCGAGACGGCGGCCCTGCTGCAAACCGGCCAGGAGCTTCGCCAGGGGATCGCCGCCACCATCGAGCGCGAGGACCCACAGAGGATCCAGTGGCTGTCGGAGGGAGGCCCAGCGGGCATCGCCGTGGCCTCGGCGCCGCTGGACGTGGCCCCCCTCCTCCAGGAGCGCCTCTACGCCGAGAAGAACAGCGTCGTCCTCACCAGCGCTACCCTGGCCACCCAGGGCTCCTTCGACTACATTCGCCAGCGGCTGGGCCTGGACGAGGCACGTGAGCTGCTGCTGGGCTCCCCCTTCGACTACCAGCGGGCGGCCCTCATCCTCCTGCCCAGAGACATGCCCGAACCAGGAGCACGCGATTACCAGGAGGTCACCCACCGCGCCCTCTCTGAGCTCTGTCGGGCCAGCCAGGGGCGAGCGCTGGTGCTGTTCACCTCCCACGCCTCTCTACGCGCGGCCCACGCTGCCGTTCGAGGCTCTCTGGGCCAAGGAGGGATCGCTGTGCTGGGCCAGGGCATCGACGGCGCGCCCCAGCAACTCCTGGACGCCCTCAGGCGCAATCCCCTCTCGGTTATCCTGGGCACCGCCAGCTTTTGGGAGGGAGTGGACGTGGTGGGCGAGGCGCTGTCGCTGCTGGTTATGGCTCGCCTTCCCTTCAGCGTGCCCAGCGAGCCGGTCTTCGCCGCCCGCTCCGCCCTGTTCGAGGAGCCCTTCACTCAGTACGCCCTACCCCAGGCTGTGCTGCGCTTCAAGCAGGGCTTCGGCCGCCTCATCCGCACCAAGACCGACCGAGGGGTGGTGGTAGTGCTCGACCGCCGTATCAAGAGCAAGCGCTATGGACGGGCCTTCCTGGACTCCCTGCCGCCCTGTCGGATCGAGGAGGCGCCCCTGGTCGAGCTGCCCGCCCGTGCCGCTGCCTGGCTGGAGTCGGAGCGCTAGGAGGAAAGCGATGGAAGACATCTTTCGTCATATCGAGGAGCACCAGCAAGAGGCCATCGAGGACTTGATGCGCCTCTGCCGCCTGCCCAGCGTGAGCGCCGAAGGAAAAGCCATCGAGGAGACGGCGGAGCTGGTGAGCGAGATGCTGTGGGGCCTCGGCTTCCGCACCCAGATCCTCCCCAAGGCCGGCGGCCATCCCGTGGTCTACGGCGAGCTAACCGGTGCCTCGATGGAGAAGACCCTCCTCTTCTACAACCACTACGATGTCCAGCCAGCGGAGCCCCTCGACCTCTGGTCGTCGCCCCCCTTCGAGCCTGCCTTGCGGGACGATAAGCTGTACGGGCGGGGCGTCTGCGATAACAAGGGGAACATCGCCGCCCGCCTGGCGGTCATCCGCGCCTTCCAGGCAGTGCGGGGGCAGGTGCCTGTATCTCTCAAGTTCTGCATCGAAGGTGATGAGGAGATCGGCAGCCCGGGCATCGAGCCCTTCGTGGAGGAGCAGCGTCAGCTTCTGGCCGCCGACGCCTGCCTGTGGGAAGGAGGCGGCGTCAACTGGCAGGGCCAGCCCCAGATCACCCTGGGGGTGAAAGGCCTCCTCTACCTCGAGCTAGAGGCACGCGGGGCCAACCGCGATGCCCATTCTTCCTACGCGACCGTGCTGCCCAACCCCGCCTGGCGCCTCCTCTGGGCCCTGGCCACCCTCAAGGACTCACAGGAGAACATCCTCATCGATGGCTTCTATGAGCAAGTGCGGCCTGCCAGCCCCCAGGAGAGGGCAGCAGTGGAGGCTATGCCCGCCGACGAAACGTACAAAGCACGCAGCCTGGGGATCGACGGCTTCCTGAAGGGCGTTCGCGGGTTGGACTACCGCCTGCGCCACCTGTTCGAGCCCACCTGCAACGTCGCCGGGCTCAGCTCCGGCTACGAAGGCCCGGGAGCCAAGACGGTGCTGCCATCGCGGGCCACGGCCAAGCTCGACTTCCGCCTGGTGCCAGACCAGGACCCCGAGGACGTGCTGGAGAAGCTCCAGCGTCATCTTCGCCAGAAGGGCTACGGCGATGTGGAGGTGCGCCGCTTGGCAGCCGAGCGGCCGGCCCGTACGCCCGTCGACCATCCCTTCGTGGGCCTGGTGTGCGAGACGGCACGGCAGGTGTACGGCCAGGAGCCCGTCCTCATCCCCAGCATGGCTGGAACCGGGCCCCTCTACCCCTTCGTCAAGACCCTCGGCCTGGCCATGGCCGATTGTGGCATCGGCTATCCCGAATCGCGAATGCACGCCCCCGACGAGAACATTCGCCTGGCCGATTTCCTCCGCGGTACCAAACACATAGCTGCCGTGCTGGAGTGCTTCGCCACCGAACAGGCCTAATCACTGCTCTCCACCCTCCAGAACCTGCCGCACCAGCTCTACCTCTTCCTGGCGACTGCTCACCTGCCCATCCAGCCGCGCCGCTTTCAACAACCGAAGAACATCGCCCATGCCCGGCCCCCGCACCATCCCCAACCGCTCGAGCGCCCTTCCATCCAGCGATGGCTTGACATAGCGCCACTCGCCCAGATAGTGGCCGAGCTTCGCGCCAGCCGCCGATTCGGAAGCTACCAGGGCCCAGGCCTCGATGGCAGATAGGGGATAGGGCTCCAGCCGTTCGACCACCTGGCTAGGGCGGGCATCAGCCCGCGACAGCCAGGGCAAGAGATGGGCCAGGTCGGCCACACCTTCGAGCGCCAGCCGCTGCCTCTTGGACAGGGCCAGTCTGAGAGCTACCGCCCCGGCATCGGCAGGAGAGAGTGGAGTGCCCAGCAGGCCCAGGGAGAACTCCGGCTGCGTCGGGGCCCGACCAGCGTGGCGGGTCCGCCGGAAGGCCGTGGCCAGCTCATCATCGAAGCGCAGAGCTTTGTGTATGGCCGCCGGCACCCCTAGCTCCTGACAGCGCAGGAGACCCTTCTCCGGCTCGTCCTCCGCCAGCAGATGCAGGAGCTCGTGCCGCAGTCGCGCCCCGCTGATCGTGCCCAGGTAGCCCAGGTCGCGCTTGAGCAACGCCAGCGTCTTCTCCTCGATGCGGAAGGAGAAGCGCGTCTCGTAGCGAACGGCACGCAGGATGCGGGTGGCGTCGTCGATAAAGCTGCGGTCGTGGAGGACGCGCACACGCTGGCCAGCGATGTCTTCCATGCCACCGAAGGGATCGAGGAGCTGGCCGCGCTGGCGGCCACACAGGGCGAGGGCCATAGCGTTGATGGTGAAATCGCGTCTGGCCAGGTCCTCGGCAATGGATGCTGGCCTCACCTTAGGCAGTGCCCCCGGCCGTGCATACCTCTCGGCGCGGGCCATCGCCAGGTCCAGACGGAACCCTTTCCCTTCCACGGTTACCGTCCCGAAAGCGCGGTGCTCTACCCAGCGTCCACCCAGTACCGAGGCGGCCTTTTCTGCCAAGGATACCATTGGCCCCTCGCCTACCAAATCGATATCTACTTGCCCCCGCTCCAGCACCACGTCTCGTAGGGCACCGCCGACCAGATATAGTGTGCGGCCCTCCTCCTCGGCCAGTCGCAGTACCACCTCCAGACCCTGCGTCGTATCTACGTCGAGGCCTGTCCGCAGCCGAGCGAGGAGCTTTGCGGGTTTAGTTAGGTATACCCTTGTCATGTTCCGCTTACGCTTTTCCCTTCTGGCCATCACGGCAGGCGCTTGACATTAGCCTTGCAACCCCCTATCATTGCCTGCGTTCGCAGGACTCTCCCCACGCTAAGCCTCTACTTTTCCCATCCAACTAAACGTAGGGGGATGTTCCTCTGAATAGGGAACAAGGGTCAACGGGAAACTTTTTGAAGGTTAAGGTTTGGTATCTGAGACAGTAATAGCAGTGGAACAGGGATCACCCCTATCAGAATTACAAACGGCTCTTGGCCTAAAGTTCAAAAACCCTTCCTTGCTTCAACAGGCCTTAGTCCACCGGTCATATCTTAACGAGGCTCGCGCGTCAGGGCTAGAGTCCAATGAGCGGTTAGAGTTCCTAGGCGACGCGGCTTTGGGACTTATTGTCTCCCAGAAACTGTGCAGCGACTTTCCCCTCCTGAGCGAAGGGGATCTCACTCAGCTTAAGACTGCCCTCGTCCGCTGGGAGACCCTAGCTCGGGCTGCTGAAAGGCTGTCTGTGGGCGATTATCTCCTTTTGGGCCGGGGCGAGAAACTGACTGGTGGCCAGCGGAGACCCTCCAACCTGGCCTGTGCCTTTGAGGCGATAGTAGGAGCGGTCTTACTGGACGGTGGCCTGGCGAAGGCCAGGGCCCTGGTCCTCCGCTGCCTCAAGCCAGAGCTTGCCCAGATGACGGCTGGAAAGGTAGCCCTGGACAGCAAGTCGCGGCTGCAACAGATGGTGCAGACCCGCTGGCAGGCAATACCCTCCTACCGAACGGTGGCCGCCGAGGGACCAGACCACGCCAAGGTGTTCACCGTGGAGGTGCTGGTGGGCGACCGGACACTCGGTCAGGGCCAAGGGAGGAGCAAGAAGGAAGCAGAGAGCAAGGCCGCCCAGCAGGCCTTGAAGGCTATGGATGCCGGCGAGCCCCCTCTGCTAAGTGAGTGAGATATGTACCTGAAGCGACTGGAAATTCAGGGATTCAAGAGCTTCGCCACTCGCACCGCCTTTGAGCTCGGGCCAGGCATCACCACCATTGTCGGCCCCAACGGTGTCGGCAAGAGCAATGTGGCCGATGCCCTCCGCTGGGTTCTGGGCGAGACGAGCGGCCGCCTTCTCAGGGCTCGCAAGCTAGAAGACGTCATATTCAGCGGCAGCTCTCGCCGGGCAGCGGCCAACAAGACCGAGGTGACCATCACCCTCGACAACAGCGACGGCTGGCTTCCCCTCGATTTCGCTGAGGTAGCCGTCACCCGCCGGGGTCGCCGCTCCGGCGATAGCGACTACTTCATCAACCGCAAGCGCGTCCGCCTCAAGGACATTACCGACCTCCTCCAGCGGGCCAACGCCAGCCAGAGCAGCTACGCTATCATCGGCCAGGGCCTGGTAGAGACCATCCTCAACCTCCGCCCTGAGGAGCGCCGCTTCCTCCTGGAGGAGGCCGCCGACGTTCAGCACTATCGCCTCAAGATCGAGGAGGCTCAGAATCGCCTGGCGGCCACTGGCGACAACATGGAGCGTGCTCAGTTCCTCGTCGACGAGATAGCCCCTCGTCTGTCCCAACTCGAACGGCAGGCGCGACGAGCCTCCCGCCACGGGCAGCTGTCACAGGAGCTCACAGACGCCCTGCGAGCCTGGTACAGCCATCTCTGGCAGGAGGACAGGGAAGCCCTGGCAACGGCCCGGCAGACTCTCAACCACTGCCAGCAGGAGCAGGCACGTGCCGAGGCGGAGATCAAGACCTGGGAGGAACAGCTGGCGGCAGTAAGGGAAGAACTGGCCAGGAGGCGCTCAGCCATCGCTGACCGTGCTTTCCAGCACCAGCGCCTCAGCGAGCAAGTGAACCGTCTGCAGGAGCGCATCGCCGTCGCCCATCAGCAGCACAGCGGCGTGATCGGTCGGCGCCGGCAGCTCCAGCTAGAGCTGGAGGCCGTGGAGAAGGAGATGCTCAATCTGGCCCGATCCTCGGTGGAGAACAGCCGCCGCAGGATCGCCCTGGAAGAGGAGCTGGAGGCAGGCCGCCGCGCCCTCAGCCAGGCACAGCAGGAGCTGGAGAGCCTCGAACAGGAGTCCTCCGGCATGCAGCGCCAGGCAGCGACAGGCGAGGAGAAGGCCGCCCGCACGCGCGCTGCCGTAAGCGACGTCGAAGCACACCTGCGCAATGTGGCCGATACTCGCTCGCGCCTGGACGAGGAGGGCTCCCAGCAGGAGGAAAGACGCCGCGCGCTCGTATCGGAGATGGGCGAGGCGGCGCGCAACCTGAGCGGCTATCGGGCCGAGGAGAAACGCCAGAATGAAGGCATGGTGGCCGCTCTTCAGGAACAGGATGCTCTCAAGAGCCGCCTGGGGAAGAGCCAGGTCTCCCTTCTGGCCCTGCAAGAGAGCTGCCGCCTCCGCGATCTGGAGATAGAGCGCCTCGAAGCTCGCCTTGGCGTCCTCACCGATGCTCAGCAAGCCTGTGATGCCCGAACACGGGCCACTGCCGCCCCCGTCTTGGAGACCGCCGATACGCCGGTGCATGGCCTCCTGGGAGTGGTGAGCAGCCTCATTCGCGTGCCCAAGGGTCTGGGACGAGCCATCGAGGCCGCCCTGGCCGAGAACCTCCAGGCGATGCTGGTGGAGCGCCAGAAGGATGCCCTGGCCGCTGTGCAGGATCTGGCCAGACAAGAGGTCGGACGGGTGGTCATCTTCCCCCTGGACAGCCTCAAGGAGGTCTACCCCCTCAACATCATGAAGGAACAGGGAGTCGTGGGCGTCGCCAGCCGGCTGGTGAAGTGCGACGGACGTTACCGCAAGGTCGTTGATAGTCTCCTGGGCCGCACTATTGTCGTCGAAGACCTGGATACCGCTCTGCGTGTCCTGCGGCGAGGGATGGGCAGCGTGGTCACCCGCGACGGCATCCTTCTTCACCCTCTGGGCTCCATCAGCACCGGCCGGCCCACCAGCGAGGGCAACATCTTCGCCCGCCAGCAGGAGCTGACCTCCATACCGCGAGCCATCGAGAGGCTGGTTCGCTCCCGCCAGGCGGCCGAGGAGGAGATGGAGCGGCTCCGCTCCCGCATCGCCGAGGATGAGAGCGCCCTGCGGGAGGTGGGCCACACCCTGGCCACTCTCCAGGAGCAGCGCATGCAAACCCAGGATGCCATCGCCCAGGACCGCCGCCTCCTGGCTCAGCTGCGAGGCGAGATGCGCTGGCTTATCACCAGCCAGCGGAGGTCGGCCAAGCAAGCGGCATCTCTGACCCTCCAAGACCAGCGCTTGCAGGAGGAGAGAGAACAACTGCTGGCCCAAGCCAGCGAGGCTCAGGAGGTGACCCAGTATCTGCGTTCGGCGGCTGGTCTGTTCGGCGAGCGCCGGCAAACCCTGTTGCAGGGGGTCACTGAGTGCAGCACGAAGGTGGCCTCCCTAGACGGAGAGCTAGGTTCTCTAAGCACCATGCAGGAAACGCGCCAGGCTACCCTGACCAAGCTGGACGGCGAGATGACTACCAAGCAGGCCGAGCTGCGCGGCATCGAGATGGAAAGCACCTCTCTCACCGGAAACGTCGAGGCCGACTGGCGAGAGGTGGAGAATCTTACGCGGGAACTCAAGATCTACAGCGAAGAGGTAGAGCCCGCCCAGCGGGCCATCGCTGCTCTGGAGAGCCAGGAGCGAGAGAACCAGGCCAAGGAGACTGCCGCCCGCGGTCGTCTGCTGGCGGCGGAACGCCAGCGCCTGGAAGCGGAGTCGGATGTGCGTCGCCGCCTGGACGACCTCGATAGCCTGCGCCAGCGCATCGAGGCCGACAGCTTGACGCTAACCGACGGGGGCGAGGTGGCACCAGTGCCCATGCCCGCGCCTGAATCGCCTGCCTGGCTGCCTAGCGGCGATGGCGATGGCAATGGCGATGGCAAGGCCCGAACCAGCCGCCTGCCGCCCGTAGCCGGTGGGGCAATCATCGACCCCCAGACCATGCAGGAGCGCATTCAGCGCCTGCGCTCCCAGCTACGAGCTGTAGGCGCGGTTAACCCCCAGGCCGAGGCCGAGTGCAGCGAACTGAAGGAGCGCCACACATTCTTTACCTCCCAACTCGCCGACCTGGCCGCAGGCGAGCGTTCCCTCCTTCAGGCTATCGACGAACTGGACGAGGTCATTTGCCAGCGCTTCAAGGATACCTTCCACCAGGTAGCCCAGCGGTTCAGCCACTGCTTCACCACCTTCTTCGGCGGCGGCCAGGCCAAGCTCATTCTCACTGCGCCGGAGGACTATCGGGCCTCCGGCGTGGACATCGTCGCTCAGCCGCCCGGCAAGCGCCTGCAAAGTCTGAGTGTGCTCTCGGGTGGCGAAAAGGCTCTCACGGCGGTGTCTCTCCTGTTCGCCCTGCTGCAGACTAACCCCTCGCCCTTCTGCGTCCTAGACGAGGTAGACGCCATGCTGGACGAGGCCAATGTAGGCCGCTTCGTCGCCGCCCTTCAAGAGCTGGCCCAACACAGCCAGTTCATCGTCATCACCCACAATCGCCGCACCATCGAGACGGCCAACAGCATATACGGCGTCTCCATGGGTGACGACAGCATCTCCCGCGTCCTCTCCCTGCGCCTGAGCGACATCCCCTCTAACTAGTGGCCTCATTGCCCCGAAGCGAGCGCAGGAGATATAATGCTCACGCTCCTTGGGAGCAATTGAGGCGTTTTTAATTGAGATGCCGAGAGTCCCCTTCTTGTCTCAGTGGGAGCCACTAACAACGGCGGGCAAGCAAGGCCATGGCCGGGTGGCCAGACTGTCGACGCGCCAGCATGCCATGGCCAAGTTGAGAGGCTCCACCACCTTCATTAAGTTCGCCATCGTCGGCAGCTTCGGCTACCTGGTGAACCAGTTCTTCCTCTTCCTGTTCTACGATTCGCCCGCCTTTGCCTTCCTGCCGGAAAAGGACACCAGCGCCGCCATCGTGTTCTTTACTCACCCTGATGTCCGCCTCCTCATCGCCACCATCGTGGCCGTGGAGGTGTCCATCCTCTCCAACTTCTTCTGGCACAACGTCTGGACCTTCAGCGACCGGGAGCAGCGCCTGCCCATGGCCCTGCGCTTCGTGGCCTTCAACATCACCTCCATCGGCAGTCCCATCATCTCCGTCGCCACCGTCAACGTCCTCACCCCCAAGTTCGGTGTCAACCCCTACTTGGCCAATACCGTGGGCATCGCCTTGGGTATGGTCTGGAACTGGCTCTGGAATGCCCAGGTGATCTGGCGCAAGGGCAAAGAGCCAGCCTGAGGCGGCTTGGTGACGGTCGGACCTGGACGATGACATCCGAACCTCTCTTGTCCCTGGTCATCCCCGCCTACAACGAGGCAAAGAACCTCCGCCGGGGCATCCTCCAGCAGGTGGCCGATTACCTGAGTAGCCAGGGCTACCCCAGCGAGGTGCTCATCGTTGACGACGGCAGCGGGGACGAGACGGCTTCCCTGGCGGAGGAGTTTGTCAGCGGCCACCCCTCCTTCTCTGTCCTCCGCAGCGAGCATCGAGGCAAGGCCCTGACAGTGCAGCGCGGCATGCTGGCAGCCCGCGGCCGCTACGTCCTGTTCCTCGATCTGGACCTGTCGACGCCCCTCGACTACATCGAGCCCGTCCTGACGCTCCTCGACCAGGGCTGGGACATTGTCATCGCGTCGCGGGATGCCAAAGGAGGGGCTCGCCTGGCCACGCCCCTTCACCGCCGTCTGATGGCCAAGGTCTTCAGTCTGCTGGTGAGGCTCCTCCTCTTGCCTGGCATCCATGACAGCCAGTGTGGCTTTAAGGCCTTCCGGTGCGAGGTGAGCCAAGATCTGTTCAACAGCCTGCGCGTGTTTCAGCCCCGCTCCGGCCAGGTGAAGGGACCACGGGTCACTGCCTTCGACGTAGAGCTCCTCCTCCTAGCCCGCAGGAGAGGCTATACCATCAAGGAGGTGCCAGTGCTCTGGCGCCACGTAGAGACGAAGCGGGTCAACCCTCTCCTCGATTCTTATCGCATGTTTCGGGAGGTGCTCACCGTCTGGTGGAACGACCGCCGTGGCCTCTACGCTCGGCCCCGCTGATGGCGCTCTTGCTTGATCGACCGCCAGGCCGATACTATGATGCAGCAAGCCATCGTCTCTGGCTCCAGGAGGTAGCATCTGTTCAAGCACTTCGGACGCTCTCCACAGGCTGAAGAAAAGACCACCGCTGCCCTCGGCCGCACCCGACGCACCTGGTTCCGCCGCGTAGCCGGACTCTTCGAGCGCTCCCGCATCGATGACGATCTCTGGCAGGAGCTAGAGGAACTCCTCATCGCTGCCGACGTCGGTGTGGTCACCACCGCCGGCCTCATCGAACGCCTTGAGGCTCGAGCGAAGGACGAAGGGATGAACCAGCCCGAGGAGGTTCGCCAGAGCCTCAAGGAGGAATTGGCGGCCATCCTGGCTGTGGAGGGCGATGGCGGCCAGCTTTGGGGGAAAGACGTGGGAACTTTCGCCGCTAAGCCGGCCGTCATCCTAGTGGTAGGGGTGAACGGCAGCGGCAAGACCACCAGCATTGCTAAGTTGGCCTGGAGCCTGAAGGGCGATGGCAAGCGGGTGATCCTGGCCGCCGCCGACACCTTCCGCGCTGCCGCCATCGATCAGCTATGCCAGTGGGGGAAGCGGGTGGAGGCGGAGGTGGTGGCGCACCAGCAAGGGGCCGACCCCGGTGCCGTGGTCTTCGATGCGCTTACCGCCACCGAACGGCGGGGTGCCGACGCAGTGATCATCGATACAGCCGGTCGCCTGCACACCAAGGTCAACTTGATGGAGGAGCTGCGCAAGATCCAGCGGGTGATCCAGCGCAAGGACCCCTCGGGCCCCCATGAAGTTTTGCTGGTTCTGGACGCCACCACCGGCCAGAACGCTCTCCTCCAGGCCAGGCACTTCACCGAGGCGGTGCAGGTGACGGGCCTTTTCTTGGCCAAGCTGGATGGTACGGGCAAGGGCGGCATCGTCTTCGCCATCTGCGACCAGTTGGGCATCCCGGTGCGGTTCGTGGGCACCGGCGAGCGGCCAGAGGACCTGGCCCCCTTTATAGCCGAGGACTTCGTGGAAGCCCTTTTCGCCTAGACGCTGCCGCTGGCATGGGTTCCCCCCTTAAGAGGTAATGGAGGAAATAGGCGAGCTACTGGCCGATAGCTGGTGGTCGCTGGGCCAGCCGGAGACATACGTCTGGTGGGCGGCGGCCATGCTCGTGGGGCTGGTGGCTTTCCCCTTGACCTTCGCTTTCTTCCATCGCCTGCCCGACCGCGGCTACGCCTTCAGTAAGCCCTTAGGGTTGGTCTTCCTGGCCTACATCCTCTGGATGGGGTCCACCCTGGGCCTATTCCCTAACAACCGCGGCTCCATCATCCTCATCCTGGTTGGGCTAGCCCTGGCGTCCGTCGTCGTGGCCGGCCGCCGCCGTGACGAACTGCGAGGCTTCGTCCAGGAGCGCTGGCCGTACATCCTTCTGATCGAGAGCCTGTTCGCAGTCACTCTTGTCATCGTCGCGTCCCTGCGCTCCTACATATCGGCGATCGATGGGACAGAAAAACCCATGGATTTCGCCTTCCTAAACGGTGTCCTTCGGGCCGACCAGTTCCCCGCCAAGGACCCCTGGCTTGCCGGACACGACATCCCTCTCTACCACTTTGGCCACATCATGATCGGCGCACTTACCAAGTTCACCGGCCTGAGCTCCAGCATGACCTTCAACCTGGGCCTGGCCCTTATCGGAGGCCTCGCTGCCGTGGCCGTCTTCGGCGTGGTGTACAACCTCATCGTCATGCGCGGGCGGCCCGCCGGCGCCATCCTCTTCGGTCTGGTAGCCGCGGGCCTGCTCTTGATCCTGGCTAATATCGAGGGCGTCTTCGAGCTGGTGCGGGCCCACGGCGGGGGGTCATCACGCTTCTTCTATGCACTGGTCGACATTGACGGTCTAGACGGGCCAGCTTCGTCTCAGAAGTGGTACCCGGACGAGTGGTGGTTCTGGTGGCGGGCCACTCGCGTCTCCACCCAGTGGGACTGGCGGGAGACCCCCTTCTTCACCTTCCTGCTGGGCGACCTTCACGCCCACCTGCTGTCCATACCATTCGTATTGATGGGGATAGGCATCGCCCTCAACACCCTGCGCTGGCCGGGGGCACTGGTCGCCCGTGTCTGGCCAGGCGCCCCCTCCCAGCCAACGCCGCCGGGCAATGAGCCCGATCGCACCCCTGATGACGACCCGGGAGACATCCCCCCGTCATCGGCCTCACCCGCTCCGCCCTCTGTACCGTCCGCTGTGGGAGCGGCTGGCGCAGACCTCGCCGTCTCCACCTGGGCGGGCTTAAGCTTCTGGGCCGCGCATCCCCTGCGCCTGCTGGGGACGAGCGTCCTCTTGGGGGCTCTGGGCTTCATTAACCTCTGGGACCTCCCCACCTTACTCGCTCTGGTGGTGGCCATGGCGGCGGTGCGCAATTACCTCAGCGAGGGCCGACTGAACGCGGCTGTTGTGGGGCAGACGCTGGGCTTTGCCCTGCCGCTGCTCGTTCTCGCGCCCCTGCTCTATCTTCCCTTCTATTTGAACTTCCACCCAGTCGGTGGCGGCATTATGCCCATCCAGTTGGCCAGCATCGATGGCTGGCCGCCCATAGATACCATGGCCACTCGGCCTCATCACTTCATGTACATCTGGTTGACCATCCTCTGGCCGACTGCCACCTTCGCCATCGCCGCGCTCGGCCCTTGGCACCACCACAGACGCCACTGGGGCTGGGCTCTTATCCCTGCCCTTCTGCCCTTCGGCCTCTGGGTCCTCCTTGGGTTGGCCCACCTGGGCGGCGCTGGCTTCTACGATGAACTCAAACTGCGCGGCGATGGCTTGGATAGCTGGCGATGGTTAGACTGGGCTGGGACGTGGTGGGTCACCTTGGCATTGCTCCTGACCTTGGTGACGGTTGCTGCCCTGGCCTTGGGGCGCTACTTGAATGCCGGAGCCAAGGAAGACCAAGGCCAGCAGTGCCTCCTGTTCGCCCTGGCAGTGGGCGGGACTGCCATCCTTATCCTGCTGGGCACGGAGCTGTACTGGGTTTACGACCCGGTGGGGGTGCGCTCCAACACCGTCTTTCGCCTGAACTACCAATCGTGGATCATGTTGAGCGTGAGCGGTGCCTTCGGCCTGCACTATATCCTGTCCAGGTTCAACTGGAGAGAATTCCTGGCCGCATCCCCGCGCTTCCTGTCAGAGGTGATAGTGGCGAGCCTTTTCGGTTTGGTTGTCTGGCTATTGCGAGACAATGGCCCCTTGGCGATGACCATAGCCATCGCTGGCATGCTCCTGGCCATCGCCTACATCGTCTGGAACCGTACCCAGAAAGATACAGCGGCCAGCATTTCCCCTCATGCCTGGGCGGCGCTCACCATCCTCCTCATCGGGGCGGGGCTTGTCTATCCTCTCACCGCCACCATGAACCGCACCTGGGGCTTCGCTGTTACTCCCCATCTCGACGGGCTGGTGGCGATGCGAGGGGGGAATCCCGACGAATACGAGGCCGTCCGCTGGCTTTCGGACAATGTGGAGGGCACACCCATCATCCTGGAAGCGGTGGGCGGCGACTACTCGCCTAAGGGCCACGGCCGGGTGTCCTCCCGGACTGGCCTGCCCACGCTGATCGGCTGGCAAGATCACGAATATCGATGGCGTGGCTCGTGGTCAGAGCTGGGCGGCGAGCCGGAGGCGACTGACCGGACTGCATACCCGGACTGCCTTACCGCTAGATGCGTCGATGTGGCCCGAGCTTACACGAGCACCAGCCCACGGGAAGCGAAAGAGATCCTGGAAGAGTACAGCGTGCAGTATGTTTACGTCGGTCATCTGGAGAGGGAGACCTACGGCGAGGCGGGACTGGCCAAGTTCTCCACCTTTATGGACGTGGCCTACCGCAACGACACCGTCACCATCTACCGAATGCCACGGGAGGTAGAAACCGTTGTCAGCACCCCTTAGGGTAGCAGCGAGGCGATGGCGCCCGTGAGCGAACGTTCCGATGGCACCCTATCGACTCAGCCTGCAGGGACAGTAGCTAGGGCAGCCGCGGCACCGGTCTCCCTATCCATCAGCCTGGAGGTGGTCGTCTGGCTGGCCATTATCGCCTTGGCCGCCGCTCTGCGGCTAGCCCGCCTGGATCACCTTCCCCTGAGCATCGACGAAAGCGTCCGCGCCTTCGCCGCCTGGCAGACGTCTCAGGGCGATACCCCCGCCAACTGGCCGGGGGACATGACCTCCTCTGTCACGGCTTATCTCTTCGCCATCTTCGGCTCCAGCGACCTTCTGGCCCGCTTGCTGCCGGCCCTGGCTGGGTCGGCCCTGGTTGCCCTGTTCTGGCCCCTATCGCGATATGTGGGCGGTGCCGCCCTGGCGGCGGCGGGTCTGCTCGCCTTCTCGCCCCTGCTCGTGCACCTCTCCCGCAGCAGCTTGCCTTACAGTGTCGGTGCCTTTCTCTCCCTGGCCATGGTCCTCTCTCTCTTCGCCTACCTGCGGACACAGCGCCCCCTCTATTTTTTGGTGTTGATCCTCGGCCTGGGTCTGGCCCTGGGCAGCGACCTCGTTTCCACTTCTACCGCCCTCATTCTGGTCGCCTTCCTGGCCTACGAGATCGGCTGGCGCCGAAGCCAGGACGTGCTGGCGACCGCCGGGCTCATCAGGCAGAACCCGATCCTGCTCGTCAGCGGCCTGCTCTTCTTCCTGGGAGCTTTAGAACTGGGCGTCACTCACTTCGGCACCTCCGTCGATCGCCTCAGCCTGCCTGGCCTGCGCCAGTGGGTAGACATGTTCGCGCTGCCCCGCGACGGCCTGCCCTGGCATTTTCACCCCGGCATACTGATGAGCTACGAAGCGCTGCTGTTTCTTCTGGGCGCGTCAGCCTACCTGTGGCTCTTGAGCCGCTGGATCGCCTCCAGGGGCCAGGATGTCTCGTTGTTCCAGCGCTTTCTCTTCTTCTGGGCCAGCGGCGCCGCCGTCATCATCGCCATCACCACCCGCCGCGAGGCAGGACAGCTCGTACTCCTCCTCCTGCCCCTTGCTCTCCTGGCCGGTAGTTGGCTGGAGGCGATAGCCGCCGAGGCCGACCCCGCCTCTCTCCGTCGGGCCGCCCCCTACCTGGCGCCGGTGCTTGCCCTGGCTGGCTACATAGCGCTCGTCCTCTGCCAGTGGGCTCAGGCCGGCGAGGTGGGCTCGACAGGCGAGAGGATAGGGGTGATCTCTGCCCTGGGCGGGGCGATAGCCCTGATCTGGATCGCCTGGAACACGTTGGGCCGTCAGGCAGCCGCCGGCTCGCTGGCCCTGGCGCTGGTGCTGCTGGCGATCTTGGCGATCCATGGCTCCACGTCTGTAATGTACGGCCGGGGCAGCGAGTTTTTGGCCGCCGAGCGAGTCGATGCCCGCGTCTTCCAGTTGCAGGACCGGCTAGTCGCCATCGAGGCCGAGACGCCTGGGCCGATCTCTGTCCACGAGTCGTTTCTTCCCGCTCTGGGGTGGTATCTGCGGGACGTGAAGGACCTAGCCTTTGCATCCTCGCCGGCGGAGGACGCTGTAGCCATTGTGGCTCCGCCCGGCGAATCAGCCCCCTCCGGCTACCGTTGGCAGGGGTCCTGGCCTGTAGCCGAGGGCTGGCTGCCTCACTCCGTCGATCCCCTGGACTGGTGGCGATGGCTGGTTTACCGTCAGCCCTGGGGTGACCTATCATCCAGGGAGGCGGACCTACTGGTGAGAATCGAATGAGCGACCAACCATCCTCCTCGCCAGCGCTGGCGCCCCCGGCCAGCCCATTCGAGCGCCTGGGCTCCCTGCGCCTGAGGCTGGACTGGGAGCTGGCCCTCTACATCCTGTTCATTGCAGCTGGCGCAGCCCTCCGCTTCTGGGACCTGGGAGCACGCGCCTTCCACCACGACGAGAGCCTGCACGCCCAGTATGCCTGGTATCTGTTCGACAACGGCACGTACGAGCACAACCCGATGATGCACGGCCCGTTCCAGTTCTTTGGCACCGCCTTCAGCTTCCTCCTGTTCGGGGTGAGCGACTACGCGGCCCGCATTCTGCCCGCCGTCGCGGGCACCGCCCTCATCGGCTTGCCCTTCTTCCTGCGGCGCCACATTGGCCGCTCCGGGGCGCTGATCGCTGCCGGCCTCATCGCCTTTTCGCCTACCCTCCTCTACTTCAGCCGCTTCGCCCGCAACGACATCTACGTTGGCCTGTGGACCCTGGGGCTGGCGGTCTGCCTCTGGCGCTACATCGAGGAAGGCCGCCACCGCTGGCTGTACATCGCCGCCGGGCTCCTGGCCCTCAGCTTCGCTACCAAAGAGGTCACTTTCCTGAACGCGGCGATCTTCATCGCCTTCCTCGACCTGTGGATAGCCCAGACCCTGGCCAGCCAGATCAGGGAGCGCCACAACCTCGACCCGCTGATTGCTCCCTTCCTGTTCTTAGCCCTGGCGCCCTTTGCCTGGGCCATCGTCGCCCTCTGGCCTTTCCTCAGCGAAGACAGACGCCAGCACATCGGGCTGGCGGAGAGGCCCCGCGCCGCCGACTTCCTGCTCATCCTGGGCACGCTATCTCTTCCCCAATTTGCGGCGGGCATTCAGGTGCCGCTGGAATTCCTCGGCATGAAGGAGGCCGACTGGCCTCGTGAGCTGTTCACCCTGAACCTGGGGCCACTCAGCGGCCACGAGCACGTCACCCGCGAAGAGCTCACCGGCTTCCTCACCGTGCTTATTCTTGTGGCGTCCACAGCAGCCATCGGTCTACGCTGGAACTGGCGCTCGGCGCTGATCGTGGGAGCGATCTTCTACGCCGTCTTCGGCCTGCTGTACACCACCCTCCTCACCAACCCGGACGGCTTCGGCTCGGGCATATGGAACTCCCTGGACTACTGGCTGGAGCAGCAGGGTGAGCGCCGCGGCGGCCAGCCCTTCTACTACTACCTGGTGCTACTACCCGCCTATGAGTTCCTGCCCCTGCTCTTCGCCTTTGCCACCGCGGGGGTAGCCCTGGCCAAGGCTGCCTTCGGCCCCAACACGCCCGAGGGCCACTTGGCCCGCATTGTATTCATAATCGCTGGCTCGCTGGCCATTCTGGCCCTGGTCGCCGGCGCCGGGGGCATGTCAACCACCGGCATGGTGCTGGGGCTGATGGCCCTGGCCCTGCTGGTCTTCAGCCTGCGGGTCAACCCCTTCCTTCGCTTCCTGCTCTTCTGGATGATGCTGAGCCTCTTCGCCTACTCGGTGGCCGGCGAGAAGATGCCCTGGCTTAACGTGCACCTGACCCTGCCGGTGGTCATCCTGGCCGCCTACGCCCTAGGCCAGATCTGGGAACTAGCCCGGGCCGGGGAGTGGCGCTTCCGTATCCCCACCTACATCTGGCCTCTGCTGGCGGCCGCCCTGGGCGCGGGGGCGATGGGCTTCGGCGTATTCGGCCCCGCCGACGCCCTGCTGGCCCGCATCTTGGTCGGCTTGGCGGCGGCCCTGGCCATCGTTGCCCTGACCAGCACCCTACGGGGGCGAGCGATAGCGGTGGTGCCGCTGGTAGCGCTGGTTGGCGCCCTCCTGCTGTTCAGTGGTCGGGCAGCCTGGATGGCCAGCTTCCAGGAAGGCGACGGCGCCGACGCCCGCGAGATGCTGGTCTACACCCAGACCTCGTCCGACGTTCCCAAGATCCTGGATCAGATCGAGCAGATGGCGGAGGAGACGGGCCTGGGCAACGACCTGCCCATCGCTGTCGACGGCCGCGACGCCTTCTCCTGGCCCTGGGTCTGGTACCTGCGGAACTACCACAGCGTCTCCTATCCCAATATGAGCGGCGACTACGAGCCGCCCGCCAACGCCGTACTTCTGGTCAATGCTGGCGACGACGCCAATATCCAGTCCCACCTGGAAGGCTACGGGCCGGGGCAGCCCTATTCCCACCGCTGGTGGTTCCCCGAGACCTACCGGAGCATGGAGTTCGAGGACGGGAAGCAGAAGAACGTGCTAACTATCTTCACCGACTTTGTGGCAAGCCTGGGCGATGACGATACCTGGGACACCTGGTGGCGCTACTTCCGCGATCACGATCCTCCGGAGCCCAAGGGCTCGACGGATGCGGTGGCCTATTTCCCCGAGGAGTTCGTGCCTAAGGAGGTCGTCGGCAGGCAGGAACCTCCCGAGGTGCCCAAGGCCGATAGCGAGGGCAGGTTCACCCTCGGCGAGCGGGGCACCGGCCCCGGTCGATTCATCAAGCCGGCCGGCCTAGCTGTGGACGGCGATGGCAACCTCTACGTGGCCGATAGCGGTAACCATCGCGTCCAGAAATTCGACAGCGAGGGCCGATTCATAGTCGAGCTGGGTTCTCTAGGAGAGGGCGAGGGCGAGTTCAACGAGCCCTGGGGGGTGGCGGTGGACGGCGAGGGTAACCTGTACGTGGCCGACACCTGGAACAATCGCATCCAGAAGTTCGACCGCGATTTGAACTTCCTGACCCAGTGGGGTCAGCCAGCGTCCGACCTCAGCAACCCCAAACCCTATGATTTCTGGGGCCCACGGGACGTGGCAATCGATGTTGAAGGCAACGTCTGGGTAGCCGACACCGGCAACAGCCGTGTCCTCAAGTTCGCCAGCGACGGCACCTTCCTGGCAAGCGTCGGCAAGCCTGGAACGGAGCCAGGGCAGCTCCGCGAGCCGGTCGGCATCGCGATCGTCTCCAACGGCGACATCTTCGTGGCCGATGCCTGGAATAGCCGCATCCAGCAGTTCGACAGCCAGCTCAACCCAGTGGGCCAGTTCCCCGTGCCGGGCTGGGTCCCCGATGACCCGTCCACCAAGCCCTATCTGGCCTTGGTGCCCGACGGCAGCATCATCGCCAGCGAGACTGCCCGCCATCGCCTCCTGCGATTCGCAGTCGACGGCCGCATCCTATCCACCTGGGAGGGCATCGGCGAGACGGCGCTGGCCAACCCCACCGGCCTGGCCCTCGACGACCGGGGCTTCCTCTATATCTCCAACAGTGGCCTCAGTCAGGTACGCCGCGTCCTCCTGGCTGATATGCCTGCGCCCTAACCTTGCCCCTCCCTGCGACGGCCCGCGTTGCCTCGCCAACTGCCCCCACCCTATAATGATGCGTACTCTCTCCAGCCGAGAGGAAAAGGCGGGTCAAACATCTTGCTGCGCAACCGTCAGCTTTGGATTGGCATAGGGGGGACAGCCCTCTTCCTGGGTTTGTTCTTCTGGCGTACCGACCTGGGGGACATGGCCGACAAGCTGGCCGAGGCCAACTACTGGTGGTTCGCTCCGGCCATCGCCGTCTGGTTCGTCTCGGCCTGGTTCCGCTCCCTACGCTGGCACTACCTTCTGCGCCCCATCGCTAATGTCTCCACGCAGACCCTTTACCCCGTAGTGATCATCGGCTACATGGCCAACAACCTCCTGCCGGCGCGGGCCGGCGAGCTGGTGCGGGCCTACATCATGGACCAGAGGCATCGTCTGAGCATTATGGCCACCCTGGGCACCATCGCCGTGGAGCGCCTGTTCGATGGGCTGGTGCTCGTCGTCTTCTTGATAGCCGTGGGTGCCTTCGTTGGCCTCAGCCAGGAGCTGGGCATCCTGGCCGCCGCGATGTCCGCCACCTTCGTGGTCGTTCTGGCCCTCTTCCTGTTCGTCGCTTCCTCCCAGGAGCGATCCGAACGGTGGCTGGCAAGGCTCCTGCGCTTCCTGCCGGCGCGACTCCAGGAAAAGGGCAGTCAGTGGGCTGGCTCGTTCATAGCGGGGCTAGGCGCCTTGCAGAGCCCCTGGCGCATCGCGGCCGTGCTCGTCACCTCGGTCGTGGCCTGGGCCCTGGAGGCCACCATGTACTTCATGGTGGGCCTGTCCTTCGACCTGGGGGAGGCCTTCCCCATCTTCATGATGGTGGCGGCGGCGGCCAACCTGGCGATAACCCTTCCTTCCACCTCGGGCGGCATCGGGCCCTTCGAGTTCTTCGCCAAGGAGACGCTGGACTTCGTGGGGGTGAGCCGGGGGGCGGCCGGAGCCTACGCCGTCGCCCTGCACGCCCTGCTCCTGCTACCGGTGGTGGCCGCCGGCCTTGTCTTCCTGTGGGTGATCAACCTGTCATTGGCCGAGACCCTGCGCCGGCCGGCCCAGCCCGAGCTGGCCGCCGGCATCGGCCTGGAGGGGGAGGGCAACGAATGAAGGTGGGGATCATCGGCGGGGGCCTGGCCGGCCTGTCGGCCGCCTATCGCCTCTGCCAGCGAGGCTTCCAGGTCCACCTGCTGGAGGCCGAGCCCAACCTGGGAGGCCTGGTGGGCACCTTCGAGATCGGCGGCAGCCGCATCGAGCAGTTCTATCACCACATCTTCTCCAACGACACCACCATCATGGCCCTGATCGACGAGCTGGGCCTGGCCGACCGCCTGCTCTGGCGCGAATCGAAGGTGGGTATCTTCTGCGATGGCCGAGTGTACGACTTTGTCACCCCCCTCGATCTGCTGCGCTTCACCCCCATTTCCTTCATCGACCGCCTGCGCCTGGGGCTGGTGGGCCTCTGGCTGCGACGGCAGAAGAAGTGGCGGCCTTATGAAGGCATCACGGCCAAGGAATGGATCATCAAGCACGCCGGCCAGCGCAACTACGACATCGTCTGGGGGCCGCTCTTGCGGGGCAAGTTCGGCCAGCGAGCCGACGACGTCAGCATGGCCTGGTTCTGGAGCAAAATCCACCTGCGCTTCGCCTCCCGCAAGGGAGGGCGCCAGAAGGAGCAACTGGGCTATCTGATGGGCAGCTTCGGCCTGCTGGTCGATACCGTGGCCGAGCGCATCCGCCAGATGGGGGGCGTGCTGGAGACGGGCCGGCCGGTGCAGCGAGTGATCGTGGAGGATGGGCGAGCCGTCGCCCTGGAAGCGGGTGAAGGAAAGGGGGGAAGAATACCCTGCGACGCTGTCCTCGCCACCGTCCCCAACCAGAGCTTCCTCGGCCTGGTGCCCCAGCTCCCTGAGGACTACGCGACCAAGCTGAGGGCTGTGCAGCATCAGTGGGCTCTCTGCCTGGTGCTGGCCCTCAAGCGCTCGCTATCGCCCATCTACTGGATGAACATCAGCGACCGCACCATTCCCTTCCTGGCGCTCATCGAGCATACCAACTTCATCGAGCGCTCCCACTACGGCGGCCTGCACGTGGCCTATCTCTCCAACTATCTGGAGGAAGCCTCACCCCTCCTCCAGATGGGGGTCGACGATCTGTGCGACCTCTACTTCCCCCACCTGAAGCGCATCAATCCCGCGTTCTCCCAGGAATGGGTGGCCGACCGCTGGCTCTTTCGAGGACCCTTCGCTCAGCCGATCATCGCCACCAACTACTCGCGCTCCATCCCCGAGCACCGCACGCCCATCGAGGGACTGTATCTGGCCAACATGAGCCAGATCTACCCCGAGGACCGCGGCCAGAACTACAGCATCCGCCTGGGCGAGGGGGTGGCGGCCATGCTCGCCGCCGACCTTGAATAAGCGCGGGCAGCAGTCTATGATTAGTGAAGCAATCTACAATCGTCCATAGGCTAGAAAGGCTTGCCCCCTTGACCGACATGACCGAGGGCTCACCAGAGCTGGAGCAACTCCTGGCCGACCTCAAGCCCGACAACGCTGACCTGCTAGCCGCTCTTCATCGCCTCCAGGAGGCCTACGGCTATGTGCCACCCCAGGCCATCCCCATCCTGGCCGAAAAGCTGCACACAACTCCCGCCATGGTCTACGGTGCGATCACCTTCTACTCGGAGATCCGCCTGGAGCCGCCCGCCCGCACGACCATCTCCTGGTGCAGCGGGCCGGCCTGTCGCCTCAAGGGCTCGGAGAACATCCGGCGGGTGCTGGAGGCTGTGCTGGGCATCGGCCTGGAGGAGAGCACCGCCGACAAGGCTGTCGGCCTGCACCTCGTCCAGTGCGACGGCACCTGCGCCCTGGCGCCTCTCATCCGCCTCAACGGCCGCCCCATCGGGCCCCTGACGGTCAGCGAGGCTATCAGGCTAGCTCGCGAGCTGAAGGAAAAGGGAGGCTAGCCCTGGCATGAGCACCTACCAGGAGCTGCGCCAGCAGGCGGAACAAGCCTGGCGAGCGGTGGAGAGCCCCTCGCGGCCGCGGATAATGGTCGGCGTCACCACCTGCAGCCGGGCCGTCGGCGCCGACGAGACGCTGGAGGCCATCCGCCAGGAGATATCGCGCCGCGGCCTGGAGGCGGACGTGGCCGTCACCGGCTGCTGGGGCCTCTGCTACGCCGAGCCGATGGTGGAGATCGCCAAGCCCAACGGCTCCCGCATCCTCTACCAGAAGGTGACGGCCAAGCGCGTGCCCCAGCTCGTCGAGGAGGCGTTGGCATCCACAGACGGGGTCTGCCGGGAGCTAGCCCTCGCTACGCTTTCGTCCGAGCCCGTGGATGGCGTATCGCCCCTGTCATCCCTCGACTTCATGGCCCTGCAGCAAGTGCGCCGTCTCATGGCCAACTGCGGCGTTATCGAGCCCGAGAACATCGACCACTACATTGCCCGCGGCGGCTACGAGGGCCTGGCCAGAGCCCTGGGCATGTCTGATGAGGACGTTATTTTGGAAGTCTCCGACGCCGGGCTGTGGGGACGGGGTGGTGCCGGGTTTCCCGCCGGTCGCAAGTGGGACTTCCTGCGCGGGGCCAAGGGCGAGCCCAAGTACATGATCGGCAACGCCGACGAGGGCGACCCCGGCTCCTTCGTCAACCGCACCCTTATGGAGAGCGACCCCCACTCCATCATCGAGGGCATGATCATCGGCGCCTACGCTACCGGCGCCAGCTACGGCTATATCTATATTCGCCACGAGTATCCCCTATGTGTGGAGCGCATGGAACTAGCCCTGGGCCAGGCGCGGGAGCGAGGCCTCCTGGGCCACAACATCCTGGGCAGCGGCTTCTCCTACGATATGGAGATAGTGCGTGGGGCTGGCAGCTACGTCTGCGGCGAGGAGACGGGCCTCATCGCCTCCATCGAGAGCACTCACGGCATGCCCAAGATCCGCCCGCCCTTCCCCGCTCAGGCGGGCGTGTTTGGCAAGCCCACCAACGTCAACAACGTGGAGACCTACGCCAATGTGCCCCTCATCCTGCGCCACGGGGCCGCCTGGTACGCCTCCATGGGTACAGAGAATAACAAGGGCACTAAGATGTTCAGCCTTTCGGGGCACGTCCGACGGGTGGGAGTGGTGGAGGTACCCTTCGGCACGCCGCTGCGGCGTCTGGTCTACGAGGCTGGCGGCGGCCCGCCCGAGGGGCGCTCCCTCAAGGCCATCCAGCCGGGCGGACCCCTGGGGGGCATCCTCCCTGCCAAGGACGTGGACCTGCCTCTGGAGCCCGAACCCTTCCGGGAGAGGGGCGCGCTGTTGGGCAGCGGCGGCTTGGTGCTTTTCGACGACTCTGCTTGCATCATCGATATGTGCCTGTACTTCGAGTGGTTCGCCGAGGACGAGTCCTGCGGGCGCTGTAGTACCTGCCGCGGCGGCACCCAGCGGATGGTGGACATCCTGCGGCGCATCGCCGACGGCGGCGGCCGCCCCTCGGACATCGGCCTCCTGCGCCTCCTGGCCGATACCATGCGCTACGCTAACTGCGCTCACGGTCAGGCCGCTCCGACTGCCGTGATGAACAGCATCGAGAACTTCCTGGACGAGTTCCAGGAGCACATCGAGGGGAAGCGCTGCCCGGCCAAGGTCTGCCGTGGCCTCATCCGCTACGAGATCGTGGGCACGAGCTATGGCCTGCCCGAGGCGGTGGCCATCTGCCCCACGGCGGCCATCGTTCAGCAGGACGGCGACTACACCATCGACCAGGCGCTGTGCATCAAGTGCGGCGCCTGCCGCGAGCTGGCACCGGCGGCGGTGCGAGTGGTGGATGCGCTGGCCACTAGCGACTGATCGTCAGCCTCACCTGTAGATCGAGCCACCACCAGGCCAGCGGTTGTATAATGGCCCCGAGTTTGAGCCATGACCACGCCGCTGCGCCGCCAGTACCTGGAGATTAAGCGCCGCTTCCCCCAGGCCATCGTCTTCTTCCGCCTGGGCGACTTCTACGAGACCTTCGACCAGGACGCCGAGCTCGTCTCCCGCGAGCTGGAGATCGTCCTCACCTCCCGTCCCATCGGCAAGGGACAGCGGGTGCCCCTGGCGGGCATCCCCCACCACGCCCTCGATGGCTATTTGGCTAAGCTAATCGCTAAAGGATACAAGGTGGCCATCTGCGAGCAGGTGAGCGAGGCTGCCAAGGGGCCTGCCCCTTCGGGCTTGAGCCCTTCAGGGCGAAGCCTGAGCCTGCCGAAGGAGCCTGCCCTGAGCGGAGCGAAGGGCCGCACCCTCATGGAGCGCCAGGTGGTGCGGGTGGTCACCCCCGGCACGGTAGTCGAAGGCGATCTCCTCGACCAGCGGGCCAACAACTATCTGGCCGCCCTGGCGGTCGAAGGGGAGCGAGCGGGCATTGCCTACGTGGACGTGAGCACAGGCGAGTTCGCCGTCGCCCAGATTGACGCCGACCTGCTCCCTGCCGAGCTCGACCGCCTGCGCCCCGCCGAGCTGGTGCTCCCCGAAGGCCAAGAGCCACCTGAAGGCCTCCAGGCGGCCGTCAGCCACCTGGACGCCCACCGCTTCGACCCCGAGGAGGCCGCCGAGCTCCTTCTCGCCCATTTCGGTGCCGCCTCCCTGGATGCCTTCGGCTGCGCCGACCAGCCGCTGGCGGTGGCCGCCGCCGGCGCCGTCCTCGCTTACCTTCAGGACAACCAGCGAGCCGTCCTCGGCCACATCACCCGTCTCTCCACCTACAACGCCGGCGCCTTCATGACCCTCGATAGCCAGACCCGCCGCAACCTTGAGCTTTTCGCCAGCGTCCGCCAAGGCCCGGGCAGCGCCTCCCTCCTATCCACCATCGACTTCACCAAGACCTCCATGGGCGCCCGTCTCCTCCGACGCTGGATAGGGCAGCCATTGCTCGACATAACAGCTCTCGCCCGTCGACAGGACAGGGTGCAGTTCTTCTTGCAGAGCGCCGTCCGCCGCGGCCAGGTGAGCGCCCTCCTGGCCAAGATGCCCGACCTGGAGCGGCTGCTGGGGCGGATCAGCGCGGGGCTGGCGTGGGCACGAGAGGTGGTGAGCGTGCGGCGCGGCCTGGAGCTGGTGCCATCGCTGCGTCAGGCCATCGGCGGCGATGGGGAAGAGGTAGCCGAAGGGGGCGAGCTATTGGCCCGCCTTCACCCCTGCCAGGAGACAGCTGCCCTCATCGAGCAGGCCATCGAGGATGAGCCCGCCGCCTCCGCCGTGGGCGGATCCGCCTCTGGCGGAAGCTTCGAGGAGGGCGGGGTCATTCGGACTGGCTTCTCGCCGGAGCTGGACAGCCTGCGCGGCGTGGCCCGCGACGCCCGCCAGTACCTCGCCGACCTGGAGCGGCGGGAGCGCCAGCAGACGGGCATCAAGTCCCTGAAGGTGGGCTACAACAAGGTCTTCGGCTACTACATCGAGGTGAGCAAGGCCAACCAGCGGCTGGTGCCCGCTCACTACCAGCGGCGGCAGACCCTGGTCGGCGGCGAGCGCTTCACCACCCCCGAGCTGAAGGAGCGCGAGTTCCAGATCCTCCACGCCCGCGAGCGCCAGGAGGAGTTGGAGGCCGCTCTGTTCCGTCAGGTGTGCGCCCAGGTGGCCGCCGAGGGCAAGCGCATCCTGGAGCTGGCAGCCGCTATCGCCGAGACCGACGTCTTTTGCGCCCTGGCCGAGGTGGCCGCCCGCTACGGCTACACCCGGCCGGAGGTGACCCAGGACGACGAGATCGTCATCCGCGACGGCCGCCATCCGGTAGTGGAGCGCATGCTTCCCCAGGGGGCGTTCGTCCCCAACGATAGCCATCTCTCCAACCAGGACGCCCAGATCATCGTCCTCACCGGGCCCAACATGGCTGGCAAGTCCACCTACATCCGCCAGGTGGCCCTCATCGTGCTGCTGGCCCAGATGGGCAGCTTCGTGCCCGCCGCCTCGGCCCGCATCGGCATCGTCGACCGCATCTTCACCCGCGTCGGCGCCCTGGACGACATCGCCGCCGGCCAGTCGACCTTCCTGGTGGAGATGCTGGAGACGGCCAACATCCTCCACAACGCCACGCCCAGATCCCTCCTCCTGTTCGACGAGATCGGCCGCGGCACCAGCACCTACGACGGCATGGCCATCGCCCGCGCCGTGGTGGAGTTCATCCACCACCGGCCGGAGGTCGCTGCCAAGACCCTGTTCGCCACCCACTACCATGAGCTGGTGGACCTGGCCGCCTTCCTGCCACGGGTGAAGAACTACAACGTGGCCGTGAGCGAAGAGGAGGGGCGAGTGGTCTTTCTCCACCGCATCCTCCCCGGTGGCGCCGACAAGAGCTACGGCGTCCACGTGGCCCAGCTTGCCGGCCTGCCCCGACCGGTCATCCAGCGGGCGCAGGAGGTGCTCAGCGAGCTCGAGGACAAAAGCGATCGCCCGCCCCGCCGGTGCCGCCCTCGCCAGACCGCTGTCCAGCTATCCCTCCTGGGCGCCAGCGACGCCGTCCTCGAGGAGCTGGCCTCCCTGGACGTGGACGGCCTCACTCCCCTGCAGGCCATCACCAAGCTCTACGAGCTGCGAGAGAAGGCGCGGGGGAAGCAGGAGTAGAGGCTGCAGACAAATCTTGGCGAAAAACCCGTCAGGGGTCTTGACGGCAGGGCGTTGACATGGGCTAGGATAAGCGTACAAGGATGAGGGGTGGGGCGAAATGACGAAGCGGGTTGTTCTCGGAATTGTCCTGGTTCTTCTGGCCTGCGGCATCGCCGCCGGTGCCGTGGTGGTCGCAAGCCAGGGAGATGAGCCCCCGGAGGGCGTTTCCGACATCATCCTCGAGCGGGAGCGGGCCAGGCAGGAAGAGGAGGCCAAACCCAGGTTCGAAGGGGTGGTCAACGGCATCCGCCTGTACCCGACGAGTGCCGGGCCTGCCGCTGAGCGCGAGTGGATCTGCACGGACGCCAGGCCCGAGGAGGTCGAACACCTCACCATGAGCGAGGTCGCCGGGACGCCCATGGAGATCACCCCCACTTACCTTCCCGCCGGCGCTGAGGAGACCTCCCCCATGTGGCCGCCTGCGAAGTGCAAGGGAATATTGGTTTACGTGCAACGGGACTGGGTCATGCGTGATGAAGGCGCGGATTTCTTTATCATTCGCTATCAAGGAGAGCACGCCATCGACATCAGCGCCTCAGCGGACAGGATATCGGCAGGAACGATCGGCGGCAAGCCGGCGGCGCTTGTCGAGCCCATCACGCCGGACGGGTACGGCTACTCGATGGTCATCGTCGCTGAGGATTTCGGCATCACGGTCATCGCGGCGGATGGCCTGCCGCTTGAGGAGACCGTAAAGATAGCGGAAGGGCTCTACTAGATGGCCAGGCCGCTGGTCTGCGCAACGGCAGCAGCCATCGTCCTCGCGCTCATTCTGTTGATTCCAAGTCCAGCCGCTGCCTTTCGCACCGCCCCCGTCGTGAAGTTCCTGTTCACCCCTCAGGCAGGCTACGCTCTGCCTGCCTTAGCTGCGGCTGGCACGACGTGTGCAATGAGAACTGGCAGCCGGGCCCGGCGCTCGATTTTCCCGCTAGCTGCTCCGGCGGGCAGAGCGTATACTTCCGCAACTTCGCGTTTCTCGATCGTGAGCCGGATACCACCTACGTTGGCTACGCGCAGGCCCAAGAGGTACCCGGCACGACCTGTAAGACGGTGAAAGCGCCCGTGTGGGACACGGGGGGCACGGTCCTGGGGGAGATGTGGTACGTACACACCTACCTTACATATCCGGGCATCATATGGCTCTACGCCAGCGAGGATGGCTACGAGAATGAGCAGGTGGTTGCCCTCATGGCGGATTGGGGTAATCACCCGGAAAACCAGCGCTGCATCGACCTCCGCTTGTGGACGGGCCCGCACCTCCACGAGCAGCACAAGAACTATGCGAGCACGTTTTTCCTCAGGGACGACGGAGATTGCGAGTCCGGCGACAGGTACCCCTGTGGGCCTCAGGGGTGGCCTTACCCCACGTACGATCCCCAGGACTGGGAGAACGACTGGGCGCGCGGCTTCTGCATCGAGGACACGGACTGCGACGGCTGGAAGGACAGCGCCGAGAACATCATAGGCACCGACCCCAGCGACGACTGCCCGGACGGCACCTGGGACGACGCCTGGCCCCCGGACATCAACAATGATACCGTGGTGGACATCTTTGACGTGCTGATGTACAGGGGCAAGATCGGCTATTGCCAACCCGATCCTGGATATGATTCTCGCTATGACCTGAACGCCGACGGTTGCGTCGACATCTTCGACGTGTGCGTGTACACCAACGAAGACATGAACAAGACCTGCACCAACCCGCAGGATTAGCGGCTAGTCCTTGGCGATCCCCGGCACGATGGAACGATACACCTGGGTGTTTAGGGCCTTGCCTATGTTCAGGCGGCCCCAGCCGTCCCAGTTGGCCGTGTCGCCGTCGGGCAGGTCATCGGCGGAGATGCGCAGAAGGGCGCGGATGTCGTCGTCGCTGCGGGACGAATCCTGAGACAGAAGCAACGCCACCAGCCCTGATACGAAGGCGGTAGCAAAGGACGTTCCCTCGCCTGTAGCGTAGCCGCCGTTGAGGTGAGTGCTGAACACGTCCACCCCTGGCGCCGCCACGTTCACCTCGGGGCCCCAGTTGCTGAAGAGGGCACGGCTGTTGGGGTCGGAGCGGTCGAAGGCAGACACAGCGATGACCCCCGGGTAGGCCGCCGGGTAGCCCACACCGTCCTGGCCCTCGTTCCCTGAAGCCCCAACCAGGATGGCTCCGAAGACGTCGTGGGCTTCCTTCACCGCCTCCTCCAGAGCGCGGCTGGGCGACGGTCGGGCCATGCTCAGGTTGATTATCTGGGCACCGCTCTTGGCGGCATAGACGATACCCTGGGCCACGTCGGAGGCTGTGCCTGCACCCGTCGAATCGAGTACCTTCACCGGCAGCAGGGTCGGCCCCCAGGCCGTTCCCGCCACCCCCAGGCCATTGTTGCTCCTGGCTCCTAGAATGCCGGCCACCATCGTGCCGTGGCCGTGGTCATCGCTGGGGTCGCTGGAGGGCGGCAGAGCCACAAAGTTGCAGCCGTGGAGATCATCAATGCAGCCGTTCTTGTCGTCGTCGATGTCGTTGCCCAGCACCTCTCGGGCGTTGGTCCAGACCTTGGACTCTAGATCGGGGTGATCGAGGTCCACCCCCGTATCGAGCACCGCCGCGATGATAGCTGACCTCCCCCTCTCGATATCCCAACCAGCAGGGGCATTGATGATGTCGTAGTACCAAGCCTGCTTTGGTAAGTAGAAGGGATCGTCAGGCAATATTGCCGCTCGAACAATGTAGTTGGGCTCCGCATACTCAACCCAAGGTAATTCGTTATAAAGAGTGGAGGCCTGTTGCACATCGACCCCTTCGGGCAGGCGAAGCCGATACAGCCGGAGAGTCGGATCGTGCTCTATCACTGCCCCCCCTGCCAGCCTCAGGACAGCGGCCACAGCGGTGGGCGGCAGGGGCAGGCTGGCCTTTACCAGCAGCTCGCCAGGGACAAACTCCCCAGCATCAGTTGGGTGAGCCGACACGGGGGCAATGTGAGGGGCCAAGAACTGCGAGGAGGCCGAAGGGTAGGGAAGGTCGCTAGCCAACAGGAAGGCAGCCGCCAGCAGGGGCAGCCACCACAGCCAACGAAAAACCCTCATGCCGATATCCTCTCCCCAGCCTTGCATTCAATGGCGCTAGTATAGCAATGGAGAACGAGGGGAGCAATCAAGGTTTCAGCAAGGACAGGGGTAATCTGTTTCCCCTAAACCGCTGGATGCTAGAATCTATAGACGGGGTGAGCATCCACAGTTGACCATTCGCATTCTTCCGCCTGAAGTGTCCGTCCTCATCGCCGCCGGCGAGGTGGTGGAGCGCCCAGCCTCGGTGGTGAAGGAGCTGATAGAGAACAGCCTTGATGCCGGCGCCAGTGAGGTGTCCATCGAGGTGAGGCAGGGCGGGCTTAGCCTCATTCGGGTAACCGACAACGGCAAGGGCATCCCTTCCAGCGGGCTGACCCTGGCCTTTCACCGCTACGCCACCAGCAAGGTAACCTTGGCGCAAGACCTGGCCCGCATCGCCACCTTGGGCTTTAGGGGAGAGGCTCTGCCCAGTATCGCCGCTGTGGCCGAAGTAGAGATGGTCTCTCGCCCCACCGATGCAATTGCCGCAACCTACCTGCGCCTGGCAGACGGAAAACCGGTAGAGCAAGGCACACGGGGAGCGCCGGTAGGCACCACAGTCAGCGTCCTCTATCTCTTCGCAAAGCAACCCGCCCGGCGCAAGTTCATGCGCTCGCCCACTACCGAAAATCAGCAGATCGCCAGCCTAGTCAGTCAGTACGCTCTGGCCTATCCCGAGGTGCGCTTCTCTCTGCGTCTAGACACTCGTCAAGCCCTCCTCACCAGCGGCAGTGGCCAGCTCACCGATGCGATGGCCAGCGTCTACGGGGCCGAGGTGGCAGCCGCTATGCTGCCCATGCGTTGGCCTCCGGATGGCGAACGCACAGCGATCAGCGTGAGCGGACTGGCTGGCCCACCCCACATCTCGCGGGCCAGCCGAGGCTACGTTAGCCTATTCGTCAATCGCCGCTGGGTGCAAAACCGGCGCCTGACCTTCGCCGTGGAGGAAGCCTATTCTGGCCTGATGCCAGCCGGTCGTCACCCTATCGCCATAGTCAACCTCCGCCTCCCCTACGAGGAGGTGGACGTAAACGTGCATCCCACTAAGGCCGAGGTGCGCTTTCGCCAGGAGAGGGAGGCGTTTGCTGCCGTACAGCGAGCGGTGCGACAGGCCCTCCTGGAGCAAGCGCCTGTCCCTTCCCTCCCATCCACCGCAGGCGCCGCCGTGGCTCAGCCGACTGCCCCTGGGGAGACGCCGCCTCTGTGGCAGCGGGCTCTGCAAGCGGAAGGCCAGCCTAAGACGGCTGCAGGCACAGCCGCGCCGCCGCCCAAGGTTTCCCTGCCCATGCTGCGGGTAGTGGGACAGATCGGCAGCACCTACATTGTGGCTGAGGGGCCCGAGGGACTGTACCTCATCGACCAGCACGCCGCCCACGAGCGGGTCCTGTTCGAAGAGATCTGCGCCGCGCGCCAAAGACGAGCCGTGGACGCGCAAGGGCTGCTAGAGCCAGCCGTAGTGGAGGTATCGCCCCAGCAGAAGGAGATCATCCTCGCCTACTATGAGGCGCTCTCGGAGCACGGCTTCCAACTGGAGCCCTTCGGCGAGCGCACCTATCTGCTGAGGGCCATCCCCGCCGTCCTGGCAGGGAAAGACCTATCGCGGGCCTTCGCCGAGTTCCTGGACACCCTGGGCGAAGAGGCCGCGGTCGATCAGCACGACCGGGTGGCCTTCAGCCTGGCCTGCCACGCTGCGGTGAGGGCAGGCCAATCCCTGGCCCTGGAGGAGATGCGCGAGCTGGTGCGGCGATTGGAGCAGGCTGAGGTGCCCCACACCTGTCCCCACGGCCGCCCCACCATGATCCACATGAGCACCGCTCTGCTGGAGAAGGAGTTTCGCCGCCGCTAGCCCCCCGGCCCAACGGCGATAGACCGGCAGCGCTCGTGGGGCGTGCATCAGCTCTGGAGAACGCCGCCTCTCGCTGGGATTCTTCGCTTCGCTCAGAATGACGCCAGCCGTGGTTGTCACCCTGAGCATAGCGAAGGGTCTGCTTCAACCAGCCCGCTGTCCCTACAACTCTGGGACAGTACAGTCTAGCGCGCCAGGTCCTCTCGCATCTCGCGCCAGGCGACCATCTTGGCAATAGCGTTGGCTGCCCGCGGGATGGTGGGAAAGGCGGCGAAGCCCTGCCGCCAACAGAGCTCCTGGAAGCGCAGCGAGTACTCTGTAGCCTCCAGTATCGGCGGCGTGGCCACCACCAGAGCAATGGGCTTCTTCGCTGCTTCCCTCGCTCGCACCAGGGTATCGACCACCGCCTTCATGAGCGCGTCCAAGTCGAGGCCCATGGCCGTGGCCACCCGCCCCGGACCCCAACCGAAGCCAGTATGGGCCAGCAGCACGTCCACCGCCTCGTCAGAGGCCACAAGGCACAGAGTGTCGGCCAGCTTGGACGGCTCCATCACGGCCAGGGTGTCCACCGGATTGCGTACGCTGCTGCCGGCTACCGGGGTGAAGCGACGCAGTTCCTCCTGAACGCGCTGGGAGAGAAGGGGCGCCTTCAGGCCGGCCTCATCCACCTCATCGGCGGCAAAGACGCTGAAGCCGCCGCCACCACCGACGATGCCCACTCCCCGGCCGGCTGGCGGCTGCTCAAAGAAGCGGAAGACGACCAGCATGTCCACCAGTTCGTCCACGCTGTCCACCGTCACGGCACCCACCTGATGGACAAGAGCCTTGAACACCGCTAACGAGCCAGCCAGGCTGGCGGTATGAGAAAAGACAGCCCGGCCGCCGGACTCGGTGCGACCACCCTTGAGCACGATGACCGGTTTGCGGGCCGATGCTCTACGCATCGCCCTGAAGAAGCGGCGTCCGTCCTTCACACCCTCGATGTAGGCGGCAATGATCTCCGTATCGGGGTCCTCGGTCAGGTACTCCAGGAAATCGCTCTCGTTCAGGTCGGCGGCGTTACCATAGCTGATTACCTTGCTGAAGCGAATGCCCCGCGGCGACGCTGTCGTCAGCAGGTCGGCGGCATTGCCGCCGCTCTGGGATAAGAAGGCCACCGGCCCAGGCGCTCTCGGCGAGCCAGGCCCGAAGGAGACCTTGGCCGCTGGACAGTATATCCCTATGCAGTTGGGGCCAATGACGCGAATGCCCGCCTGGCGAGCCCGTTGCACCACCTGGCGTTCCACCTCCGCCCCTTCCTCCTCGCCCGTCTCGCTGAAGCCGGCGGTGAAGAAGTGCATGCTCTTGACCCCCTTGGCCACGCAGTCGTCAACCACATCGAGAACCGCCCGCACAGGGACGCTGAAGATGACATGGTCCACTGGTCCGGGGATGTCCAACAGGCTGGGATAGCACTTGAGCCCCAGGACATTCTCATGCTTGGGGTTCACCGGATAGAGGCCGCCCTCGAAGCCTATGTCCTGCATGGCGAGCACAAAGCTAGCGCCCATGCCAGCGAGGCCGAACTGCGGCGAAGGCCCCACCACTGCCACCGAGCGGGGGTGAAAGATGTAATCGATAGCTAGGGGGTCACCCTCTTGGGCCAGGGGCCGCTCGCCGAGCTTTCCCTTCTGGCCATCGGTCACTGCCAAACCTCCATCCTAGCCCTCGATCCCCAGCTCGCGTCTGACCTCGCGCACCGCCTGCACCATCACCCGCAGCTTGGCCGCCGCCTCCTCCCAGGTGCGCGTCTTGAGGCCGCAGTCCGGCTCGATCCACACCCGCTCGGACGGCAGCAGTTTCAGCGTCTTCCTGATCCCGTCCTCAACCTCCTCCACCGTCTCCACCCTGTGGTCGTGCACGTCCACAACCCCGACGCCCAGGTCCTTGTCGAAGGGATGCTTCTCCAGCAGCTTCAGGTACTCGAAGTCGGTGTTCTTGAAGGCCAGGTGGATCTGCTTCACCGGCAGCCGGAGCATGTCCGGGTAGATGAGCCCCACCTCCCCGTAGCAGATGTGAGTGTGGAACTCGCAGTCGATCCCGTCCACCACCAGCGCCATCGCCTCCACCGCCAGGTCGAAGTCCTCCTCCGGCCGCGTGTGGATGGCGGGCTCGTCGATCTGGATGTACTTCGCCCCGGCCTCGACCAGTGCCTCCACCTCCTCGCGCAGCAGCCGCGCCATGTCCAGCACCGCCTCCCGCCGCGACGGGTAATACTCATCGAACGACCACTCCACCATGGTGTAGGGCCCGGTGAGCATCCCCTTGACCGGCTTATCGGTGAGGCCCTGGGCGTAGCGCCACATCTCCGCCGTCATCGGGCCCTGCCAGTGGAGCTTGCCGGTAATGATGGGCTTGCGGTAGTAGCGGTTGCCGTAGGAGCGCACCAGGCCGCCGATGGCCATGCTCTCGCTGAGCAGTTCGGCAAAGTAGGCCACCATATCGCCCCGCTCCATCTCTCCGTGCACCAGGATGTCCAGGCCCACCTCCTCTTGGAGGCGAATCACTTCCGCGGTCGCCTGGCGCTCCAGAGAGGCCAACTCCTCGCGGCCGATCTTTCCCAAGGAGAACTGGTTGCGGGCCCGCGTCAGGTAGTCGGGCTTGGGGAAGCTGCCAACGGTGGTAGTAAGCAGTCCTTTGCTCACCCTAGCACCTCCTGCGCCTGCCGAACGCCCTCCACCATGCGGGCTAGCTTAGCCTGAGCTGCCTCCCGCGGCAGGTACTCCAGGCCAGAGGTGGGATTGACATAAAGGGAATCCACGGGTACAACATCCCGCACTCGGCGGATGCGGTCCAGTATCTGGTCGACCGTCTCCAACTTGGTGTTGCGGGCATCGATGATGCCCAGGCCAAGCTTCTTGGTGAAGGGCGCTGTCGTGATGATGTCGTAGTTGGCGGGTCCCTTGACGAAATCCAGCCCGATGGCAGAGAAGGGGAGCTCCAGGATGTGGGGGAAGAGGCCTCCGATATCGCCGAACCAGGTATAGAGATGGGCCTCGGCGGTCACCCCTTGCATCATCCGCTGCAATGCCTGGCTGAACAGGGGGAAGTGCTCCTTGTGCTTGAGGATAGCCGGCTCGCTGACCTGAATGATGGGCGCCCCTGCTTTCTCCAGGGCCAGCACCTCCTGCCGCAGCTCCTGGGCCAGGGCCAGGACCAGGTCGCTGAGGCTGCCGTAATGCTCGTTGGCCGAGAGGGCGGCCAGGGTATAAGGGCCGGTGACCAGGGCCTTCACTGGACGCGGGCTGTGGGCGGCAGCGAAGCGATAGTCTTCGGCTGTGATGGGCTGTCGCCACTGGACAGCACCAGTGACTACCGGCTGGCGGTAGTAGGTGTTGGTATCGAAGTAGCGAATGAGGCCGTCGATGGAGAAGCCATCCATCCGGCGGGCGAAGTAGGTCTGGTCGTCTTCCCACCGGATCTGACCGTTGCTGACGATGTCGATACCAGCCTCCACCTGCTCCTCGATCACCTCGATGGTCACCTCATCCTCTACCCGCCGCAGCTCGTCTTCGTCTATCTCCCCCCGCTCGAAGCGAGCGATGGCAGCCCGCAGCCTGGCCGGCCGGGGTCGATTGGGTATCTTGGGATAGTTGCCGACGACGGTAGTGAGCATAGGCTAGTCCTTCTTCTCGCTGACCCCCGTGAACGCAGAACGAGGGCCGAAGGAGACGACCCCCGCCCATCCAGCTTAGGAGCAACCGTGTTGCCGAGCAGTATTCTAGCATTCGGCACGGAAGGGGTCAATGAAGCCTTATTCATAATTCCTCCTCACTTGCGGGTCATCAGGGTCTATGCCCAACGCTTTCAGGGCTTCACGCAGAGCCAGCACCCGCTCCTTGCGGCCTTTGACCACGGCAAGACGCCTAGCCACCTCCTCTTCGGCAGCCACAACATTCGCATCCTCCGCACAGAGGGCCTCCAGCAAAAATGCTATGACTTCTTCTTCATTCTTGACCTCATTAAGTGTTGACATTTAGCACCTCTCGTGTGTAGAATTGAAGTGACATTCGAGCGGGGAGGTAGATAGCATGACTAACTACAATGAGTCCATTATCCAGGGCCTTATGAAAGAGCTTGTTGATGAGGACAAAACCCTCAGCGAGGCGGATGAGGAGCTTAGGCAAGCTCGAATCAACTTCGAGGTGGCCAGCGAGAAATTCGCCGCTGTTCGCGATGTGGTGGCACGGCACTTGGGCCATAATCCCACCAAAAAAGACGCGCTCAAATACTACGTTCAATTTCCGAGCAAAGGCCGCTTTCGCTTCATTCACATGGCTATCGGCGCTGCCGTCGTGGCTGCTTTGAAGGAATCGGATGAGCCTATGGCCTTGAATGAAATAGCCAATGCGGTCATGAAGGGTGGCCTCCGGGCTCAGGTGACGATGCGAGCGGTGAACGCGGCACTCATGAAAACCGGAGGAATAGAGAAGACAGACGATGACAAGTACCGCTATGTTGAACCGAAGGAAGAGGAGGAGGAACTGCCTTTCGAGTGAATAGTAGTGCTGGGCGGTCTGCGTCACGAGCGGGGGCCGCCCAGCAATCCCGAACATTGGGCCGTGGTCTAGAGGTAGGACGCCGGACTCCAAATTCGGAAGCCCAGGTTCGACCCCTGGCGGCCCAACCAATCGGCTCATTAGTGGGGAGAAGGCTCCTGACACAGCCCCTCCCCGATGGAACAACGGGAGGTCCCCCCGATGTCCACATCCACTATTATAACGCATGAGCCGCCTACGGGTTTCGCCCCGCCCATCCCCTCAACGTGTTAACATAACAGGCCCAAACCGCGTCTATCTACTGGTAGGAGTGTGATTGCTGCTGAGGCGTGGGTAGGGGTGAGTGAAGGTGGACGTGGAAAAGAGACAAGGGGCAGAGCCCGTCGAGGGGAAGGAGGATCTGACGGCCCAGGTACTGGATTGGGCTCGGGACAGAGCGGAGGCCCTCGAAGGCAATAGCGCACCAAGCGAGACGAAACCCTCGGAAAAACCGAAAACGAAAACGAAGGGGTCGGCAAGGGTAGTCGTCGTTGCTCTCCACGAAGGTGCAGACAACTCCGGCGAAGCCCACTTGTTCGAGGATCTTCAGGCCGCCGGGCGCTTTGTCGAGACTCTAGTAGAAGACGGGCTCGATCAGCAGCGCCTCACTGTCTTCAACTGCACCCAGGTAGACGTTCAGCTAACCTACCGCGCGGTAGTCCAGTTGAAGGCCAACGAAGGGCAAGAAGAGGCAGCCGATTAGGCGAACCCCTGAGCATCAGTGGCAGGGGCGGCGACTGTCGGCCGATAACGAGCTCCTCCTGCCTGGATCTTCCGCCGGACTAAGGCCTCCAGGTAGTCAGCATAGGGTCAGCCAGGGGCAGCTTACTGCAGGGAAGGGAACACACTTCGATGGTGGCCGAAGAGTGAGCGGGGATGGATGTGCGCGGAAACCACAGCTCTGAGGATGGCTCGGAGGAGGAGAGTTTCATAACGCGGCTGCCCGAGTGGGCCCGCGAGCGAGCAGACGGCCGATGGTACGGGTCACCAGCCACAGGCCGATCTTCCCGGCGGGCGAAGCCCAAGGCAGCGACTAAGCTAATCGTCGTCGTCCCCGACGAAGGCGAGGACGCCTGGGCCAAAGCGCGTGTCTTCGATAACCCGGGGGAAGCGACGGCACTGGTGGAGATGCTGGTGGACGACGGCCTCGCCCCAGAGCAAGTGAGCATATTCAGCGCCACGCAGTTGGTCGTAGGCGTGGCCTACCAACCTGTGGTCGAACTAAAGGAAAGCTGAAAGCAAGTTGACGGCCTTATCAGTGAGCGGGCCGCAGCTTCCCGGGCGCTGCGCGAGGCCCTCCCGCCGGCCCTCGCCCCAGTAGGAGCGCGGGCACGATGCCCACCCAGACGAAGATGGCTCCCACCAGGAACGATCGGCCGAAGGCGCGACCCGTGCTCCTGGCAAAGATGGTTTGCAGCTCCTCCGACAGCTCGTCCAGCTTTGGCCGCAAGGGCTCAGCCAGTTCCGCCCCCACAGCCTCCTTCACCCGTTCGTAGAGGTCGATGGTCGGCTTTTCCCCTGACCGCGCTGTCTCCTCCATCTCCTCCGTCGAGGCGCTGAGGATCCCCTCGATGATGCCCTGCTTGGCGGGCGCTGGCAGCTCGGACTGCTCGACCAGGGCCACCGCCTCCTCCTGAGCCGCGCTCACCCGCCCGGGCAGGGCCCCGACGAAGACGGCCACCAGAATCGCCACCCCCAGGGTGAACCCTACTTGTCTGGCGGTATTGAACACTCCCGCACCCACGCCTGCCCTTCTCCCTGCTACGGAACCCATCGCAGCGCTGGTCAGAGGGGCGAAGGTCAGGCCCATTCCAACGCCGCCCAGTACGAGGCGCCACGCTATCTGTGGATATGGCACCCCCCCTTCCAGAAGCGAAGCGGAGTACATCGCGGCGCCGAAGAGGAGCACTCCCCCTAGCACCATAGGGCGCGGCCCGAAGCGGTCCGTTAGACGCCCCGCCAGCGGCCCTATAAGCAGGATGCACCCTGAGAACGGCGTGATGGCGAGCGCCGCCTTCAGCGCCGAGTAGCCCTCCGTGACCGTCAGGTACTGGACGAGAAGGAACACCGCACCGAAGAAGGCGAGCCCAAACAGGAGGATCGCCACGTTGGCGGCGGAGAATGTCCTGTCACGCAGCATACGCAGGTCAATTATTGGGTGACTCACGATACTCTCCACCAGAACGAAGAGCGCTCCGGATACTACCGATGTGGCAAGCAGACCAGTGATGAAGAGCGACGACCATCCGACGGCTTGGCCACGGATGAGAGCGAGGGTGAGTGAGAACAGGGAGACGGAGAGCATAGCCGTCCCCGGCAGGTCTATTGCGTGTGCCGCTTCGGGGTCTCTGGACTCCCGGATGATGGCCAGGCCCACCAGCACTGCGACCAGCCCAATCGGAACGTTAATAAGGAAGATCCATTGCCAGCCGACGTATTCGGTGAGAACCCCACCGATCGTAGGGCCCACTCCTCCCGCCACTCCCGCCATGGCCCCCCATATGCCCAGTGACAGACCGCGCTGGTGCGCTGGAAAGGCTAGAGTGACAATGGCCAGACTCACGGGAACCATGATCGCTGCGCCGAGGGCCTGAGCGGCGCGCCAGGCGATCAGCATCTCGATCTGACCCGACATCCCCGCACCTAGTGAGCAAAGCGAAAAGATGGTGATGCCTAGCAAAAAGAGCCTCTTGCGGCCGAACCTGTCTGCCATGCGGCCAGCCGGGATCAGCAGCACCGCAAACACGAGGTTGTAGGCGTTCAGCACCCAGGTGATGGTCTCGATGTCAGTATCAAGGTCGCGTTGGATAGTGGGGATGGCAATGTTGACGATAGAGGAGTCGAGGATGGCCATGAACAGGCCGAAGACCGCCGCCACCAGGACGAGCCACTTATGCTGAACAAGCATCCTTGCTCAGCGGAGGCGGGGAGCCTAGGTGGAAGTAGGTCACCAAGATGCTTTGTTCCACATAGCCCCTATATCACACGCACTGTTAGTCCCGCAACCGTGGGAAATGGAAGGGGAGCCCGAAGGCTCCCAATCGTATGCGAACTGGTGGAGACGGGGGAGAATCGAACTCCCCGTCCAGAAGAAGGCCACCCTGGATATCCTACAGGCTTAGTCGGCGTTTTGGTCTCGCCCGCCGTACCTCCGCCGACGGAGTATCGCCGGGCCAGCCGATGTCTCTTTGACAGCCCTTATCGGCGTCCGAGCTACCGCACCTCGACATTACGGCGCCGATCCCCAACCCATCGAGGAGAGGTCAAGGTCGACGTGGCCCGCCTAAATTAGGCGGCCAGTGCGAATTCAGATTCGCCAGTTACTTTTCGCCACCTGTTTTACGAGGGCGATGGCTACCTCGGCCTGCAATCCAGATTCAACCTTCCCTGTCGAACCCTTTCGTCCCCAACAGGGTTCTGGCGAATCCAATTCATTATACCATACCATGACCGCTGTCAACGGCTAGCCGCGACGCCGCAGGGCCCGCCGCATCTCGCGCTCCGCCTCCCGCCGGGCGATCGCTTGGCGCCGGTCGTACTGGCGTCGCCCGCGAGCCAGGGCCAACTCCACCTTGGCCCGCCCGCTCTTGAGGTAGAGCCTCAGGGGCACAAGCGTCAGGCCTTTCTCTTCCACCTCCCGCGCCAGCACAAGGATCTGCTTTCGGTGGAGGAGAAGCTTGCGGCGGCGGCCGGGCTCATGGTTGAAGCGGCCGGCAGCAGGGTACGGTCCTATATGAGCGCCCACCAGCCACATCTCGCCTCGCTCCGGGCGAGCGTAGGCATCTCGCAGGTTCACCCGCCCATCGCGGATGGCCTTGATCTCGGTGCCGGTAAGGGCGATCCCGGCCTCCAGCCTCTCCAGGATGTGGTAGTCGTGCTGGGCCTTGCGGTTGACAGTAATCGTCTTTTCGGCCACGGCTCACTCACCGCCATCCTCAGGGGACCGCCGCCTGGATGGCCTCCCTCAGGTAGTCGATAGCTGCGAAGAGCTGGACGTCGCGGCGTAGTTCGATGTCCTCCTCAGTGGGCACCACCTCGATGTCCGGCGCCAGGCCGATCGCTTCGATCTGCTCCCCGCTGGGGGTGAGCCAGCGGGCGATGGTGATATAGAGGGCGCCGCCGTCAGAGAGCTCGCGCAGGTGGTTCACCGATCCCTTGCCGAAGGTAGTGCTGCCGATGAGGACGGCGCGGCCGTTGTCCCGCACAGCGGCGGCCAGCACCTCGGCACCGCTGGCGCTGCCGCTGCCAACCAGCACCACCAAGGGGATCTCCTCACCCTGGTCGCCGCCATCCGCCCGCTGCGTGACCTCGTTGCCTTCCTTGTCCACCTGAGTGACGATGATCCCACTACCCAGGAACAGGTCGGCTGTCTCCACCGTTGCCGCCAGCCCACCACCGGGGTTACGCCGCAGGTCGAGGATAAGCCCTCTGTAGCCCTTCTCCCCGATGTCCCTGATAACAGCCCTCAGGTCGGCAACGGTCTCCTCAGTCATCTGCTGCAACTCGACATAAGCCATATCCTTGACGGGATTACCATCGGCGTCCTCAACCTCATGGGTAAAGACGGTAGGGATGCTGATGACGGCGCGGGTGATGGTGATGTCCTCGGCCCCACCGTTTTCGTGACGCACGCCCAGGGTCACCTCGCTGCCCTGGGGGCCGCGAATACGGCGAACCGCCTGGCCCACTGTCCAGCCAGCGGTCGATTCGCCGTCTACCGCCAGGATGACATCGCCAGCGCGGATGCCTGCCTTATCGGCAGGGGAATCGCGGAAGGGCGCAACGATGACTATTTCGCCGCTGCCCGGGTCCTGCTCCACGCGAGCGCCAATCCCCTCGAATTGGCCAGTGATCACATCGATACCCAGAGAGTAGGTCTCGGGATCGATGTATATGGTGTGCGGGTCGCCCAGAGCGGCCAGTGCCCCGTCTATCGCGCCCTGGCGCAGAATCTCCGGGGCCACGCTGTCCTGATCGACGAAGTCTTCCCGAACAATGCTGTAGACCTCGTCCAGGATGCCAAAGTCCACCTCGCCCTGCGCAGAGGGCTCAGAGGGCGTAGAGCCATTGCTGGGGCCGTCTTCACCATGACCGCCGATCACAAAGCCAACCACCCCGGACATCACCGACAGGAGGACCACCAGCAGGCCAAACAAGGCCCAGCGTACCGCCTTCAGGATCAACGACTCAGTTCTTCCACTCGTCATCGCCCACCATTCCCTTTGCTAGACCATTCTTCGGGACTAGCTAGGACTAACCGTTAACCGCAGGTGTGAGTTCTTTCCTCATCGCCCTGCCTGCCCCACTGATCCACGAACTCCCACCTCGATGCGGCTGTAGTGTAACATCGCCCCCAGGCCTTTGCAATTTGAGCCTGGGGATTCAGCTTATGTCGAGCATGACCCTGGGTTGGGTATACGTAATAGAAGATAGTCCGAGTGTAGAGCCTTCGTGGAAAGACAGGGAGGCCGGCCATGACCAACGAGAGAGACCCCAGCCTCGAGGAGCTCCTGACCGAGCTCTACGGCCCTCCCGACCGAGATCCACCACCCCCCTACGAAGCCTCTCCCCCTCTCACGCCAGCCCTCCTACAAGAGGCGGGCATATCGCCAGCCCTCCATCGAACAATCCTCACCCTCCGACCCCCACCGCCCTCGCCAACGCCCGCTACCTCATCGGCCGCAGCTGCGCCTACCACCACTGGCGCCAGGCAGGCTCCAATCCGCGAACCCGACCGAACCGCCCGCCGCCGGCAGCAGGCCATCGCCCGCAACCGAATAGGAGCACCTTCCGACCGCCCCATCTCCGCTGAGGCCTACGCCGAATGGAACATCATCATGACCGTCATCACCGAGCGTCGCAGGACAAAGCTGTGGGCAGGCTGGCACCACGAAGCCCGCGCCTACATCGCCCACGTCATCCCCAGCCGTCGCGACCACCTCGACAGCTACGCCGCCATGCGCTCCCTCGTCCGCCGCCGCCGCCGCACCTGGAAGCTTGCCGAGCACATTGTTGACCTGGACGACACCCTAGACGAGTTCACCGAAGGAGGCTCACGCCCATGACCGCCAACGGAGACCGCCCCATCTGGATACGATGGCACCAGCTCCCGCGGACAGCAGCCGACGCCCTACTCAAAGGCCAGGCCAGACTCTACCTGGCCTATCACCCCTACGAGGACAAGCTGGCCGTTATCATGGTCCCTGCAGATGACCGAATCACCCTCACCAGGAAGGCCACCCACGGCCGAGTCCGCACCTCCACCGTCACCATGACGACCGTCCTCCACCCTCCCCTCTTCCCGCCGCGCGGCCCTACCTCCACCAGGAACGGTGTCCAGAAAAGGTAGGCTCGCCCGCCCGGCGGCCTGTGTCCCACAACCCTCCCTCCACAGCCTACAGGCGGGCTCGCCTCTTAATTCTTGTGCCCTGCCCGTCGGCCTGCTCCGCAAGCTCCGCAGGCCGTCGGGTAGTCCCTCAGTTCCGACAGTACAGCGCGGCATCTTGCGGGGCGGCTGCCTGGCTGCAGGCCGCCCGCGTCCGTCTCCCTGGCCAGCCTCTTCCCCTCTCGGCGCCGCCGCTCTGCTCACGGCTTCCTGGCGGCCTGCGCGTGTAGGCAGCCCGCCCCCGTGCCGCGCTTCTAAGCCTGGCTCGCTCGCCAGGCCTCCCATACGATACGTCTGCCTGGCCGCCTGTGAAGGTGCGCCCAGCGGTCATCAACCCTCGACGGTCTCTCTGGCTCCCTCCCAGCAGGCGGCCAGGCAGGGCCCGTCCTCAGCCTGTCGAAGGGATAGTGCGATCGTCCCCCTGACACCCAGGCATTCGTTATTCGTTTTCGCCCTGCTACCCTGGCCAGGAAGGAGGACACCATGCCCGAGTACGAAGGAACCTACTTCTTCCTCTCCGACGAACTGACAGGCACCGGCTCAGCCCAGGAAATCCTCCACAACCTCGGCTGGGCACCCGCCCACGTCATCCCCATGCTCACAGGCGGCCCCGCCAGCTACACCCAGCCGTCCATCACCCTCGGCCCGCACACCACCACCGCCATCGTCGCCACCGTCACCACCGGCTGGAAGTATCGAGTCCTCGCCTACGCATGAGCGCTCGATGCCCGCCCCTCACCATCGCTCTCAGGAGCGGCGACGTACAGACAGCCGCCGTCATCCTCACCCTGGCCAGCCTCCACGTCGCAGAGGCGGCCAGCCCCGCAACACCAACGCCCTCAAGCACGGCCTCTACTCGGCAGCCCTCCCAGCAGCAGCCCAGGAAGCTCTCAGCCAAGCGCGTAGTCTCCCTGTCACCGACCTCACCGAGGAGATAGCTACCTTGCGCGCCCGTCTCAGCGCCCTCAGCCCCTACCAGCTCGCCGCCTTCACCAGCGGCCTCTCCCTCCTCGCCCGGCTCGTCGCCATCCAGCACCGCCTCAGCCCCAGCCAGGCCGACAACCTCAGCCAGGCCGTCACCAACGTCGTCCAGGAACTCGGCTTCGCCCTCTACCCTCCCCAGGAAGCCGACCGCTAGAACTGCTCACCCGCCTAATCCTACCGGGCCCGACAGGAACTGTTCACCCGCCCACACCTATTGACATTTCCCTGGCCAGCGCCAATAATCAAACCATGAGAGGCGGCAGGCGGCCAGGCGCAGGTGCACCCACCGGCAACACCAACGCCCTCAAGCACGGCAGGCGCTCCCGTCCGCCCAAGGACACGACGAGCCTACGCATTGCCCGTCTCCAAGCCCGCCTGGACGAGCTTCTGGCCTCTCCCCAGGCTGACCGCCTCGCCGCCCTCATTCTCCGCCTCCTCAGCCAGTTATCCACTTATCCACCTTCCCTCGGGGACGTGGATAAGTCCCCCCTGCCAAATGCGGCCGCGTCGTCGTCCGCTCCTCCGCCGCCGCCTCTTTACAGAAGAATTATAGTGCGATCATACCTCTGCAATGGTTGCCCTCCCCCGCTGACCTCATTGTGCCAGGCCCTGGCCCGAGCTATCATGGCCTCGCTGGCAAACGAGCAGGATGAAGTACAAGATCAGCGTCGAGAGGGACACGCTGCGCTTCTGCGCCGCCCACTTCAGTACCTTCCAGGGGCAGGCCGAGCCGCTGCATGGTCACAACTACGACCTGCTGGTCGAGGTGCAAGGCCACCTCACCGAGGACGCCTGGGTGATAGATTTCGGCGAGGTGAAGAGCATTGGCGAGGCCCTGTGCGAGCAGCTCGATCACCGCTTCCTATTGCCAGCTGACAACCCCGCCCTCAAGATCAGCGATCTCGATGATGCCTGGCAGATCGCCTTCGCTGATCGACGTTATGTCATCCCCAAAAGCGATGTGTGTGTTCTACCCCTGGATAACTCCACCGCCGAGCGCCTGGCCGAATGGTTCTGCCATCGCCTGGCAGAGGCACTGGCTGATCGAGGCAATATCACCTCGATCAGCGTGGGCGTAGAGGAGGCGCCCGGTCAGGCCGGCTGGTGCACCCTCAGTCTGGGCAACCGTTGACACGGCGGCCAGAGGCATTATGATGAGGATGGAAAAGGACCGAGAAAGGTCTCTCTGATGCAGATAGACTGGCAAAAGGCCATCGACGAGATCCTCTCCACCGAGATCTACTGCCCACGTTGCGGCGCCCTGGTCGCGGAGGTGATGGTCGGCTACTCCCGTGCCCCCTCAGCCGGCCAGTTCGCTCCCCTCTGCCAGGGCTGCGACTCTCGCCAGGAGTGCGATGCCCGCAAACTGGTGCTGTTGTGCGAACCCTGCGCCCGTGAGCTGCGTCTGCGCGGGCGCAAGATGGGCCAGGAGGGGATGATGGTCGCCCTTCTGGAGGAGTGCCAGCGCAACCTGGAGGAGAGCCTCGACTACCTGGCCGACTACTGGCGGGAAGACCTGGACATCGACCCCGACGATATGGACAAGCGGCTGGAAGAGGTCGACCCTCAGCTCTTTGTCCACGAGAATGACTGGCGCCGCCACCTGGAAGAGCAGTATCTAAGGTTTCACCGCTGGTTCCGCGAACGCGGCCTGCGCATCCCCAATGCCGCCTGGCGCTCCGAGTACGTGGAAGAGATCATCGCCCTGAACTACAAGACCCTCCTGGGCGACTAGGACGTACTGTCTCCAAGATGTCATCCCTTCGCTTCGCTCAGGACAGGCTCCTTCGCTCTGCTCAGGGCAGGCTCTTGCCATTTTGCCCACATCGCCGCTGAGATTCTTCGCTCCGCTCAGAATGACGCTGGGCCATGCTGTCACCCTGAGCGTAGGGAAGGGTCTCACTCCAGTTGGCGTACTACGCCCGGCTGTCGCTGCAACTTGGTAATAGAACAGGCTAGGACGGCCTTGCCCGAAGTGGGTGTCGGCTAACCTTATCGCGAAGACAGGCCCGCCGGAGCAGCAGTTAGACGAAGAACTGCCTTTCCCCTACCCCGCCGCCGGCACCCGATAGCCCCAGGAGGCGGCCTCGCTCCCCTCCCCGAGGCCCAGGCCAGCTTCGATACGTCCCAGGAGGTCCGTCAGGCCCCAGCCGTTGACCGCTGATACCAGCAGAGCATCCGGCCGGGAGTATCGGAGGGAGGCACGCACCTCGGCCAGACTTTCCAGCCCCTCGATCGGCACCCCATCCGGCCCACAGATGAGGTCAGCCTTGTTGAGGACGGTAATGCAGGGCTTATCGGCCAGGCCCAGGTCAGCCAGGGTATCCTCCACCGTCTGAGCCTGCTCAGCGGCATCGGGATGGGTTATGTCCACCACGTGCAGCAGGAGGCTGGCCTCGGAGAGCTCCTCCAGCGTAGCACGGAAGGCAGCTACCAGTTGAGTGGGCAACTTCTGGATGAAGCCGACGGTGTCGGTGAGGAGGAAGGCGCCGCCCTGAGGGAGGGCCACCCGCCGGGTGACGGGGTCGAGGGTGGCGAACAGCTTGTCCCCCACCAGCACGTCTGCCCCCGACAGGGCCCGCATGAGGGTGCTCTTGCCAGCGTTGGTGTAGCCTACCAGGGAGGCGACGGGCATACCCTGACGCGTTCGCCGCCGCCGATAGAGGGCGCGCTGCCGCCGCACCTCCTCGAGTTGGCGCTTCAGGCGCTGAATCTTGCGGCGGATCAGGCGGCGGTCGGTCTCCAGCTGGGTCTCGCCGGGGCCACGGGTGCCGATGGCCCCCTCCAGCCGCTCCAGGTGCGTCCACTGGCCGGCCAGGCGAGGCAGCAGGTATTCGTGCTGGGCCAGCTCCACCTGGAGGGCCCCCTCGCGGGTGCGGGCGTGCTGAGCGAATATGTCGAGGATGAGAGCGGTACGGTCGAGCACCTTGACCTGAAGGGCGTCTTCCAGATTGCGCTGCTGGGAGGGCGAGAGCTCGTCGTCGAAGATTATCGTGCTGTAGCCCAGGCGATGACGCAGAGAGACTAGCTCTTGTACCTTGCCGCGGCCCACATAGTAGGCGGGCGTCCGTCGCTCCAGCCTCTGGACGCACCTGCCGACGACGTTGGCGCCGGCGGTCAGAGCCAACTGGGCCAGCTCCTCCAGCGAGCTCTGGCTGGTCCAGCGACTATTGCCTCGCCCCTTTATCTCCACCGCCACCAGATAGGCCCGCTCGATGGGCTCGGCGGTGACGTGGCCGGTCGTGGCTATGCTCCTCGCCCTCCTTGACAGAATACGCTTTCCCCTACAAGTATACCGCAAAGGGCAAGAACTTGCTCCGACTATCCGGGGAGGCGCCACCCCGCCAGCCGCCGCAGCCCTTCCTCCAGCCGCTCGTCGGGGATGGTGAGCGACAGGCGGACGTAGCCCTCGCCGTGCGGCCCGTAGCCGATGCCCGGCGTCACCACCACGCCGATGTCGTCCAGGAGGCGGCTGGCGAACTCCAGGGAGGTCTGACCCTCGGGCAGGCGTGCCCAGATGTAGAGGCTGGCCTTGGGAGGGCGCACCCCCAACCCCATCCTGGCCAGCGCCTCCACCAGGCGGTCGCGTCGCCGCTGGTAGACGGCGTTGTGCTCGGCGATGCAGTCCTGGGGCCCCTCGAAGGCGGCGATGGCCATGCGCTGGATGGCCTGGGGGATGCCCGAATCGAGGTTGGACTTCACCCGCATGAGGGCGTCGACCATGGTGGCGTTGCCCACCACCATGCCGATGCGCCAGCCGGTCATGTTGTAGCTCTTGGAGAAGGAGTGGAACTCCACCCCCACCTCCCTGGCGCCCGCCGCCTGGAGGAAGCTCACCGGCCGGTAGCCGTCGAAGGCCACCTCCGTGTAGGGACCGTCATGGCAGACGGCGATGTCGTGCTTCTTAGCGAAGCGCGCTACTCGCTCGAAGAAGTCGAGCTCGGCCACCGCGCCCGTGGGGTTGTTAGGATAGCTGATCCACATCAGCTTGGCCCGCCGGGCCACCGCCTCGGGGATGGTCTCCAGGTCGGGCAGGAAGTCGGTTTCCTCCGTGAGGGGCATGAAGTAGCAGTCGCCGCCGGCGAACATGGTGCCGACGGAGTAGACGGGATAGCCGGGGTCGGGCACCAGGGCCAGGTCGCCGGGGTCGATGAAGCAGAGGGCGATGTGGCCGACTCCCTCCTTGGAGCCGATGAGAGGCAGCACTTCCCTATCGGCATCCAGGGAAACGCCGAACCGCTGCCCGTACCAGCGGGCGATGGCCCGCCGCAGGTCGGGCAGGCCGTCGGTCTCTGGGTAGCGGTGGTTGACAGGGTCGCGAGCGGCCTGGCAGAGGGCGTCGAGAACATGGGAGGGTGTGGGGATATCGGGGTCGCCGATGGCGAAGCTGACGACGTCCACCCCCTGGGCTCGCTTCTCGCCGATCTTGCGGCTGATCTCGGCGAACAGATAGGGCGGCAGCTTCTCGATGCGTTTCGCTAGTTGCATCACTCCGGTTCCCGCCACCGCACCTCATACAGCCGCACGGGATCCTCGAACCCCCGCAGCACTACCTCGCCCCGGTCCGAGAACAAGAACCCCTTGCCCGCCACCAACTGCCGCACCACGTCCGAGGCCAGGACCTCGCCTCCCTCCGCCTTGGCCGCGATCCGGGCGGTCATGTTCACCACCGTCCCGAACAGGTCCTTCTCCTCCCGTATCGGCTCCCCCGCGTTCAGCCCGATGCGCACCCTTATCGGCTCCTCCGCCGACTCGTTGTGCTCGGCGAACGCCCTCTGCATGGCGATGGCGCACTCCACAGCCCGCATCGCCGACGGGAAAGAGGCCATGAACCCATCCCCCAGCGTCTTGATGTCTGAGCCTCCGTGGACCCGCAGCGCCTCCCGCACGATCTGCTCGTGCGTCCGCAGCACCCCTCGCGCCTTGGCGTCCCCCAGCCGCTGAGTCAGCGCCGTCGAGCCCTCCACGTCCGTGAACAAGATGGTACGAAGAGCGCCCGCTGCGAGCGGCTCGGCCCACACTGCAGCCTCCTCACCCTCGCCCGTGAACTGGTTGATGGCTCTCAGCACCGCCCCAGTGTCGCCCAGGAAGGCCGCCCCGGATTCCCCTTCCAGGACAGCCAGACGGGCGTCCGGTATCCGAGAGGCAAGGCCCCGGGCGACATCCACGCTAAGCCAGGAGAGCTGCCGGCGATGAAGCACCAGGGTCGGCGCCTTTACCTGCGGCAGGATGGCCGTCGAGTCAAACGCGCCGATCGCGCCAAGGGCCGCTTTCATCGTCTCCTGCGCGATGCATTCCCGCAGTAGCGCAGCATAGCGATGCGCTGGCTCGCCTTCCGACCACCCCAGCAGGGTATGCGCCACCGTCTCGCTGTACACATCCCAGTCCGTATCTCTCAGTCGGGCTAATGCCCCAAACTGCGGTGATGCTGCGTCGCGCGTCCGTGCCCAGGAGTGCCACAGAATAAGATGCGAGACCCGGTCCGGGTGGCGAGCCGCGTAGGCGATTGCCACCGGCCCCGAGTGTATAGGCCCCAGCAGAGCAAAGCTCTCTAGGCCCAGGCGGTCTGCCACCGCCTCCAGATCCAGCGCATAGGCGTCGAGCGAGAAGTCGGCCACCTCCCGCTCCGACAGCCCGGCCCCTCGGCAGTCGTACCGCACCACCCTTCTTCGTTGCGCTAACGGCTCATACCAGTGGCGCCACTCAGGTATCTGCCACTCCATCTGGATATGGCTGACTGGAATCGTTGGCATCTCCACGAAGGGCGTGCCTTCCCCCAAGGTCCATAAGGCGATGCTCACCCCGTCGGCGGTCTGCGCGTACTGAATGCGCGGCTCCATAGCGGCTATCCTTGAGGCTCTCTCTTCATCGTCCAGAAGTGAGGCCCACCGTTGGGCAGGTCATCTTCCACCACTACCTCGAAGCCGTGCCCCCGATAGAAGAGCACGTTCCTCTCCTTCTCCGTTTCCACATAGCAGAGCAGGCCTTCAGCGTCCGCCTGTGCCAGGACCGGCTGCATTAGAGCGCTGCCGATGCCCTGGCCCTGACGCTGCGGGTCGACGCCCAGAGTAGCAAGATACCAGTGGCGCCGCGGAGCGTCTCGCTTGTGCAACCGCGCCTCGCAATTCACGCCGTTCATCAACCGACCGAAAGCCGCCCGGCCGAACTTCAGGGGCACCAGCATCATGCCCGCCAGGATCAGCCCCACAACGCTCGGCGGGTACTTCCCGGGCGGAATCCACAGCGCGGCGCCTTCGACCTTGCCGGCAGTGGTGTGCACCTCGCCGTATTTGTGGCAGAACCTCGCCCACACTTCCATGAACCAGGGCAGGACCTGCGCCCGCCTCGACTCGTGGGGAAGGATCCACGCCCAGTGGGGGTCGTCATGTAGCGCCCTGGCGAGTACCTGGCCCACCTCACGCATCTGACTGGGCGCGAGTGGGACAGGTTCTGCCGCTGCAATCATCGTCGCAGGTCCTCCCTCAGTCTTGCCAGCGCACCTCGTACAGCCGAAGCGGTTTCTCAAAGCCCTTCAGGATCCAGAAAGCGATGCTCACGCCGTCTTTCGTCGTGGCGTACTGGATGCGCGGCGCCATAGCGCCCCTATCCTACACTAACGGCCTCTCCCCTGCCTAGACAGTCTGCCCCAACACCACCACTACTACTTCCTCCACTCGCCGACGAATACCCTCTCAGCCGTTCCCTCTAGACAGCACTCCCCTACCCCATCCCACCTTACGATCAGCGTGCCGCCTGGAAGTGTTATGTCAACGTTTTCGCCTACCAGGTCATGAAGGTGAGCGGCGACCACCGCCGCGCAGGCGCCGCTGCCGCAGGCCAGGGTGGCACCCGCTCCCCGCTCCCACACCCGCGCCTCCATGCGGTCACGCCCAAGAACCCGTACCACCTCGAAGTTCACCCGCTGGGGAAACAGGGGGTGGTGCTCCACCTTCGGCCCGATGCTCTCCAGGGGGAACTCGCCGACGGGCCGCTCGATGAAGTGGACGGCGTGGGGATTGCCCATCGACAGGCAGGTCACCGCCAGTCGCTGCCCCTCGATGTCCAGGGGCAGGTCCTTCAGGGGCGGCTCCGCCTCCACCAGCACAGGGATCTCCTGAGGAGCGAAGCGTGGCAGGCCCATGCTCACCCGCACCCGCTCCACCGCTGCCCCCTCGCCGAGCACCTGGGCCGAGAGAACGCCCGTCGCCGTCTCCACGCTCAGCTCGCCCTCGCGAGGCCGCGCCAGGCCCTCGTCCACGGCATACTTGACGACGCAGCGTAGGCCGTTGCCACACATCTCCGCCTCCGAGCCGTCGGGGTTGAACATGCGCATCCCCACGTCGGCGCGAGACGACGGCAGCACGAGGATCAGGCCGTCGGCGCCGATTCCGTAGTGACGGTCACACACGGCCTGGGCCAGGCGCGACCAGTCCTGCTCATCCCCCTGCGCCCGCAGGAGGACGAAGTCGTTGCCCGTACCGTGCATCTTGACGAAGCGCATGGTCACTCCCTACCTGGCCGCTGCACGGGCGCTCTTCTCCAGAAACTGCTCGGCCAGCGCCACTGCCTCACCCATGGCGCCGTCGCCCTCCAGCCAGCGGATGCGCCCGTCGTCCAGACGGAACCAGGTGTACTGCTGGCGAGCCAGGCGATGGGTGGCGGTCTTGATGTGGGCCACCGCCGTCGCCAGGTCCAGCTCACCCGCCAGGTGCTGACACACCTGCGAATAGCCGATGCCGGACAGGGAGGGAAACGAGGGCTCGTAGCCCCTGGCCAGGAGGCCTCTCACCTCATCCACCAGCCCCACCTCCATCATGGCATCCACGCGCGCATCGATGCGCTGATAGAGCTCTTGCCGTGGGCAGGTGAGGCCCAGGATGAGGGTCTGCCAGGGCGGCGGGCCCTTCTCCTGCCAGTAGGATATGGGCCGGCCGGTCGCCTTGTGCACCTCCAGCGCCCGGATGACTCGGCGCACGTTGCGAGGATCGATGCGGGCCGCCGCCTGCGGGTCCACCTGGGCCAGTTCTCGATGCAGCGTTTCTGCTCCCTGACGAGCCGCTCGCTCCTCGAGCTCTCGCCGCAATTCCCGCTGGGGCGCCAGCCGCGGCACCCTCCATCCCTCCAACAGGGCCCAGACGTACTGACCGCTGCCCCCCACCAGCAGCGGCTGCTTGCCCCGCGACCATACGCCCTCCAGGGCAGCGCCAGCCTGCTCCAGGTACTGTGCCAGGCTGAACTCCTGGTCGGGGTCAACCACGTCGATGAGGTGGCAGGGTACCAGCGAGCGCTCCTCCGGCGTGGGCTTGGCAGTGCCGATGTCCATGTGGCGATAGACCTGGCGCGAGTCGGCGCCCACGATGTCGCCGCCCAGACGTTGAGCGAGGCCGATGGCGAGGGCCGTCTTCCCCGTGGCCGTCGGGCCGACGACGGCGACGAGCTTTTGGGTCACGCTGCCTCGTTGTTCTGCACTGTCTGCTCAACGATGGCAGCGAAGGCGTCTGCCTTGAGGCTGGCCCCACCCACCAGGGCGCCGTCGATCTGAGGCTGGCTCATGAACTCGCCGATGTTGTCGGAGGTAACGCTGCCGCCGTACTGAATGCGAGCCGCCTCGGCCAACTCGCGGCCGTAGAGGGAGGTCAGCTCCTGGCGGATGAAGGCGATGGCCTCGTTGGCCATCGGCCCGGTGGCAGGGACGCCCGTGCCGATGGCCCACACCGGCTCATAGGCGAGCACGAAGCCTATGGGCATATCCACTCCTGCCAGGCCTCCTCGCACCTGCCGCAGCAGCACGTCTTCCATGCGGCCGGCCTCGCGCTCCTCCAGCGTCTCGCCCACGCACATGATGGTCCGCAGGCCGTGGGCCATGGCCGCCTTCAGACGACGGTTCACCGTCTCGTCGGTCTCGCCGAAGTACTTGCGCCGCTCGGAGTGGCCGATGATCACGTACTCGCAGAGGTCGACCAGCATGGGTGAGCTTACCTCGGCGGTGTAGGCTCCCTCCTCCTCCCAGTAGACGTTCTGCGCCCCCACCTTGATGGACGAGCCCTCCAGCTCCCGCCCCGCGAGCGCCAGGAAGACGAAGGGAGGGCAGACCACTTTCTCCACCCCCGCCAGGCCATCGATGCGCTCCCTCAGCGAGCGGCAGAGCTCTGCGGCGGTGCGAGCGGTGGTGTACATCTTCCAGTTGCCAGCGATGATCGGCATGCGTTCGCTCATAGATCACGCTCCATATTTGGTGAACCGGTCGGCGTGGGCCATAGCCAGCGGCATTATCTCCGTGGCCGCAAACAGGCCCAGTGATCCCTTCTGGCAGTCCCGCTCGTTGAATGCCTCCGCCGGGTCGGGCTGGCACCAGCGCGAGCGTAATGTGAACGGCACCGGGTGCCAGGAGTGGGCACGATAGGTGGAAGGCGTCGAGTGGTCACCTGTAACCATGATCACGTCCGGCTTAAGGTTGAGCAGTTCGGGGATGATAGCGTCCACCTCCTCCACCTTGGCCACCTTCCCCTCGAAGTTGCCATCCTCACCTGTGGAGTCTGTGGCCTTGTAGTGAACGAAGAAGAAGTCGAATTGTCCCCAGTGCTCCCGCAGGGCCGCCAGCGAATCGCTAAGGGAAGGGCCCGTAGGTAGAGCCGTCATCCCCACCAGCTTGGCCAGGCCGCGGTACATGGGGTAGAAGGCGATGGCCGCCGCCCGCAGCCCGAACACGTCGGGGAAGGACGGCAGGTCCGGCCAGCGAGCGAACCCCCGCAGGAGGACCATATTGGCCGGATGACGATCGCGCAGCCTATCGCGAGCCCCAGCCACGAAGGCGCTCACCAGCCCGGCCGTGGCCTGGCCCTCGGGAGCGCGAGCTGCCGCCTCGACCGGCGGCACGCCCACCTGCTGGGGGTCGGTCTCATTGAGGGCGTCGGAGAGGCCGTCGCCTCTGAGCACCAGGAGAAAGCGATGCTCGCGCACCGGCTCCACGAACAGCTCGGCGCCCGGCAGCTCGATGGTGCGCAGCTCGGCGCAGAGGCGGGCGCAGGTGTCGGTGTCGATTCGGCCGGCGCGGCGGTCGACAACGAGGCCGCCATCGTCCACGGTGCAGAAGTTGCCGCGAGCAGCCACGTCCTGAGGCCCCAGGTCGAAGTCGATGCCCACTGCCTCCAGGGCACCGCGGCCGATGCGATAGCGGAGGGGATCGTAGCTGAAGAGGGCCAGGTGGCCGGGCCCGCTGCCCGGGGTAATCCCGACGCCCACGTGATAGATCATGCCGCAGATGCCCTCCTGAGCCAGGCGGTCCAGGTTGGGGATGCGGGCCGTCTCCATCTCCGTGCGGCCGGTCTGGGGGTGAGGCAGGCCACCCAGGCCGTCCATCACCAGGAGGACGATCTTGGTCTCGGCGGGGATGGCGATCTCACGAATCAGATCAAAGTCCATGTTCTACCGCCTCAATCGCTATCTTCCAGCGCCGCCACGCCCGGCAATCCCCGCCCCTCCAGGAACTTCAACGCCGCGCCGCCGCCAGTGGAGATGTGGCTGAACTTGTCCTCCAGACCCAGTCGCTCCACCATCGGCACCGTATCGCCCCCGCCCACGATCGTCGTGGCATCCAGGCGGGCGATGGCCTCCGCCAGGCGATGGGAGCCCCGGGAGAAGGGCTCGAACTCGATGACCCCCATTGGGCCGTTCCACAGAACCGTCTTGCAATCTCGCAGGGCCTGGACGAACGCCTCCACCGTCTTCTCACCGATGTCCATGATCTGCCAGTCGAGAGGAATCTCCCTCACCGAAACCTGCTGGTGGCGGGCATCAGCCGCGAAGCGGTCGCCCACGACGACGTCCGATGGCAGGAGAAGCATCAGCCCCCGCTGGGACGCTCGCTGCATGATCTGGCGGGCGGTTTCCACGTGTTCCTCCTTCACCAGCGACTGGCCCACCTCCAGGCCCTCGGCCTTGAGGAAAGTGCAGGCCATCCCTCCGCCGATGATCAGGCGGTCCACCTTCTCCAGCAGGTTCTCCAGCGCAGCGATCTTGGTGCTGATCTTGGCCCCACCGATGACCGCCGCGAAGGGCCTATCGGGGTTGGCCAAGGCTTTGCCCAAAAAGGTCAGTTCCTTCTCTATGAGGAAGCCAGCCACCGCCGGCAAGTAGGCAGCCACCCCCGCTGTGGAGGCGTGGGCGCGGTGGGCGGTACCGAAGGCGTCGTTGACGTAGACGTCGGCCAGGGAGGCCAGGGCCCGGGCGAAATCGCGGTCGTTTACCTCATCCTCGGGGTGAAAGCGCAGGTTCTCCAAGAGGAGAACCTCGCCGGGGCCGAGGGCCTGCGCCGCCTCCTCCACCTGCGGCCCCACGCAGTCGGCAGTCGTCTTCACCGACTGGCGCAGCAACTCGCTCAGACGGCGGGCCACCGGGGCCAGGCGCAAGGAGTCGTCAACGCCTTTGGGCCGCCCCAGGTGGGAGCAGAGGATGAGCCTGGCGCCATGCTCCCGCAGGTATTCGATGGTGGGCAGGGCCGCCCGAATGCGGCTGTCGTCGGCGACGTCACCGGTATGCGCATCGAGGGGCACGTTGAAGTCCACCCGCAGGAGAATCCTCTTGCCCTGAACGTCGATATCGCCGATCGTCTTCTTCATGGCCACGCTCGCTATGCTGGCATCAGCGTCAGTTTCCCCTCCGCCTGGCGCTCGATCTCCGCTCGGTCGAAGAGCAAGGGGTGGTACTCCAGCCGCCGCCAGGCATCGATCATATCGCTGTAGTGGCGGCTGGCGGGGTGACCCGACTGGCCGCCGGGCAGGATGGCCACACTGCGGTTGAAGTCGCCCAGGTCGATGATCTGGCGGTAGGAGGGAGTGAAGCTGTAGACCGCGTAGGGCCGGCTGCCGATGTAGCTCGCCTGGGCGACGGTGTTCATGTCGCCCCCCACCGGCACAGGGCCGCGGTTGAACACGCGCCGCAGAGCGCGCACTCTGCCCAGCACATGCTCGAAGGGGGCGTAGTGAATGCGACCCCACGTCCAGCGGGACATGTCCTCTCCCAGCGACCGTCGCAGGGTAGCGACGGCCTCCTCCAGGCTCTGCTCCATCACCTCCCGCCAGCTCCGGCCAGCGAACCAATCGGCCGGGGCCTCCCTCATCAGGGCCAACAGCCAGGAAGCGGAGCGATAGAGGTAGAAGCTATCAGGAACGGCCGGGTGTAGCTCCTTGCCCACGAAGTAGTCGGTGAGGGGACCCAGCTTAGGGGCCACCGTGTTGCGGAGCATCTGAAGGAAGAAGGCCTCCACGATGGTGGCCGCCACGCTGTCCGGCGAAAGGTGGTAGTCCCAGACCCGTAGGAAGTTGAGGGCCCGCTTGGCGTCCTCATTGGCGGGCTGAAGGCTGAGGAGGTGCTGGGCCAGCTCCCGGCCGGGGATGGAGTAGATGTCGCCCTGTATGGAGCGAAAATCCTCGAGGGAGTGCTTCTCCCTGGCCTCCAGCAGATCCACGATGCGCTGGATGCGGTAGCCGTCCATATACTCAGCACCCAGGAAGTAGGGATAATCGTCATCCACGATCTTGTTGTTAGCCGTGGCCACGTAGTGCGTGGGGGGATTAAGGATGGAGGGCAGTTCGTCGAAGGGGATGAAGCCTTTCCAGTCGTACTCCCCCGTCCAGCCAGGCGAGGGCACCAGCCCCTGGCCCTTGACCCGAATCGGCACCAGGCCGGCCATCTGATAGCCGATGTTGCCTTCCACATCGGCGTAGACAAAGTTCTGAGCGGGCGACGGCCACTGGCGCAGGGCCTCGCGGAACCCTTCCCAGCTGCCGGCCCGACCCAGGAGGAGAAGCCCTTGCACCTGCTGGCTCGGCTCGGCCACGACCGTGCGTAGCGCGATGGCCCGGCTCTCGCCGGGGATGCTGGGGCTGATTATCGGCCCGTGGCCGGTCACCAGAACCTCCTCCACCACCGGCTCTCGTCGACCGCGCACGCGGATCTCCTCCCGCACGAGCTCGCCGTCCACCCACTTGCCCCCATATTCGTACTGGCGAGGGTTCGCGGGATTGATCCGCTCTACGAACAGGTCGTCGCCGTCGGTCATGGTATTGGTCACGCCCCAGGCGATGCGATCATTGTGGCCGATGATGACCCCGGGCACGCCGGGCAGAGAGGCCCCGATAACGTTCAGGCCGCCGCCATTCAGATGCACCTCGTACCAGATGCAGGGCATCTGCAGCGGCAAGTGGGGATCGTTGGCCAGCAGCGGCTTTCCGGTGGCCGACTTGTGGCCGTCCACCGCCCAGTTGTTGCTGCCACCCCCTCTGGCACCGACCAGCTCTTGCACCTTGCTCAGTTCCTCCAGCAGCGGCACTCCCAGGCCGCGGCACTCAGCCCCGGGCGGCACGATGAGCGGCGCTCCTACTGGATAGCCGGGCTCCATACGAGCGGCCTCCTCAGGGCCCAGCCGCTCCACTATCCAGGAACGCACGATCTCGGTGTCCCAGTTGCCAGAGAGGCTCCAACCGACGAACTTGGCGATGGCCAAGCTGTCCACGGGGGTCCAGGGCTCCGGCCGGAAGCGTAGGATAAGGAACTCCGGCGGCAGGCGATTCCTGCTCGCCACGATGAAAGCGTTGACGCCCGCCGCATAGGCATCCAGGTTCTCGCCCATCGCCTCGGCCAACTGCTCCACTTCAGCCTCGGCGGCGCGGCGCAGCCCCACCCGTCGCAGCAGGCGGTCGGCATCCAAGGCCAGCGGCCCGAATGCTTCAGCCAGACTGCCCGAGGCAGCCCGGCGGGCCAGCTCTATGTGCCACAGTCGGTCCTGAGCATGGACATAGCCCTGGGCGAACACAGCGTCTCTGACACTGCCGGCGTAAATATGAGGCACGCCCCAGCGGTCGCGGATGACCTCCACGAGGGAATCCAAGCCCTTGAGCCGAACGGAGCCCTTGCTGGAGGGAACACTACGCCGCAGAAGGGCGTAGACAGCCGCTCCCCCCACTGCGGCGCCCAGAGCCAGCCCAAGTACGAGATAGCGAACAGTCCTTGCCAGCGACAAGGCGCACCTCCTATGGCTCCATCGCCCTGATCTTCTCCAGGCGGCGGACGTGGCGCCCGCCCTCGAAGTCCTCGCTCAGGAAGACCCTCACTATGTCCTCAGCCAGACCGCGACCGATGCACCAGGCGCCCAGGCAGAGGACGTTGACGTCGTTGTGTCGCCGAGCCAGGCGAGCGGTGAAGGCGTTCTGGCAGAGGGCGGCTCGAATACCCTTCACCTTGTTGGCCGCGATGCTCATGCCGACCCCGTTGCCACAGATCAGGATGCCCCGCTGGTAGTCCCCTGCCGCTACCCCCTCCCCCACCGGCGCGGCGATGTCCGGATAGTCCACCGGATCCTCTCCCTGGCAGCCGAAGTCAACCCACTCGTGCCCCAGCTCGCCCAGCAGTTCCTTCACAGCCTGCTTAAGGGCGAAGCCGCGGTGGTCGCTCCCGATCGCGATCCTCACACTCCCACCTCCCGTCCTAGGGCTCTCTCGATCTCCTCACGCCTCAGCGCACCCGTCCGCACAATCATGGGGGTGTCTCCTGTTATGTCAACGACTGTCGATTCTTGCCCTATCCTGCTGGGGCCGCCGTCGATGATGAGATCGACGGCGTCGCGGAGGTGGCGTTGCACCTCGCGAGCTGTACGGCAGCTCGGCCTGCCGGAGCGGTTGGCGCTGGTGCCGGTGATCGGCTCGCCCAGGGCGCGGATGAGTTGGCGGAGGAGGAGATGGTCAGGCACCCGCAGGGCAACACTAGCGCCGCCGCCCAGGGCCGGGCTGTGGAAACTGGGCGACCGCCGCAGCACGAGGGTGAGAGGGCCGGGCCAGAAGCGGTCAGCCAGGAGCTTGGCGATGGGCGAAACCTCTGCGCACAAAGGCGGCATGTCCTCAACGTCGGCCAGAAGGAGAGGCAGAGCCTTCTCGGGAAGTCTACCCTTAACAGTAAAAACCCTCGCCACCGCGCGCTCATCGCTGGCGGCTGCCCCCAGTCCGTACACGGTATCCGAGGGGTAGGCAACCAGCCCACCGCTCTTGAGGACAGCGATCGCCTCCGCCAGAGTGCCCTCTGCTTCAGCCTTCAGTATCCTCACCATGTCGGTAACATGGAGTATAGCACACGCACCGAGATCCGGTCACAAATTTGTTAGGGCGCGAACGCTTTTTAGCCCAATCCCGCTTGACGCTCCCGACGGCCCGATGCTACTCTTGAGCCACAGGGGACGCCGTAAGAACCATGAGCGACCGGCCTGCCAACCACGTTCGTACCAGCGACGACATCGAGGTCTCCACCTATCTGGAGATCGCCCGCCAGCGCGAGGGCGAGCAGCCCACCGCGGCGACACCGCCCGTGGCTCCCGCCCGTCCGGAGACGGTGGTGATCCTCGACTTCGGCTCGCAGTATAGCATGCTCATCGCCCGCCGTGTGCGCGAGTGCAACGTCTACTGCGAGCTCCTGCCGCACGACGCCCCTCGGAAGCAGATAGAGCGTCTCCAGCCCAAGGGTTTCATCCTGTCGGGCGGCCCGGCCAGCGTCTACGGCGAGAACGCTCCCCTGGCTCCGCCCTACGTCTTCGAGAGCGGATTGCCTGTGCTGGGCATCTGCTACGGCATGCAGGCCCTGGTTCACCAGCTAGGCGGCCAGGTGGCCCCTGGCGACAGGCAGGAGTACGGCCACAGCATCATCCATCAGGACGCCCGCGATGCGCCCATTTTCGAAGGCCTTCCCCCCAGCATGCCCGTCTGGATGAGCCACGCCGATCGGGTGGTGGAGCTACCGCCCGGCTTTCGTTCCCTGGCCTACTCCGACAACTCGCCGGTGGCTGTGATGGGCAACGACCGCGGCGTCATCGGCCTCCAGTTCCACCCGGAGGTGGTGCACACCCCCCAGGGCAAAGCCATCCTGCGCAACTTCCTGTACAACGTCTGCGGCTGCCGCGGCGATTGGACAGCCGCCAGCTTCATCGAGACGAGCGTCCGTAGCATTCGCCAGCAGGTGGGCGACGGCCGCGTCATCTGCGCCCTCTCCGGCGGCGTCGATTCGGCCGTGACCGCCGCCCTGGTGCACCGCGCGGTGGGCGACCAGCTTGTCTGCATCTTCGTGAACAACGGCCTCCTGCGCCGCGAGGAGCCGGAGCGGGTCGTCGAGACTTTCCGCCGCAACATGAAGATCAACCTGGTCTATGTGGACGCCAGCGACCACTTCATGGCCTGCCTGGACGGCGTGGCCAGCCCCGAGGCCAAGCGGAAGATGGTGGGCGAGGAGTTCATCAGCGTGTTCGAAGCGCAGGCCCGCAAGCTGGGGCGGGTGGACTTCATCGCCCAGGGGACGACCTACCCCGACGTCGTCGAGAGCGCCGCCGGCTCCGGTGCCGCCGCCAAGATCAAGAGCCATCACAACGTGGGCGGCCTGCCGGCCAAGATGCGCCTCACCCTCATCGAGCCCCTGCGCTATCTGTTCAAGGACGAGGTGCGCCAGGTGGGCCTGGCTCTGGGCCTGCCCGAAACGATGGTCTATCGCCAGCCGTTCCCAGGGCCAGGGTTAGCGATTCGGGTCATCGGTGAGCTGAGCGGCGAGAGGCTGGAGACCCTGCGGGCGGCCGACTGGATCGTGATGAACGAGATCAAGAAGGCGAACCTCTATGGCGAGCTGTGGCAGGTGTTCGCCATCCTCACCGACACCCGCAGCGTAGGGGTGATGGGCGATTCCCGCACCTACGGCCACGTGGTCTGCCTGCGGGCGGTGACGGCGGAGGACGCCATGACCGCCGACTGGGCCCGCCTGCCCTACGAGCTGCTGGGGCGCATCTCCAGCCGCATCGTGAACGAGGTGCCGGGGGTGAACCGCGTGGTGTACGACATCACCTCCAAGCCGCCGGGGACCATCGAGTGGGAGTAGCGACGACAGTGACCCCTGACGAAGCCGTTGAGCTAGTCCGCCAGGGAGAGGGCCAGAAGGTAGAGTTCAAAAAGAGTCTTGCTGAAGAGCGGAGAGCTATTGAGTCTCTCTGCGCCTTCACCAACGCGGACGGTGGCACTGTCTTCTTCGGCGTGTCACCCGATGGAAGCATCTTCGGTACCCCGATCGGTGCGAACAGGCTAGACCGCTTCAGCAACAACATAAGAGCCGGCACCGACCCACCTCTTTCGCCCATCATTGACCGACTTGCCCTAGAAAAGAAAGAGGTTGTCGCTGTGACAGTGCCGAGGCACGCTCCGGGCGAGTTGTTCTACGCGTTCAACGTCCCGCTTGTACGGGTCGGGGCCACGAACCAGAGGATGAGCTCCGAGGAGCAGCGGGCTAGACTCATGGAGGGCCAGGAAGACCGCTCAGAAGAAAGGGATCGTCCTCGCTTCGCAGTCACCCAGCGGGGCGTGACGAGACTGGAGACGGAATTCGTCCCGCAATTCAGGGTGCAGCAATTCTCCGGAGACCCTGCGGCAAACCTAGAGTGGCGAATTCGCGGGCCGCGATTCTGCATGGACTGGCGTCGAGCGAGCGGAGCCGCACTCGACCGCACTAGCTTCGCTGACAAGTTCGATCTGTCGAAGTCACCGCGCACAGACGACGCCGTTGGGCTCAATGAGATGGGCTTTGAGATCCGGTTCCACTGGCGTGGCCGGTGGCGGACTGAACTACACCGTTGGTCCATCACGCGGAGAAAACTCCCTCACAAGGTTCTGTGGGACGTCGGTAGGGAAATCCTGCCCCCCATTGAGACCAACGAACCGAGCGCCCCATGAACATCCTTCTCGTCGGCGGCGGTGCCCGCGAGCACACTATCGCCTGGAAGCTACGCCAGAGCCGTCGCGTCGATGAGCTGCTGGTCGCCCCGGGCAACGCCGGCACGGCCCAGATCGCCCGCAACCTGCCGCAGATAGAGGCCAACGACCTCGAGGGCATCGCCCAGGCCGCCCACGAGCACAGCATCGACCTGGTGGTCGTCGGGCCGGAGGAGCCGCTGGTCCTGGGCTTGGCCGACCGCCTGGCGGCGGAGGGCATCGCTGCCTTCGGGTCGAGCAAGGCCGCCTCTCACCTGGAGGGCAGCAAGGCCTTCTGCAAGGAGCTCTGCCAGCGCTACGGCATCCCCCACGCTCGCGGCGCCTCCTTCACATCCCGCGACGATGCCCGCAGCTACCTGAAGGAGTTCGACCAGGTGCCGGTGGTCAAGGCCAGCGGCCTCGCCGCTGGCAAGGGCGCCATCCTCTGCGAGACGCAAGAGGAGGCCCTGGAGACCATCGACCGCATGATGCTCGAGGGCGCCTTCGGCGAGGCCGGCCGCACGGTGGTTATCGAGGAGCGCCTGTCGGGGCGTGAGATAAGCGTCTTCGCCTTCACCGACGGCCGCACGGTGGTGCCCATGGTGCCCGCCTGCGACTACAAGCGCGTCTTCGACAGCGACGGAGGGCCGAACACGGGAGGCATGGGCTCCTTCAGCCAGCCTGCCTGGTACGACGCCGCCCTGGCCGAGACGATACGCACCGCTATCCTGGAGCCCGCCGTCCGGGGCATGGAGGCCGAGGGCCGGCCCTATCGGGGCGTCCTCTACGGCGGCCTGATGGTCACCGACGACGGGCCCAAGGTGCTCGAGTTCAACTGTCGCTTCGGCGACCCCGAGGCCCAGGTCACCCTCCCTCGCCTCAAGTCGGACCTGGCCGAGATCCTGTGGGCGGTGGCCACCAACAGCCTGCACGAGGTCGATGTCCAGTGGAGCGACGAGGCCTGCGTGGGGGTAGTGATGGCCTCCGGCGGCTACCCCGGGGAGTACGAGACCGGCTTCCCCATCGCCGGCCTGGGCAGCGTCGAGGAGGACGCGCTGGTCTTCCACGCCGGCACCCGCCTGGACGAGGAGGGCGGTGTAGTGACCAGCGGCGGCCGCGTGCTGACCGTGGCGGCCCTGGGCGCCAACCTGAACGAGGCACGGGGCAAGGCCTATCGCAACATACAGCACATCCACTTCAGCCGCTGCCACTACCGCAGGGACATCGCCGCGCCGTCGCAAGAGGCGGTGGTGGAGTAATATGACGCTCGTCGCCGTCGTCCTTGGCTCGAAGTCCGACGCCGCCGCCATGGAGGACTGCCTGCGCACCCTCGAGCGGCTGGGCATCCCCTACGAGACGCAGGTCATCTCCGCCCACCGCTCGCCGGAGAAGGCCCGCCAGTTCGCCCTCGCCGCCCAGGAGCGTGGCATCGAGGTGATCATCGCCGCCGCCGGCATGGCCGCCGCCCTGCCCGGCGTTCTCGCTTCCTACGCGCCCACCATCCCCGTCATCGGCGTGCCCATCGCCGCGGGCGGCATGAGCGGCCTCGACTCCCTTCTCGCCATCGCCCAGATGCCGCCGGGGGTGCCTGTAGCCTGCATGGCCGTGAACGGCGCTCGCAATGCCGCCCTCTTCGCTGCCCAGATCCTCGCCCTGCAAGACAAGGACGTGCGGCGGGCTCTCGAAAACTATCGGCGAGAGCTGAGCCAGAGCTAAAAAACGATTGCAACGCGCGGGACTGGTGACGTAACATCTTGGCGGAGGTCCCGCTGGAGGAGGAGGCGCAGGATGTTCACCAATCGCTCGGATGCCACGCCCGTGGAGATGATGCCCGGCGTCACCCGCCGCACGCTGAGTACCAGCGAGGGCATGATGCTCATCGAGGTAGCTCTCGAGAAGGGTGCGATGGTGCCCTTCCACAGCCATCCCCATGAGCAGATCGGCTACCTGGCCAGCGGCCGCGTCCTGTTCGAGCTGGGCGATGAGCGGCGGGAGCTGGCCGCCGGCGATAGCTGGCTGGTGCCTCCCGACGTCCCCCACCAGGTGACTGCCCTGGAGCCTTCATTGGCCATCGACGTTTTCTCGCCGCCGCGAGAGGAGTACCGCTCGTGATAATCCCGTGCATCCTGAGCTTGTCGAAGGATGCTACTGCTCTGTCTCGTCCTTCGACATGCTCAGGACGAGCGTGTGGATAAGGAGGAATACCGCGCGTGATCGAACGATATACTCGCCCGGAGATGGGCCGCATCTGGTCCCAGAGCAACAAGCTGGACAAGTGGCTGGAGGTGGAGATCGCCGTCTGTCAGGCCTGGACCGACCAGGGCGTCGTCCCCCGCGAGGCGATGGACAAGATCCGTCACGCCCGCTACGACCTTCAGCGCATGGCCGAGTACGAGCGGGAGATGCATCACGACCTGCTCGCCTTCCTCCGCTCGGTGGCCGACAGCCTGGGCGAGGAGTCGCGCTACGTCCACCACGGCCTCACCTCCTACGACGTGGAGGACACCGCCCTCGGCCTGCTGCTGAAGGAGTCCGCCGAGCTGCTGGAGCGCGACGTCGCCGAGGTGATCGCCGTCCTCCAGGAGCGCGCCCTCGAGCACAAGGACACCCTGATGATGGGTCGCACCCATGGCATCCACGCCGAGCCCATCACCTTCGGCCTTAAGCTGACCCTCTGGCTGGACGAGATGCGCCGCCACGCCCGCCGCCTGGCCTCGGCCAAGGCCGAGGTGTCGGTGGGCAAAATCAGCGGCGCCGTGGGCAGCCACGCCACCGTCCCGCCAGCGCTGGAGGAAGCGGTGTGTGGCGGCCTCGGTCTGGACGTGGCACCGGTGAGCACCCAGATCGTTCAGCGCGACCGCCACGCCCACTTCATCGCCACCCTGGCCATCATCGCCGCCTCGCTGGAGAAGTTCGCCACCGAGATCCGCCACCTTCAGCGCACCGAGGTAGCGGAGGTGGCCGAGCCCTTCGCCGCCGGCCAGACCGGCTCGTCGGCCATGCCCCACAAGCGCAACCCCGAGAAGTGCGAGCGCATCACCGGCCTCGCCCGCCTCTTCCGCGGCTACGTCACCGTCGCCCTGGAGAACGTCGCCCTCTGGCATGAGCGCGACCTCACCGACTCCGCCCCCGAGCGCATCATCCTGCCCGACGCCTGCATCCTCCTCGACTACATACTCGACCTGTTCACCTTCATCATGCGCGGCCTGGAGGTCTACCCGGAGCGCATGCGGGAGAATGTGGAGTCGACCTACGGGGTGATCTTCTCCCAGCGGGTGCTCCTGGCCCTGGTCGACAAGGGGTTGAAGCGCCAGGATGCCTACAAGCTAGCTCAGCGCAACGCGATGCGCGCCTGGCGGGAGCGCAGCCCCTACCTGGACGCTCTGTACGAGGATGCCGAGGTCTTGGAGCACATCTCGCGCGAGGAGCTGGCCGCGCTGTTCGACTACGGTTACTTTGTGCGTTACGTGGACGAGTCTTTCCGTAGGCTAGGGCTGGCCTAGACGTGGGTGGTCCCCGTGCCTAAGAAATTCCCTCTGAAATCAGAAGGATTCAACCCGTTCGGTGAGCTGATAGGTTTGAATTTCTCCGAGTGCAAGAAGGGATACAGTCGCTGCGCCTTAGAAGTAAACGACAAGCTGCTCAACCCTCACAAGGTCTTGCACGGGGGCGTTGTCTACTCGCTGGCAGATACCGGCATGGGCGCGGCGCTTTACTCGGATCTGGACGACGATGAGCTATGTGCAACCGTAGAGATTAAGATAGTCTATTTCGTGGCGGTGACTTCTGGCACGCTCACCTGTGAGACGAAAGTCATCCACAGAAGCAAGAGAATTGCTGTCTTGGAGTCAGAAATAAAGAACGATGGGCGTCTTACCGCCAAAGCGATGGGAACATTTTCCATATCCAAAGTGAAGGAAGATTGAATGCAGTTGAGCGTATCTCATGATTCTTCGACGGCCGCAACTGAGATTAAGGCCGAATAGAAGGAAAGGAACAGCCGGATGACAGTCCTTGTCCAGACCGCCCTTAGCGAAGCCAACCTGTTTCACCGCGGCAAGGTGCGCGATACCTACGACCTCGGCGATCGCCTGCTGATGGTGGCTACCGACCGCATCTCCGCCTTCGACGTCGTCCTGCCCAACGGCATCCCCGATAAGGGCCGCGTCCTCACCCAGCTCTCCACCTTCTGGTTTGAGCGCACCGGCGATGTCGTCCCCAGCCACTTCCTCCGCCTCATCGACGGCACCGAGGCCGAGGACGTTCCCTTCGCCATCCCGTCGGAGCTCGTCGGCCGCTCGATGCTCATCCGCAAGGCCAAGCGCCTGGACGTGGAGTGCGTGGCCCGAGGCTACCTGGCCGGCTCCGGCTGGGTGGAGTACCGCGACATGGGCAAGGTTTGCGGCATCCCCCTGCCCAGCGGCTTGCAGGAGAGCGACGAGCTGCCGGAGCCCATCTTCACCCCCGCCACCAAGGCCGAGACAGGCCACGATATCAACATCCCCTTCGAGGAGGTGGTAGAGATGGTGGGCGAAACGGCGGCAAGCGTCGTCCGCGCCCGCACGCTGGCCGTGTACGGCTTCGCCCGCGACTACGCCCGCCAGCGGGGGATCATCATCGCCGATACCAAGCTGGAGTTCGGCTGGCTGAACGACGAGCTCATCGTCATCGATGAGCTGCTGACCCCCGACTCCAGCCGCTTCTGGCCCGCCGACGGCTACCAGCCAGGGGGGCCCCAGCCCAGCTTCGACAAGCAGTACGTCCGCGACTGGCTGATCTCCATCGGCTGGAACCGGGAGCCGCCGCCGCCCGTGCTGCCGGACGACGTCGTGGAAGGCACGGCCGACAAGTACCGCGAGGCCTTCCGCCGGCTCACGGGGCAGGAGCTGCTGGTGCCGGGATGAGAGCGGCGGCGAGGCTCCACTATCTAGCGCTCGGGTGTGCCGTTGCGCCGGCGTTGCTGGTTGCCGTGTCGTGCGGCGACGAGGGCGCCGAGCCGCTGGCCACAGCCACTCCCCTAGCGTCGCCCACTTCCGTGCCCTCGCCGACTTCCCTGGCGTCGCCGACTTCCGTGCCCCCTCCTGAGGGCACGGTCATGCCCATTTCCGAGCACGACGTGGTGTGGGAATGGATAGCGGTCAACTCTCCGGAAGCAGAGCCTATTCTGCGCCCTACCTACTTGCCCCCCAACCTGAGCCGGGTAAGCCTGCACCTTGCCGGCCAGGAGCGGGGGTGCGTTTTGTTCAACGTTACCTATACGGATAGCGCCGGACAGGTAACACTGTCCGTAGGCGGGGGACCGTGGTTCAACCCGCCCATGGCTGGCGCAGATAGTCTGCAGGAGCGGGTCGAGGTTAGGGCAACCACGGGCCTCTATCAACTTCAGGACACAGCCGAGCCCTTGGGCTATGCGTTCCTGACCTGGAACGAGGCGGGCAGGTGGGGCAGGCCCGGAGACGACTGGCACCGAGGCTACGTGGAGTACTTGATCGCGTCTGAAGGCTTCCCCAAAGAAGAACTGCTGAAGGTGGCGAACGCCCTGGAGCCAGTCGAGCGATGAGCGCCTATCTGGCCCGCGTCTACGTCAGCCTCAAGCCCACGGTGAACGACCCCCAGGGCCTCACCATTAAGGGCGGCCTGCACTCTCTGGGCTTCGCCGAGGTGGAGAGCGTGCGGGCGGGCAAGTACATGGAGATCCGCTTCCAGGCCAACGACAGGGCTCAGGCGGAGAAGCAGGTGGCGGAGATGTGCCGCCTGCTCCTGGCCAACCCCGTCATCGAGGACTTCCGCTTCCAACTGGAGGAGACGCCCGCCTAGCCCTTCAGCGTCCCCTTGGTGCTGGGGATATCGCTGATGCGCGGGTCGATGCGGGTGGCATCGCCCAGGGCGCGGGCGAGGGCCTTGAACACCGCCTCCGCCTTGTGGTGGTCGTTGGTCCCGGCCAGCACCTGCACATGCAGGTTGAACCGCCCTTCCACGGCAAACGCGGCCAGGTGATGGGCGATCATCTCCGTGGGCAGCTGCCCTATCCGCTCAGTGGTCACAGGTAACTCTACCGCCGCATGTCCCCTCCCGCTCAGGTCCACCGCCACCAGGGCCAACGCCTCGTCCAGGGGCACGATGGCGTGGCCCATGCGCACGATGCCCCGTCGCTCGCCCAGCGCTTCGGAGAAGGCGCGGCCCAGGCCGATGCCCACGTCCTCGATCAGGTGATGGGGGTCGCGATCGATGTCGCCGCTGGCGTGTATAGTTATGTCGAATAGACTATGGCGAGGCAATTGCTCGAGCAGATGGTCGAGCATGCCGATGCTGGTGGCGATGTCGGCACGGCCGCTGCCGTCCAGGTTGATATCCACCGCCACTTCCGTCTCCTTCGTCTTGCGACGGACGCTGCCTCTTCGTTCAGCGGCCAAGGCTCCCTCCTATCTCCCTCAGGGCCGCCAGGAGCCGGTCGGTGTGCTCCGGCTTGCCCACGGTAATACGGATGCAGTCCTTCACACCAGGCGTATCGAAGTGGCGAACAAAGATGCCCTGCTGGCGCAGGCGGTGCCAGAGCTCGCCGGCGTCGATACCCTGGGTGCGGTTGAGGATAAAGTTAGCCCTCGACGGAAACGCTTGCAGGAGGGGCAGAGTCGCTAGCTCATCAACGAGCCGCTCCCGCTCGCGCACGATGGCTTGCACCCGCTGTTGTAGCGTGTCGCGGTCATCTAGCGAAGCCAGGACGGCCACCTGAGCGGCCACGTTCATGTTGTAGGGCATCTTGACCTTGCGCATGAGCTCGGCGATGCCTTTGGGGAAAACGCCATAGCCAGCCCTCAGACCGGCCAGGCCTGCCCACTTGCTGAAGGTGCGCAGAACGATGAGATTGTCGTGCTGTGGCACCAGGCCCACGAAGCTTTGATCGCTGAACTCCACGTAGGCCTCGTCCACCACGACCAGGGCGCCAGTAGAGAGCACAGCCTCCAGCTCAGCGCCGGAGAGGGTGTTCCCGCTGGGGTTGTTGGGCGAAGCGAGGAAGACGACCTTGGCTCCCTCCTTCGCTGCCTCTTGCACAGCCGCCAGGTCCAGGCTGAAATCCTGGCGGCGGAGCACCTCGACGACGCGCGCACCCTCGATCTGGCACACGAATCCGTATATGCCGAAGGTCGGCACGCAATTGACAGCGGCATCGCCGGGGGAAAGGAAAAGGCAGGCGATGAGCCCCAGCAGCTCATCGCTGCCGTTGCCCACCACGATGTGCTCGCTGTCCAGGCCCAGGTAGTCGGCCAGGGCCTGACGCACCCGCCGCTGTTCCGGGTCGGGATAGATGTGGTAGAGGTCGAAGTTGGCCAGAGCCTCCTTGACCCGGGGCGAGGGGCCGTAGGGGTTCTCGTTACCGTCCAGCTTCACGATCTGGTCGGCAGGGATACCTAGCTCCTCGGCCAGCACATCCACCGGCTCGATGGGCTCGTAGCCAAGCAGTTCCAGAAGCTCCGGCCGCACCAGGCGCAGGGGGTCCATCCTCGTTCGGGCGGGGTCAGACATCAGCGTCCGCCCTCCAGCCGCCGCCCGATGGCCCGGGCGTGGGCGGTGAACCCCTCGGCGCGAGCGATAACCACCGCTGCCGGCCCCAGTTCAGCCAGCGCGGCCTCATCGAGGGACACGACGCTGATCACCTTCAGGAAGTCATGCACCCCCAGAGGCGAGGAGAAGCGAGCGCTCCCCGCCGTGGGCATGACGTGGCTGGGGCCGGCCGTGTAGTCGCCCACAGCCTCCGCCGAGAGTGCCCCAACGAATACGGAGCCGGCGTTGGCCACCTGGCCCAGGTAGCGCTGGCCGTCGCTCACCGCCAGCGATAGGTGCTCAGGAGCGTACTCGTTGGCCAGGGCCAGGGCCTCCTCCAGCGTCTCCACCACTATCGCCAATCCCTGTGCTTCCAGGGCGGCGGCGGCGACCTCCCGCCGCTCCAGCGACTGCATCTGCTGCTCGAGTTCTCGCACCACCGCCCGGGCCAGGGCATCGGAGGTGGTGATGAGAATGGGGCTGGCCAGGGCATCGTGTTCGGCCTGGGCCAGGAGATCGGCGGCGCACAGGGTGGGGTCGGCGCCATCGTCGGCGACCACCAGCGTCTCCGTAGGGCCGAAGATACCGTCGATGCCCACCAGGCCGTGTACTGTCTTCTTGGCCAGGGCCACAAAGATGTTCCCCGGGCCGCAGATCTTGTCCACGCGGGGGATAGTCTCGCTGCCGAAGGCGAAGGCAGCGATGGCCTGAGCGCCGCCCGCCCGAAAAATCCCGTCCACGCCAGCGATGTCGGCAGCCACCAGCTTCAAGGGCGAGATGCTGCTGTCGGCAGCCGCCGGCGTGGCCATGTAAACCTCAGCAACGCCAGCCACCCGCGCCGGGATGGCGGTCATGAGCACCGACGAGGGATAGACCGTCGTGGTGCCGGGCACGTACATGCCCACCCGCTCCAGCGGCCGCACCACCTGGCCTAGGCCGCCCTCATCGAAGCCGGTCAGGGAGTGGTCAAGCTGCTTCTGGTGGTAGGCCCGGATGCGGTCGGCGGCAAAGCGCAGTGCCCGCACCACTTCTTCGTCCACCTGAGCGTAGGCGTCCTCTACCTCCTGCGGCAACACCCTCAGGGAGAGCCCAGGGCCTGGCCGGACGCCGTCGATCTCCTCGTTGTAGCGCAGAACGGTGGCATCGCCGCCCTCTCGCACGTCGGCCAGGATGCGGTCCACCACCGCCTGGGCGTCCAGGTCTGCGCCGAAGACACGCCGTATCTCCCGGCGGACGGCTGGGGGCAGCTCGGCCTCTCCCAGAGGACGACGCAGGCGGGCCAGCAGGCGGCGGCCTTCCTCACTGCCGTGAACCAGTCTCAATCCAGGTACTCCTTGATAGCCTCCCGACCCTGGGCCAGCGACTTCTCCAGGAAAGCATCGATGCGCTCGCGGCCGAGGTAATCGGTGGCCTCGGCCACCAGACCGGGCAGCGTCTTCACGAACTCGGCGAAGGCTTCGGGCGTATCGATGCCCGCCATCCTCAGCGCGCGACCGCCGAAGAAGCGAAACCGCTCCCAGTCCGGCGGGTGGTTCAGCGCGTCTACCATCAGCTCTCGCCACAGCCCTAAAGGGCCCCTCTCGATGAGGCCCACCTCCAGGTCAGGAGTCGGCTGGGCAAGCTCTTTCACGATGTGGGCCATAGCCTGCCGGTCAGCGCGAGCCTGACGGTCCAGCTCGTACTGGACGGCCCGGTCCATGATGTCCGCTCGATCGTCGCCGGCCAGGGGCGAAGACCGACTGAAGAAGGGCCGATAGACATCATTGATCCAGATCTCGTCCATCACCAGATGGGAGATGTAACCGCAAACGAAAGCTGCCGTTGGCGGACTGAGCTTGGCCGGACGGGTCAGAGCCGGATGAGCCTCGAACATAGCGGCCACCGCGCTCTGTTCCTCGAACTTCTGCAGGTCGAAGAAGTGGGTGCGCTCCCTCTCCCAGCGCATCAAGATATGGATGTCGGGAGCGGTGGAGCCCAGATAGAGACTCCCTGGGTGCGCATCGAGGGCGCGGTGACGGAGCTGCTCGGCGATACGCTTGGCGACGGCGGCATGCAGGGCCAGCGCTGGCATCTTTGCTTTGACAACCTCCCACGGCCATTCTATCACCTGCCCGCCGCGGCCGGGGACGAGCCCACCTGCCGGAAACGCTCGATGAGCTGTGACAACAGCTCGGCCTTGGCAGGCGGCGGCTGCCGCTTGCTGGCGATGAGGCAAGTGGTGGAATGCAGGAAGCGATCGATGGCCTTGAGTCTGTTTTCGGCCAGCGTTCTGCCCGTCTGGATGCCCTCGATAAGCAGATCGGCATCTTCGGGGACAAACCCCTCGGAGGCGCCGCTGATCGGTATCACTTGATAGCGCCAGAAGTGGTTCTGGCGGGCGTAGTGGTCGGCAATGGCAGGGAACTCCGAGGCCACCCGAATGGTCTTCAGACCCTGGCCGCGCCAAAGCTCGACCGCTTCTGCCAGGCTGGCAGCCGGCAGGTCCTCACTGACCACCGCCGACAGGTCGAACTGGCCGCCGCCAAGGTCCACAACTTCCTTCACTGGACTGCCAGGAAAGTAGAGAAGATGCTCCATCAAACAGTCGCGGCCGCTGATGGCCAGATCGAAATTGCCCAGGGCCACCTGCTGGGGCATGTCATGCGGCCGAATGACCTTCACCTCCAGGCCCTCCTCGGAGCTCCGCGGCCTGCGCACCCAACCACGCTTGTCATAGCCCTGGCAGGACAGGCCGGCTGCTCGCAGGATAGCGGCGGCGCTGGCCTGCTGGTGGCCGTCGGGCAGTGCCAAGCGCACACTGGTGGCCGGTCGCTCGCTCGCCAAGGGCGGCTGCCGCGGCGCAGCCAAGGCCGAGGGCAACGCGAGGCCGACTTCCGGCTGCCGGCCGCCCTCCAGGGCCATGAGGGGGCCCAGCACGGTGCTCAGGTCTTTCCCCTCAAGGCTGCGACGGTGAGCGATGAGCCAAGGTGAACCCACCAGCAGGCGATACAGCGGCACCAGCTCCTGCTCCCGCACCTTCTCCTCACTGCTGGCAGCGACGACCGCCAGGTCAGCATCCTCGGCCGGATAGGCCTCCGCCGCCCCCCACACCGAGAAGACCCGATAAGCGGGCAGGCGAGCGCTGAGGGCGAATGCCTCGGTCAGGTTGGGGTACTCGCTGACCAGGCGCAGGCCGGGCACCCCCGCCAGGCTGTCCAGGCTGGTCAGACCGCTACTAGATGCTGCCGCCACGTACAAGCTCGAGGGGCCCAGGGGCAGAGCCCTTAGCTGCGCCACCGCCTCGCTGGGATAGCGAATGAGCAGCTCCTGCAGCCAGGCCAGGCTACAGATGCCCAGGTCGTAGTTGCCTAAGGCAATCTGGATGGGGATGTCCTTCTCGCGGAAGACCCGCAGGAGCACGTCCTGGCGGCCGTCCAGGCCCGGTCGATAGGAGCGGGAGCCGTCCGTGTAGCCGCGGACAATCAGGCCAGCCTGCCTCAGAAGCTCATCGGTGGGCCGAGCTAGCTGGCCAGCAGGGAGGGCCAGCTTAAGGGACACCGCCCGTCGCCTCCAGGGCAGCCAACAAATCGTCGAGCTTGGCGAACCTCTGCCGCCGCTTCTTGGTCCGATCGTAGAGAGAGTAGCCGATACCCTTAGCCGAGGGCTTCACCGTCACCTCCCAGCGGCAGGCAGAAGGCGCATCTCGGACCAGGGCCATCTCAGCCCGCAGGCCCAACTCCTGAAGCGGGCCAATAGCGGCGAAGGCTGTCGCCACAACATCTGCCCGGTCAGAGGCGGGCCTCACACAGACAGCCTCCTGCCGGGAAATGGCCTCCCCCGGCGAAGGCATCAGCCTGGCCAGCTTGGTCGCATCCAGGGCAAAGCCGGAGGCCGCGACATCGGGGCCGCCCGCCAGAGCGATCAGGCCGTCGTAGCGGCCGCCTCCTCCCACCCTCTCACCGTTGGCCACGAACCGAAAGACGGGCCCCGTATAGTACTCGAAGCTGCCCACCAGCGCCGCAGCCACCTGGCAGCGGCAGCCCAGGGCCGATAGCGTATCGACCAGCGTGGTCAGTTCCTCCAGGGGGCGGGCCATCTGGGGCACCGCCTTCTGGAAAGTGCTGCCAAGATTAGCCAGATAGGCGCTGCCATCTCCCTCGCCCTCGAACAGCACTCGCAGAGGTGCTCCCAGGGACGGCAGTCGCTCCTCGACCTCGGCCAGGGCTGACAGATCGCCAACCAGGATGCGGTCGTAGACGCGCATCTGGTCGGCGCGCTCCAGGCCGGCCTGAGCGAGAACGGACCGCACGATGCCGGGATGGAAGAGGCGCACCTCGACCGTACCCAGGCCTAGCCGCTCCAGCGTCTGGCAGCCCAGAAGGATAAGCTCCACCTCGCCTCGCGGCTGAGTATCGCCGATAAGCTCCACGCCGCACTGCCAGCCCTCCCGCGGCTCATCCCCCTCTGCGAAGCGAAACACGTTCTGGATGTAGAAGAGCTTGGCCAGCTTCTCCTGTTGCAGGTGCTCCACGAACAAGCGAGCGGTCGGTATGGTAGCGTCGGGCCGCAGCACCACTCGCTCGCCGCTCCAGCCATCCCAATCCAGGAATGAGTAGACGCGTCCCAGCATCTGGGGGGAGAGGGTGCCAGCAGCGGTGAACAAGTGCAGGTGCTCGATGGTAGGGGTGCGCACCTCCTGATAGCCCCAGGCCAGGCAGGCAGTGCGGAAGACCTCCTCCACCCGCCGAAAGCGAGCCATATCGGCGGGCAGCAGGTCGCGCATGCCGCGGCAACGTGGTGACTCTTCAACCATAGACAAGCCTCTTGTACTCAGACTCGGCCCCATTCTACAACCAGGGGCCAGAGCCGTTCAACGATTGAAGTAATCGTAGATGGCACGAGAGAGAAGGGCAATGGGTTCGGACTCTCCACCCCTGTCAGACAGGACAGCGATGACATAGGTGGGCTGCGGAGGGTAAACGATACCCACGTCGTGAGTAACCTCGGGCAAATCGCCCGTCTTGTGGGCTACCTTCGTGCTAGGGGGCAGCAGCGCTGGCAGGCGGTCGCGCACCTGTTGGGCTAGCATAAGGTCGAGCATCTCTCGGCTGGCTTCCCTGCTGACGGCCGCCTGCAAGACCACCATCTCCAAGAAGCGCGCCATGTCCGCCGCTGTACTAGTCACGTTCTCGCGCCTGAAAGCGCTTTCGGTCAGCCCCAACGCTTGCAGGTCGCGATGGATGTTCTCCAGCCCGACCCTATCCCGGAGCAGGAAGCCGCTCGCGTTGTCACTATAGGTGATCATGGCCCACAAAGCCTCGCGTACCGTCAGCGTGTCGCATACCTCGACAGGTAGGCTCCCTGCATCGAAGGAGGCATAGTAGGGCGTCACTAGCAGATCCTCATCCATGTCCACCAGACCCAGTTCCACCTGCTTATAGACCTCATACATCACCCAGAGCTTGAACAGGCTCGCTGTTTCGAAACGCTTATGCGAGTTGACTTCCGCTAGGGCCCCATTGACCAGGTTCTTGACCACCACTCCGTAGCTGTCCACCTGATCGCCCAGGCTGCTCCGGATAACCTCCTCCAGGGCAGCATCGCGATGGGATGGCGTTGGTGCGTAGGCGGGAGACAGAGGAACAGCGGTGGGCCCTGTAAGGGGTTCCTCATCTGCGCACCAGACGGCCGCCGCCGACTGGCTGGGCTGAGGGGAAGGCACTTCCGCCCCTTCGGCACGAGGGCTTGCCTGCAACGCTGCCGGGCTAGGGAGGCTTGTGGTCACTGGCCTGTCGGTCGTGGGCAGAGGCGCCGGCGACCCTGCCGATTCCTCCCTGCTGCCCGCTGGTGCAGCCTCCGGAGAGGGGCGGCAGCCGACGCAACAGGCTACGGCCGCTAGCAAAGCCACAAAGAGAAGCCGCCAAAGGGCCCTTCTATCTGTTAACATTGCTTGCAGATCATAGCGCAAACCGTGGCGGTGCTGCATTTCCGCTCGCTTCCCCGGAACCGGCAGCAGCAGTAGGAACCGAGCGGCCAAACGGCTATAATGACGCTAGACGAGGTTCCGCTCATGAGGGATCGTATCCTGGCCATGCCCCGGAGGCAACCACTGGTTCTTGTGCGCCGTCTGCTCGTCCTGCTCGTCGCCCTGGCTGTCTTGGCCGTCGCCTGCGGCGGCCCCGGCGGGCCGGAGGGGGCTGTTCACGTTCTGAAGGCCAACGGTGACGTGAACCCCGTCATGGCGCGCTACATCGACCGCGGCATCGACCAGGCCGAAGACGCCAAGGCCTTGGCGGTCGTCATCGAGCTGGATACCCCCGGTGGTCTTATGGACTCCATGGAGGACATCGTCAAGCGTATTGAAAAAGACCGCATACCGGTCATCGTCTTCGTATCGCCGAAGGGGGCAAAGGCGGCCTCGGCGGGGACATTCATCACCATGGCCGCCAACATCGCCGCCATGTCCCCCAGCACCCGCATCGGCGCCGCCAGCCCCATCGGGGCCGGGGGCGAGGACATCGAGGGCACCCTGGGCAAGAAGGTGACCGAGGACGCCGTGGCCTATGCCAAGAGCATCGCCAATCATCGCGGGCGCAACGCTGAATGGGCAGAGCAGGCGGTGCGCGAGGCTGTCTCCGCCACGGAGACGGAGGCGGTCGACCTCGACGTCGTGGACCTGATCGCCGACGACCTCCCCTCCCTTCTGGAGGCGGTGGACGGGCGTGAGGTGCAACTGGTTGACCGCAGCGTCACGCTCGCCACCAAGGACGCCCCTATTGTCCACAACAACATGAACTTCGCCGAGCGGATCCTGGACATCATCAGTGACCCCAACATCGCCTTCCTCCTCCTCAGCCTGGGGTCGATAGCCCTCTTCTTCGCAATCATCAACCCGGACCAGATCTTCCCCGGGGTCTTCGGGGCCATCGCCCTGATCATGGCCTTCTTCTCCCTCAGCGTACTTCCCTTCAACTGGGCAGGGCTCATCCTCATCTTCCTGGCCTTCGCCCTGTTCGCCGCCGAGATCTTCGTGACCAGTGGCGGCATATTAGGCATCGGCGGCGTAGTGGCTCTCGTTCTGGGTGGCTTGTTGCTAACCTGGGGCAACCCGCCCGAATTCCAGGTGAACAGGTGGCTGGTCTATGGCATGGCGGGGGCGGCAGGCGCCTTCTTCCTGTTTGTGGTAACATCAATTATTCGCATCCGCCGCCAGCCAGCGGTGACGGGCGTTAACACCCTCATTGGCCGCCGCGGGGTGGCTCGCTCGCCCCTCGATCCCAGCGGCATGGTGTTCGTAGATGGAGAATACTGGTCGGCTACCCTAGAAGACGGCAGCGCGGAGGAGGGCGAGGAGGTAGTCGTTACGGCAATCGAAGGCCTTAAGCTGATGGTAAGGAAACAGGAAAGGAGCAGGCGATGACTACTAGCCAGCCGACGGAAGGCACCCGGTTAGCCAGGATCCTCATCCGGTTGGGGTGGCTCCTGGTTCTCCCGTTCTTCTTCGTGGCCGTGAAGATCCTGAGGGAATACGAACGGGGGGTCATCTTCCGCCTGGGCCGCCTGGTGGACACGCGCGGGCCGGGCCTCTTCCTGATCATCCCCTTCGTAGAGAATATGCAGAAGATCGACCTCCGTGTCATCACCCTGGACGTACCCAGCCAGGAGATCATCACTCGCGACAACGTGACGGTCAAGGTCGATGCGGTGATCTACTTCCGCATCGTGAACCCTGAGGACGCAGTGGTGAAGGTAGAGAACTGGTTCCGGGCCACCGCCCTCATCGCCCAGACTACCCTCCGCAGCACCATCGGCCAGTCGGAGCTGGACGAGCTTCTGGCCCAGCGCGAGGACATCAACAAGCGCCTCCAGATCTCCATTGATGAGGCCACCGAGCCTTGGGGGATCAAGGTGAGCATGGTGGAGGTGAGGGATGTGCTCCTGGCGCCGGAGATGGTGCGCAGCATCGCCCGCCAGGCGGAGGCCGAGCGGGAGCGGCGGGCCAAGGTCATCCACGCCGAGGGCGAGTTCCAGGCGGCCGAGCGCCTGTCCGAGGCCGGCCGCATCATTGCCGCCTCGCCGGGCACCCTGCAGCTCCGCTACCTGCAGACCCTGACCGAGATCACCACCGAGCGCACCAGCATGCTGATCTTCCCCATCCCCATCGAACTGCTTCAGGCTCTTACGGGCAGGGCCGCCGCTTCTCAACCGACCAACCCCAAGCCCCAGGAGGAAAGCGCCTAGGGAAGACAAACGGCGCGGGAGACTCTGGCCTAGCTTCGCAGGGTCACGTCGCCGGCAGCGATGGTCACGTGGCTGCCGTCGGCCCGGCGCAGTATGAGGCTGCCATCGCTATCCACATCCTCGGCCAGCCCCTCTTCCACCTGCTCGCCGAAGCGCACCCGCACCTCTTTGCCCAGGGTACCCAGGCGAGCGCGCCACTCCTCATGAATCGGCTCGCCCGCCTGAGCGGCCAGATAGAGCGCCTCGAACTCATTGAGGATGCCTGCCGCCAGGGCCTCTCGCGACACCTCCCGCCCTAGCTCCGTCATGACGCTGGTGGCCAGGGGGGCCGAGTGAGGGTAGGGAGCCATGTCGGCGTTGACGTTCACGCCAATCCCCACCAAGGCATAACTCACATTCTGGCCCACCACCTCCGACTCGCTGAGGATGCCGGCGATTTTCCGTTCGCCCACCAGCGCGTCGTTCGGCCACTTCAGGCTCGTCTTCAGGCCCGCCAGACGCTCGATGCCGCGGGCCACTGCCAGGGCAGCGATGATGACCAGCGCCTTCAGATGCTCGGCCGGTGGCCGGAGGACAACCGTGAGGTACAGCCCGCCCCGCGGCGAGACCCAGGAGCGGCCCAGACGGCCCTGGCCCGCCGTCTGGCGGCCAGCCAGGACCACTGTGCCCTCGGCTGCCCCCGCCTGGGCCAGCTCGCGGGCAAGGTCCTGGGTGGAACGGAGAGCCGCCCGATACTCCAGATGGCGCCCGACAAAGCTGGTCGTGAGGCCTTCCCTGAGAGCCTCGGCGGAGAACCTGGCGGCCATAGCAAGGAAAGGATATACTGTTCCCAAACAAAAAGCCAGCCCGCCGTAGCGGGCTGGCTTTCGCGCTAGGCCCCAGGGCCTAGCCCGCCATCACCTCCAAGGAATGGCGGTGCGGCTGGACAGGCCTGAGGCCCTCGCTACGATTATCGTCCATCCACATCACCTCCTTTCCTGCAACCAATGGTAACAGCTTTCCAGGGAGGAGGTCAACCGGTGTGGTGTTTCAGGACATGTGATAAATCACGGGTCGCAACTTTCCAGATGTCAGTCCTAATGGCTGCGCTCGATTCCTTGCAGCCGCCCTTTTTGGGCCGCTCATGGTGAGCTTGTCGAACCATGAGCCCCCGCTCACCCTTCGACAGGCTCAGGATGAGCGGCCAGAGGCCGTCTGGCCCTCCGTCTCTCACCTAACGTCAAACACTACACGCGAAGGTCAACCGGTCGCTGTCATGATCGGAGCCAGCAGGCTAGGAAAACATCTCCCGCAGAAGCTCTCGCGCCACCTGCCGCTCGTCCCAGGGGATGACCGTATCGCCGATGGTGATGGACTGCTCGTGCCCCTTGCCGGCCAGGAGCACGATGTCCCCCTCGACGGCCATGGCCAAGGCGTGGGCGATGGCCTCTCGCCGGTCGGGGATACGGACGAAGTGATGCCTCTCGTGCCGGCCAGCTTTCTCCAGGCCCTGGGCGATCTCCGCCAGAATGGCCTGGGGGTCCTCTTGGAAGGGGTTGTCGTTGGTGAGGACGGCGAAGTCGGCCAGCTCGCCCGCCGCCAGCCCCATGCCAAGGCGGCGGGGCCTCTCCCTCTCGCCGATGCAGCCGAAGACGACGATGAGCCGTCCCTGGCATCGCTCGCGCAGGAACGCCAGAACGCCCCGCAGAGCCTCGGGCGCATGGGCGAAGTCCACCACCACCGTGAAGGGCTGCCCCTCATCGATACGCTCCAGTCGGCCCCGCACGCCAGGAAAAGACTCCAGAGCACCCTTGACGGCAGCCAGCGACATGCCCTGAGAGAGCGCTACTGCCGCCGCCGCTAGACTGTTATAAACGTTGAATAGCCCGGGAAGGCCAACGGCCACCTGCAGTTCGTTCCCTTCTGTCCGCAGGCGAAAGCGAGAGCCCCACTCGGTGGGAGAGATATCGGTCGCCTGAAGGTCGACCGCCTTCTGCACAGCGTAGGTCACGATTCGGGCCTGCGTGAGGCCAGCAAAGTAGTCGCAGGCGGGCTCGTCGGCGTTGAGCACCGCCACCTTGTCCACCCCTTTGTCGGCTGCCTGGTCGAGCATGGCGAACAGGCGACCCTTGGCCGCCAGGTACTCCTCCCGCGACCGGTGGAAGTCCAGGTGATCGGCGGTGACATTGGTGACTACGGCCACATCGTATTCGCAGCCGTCCAGACGGTGCAGGGCCAGGCCGTGGGAGGTCGATTCCAGGATGGCGTAGTCGACCCCAGCGGTCGCCATCTCAGTCAGGAGAGCCTGCACCTGGGGCGCCTCGGGCGTGGTGAAGCGATACTCGTTGGCGGACAGGCGATCGCCCACCTTGCAATGGACGGTGCTCAACAGGCCGGTGCGATAGCCCGCTGCCTCTAGGAGGGCGCTGATAAGATGAATGGTGGTGGTCTTGCCGTCCGTCCCGGTGACGCCGATGACCCGCAGCCATCTTCCCGGATGGCCGTGGAAGGCGGCCGCCAGGGCAGCCAGAGCCCGACGGCTGTCGGGCACCACGATGGCGGGCAAGCCGCCTCCCTCGACGGCAGCCCGCCACTTCGCCCGCCGGTCGGCCTGAACGACCACCGCCGCGGCACCGCCAGCCACCGCCTCCCTTATGTAGTCGTGCCCGTCGACCCGAAAGCCGGGCACAGCCACAAACAGGGCTCCCGGCGAGACCCGGCGAGAATCACAGCAGATCGCCGATATGGGGACATCGGCGCCAAGGATTTCTTTTTCGTCTAGCTCGCCGGCCAACTGATGCAGATGCATGATAAGGAAAGGGAATACAAGGCCCCGCCACCGCGCCTCTAGCGCAGCATCAGCCAGTACCTGACGCCGTCGAGTTCCTGGAACCCTGACCGCTCGTACAGACGGCGGGCGCGGATGTTATCCCGCCGCGTACCAAGCTCCACCCGAACGCAGCCGCTCTTACGAGCGTGGTTCAGCGCCTCTCGCATCAATTTGGTCCCTATACCCTGGCCGCGGTGCTGCTCCAGGACAAAGACGTCATCGAGATAGCCGAAGCACCCTGCCCCCTGAGTGGTGGGCACAATAGCCAGCGATAGCATGCCGCACAGCTCGTCCCCCGCGACGGCGAAGAGCAGCTTGAACGGCGAGGCGGGCACCATAGCATCGTCGAACAGTTTCATCAAGCGATGCCCAGGCGGCCTATCCTCGCCCAATTCCTGATACAGGGCCTCGGCCAGAACCAGAAAGGCTTGCCAATCTTCGGCAACGGCCGGGCGAACCTTCACCTGCGGCCCCGCCTGTTTAGCCAACCGTCTGCCAAACATATCGCTTGCTCACAATCTACTGCCTTCGCAGACGCAGGGCAACTTGCCTCCACGGAAGGAGGAGGCCCCACAGCAGACGGCGGACCGGCCTATAGCGCCGACGACGTTGCTGCCGCCATCGCCGCGCCGCCTATGGTGGCCGGCGAAACGACATCGGGGTCGATAAGGACGTTCAGGCAGGCGGGCTTTCCGCTCTTGAAAGCTCGCTCCAGCGCTGGAGCGATGTCTGCCGGTTTCTCCACCAGCTCGCCGTAGGCCCCCAGGCCCTCAGCCGCCTTCTCGTAGTGTACCAGGCCGAGCTCGGTGGCCACCGTCTGTCCCTTGCCGCGGCTCAGCTCCTGCCCGTGCTTGCACATGCCCCAGGCCTTGTCGTTGAACACCACCACCACGATGGGCAGGTTGTGCTTGGCGGCGGTATGGAACTCTGCCAGGTTGAGCCCCACCGACCCGTCGCCGGTGGTCACCAGCACGAGCTTATCTGGATGGGCCAGCTTGGCCGCCATGCCAAAGCTCAGCCCCACTCCCAGGCAGCCCAGATAGCCGTGCGATAGCCAGTGCCCCGGCCTCTTGATGACAGCGGCGCTGTTCATCCAGTCCCAGGCTTCGCCGCCGTCGGCGACGATGATGGCGTCGTCGGGCAGAAAGCGAGCAACTTCGGTGGCCAGCCGGAAGGGATGGATGGGTGGCTCGCTGGATGCCAGGGCAGCAGCGAACGCTTGTGAGCGCCCCTGGCGAGTCCCGTTGAGAACCTCGAGCCAGGCATCGCGCTGGGGCCAGCGGCGCTGACGGGCACTGTCCAGCAACTGACGCAATACCTCGCGGCAGTCGCCTACGATGCCCAACTGCACATCCCGATTGCGCCCGATCTCCTCGCCCTCGATGTCCACCTGGATCACCTGGGCATCGGAGGGAATGAGGGAGAAGTAGCGGCCTCCGGTGAACAGCCCCAGGCGGGCGCCCAAAGCGAGCACGACGTCCGGTCGGCCGGCCGCCAGAGGCACGAAGTCGCCGAACCCCAGGGGTGTGTCCTCAGGCACGGAGCCTCTGGCTTTGTTATTCGTGAGCACAGGCATCTGGGTCAGCTCGGCGAACTCCCTCAGCTCGGCTGCGGCCTGAGCGAACCAGACGCCTCCTCCGGCCAGGATAGTCGGCCGCTCGGCCTGCTCCAGCAGGTCGATGGCCTTGGCAATGGCCTCGGGCTGGGCGGCTGGCGGCGCCTTGGGCCGGTACTCCTCGGGGAAGAACACCTTCTCCTCCTCCACCTCGGCTTTCATCACATCATCAGGAATGTCCAGGAACACCGGACCCGGGCGCCCCGTCGTGGCCTGGCGCAAGGCCATCGCCGTGAACTCGGCGATGCGCTGGGGGCGAGTAATGGTATAGGCCCACTTGGTAATCGGCCTCATCATCTCCACCTGGGGCAGCGACTGCTGGGCCACAGTCTCATCCTCCACCAGGGCGCTGCGCGCGGCGATGACCAGCATGGGAATGGCGTCTATGTAGGCGTTGGCCACGGCCGTGACCACGTTGGTGACACCCGGCCCGGAGGTGACGGTCGCCACCCCCGGACGTCCGGTCACCCGCGCCCAGCCATCGGCCATGTGCCCCGCTGCCTGCTCGTGGCGGGTGTCGATAATGCGGAAACCGCGGCCCTCGGCGGCGCGGAGTATCAGGTCGACGTCGCCGGGGAGGGTGAATATCTCTCGGATGCCCTCCCGTTCCAGGATGCGGACCACCATCTCGCCGCCTTGAATTGTCGCCATATCTGTCCTCCCCCTAGAGACGCTCTCTGCTCATCGCTGGCTTGTTCAGGATGCGGCAGGCATTATACAATGCCTCTCACCGACTGCCAATCGGTCGGCGAGTTCAGGAGGAGGCAGGCCGTTGAAGGCGCTGGTGTACCGCGGCCAACAGGGGATGGTGGTGGAGGAGGTGGCCGACCCCCAACCTGCGCCGGACGAGGTGCTGATGAAGGTCCGCTACTGCGGCATCTGCGGCAGCGATGTCCATCTCTTCGCCATGGGGGTCTTCTTCCTCGGCACCACTCCTGGCCACGAGGTGTCAGCCGAGGTGCTCAGCCTCGGCGCCGACGTCAGCGGCTGGCAGCCCGGCGATCGGGTGGTGGTCAAGCACAGGAACTGCGGTCAGTGCGAATACTGCCTCGCCGGCCGGCCTGAGCTCTGCCTCCAGCCCGAGGGCTTCGGCATGGGCATCCGGCCGGGGGCATTCGCCCAACTGCTCGTCTCTCACCACAGCACCCTCCTGCGGGTGCCGCCGGGCCTCGACCTGGCCCACGCTGCCCTGGCCGAGCCGCTGGCCGTCGCTGTGCACGCCGTGGACGTGTCGGGTATCGAGGCTGGCCAGGCAGCCCTAGTCACCGGAGCGGGGCCCATCGGCCTGCTTATCACCGAGGTGCTCAGGGACCGTGGGGTGCAGCCGATCATCGTCAGCGAACCCTCCGCGCCTCGCCGAACGCTGGCCGCTAAGCTCGGGCCCGACCACGTGATCGACCCCAGCGGCGCCAGCCTGGCCGACCTGGTGCGGTCCGAGACCGGCCTGGGCGTGCACGTCGTGTTCGAGTGCACGGGGGTGCCGGAGGCCGCCAACGCCGCCCTGGGTCTCCTACGCCCCGCCGGCACGATGCTGGTGGTGGGCCACAGCGAGAAGTCATACACCATGTCCAGCCTGATGGTCATGGCCCGCGAGCTACGCATCGAGGGCGTTTTCGGCAGCGGCGGCCGCTTCCCCGCTGCCCTCGACCTGCTGGCCGCCGGCAAGGTCCACTGCCAGGACATCATCACTCGCATCGCCCCTCTGGCAGAGACCGAGTCCTACCTCCGCGAGCTCAACGACGCCCGCAGCCACGGCAAGGTGCTCATCGACCCCTGGGCTGCCTAGCAGGGCACGACAGCGATAGCAGCCAAGTTCGGGGTGCAGGCCAGGCAGTCTACCTTGTCTCCGAGCAGACACACTCGAGCGTTGGGGCCTCGCCCCACTCCACCAACTCGTCGATGCTCGCTTGGGGCTGCCCTGCTGTCCCGACGCCTATCGTCGTCTCGATAGCGCCGCTGATCTTGAGGTTCCCACTATCATCGAGGGGAAAGTTGCTGATCTCCGTCTGCACCGGGTAGGTGAAGGCCAAGAGGGAGACGCCGGCGGCTACGATGGCTCCGACGAGAGCGCCAAGCAGTGCGGCGATGGCAAGTCTGATCATACTGCTACCTCCAGCTAGACTTACGGGGATTCTACCAAAGCCTGCTGGCGCCCCAACACAGCCGCGGGAGCAGCAGTGGTCCAGCACGCCTACAAGCCGAGTTCTGTGCCCCGCCTGAGACTGAGCGGAGCAGGTGAGGGCGTTGGCCAGCGGCAGCGGGCGGCAGGCTAGAGGTAGGCTGGGTCCAGATAGATGCACCCCACCTCGTCGGCTGAGGGCACAGGAATCCCAGCAGCGAGGAAGCGCATGATAACGCTGGCGCGGGCACCGGCCGGCAGGAACGGATACAGGCCGTCTTCCGGATCGAGACAAATGGAGAGGTGGTCCCGCCCCCAGGACGCCGCCACCCCTAGCAGGTCATAAAGCAGCTCCGTCATTTGCTGTTCGCCGCCCTCAGCGTAGGCGAAGTCGAATACGGCGGCGGCGCTGCTCGTCGTCTCCTCGCCGCTGGCCTTCAGTCGCCGCTTTATCCGCCACCACCGGCCCAGGTCCAGCAGGCCGGCCACGGCTACCAGGCGACCGGCTCTTCCTTCGATGCCCCACCAGTTCTGCCAGCCATATTCGGGGATGCGCCCCAGACGAGCCTGGAGCCGCTCTTCAGTATACGGTGCGAACAGCTCCTTGCCGGCGTGGGTGCGGTTCAGGAGGGCAACGACCTCCCGGGCCCGATCGGACTCGAGGCGCACCGCAGGAACCCCTGCCCGCCGGCCAGTCCCCGTATCCACATCGACGAGATGAACCTTGTTAGGCCAGAGGGGAACGCCGCCTCGCTGGACAGCGCTCAGCGACACCATGTTGTCGGCGGAGATGAACCAGTAGGCAGAATCGAAGGCCATTCCCCTGACCCGCCAGGACTCCATCAGGGCCCAAATCAGCATAGTGCTGATGCGCCGCTGCTGGAACTCGGGGCGGGTTCGCCCCTTTTGGATGTAGAGAAGGGCCCGCGGTTCACCCAGCAGAGATACCTGGTGCCGAGCGGCGGCGCAAACGCCCACCAGCCGTCCGCCCTCCTCGGCCACCATCACCCGTGCATCCTCCTGGAGGGAGAGACACGCAAAGTAGTCAGGGCTCCGGTCTAAGATGAGCTCGGCGTCCCCCAGGTCCAGCGGCGAGCTGCCCTCCAGCTCCAGCAGCGCCTCATTGTCGGCCGCGGTAGCCTCCCGGATAGAGAAACCCATTGCCGCAGAACACATAGCCTGGGCCTCCCGCCGCTGTCGGCCTAGGAACTGCCCAACAGCGCCAACGGGTGGCGGTTGCCCTCTACTGCCTGAACGAGACTATTTCGCCGAAGTATTCCCACTCGCCATTGTGAGCCCTCAGCATCCTCATGGCTTCGGTGGCCAGGTGGTCTGTCGGGCTGAGGTCGGTGGTGATGCCCTCCAAGGTGAGGTCACCCTGGTAGTCCTTGAAGATGGTGTGGACGGCGTCCATCAGGCCCTGTCGCGTCAGGTTGTCACAGGTCGCCCGCAGAGCCTCGACCATCAAGAACGCCGCTGCTTCGCCGACGACGGTGAAGTTGCCGGCGGGGTAGTCACCGTACTCGTTCATGATCCGGTGGTGCTCGGCTACGTCCGGGTCGTCAGTCCACTGCGAGAGCTTGTTAGCCTGAAGAGTGATGACCCCCTCCATGGCCTCCGGCGAGGAATAGAGGAACATCATAGGGTCAGAATTGACGTAGTCGATGAAGAACTGGGGATGCCAGTCCAGGCGCTCGGCCTCCTTGGTGAGCTGAGCAGAGCTTGGTGGATTACTGGCGCTGACCACCACTTCTACGCCAGCATTCTTTAGGTTAGTGACCTGAGAGCGGATGCTGATGTCGGTGAGCTCATAGGTCTGCACGGCCACCACTTCGTTCTTGTCGGGGTCGAGGCCGTTCTTCAGGCCGGCCTCCACGTCGTTGCCCCAGTCGTCGTTCTGGCGGAGGAGGCCCACCTTCTTGTCGGGCATATTCTCGGAGATGTACTTGCCGAAGATCGTCCCCTCGACATAGTAGTCCGGCAGGAGGGGAACCGACCAGGGGTACTTCTCGGGCTCAGAACCGAACTTATGGGCCCCGGACATGATCCACAGGTCGGGCACCCCTCTTTCGTTGAGCTCCTCCCACACGGCCGAATGAGCGGCCGTGCCGATGCCGGCGAGGGTGGCGAACACGTGGTCTCGGTCCAGAAGCTTCTTGACCGCCTCGACCGCCTTGGCCGGGAGGTACTGATCGTCCTCCACCTTGAGGATGATGTCGCGGCCGCAGGCGCCATCTTCCTCGGCATTGACGTACTTGAAGTAGGCTTCGACGCCGCCGATGACGGGAGCGTACGCCGCCCCCCAGGTGCCGCTAAGGGGGCCGTGCATCCCCAGGATTATCTCTGTGTCGGTGATGCCCTCGACCTCGCCCACAACGGTAGGAGTGCCGGTCACGGCAGCGGTAGGTGTGCCAGTGGGGGTTCCCTCCTCTTCTTCCTCCTCGCAGGCCACTGCCACTATCAGCAACAGCGCTGCTAGGGCGAGGAAGATCAGCGAGAATTTGCCTAGCTTCCGCACGGCTGCATCAGCCTCCTCTCTTGGATATTTCCTGTCTGTTTCCCATGGCCGGTATGCTGGGCAACTGCGGCACGCCTATGCTACTCTCAGGCGCGAGGGCTGACAAGGGGGAGAGCGTGCCTACGGCTACCCCATGTCCGGTCAGCCGAGGAGCTACTTGATGTCCAGCAGTTCCACGTCGAAGGTGAGCTGCGCGTTGGGAGGAATGACGGGCGGGTAACCGCTCTCACCATAGGCGAGTTCCGGTGGGATGATGAGCCGCCGCTTGCCGCCGACTTTCATCGAGGCGACGCCCTCGTCCCAACCTGGGATGACCTGGCCTACGCCGAGCACGAAGCTGAACGGCTGGCCCCGGTCGAGGGAGCTGTCGAACTTCGTCCCATCGGCGAGCCAGCCGGTGTAATGGACCTCGACCGTCTGGCCAGGCTGAGGCGAATCGCCCGTGCCGACCTCGATGTCGATGATCTGAAGCCCGCTCTCGGTGACTGTAGGCTCACCAGAAACGGCCGGAGGGCTCGGAGGGCCGCCCTCAACCTGCGTCGCGGGCACCGTCGGTGTATGGAGTACTACCTCAAGAGGACCCGCTTCTTCGCCATCGCCGCAGGCGGCCAGTGCCACCGTCAGGCCGATGCCAAGGAGAAGGGCCATGCCCAAGCTCATTCTCTTCATTGCGCTCCCTCCATGCTCAAGGTCCGTCTTCAACGCACGGCAAGCACCATCCTACTCGCAGGCCGGAGGGTGCGCAAGACGGGAGGCCACGGCCACCCCCTCCGCCGCTACCAACCACGTGAGGCCGTTTGTCACTAAGCAGAGGCCCCGGAGCCTGTCGAGCCCCGGGGCCCTAGGTGGCATGCGGCGCTAGTATGCTGCCAGTCTTATGAGGCCTGCAGGGAGGCAGCCGTACGCACGTTCACGGATGCAGCCGGAGCCGGGGTCTCCGCCTCTTGAGCCAGGCTTGCCAGCAGACGCAGCTCATCGGCCAGCAGGCGAGTGATGACAAACTGCTGGCGTACCCTCTCCCGGCCGGCCAGCCCCCGCCTCCGGGCGTCGTCGCGATTGTTCAGGAGGAACAGCACCCGCTTGGCGCACTCTTCAGTGCTGTCCACCAGAAAGCCTCCCACGCCGTCCTCCATCTGCAAGGGGATGCCGCCCGAGCGATTGGCCACCACTGGCGTTCCCTTCCACATCGTCTCGGAGACCACTAGGCCGAAGCCCTCTCGGATGGACTTCTGAATCACTACGTCGGAGGAAGTCTGGAAAGCGCCCACCTCCATGTCGCCCACGCCGATTAGGTTCGTCAGCACGTGGATGTCATCGTCGCCCCTCGTCTCGGCGACGATCTCGGCGTACATCTCCCACACCTCGGGGTCGTCTGAGGCCATGGAACTGAGCAGCGCTAGCTGGAGGCCCGGCACCTCCTCTCGCACCAGCCGGTATACCTCAATCACGCCCAGAGGGTCCTTCCAGGGGTCGAAGCGGGACACCTGGGTCACCAGCGGTTTGCGGGGGTCTATGCCCCTCCAGGCCCGAATCTCCTGGCATATCCCCTCTGAAAGCCCCACATTCTTGGGGCTCAGGGGATCGATAGCCGGGGTCATCGTGACCACCCGCTGGTGCTCCAGCCCCGGCGGCACAAAACGGTCCATGGTGAATACCAGGGCGTCATACTCGGCCAGGAATGGCAACATGAACTCCAGAACGGCCTCATCGGGTTCGGAGGTATCGATGTGGCAGCGCCAGATCCACTTCGCCCCGCCCGGCTCCCGAAAGTGCCGGATGGCGGCCGGCTGAGGGTCATGCACGATGATGAAATCGTACTCCTCTTCCAAGAGCTGAGCGTTCCGAGTGTTGTACGTGAGGTACGTTTCCTGAGCGGCCCGCGTTACCTTATAAGGCGCACCCTGGAGGGCATTGTGAAAGGCCTTGGTGACATTGAAGAACTCCGGCCGGGCTGAGATAAGCTTCCAGTCGCACTGGATACCCAGGCCACGGTAGAGAGGCACAATGGATCTCAGCAGCTCGGATACCCCGCCACCATAGGTGGTGGCGTTGATTTGAGCTATGCGGGCGCCTCTGAGAGGCGCCGCCAACTCCCTTATTTGCTCCACAACCTCCTCGCCAATAATGTGAGTGTAGGCACTCAGCGGCCTTGGTCCTACATCTACGTGATCCAGCATGGCTCTCCTTTTCTCCTTCTCGACCCCCTCCTATCGTGCCCAAACATCCCGCGGCCGATACCGCTACGCTTCTACCAGCCGCCTGCCATGTTGGCCCCGATAGTAGTCGCCGAGCTGACCGCTGCGCGTCCGTTCCCACTCCTATGCGCTAGCGGGGTTCGACAAATGGATTAGGAGATGCGTGTCGCCCTGATGCAGACACCAGGGCCCCGCTTTCCTTGCTGAATACGACGCGGGTTCGCCCGTAATTGTTACACTGATATGCGCGGCGCTGGCTGTCTGGTGGGAACGGGCACTGCCTGGCTGAGGGTGGATATTGGAGATGGAGGTATCTTTATCAAACTGAGTAGGGTTCCATTCGAGGGGGATTCTGCCAAAGCGCGTTGACGCGCCAACACAGACGTGGCAAGCAATAGTGGCCCAGTAGGCCTATAAGCCGAGTTCTGTGCCTCCCCGCCCTGGGCGGGGAGCGGCGACCATCAATCTAGGGCGGCGGTTGCCCGCCACCTCCAGCGGCCAACCCGAGGACAGGCCGGGCGTCCTTGCGTCCTCCTATTTGGCCTTGCTCCACGTGGGGTTTGCCCAGCCGACCGGTTACCCGGCCGCTGGTGAGCTCTTACCTCACCATTTCACCCTTACCCCGACATCTCAGAAATCGGGGCGGTGTGTTTCTGTGGCACTTTCCGTCGGGTTGCCCCGCCTGGGCGTTACCCAGCACGCTGCCCGGTGGAGCTCGGACTTTCCTCACCCCGGCATCTTACGTGCCAGGGCGCGGTCACCCGGCCTACTGAGCCAACTCTATTGTAAAGCAGGAATGGCTGCCCTGCCAAGCTAGGCGCCCGACCGATCCAGGGCCTGGTTGGCTAACTTGTCGGCCAGGGCATTGTCTTCACGAGGGATGGCGACCGCCCTGAAGGAAGCGAAGCGCCAGCGCAGGTCTTTCATGCGCGCGAACAGGCGCTTCAGGACAGGATTGCGCACCTTGTAGCGGCTGTCTAGCTGCCGCACCACCAGTTCAGAGTCCATCCGTAGCTCGACGTGACGCGCCCCTAGGGCGAGGGCTGCCTCCACGCCAGCGATGGCCGCCCGGTATTCAGCCACGTTGTTCGTCGCCCGACCGATAGCCTCAGAGATGCGGTGGCGCTCCCTATTCTCATCGTCAAAAATAGCCGCGCCGATAGCCGATGGCCCGGGATTCCCCCGCGACGCGCCATCAGCGTAGACCACCCACCACCCTTCGACCGTGGCCATGCCCCCTTACAGAGATAGGACGAGGCGGATCCTGTCGTCCCACACCACCACCCGCTCCAGCAGCTGCCCCAACAACGCCTGCTGCTCGAGTGGAGCGAGGTGATCCCATCCATCCCTTAGGCGAGCCAGGGCCCGCTCCTTCTGCTGCTGCCTCTCAGCTGCCGACACTTGCTGCTTGACGAATCGCTCCGCCTCTGCCAGGCTCTCCTCCAGCGATAGCCCTTCCGCCGCGACGGCCACGCTAAGGGATCGCATTCGCTGGGCACTGAGCCGACCGCGGACCGCGTCATTCATGTACTCTTCCAAACGCTTATCCAGGCGGCGCAGACGACCTCGCAGGCGACGACAGCGGGCCTCCGCCTCCTGTAAGACCGCTGCATCATCGCCGGCCTTGGGGACGGCCAGCACCTCCGACGGCTCCTCACCCAGAAGGGCCTGGCGCACCTCTTCCTCCAACTGCCCTGCCCGTCGCGTGTGGTATTCGCACAGGCTGCGGTTGGTGCGCGACTCGCACTGGTAGTAACGGTATTCCGCCCACTTTTCGGAGCCATCGCGACGGCGCCAGCGCTGGCGACGGCTCACACCGATCATCTTATTGTCGCAGTATCCGCAATAGGCCAGACCCGATAGCAGAAAGAGCGAAGTCTGCCGCTTAGCCTTCTCCTGGCGGTGAGAGCTCAAGCGCTCCTGCACCCGCCGAAAGTCATCGCTGGAGATGAGAGCAGGATGGCTGGCAGGGACGCGTACCCCGAATCGACTGTAGGTACCCAGGTAGGTGCGATTGCGCAGGATATCGCGGACTGTCACCATGCTCCACAGGCCCTTGCGGTGCGTGCGCACCCCCTCCTCGTTCAGACGGCGAGCGATGAGGCGGATGCCCAGGCCGTCTCGCAAATAGAGGCGAAAGATGTAGCGAACAACCGCGGCTTCCTCAGGCACTATCTCTAGCCGCCGACGGGGGCCCACTCGATAGCCGAAAGGCGGCCGCCCAAGGACCTCACCTTTCACAGCCTTGCGCCTCATAGCCGCCTGTACCTTCTGTCCCAGCCGCTCGTCCTTCTTTTCCGTCCAGAGGGAAAGCAGGGTGGAACCGGGATCGGCGCCGTCCTCCAGACACATCACCTTCACGCCCAGGCTAGCCAGTTGGAAATAGCGCCTAACCGCCTCCCACAGGTCGCTCCCCAGGCTGGTCAGGGAGGGGATAACGACCACAGTGAATCCACGGTCGCTGCCCTGCTTAAGGAAGTCGATGAGCTGGCGATAGCCAGCGCAGTCATTAGCGGCAGCAGAGACATCCAGGAAAGTAGCCGCCGCTTCATAGCCGTTCTGACGGCAGAAATCGAGGAAGGCGCGGCTCTGCTCAGCCAGTGACTGGCTGCCCCCTATCTCCCGGAAGTAGCCTACCGCTCTCACAGCTCAGCTCACATACAGAATGCGCTCGCAGCTAACGCATTGCACCACGTCCAAGCCGGAGCGAGCCTTTTGCAATACGGTCATGGGCAAGCTGATGCGGCAACCCCCGCACATGCCTCGCTCCACCTTGACCACTGCCCTCCCTTGCCGCCTCTCCCGCAGAGTGTCATACAGAGCCAACACCCTCGCCTCTATCAAGCCCGACTGCTGCCCTCGCCTCTCCTCCAGCCCGGCTAGCTCGCCCTCCAGCCTTTCCTTCTCGCTGGCCAGTTCCTTCTGCTCCCGTCGCCACCTCCTATCCACCTCGGCCAGGGATCCCTCCGCCTCCCGCAGGGTCGCTTGTCTCTCTTCCACGCGGACCATCAGATCCAGAAGCTCATCCTCTCGCCGCCGCAACTGGCCCTTTAGGATGTTCGCCTCCTCCTGCATGCTTGCTAGCTCCTTGGGATTGCGCACCGAGCCCCCGTACAGCTTACCCTCCACCTCCAAGAGGCGTGAGCGAAGGTCATCCACCTGCCACTCCAAGTCTCGCTGCTGCCTGCTAATGCCCTCAAGAGCATCTCGCTCCTCCTCGACCGCCTGGCGGCCAGCGATGAGCTCCTCGCTCTCCCCCAGTTGCTCCTCCACCGTCGCCAGGGCTTCCCTGGCGGCCTCGATAGCCGAATCGATCTCCTGAAGAGCGTAAAGGTCGGCCGCTATCGTCATTACCAGCGAGGGCATGAGGCTACCGAATCAGGCATGGGGGTAGACAATGCTCGCGGCAGGATTATAGACTTAGAGGGAGGCCCCTGACAAGGCGGTAGCCAATCTGGTGCAGCATTCTAGTACATTTTGGGGACAGATTTTTCATGCAATTTGTCGTAGGTCAGCAGTTGCGCGAGCAGGTGGGCAGCGTCACCCACTACGAGATCAGGGAGAGCAAACCCTTACCCCAGGGGGAACACTCCCTCAGCGAGTTGACGGGTAGCGTGGACCTCATGCGGACGGACAAGGGGATTTTAGTCTCCGCCACCCTCCACTGCACCATCGCCAGCAGGTGCAGCCGCTGCCTGACCGACATATCCTATCCCCTCACTCTTACCTTCCAGGAGGAATACCTGCCTACGGTGGACGCCTCCACCGGCGAGTCTCTGCCTTTAGCCGCTGACCCCGATGTCTTCCTCATCGACAGCCACCAGGTTCTCGACCTGACGGAGGCCGTGCGCCAGTATTGGCTAACGGCCGAGCCCATGCAGCCCCTTTGCAAGCCCGATTGCCTTGGCCTTTGCCCTCGTTGCGGTCATGATCTCAACGAAGGCCCTTGCGGCTGCCCTCGCCAAGAGATCGAGGGCCGCTGGGCACCTCTGGAGGAGCTGGCCGTGAAAATCGAGCAAGAACAGGAGTCCTAACGTGCCGCCACTGCCCAAGAAGAAGTATCCCAAAGCACGACAGCGACAGCGACGCAGCCATATTATGGTCAACCTGCCCCATCTCGTGCCCTGCCCTCAGTGTCACAGCCTGCGCCTGCCTCATCGGGCCTGCCCCGTCTGTGGCACCTACAGGGGACGAACGGTGCTAAAGGTAAAGGAGCCGCACCGCCTGCCTGGCCAGCGCTAGCCTTTCCCGCCTTCACCGCTTTTTGCTATACTTCGCTTGTCCTGCCTGCTCACCAGTGGGCAGAACATGGGGTGATCGCGATGGTATCTCGTCCTTGCCCTGGGGAAGACAGAGCCAGCGCCCAAGCCTGGGTCTTCCCTGGCCAGGGCTCGCAGCAAGTAGGAATGGGCCTCGACCTATACCAGTCCTTTCCCGTGGCTCGCCGCGTCTTCCAGGAAGCCGACGAAGCGCTTGGCCTACCCCTCAGCAGTCTCTGCTTTGAGGGGCCCGAGGACACCCTTCGCCAGACAATCAATGCCCAGCCAGCGATCATGACCGTCAGCCTGGCCTGCCTCCAGGCCGCCCTGGAAGAGGGCTGCCTCCAGGAACGCCCAGCAGCCTTCATGGCTGGCCACAGCCTGGGCGAGTACACCGCCCTGGTGGCCGCCGGAGCCCTGGGCTTCCGCGACGGCCTGCGCCTGGTGCGAGAGCGCGGCCGCCTGATGCAGGAGGCAGGCGAGAGAGTCCCCGGAGCCATGGCGGCGATCATCGGCCTGCCGGAAGACAAAGTGACCGAACTGTGCTATCAGACGCGCGCCGAGGTCTGCAACCTGAACTCGCCTGGGCAAGCGGTCATCGGCGGCACCCGCGAGGCGGTGGCGCAAGCAATAGAGGAGGCCAAGGCCCGCGGTGCCCGCCAAGCCATTCGTCTCAACGTCAGCGGCGCCTTCCACTCCTCGCTCATGGGGCCAGCCGCCGAGGGCATGGCCGAGCCCGTCGCCCGCACGCCTTTCACTGACGCCCAGGTGCCCATCGTTGCCAACAGCACCGCCCAAGCGATAACCAGCGCCGAGGCCATCAGACGAGAGCTGTTAGAGCAGCTTCGCCGACCCGTCCTCTGGCAGCGCTCGGTGGAGTACATGATCGAAAACGGCGTCACCACCTTCGTGGAGATAGGGCCGGGGCGCGTCCTCACTGCCCTCATCCGCCGCATCGATGGCAGCGCCAATACGGAGAACATCGGCGATGCCCCCTCCATTCGCAGGGAGGCTGAATGTGGTGATCGATCTGACGAGTAGAGTGGCCCTGGTCACCGGCGCTTCCCGCGGCATCGGCCGAGCAGTGGCCCTCAAGCTGGCTGAGTGCGGAGCCAAGATAGTGATAAACTACAACCAGAGCGCCGCCGAGGCGCAGAAGGTGGCCGAACAGATCCGCAGCCAGGGTGGCCAATGCCTGACGGTGCAGGGTGATGTCAGGCTGGCTGCCGATGTGGAGCGAGTCTTCCAGACCGCTCAGCAAAGCTTCGGCAAGGTCGATATATTGGTGAACAACGCCGGCATCAATCGCGATACACTGATACTGCGTATGTCTGAGAACGATTGGGACGAGGTTCTGAGCACCGACCTGCGAGGGGCTTTCCTCTGCACCAAGGCTGCTCTGCGCTCCATGATGCGCCAGCGGTGGGGGCGGATCATCAACATCAGCAGCCTGGCAGGGCTTCTGGGCAACGCTGGCCAGGCCAACTACTCGGCGGCCAAGGCGGGCCTCATTGGTCTGACCAAGGCCGTGGCCCGCGAGATGGGCTCGCGAGGCATCACCGTGAACGCCCTCGCCCCCGGCTTTATCGAGACGGACATGACCAAGGACCTGCCGCAATCGCTGAAGGAGGAGGCCCTCCAGCGCATCGTCCTGGGGCGTCCAGGAACGCCCGAGGATGTAGCTGGGGCGGTAGCCTTTCTGGCCTCCGATGAGGCATCTTACATTACGGGACAGGTGCTGGCCGTGGACGGCGGCCTGGGGATGTAACCCATGGCAGGCAAGAGGCGCAAGGCACGCATCATCGCCCTCAAGGCCCTCTACGAGTCGGACAGCGTGGGCCACAGGGCCGCAGAGATTCTCTCACGCCTCCTGGAGGAAACCCCGGCTCCTGCCGATGTGGTAGCCTTTGCCCAGGAGCTAGTGTCCGGCGTCCTAGATCACCGCCAGGAGATCGACGAGGTGATTAGTCAGAAGGCACCGGCCTGGCCCCTCGATCAGGTGGCAGTCATCGACCGCAACATCCTGAGGCTTGCCATCTATGAGATCTTGATTGATAATAGGGTGCCAGTGCGGGCTGCCATTAATGAGGCGGTGGAGCTGGCCAAATCCTTCGGCGGAGAAAGCTCCCCCAAGTTTGTCAACGGCGTCTTGGGCTCGGTGAGCATCATGACGACTAGTTAGAGGGCAGCACCAGGAGGTGAGTCGTGGCCACCGTCTTCGAAAGAGTGCGAAAAATCATCGTCGAACAGTTGGGCGTCGACGAGGGCAACATAGCCCCCAAGACTTCCTTCGTGGAGGACCTCAACGCCGACTCCTTGGACCTAGTGGAGCTCATCATGTCCCTGGAGGAGGAGTTTGGCCAGGGGGGCCAAGGTTTCGAGATTTCTGACGAAGACGCCGAGAAGATCGTGACCGTGCAGGATGCCGTGAACTACATCCTGGAGCACGGCATAGCCGAGGACGAGCCCGACTGAGGCCAGCCACAGCGAACTAGACCGCCCTCAGCTTACCCCAGGAGCCAGGGACCGCGCCTGGCTCCTTTTTCGTATATAATGGTTATTACCGTTCGATTTCTCTACCCGAAGCGGTGGCGAGAGCATGAACTTTTTCGGCATTGGCCTGCCCGAGATCATCCTCATCCTAGTGCTGGCTCTCATCGTGGTCGGTCCCCAGCGTCTCCCCGAGCTGGCCGCCCAGGCCGCCCGCCTGGTGCGCCAGGCCCGTCGTTACGCTGGCCAGGTCACCAGCCAGCTCAAGTACGAGCTGGGCGACCTCACTCAGGACTACGAAGCCCTGCGCCAGGAGCTGCACCAGCTTCGGCAGGAGCTGACCCAGCAGGCCAAGCCTCTTCAGGAGGAGCTAGACGCCGCCAGAGCCGACCTCAAGGCAGCCAGGGAGTCCGTAGAGAAGGCCGCTGCCAAGGAAGAGCAGCCCCAGGAGACAACCAAACCACCCTCCCAGGGGAAAAGCTAGCATCCCCTGAGCCCGCCCATTCGCCTCAACCATGAGCGCCAGGCCGATCACCACCGAGGAGCCCTCCAGGGAGCCCGAAGACGAGGCCAAGAGCGGCAAATACATGACGATAATGGAGCACCTCCAGGAGCTCCGCTACCGCCTCATCGTCTCGGCCCTTTCCGTCGTTGCCACCACTGGCGCCTCTATCTACTTCGCCGGTCGCATGCTCAACTTCCTCAAGAAGCCCGCCGAGGACCGCAGCGATGCGTTCTTCCTCATATTCACCGAACCCATGGAGGGCCTGGTTGCCCACTTTCGTATCGCCCTCATGGCTGGCATCACCTTTGCCATGCCCATACTGATCTACCAGACGCTGATGTTCGTCACCCCCGCCCTGACCAGCAAGGAGAAGCGCTGGGTGTACTCCATCGTCTTCGCCGCCACCCTGGCCTTCGCCGCCGGGGTGGCCTTCGCCTTCTACGTCGCCCTGCCGCCCGCCCTTGGCTTCCTCCTCAACTACCCTGAAGACGTCGCCGAGCCGCATATCAAGCTCGGCAGCTACGTCGACTTCGTGACCCGCCTCCTCCTCTGGACGGGCATCGTCTTCGAGACGCCCCTCCTGATCATGGGCCTGGCCCGCATCGGTGTGGTCAGCTCCCGCCAGCTTCTGCGCTTCTGGCGCTATGCCATCGTCGGCGCCTTCGTCCTGGCGGCCATCGTCACCCCCAGCATCGACCCCGTCACCCAGTCGCTCGTGGCCGGCCCGATCATCGTCCTCTACGGGGCAGGCGTTGTCCTCGCCCGCCTGGTGGAGCCGCGAAGGGGCCACTGACCTATCGGAAGGCGCGGAACCAAACAGCGCCGACATACGTTAAAATACTGGCGGGAAGCATTTTGACAGAATAGTGGTGAGTGACATGCGGTTCGGGCGAAAGCAGGCTCTATCTGTCGCAGCGGTCGTTGTGGTAGTCGTCAGCGGCCTGCTCGCCTTCTGGATGGTGGACAACTACGTCACCGGAGCTTCGCAGGCCAGCCCGGCGCTAAGCCTGGACGTCGAGCCGTCGGGTAACACTGGAACCTCGGCAGGCACCGTTGACGTTTGCAGGTCAGCAGCCACAGGCACGACCTTCAACATGGACGTCCTTGTCCAAGACCTTCCTGCTCTCGACGGCTACCAGCTGGACCTTCTGTATAACCCGTCGGTGCTGAACGTCAGCGCTATCGAGCCGGGTCTGTTCCTGGGCCCGCGAGGTGTCGACTTTAGTGATACCGTCCCCGATGCCGACGGCCACGTCCTGTTGCAGTATGCCAACATGCAAGGCCCCAGCCGGAGCGGAAGTGGCGCTCTAGCCAGAGTGACGTTCCAGGCGGTGGGTTCAGGCCTGACCGCTATCAAGGTAGCCAATGTGATGCTCGGCCAATCGGGGGGCGAAGCCATTGGCGACAGCGACGGCGACAAGCTGTTTGACGGGCCGCTGGTCGACGCCTTTGTTGCCGTCGACGAGCCCTGCCCCTCGGCCGAGGCGCTTGCCAGCGGTGCCGTCCAAACGGCAGCGCTGCCCACGCCTCCGTCTCGGGTGCCCCAGGGCGAGCCGCCCACACCAGAGCCTTCACCCACGCCGCCGCCAACCGCAGCGGCAACTTCGGAACCAGTACGTCCGCCCAAGCTGGTGCAATCTGCCTCGCCCGAAATCGTCCACCCGCCCGAGCTAGCCGACCTGCCCGGCAATATCTGGGCGCTGGCCACCGATCCGGCAACGGGCGACCTCTGGTTCCCCATCCTTGGGGAAACCGCGCCTCCTTTCCACGGCTTGGGCCCGCGCATCTACCGCTACAGTCCCGCCAGCGGAAAGCTGGACTTCTGGGGCTTGCCGGTAGAGCCCTACACGGGTTCGGTGCTGGACATGGCCCTGGACGACCAGGGGAACGTCTGGCTGGCCTGGGGCTACAACATCGTCAGGTTCGACACGTCCACCCTCTCCGCCACCGCCTACCCCCTCGATAGGGATGTCCAGTACCCCAGGGCCGGCGTCTCTGATGCCGCCGGCACCCCCGTCACCGCCCTGGCCGTGGACAGCACAGGCAAGGTCTGGTTCGCCAGGTACAACGATGCAGCCATCCTCGAGCTAGATCCGACCTCGGGTGCTGTGCGCGAGCATGCTGTGCCAGCCTGCTTTGCTCCGCCCATAGTCGGGCGTATGGAAATGGACGCCCAAGAGCGCCTGTGGCTGCCGGGGGCGGTTCCGGCTGCAACCGATCGAGCCGATCACCTGGGTGAGTTCGACACAACGACGGGCGTCTTCACCCTTCACGATGTCCCCGTTCTCGCCCTGACCATAGACAAAGACAACCAGATCTGGTTAACAGGCGGAAGCGAAGGCGGCCTCCAAAAGCTCGATCTCACAGCCGGGGAGGCCTCTCTGATCGTTGATGCGGCCGTAGGAGGAGCATTGGAGGACTGCCTGGCTGCCGATCCGAACAGCGGTAACCTGTGGTTGTCGTCCTTCGGCGAGGGCAAGATTGGGACGCATAATCCCACCAGCGGTGAGATCACCTGGTACAGCTTGCCCATTGTGGAATATGACATCACAATGTACGCCTGGTCGGTACCGTTCGGCGTAGATCCACCGTCGACTGTTAAGGTCCGCACTGAGGTCAATGCTATGGCCGTGGACATCGACGGCAACCTCTGGTTCGCTCATGGGCGCACCATCGGCATGATACCCGCGCCCTAGCACCCGCTGTCTCGTATCCCTATCGTCCCGCATTTGACGGCCTTGGCCCTTCGTGCTAATATCAGGCGAAAGGTTGTTCTTGGCCGCCCCTTCCAGGGTGCGGGCAATTGTCTATTTGGGGACTGGTTTACCGTTTACGGTTTAGAAAATGTCCGCTCTCACAGAGCTCTATGACGAGATAGCCGTCTGCCCCGACTGTGACCTGAGCCGCAGCCGTAACCGCGCTGTCCCCGGCGAGGGGCCGGAGGACGCCGAGATCATGTTCGTCGGGGAGGCACCGGGCTTCTACGAGGACCAGCAGGGCCGCCCCTTCGTCGGCCCGGCCGGCCGCCTCCTGGACGACCTGCTGGCCTCCATCGGCCTTCGCCGCGACCAGGTCTACATCGCCAACGTCATCAAGTGCCGCCCGCCCGACAATCGCGACCCCCTGCCTAAAGAGATCGAGGCCTGTCGCAAGTGGCTGGAACGCCAGATCGAGCTGATCAAACCCAAGGTTGTTGTGCCTCTGGGGCGCTTCTCCCTGGCCTGGTTCTCCCCCAATGAGTCCATCGGCCGGGTGCACGGCCAGGCCCGCTACCGCGATGGCATCTACTATCTGCCCATGTACCACCCTGCGGCCGCCCTGCACGCCGGCAATATGCGCCGGGCCATAGAGGAAGACTTCCACAAGCTGCCGGCCGTCCTGGAGGAGGCTCGCAAGGGGCCCAAGGAAGAAGTGCCGGAGCCCGAGCAGATGCGCCTGTTCTAGTTTGTTGAGCTGTGACTAGAGACAAACTGCGGCTAATCCCCCTGGGTGGCCTGGGGGAGATCGGCAAGAACATGATGGTCCTGGAACTCCCCCAGGACATGATCATCATCGACGCCGGCCTCATGTTCCCCGAGGAGGAGATGCTGGGCGTCGACTTGGTGATCCCCGACATCTCCTACGTCCGCGAGCGGCAGAAGAAGCTGCGGGCCATCATCATCACCCACGGCCATGAGGATCACACCGGCGCCCTACCCTACATCGTCCGCGAGCTACGAGCGCCCATCTACTGCACCAGGCTCACCCGCGGCCTCATATCGGTCAAGCTCAAGGAGCACAAGCTCCTCAAGGAGGCCGACCTGCGGACGGTGAGCCCCGGCGAGAAGATCCGCCTGGGGGCCTTCCAGGTGGAATTCGTGCGGGTCACCCACAGCATCCCCGACTCCTGCGGCCTGGCCATTCGCACACCCGTAGGCATGGTAATCCACAGCGGCGACTTCAAGCTGGACCACACGCCGGTGATGGGTGAGCCCACCGATCTGCCCCGTTGGGCCGAGCTGGGCAATCAAGGCGTCCTGCTGCTCCTCTCCGACTCCACCTACGCCGAGACCCCCGGCTACACCCCCTCGGAGCAAGTGGTGGGCGAGGCCCTGGATCGCATCATGGCCACCGCATCCGGACGGGTCATCGTGGCCACCTTCGCCTCCCTCATCTCGCGGGTGCAGCAGGTCATCGACGCCGCCTATCGCAATGGCCGCCGCGTGTTCATCACCGGCCGCAGCATGGTAGACAACGTGAAGATGGCACTAGAGCTGGGCTACCTCAGCGCGCCCGAGAATGTGCTGGCTCCCATCGACCAGCTTTCCCGTATGCGTCCCCAGAAAGTTGCCATCATGACCACCGGCTCCCAGGGGGAGCCCACCTCTGCCCTAGTGCGCATGGCCAGCCGCGACCACCGCCACATCCAGATCGCCCCCGGCGATACGGTGGTCATGTCGGCCAGCCCCATCCCGGGCAACGAGACGCTCATCAACCGTACCATCGATAATCTCTGTCGCCTGGGAGCCGAGGTCCTACATACCCGCATCGCCGATGTTCACGTACGCGGGCACGCCGCCCAGGAAGAGCTGAAGATGCTCCTGAGCCTGGTGAACCCCCGTTTCTTCGTTCCCATTCACGGCGAATACCGCCACCTGATGACCCACGCCCGCCTGGCCCAGGCCATGGGCGTAGCCCAGGACAATGCCTTCATCCTGGAAGACGGCGACATTCTGGAGTTGGACGGGAAGGGTGGCAAAGTGGTCGGTCGGGTGGCAGCCGACCACGTCTACGTGGACGGCCTGGCCGTGGGCGTGAATCAGGTGGTGCTGCGCGACCGCCGCCGCCTGGCCAGCGATGGCATTATCATGGTCATCCTGACCGTGGACAAGCACAGCGGCCGCCCGGTAGGCCAGCCGGATGTGGTCGCCAGGGGATTCATGGATACAGATGAGGCCGAGGAGATCCTGGATAAAGCACGAAGACAAGTGACACAAGCCCTGAAAGGGGCCAACCACCGCTCCGAGTGGGCCGATGTGAATGCCCGAGTCAGGGATGCCCTCGCCCAGTACCTCTATCAGGAGACCCGCCGGAGGCCGATGATCCTACCCCTCATAGTGGAGGTGTAGGGATATGGCTAGAGCAAAGGCGAGACGCCCCACCTACCGCCGCTCGGCCGCGGTCCATCGCCGCGCTGGGGCCTACCTGGGCCTGGCGGACAGGCGAGGGCTTAGCCGCTGGCTGATCGTCGCTGCTGTCGTCTTCATCCTCGTCCTCATTCCTTTCGTGGGCCCCACCGTCGGCGAGGCCATCCTGAACTTCCGCGATGCCCTGGTGAGCCTGCTGGGGCTGGCCGTGCTCCTGCTGGTGATTGCCCTGGCAGTCAACGGTTGGCTGGCGTTGACCCGCCGCTTCGCCCTATCGCGCACCTTCTGGCGCCGTTGGGCGGGCAGCCTCCTCCTGAGCGTCAGCATCTGTGGGATTATGGCCCTCTTCCGCCCGGACTGGTCGGTGGGCAGTACCTCCCTCTCCAAGGTCACCGCTGGCGGCGACCTGGGCCACGCCCTCATGGGTAGCCCGGGCGGCATCCTCATCTGGCTGGGCCTTACCTTTCTGGGGATCATTCTGCTCTGGCCGCGTCAAGTGGCCTGGCTAGTACAGCACCTACCCGACCTCTGGCGAGGGCTGGTGCAGATGCGCCTGCCGGATGAGGTCGCGGCCGGCCTGCGATCGTTGGGCTCGCTTTTCTTGCCTAGAGCAGAGCCCCGTAGTTCAGAGCCTTTCCCGGCCCTGCCCGAAGGGTGGGAGGAAGAGCCAGCCGCCTCGGCGCCAGAGACCGTTGTGCAGGAGGAGCTTCCCCTCGAGGAGGCGGCTGCCCAAGAGGCAAAGGAGGCTGTCTCCCCCAAGGGGCCAGCGGCTGTCGCTGCTGCGCCGCTCGTGACCGGGCGGCCAGCCGCTCGCGGCTGGGAGTTGCCCCTCCTGGACATCCTTCAGCCACCGTTAGAGATCGATGTCAAGCAGATAGACAATGCCGCGCGGGCCCAACTCATCGAGGAAACCTTGGCCAGCTTCGGTGTCGACGCCCGCGTTATCCAGACAAACCAGGGGCCCACCATCACTCAGTTTGGCATAGAGCCCGGCTGGGAGGTGAAGACCCGCACGGTCATCGAGCGGGACGCCCGCGGGCGACCGGTCTACGACAAGGATGGCAACCCCAAGTACAAGACGGAGGTCACCTCCCGCACACGGGTGCGGGTGAGCCAGATCACCTCTCTGTCCAACGACATGGCCCTGGCTCTGGCTGCTCCCTCCATCCGCATCGAGGCGCCGGTGCCCGGCAAGCCGGTGGTGGGCATCGAGGTGCCCAATAGCACGCCCTCCCTGGTGACCCTGCGCAGCGTCATCGAGACCACAGGGTTCCAGCGCATCGCCGCTCGCTCCAAGCTGGCCCTGGCCCTCGGCAAGGGCGTGTCCGGCGAGGCGGTGGCCGCCGACCTGGGCCGCATGCCCCACCTCCTCATCGCTGGGGCCACCGGCAGCGGCAAGAGCGTCTGCATCAACTCCATCATCGCCTGCCTGCTGATGCACAACACAGCCGAGGACCTGCGCTTCATCATCATCGACCCCAAGCGGGTGGAGCTGGCCGCCTTCGCACCCATCCCCCACCTGGCCTTCTCACGCATCGTGGTGGATGTGGAAGATGTCGTGAGCACCCTCCAGGCCGTCATCCACGAGATGGAAAGCCGCTATCGCCGCTTTGCTGCGGTGAGTGTGCGCAACCTCGAGGCCTACAACCGCAGCCCGCGGGCCGTCCATAAGATGCCCTACTGGGTGGTGATCATTGACGAGCTAGCCGACCTGATGATCGCCGCCCCCTATCACGTGGAGCGCCAGATCTGCCGCCTGGCCCAGCTAGCCCGGGCCACCGGCATCCACCTCATCATCGCCACTCAGCGGCCGTCGGTGGATGTGGTGACCGGCCTCATCAAGGCCAACTTCCCCACCCGCATCGCCTTCGCCGTCAGCTCTCAGGTGGACTCCCGCACCATTCTGGACGGGGCAGGCGCCGAGAAGCTGCTGGGTCGCGGCGATATGCTCTTCATGCCCACCGATGCCGCCAAGCCCAAGCGTCTCCAGGGCTCCTTCGTATCTGACCAGGAGATCGAGCGCATCGTCGGCTTCTGGACAGACGACCGCTTCCGCCACATACGGCCGGAGGTGGCCGATCACCTCCTTCAGGAGGTGAAGGGGATACCAGACGTGGAGGAAGAGGCAGACCCCCTGCTGGAGCAGGCGCGAGAGCTGGCCCAGGAGCACACCCGCATCTCGACGTCCCTTTTGCAGCGGCGACTGCGCATCGGCTATCCGCGGGCAGCCCGCCTCATCGACCAACTGGAGGCGGAGGGAGTCATCGACACCGCCGAAGGGGGCCAATCGCGGCGCGTAGTAACCCCCCACGAGGAAGAGCCGCTGATCTGATAAAGCTGGCTTCCGGGCCAGCCCGATCACTAGCCCCAGAGGAATCGGCGCGGCTTAATGAAGTCTCTCACTGCCTCGACTACCTGCTCCTGCCCTGCACGGTTGAGGAAATGACCGACGCCGGGCAGCTCGAGATGGGAGACATTCGGGCGGCGGAAGGAAGTGATGGTATGGTGGGGCACAATGCTCTCCTGGGACCCCCTCACCATCAACACGGGAATGTCCAGAGAACGTAGCTCATCTGTAGCATCCCACCGCCAGAGAGAACGAGCCAGCTCACAGGCGCTCCGGGGCGAATTGATCCCTTCCACCAGGCGAAGGCGCTTCTTCCAGCCGATATGGCCTAGCCCGGGCAACAAGGGAACCAGTTGGGGTGCCCACTTCAAAATCAACTGGGGGGCGCCGGGAATAGCGGAGGCGGCCATGAACGCCTGCAGCCAGGCGGGCAGCTCCCTTCCCCTTATGACCGGCTCAAAGAGCACCAACCGCTCTATTGCTCCCGGGTGGGTGGCAGCGTGGTGGATTAGAGAGGTAGCTCCCGCAGAGAAAGCCAGAGCGGTCACCGGTCGCTGGCCGATTACCCCTCCATGAAACTCACCGGACCACTCACCGAGCCAGGGTACGGTCAACGCCTCCCTGGGCGCCTCGGACTCCCAGAATCCCGGCGGATCCGGTGCGTAGCCTTCGTGGGTGGACTCAGTAGCCTCAACCACCGCATCAGCTCGCCTTCCCAGCAAGCCAGGGAGAACCAGCAGCGGTGCCCCCCTCCCGCGATGCAGGTAACGCGTCCGGATTCCCTTGACCAACGCCGTGAGCTTGCCCCGGAGGTTCATAATCGCCCTCCTATCACGAACTCGCCTTCAGCGTCTTCCCGCCTGTGAGACCCATTCTATCATCCCGCTCGCCAACGGCCCCCCAAAGGAGAAGAGCAGAAGCCACGGAGACTAGACCTTCTCTCCCAGAAGACGATGGGCTTTGAGGTAGGACTCGACGTTCGTTAACTGCCCGAGCAGACTGGTGGCTTTCCGCCCCATCTCCGAGTGCAACCAACCTCTGGGGATCACGCCGTTGCGCACCACTCTACGGTAGGTGTGCAGGTTCACTCCCATCGACGTCGTTCGGTACAGGTCGGCGAGCAATTCGTAGAATCGCCGCAAGGGTAGCCGCGGTTTTGGATATGTCACGTGTAGGAAGTCAAGGAGGGACTGAGGGATATCAGACGCACGCACTTGCCCTGTCTCAATCAATTTGTTGGTCAATACCGTCCCCGGAAGAGGAGTAAGCACAGTGAACTGGGGGAAAGCAATTTCACACTTGTTGACAAACTCCATCAGGTCGTAGAAATCGCCTTCTTCCCACTCAGGGTTGACCACAAAGCAGCCCCAGGCTTCCACCCCGTGCTGACGCATCGTCTGCAAAGCCTGAACAGCGTGGCTAACCGTGGTCTGCTTGTGATGCAGTTCTCTGACCTCCTCATCCTTGTGAGACTCAATGCCAAGAAGCAACACTTTCAGCCCAGCTTTGGCCCACTGCTCTACTAGCTCCGGCCGGCGAGCGGCGTCGCTGGTGCGCACCTGCGCCCAGTATTTCCAGTCGCTGCCCTTCCAGCCCGCCTGATTGCGCTCGCCAATCTGAGCAGCGAGCTCCAGCGAGCGGTGGGCGTCGGCCCAGAATTCATCATCAACAAAAGCAACAACCTGAATCCCATCGGGAATTCGTTCCAGATCAGCCATTACCCTGCCCGGACTCTTCTTACGATACCGGCGCCGATTAAAGATCCAAACTGAACAAAAGCTGCAGTCGTACGGGCAGCCGCGAGTAGTCTCGACGCCGGCGACGGCTCCCAGAACGTACAAGTAGTAGTCCGCCTGATAACGAGCGAGCAGACTCCAGTCGAGAAAAGGAAGAGTGTCTAGGTCATCAACTTGCGCCCTGTCTACAGTGATTACCCTTTGCTCGCCTTTTCTGAAAGCGATCCCAGGAATGGCATCGAAAGGGCCGCCACGAGCGATTGCCGTCACCAGCTCCGGGAAGGTGATTTCCCCCTCCCCGAGAACGGCGAAGTCAACAGCCGCTTCATCCAGCACATCGTCCAGGGCCATGGTGACGTGATATCCGCCCCAGACGATCGGTACGTCGGGCAGCACCTTCTTTGCTCGACGAGCGAGCGTTTTGGCTGCTTCTGCCTCAGCAGTATAGGCTGTCAAGCCGATCAAGCCGGGGTTGAAGTTTAACACCTCTTCCTCAAAGGCGCTGTCCTTCTCCAGACGCATATCAAGAATCCGACACTCATGGTCAGCTACGCAGGCAGCCACGGTCAAAAGCTCCAGCGGAGGCGTCCTGGCCAGCGACGTGAAGCCAACCGAGAAATCAGATATGTCAGGCTTGACGAACAGTATCTTCACTCTTCCCCCAATTCTTAACAGAATATCATACGACAAGCAGCAGCCCACTACCAGCCCCGCCGTGTTTCAAGACATGTGATGAATCACGGGTCGCGACTTTCCAGATGTCAGTCCTAATGGCTGCGGTCGATTCCTTGCAGCCTCCCTTTTCGGGCCGCTCATGGTGAGCTTGTCGAACCATGAGCCCCCGCTCACCCTTCGACAGGCTCAGGATGAGCGGCCAGTGGCCGTCTGATCCTCCGTCTCTCACCTAACGTGAAACACTGCGCTCCCACTACCAGCCGCGGCGGCGCATAATCGATAGCTCTTTCAGGCCTTCTTCGTCGCCCACCAGCTCCCGCCGCAGGTCGACAATCTGGTCGCGCAGGAGGGCCGCCCGCTCGAACTCCAGGTTCTGGGCCGCCTTCTTCATCTGCGACTCCAGGTCCTTGATCAGGCGAGCTATCTCGTCCTTGGGGATAGGGCCGGTGCGATATACGGCCCGCTCCTCGGCCACCTTGCGCACCCGGTCGGTGAGGTCGCGGATGGCCTTGCGGATGCCTTCGGGCTGGATGCCGTGCTCCTGGTTGTAGCTCATCTGGATGCGCCGCCGCCGATCGGTCTCCCCGATGGCCCTACGCATCGATTCGGTCATGGTATCGGCGTACATCACGACCCGACCGTCCACGTGGCGGGCTGCTCGTCCCATGGTCTGGATGAGCGCCCACTCGGAGCGCAGGTAGCCCTCCTTGTCGGCGTCCAAGATGGCCACCAGGCTCACCTCCGGCAGGTCCAGGCCCTCCCGCAGGAGGTTGATACCCACCACCACATCGTAGACGCCCAGGCGCAGGTCGCGCAGGATCTCCACCCGGTTCAGCGTGTCGATCTCCGAGTGCAGGTAGTGGGTCTTGACCCCCATCTCCGCCAGGTAGTCGGCCAGGTCCTCGGCCATCTTCTTGGTGAGGGTGGTGACCAGCACCCGCTCGCCGCGCTCCACCCGCTGGCGGATCTGCTCGATGAGGTCGTCCACCTGCCCCTGGGTGGGCTTCACCTCGATGGAGGGATCGAGAAGGCCGGTGGGACGGATGATCTGCTCCACCACCTGCTCGCTGTGCTCGTACTCGTAGGGGCCGGGCGTGGCCGAGACGAAGACCACCTGCTTGATGTGGCGGTCGAACTCGGAGAAGTTCAGCGGCCGGTTGTCCAGGGCCGAGGGCAGGCGAAAGCCATAGTCCACCAGCGTCTGCTTGCGGGAGATGTCGCCGTGGTACATGCCGCGAATCTGGGGCACGCCCATGTGCGACTCGTCGATGAACAGCAGGAAGTCGTCGGGGAAGTAGTCGAGGAGGGTCCAGGGCGTGCTCCCCGGCGGACGTCGCGCCAGGTGGCGGGAGTAGTTCTCGATGCCGGCGCAGTAGCCCTGCTCCCGCAGGCACTCCATGTCGTAGCGGGTGCGCTCCCACAGGCGCTGGGCCTCCAAGAGCTTGCCCTCGGCCTTGAACCACTCCACCCGCTCCCCCAGCTCCGCCTGGATGTCCTCGATAGCTGCCTCCAGCTTGTCCTGAGAGGTAACGAAATGCTTGGCGGGATAGACGTCGATGCGCTCCAGCTCGCCCAGCACCTCGCCCGTGAGCGGATCGAGCTCGCAGATGCGCTCCACCTCGTCGCCCCAGAAGTCGACCCGCACCGCCAGCTCCTCGTAGGAGGGCATGATGGTCAGGCTGTCGCCCCGCAGGCGGAAGCGGCCGCGCAGGAGGTTCATGTCGTTGCGCTCGTACTGCATGTCCACCAGCTTGCGCAGGCTGCGCTGGCGGTTGCTGGCCTCGCCCTTCTTGAAGCTGAGGACGAAGTTGTAGTACTCGGAGGGCTCACCTAAGCCGTAAATGCAGGACACGGAGGCCACGATGACCACGTCCCGCCGCTCGAATAGGGCGCGGGTGGCGGCGTGGCGCAGCTTATCGATCTCCTCGTTGATGTCGGCGTCCTTGGCGATGTAGGTGTCGGTGCGCGGGATGTAGGCCTCGGGCTGGTAGTAGTCGTAGTAGCTGACGAAGTACTCGACGGCGTTCTGAGGGAAGAACTCGCGGAACTCGCTGTAGAGCTGGGCGGCCAGCGTCTTGTTGGGCGAGAGCACCAGCGCGGGGCGATTTAAGCGGGCGATGGCGCTGGCCACGGTGAACGTCTTGCCGCTGCCGGTCACCCCCAGCAGCGTCTGGGCGCGATAGCCCTTCTCCAGGCCCTCGACGAGCTTCTCGATGGCCTGGGGCTGGTCGCCCGTGGCCTGGAAGTCAGAGACGAGACGAAAGGGGATCATCAGCGCCTACATCAACAAAGGCTCTGCGGGAACCGACCGCTACTCTAGGAGCTCTGCGGCCAGAACCTGCTCATACGGCTGCGGCCCTATACTAGTTTGGGGAAGGCTTCCTCGAAGAATCTCTCGGCTCTCTGTACACGCTGATATTCTCGGCGTACCTGAGCGAGAACCCGATCGATAAAATCCTCTTGCCTTACGAGAGTGTTGAGGTCACTCTTCCCATCTTCCAAGAGCCGCCCCACCGCCACCTCGTACCAGTCCAGGGCCCATGCGCAATACTTCTTGACCTTTGGTAGCCGGTTCGACCCGAATATGCGGCCATCGGCGGCCCGGGACAGATACGTATCTCCGTTCCTCAGCCGGAGCAATAGCTCGACCACAGCTATGAGGTAAATACGGCAGCCCTTGCGGAGTATCCTAACCTTGTCGAAATCGCTTTCAGCGGCCGCCTTTGCCACCTCCTCCCGGACCAAGTCCCGCACGATCTCGCCGATTTGCCACACGAATGGCAAAACCTTCGCGTCAATATCCTCCGGAAAGACGTCGCGGTATAGGTCCTCGAACAGCCGCGTCTTGAATTTATATGCGAAGTAGGCTCTGTCCCTAAACGCGCCTAGGTATTGAGCGGCACTATCGAACTGGATGACCCTCTTTTGGCCCTTGTCCCTGAACTTTTTCTTCTGTGCGGCGGGAAGCGTTTCGTATTCGCCCTTGCGGATCGCGTAAAAATAGGGGGTCGGCAGTGCCGCAAGATCCTCTCGGAGCCTACGCTGAACCTTGTCCTGAGATTTGATGTCCCACGAGCGTATCGGGCTCTGGGAGTTTGTGAATTCTATGATTCGGTCGATGACCTCGTTGGTGGGACTGACCATCTTCACGAGAACGTCCACCTGGTCGGTGATAGTCCCTGCCGACCGGTGAAGGCAAACGGTGGTTTGGCAGCCGTTGACTACACTGAAGTTCCGTAGCTCGACGACACGCTTTCGTGGTCTGTATCTATAGGTTTGACACACCATTGTGACGCCGTTGTTATAGGCCCAGAAGTTACCCCTGTCATCTGGATCGCTGAGAGTCTCCAGGAGGCCACGGTTGACACTTCCCCGACGCTCCCCCAAGAATAGCCTGACGTTTCGGGCGAAGAGCCTGTTTCCGTGCGTATCGTACAGTCTGACCAGTTCGCTCCCCTTTATTGTTGCGACCATGGCCTTGCCGTAGGGTCCCTCCTGCTTCTGGGCCCAGGTCACTGCTAACTCGGCGTATGGAACCCTACTTCGCACGTCCTCGACGTCGGCGAGAATCCGCTCGAGCAGTTCACCCGAAGCTATGCGAAGTTGAATTCTGTCAACTCGATTCCTCTCCGTAGAGTTGAATACCTCTGCTTCCTTCTCGAGGTTCACGCTCGACTTACCAAAATGGATAAACCAGAGCTCAACAGGGACATCTCGTTCGCGCAGTTCCAGGAACTGCCGAGCCGCATCAGCCAGATCCCCCAGCCCTTCTTGCAAGAGGGCTTCCGGCTTCGCTAGCCAACCGAGGCACCTCGGGAAGGCGCTCAGATCCTTTACTTTAGGATTTGCCGTGTACTTGCCTTGGGCCACGACAATGCGGTCACCACCGTCGTCGTACCAGAAGAAGTCGACGGACTTGTCGTTGGGGCGGTCCATCATGTGTTCCACCGCCTCTTCCTCATCAAGCCCCCAGAGGAGCGCGGCCGCCCACGCAAGGAACGCACAGTCGTCCGAGAGACCGTAGACCTTGGCTATCTCGGACACGCGACTCCTAGCTACTGCTTCGAATTCACCGTCTTGCATAGCAAAGCCATTGTAGCATGTCGGTAGCTCATCTACACCGCCCCACGACCCGCACCACCCAGCGCGTCTCCCCGCTCTCCTCCCGCCAGCCCTCACCCCTTCTGCATCCGCTGGAAGACCGCTCTTATCACTTCCTCCACCGACCCTAGGGCCTGCCCCCGCGTGATCTCCTCCACCAGGGTGCTCGCCTCCCGCTGGCTGAAGCCGAGCCCCACCATGCCCGCCACGGCGTCTCGCCTAACCTGCTCCGAGGTCAGCGCTGCCGCCGCCGTAGGCATCTCCGCGAAGCCCTCGTCGCGCAGCAGGGCGAAGGGCGTCACCTTGCCCCGCAGGCGGGCCACGATCGTCTCGGCGGTCCTGCCGCCGATGCCCGGCAGCCGCCGCAGCGAGGCGACATCACCCTCCTCGATCCAGCACGCTATCGTCGATACGGAGAACACGAGAGCCTTCAATGCTCTCGTCGCGCCCACATCGGGCACCTCGATGAACCTCGCGAAGAACTCCCTCTCCACCGGCCGCTTGAACCCGATGAGCTTGGGGATGGGCTGCCGCTCCGCCGCGTAGTAGAAGGTGTCCAGCTCGATCTCCCCGTCCAGCTCGGCATCCTCGAAGGCCCGCCAGACGAACATCGGCAGGAAGACCTCGTACCAGACGCCGTTCACCTCCACCTCGAGGCTCATCTCCTCGTCGTTCTTCTTGCGCAGTATGCCGTGCAGGTGCGAGATCATCTCATGCTCCCTCTACCCAGATGAACGCTCCAGCAGCTCCTGCCGCCGCTGGTAGCAGTGGCAGAGCGCGACGGCCAGGGCGTCGGCGGCGTCCGGCGGCTGGGGGGCCTCGGCCAGGCCCAGGAGAAGGCGCACCATCTCCTGCACCTGCACCTTCTGGCTGCCGCCGTAGCTGGTGACGAACTGCTTGACCTGAGCCGGCTGGTACTGAAACACCGGCAGCTCGGCCTGGGCCGCCGCCAGCAGGGCTACCGCCCGCGCCCCGCCGATGGCCACCGCCGCCCGCACGTTGCCGACCAGAAAGTCCTCTACTGCCACCTCGGCCGGTCGCCAGTCGGCGATCACCCCGGCGATGCCATCGTAGATCTGGCGCAGGCGCTCGGGCAGAAGCCGCCGCCTCTGTATCCTCAGCGCCCCGTAGGCCACCGCCTGAGATCGATCCCCGCTCAGCAGGACGAGCCCGTAGCCGGTGGTGGACAGGCCGGGGTCGATGCCCAGGATCAACAGCCCAGAGGGCAGCGGCTTAGGGAAAAGGGTGACCACAACGGCGGTTGAAAAGCCCGTTCCTCAGCGGCTAGCGTACTCCACCAGCACCTCGTCAGGGAAGTCGCCGTTGGAGTACACCCGCTGAACGTCGTCCAGCTCTTCGAGGGTGTCCAGCAGCTTCAGCACCTGCAGCGCCTGCTTGTCGTCCAGGCTGATGGTGCTCTTGGGGATCATGGACAGGTCGGCTGAGGCCACGGCCACCTCCATCTCCTCCAGGCTCTTTCGTACCTTCTCCAGGTTCTCGGGCGCGGTGTGCACCTCGACCCGCTTGTCCTCGACCTCGACGTCCTCGGCGCCGGCGTCGATGGCCATCAGAGCGATCTCTTCGGGGTCGCTATCGGACGCCTCGATGAGGATCAGGCCCTTGCTATCGAACTGCCAGGCCACGCAGCCGCTCTCCCCCAGGCTGCCGCCGCCGCGGGAGAACGTGGTGCGCAGGCTGGATACGGCGCGATTGCGGTTATCGGTGAGGACATCCACCATGATGGCTACACCGCCGGGACCGTAGCCCTCGAAGGTGGCCGCGATGAGCTGGGCTGCGCCTTCGAGCTGGCCGGTGCCCCGCTTGATCGCCCGGTCGACGGTATCGGCGGGCATGTTGTTCTCGCGCGCCTTGGCCAGGGCCAGGCGTAGGCGGGCGTTCATCTCGGGGTCGCCGCCGCCCTCGCGAGCGGCAATCATGATCTCGCGGCCGAGCTTGGTGAAGATCTGGCCGCGCTTGGCGTCGCTGGCGCCCTTCTGGCGCTTAACCTGGGACCAGTGCGAGTGGCCTCCCATGCTGGGCCTCCGTAGTTCGCCTGCCGCCGCTCACCCTGCAGCCCCTCCGCTCATCCTGAGCTTGTCGAAGGGCCTGAGCCTGCCGCCCCCGCTCATCCTGAGCTTGTCGAAGGAACTGAGCCTATCACCCCCGCTCATCCTGAGCTTGTCGAAGGGCCTCACGGTTCGACAGGCTCACCGTGAGCGGAGCACAAACTCACTGCGAGCGGCGGGTCAAGCGAATTCTGCCCTATTCTAGCATCGAGGCGGGAAGGCGGTCAAAAGGAAGGCGGTTGGTTAGATGACACACCCTGAAGGTTGCGTATATGCTGCCATGACTGTCTTTGACAACGGAATGGCTCAGGGAGATAATAGACTCCTGATGGATGTCACTCTGGCTGTCCTTGCCGACTACGCTAATACATCCAAAGAGGGCAAGCTGAACATACTAGGTGTCTTCAGCGAAATAAATCCTCCGTTTCTGCCGTGGAACCTCCCTCAGATGTATGTAGTAGTATCAATGGAGGCGGGGCCTTCTGAAGCTGGTATTGATATGCCGTTCAGTATTCTGCTGTGGGATGGAGATGGGAAGGAAATTGCAAAGATCGAACAGAAAATCTCTATTCCAGTATCGAGCCGCCCAGGGGCACGCGCCACGATTAACAGCATCATTGGATTGGCGGGGGTCCCATTTAACAAACCAGGGGAATACGCATTCTATATTCGGGTCGCAGGGGAGGAAAAACGACAGATCGCATTCCGTGTAAATGAGCCACCAGGAAGACCAGCCACATGATTCCAGTTATCGAGCAAGAGTACCGAGGCCCATACCTCAGCGGTTCACAGCTGTATCAATCACCTGCCCAGCCTGTGCAGGTTGACCCAGGGATCACAACAAGGGACGAAACTGCCACTATTATTTGGCATTATGAACGACTACCACAAGCGGTACTGACGGAAGCCGAGGCACCTGCCCTGGCCAAGATTTGGGACAATGACAGCGATGCGATTTTCGATACCATGTGATCCAGGCGATGTTGTCCTTGTGAACTTTCAATTTACCGACAGGCCCCAGGTGAAGAAGCGCCCCGCCGTCGTACTAAGCGTACCGCAATACCAGCAATCACGGTCAGATGCAGTGATGGTTGGGCTCACGACTGAGCTAAGCCGGAATTATTTTGGCGACTGTCCGATTCAGGAGTGGCAAGCGGCAGGCCTGCCCAAGCCCAGCGTTGCTAAAGGCGTTATTCAGACCATCTCTCAAGACACGGTTGACCGAAGGCTGGGCGTATTGACTTCTGATGACTTCAGCCGTGTTCAGGGCAGCGTTAAGGAAATACTTGGCCTTTGATGAATAAGGACGAGAGACAACGCCACGAAGATACGACGCTATAGCTACAACCGCTTAAGGATCACTTCAACAGCAGCAAGAGCAAGCGTCGTCTTCAGCCCCCCACCGTCACGTTATCGATCAGCCGCGTGTTGCCGATGCGCACCGCCAGCGACACCATCGCCGCCCGATCCTGTATGGTCTCCAGTTCGGCCAGGGTCTCGGCGTCGGCCACGCTCACGTACTCCACCCGGGCCAGCGGCTCGGCGGCGAGAACGGCCCGCATCTCCCCGCGGATGACCTCCGCCCGCCGCTCGCCGCCGTCGAAAAGCTCCCGGGCGCGGCAGAGGGAGCGCCAGAGGACGGTGGCTGCCCGTCGCTCTTCGGGCGAGAGATAGGCGTTGCGGCTGCTCATGGCCAGGCCGTCGGGCTCCCGCACTGTAGGCACGGCCACGACCTCCACGCCCATGTGCAGGTCGGCCGCCATCCTGCGGATGACCGCCAGTTGCTGGCCGTCCTTCTGGCCGAAGTAGGCCCGCTGCGCCTGCACGACGTTGAACAGCTTGGTCACCACCGTGGTCACCCCCCGAAGATGCCCAGGCCGAAAGACCCCCTCCAGGCGGCTGGTGAGCGACTCGCCCACCTCCACCCAGGTGTCGGAGCCCTGGGGGTACATCTCCTCCACGCCGGGCATGAAGACAACGTCTGTCCCCTCCTGCTCCAGCAGGCGCAGGTCGCGCTCGGGGTCGCGAGGGTAGCGCTGGTAATCTTCCTGAGGGCCGAACTGGGTGGGGTTGACGAAGATGCTGACCACCAGGTGCTCGTTGTCGGCGCGGGCGCGGCGCACCAGGGAGAGGTGGCCTTCGTGGAGGTAGCCCATGGTGGGCACAAGACCGACGCTGCCGGTCATCTGGACGCGCAGGTGGCGCATCTCCCCCACTGTGGTCACGACTTGCATGTTGCGCCGAATGTCAGCCGCATCCCTACTGGCCGGCGAGCAGGGATGCGGCGAAGTCCGATGGAAGCTGCTTTTGTCTAAACCAAGTGCGTCAAGTCGGAGAGGGCCGCCTCGTCCATGATGAAGCTCTCCTTTTCGGTGGGGAATCGGCCCTCTGCCACCTCGGCCAGGTACTCCTGAGCGGCTCGGCGGACATCTTCCGCCAGGTGAGCGTACTGCTTGGCGTGCTTGGGGACGAAATCGGGGTAGAGACCGAGCATATCGTGGAGCACCTGAACCTGGCCGTCACAGTGAGGCCCCGCGCCGATGCCAATGGTCGGTACGCTCACCCGCTCGCTGATAAGCTTGGCTAAGGCGGCGGGAATCGTCTCCAACACGATGGCATAGGCGCCCGCCTCCTCCAGGGCCTGGGCGTCGTTGAGCAGCTTGATGGCGGCCGCCGGCGTCTTGCCCTGCACCTTGTATCCGCCGAGCTGGTGCAGCGACTGGGGCGTCAGGCCGATGTGGCCCATGACCGGAATGCCAGCCTCCACCAGACGACGGACGGTTTCGGCGACTGTCTTGCCGCCCTCCAGCTTGACGGACTGAGCGCCCGCCTCCTGCATCAGACGACCGGCATTGCGCAGAGCATCCTCAGGGCCAGCCTGATAGCTCATGAAGGGCATGTCAGCCACCACGTGCGCTCGCTGGCTGCCGCGCACCACCGCCTTGACGTGGTGGATCATGTCGGCCATGGTCACCGGCAGGGTGGAGTCGTAGCCCAGCACGACCATGCCCAGGCTATCGCCCACCAGGATGATAGGCACACCCGCCCCGTCCAGGATCCTGGCGGTGGGATAATCGTAGGCGGTGAGCATGGCGATCTTCTCGCCCCGCTTCTTCATCGCCTTGAGGTCGTGGATGGATACGCGCTTCATGTCGCCCCCCTACGCCACCGCCTCCTGCGGCTGAACAGCGGCACCGCCCACGCTCGCGATCTTGTTCTCCTCATCGACGTAGATCAGCTTGGGCAGGAAGCGCGGCGCCTCCTCCTCGCTCACCGACGCATATGCCAGGACGATGACCAGATCACCCTTGTGTATCAGGTGAGCCGCGGCGCCGTTGATCACCACCTCACCACTGCCCCATTCCCCCTCAATGACGTAGGTCTGCAACCGAGCCCCGTTGGTTATGTCGAGCACGTGCACCAGTTCAAAGGGCAACAGATCCGCCGCCTCTATGAGAATCGGATCCAGGGTAATGCTACCCTCGTAGTCGAGATCGGCCCCGGTGACGTGGGCTCGATGAATCTTGCTCTTGAGCATGGTCCTCATATCGGTCCCCCTTCGCTGTCTCGCCCGGCATGAGAAAACCCTCTCGGACTGCAACCGAGAGGGCTTCACAGGTAGCCACTGCCCAACTCTATGTGCCGTCTCGGTCGGTTGCCCGATCCAAGCGAGCTCTAGCTTCTTGGATATGGACGACGCTTGTCGCGCCCCAGCTTACCGCCTACAGGTCGGTAGCAATGCTACTATACACGGTTGACCGCCGAATGGCAACAGCCCTTGACCGAATATTTGAAACCCGATTCAATAGAAGCACAGCTTTCGACCCGCTGCACCAGCGCTCAACGTCTCTCGCTCCCGGTTGCGTATCCCTGCGCCTTCGCTTGGCGCTAACGCTCACGTGTTAGAATGACCGCTCGCTCTCTCGGGTTGCTTCTGCTTCTGGGCTCCGTCTGGGGAGCCTCCTTCCTATTTATCAAGGTAGTGGTAGAGGAAACCTCGCCAATGGCCCTGGTGCAGGGACGAATCACCTTTGGCGCCCTGACCATCGTCGCCGTTATGGCCTTCGACCGCCGTCGTTCAGCCAGGACGTCGGCCCGCCTGTGGGCAAAGGTAGCCGGCCTGGCCGTGCTGAACACCATCATCCCCTTCCTTCTCATATCCTGGGGCGAGATCCACATCGAAAGCGGCACCGCGTCCGTCCTCAACTCCACGATGCCACTGTTCACAGCCCTCTTTGCCGGCCTCATCTTGGTAGACGAGCGGTTGACCTGGCTCCGCCTTTCCGGCCTCCTCCTGGGTTTTCTGGGAGTGGCTGTCCTCACCGGCGGCGACATCATGGATGTCACCGATTCCAGCGTTGTGGGGCAGATGGCAGTGGTGGGCGCCGCAGCCTGCTATGGCGCCGGCGCTGTCTATGCCCGGACACTTCTCCACTCCGAAGATCCCTTCAGTCTATCCAGGCTTCAACTCGTGACTGGAGCCCTCATCCTGGCGCCAGCTCTCTTCGCCGTAGACGGGGTCCCCAACTACAACCTTAGCCTAGAGGCTTGGCTGTCTCTCATTACTCTGGGTGTACTAGGGACTGGCCTGGCCTACATCGCCTACTTCTGGCTTCTGGGCACAGTGGGCAGCGTCAGAACCTCTCTGGTAACCTATATCGTCCCCATCATGGGGCTCATCCTCGGTTGGGCTGTCCTGGACGAGTCGATCGGCATCAGCAGCATTGTCGGCTGCGGCCTGATCATCCTGGGGGTAACGACCGTTATACAGCGCCGTTGAACCCCTCTCTCACCCGCTGCCGGCCGCCGGAGGCACCTCCAGCTAGCGCCGCCATTCGCCTAGAGAAGGCACGCCCGCCAGCCCTCGCGCCTCCGTCACCGCCCGCACGATGGCTCGCTCCACCGCCCGGGCGGCCAGCGCGCCCAGAGTAATAGGATCGACAGGGGTTTCTGTCACTGCTGTGGCCAGAGCAAAGAAAACGTCCCCGTCCACGGGCGTGTGAGCGGGGCGAACGGCCCGCGATAGGCCATCGTGAGCCATCATCGCCAGGCGATAGGCCTGATCCCTGTTCAGGCGGGCGTTGGTGGCCACCACGCCGATGGTGCTGTTGGTGAAGCCACCAGACAGAGCCGAGGGAGGCCGCCCTCGTAGAATATCCAGGGTGCTCAGGAAGCCGCCCTTCTCGTCCCGTGGGCCAGCCAGGATGCGGCCGCTATCGGGGTCAACGATCTCGCCGAAGCAGTTCACCGCCACCAGCGCCCCGACGATAATGTCGCCCGCCGCCCGTTCACAGGCGGTGCCGATGCCCCCCTTGAGCGCTCGCTCCATGCCCAGGGCCTTGCCCACGCTTGCGCCGCTGCCCGCGCCTACGCTCCCCTGAGAGATTCGACCGCCCTTGGCTGCTCGGCAGGCGGCGTAGCCAGCGGCGGCATCGGGGCGCACGTTTGAGCGGCCGACGGACAGATCGTAGAGCACAGCCGCCACCACGATGGGCACCGGCCCGCCGGGGGTGGGGAAGCCAACGCCCTGCTCCTCCAGGTAGCGCATCACCCCCCCAGCGGCGTCCAGGCCGAAGGCACTGCCGCCGCTGAGGAGGACAGCGTGGACGCGCTCCACCAGGTTGCCGGGGCGCAGGAGGTCGGTCTCGCGGGTGCCGGGGGCGCCGCCGCGCACATCGACAGCAGCGACGGCGCCCCCTTCGCACAGAACTACGGTACAGCCGCTGGCCGCCCGTCGGTTCGTCCAGTGGCCGACGCGCAGGCCGGGGATGGCCGTGATGGCGTCAGGCAGCACTAGTCCTTACTAGTAGTCCTCGCGCTCCCAGGCCACGGACGCGCCCATGCCGCTGCCCATGCACAGTGTCGTCAGGCCCCAGCGGGCATTGCGTCGCTCCATCTCGTAGGCGATGGTCGCCACTAGGCGGCCGCCGGTGGCCCCCAGAGGGTGACCCATAGCGACAGCGCCGCCGTTGACGTTCAGCCGCTCATCCCACTCATTCACGCCCAGCCCGCGCATCACCGCCACGACCTGGCAGGCGAAGGCCTCATTCAGCTCGATGAGTTCGAATTGGTCCAGTTTCATACCGGTGCGCTTGAGCAGCTTTTGGGTGGCGGGCAGTGGACCGATGCCCATGATCTCGGGGTCGACGCCAACGGTGGCGGCAGCGCGGAAGGTAAGCAGCGGCTTGTAGCCCAGCTCCTTGGCCTTCTCCTTGGACATCAGCAGCACCATGGTGGCACCGTCGGTGCGAGGGCAGGAGTTGCCCGCCGTCACCAGGCCGTCAGCCGTGTAGGCCGCCTTCAGGGTGGCCAGCTTCTCTAGGCTGCTCTCGCGGCGAGGGTTCTGGTCCTTGTCGATGGTCACCACGTGGCCATCGAGGTACTCGATGGTGATGGGCACGATCTCCCGGTCAAACCTGCCCGCGTCCTGAGCAGCCACCGCCCTCTCCTGGCTTGCCTGGGCAAACTTGTCGGCGTCTTCGCGGGAAACCTTGTAGACCTCGAGCAGCTTCTCGGCCGTCTGGCCCATGTTCATGATCCAGGGCGCAACCTTGGTGAACCACTGGGGCAGCAACTTGGCCTGCTTGTCCGGGTACATCTGCCAGCTTTCCCGCTTCATGAATTCCATCATGACCTGGGGATTGTCTATAGTGAGAGCATCGCCGCCCGGCGGTATCGGCCCCAAGCGGTCCATAGTCTCCACGCCACCGGCCAGAACGATGTCCGACATGCCGCACATGATAGAGTGGGCTCCCATGATTACCCCTTGTAGGGCAGAGCCGCATTGCTTGTTCATATCGGTGCCGGAGATGGTATAAGGGAAGTCCGCCTCGAACAAGTACATGCGAGTGCGGGTGATGGTACCCGCCTGAAACACCGAGCCCATGTTGAACTCGTCTATCAGGTTCGGATCGAGCTTGTTCCGCTCGACGATGGCCTTCATTAAGGGCACCACCAGGTCCACGTGGGTGATATCCCGGAAGACCCCTCTCGCTCCCGCCCTTGCGAAGGGCGTGCGGAAGCCATCAACAACGACCGCCTCTATCATCCTCATTCCTCCTTTCAGCGGCCCACAATGCTTGATTCACCGTTGACAGCGCGGGCAGAAGTGGGTGCTCCGCCCGCTCATTTTGATACGCTCGATGGGCGTGCCGCAGTTGTAACAGGGCTCGCCTGTCCGCCGATAGACCTTCACGTGCCACTGGTGCTGACCTCCCCGGCCCTCGGCGTCCACATAGTCGCGCAAGCTGCTGCCGCGATGGCCCATCGCCTCCAGCAGCACCTCCCCGATAGCCTTCTGCAATCGCTCCACCTCGTCGCTCGCCAGGCTCTTTGCCGGCCGGCGGGGATGGATGCCCGCCATGAACAGCGCCTCCTCCGAGTAGACATTGCCCAGGCCGGCCAGCGCCTGCTGGTCCATCAGCACCGCCTTGATAGTAGCCGACCTGCTATCTGTGAGCGAGCGTAGGGTCTGCCAACTCAAACCCTCGAAGGCATCGGGCCCCAGCTTGCCCACGATCGGCTCCGGTTCTTCCACCAGCCACATGCTGCCCAGCTTGCGCAGGTCAGTATACCGCAGCTCGCTGCTATCATCCAGCGAAAAGCAGATCCGGAGATAGCGATCCTCTGGCGCATCCTTGGCTCGACGAAGGACGGCACCCGTCATGCGCAGGTGGATGATGAGATAGCGACCGTCGGAGAGGTGAAACAGGAGGTACTTGCCCCGACGGGAGACATCCTCGATGCGCCGCCCAGGCAGAGCGCGGCGGAACTCGGCCGGCGACGGCCACTGAACAATGCGCTCGGCCCCCGGCGATATGCGAACCTGGCTGAAGGCTCGACCAACCGCTCGCGACAGGAGATCGCGGCGTATCGTTTCCACTTCGGGTAGCTCGGGCACCTCTGCCCCCTCCAAACAGGGCCGCAAGCCTCGGGATGGCTAGCACACGATAAACGCTGCCCTGGCACCCGCGTCAGATCCGACTGCCCCTGCTGCATGAGCCAAGCCACCCTAGCTATCGATGCCTCGAGCGCCTGACGGCCCTCGATCCCCCGAACAGTGTGGCCGAAGTCAGGCCTCACGGGACAATAGGCATGTCGCAGGTCACCGGGCCTGTGATCAGGATGAGGAAAGCGTCGTACTGATCCAGGGCTGCCATGGTCGATATGCCCTCTTGGCCCGGGAAGTAGCTCTCCCAGCCGCCAGCCGTGTAGCGGTAGGCCGCTGCATAGTTGCCATCAGCGCAGGCGAAGGCATTCTGCGGTGTTGTGGCGTCGGCGCCTGTCCAGCCCTCGTTCTGCCAGCCCGCGACCCACTGCAACGTCCGGCTGGTCCCCGGCGCCGCTTCGATCGGCATCTCGCAGGTGACGGACTCGGTGATTAGGATGAGGAAGACATCGTACTGGTTCAGGGCTGCCATGGTCGATATGCCCTCTTGGCCCGGGAAGTAGCTTTCCAAGCCGCCCGCCGTGTAGCGGTAGGCTGCCGCGTACTTGTCGTCGGCGCAGGCGAAGGCCTCTTGCGGCGTGCTGGTGGCACCCGTCCACACGACGTTGTGCCAGCCCGGCTCCCACTGTACCGTCCGTGTTGTCGGTGCCGGCTCCAACTGAATGTCCAGGTCCGTGACGGGCGGTGGGACTGTTACAGACTCGCTGGTCTGCGTCACGTAGCCCTGCTTCTGCACTACCACGCGGTAGGTGCCCGCCACCACATCCCAGCCGTAGTGGCCCTCATCGTCGGTGAGTTGTGGGTTGACCTGTGGGCTTATGGTGGGCGAGGGTGGATCGCCGGCAGTCTCGAAGGGGTTGACGTCCGCCCAGGTACTATCGTCTAACCTTTGCAATGTCACCGTGGCTTCGGGGATCGGATCGCCAGTGATAGCGTCGGTGACGAAGCCGCTGGGGTCGATGAGGACAATACTGCCAATGGGGACAGTAATGATGGTGCCGCAGCAGTCAATCCGTAGCGTCAGAGTAAAGGTATCACCCTCGTTGCCTGGCGGAACAGGGAAGGTGACCTCCCAGATAGCACCACTGCCCCTGGTCATCGAGTAGGTCTCCAGATAGTCAGCGCCGGAGACGATGAGGCGGACGCTGTTAGGGACGGTGCCGCCAGGGCAGTCGCCAGGGCAAGTGACAGGCACCGCGATGTTGACGGTGCCCGTGCCGGGCGCTCGCCTGAGGAAGATCGTCTGGGTCTGCTGGTTCCGACTTGGCGAATAGCCGTTCACCTTGATCCCCGACAGGTCGACCACTCCCGGAGCCAGCGTTTCATCCGCCGAGTCTATGTAGACCCAGAAGGCAAAGAGGTTGTCCTCCGTCCCCCGTCCGCTGAAGGAGAGGCGGGCTGGTCTCCCCTGATAGCCCGAGGTATCCACCTCCACCACCTGCCAAGCAGAGGTCTTGCGAGATATGTCGCCGTCTTCGCCCCAGGCCTCGATACGGAAAGAACCAAGCAGGGTATCCGTGTCAGTTAGACGCACCTCCCAGCGAAACTCATCGTATCCCGTGTAGTCGTAGGTCCAGATGTTGTAGGCGAAGCGAAGGGCATTCTCGCTGATGGTGAAGTCCTGGTACAACTCGTTGGGCCCCTGGGGTTGGCTTTCGCCCGCCGTGGGCTGTGGGCTGCCCAGACGAGCCATGTACTCGCCCTCCAGAGGTGTCGCCACCACGCCGTCGTCGGCATTGATGGTATCATCGCCCACCACCGTTACGCTTTCGGTGACCGTTCCGGTGCTCCAACCGGTCAGATCCCCTGCCTCAAAGCCCCGATTGGTGACGGCGGCCGAGGCCGGGTGGCTGCCGACGCCCGACACGATCAACCACAGAGCCAAAACAGAGAGAAACAGAAGCGGCAGCAGGTGAGTCCACGGCCTCAGCACCCCGCCTGCGCCGTCATCCCTGTTCCCGCGCAGCGAGGCAAGCAGGAGAGAAGACGTTCGTTCTGGCTTCCGATTACCCATGTCTGCCTCCTATACGCGCGGGCAGGACAGACCACACCTGTCCAAGCCCGCAGCGGTCGGCAACAAGTATAACCTGCGGCGGTGGTCGTCGGTCAACCTCGTGTGACCTCGCCCTTGAGCCAACGGATGAGGAAGGCATCGTACTGGGCGAGGCCGGTCATGACCGGGGCAGGCTAGTCCCCTTCTTCCTCCTCGATGGTGATCCCCAGCTTGACCACCCGCGCTTCCCCGCCTTCGAGGCCCCAGGCTTCGGCGTCCCGCTTGGCCTCGTCCCAGGTCTCGTCCAGCCACTTGAGGAGCTCGCGGAGATCGGACAGGTTTGCGATATCAGGCATGTTGCCTATGGCAACGTAGCCAGACAACTTGATCATCCCATTTCCTCCTTAACCCGCGGGGGGTGGCAACAAGTATAACCCGCGGGGGTGGCCGTTGGTCAACCTGCTGGAGACGCGTTGCGGGGCGGCAGAGCATATGCCATGATGCCACCAACAATACGTGAGGGGAGGAGAACATGCTCCTTAGGGGTCAGAAGGCTGTTGTCCTGGCCGAGGACATGTACGAGGACCTGGAGCTATGGTACCCCGTCCTGCGTCTGCGCGAGGAAGGGGCAGAGGTGGTGATTGTGGGGACAGGCAGCAGCGCCAGCTATGCCGGCCTCAAGGGATATCCGCTGACCGTGGATGCCACTGTCGACCAGGTGAGCGCCCAAGAGGTCGACGCCGTCATCGTGCCCGGCGGCTACGCCCCCGACAGGCTTCGCCGCTACCCGGCCGTCCTGCGCCTGGTGCGAGAGGCCTACCAGCAGGGGAAGGTGGTGGCCGCCATCTGTCACGCCCCCTGGGTGCTGGTCTCGGCGGGCATTCTCAAAGGGAAGCGGGTTACCTGCTACTACGCCATCGTGGACGATGTGCGTAACGCCGGCGCCGATCGGGTCGATGCGGAGGTGGTGCGCGACGGCAACATCATCACCTCACGTCAGCCCAGCGACCTGGGCGCCTTCTGCCGCGAGATCATCGGCGCGCTGGCCGAGAGGAAATAGTCTGGTCTGACCGGGATGGGCGGATAGGTCAATCTCCTCGCTATTCGTACAGCAGTGGCAGCGCGGTAACAACTAGCCCACCTCATGCGTCTGGAAAGCCAGGAGATTCTGTGAAGTGGCAAAAGTGCCGGGCACCGCTGCTAGTGACCACCGGTTCGCCAATAGCCGGTTGGGGCAGGTATTGAGGGAGTACGTGCGGCTCATTCACCTGGCACCCGCTCTACTCCCCACGGGCCTAGGCCTACTACCCGCCGATCAGGCTAAGATAGCTGAAGAGTTCAGGGTACTTCTTCAGACTGGTACCACCGTCGATGAACAAGGTCTGGCCGGTCATCAGCGAGGACTCATCGGAGGCGAGGTAGACGGCGAGGCACGCAACGTCGTCGGCCTCGCCGACGCGGCCGATGGGCGCCTCGTGGATGAATGCCTCTTCGAGGCCAGCGAGACTCGCGAGCGGCATCTCGGTCATAGGCGTGCGGACGACGCCGGGGCCGATGCCATTCACGCGGATGCGGTGCCGACCCAGTTCCAGCGCGGCCACCTTCGTTAGCATGGCCACCCCCGCTTTCGCCGAGCAGTATGCGGCGAAGGCCTCCGCAGCCTGAATGGCGTTGATGCTCGCCACGTTGATGATGCTCCCGCCCTGCCCCTGGGCGATCAGGCGCATCGCCTCGTGCTTAATGCACAGGAAGGTGCCGGTAAGGCAGACCCCAACGACCCGGTCCCACTCTTCGAGCGGGTACAGGTGCACGGGACAGAAACCCATAATGCCAGCGTTGTTGAAGGCGATGTCGAGCCGCCCGAAGCGAGAAAAAGCCTGGTCGACCATCCGCTTGACCGCCTCTTCATCACGGATGTCGAGTTCTATGCCATCGGCGTAGCTCTTCCCAAGCTGGCTGACCATCGCTGCCACGCCGTCGCCGTTGAGGTCGGCGATGATGACGCAGGCCCCCTCTTCCACAAACAACTCGGCGGTGCGCTTGCCGATACCCGAGGCGCCACCGGTGATGATCGCTACTTTCCCATCGAGCCTGCCCATGGCCACTGTCCACCTCCTTCACTTTGCCACGCGGTTTGTGCGCTTGCTCCGCCACGAACCTGTGCCTAGCCCACGCTCGCGGGCGCACAGCCCAGACTCTGGCAATTATGGTCGGCCGAACATGCAGATGCAACCCTGCGGCCTTCCTGCTGCGTGTGACGCGAATTGTCGCGTTCGTTCGCGCCTGGCGACGCTGTCATTCACGGCCAGCCCATCGCGACCACGAGCCTCACGATGGCGTTGGCTACTAGGAGGACAGCCAGAGCTTCGATGGGAAGGCTGTCGCTCATCGGCCTTGAACTGTCAGATCGAACTCTCCCTAGTCAGTGGCCTAGCCGGTCAGCATGCACCCCTAAGGACAATATCACGTGGCACGACCTGCCACACCGCCTCCTCGTGGATGGAGCCTAAAATATGGCCATGAGCCACATTGTAACGTAGGACAGACTACAGCGTCCTACAACAGAGGACAGGGATGGGAAGGACAAAGCCAGGGCCATTTTCATGCTAGACACTGAACGCGAAGCCCCCGCCGAGGTGACGGCGTCCCCGACAGCGGAGCGGGCGGACCCTAACAGCGCGCCTGCGCGTGACCTGGCTCGCATGCGCTGGCCGTTGTGGGCCGGAGGGGCGATAGTCGCTATTATCGGTGCTGCCACACTATCGGCCGCGCACGCCGCTGGTGTAGGCTGGCAGTTTCACGCCCTGAACGGCTTCATTCTGGTGGCCATCATCCTGATGGCCTATGCGTTGCCCGCTATCTCTCGCAGAACGCAAGTACAGCATGACCGACGCCAGCGAGCACAGCTACTCGTCGACAGTCTGGAGTTGCAAGACCCGGCCATGCGGGATTACCTGACCCAGCTCTTTAACCGAGACTACTTCTTCGAACGTCTGGGGCGGGAACTGAACCGGGCCCGCAGTTTGCAAACCCCCTTGGCCATCCTGGTGCTGGACGTCGACCAGCTCGAGGCCATTAACGCCGCCTACGGGCACAGGGCGGGGGACATTGCGCTGGCCAAGCTGGGTAAACTAATAGTGAAATGCACCCGCACCAGCGACATCCCTGCTCGCTTGGGCGGCGACGAGTTCGGCGTGATCATGCCAGAAACCGATAGGCGTGGGGCTTTTGTGGTAGCCACACGGATCCGCCGAACCTTGGAAGTCACCCCCGTCTACGAGCAGCATGGGCACTCCCACAAGCTGACCGTGTCGTTGGGGGTGTCGGGCTTTCCCTGGGACGGCGAAAGCGTCGCCGAGTTGGTGCAGAAGGCAGATGGCTGCATGTACGTCGTCAAGGCCGCTCGCCACGCTCATAGCGATACCCCAGGCTCCACTCCTTCCGCCCCCAGCCTAACGGCCTGAGCCCCTTCAGCTTGGACGCAGCACCGACAGCCACAACACCTGGCTACTTGGCAGCCGGCCCCCTATCAGTTCATGCCTGGCCACCACCAACCGCACGGCGGCGTCGGCGGGCAGCAGGAGGGCTGGAGGCTCACCAAAGCCGCAACGAGCGACACCAGCTTCGGAGGATATCTTCGAAGATTGCGGTGGCCTGATTCACTGGCTTTGTGAGGCTTTCTAGCTCGTACACGCGCCACTCCAAGTGGACGACCTCTTCTCCTGGAAGCGTCCAATTGCATATAACAGACCAAAGGGCCTCGCCAACATAGGTTGCTTGCCAACCGTGAAGGTCTGTCAAAGGGAAGTCCTCGCAAGTCAGCCAGAGGTGTACCCGCACCTCCTCGATTGCGTCCGCCTCCGTGTAGCCCATCTCCGAATAGCTCGCGAGACAACTGGCGATACCGTCCCCATCCTACCCGTAGCCCCCAGGGTTGCCAGGGAGCTCAGAGGGCAAGGGACGACGACTTTCATCGATGCGGGAAGTCGGGCATTTGGCCTTTTCTAGGTGCCTTGACCGCCTTTGTGAGGAGGACTTGACAGTGCTCGCTCCCTGTGAATGCGGTTTGGTCGGGGTGGGCGGATTTGAACCGCCGACCTCGTGGTCCCAAACCACGCGCTCTAGCCTGGCTGAGCTACACCCCGCCAAGCTCAGCGTACATCCACAGGAAAGAGGGGGTCAAGCGCCAGCACGCTTGGGATTACCCTAGCAGCCGAGACAATCGCCGAGGCTAGAGGCCCATGATGTCGGTCAGAGGCTGCCAAAAGCCGCCGATGGCCAGCCCGAGAGCGGTCAGAGCAAGCACTGCCACCATGGCAACCAGAGTCAGGACCAGGGCATACTCGCCCAGGGCCTGCCCATCTTCGCCCTTCGCTTGCCCCACCAACCAGGCAAGGTAGCGCCATAACTTTCCATAACTCACGCCGGTCACCCATTATTCAGACGCTGAGGGAGAAGGGTGTGTTACACTCTGGCGACGCCGATGAGCTGGTGGATATCCGAGACCCCTTCTTCTTTCATGAACCGCTCGATGCCGTCCAGGACATCGAGGGTCGCCCCTGGATTGATGAAGGTAGCAGTACCCACCTGAACAGCGGTGGCCCCGGCCATGATGTACTCCACCGCATCAAGGCCGGTTATAATCCCTCCACAGCCGATAACGGGAACGTCCAGCGCTGCTGCCGCCTGATACACCAGGCGCAGGGCGATGGGCTTGAGGGCTGGGCCGGAAAGGCCGCCGAACGTCTTCCCCAGGATCGGTCGCCTGCTCCTCACATCGATAGCCATGGCGGGGAAGGTGTTAGTGAGCGTGAGGGCATCGGCGCCACCGCCCGCCGCCGCCTGGGCTATGCTAACGATGTCGCTGACGCTGGGGGTGAGCTTGACGATGACGGGCAGGGTGGTCTCCCTCCGCACAGCGGCGGTCACCGCGGCAGCCATTTGGGGGCTGCTGCCGAACTCCAGGCCGGTGGCCACATTGGGGCAGCTAATATTCAGCTCCAGGCCGCTGACCCCGGGGACGCCATCTAATCGCCGCGCCAGGCGAGCGTACTCCTCGATGCTCTCGCCGGCTATGTTCACGACGACCGGCACGCGCCAGGTGACCCAGACGGGAGCGATGTCGCGGATCAGGGCTTCCACCCCCATGTTCTGGAGCCCGATGGAGTTGAGCATGCCAGCGGGGGTTTCCACCGTGCGTGGCTGAGGATTGCCCCGACGCCGCCGTAGGGTCGTCCCCTTGCAAACGATGGCCCCCAGGCGTTGGATGTCCAGTTCCTTGGCCATCTCCAGCCCATAGCTGAAGGTACCGGAGGCAGCCATCACCGGGTTCGCCAGGAAGAGCCCTCGCTTGCACCTGGGCGCCAGCTCGACGGAAAGGTTCACGCTTCCCTCCTACTGGCGTCATTATACCAGCGCCTTGTTCAGGGGCTAGCAAAACAGAAGGGGTGCACCCTCCCAGGTGCACCCCTCTCAGGGGGTACGGTACTCCGTTCCTTTTACGTCAGACGGGTGCCACCCGTCGCTGCTGTCCCCGCCGTGGAGAGATCATCACCCGCCCCTTCGCCTATGGGAGCGTGAAAATCGCGTGACTTCCCCCAACGGCCGTGAGACAGCTCGGACAGGGGCTCATCCTCCCACAAGAAGTCGGACGCTGAGTTGCTGAATTCCTTCCGAGCACCACACAGCTTGCACATACCCATGCTGGTAGGGCCCTGAGGGCTTTCGATCAGCCAGTGATGGCGACAGCGGGCCTGCTTGGTCGCCTTATCACGCTGAGTGACCGCGCTCTTGCTCATCGTAGTTCTCCAGCTCTCCGATTCCTATGCTTAGACGCCTAGCGCCATCCATACGTTACACAGGCCATCGATAAATCATAGCGAACAGCGGGGAGGTTGTCAAGGTTTCCGCCATATTTACTTGTTTCACTTGCTTAAATGCCCTCCTTCTGTTAATATCGCTATAGTGATGACCTTGCGCTATACTACTAACGTTAAGAGCCGCCCGCAGACTTCGCTGCGGCCGCTAGCCCCCAATCTCTGAGACGATGGCGATACAGAGCACTAAGAGCCAGATCCTCGCCCTGCTCAAGCGCAGCGCCGGTAGCACAGTGGACGAACTGGCGTCCGCGTTGGGCCTGGCCCCGATGACCGTCCGCCAGCATCTGGCCACCCTGGAACGGGACAACCTTGTGGTGGCCCGCGAGGTGCATCGTCCCACCGGTCGCCCCCATTTCGTTTACTCACTCACCGATAAGGGTGAGGAGACCTTCCCCAAGCACTACGACCGCCTGGCCGACATGATCATCGACGAGGTAGCCTTGCTGGACAGCGGCGAGATCGAGGGCCTCTCCTCTGCCGAGAAGAAGTCTCTCCTTTTCCAAAAGTTGGCTCGCAGGATAGCCAGCCAGTACACTCAGCGGCTGGAGGGCAAGAGCCTGGAGGAGCGGGTGTCGGCGGTGGTCGACATCTTGCAGGCGGAAAGCGGATTCGCCGAGTGGCGCAAAGTGGAGGACGGCTTCGAGATCGTGGCCTATAACTGCCCCTATCGCAAGGTGGCCGAGAGCCAGGACGAGGTTTGTGTCTGGCATTTGGAGCTGCTCAGTCGACTGCTGGGCGGCCGTGTGCGAGCGGCCGAATTTCAGAGCCGCGGTGGCGATTGCTGTCGGTTCATCGTAGAGACTAACGCTGTTTCCCCCCAGGAAGAGGGAGCGTTTGAATAGGAGGTAGTGGTGAAACGAGAAGAAGACAAACAGGGCCCCAGCGAGAAGGCTATCCTGGCTGCCCTGAGCACCGTCGAGGACCCTGAGCTGCATCGGGACATCGTTAGCCTGGGCATGATACGCGATGTGCAGATCAGCGGTGGGAAGGTAGCGTTCAGCTTCGTGCCCACCACCCCTGCCGGCCCCATGCGCAACGAGCTGCAGCGCAGGGCCGAGGAGGCCGTTCGCGCCGTTCCCGGCGTTGACAGCGTGGAGGTGAAGATGGATGCCGAGGTGCGCGCTCACTCCCCTCTAAAAGGCCCGCGGCCGGTGAAGGGCGTGCGAAACATCATCGCCGTTGCCAGCAACAAGGGCGGCGTGGGCAAGTCCACGGTGGCTGTGAACCTGGCCGTCGCCCTGGCCAAGCACGGAGCACGAGTGGGCTTGTTGGACGCCGACCTCACCGGGCCTAACATCCCCACCATGGTCGGGCTGAAGCACGGCTACCAGGCTGATACGGGCCTTGTGCCGGTGACCTGTTATGGCGTGAAGGTGGTCTCCATCGGCTTTCTCCTGCGGCCGGGCATGGCGACGATCTGGCGCGGCCCGCTGATCGGCAACAGCGTTCGTCAGCTCCTCCACGATCTGCCCTGGGCCGCCGACGGCGAGCTCGACTATCTGGTCATCGACCTGCCACCGGGTACCAGCGACGCCCCCTTGAGCATGGCTCAAGAAGCAACCATCGCCGGCGTGGTTATCGTCACTACCCCTCAGAGCGTATCGCTGGAGGACGCCACCAAGGCGGTGACGATGTTCGAGAAGCTGAACGTGCCCGTCTTCGGCATCATCGAGAACATGAGCTATTTCCTCTGCCCCCACTGCGGCCAGCGCACGGAGGTCTTCGGCTACGGCGGCGCTCGTGATGCCGCCGAGAAGCTGGGGCTGGACTTCCTGGGCGAGATCCCCCTGGACGCCGAGGTGCGCGTCAGCAGCGACGATGGTGTGCCGATCGTGGAGCGAGACCCTGAATCGCCGGTGGCTCAGGTGCTCATGCTCATCGCCGAGCGCATCGCCGCTCGCACCAGCGTCCAGGGCTTCTTCGAGAAGACGGCCAGCACGTAGAAGCGACTCGCTGAAATAGGGAGGCCCTCCCCTGGCGGAGGGCCTTCTTCTATTCTCTTCAGCGAGTTGCATCGGCATTAGGGCGTAGGATGCTAGCTAGGTGAAGGGAGACCCTTCGCTACGCTCAGGGTGACGGGATGGGTAGGGTCATTCTGAGCGAAGCGAAGAATCTCGGCGTAGATGCGGGAGAAGATGGGAAGAGCTTGCCCTTAGCAAAGCGAAGGAATGCACTGACCCATCTTCGAGGGTAGAGACTACTCGCTCCCGCTTGTGCGAGCCGCCGCCAGCCGCTGGCGGGCCATCTCCACGTAGCGCGCCTCGCTCTCGATGAGGAGCCAGCGGCGACCGTGCCTCTCGGCAGCGACGGCCAGGGTGCCAGCGCCAGCGAAGGGGTCGAGGACGAGCTCGCCGGGGTTGGTGGCGATGAGCACCAGTCGCTCCACCGCGGTCTGGTTGATACTATGGCAAGGAAAACGATCCGAAGCTAGATGACGCTCTTAACCTCACGTGCCTCAACGCCGTAGCGTTGCGCTCTGTCTTTCATTACACTATGCACGGTACGGGCGACTAGGATGCCACGTACATCTGTAGGCCGCAGCCGGTAAAGCACCGCCAGCATGTGTTTGTACTTGACTGCTTGCAGCAAACCGGAAACATCTAGTGGGCCTACATCTACCTCTATCTCCACCGCGACCAATCGGTTCTGACTGTCCGCGAAAAGTATGTCGGCACGATCGTTGGTGGGGAATTGGTATTCCATCTGAATGAGCCGCAATGCCTCACCGAGGTGTTCCTCAGGGCAGTCTGCCACCGCGCGCTTCAGTTTCTGATGGAGAATGCCCTCCCCCCTTTGTTGGTATGCTCGATATGCTTGTCCAGCCTCCTCCGAAGCGTGCCGCGCAATGGAACCTATGTCGAAGGGATCGTAACGAGAGATGAACTTGAGCCAGGCCAAGATTGTGTCGGCTCGTCGCCCGACGGTAGTTCCACTAAGAGCTGAGTTGGCCTTCAAGAAATCAACCACCGTCTTCTTACTAAGTTCCTCTCGCCGGTAAGCCGTCAGCAGCCGTCTGAAGACTTCGGTCTCTTCGATGGCGTGTACGATGATGGCATGGCGCTGTGCGGGTCTCACTGATGCCATGAGTTCTATGGCGCGGTCTGTGAGTTCAGGCTCGTCAATCGACCCACGGATGAAGCCTAGGATCCGCGCAGCATGCTTGTAGTACTCCACCTCGCGCGGATCGATCCCAAGTTCCCCGGCGAGCGCCTCCGTGCCATCCATACCCTCGTGCAGGAGGGCGACGAGATCTACCACCAAGTCAAGCGTGTTGGCCTGAGGTACGTCAACAGTGGGAATCGGCTCGCTAGTAGTTTCGGATGACAAGCTCGGTAATGGCCCCTCTCTTGCTCCCATCGCTGTTGATATTACGACGGGCCTGCACCTGCTCTATTCTAAAGCCCTCGTAAAGCTTCGCGACAAACCCGCAAGCGCTGTTGCTGACTAGCACTTTGCAGCCTTTCTTATCGAGCGCCTTAAGGAACTGCGCGAGCCGCTGATGTTCACCGGCACCGAACTCCGGCCTTCCCTTGCGGCTTAGCACATAGCCAGTGAAACTTGATGTTCGCGAGATGGGATAGTAAGGCGGGTCCAAGTAGATGAAGTCGTCGTCGGTGACCTCGTCGAGGATGTCGGAAAAGTCCCCTTCCCTAAGGTCCGCCCCCTGGAGTGCCCGGCTGGCTGCCAGTAACACCTTGGTTTCTAAGACGGTGGGTTTCTTGTAGGAGCCCATCGGCACGTTGAACTTGCCTTGAGAATTCACGCGGTAAAGGCCGTTGTAGCAGGTCTTATTCAAATAGATGAAGCGTGCGGCTCTCTCCACTGGCCCAAGACTTTGCGGATCCACGTCGCGGACTTGATAGTAGTACCGCTTGCTATGTTCCTCTTGGTGCCGATAGAGAGCGGGGATCAGTGCCTGGACGCTATCCCGGACCACCTGGTAGCAGTTCATAAGTTCGGGATTCAGGTCCAAAAGGACGCTGGGAAACTGCCCCTGTACCCTGCTGAGCCAGAAAAACATAGCGCCGCTGCCAACGAATGGCTCGTAGTAAGTTCGAAACGCCTTACGCACCGAAGGAGCTAGTTGGGACAACAGTTGCGTTTTGCCGCCAGCCCATTTGATGAAGGGTGTAGCCTCTACCCCTGGTACAGAAGCAAGGTCTAGTCCCTTTGTGTGCGCCATGGAGAGGACACTACGCGCGCTCACGGCGATGTCTCCAACAGCCAAATTCGGCGCAGGAGCCCAGGGTATGATCGACTGCCGCTGCCGCGACCTGGCGCGGAGGTGGCTGCGTAGGGCGGGTCGGCAGTACAGTGGTCAACGCAGCTATCTGGCCACCGTCCCGTTATTTCTAGGCAATCGCCTATGCACATGTAGTTGGCTACTGGTTGCTCTAACAAGCGTTCTATGCACCGGAGCATAATGGATCACCTGCCATCCTACATGATCAATAGGGCCACGTCAAGGGCTGCTTACCCATATACCTCCCGCAGCTCGAAGCGCGGCCCGTCCTTGCACACGAGCCGCACGCCGCGGCGGGTGAACACGCCGCAGCAGTAGCAGACGCCCATCCCGCAGGCCATGTGCTCCTCCAGCAGCACCTGCACCGACTTGCGGCTGCCCTGCTGGCGCATGATGGCCGCCATGGCCTCGTACATGGCGTTCGGCCCGCAGGCGAAGACCTGGTCGGCCCAGGGAAGATACTGGGGTAGCAGCTCGGTCACCAGGCCGCGATGGCCCGCCGAGCCGTCCTCGGTGGCGCTCACCACCTCCACCTCGGTCGGCAAGGAGGCCGATGGGAAGAGCTTGTCGGCGGTTCCCGCCCCCTGCAGCAGCGTCACCGCCCTGCCCCCGGCGATGGCCTCGTCGGCCAGGGATACCAGGGCGGCGATGCCGATGCCGCCGGCCACCAGCAGAAGGTTCTGGGACTGCCGCTTGACCGCGTAGCCACGGCCGAGAGGCCCGAAGAGGCTCACCAGGTCGCCTGGCTGGCGGCGCCACAGCCAATCGGTGCCCCGCCCGCGCAGGTCGAACAGGATGGCGAACTGCCGCTCGTCGTCGGCCTGGCGAAAGCGGTGGAAGCTCATCGGCCGGGGCAGGAGCGGGTCCCAGCCCTCGCCGCAGCGGATCATCAGGAACTGGCCGGGCTGAGCGGCTCGTCCCACCGCCGAGGCCGAGAGCCACATAAGGCGGCTGCCCTGGTAGACTTCCTCGGAGGACAGGACGACGGCCCGTTCCAGGTTCACGGCGTAAGATACTCGCGCAGGGGCTGGACGGCGAAGCTCCGGTCACCTTGCAGAAGAGAGTCCACGGCGGCGCGAGCGGTGTCCAGGGAGGTGAAGCAAGGAATGCGCTTCTCGGCGGCGGCTCGGCGGATCTGAAAGCCGTCGCGTATGACTGAGGCCTCGCCTCCGCCGGGCGTGTTGATAACCCCCTGCACCAAGCCATCGCGGATCACGTCTTCGACGTTAGGATGGCCCTCCTCCAACCGCCTGGCCACCATCTCCACTGACAGGTCCACTGCCTGGACCATGCTGGCCGTGCCCTCGGTGGCGTACAGCTTGTACCCGTGGCTCGCCAGCTGGCGAATGATAGGCAACGCCTCGGGCTTATTGCGGTCGGCGACGCTCACCAGGATACTCCCCTCGCGGGGCAGCATCAGGTCAGAGGCGGAGAGGGCCTTGGCCAGGGCGGCCTGGAAGTTGTAATCGACGCCCATGACCTCGCCGGTGGACTTCATCTCCGGCCCCAGGTAGGTGTCGACGCCGATGAGCTTGGCCATGGAGAAGACAGGTGCCTTTATCGCCACCAGCTTCTGAGCCGGCCACAACCCGCCCCAGTAGCCCAGTTCGAACAGGCTCTTGCCCAACATCACGTTGATCGCCAGGCGCACCATTGGAACGCCTGTCACCTTGGAGATAAAGGGCACGGTCCGGCTGGCGCGCGGGTTTACCTCCAGGACGTAGACTGTGGAGCTACTACCCGCATTGCCGGGCATGATGACGTACTGCACGTTCATCAGGCCCCGAACTCGCAAGGCGCGTCCGATGCGCTCGGTGTAATCAACGATCGTCTGCATTTCGGCCTCGGACAGGCTAACGGGTGGGTAGACCGCCATGGAATCGCCCGAATGCACGCCCGCCCGCTCGATGTGCTCCATAATGCCGGGGATGAGCGTGTGTTCGCCATCGCAGATGGCATCCACCTCGACCTCACGCCCCTCCATGTACTTGTCGATAAGGATAGGCTTCCCGCCCCCTACTTCCACTGCCTCTCGCATGTAGCGGCTCAGCTCGCCTGCACCCTGAACGATCTCCATCGCCCGCCCGCCGAGGACGTAGCTGGGGCGCACCAGCACCGGATAGCCGATGGCCTTAGCAGTAACCAAAGCGTCCTCGACGGTGGTGATGGCTGACCCCGGCGGCTGGGGGATGCCCAAGCGGGAGACGAGGTCCTCGAAGCGCCCGCGGTCCTCGGCGATGTCGATGGCCTCCGCGCTGGAGCCCAGGATGGGCATGGCCGCTCGCGCCAGGGGATCGGCCAGGTTGATCGCTGTCTGGCCGCCGAACTGGACGATGGACAGAGGCAACTCTCCATCATTCAGCCCTTCGTTCTCCAGGATGTCTCGCACTGCCTCGGCGTCCAGTGGCTCAAAGTACAGGCGATCGCTGGTGTCGAAGTCGGTGGAGACGGTCTCAGGGTTAGAGTTGGCCATGATGGCCTTGACGCCGGCTGCCTGGAGGACCCAGGCGGCGTGCACGCTGCAATAGTCGAACTCGATCCCCTGACCGATGCGGATGGGCCCGCTGCCGATCACCAGCGCCTTCTCCCCGGGCAGAGGCTCGGCCTCGTTCTCCTCCTCGTAGGTGCTGTAGAAGTAGGGCGTCTGGGCCTCGAACTCGGCGGCGCAGGTGTCCACCATCTTGTACACGGGGCGAATGCCCGACTGCTGGCGCAACTCGCGCACCTGCTCCGGCAGGCGGTCGGCCAGGGTGGCGATGTTCTCATCGGGGAAGCCCAGGCGCTTGGCCTGGCGCAGGAGGTCGGGCTTCAAGGGCTCGGCCAGCAGGCGGCGCTCCATGGCCACGATGTTGTTCAGCTTGAGGAGAAACCAGTGGTCGATGCCGGTCGCCCGCGCGACTTCTTGCGGCGGGATGTCGCGGCGCAAAGCAGCCATCACCGCCCACAAGCGCTGGTCGGTGGCCTCCCTCACCCACTGCAGGGGGTCCTCGTCCCGCCAGCGGGGGTCCTCCCACAGAAGGGAGCGCGCGCCGACCTCTAGGGAGCGCACCGCCTTCTGCAGAGCCCCCTCGAAGGAGCGGTCGATGGCCATTACCTCGCCGGTGGCCTTCATCTGGGTGCCTACCTTGCGCTCGCCCAGGGGAAACTTGTCGAAGGGCCAGCGCGGTATCTTTACCACCAGGTAGTCCAGGGCCGGCTCGAAGGCGGCGGTGGTCTTGCCAGTCACCCGATTGGGGATCTCGTCCAGGCGCTTGCCCACGGCGATCTTGGCGGCCACCCGGGCGATGGGGTAGCCGGTGGCCTTGGACGCCAGGGCGGAGCTCCGCGACACGCGGGGGTTGACCTCGATGACGTAGTAGGGGGCGGCCGAGGCCTCCTGCCACTGCCAGTCCACGATGTCCGGCCGCGGCGCAAGCGCGAACTGAATGTTGCAGCCGCCCTCGACACCCAGGGCGCGGATGATCTTCAGGCTGGCGGTGCGCAGCATCTGGTACTCTTTGTCGCTCAGGGTCTGGCTGGGGGCGACCACGATGCTGTCGCCGGTGTGGACGCCCATCGGGTCGATGTTCTCCATGTTGCAGACGGTGATGCAGTTGTCGGCGGCATCGCGCATCACCTCGTACTCGATCTCCTTCCAGCCCAGCAGGCAGCGCTCCAGGAGCACCTGGTGGATGGGGCTGGCCCGCAGGCCGCCGGACACGATGTGCTCCAGGTCGGCCATGGTGTGGGCGATGCCGCCGCCGGTGCCGCCCAGGGTATAGGCCGGGCGGATCACCAGGGGCAGGCCCAGCTCGCGGGCCACCCGCCGCGCCTCGCTGAGGCTGGTGACGGTCTCGCTGTCGGGGACAGGCTCGCCGATGTCCCTCAGCATGTCCTTGAAGAGCTGACGGTCCTCCGCCTTGCGGATGGACTCCACAGGCGTGCCCAAGAGGCGCACACCGTTGTGGCCCAGCACGCCGGCGTCGGCGGCGGCCACCGCCAGGTTCAGGCCGGTCTGACCGCCCAGGGTCGGCAGGAGGCCGTCGGGGTGCTCCCGCTCGATGATCCGGGCCAGCACCTCCACCGTGAGGGGCTCGATGTAGACGATATCGGCGATGCCCTCGTCGGTCATGATCGTGGCCGGGTTGGAGTTGACCAGAACGGTGGTGACGCCCTCCTCGCGCAGCGAGCGGCAGGCCTGGCTGCCGGAGTAGTCGAACTCCGCCGCCTGGCCGATGATGATCGGCCCCGAGCCGATGATCAGCACCTTATTGGGCTTAGTCATCTACTTCCCCACCTGGCTCGCGGATGTCCATGACCAGGAGCGCAAGGGCAGCCACTCCCGCCAGCAGCACGAGCGGCGCGTAAGGCTCCGAGATGTCGAACCGCAGGCTTGCCACGATTATGCACAGCACACCCAGAACGCCCAGGGCGATGCGTCGGGCCAGCCTGGGCCAGCCGCTGGTCGGCCGGGCCACGATGAGCGCCGACGCCGCGGACAGCGCGCCGGCCACGACCGCCAGCACGCCGAAGGCGAACACCCACAGGGCGCCGTCGCCCTCTGCGGCCAGGCCGAAGCCCATGGCCGCCAGCCCGCCCAGCACCAGCGGCACCGCCATCGCGGCGAGACCGCGTACGACTAGCGCGCGCACTGTGGGCTTCCTCCTGCTAGGCCAAAGGTGATCACCACACTACCCGCAGTCCAAATGCGTTAGGTTCCAGGCAACGACAACAAGCTCCGCCAAGAACACCAGCCACCACAGCGCTATTATGAGCCGGGCAAGCCAAGTCACGACCTGCAGGTCCAGCATCCTCGGACGATCACGCCGGAGCCGCGCATACAGATCCCTGAGAAACGTTCGCTCGTCTTCGGCTAGAGCATGCCAGTCCTCGTCAGCGCAGCTAGGAGGCCAGCGGTCTAGGATGTCCACGTAGATGTCCTTGCGCATTCCTAACAGCCACTCGATGGTTCTCATGCGTTCGTAAATCACCCGTTGCACCCACGCCCGTCGCCTGCTGATCTCTTTCATTGCCCAGGCCAGGGCGCTCCCCACGATCGCCGCCACTGCTGCCAGGCCCAGGCTGAATCCGTCATGCTCTTGCCATGGGCGGCCCGCCAGCTGCGCCGCCACCACGGTCAATGCCACCCCTATGGCGCCTAGAAAGATGTAGATCACCTGCCAGGAGCGGGCGCCGGCCGCTCTCGCGTCTTCAGCGCACTGCTCGTATTCGATTCGGTGGACCTCGCGTCCGTCCATCGCGCTGACTCCCTCACAGCGGCAGCTCGTACCTCAGGTCGCGGCCTACGCGCGGCACCAGCGCACCGATGCTGCTGAAGAACGATAGCGCCGCCTCGTTGCCCGCCGGTATCCTCCCCCGCACCTTGCGATACCCTTTCCCGCGGGCGAACTCCAGGGCCATCAGGGCCAGCTGCGTCCCCACGCCCTGGCGCCGGAACGACGGCAGCACCCACACCCCCAGCGCCGCCGTCTTCTTCTCGTCCGGCACGGGCTCCAGGGCGGCGAACCCCGCCGTCTGGCGCTCGATGCGGCAGACGAACCAGGCGCCCCGCCCTCGATAGCTGCGCATCCGCCCCACCACCTCGGCTGCTGTCAGGCCCATCGGCAGGCCACTCGCTCGGCCCCCGTCCAGGCTGATCCGGGCAGCGACGGACGCAATCTGCTGTGCGTCCCGCGCCGTCGCCCTGCGAAAGGTCGTTTTCGCCATCCTCTACTTGCCTTTAGCCGCCTCCACCATCTCCAGGAAGCGGTCGAAGATGTAAGCGTTGTCCTGGGGCCCCGGCGAGGCCTCCGAGTGGTACTGAATGGTGATGATCGGCAGCGAGCGGTGCCAGAGCCCCTCGACGGTGCCATCGTTCAGGTGAACCTGGCTCACCTCGGCGCCGTCCCGCAGCCCGTCGGGGTCGAGGGCGTACCCGTGATTCTGAGCCGTGATGTGCACGCGGCCGGTCAGGAGGTCCTTCACCGGGTGGTTAGCCCCCCGATGGCCAAACTTTAGCTTGAAGGTGCCCGCCCCGAAGACCTGGCCGACGAGGTGGTGGCCCAGGCAGATGCCGAAAATGGGCACCTTGCCGATGAGACCTGACACCGTTCGCACCAGGTACTCCAGCAGGTCGGGGTTGCCCGGACCCGACGACAAGACGATGCCGTCCGGTCGCAGGGCCAGAATGTCCTCGGCGGAGGCAGTGCAGGGCACGGCCGTCACTCGACAGCCGCGTGCCCGCAGCGATCGCAGGATGTTGTACTTGAGGCCCATGTCCACCACCACGATGCGATGTCGCGCTATCTCTGGCTTCTCCCAATCGTAGGGCTCCTCGGTGCTCACCTGGCGGACGAAGTCCACGGTGCCGTAGGCGGGCAGGCCGCGCAGGCGGGCCAGGGCTTGCTCCGGCGTCTCGTCGGCGGTGATCGTGCCCATCATCACCCCCGCCGAGCGCAGGCGGCGGGTCAGCGCGCGCGTGTCCACGCCAGCGATGCCGGGGATGCCCTGAGACACTAGGTACTCCTGGAGGGTGCCTTTACTCTGCCAGTGGCTTGGCAGGTCGCAGTCCTCACGCACCACCAGGCCGCGCACATGGATGCGCTTCGACTCCACGTCGATGTCGTTGATGCCGTAGTTGCCGATGAGGGGATAAGTGAACACCAGGATCTGGCCGGCGCAGGAGGGGTCGGTGAGCGCCTCCTGATAGCCGGCCATCGCTGTGTCGAAGATCACCTCGCCGTAGGTGCGGCCCGCCGCCCCGAACGCCTGCCCCGCGAACACGGAGCCGTCCTCTAGAACCAGGAGGGCCTTATCCGCCATGGCTGGTCGTGACTCCCTCTTCGATGAAAACCGGCTGCCCGCCGCACACCGTCGCCACCACGCGGCCCTTGAGCGTCCGCCCGGCCAGGGGCGTGTTCCTGCCCTTGGAGGCGAAGCGCTCGGGCTCCACCACCCACTCGGCCTCGGGGTCGAACACCAGCACATCGCCCGGCGCGCCCTCGGCCAGGCTCCCCAGGCCGGCAACGAATCGCTCCAGGCCCAGCGTCTGCACCGGGCCGGCCGTCAGCTTGTAGATAACGGTCGATAAGTCCAGCTTGCCTTCGTGGACAAGCGACAGGCACAAAGCGAGGGCCGTCTCGAAGCCGCTGATGCCGAAGGCGGCGAAATCGAACTCGCACAGCTTGTCCTCGATGGCGTGAGGAGCATGGTCGGTGGCGATGGCATCGATGGTGCCGTCGGCCAGGCCCGCGATGCAGGCGTTCACGTCGGCCCTCGGGCGCAGGGGCGGGTTGACCTTGGCGTTGGTATCGTAGGCCAGGCCGCTGGGGCTCTCGACCCCTTCGACTTCGCTCAGGACAGGCGCGGCCAGCATCACCGCCTCGTCAGTCAGGGCCAGGTGATGCGGTGTGACCTCAGCGGTCACCTGGATGCCCCGCTCCTTGGCCCGGCGGGTAAGCTCAACGCTCTCCCTCGTGCTCACGTGGACGACATGCAGGTGAGCGCCCGTAAGCTCAGCCAGGGCGAGGTTGCGCGCGATCGCCGCCTCCTCAGCAGCGGCCGGGATCCCCCGCAGGCCCAGCCGATTGGACACCCAGCCCTCGTGCATCACGCCCTCGTGCGACAGCGACAGCTCCTCGCAGTGCTCGATGATCGGCAGACCGAAGGCGGAAACGTACTCCAGAGCATGGCGCATGAGGGCGGCGTCGGCCACAGGCGAGCCGTCGTCGCTGAAGCCCACCGCGCCCGCTTCCGCCAGGTCGCCCATCTCCGCCAGCTCCTTGCCCTGGCGACCGCGGGTGATGCAGCCGATGGGTAGAACGCGCACCACCCCCTGAGCGGCAGCCGTCCGCAGGATGAACTCCACGCTGGCGCGGCTGTCTATCGGTGGCTCGGTGTTGGCCATGCAGCAGACGGTGGTGAAGCCGCCGCGCGCGGCCGCTCGCGTGCCTGTCTCGATGGTTTCCTTGTGCTCGAAGCCGGGTTCGCGCAGGTGGCAGTGTATGTCGACCAGGCCGGGGCAGACGATAAGCCCGCGCGCGTCGACGATACGCTCGGCCTCCGCCGCCACGTCCGGCCCGACAGCGGCGATGCGCCCCTCACGGATGAGCACGTCGCCCACCAGGTCAACCCCCCGCCCGGGGTCGAGAATGCGGCCGCTGCGAATGCCCAGAGGTTCAGATTGCCTCAAGTCAGTTACCCCCTCTTGCCAGGAACTGATTTACGGTGTCCTGAACCACGTCACCCTTATACACGTACCCGATGTCTATCATTTGTTCGGTTGTGACCACCGGTACTTGGGCGGTCGGTATATCTACCATCTCGAACTCACCCCGCTCGAGGCGCACAAATACCGCCGACAGGATCCCGAGGAAAAGCAGCCTCGGCGCCACTACCAACCCCCCGCCCTTTGGCGCATAACTCCCGGTATTCAGGATGAAAACCGGGCTGCCACTAGAGCCTGGAAACACGGATGCATCGATCAGGAAGGCCTTCTTACCTCCATAATCCAAAGCTATCGGAGTGGCCGTGATACCCACCCGCGCTAGGGGCGTGAGATTGACTGCGTCGAACATCCCATTGGGATATCCCACGAAGATGACCCCTTCAATCGCGTCAAGTTGTTCCACTGAGGCTCGCTCTGGAATGAGATCGTGGGCGATTACCTTAAAGTAGACTTGCTTGCCCGTTTCCTGAATGCGGTTTAGCACGGGAACAAAGGGCATTAGGGCTATGTCCGTGTCAACGTCAGGATGCCCAAACCATTGGGCACCGAAGTCCTCGAGCGTGACGGTGAATTTCTCGCCCAAGCGCGGCTGGTCCCCCTCGGCCAACGTGAGCACCATCCTTCCTCGCTTGGCATCCAGAACAACATGCTTGTTGGAGACAACAAAGATATATTGCTTATCACCGTCAGAGTAGCTGTAAAAGAAGCCAGTTCCCGCCCCCCCACCTGCCTCGTTCTCGACTTCCAAGCGGACGGTGGTGAAAAAGAGCTGTTCAGCCGGTGATTGAACCTGCACCTATAGTAACCTCCTATCTCCCCTTCGCCAACAGATACAGCAGGGCCATCCTCACGGCCACGCCGTTAGTCACCTGCTCCTCGATGACCGAGCGCGCGCCGTGGGCCACCGCTGGCGATACCTCGATGCCTTCGTTGATCGGGCCCGGGTGCATCACCAGCACGTTGGGCTTGGCCCGAGCCAGACGCTCCTCGTTCACCTGATACAGCCGCATGTACTCCCGCATGCTCGGCAGGAGCCCCGCCTGCTGGCGCTCCAGTTGCAGGCGCAAGGCCATAACCACGTCCGCTCCCTCGATGGCCCGGTCGAGGTTCGTATCCACTTCCACCGGCGGCAGGGCCCGGTCCTCGTTGCCCCGATAGCCGGGCCGCAGGCCCCAGGGCAGGAGAGTGGGCGGCCCACAGAGCACCACCTGAGCGCCCATGGTGGTCAGGCCCCAGATGTTGGAGCGGGCGACGCGGCTGTGGAGGATGTCGCCGACGATGATCACCTTCTTGCCCCTCAGGTCGCCTAGATGGTGGTGGATTGTGTAGGCGTCCAGGAGGGCCTGAGTGGGGTGGGCATGCCAGCCGTCGCCGGCGTTGATAACGCTCATGTCGACGTGGCCAGCCACCAGATAGGGTGCCCCCGACTGGCTATGGCGCATCACCAGGATGTTCGCCCCGATGGCCTGGAGGGTGCGCGCGCTATCAACGAGGGTCTCTCCCTTCTGCACGCTGCTGGCGGCGGCCGCGACGCTCACCACGTCGGCCCCCAGGGCCTTGGCTGCCAGCTCGAAGGAAGAACGAGTGCGGGTGCTGGCCTCGTAGAACAGGGTGGCCACGATGGTTCCCCGCAAAGTCGGAACCCGTCTTATCTCGCGGCCCAGCACCTCCTTCATGGCGCCAGCCGTCTCTATGACCTGCTCGATTTCCCGCCGGCTGAAGTCGTCCAGGTCGAGAACGTGACGACGCTCCCAAGTGGGGAGCTCCATACTCTCGGGCGGGCGCACTTCTTCTGCTGTCTTTCCTCGCGTTGCTCGTTCCACCATAGCTAAGGCTCCGTCGATAGAACTACCACCGCATCGCGCCCGTCGGTCTCCTCCAGGAACACCTGGACATCCTCCTGGCGCGCGGTGGGTATATTCTTGCCTACGTAATCGGCGCGGATGGGCAGCTCCCGATGGCCGCGGTCCACCAGCACCGCTAGCTGTATGAACTGGGGACGTCCGAAGTCGATCAGGGCGTCGAGGGCAGCGCGAATGCTACGGCCGGTGAACAGAACGTCATCCACCAGCACCACCCGCTTGCCGGCTATGTCCGTGGGTATCTCAGTGGGCTTCAGTTGAGGCTTGAGGTCCAGGTAGGAGATATCGTCGCGGTAGAGACCGATGTCCAACGCCCCTACGGGCACCCCCCGTCCCTCGAAGTCGGCGATGCGTTGGGCCAGGCGAGCGGCCAGGGGCACGCCACGGGTACGCATGCCCACCAGCACCAGATCATTGAGGGTAGGGTTGGTTTCAACGATCTCGTGGGCAATGCGGCTTAACGACCGCCGAATGTCCTCAGGCGACAGGATCACGTGCTCAGCCATGATCGCAGAGGATAGCAAAAGCCCTCTTGCCGCCAAGAGGGCTTGGACATCCAGCTCAGGCTATCGCTATGGGTACTGTATGTTGTCACTGTTTCTCCTTGTCGGCCTCGCGGGACCGACTTAAAGGCTCAACAGCGAACCTTCATTTATCATTAGTATGATACCATCTGCTCGCCACTCCTGGCAAGCCCCTGTGCTCGTCCACTAACCAAGTCAACTGCATTTTCAGCCCTGCCACTGATGCGCACGAGCTGTTTGTGATGTTGGACGCCTGCGAGGGTCAGCCCCGCCCGGTTCACCACCACTAGCGGAGCACACGCATCGGGCCCGAGTCACCTGGGAATATGCCAAAACGCCAGCCGCCTCCTCTCCCGATGATTCTGTGAGGGGGATGGAGGGAGAGCAAGGAGTGCGTGTTGCAATCCATGAGAAGTTGGCTATAATGGGTGTGCAGTGGCGGGAGTTCGGGGAAGTGACGGGCTTTCGTCCCGAGCCGAAGTGGCGGAATCGGTAGACGCGACAGTCTCAAAAACTGTTGGGAGGCAACTCCCGTGCCGGTTCGAGTCCGGCCTTCGGCACCAGCAGGCAGGAAACGGGATTGGGGCGGGAAGGCTGGCTTTCCGCCTCGTTTTCTAGCTCCTTCTGTGCCGAGTGGTGTAAAGGTAGCACAAGGGACTTTGGATCCCTTAGTCCAGGTTCGAATCCTGGCTCGGCAGCCAGGGGCCTATATCAGGGAGCGCTCCCCGGTAGCTCAACGGTAGAGCGGGCGGCTGTTAACCGCTAGGTTGTAGGTTCGAATCCTGCCCGGGGAGCCAGTTTGATGGCTCAGAGCGTGAACGGCTCTGGGCCGTCGCCATCTCTGGCGCCAGCGTCCCGTACAGCTTCGGCGGCGATGGGCTAGCCGCTAGCCCTTCCCCTTGCCAGCCCCCCCGCCTGCGAGTAGGATAAGGGCGTCAACGCCACCTAATTCCTGGGAGGTGAGCCATGAGGTTTTCAGGCCGCTATCTGCTGGTCGTCGCCGCTCTGATGGCCGGTGCTCTGCTCCTAGTCGCCTGCGCCGCCGAGGAGGACGAGGAGGCGCAAACCCCCGCTGGCACACCTGCCGCCACTGTCACCGGCACTCCTACCGCCGTGGCGGAGGTGCCGGGCATCACGGACACAGAGATAATCCTCGGCAGCCACTGCGCCCTTAGCGGTACCTACGGCGCGGCCTATGCCCCCATCATCGCCGGCCTCCAAGCCTACTTCCACTACGTCAACGCCGAGGAAGGGGGAGTCTGCGGCCGCCAGATCGTCTTCAAGACGGAGGACGATCACTTCCTCCCAGCCGGAGCGGTCGAGGCAACCAAGAAGCTCTTGGAGCGCGACAAGGTCTTCGCCATCGTCGCCGGCATCGGCACGGCCGCTCATTCGGCCGTCTGGGAGGACCTCAACGAAAAAGGGGTGCCCGACCTGTGGATCATGTCCGGGGCCCACAAGTGGGCCGCGGATCCCGTGGCGCACCCCTGGTCGGTTGCCATCCTGCCCGACTACCACGTCGAGGCGACGATCGTCGGCAAGTACATCTCGGAGAATATGCCCGGCAAGAAGGTGGGCATCATCTACGAGAACGACGACTATGGCAAGGACGAGCTGGCCGGTCTGAAGAACGGCCTCGACCTCGACAAGAACGAGCTGGTGTCCGAGCAGAGCTATGAGATCACCGCCGTCAGCATCCGCTCCCAGGTCAGCAACCTAAGGAACGACGGCGCCGAGGTGGTCGTTGGCGCCTGTATCCCGCCGACCTGTGCTCAGCTCATCAAGGAAGCCGACCGCCTCGCCTGGCATCCCCAGTTCTTCATGGGCTACGTCAACTCTGACCCCATGATGTTCCTGTATGCCTCGCCGGAGCTCATGGAGGGGGTCATCACTCTTCAGGCCAACAAGCTGTCGCACTGGACTGACGACCCCGACGTAGCCGAGCACCACCGAATCATGAAGGAGTATAGCAACTCTCTCCCCGGTAACTTCACCATAGCCGGCCAAGCGGCCGCAGTATTGACCGTCGAGGCTCTGCGGAGGACCTGTGACAACCTGACGCGAGAGGGCCTGATGGACGCCGTCCACTCCTTGAAGGACTACCAGCTCGACCTCAGCTTGCCCGGTATCACCATTACTCTCAGCCCGACAGACCACCTGGGCATCGACGCCCTGAGGATGCTCAGGGCTCACGATGGCAAGTGGGAGTACTTCGGCGAGGTAATTTCGTTCAGGGACTAGAGGGTTTTAAAAAAAAGGCCCGTCGCGGGCCAAGCAGTCGCAACGCTGCGTCTGGTAGCTACCGCCATCGTGAGGCTCCTATTAGGTCAAGCCCCGCGAGCCCAGCGAGAGGAGCGACACCTCACGATAAAGGGCACATAGCCAGTGGTTCGTCGGGTCAGCGAGAGCGAGGCCGTCCTGGACGCCCGCGTGAGCATCGACGCCCTCCAGGAGCTGTTCGGCGTGCAGGTGGAGGAGGGCGACTTCGACACCGTCGGCGGCTTCGTGTTCAACCACCTGGGCAAGATGCCCTCCGTAGGCGAGGAGATCGAGGTCGATGGCCTGGTCGTGCGGGTCCTCTCCGTCAGCGGCCGCCGCATCAAGCGACTGCGGGTGATCAAAGAGGAGCCTCCCCCTCCCGACAACGGCAACAACGGCCCCAAGTAGTCCCGCGTCGCTCCTTCCCGGCACGCTTGACAACCCCTGGCCCTGGTGTATCATAGGGAATACGCCGGCCTGGCGAAAAGGTGCACTGTTATGAAAAGGCTGGCTTTCGCACTACTTCTCCTGATCGCTTTTTCCTCTGCGACGCTGCTGGCCCTGGTAGTCGCTATATCAGGGCTTGTGCTCGCCCAGGGAGGCGTTGGAGCCGCCGGCACATTTAACCCCTCAGTAGATGTTCAACTCAGCGACTACACCTGCGACGTCAACGCCGACATAATCACCATCTTCAACATCCCCGCAACGGACTACAACTACAAGGTGCTCGTCTCCTTCACGCCGCCGGAGTTCGGTCCGGACGTAGCTGACGTGCCTCTCGGCGCCAGGGTGGGGGAGATCGATTACCTGGCCACCCTGGGCCTGCTGAACGGGGCCTGCAATGTCCGTCTGGCGCCCCATTTCGACCTGCTTTGGGCGAGTACAGATACGTCCTCGACCGTTACCTTCAGGAACCAGTTCGATGACAGCGCCGTTGCCGGCCTGAAGAAAGGGGTGGTGCTGTACCCCGACTTCCTCACCAGGATGCTGCCGGGCATAACGCCCCTCCAGCGGCTGTGGGGCTGGGTCAACGTGTCCGGCCAGGTTGGTCTCCATAAGCCTTGTCGTGCTTGAGCCCGGCACCCTCGGTTACCCCGCCGCCTGGGGTCGGCCCTCGATGAGCGTGCTCAACGACTTGGGCGATCCGGCGGCGGCACCGACACCCGGGGAGGCAATAACCGACTTCTGCACGCCGCTGGCGACTACCACCGTCGTCTTTGGGCTGAGCGAGGACAACCCCGATACCGGCGACGACGAGGCTGGCTACGAGGTGCGCCGCAACCCGGCCTGGGGCGGCACCTACACCTTCCGCTGCTACGCGGAGAGCATGCGCGACGCCGATGGCGACGGCTACGAGAACTACCTGGACACCTGCCCCTTCGACGCCAATGTGGACCCGTCGCCCAAGGAGGTGGGAGGCCACCCCGACCAGGACGGCATCGACAGCGCCTGCGACCCTGATCCTACTGTCCCGTGCTGGGAGGGTGTCTCCTTTATCTGGTCGCGTGACTGTGACCGGGACAACTTCTACAACCGCGGGGACAACTGCCCATTGGTGGGCAATCGCGATCAGGCGGACAGGGATGCCGACGACATCGGCGACGCCTGCGACCCCAACCCCGACACGCCCGACGGTGAGCCCATTGTGTGGACCCAAGAGGCCGACGTGGAGATTCGCCTGGGGGCGGACCTCAAGGTCGCCGACCAGTACGTGGAGAACCCGCCGCCTGAGATTGCGCTGAGCGAGGACGTCCACATCGTGCTGGACAAGGTTCTCCACAACAACGGCCCCTACAGCCCTGTGGACGCCGTCACCGAGACGGTTATCACCGTACCGGCGGGCTGCACGGTGTCGCCCAGCACCCATGTCCAGCGGTTCTACAACCTGCCGGTGAGCGTGGATATCCTCCACCACGAGCCGTTCACCATCCACTGCTACCAGCTCGGCGAGCACACCTTCGTGTTTGACGACAGCGTGGAGGTGACCAGCCCCGGCATCGTCGACCCTGACCCCTCCAACGACGCGGCCCGCACCGAGCTGACCGTGGCTGCGGTCGCCGAGGCCGACGTCAAGATCACCGGCGTGCGCTTCGTCGACCCGCCCACCAAGATACCTATGGGCCAGGACGTGGACATCACCCTGCGCAAGCACGTCCACAACAACGGGCCGTGGGACCCGGTGGATATCTCGATAGACGCCAGCGCGACCGCGCCCACCGGCTGCACTATCGTGCCCAAGACTGTGCCCGACCTCGCCGGTGGCGTGCCGGTGAGCGTCGACCAGGTGGTGGACGAGGTGTGGACCATCAGGTGCAGCCAGGAGGGGTTGAAGACCTTCGTCTTCGACAACTCCATCGATGTCGCCACGGACTATGTCTCAGACCCCGACCAGGCCAACAATAGCAGCCGCAAGTGGCTGTCGGTGAGGGACCCCTTCTATCCCTATTGGGGCGACGACATCTGCGACGGGCAGGACAACGATGCCGACACGGCCATCGATGAGGGCTGGGACCTCAGTGGCAGCGACATCGCCGACTGCCTGGACCCCGCCCTGGACACCGATGGGGACACGGTGAGCAACGACGTCGACGAGGATGACGACGGCGACGGCTGGAGCGACGCGAACGAGGGGTTCATACGCACCGACCCCCTGAACGCCTGCCCGTTGGACGCCTACCACGATGCCTGGCCGCCGGATATCAGCAACGACGGCTCGGTCGATATCCTGGATGTCCTGCGCTACAAGCCAGTCGTCCGCGGGCTCTATGACCGCCGCTACGACCTGAACGCCGACGGCAACGGGGATATTCTGGACGTGCTGCTGTACAAGCCGCTCATCAACACCTCGTGCATGAACCCGTAGGGCGCTGTGAGAATCTTTCTACACTAAGCGTGGATGGTGTGCGATGACAGCGGCGGTGAACTAGGCCTGCAAGTTCGGTCCAGCCCTCAGTATCGGATAACGAAGATTCTGGGCCTCGCACAATGAGCAGCGCCGCTTTCAACGAAGCTACCGCAGCTGAGCGAGCCCCCGCCTCGCAAACAAATGATCGAAAGGTCCCCACCAACCCGTGTGGCACCCCTTGAGGCATCTTCAGCTGGACTCGTGCGCCACCGGCTGAACCGTGGCGACAACCCTCGGCTTAATGCCATCCTCTACCGCATCGCGCTTACCCAAGCGCGTCACTCGGTAGAGGCACGAGCATACCTCGACCGCCGTGAGACTATCCGCGCTCTCAAGCGCTTTATCATTCGCGCCATCTGGCGCCTATCGCAAGAGTGTCAGCCCGTCAGCAGAACATTGGTGGTCGTGAAAGCAGCCTGACTTGCACATAGGAGCCCCGCGGCGGCGTTAGTCAGCCCGAGCGAGCCGTAGAGGCGACCACGGTCCGCTCTAGACGCTCCCTTGAGTGAGGTCAGCAACAGCAGTCGGGTTCGGTTTTGCCTAAGGGCGGGCGACAGGTATTATCTAGCGGGACTGAGAGTATGGAACGGCGAACTGCTACGCTGGTTCGGGCAGTGCCCTTCTTCCACGGCTGGTGGGTAGTCATCGCCGCGTTCGCCATCACACTCATCGCCAGCGAAGCGCCGATATATTGCTTCAGCGCTCTGGTTGACCCCCTGGAAGAAGAGTTTGGCTGGTCGCGAGCGGCTATCGGCGCCGGCCCCTCCATCGCCGCGCTGATGGCGGGCCTGACTATGCCCGTGGCTGGCTATCTGGTGGACCGTGTCGGTGCGCGCCCCCTGCTGGTGGCGGGCGTGATGCTGATTGGCGGCGGCTTTGTAGCCATCAGCCGGGTTGAGGCACTCTGGCAGTTCTACATCTCCGTCTCGGTCGTTGCCGTCGGCTTGGCCCTGGCTGGCCCGCCGGTGTGCGCAGTGGCCATCGCTCACTGGTTTGTGAAGAGGCGGGGACTCGCCCTGGGCATCATGTTCGCTGGGGCCGGGGCAAGCGGGGTCATGGTGCTGGTGCTGGCCTTCCTAATATCCCTCTTCGGCTGGCGCACTGGCGCAATGATCGTGGGCATCGGCCAGTTGGCTACGTGCATTCCTCTGGCCCTGACGGTGCGCCACCGGCCGGAGGAGATGGGCCTTCTTCCGGACGGCGAGCCCCCTGCCCTAGCCGAGGCGTTGGCCAGCCCTTCGCCGGAGGCGGAGGGGAGGGGAGGTGGGCACAGCGGCATGGGAGAGGAGGAAGGGCTGACGATAGGCCAGGCGCTGCGCACGCGCTCTTTCTGGGTGCTCGCCTCGGCGCTGGTCTTGACCTACGTGGGTGGCTTGGCGGTCATCGTCCACGTGATACCTTACCTCGATGAGTCGGGGGGCTTTACAGAGGAAGGGGCTGCTATGATCGCCATGGGCATCCCCTTCGGGAGCCTGGTAGGCGGACTGGTCTTCGGCTGGCTGGCCGACTACTTGAGCAAGCGCTGGCTGCTGGCGACGTCCTGGATCCTGCAAGGCCTGGGCATACTTATCTTTGCTGCCGTTCACAGTCCCTGGCAAGCCGCTGTGTTCCTGGTGGTGTTCGGCCCTGCCCTTGGTGGTGCCTTTACTCTGTTGCCCGCTCTCCTGCCGGAGTATTTCGGGCTACGGGCCTTTGGCACCATTCAGGGGCTGTTGATGGCCGCAGCTACCCTTGGGGGCTTTGTCGGGCCCATCCTCGCTGGTGGTGTCTACGACGTCATGGACACCTATCGGCCTGCCTTTCTCCTACTAACCCTGACTACCTGCATGGGCGCCGTGGTGATCCTGATGATGGGCAGACCGCTCGCCAGGGGAGCAGAGACGGCTCACATGTCCGCAGCCTAGAGGTGAGTCCGGACGCATCGCCACCACGAACTAGACGAGGGCGTCGGCTAGCAGCAGGACGGCGTCTCCCTGAGGACATATGCCTCAGGGCTAGCCCAAATAGTTCAGGGCGTCAACCCTTCAGATAGGGACGAGGTTTTGGTACCCCACGGCTCTAGGATTGCGAGTTTCCACCCTTTCTCACCGCTGCCTCCAGAACCGCTGGGCAAGCGCCCTTCGCCTGTAGTGTAACTATTGCTACCTGCCCGGGGAGCCATAGCTGCACTACAAGGTCTGGCTCTTCCGGTTTGTTGAAGGCATAGTGGACGGTGAGTGTGTCCCCGTCCACTACCATCTTGTCGATAAGGCCTCGGGCCAAGCTCGCCAATTCTTCGGGCTCAGCGTTGGCGACCAAGCGGGCGATCTCGCGCAAAGGGGGAAGGAGCGCCGCTGGTTGACAACGATTCTTGCCAGCATTAACCTTCAACCGCCAGCACCGGTGCCGTTTTGGGACTGGGCAAGTTTAGTATGGGGGGTGTTGAACAGCATGAAAGTCAAGTGCACCTTGCCGCTGCCAGCCAAGGCCATCGTTCTGCTGCCTGTTCTGCTTGTAGCCTGCCTGGCGGTCATCGCCCTGGCAGTGGCCTGCCAAGAGGAAGAAGAGGAAGCGAGTCCTACCCCTGGCGGCACGCCCACAGCCACGGCGGCCGGCACTCCTACCGCCGTGGCGAAGGTGCCGGGCATCACGGACACAGAGATACTCCTGGGAGCCGATGTGCCCCTTAGCGGCGCCATGGGGGCGGTCTACGCCACGATCCCCAAAACCACAGGAGCCTACTTCAACTACATCAACGACACCCAGGGGGGCGTCTGCGGGCGCAAGATCGTCTACAAGGTGGAGGACAACAACGACGACCCGGCTAAGGCCATGGAGGTGGTGCGCAAGTTGGTGGAGCAGGACAAGGTGTTCGCCATTGTTGGCGCCCTGGGCGATTCTCCCCATCCCGCCACTTGGGACTACCTGAACGAGAACGGCGTACCCGACATCCTGGTCTCCGTCGGGACTCACATGTTCGGCGACGACCCCGAGGGGCACCCCTGGACCGTCCAGATGATCGCCAGCAACAAGTTGGAGGCGGTGTCCTTCGGCCAGTACATCTCCGAAAACCTGCCTGGCAAGAAGGTGGCTGTGCTCATACCGAATATCATCCAGGGCACCGACTTCCTGGAAGGGATGAAGGAGGGCCTGGACCCCGATAAGAACGAGATCGTCTCTGTGCAGAGCTTCGAGATGACAGCGGTCTCCCTCAGCTCCCAGGTGGCCAGCATGAAGAACGACGGCGCGGAGGTGGTCACCACCGTTGCCGCTCCCGGCTTCAGCGCTCAGGCCATAAAGGAGGCCGACCGCCTGGGCTGGCATCCCCAGTGGATCTTGAGCTACATCAATTCCGACGAAATGATGTTTCAGTTCGTTTCGCCCGAGGTCATGGAGGGCACCATTACCTTCCAGAGCGTCAAGCTGGCGACCTGGACCGACGATCCGGCCGTAGCCGAGCACCACCGGATCATGCGCGAGTACGGCGGGCCCACCCCCACCAACTTCACCGTCTACGCCCAGGAGTTGGCAGAAGTGGCTGTGGAGGCGCTTAGCAGGACCTGCGATAACCTCACCCGAGAGGGGCTCATGGATGCAGTGGAGTCCATCGAGGACTGGCACAGCGACTTGTCCATAGAGGGAGTGAACATCTCCTTCTCCGACACCGACCACAGGGCCCTGGAGGACGGCAGGATGATGCGGGCTGTCGTCGAGGATGGGAAGGGCAGGTGGGAGTACTTCGGCCCGATATGGACGCCCGAGTCGGAGTAGGAGAAGAGTAGGCAGCCTCATCTAGGCGCCCAAGACCACCGCTCCCAAGGTAGCACTCTCAGGGGGCTTGGTAGTGATCGTATAGTAGACGCTGCTTCAGCCGTGGGCCGCGCCGCTGGCTTACGAGCGCTTGGCTCGCTGGAGTTTGCCTATGACTTGCTGGGCGGCGATCTGTACGGCTTCCCAGGAGGGAGCGAAAGGCGGCGCGTAGCTCAGGTCGAGAGCGGTGATCGCTTCCACGTCCATCCGAGTGTGCAAAGCGGTGGCCAGCACATCTATGCGCTTGGCTGCCGCCTCCCTGCCGACGATCTGGCCTCCCAGCAGCCGGCCATTCTGGCGATCGGCTACAAGTTGCACCCGTAGCTTGGTCGCTCCGGGATAGTAGACAGAGCGGCTGGGGTGCTCAATGGTCACCCCGACCGGATCGAACCCAGCCTCTTGGGCCTGGGGCTCGGTCAGCCCGGTGCGGGCCACCTCCAGACCGAACACTTTCACCGTCGCTGTCCCCACGATGCCCTGGAAGACAGCACTGCCCCCGGCTGCGTTCTCTCCTGCCACTCGCCCCTGTTTGTTGGCGGTCGTGCCCAGGGGTATCCAGACCGCTTTCCCGGTCACCAAGTGATGCGCCTCAGCTACATCCCCGATGGCGTAGACGCCTGGCAGGTTCGTCTCCATGTGCTCGTTGGTAGCCACCGCGCCGGTGGAGCCAAGGGCCATGCCAGCCTGCTGGAGGAGGGCAACGGCCGGTCGGGTCCCCACCGAGACGATGACGATCTCGGCAGGGTATTCCCCTCTGGAAGCAACGACCCCCTCCACGCGCTGGCCACCCTTTAGTCGCTGGGCCATCTCCTCCTTGTGTACGCTCACCCCGTGGTCAATCAGCTCTCTCTCCACCACCTCGCCGATCTCGGGCCCGATGCCGGGGAGAACGTTGGCCGTAGCCTCGATAAGGACCGTCTCCAGCCCGGCCTCGGTCAACGCCTCGGCCATCTCCACGCCCACATAGCCGGCGCCGATGACGACAGCGTGGCGGAGACCGCCTTGTTGCAGGGCGGCCTTTATCCTCCTGCCGTCGTCGATGGTGCGCAGGACGAAGACATTGCCCAGGTCGATCCCTTCCAGCCTCGGCCGCACTGCCTCAGCCCCAGTCGCCACAACTAGCTTGCCGTAGCGGCAGTTGAAGGCCCGCCCCGTCCGCAGATCCGTCACCTCCAGCAACCGCTGCTCATGGTCGATGCGACGGACCTCGTGCCTGGTGTGCACCTCGATGCGGCGTTCCTTCTCGAAGAACTCCGGCGTGTAGACGATGAGGGACTCGTGGGAGGCGATGACGTCGCTCACAAAGTAGGGAAGACCGCAGAGGATGAACGATACGTAATCGCCGCGCTCGAAGACTGTTATCCGCCAGTCGGGCCGAAGGCGGCGAGCGCGAGAGGCAGCGGTCATCCCTGCCGCACCCCCGCCTATGACCACAAGGTCGCTAGCGACTTCTGCTTCGGCGCTCATGCTCGTCCTTCCCTGTCGCTCAATATACCACGCGACGGGCCGCTGGCGGGAGAAGCATTCTCGCTGGGGGAACGCTCTCGCAGCTAGGGCAACTGGCCATGGCACCCCAGCCAAGGGGAGACAGCGTTAAGGCACTGCTTGGTCACGCCTCTGCCCAGTGCGACTCCGGCTCTACTCCCAGGGCGTCCGCCATGCGTGCGTAATAGTTGAAGAAGCCGATGATCTCCACCGCGTCCAGGATGTCCTCATCGCTGAAGCCCTGAGCGCGCAGGGCGTCCAGGTTCTGAGGCGTGACCTTGGTGGCGTCGCCGGTGACCATCACGGCGAAATCGAGCAGGGCACGGCTCGCCCCGTCGATGGGGGCGGAGTGGTAGTCCTCCTTGACCTGCCGCGCGAGTTGCTCATCGCCGCTGACCGTACGCAGATCCTCTGCGTGGGCTTCCGCTCAGTAGTGGCAGCCCAGCGTCCGCGACACCACCGTAGCTATCGCCTCCCGCTGGACGCGGCTCAGGCCGGAGGGGGCATGCATCACCTCCACGTAGAGGCGGATGGAGGCCCTGAGGGCGCGTGGGCGCAGGCTTTGCAGGCTGACGATGTTGTAGATGCGGCCGGCCCGCCTGAGGGCGCCGTCGTACTCTTGCTTGAGGATGCCGCTGGCCTGCTTATAGGGAACGGTCTTGATCCAGGGCATGAGGACGCTCCTTCCTCTCGGCTGTACATCGCCGCCCGCTGGGGAGCGAGAGCAAGCCTTCAGCTGCCCATACGGTGACCCCGCTGGGCATCAATCGAACACCACAGTCTTGTTGCCGTAGACCAGAATCCTGTGCGCCAGGTGTAGGGACACCGCCCGGGCCAGCACAACCCTCTCCAGGTCTTTGCCTTTCCTGATGAGGTCCTCCACAGAGTCGCGATGGCTGACTCGCACCACGTCCTGTTCGATTATTGGGCCCTGATCCAGCTCCTCGGTCGCATAGTGGCTGGTGGCACCGATTATCTTTACGCCCCGTTCGTACGCTTGATAATAGGGGCGGCCCCCGGGAAAGGCAGGGAGGAAAGAGTGGTGGATGTTGATAATCCGATTCCGGAAGCGCCTCACGAACTCCCCACCCAGTATTTGCATGTACCTGGCGAGGACTACTAGGTCTATCCGCTGCTCCTCCAGAAATTCGATCTGCTTCTTCTCCTGGGCAGCCTTCGTCTCCTTCGTAATGGGATAGAAGTGGTACCGCGGCCCGAAAGTCTCGACGAGCTGCTGCAGGTCCGGATGGTTGCTGATCACGACAGGGACCTCGGCTGCAATTTCTCCCATCCGCTGTCTCAGCAGAAGGTCGGAAAGGCAGTGTTCCAGCTTGGACACGAAGATGGCTATTCGCGGAACGTAGTCCGTAAAGTGCAGTCCCCACTGCATGCCGAACTTTTCGGCGATAGGCCTAAACGCGTCAGCAAGCTCAGCGCGGCGGATATGAAAGTCGGCCAGTTCCCACTCTATCCGTTGAAGAAAGAGGCCGGCCTCAGCGTCCACGTGCTGATCCGCGTGAACTATGTTGCCGTTGTTCCGATAGATGAAATCCGAGGTCGCTGCCACCAGGCCTTTTTGGTCCTGGCAGGACAGAAGTAGAACGGCAGTGGTCGTGTCCCTGGCCATCATTCAGCCAGACCAACGACTCCGCGTTCCGCGTGGCCAGATAGGGTTGCGTCAGGATTGCTAGGCATCTGCAACTGATCGGCGCATAGTGAGCTGTTTCCTCGGCTCCCCCCAGAGACCTATTATATTTGCCCTGACATCGGCTGTCATCTGGCGAGGGGAGGGGTGTGTGATAAGCGGGATCTTCCAGGAGCCCTATCCCGCCCGATTGCAGCGGATGAAGGGCCTCAACGCCCAGGCTTCGCTTTAGATGTCTGCTCGCTCAGCGCGGACACTGGCTGCTCTCAGCCCCTGATCTCTGGCCACTGCCAATCAGCCCAGAGGGCAAATTCGAACATTGCGAACACGCCCAGGCCAAATCCTGTCCAGCCGATGATGCCACCGAATCTGAAAGCCATCATCGCCGCTAGGCTTGCCAAGGCGAAGCCAAGCAATTTCACCATCGTCTTCACATACCAAGGGACATAAGACTCGCCGGCCATGGCTGGGCGCTCCTGAACCAGGCCGGCAACTGGAGCGTAGCATGATTATGTAATGTTGTCAATATAATCCTGGTGTTCACAAGGTGAACAGATGCGGAGGTAGCTCGCGCAGAAAGACCTGCGGAGAAGAAGCGAGGGAACTCTGTTAGCCTTTGCTCACCCGCAGTCGCGAGGGCTGGCAAGGAGGTAAGCCTCGGTTTGCCCCTTGAGGGCTGCACTATCTCCAACCCAATCTAAACCCTATGTCCCCTAGCGTTTACTGAAGACCACGGCCTAGCCGTGCTATCCTGGAAGCGAAGTAGGAGGGGAAACGCAGGGTGAACGAAGAGGAGCGCGCCAAGAGGCTCAGCGACGCCATAGACGTCATGCTCCAGGGCGGCCAGCCGGAGCCCGATCTGGACGATGATGACCTCATCGAGCTGCTGCGCATAGCGCGGCTCCGCCATCAGGTCGGCCGAGAGCGCGCCGCCAGCGCTCTCGCCTCTGAAGAGCTGGTGTGGCGCGTGCTCAAGGCCCGTATGGTGGCCCGCCAGATGAAGCAGGGGACGGAGGCAGAGCCGCCCCCCTAGAAGCGCACCACCCCTTAGAATCCAATCGACAACCTACCCCCATCGCCGCCGCGAACCGTACGATGCCGTTGGCCACAAGCAGGACCGCCAGCCTTTACAATATGCCGAGGCCCATCACCCCTGCCCCCGCTGCCGATACTGGAGGGCCTCCGCCACATGGGCGGTGGTGATGGCCTCCGAGCCCGCCAGGTCAGCGACGGTGCGGGCCAGCTTCAGCACCCGATGGAAGGAGCGCGCCGATAGGGCGAGCTGGTTCATCGCCAGCCGCAGAAGCGACTTGGCGCCATCTTCCAGAGCGTCCTGACAGTAGTCCCTGACCTCCACGGGGCTCATCTCGGCGTTGCACACCAGCCTGCTGCCGGCGAACCGCTCCCGCTGGCGTGCCCGCGCTTTCTCCACCCGTTGGCGCACCTGCTCTGACCCTTCGCCGACGGCCTCGTCGGCCAGCTTCTCGTACTCCACCCGCGGCACGTCGGCAAAGATGTCGATGCGGTCCAGCAGGGGTCCCGAGATCCGCTTCTGGTAGCGGATGATAGTCGACGGGGAGCAGGTGCACTCCTTGGTGGGGTCACCCCAGAACCCACAGGGGCAGGGATTCATGGCGCCCACCAGCATGAAGTTCGCCGGGAAGGTGACGTTGCCCTGGGCGCGACTGACTGTGACCACTCGATCCTCCAGGGGCTGACGGATGGCCTCCAGCACCGAGTGGCCAAACTCGGGCAGTTCGTCCAGGAAAAGCACACCCCGATGACTGAGGCTTATCTCCCCCGGTCGCGGCTGACGCCCTCCCCCTACCAGACCGGCGTTAGAGATAGTGTGGTGGGGTGCCCGGAAGGGCCGCTGGGTGATCAAGGGCCGGTCGGAGGGCAACAGGCCGCTCACACTGTAGACCTTGGTCACCTCCAGGGCCTCCTCGCTGGCCATCGATGGCAGGATGGAGGGCAGGGCGCGGGCGAGGAGGGTCTTGCCGGCGCCGGGCGGGCCGCTCATGACCACGTTGTGGCCGCCAGCCGCCGCTACCTCCAGGGCCCGCTTGACGTGCTCCTGCCCCTTGATGTGGCAGAAGTCCACCCCCTCCCACAAGGCCTCGGCCGTGGGGGGGGCCGCCGCCTCGCGGTCGAAGGGAGCGATGAGCTCCAACCCCTGGAGGTGAGCCATCAGTTGACCCAGGCTGGCCACCGGGATGATCTCCACCCCATCTATGAGCGCCGCCTCGCGGCCGTCGGCCTCGGGAACGAAAATGCCGCCGATGCCTTGCTCTCTGGCCAGGGCTGCCATGGGCAGTATGCCGTGGGTATGGCGCACCTGCCCATCGAGCGATAGCTCCCCCAGAAAGAGACTGCTGGAAACGTCTGCCCCCACCTGCTCGGAGGCGGTAAGGATGCCGATGGCGATGGGCAGATCGTAGGCCGGGCCCTCTTTGCGAATATCGGCCGGAGCCAGATTGACCGTAATGCGCTTCTGAGGGAAGGCCAGGCCGCAGTTGCGGATAGCCGAGCGCACCCGCTCCTTGGCCTCCTGAACAGCGGTATCAGGCAGACCAACGATAGTGAAGGCGGGGAGCCCGCTGGAGATATCGACCTCCACCTCCACCAGCTCCCCGTCCATCCCGATGACGGCGCAACTAGTTACCTTAGCCAGCATCCCTGTGCCTACGAGCGTAGGGGGAAGGTCTCCTGCGCGCCTAGCCCTCTTTATAGAAGCTGGGGGTGGCCTTCAGGCGTTCGGCGTACTTGAAGATGTCATCAACATCTTCGATAGGAACGCGCTCCTCATGCTTCTGTTCATCGAATAGCCCGAGCTGCTTCCGCGGCATATTGAAATGTAGTCGACAGATGGGCTTCCGATTAGTGTTGTCCAGCAAGATTGCGCAGTAACTTTTTCGGTCGCGTATCCAGACACGTTTTGGATCAACCACTTCCCGGAGGACGGCTTTCACAACATAGTACGCCTGGAGCTCTTCCCCCGTGGTAACAATACCACCTTCCTCTTCCTGCTCTTCGGCACCCTCCTCCGTCGGTACAGCAGGTTCTTGCCGTACCCTGGCGGAGGCCGCTGCTGTTTCCTCGGCGAGAGCGGACTTCAGTCTGTCGCTAATACGATCACTAACAAACTGGTGAAACGCCGAGTTCGTTATTGGATGAAATTGTTCCATCACAGTCTGAGTCTTGCGCCCCGAATATACCTGTGATGCAAAGAAGCTCACAAAGCGGTCAGAGGGATTGCTCCACTCCTCCGCTAGTATTTTCTTTATTTCCCTTGTGTACTTTAGCTCGCTCGCAGTGGTCAGGATCTCTTCGAGATCAAACGACGATTTCGAAAACTTCTTGAGCTCCTCGACAAGAGCCTCCTCAAAGGCAAGGATGTTGAACTCGAGAAACGGTTTGGCGTCCATCTTGTTCGGCTGATCTAGGTCAGAGTAAAAACGATAAATCACGCCATCCGTAAGGACAGCGAATCTCACCTCGGTCACAGAAAAATACCGGTAAAGCTGGGAGGCTTCCTCTTTGTCGAGATCCCAGCCGTACCGCTTACACTCGAACAGCATTATCGGCTTTCCGTCTTTCAGGATGGCGTAGTCAACTTTTTCTCCCTTTTTGGTGCCGACGTCTGCCGTAAATTCAGGCACAACCTCAGCCGGGTCGAATACGTTGTACTCCAACACATTGTTAATGAAAGGCATCACTAGCGAATTCTTTGTGGCCTCTTCGGTTTGGACATGGGCAACCCGCTTTTCAATGCGTGCAGCCATTTCACGAACTCGGTCTATGAAGTCCATGTTTGCTCTCCCCCACGGCGCTGCGGAAACCGACAAGCGTTAGTTTACCACTCCCCGATGTTTGCAACACCCTACCTACTCGCTGCGGGCGCCCTCAAGGCGGCGGCTGACCGAGATGACACCCCGGATCGCCTCCAGCCTGCTCAGCAGGCGGGTGAGCTGTTCGATGCCGGTGATCTCCAGGGTGATGAAGACAGAGACGGTGCCGTCGTCGTGCTCCTGGGTGCGCACTCCCACCATGTTCACCTTCTCCCCGGCCACGAGGGCGCTAACGTCTCGCAGCAGCCCCACCCGATCCCAGGCCTCAATGTGCACCGCCACCGGGTAGAACTGGCCGCGCCGCCCCCATTCCACCTCGACAAGCCGCTCCTTTTCCGCCAGGTGGAGGATGTTGTGACAGTCGCGACGATGCACCGTCACTCCTTCGCCACGAGTCACATAGCCGATAATATCGTCGCCGGGCACAGGGTTGCAGCATCGAGCCGTGCGGGTGAGAAGATCGCCGGTGCCGAGGACGCGTACGTTCGGAGTCACAACGGCCGGCGGAGCCGCCGCCCCCGTGGGAGGAGCAGGCGCCTCCTCCAGCGGCTGCAGAACAGGAGCAAGCCTGAGAATCATGTGGTGGGTGCTGATGCCACCGTAGCCCACCGCCTCCAGGAAGCCATCCAGTTCCTCGTACTTGAAAATGCGCAAGAGATCGTCTTCTACCTGCGACAGTGCTACCCCCAGGCGGCGCAGCTCCTTTTCCACTAGGTCACGGCCGCGGCTAATGTTCTCCGCCCGCTCTTGCTTCTTGAACCACTGACGGATCTTCTCACGAGCGTGGCTGGTGCGGATGTAGCCCCGGCTAGGGCCGAGCCAGTCGCGCGAGGGTCCTCGCGAGCTCTTACTGGTCATGATCTCTACGGCGTCGCCGTTCTGTAGCTGGTAGTTGAGGGACACCAGGCGGCCGTTGACCTTGGCTCCAACACAGGTGTGACCCAACTCCGTATGGATGCGGTAGGCGAAGTCGATAGGGGTAGAGCCAGCAGGCAGATCCTTGACCTCCCCCTTAGGAGTGAAGACGAAGACCTGGTCGCCGAAGATATCCGTCTTCACCGCTTCCACCAGATCCTCCGCCCGCGACAGCTCACGCTGCCACTCGAAGAGTTGGCGCAGCCAGGCCAGGCGCTCCTCGTAGCGGATGTCCCGCTTGCCGCCTTCCTTGTAGCGCCAGTGTGCGGCCACTCCGTATTCATCCATCTGATGCATCTGGTGGGTGCGGATCTGTACCTCCAGAGGGCGCTGCCCCAGGCACATAACGATCGTGTGGAGCGACTGGTACATGCTCTCCTTGGGATTGGCGATGTAGTCGTCGAAGGTGCCCGGGAGAGGCCGCCAGAGCTGGTGGACCGCCCCCAGGGCGTTATAGCAGTCGGCCACCGTTTCCGCCAGGATGCGCACCGCCAGCAAATCATAGATCTCGTGGAAGCTCTTGCCCTCGGCGGCGTACTTCTCCATCTTCTGATGGATGCTATAGAGGTGCTTGGCTCGTCCCTGCACCTCTGCCTTGATCCCTTGCTTAGCCAGTTCTTCCCGAATGATCCCCTCCACGTGGGCAATGTAGCGTTCCCGCGCCTCCCGACGGGCATCTAACATGTCTGCTATTCGGCGATAGTCCCGGGGCTCCAGGTAGCGAAAGGCCAGGTCCTCCAGCTGCCACTTGAGTTGCCAGATGCCCAGACGGCCGGCCAGGGGAGCGTATATCTCCATTGTCTCTCGAGAGATGCGCTGCTGATCCGCAGGCGGCAGGGGATGCAGGGTTTGCATATTGTGCAGGCGGTCGGCCAGCTTGATGATCACTACCCGCAGGTCCTCCGCCATGGCCAGGAACATCTTGCGCAGATTCTCAGCCTGGGCCTCCTGCTCGCGGTCTCGCTGATCGGGGGCCTGCCAGGGGATCTGGCCCAGCTTGGTGACACCGTCCACCAGCTTGGCCACGTCCCGCCCGAACCGCTTCTCGATAGCGCCGTTCTCGACGCCGCAGTCCTCCTGCACATCGTGGAGGACAGCAGCGGCCACGGCAACGGCATCTAGCTGGAGGTCGGCCACAGTCAGAGCTGTATGAAGGGGATGGGTGATAACAGGGTCGCCGGAGAGGCGCAATTGGCCAGCGTGACGCTCGGCAGCGAACTGGTAGGCCTCCTTGACCAGGGAGATCCCCTTGGCGGGAAGATACTGCCCTGCCCTGTCAAAAAGCTCCTCAGCATCCACGAGCGCCTGCTCACCACCCCTCGGCATATCTTAGTCTAGCACCTTGCCCAGGTTCACGTCACGCCCGCCTTTACACAGCCACGGCCCCTTTTGTATGCTCAGCTCGATGAGTCGTCTTTATAGAGCGCCACGGGGAACGGTCGATGTCCTGCCCCAGGAGCAGCCCTACTGGGAGCACGTCTACCAAACGGCTACTCGCCTCTGCCAGCTCTACGGCTACTCCCGTATCGAGACGCCCATCTTCGAGGAGGCTAGCCTATTCGTCCGCGGCGTGGGCCAGACCACGGACATCGTCCAGAAGGAGATGTATGTCTTCCAGGATCGCGGCGGCGAAATGATGGCCCTACGGCCCGAGGGTACGGCCAACGTCTGCCGGGCCTACATTCAGCACGGCATGCGCAACCTGCCCCAGCCCGTCCGCCTGTACTACTGGGGCCCAGCCTTCCGCTACGACCGCCCCCAGGCGGGACGGCAGCGCCAGTTCACCCACTTCGGCTATGAGGCCATCGGCGAGGACGACCCCGCCCTGGATGCTGAGGTCATCGAGCTGGCCTGGCGTCTCTATCAGGAGCTCGGCCTCACCGACCTCACCCTCCAGCTGAACAGCATCGGCGACCGTAATTGCCGGCCCCGCTATCTAGCCGCTCTCAAGGCCTACTATGAAGATAAGCTGGCCAGGGTTTGCCCCGACTGCCGTGCCCGCTTTGAGAAGAACCCCCTGCGGCTCTTGGACTGCAAGGTCGAAGGCTGCCAGCCAGTCATCGCCGGCGCGCCGCCCTTCACCGACTACCTCTGCGAGAGCTGTGCCCAGCACTTCCAGGAGGTTCGCTCCTACCTGGAGACTATGGGCATCCCCTACAGCCTTAACCCCCGCCTGGTCCGAGGGCTCGACTACTACACCCGCACCGTGTTCGAGATCCAGCCGCCCGAGCAGGGAGCCCAGAACACCATCGGCGCTGGCGGCCGCTACGATGGCCTCATCGAGGAGCTGGGCGGCAGGCCCACGCCCGCCATCGGCTTCGCCACAGGCATCGAGCGCATTATCACCAACCTCAAGCGGGCCAAAGTGCCCATACCTGCGCCTGCCGGGCCAGCGGTCTTCGTCGTCTACCAGACGGCCGCTGCTCGTTCGGCCGCCGTCAGCCTAGCCAGCGAGCTGCGCCGAGCGGGCATCGCCGCCGTCATGGCTGTGGGCGGACGCAGCCTTAAGGCCCAGATGCGCCAGGCCGACGCCGCCGGCGTGCTCTACGCCGCCATCCTGGGGGAGGAAGAGCTGACCACGGGCACGGTAGTCCTGCGTCGCATGGAGGATGGCCACCAGGAGCGGGTGGCCACCAAGGATGTCCGCCGCCTGATTGCCAAAGGACCGCGCGGGCCCAGATAGCGCCCTTTCTCGCCCACGAGCATCTATGCTATAATTTGGATGGTGCAAAGCCCCCCACGGGGCTTTATGTGTGTTGGCAGCGGCTATGTGGGACAAACTGGCAGGCATCGAGAAGCGATACGAGGAGCTGGCCCAGGAGATGGCCCGCCCGGAGGTGGCGGCCGATTTCCAGCGGCTGCAGACCCTGGCCAAGGAGCACGCCTCCCTGGAGGGCATCGTCTCTCTCTATCGGGAGTACAAGCGGGTGGACGCGGCCCTGACTGACGCCCAGTCGCTGGCTGACGAGAGCCCCGACCCGGAGCTAGCGGCTATGGCCCGCGACGAGGCGGCTCAGCTCTCCCAGCAGCGCCAGCGCCTGGAGGAAGAGGTTCACCTTGCTATCCTGCCCAAGAACCCCTACGACCAGCGGCCGGTGATCATGGAGATCCGCGCCGCCGCCGGAGGAGGCGAGGCCGCCCTCTTCGCCGCTGACCTCTTCCGCATGTACACCCGCTACGCCGAGCGCCAGGGCTGGCCGATAGAAGTTATGTCGAGCCACCCCAGCGATCTGGGAGGCTTCAAGGAGATCATCTATGAGATCCGCGGCCGTGGGGCCTACTCGCGCCTGAAGTACGAGGGGGGCGCCCATCGGGTGCAGCGCATTCCGATCACCGAGGCCGCTGGCCGCATCCACACCTCCACCGCCACTGTGGCCGTCCTGCCTGAGGCCGACGAGGTCGACCTGAAGATCGATGAGGACGACCTGCGTATCGACATCTTCCGCGCCAGCGGCCATGGCGGCCAGAACGTGAACAAGGTGGCCACCGCCGTTCGCATCACCCACATCCCCTCCGGCATCACCGCTGTCTGCCAGGACGAGCGCTCGCAGCTCAAGAACAAGCACAAGGCTCTCACTGTGCTGCGGGCGCGCCTGCTGGACGTGGAGCAGAAGCGCCAGCGCAAGGAGATCAGCGAGGCTCGCCGCGCCCAGGTGGGGAGCGGCGAGCGGGCGGAGAAGGTCCGCACCTACAACTTCCCTCAGGACCGGGTGACCGACCATCGAGTTGGCCTCAGCGTCCACAATCTGCCTGCCATTCTCGATGGCGAGCTCGACGAGATTATCGACACCCTGGCCACCGAGGAGCAGGCCAAACGTCTCCAAGAGACCCTGGCGTGACGGTGGCGGAAGCCCTGCGCTGCGCCACCAAACAGTTCGCCGCCCTCCAAGTCCTGGAAAGCACCAATCCCCGGCTGGAGGCGGAGCTTCTCCTACAGCATGCCCTCGGCTTCAATCGAACCCAGCTCTACCAGCGCCTCCGCGATGAGATGCCGCCCGACAAAGAGACGGCCTATCATGACCTCGTCTGGCGGCGACTATGCGGCGAGCCCACGCCCTACATCACCGGACGGGTAGACTTTTGTGACATCGAGATGGCAGTGGCCCCCGTCGCTGCTATCCCCCGCCCGGAGACGGAGCTTCTGGTAGACGAGGCCCTGGCTCTGGCCGGCAAGCGTCTGCAAGACACCCCCTCCCTTACCATCGTGGACGTGGGCACGGGCTGCGGTGCCATCGCCCTAGCCCTTGCCACTCACCTGCCCGCAGCGCAGATCATCGCCACCGATATCTCCCCAGCAGCCCTCGCCCTGGCCCAAGGCAATGCTGAAAGCCTCGGCCTGGCGTCTCGCCTGCGCTTCCTCTGCGGCGATCTCCTGGCGCCCCTCGACCAGCCACTGGACATGCTTGTCGCCAACCTTCCTTATGTCAGGTCAGGCGAGTGGAAAAGCCTGCCCGCCGAGATCCGCTGCTATGAGCCGCGACAGGCCCTGGACGGCGGGCCCGACGGCCTGCGAGTCATCGAGCGGCTGCTGCGCCAGGCGCCACCCCTTCTGCGCCCCGGCGCTGCCCTTCTTCTGGAGATAGGCTACGACCAGGGGCCGCCCGTCGTGGCCCTGGCCTCAGAGGTCTTCCCTGAGGCGACGATCGAGGTCAAGAAGGACCTGGCCTCCCTGGATCGCCTGGTAGTCATTCAACTCTAGCGTCCTACAGGCGTACCCCAGGGGCATCTTTGGCGTTGTGATTAGCGTCGGCGGCCGCTGGAGAAAGAAGGCCGGGGTCGCGATGAAGGGGCGTGTTGAGGCGCTTCTGGCCGGTCTTTGCTGATTGCCGCCTGCGAGCCGGAGCAAGCGGCAATAGTCCACAGGAGTGACGTTCAGAAGCCTCTCATCGGTAGGGAGAACTCCCGGCCCTCCCGCGGCCGCTGACGCCACGCCGCTGGTCGCAACCAGTCCTGACGGCCGCCTGACAGAGCCTACCTGCGCTGGGCGAGCTGGTGCTTCTTGCCCTCGGTCTTGATCGAGGGCGCCACGATCAGTTCCACGTTGTGGAACTCGTTGACAGTCTGGGCCCCGCACATGCCCATAGAAGTGCGGATGGCCCCCACCAGGTTCTCGCCACCGTCGGTGCGGGAGGTAGGGCCGAAGAGCAGGCGCTCCACAGTCGTGTTCACGCCGACATGAATGCGCGTCCCGCGCGGTAGCTCAGCATGGCCGGTAGACATGCCCCAGGAGTAGCCCTGGCCAGGCGACTCCTTGGTGCCAGCGAAGATAGAGCCCATCATCACCGCATCGGCGCCGGCAGCCAGCGCCTTGCAAACGTCGCCGCCGGTGCGCATGCCGCCGTCGGTGATAATGGGCACATAGCGCCCCGTCTCCCGATAGTGCTCGTCGCGGGCGGCGGTGCACTCGATGGTCGCTGTGACCTGGGGCACGCCCACTCCCAGCACCTCACGAGTTGTGCAAATAGCACCCGGGCCCACACCCACCAGCACACCAGCGATCCCCGTTTCCATCAGTTCCTTGCAGGCGCCATAGGTGACGGTGTTGCCCACCACCACCGGCACCTGCAGCTGCTGGCAAAGCTCCGGCAGGATGAGGCCCCGAATGCTGCGCGAGATGTGACGGGCCGTGGTCACCGTCGCTTTGACCATGAAGATGTCGGCGCCAGCTTCCACCGCCACTGGCGACAGACGCTTGGTGTTGGCGGGGGTAGCCGAAACGGCACACACCGCTCCCCCGGCCTTGATGTAGCCAATCCGCTCGCCGATGAGGTCCTCCCGGATGGGCTGCGAGTAGACCTTCTGGATGACGGCGGTAGCATCTTCATCGCTGGCCGAGAGGATCTCCGCCAGGGCGGCATCAGGATCGCTGTAGCGGGTCTGGAGGCCCTCCAGGTTGAGGAGCGCCAGGCCGCCCATCTGGTGGAACGTGACAGCGAAGCGGGGATCGACCACAGCATCCAGGTCGGCGGCCAGAACGGGCATGGCGAAGCGGAAGCGATCGAGGGCGAAAGAGACATCGCTCAGCTCGGGATTGACGGTCACTTCGCCTGGAACAATGGCCACATCGTCGAATCCGTAGGCCGGTCGTAGCTCCTTGAGATGTGGCACAATCATCGCCCTGTCACCTCCCTGCCCTGGTTTCCCTGGCCTCGATTGTTGGCCAAAATATATCAGAGCCCCTAGGCCCAGTCAATAAGAATTTCCCCTGAAAAGGGTTAAAATTGTAAAAAGAGATAAGCAGCTGAGTCTTAGGGCCTTGCTGCTATAATGAAGCGACCATCGAAGGAGCACCATGCCGACTCTGTACGTGGTGGCTACGCCCATAGGCAACCTGGAGGACATTACCCTGCGCGCCCTGCGTGTCCTGCGGGAGGTCTCTCTCATCGCCGCCGAGGATACTCGCACCACCCGCAAGCTCCTCAGCCACTACGGGATCAAGGCTCGCCTCACCAGCTACCACGAGCACAACAAGAGCGTCAAGATCCCCTACATTCTGGAGGCCCTCCGACACGGTGACGTGGCCCTGGTCTCCGAGGCGGGCACGCCGGCCGTGAGCGACCCCGGCTACGATCTGGTGGCAGCGGCGGCAGAGGCCGGCCTGCCGGTGGTGGCGGTGCCCGGCCCCTCGGCGGTGGTGACTGCCCTGGCCGTCTCGGGTCTGCCCACCCGTCAGTTTACCTACATCGGCTTCTTGCCACGGCGGCGGGGCGAACGCCGTCGTCTCCTTTCCACACTGGCCGCTCAGCCTCAAACCATCATCGCCCTGGAATCGCCCCATCGCCTGCTGGCCACCCTCTCCGACCTGCTGGCCGTCCTTGGCGACCGCCGTATCGCCGTCTGCCGCGAGCTCACCAAGCTGCACGAGGAGGTGTTCCGCGGCCGTATCAGCGAGGCCATCGCCCACTTCCAGGAGCCTCGAGGCGAGTTCACCCTGGTGCTAGCGGGAGCACCCCAGCCCCCTGAGGCCGTGGTGCCCACAGAGGCTGTCTTGGCAGAGCTGCGCCAGCTACGCCAGCAAGGGGTGGCTCCCCGCCAGGCGGTGACCCAGGTGGCCCAGCGACTTGGCCTGCCGCGGCGGCAGGTGTATCGCCTCTGGCTGCAGCTATAGTGAAAGCCTGGGCTCGTTCAGAAACATGGGTGACACCTAGAATGGTGTCACTATGCGGATCATCAGTGGGACAGCGCCCGGGGCTCTACGCCTGGCAGGTCGCGGGCAGGAGCTGTCAGCCCAAGCCAGGCGA